>Ga0208204_100004_pt1:0-235000 | contig 499518 bp, 473 predicted proteins | sample DeeseametaMP2252_FD_184173 | JGI IMG/M metagenome (GOLD analysis project Ga0208204, IMG submission 184173) | Marine microbial communities from the Deep Pacific Ocean - MP2252 (SPAdes) | ecosystem: Environmental > Aquatic > Marine > Oceanic | place: West of El Salvador, Pacific Ocean...
TTTACTGTTACCGTAACTGTGTCAGAACTTGAACAACCATTTTGAGTAACTTGTACAGAATAAGTGGTAGTACTATTTGGGTTAACATTTATAGTTTGTGTTGTTGCTCCTGTACTCCACAAATAACTACTTCCTCCTAATGCTGATAATGTTACACTTGTTCCTTGACATGTAGAAACATCTGCTCCTGCATTTGCTACAGGTATTGCATTGACGGTTACTGTAACCTCATCTGTATCTGAATTTGCTCCAGTTGCATCGTATGCTGTTACTGTGTATGTTGTTGTCGTTGTTGGACTTACTGATATACTTGCGGTTGTTGCTCCAGTGCTCCATAAATATGTTGAGCCTCCTGTTGCTGTTAAGGTTGTACTACTGCCATTACAAATTGATACATCTGGTCCAGCGTTTGCTGTAATACCTGATTCACTTTGAGGAGATTCAACTACCCACAACAAAGGATATGAATTATTCTTTAAATTAGTATCATCCCAATTACTTGCGAATATGACTCTTGTTCCATCTCGATTTGGTACTCCATGAGCCTGATGATTATAAGCAGCATTAGCATTTAGATTGGAATTATGTTTAGCGAACCTCTCAATAGTTTGGGAATTATCCAATTTTATTGCAAAAATCTCTCTGGTGGCTTCATATCTATTAATATCTGAAGGGTGTCCTTGCTCACTAACATAAGCCCAGCCTGGCCTATTAATATTTCTAGTACTTATATGTCCTCCCCAAAGCCCTCTATCTCCATTAGCTCCAGTATAAGGGAATAAACCTTGTTTGACGCCATTGTCTAATCGTGCATAAGATAGGCTGTAACCATTTATTCCTTGGTAAGCTACATAAACCTCATTTCCTTGAGCGTCATAACCAATATCACCATGTGGTCTACCATTATATAAATGCCTTTCATTATTCATAAACTTATCATAGGACTTGATACCTTGATTAGGTCCAGAACCATCTGCATAGCCACTAATAACAACAAAATTGCCTGATTGAGAAACTGAAACCCAATCAATATTAGCAGTTCCTAAAGACCTAGTGCTTATTATGTTATCATTAAGGATATCATAAATTATCACTGTTTTATTTGCCCCACTAGTACCTATCAATGCAACATATCTATCATCATTTGATAAGTTACCTTCGTTATTACCAACACTAATCGATGAATAATTTGAAAAAGTTCTCAAAGTTGTTGTAACACCTGTGACAATATTTTTTTTAACAAAAGCTGAGTTCGCTGCAGCATCATATGTATAATTTGGCTCAGTATTACTCCATAAAGCTTTTGTGTTACTTTCATACAAGACCTGGTAAGTATTCCCATCTAAAATTTTAGAAGGAGACCCATCTGTCATTATTAATGTCCCATCAGCATTCCATGGTTGGTTTTTAGCGTACCTATGTCGTAGTTTTGAACAGTCGCAACCAAAAACAGATTCATCACTAATGCGAGTTACAGTATTATTAGTTACTGAATCAGTAAAAGGTTGTAAATAGTTTGGGACATTTGTTGGAGTTTGATAATTTCCCCAATTAATTGATGAGACAGAAATATCTGGAGGATATGTCTGACCATACATGTTAAGTAGGAAAACAAAAAAAATAATAATAGATGTGCTTACAACACACCTTTTGTCACCTTTACGGCAACGAGAGTTTGGGGTATTCATTTGCTATTAATATTTGGGGCACAATATTATATGGACGAATCTAAAAAAAAATATCTATTTATCGTTTTTATGCTATTATTTTTCGATAAAAAGATATTTTTTGAAATATAATTCTTACAGTAAATGTTTTATTTGTAAGAATTATTCCAAATTAATAGATTTTTATTGATCCATATAAAACCAATCAACTGATATAATTACGTCCAAAGCAAAGATTTAGACGTTTATCAGAAAAAATTTAACACTTGTAAGAAATCTTTTATTTACTAAAAAAGACAAAGTTAGTTGGTTCTTATCTGTATAATTTTCTACTTTTAATGCATAAAATCCTCTGAGTTGGGAAAAAAAAATATTGCATTCATTATCTATAGTCTAGATTCTGGTGGAGCTGAACGCGTTGTGGCTACATTGGCCAACGCTTTGTCTTTGTATTATAATGTCACTATTGTAACATTAGTAAATGGAGAGTCTATATATCCATTAAATAATTCTGTCAAAATATTGTACTGTTTGGATACAATACCTAACAAGATTAATGCAATTATATCTCTAAAAAATAATTGTCGTCTATACTCAAATCTTAAATCTGTTTTGAGAAAACAGTCTATTGAACTTACTCTGAGTTTTATGACAACTTCAAATGTTTTGGCAATTCTTGCTTCAAAATCAATTGGCATCCCTTGCATTATTTCAGAGCGAAGTAATCCATATGTTTATACACATAATATCATTTGGAATCAATTAATAAAATGGAGTTTTCCTAAATCAAATTATCTAGTTGTACAATCGCAATTAGTGAAGGATTATTATAAAGCACTTATGGCTTCGAACAAAATCGTGATTTTACCTAACCCTCTTTCAAATGAATTAGTGAAATTAAAAGATCGATCAATTGAAAGAAAGAACATTATTTTAAACGTTGGACGATTGGATGAAAACAAAGCGCAGGATCTTCTCATTAAAGCATTTTCTAACCTCCCTAACGATGATTGGGAACTAATTTTTGTTGGCGATGGTCCATTGCTAGCTACATACAGTACACTGGTGCATCAATTAGGTATGTCTGAAAAAATAAAGTTTGTTGGAAAGACCAATGATGTTTCCATTTATTATAACCAATCTAAAATATTTGCGTTTACTTCAAAATCAGAAGGATTTCCGAATGCTCTTATTGAAGCTATGTTTTTTGAGATGCCCTGTATCTCAACCGACTGCCCGTCTGGACCATCTGAATTGATAGTTGATGGTCTTAATGGATATTTAATTCCTGTAAATGACCAAATAGCATTGGAGCGCCAATTATTAAAGCTGATGAAAGATTCTGATTTGTGTAAAACATTTGGAAACAATGCACTTAAAACAGCCTCTATATATGAAACAAGTTATGTTGTTAATCAATGGAAGCATTTAATTGATGATGTCATATGAGTTTTAGACAATTCATACCGACTTATTCAAACGAAACAAAAAGTCATTTTAAGTTTCGGTTTACTGTGTTCACTCCTGTTTATAATGCTCAAAATACGATTGATCGTGTTCATAAATCACTCTTAAAACAAACGTTTACTGATTTTGAATGGTTAATTATTAATGATGGCTCGTCTGATCAATCAGATTCAGTCATTCAATCTATAATAGAAGCATCTCCACTTGCTATTAATTACATTAACAACAAAACAAACAAACATAAAATTGCTTGTTTTATGGATGCTATTCAATTGGCAAAAGGTGAATTTCTGCTCACTTTTGATGCTGATGATGAATGTGTTCCTAACGCTTTAGAAGTATTCGACGATGAATACAATACTATTCCAGAACATTTAAAATCTTCAACATGTGCTGTCACAGGCTTATGTATTGACCAGAACAACCACCTTGTTGGTGATTCTTATCCTACAGACCCATATTACAGCAACACTTTTAAAACCTATGCTATAGACAACATTCAAGGGGAAAAATGGGGTTTTACAAAAACCAATGTATTGAGAGGTGTAAACTATACAGAGGCATTCATTAGCCATGGCTATATGCCAGAAGGGCTTATATGGAGTTTATTGGCACAACAAGGTTATCAAACCAAATACATCAACAAAGTATTGCGTATTTATTATTTGGGAATTGAAAACTCCATCAGTTCGAGTACTCAAGAGAAAGTTGCACTTGGAACCATTTCTCAATATGTTTCTAACTTCAATTGGTTTTTTGAAAACTCCTTTTTTAAAGCACCCATATTCTTCCTTAAAAATCTTTATTTTTTATTGCGAGCATCCAAATATTTAGATTTCAACCTAAAAAATTACACAACGTCCATTGATTCATTTGTTATAAAATTTTTCTTTGTACTATTATGGCCATTTAGAAAATTTCTAAAATAAAAAGCTGTCTAATTACCTAAATCTTTAAAATTGTTTTCAAAATTTGAATTCAGGGCTTTTATAAGTAACATTTTTAAAAATGCTACCATAACCAACGTTATTATTGTTGGTATCACCACACTAATTGTTAGTAGTCTTGGCTTTTTTAAAGAGATAGTTGTTGCCAACACCTTTGGACTTTCAGAGCTTCTGGATACATTTTATATTGCTATACTTGTACCAAGTTTCATAAGCGGCGTATTTTTAGGCTCATTCAATAGTGTTTTCATTCCTAATTATGTTAGCGAGCTCAAAACCGGAAAAAGTATAGGTGCTTTTCAAAGCACTAGTTTTTTAATGACAATTTTAGTTTCATTATTGTTTTTAATTATTGCTTTTCTCTTTACTGATGTCTATTTGGAAACATTTTTTAAAGGGCACACACAACAGTATTACGATTTAATAAAAGTTCAGTTTTATTATGTTGCCCCATGTATTCTGTTCTGGGGATTCTCATCTTTAATCAATGGAATTTTGACCATTGATAATGAGTTTACATTTTCGTCACTCAATACCGTTTTTACACCTATCTCAATCATTTTCTGTTTAGTTTTTTTTAAAGAACAACTCGGAACCATTGTGCTTGCTTTTGGAACATTGGTTGGCAGTTTTTTGAGCTTTCTGTTCATTTTGACAGTGGCTATAAAACGAAATATCATTCACTTACACAAACCTGACTTTAAATCGGTAAACATAAAGATTCTCTTTAAACAATTACCAGCAAAACTATCTTCAAGTTTATTAAGTGGTATTAACCCTTTAGTCGATCAATATTTTTCAGCTCAACTCATAATAGGTTCAATAGCTGCGTTAAATTATGGAATCAAAATCCCTGCCTTTGGAATTAGTATTATTGGTGCTGCATTAGGAAATGTATTGCTACCCTACTTTTCTAAAAATGCAATAGACAATAGGCAAGAAACTTTCAAAAAAGTTACTAAAATTTTGAAATATTTAATTATAGTGAGTTCTATAGTAGTTGTTATTGGCATATTTTTATCTGCTCCAATAATATCCATCCTGTTTGAGCGAAATGCCTTTACTAGTTCAGATACAGTGATAGTCTCAAAAATTCAACAAATGTATTTGTTGCAAATACCATCTTATGTAACAGGTTTGGTCATGGTTAAATTTTTAACTTCAATCAATAAAAACAACTTTATGGTCCTAGCATCGATAATCAATTTGCTATTAAATGTTGTTTTAAACTATATGCTTATAAAAAGTATGGGAGTTTATGGCTTGGCTTTAGCAACATCATTGGTATCGATCATTAATAGCATCATTTTATATGTTTATATTATCAAATTAAACAAAGAATATGTTTAGTATTATAACACCTACATATAATAGAAAACACCTTATCCATCGTGTTTATGAATCGTTGATGCAGCAATCTTTTAAAGATTTTATATGGATTGTTGTCGATGACGGAAGCACAGATAACACGAAGACTTTAATTGAGAGGTGGGCGAATACAACTTACGATTTTAAAATAGAATACTACCATTTACCTAAAAATGTAGGCAAACCTGAGGCAGTCAATTTTGGACTTACTAAATGTAACCAAGAATATACCATCATAGCTGACAGCGACGATACATTTGCTTCAAATACACTTTCCGATTTAAAAGAAATGTGGGAAAAGGCAAATTTAAAATCCAATAATATAGCAGCCATTTGGACATTGGTTACAGATGAAAATGATAATATTAAAGGCGATAAGTTTCCTGAAGATTGGTGGCAAGTCAATTTTAAGACTCGTGTTTTAGAACAAAAGGAACAATTGCAAGGTGATAAATGGCACTGTTGGAAGACAGACATCTTAAAGAAGCATCCATTATATTCTGCTGAAAAATGTCATATAGGAGAAAGCCATACGTGGAATAGAATTAATAAGAAATATGATTTTGTCTGTGTTAATATCGCTCATTTAAAGGCACACGTAACAAATGATAGCTTAATCACTTCAAAAAAGGCAAGAAAAACAGAGGCAAGAGCTGCATATTACAGCACCTATTACTGTTTGAAAGATGTAGCAGTTAAAGATATTGCATTCTATAAATATTATAGGTCATTAGCTTTTGAATATGCTAAATCAAAAATGTTTTATTCAGATGATAAATTAAAACTATCCGTTTCAAAATATATTGCCTCATTAGTCATATTTTTGATTCAAATCCCTAAAAGAGCTCTTAAAAAACTTCTATGAAGATACTTCAATACATAGCATTAATATTGATACTGTGGGGAATGCCTAGTTTTACTTTAGTTGCTTTTGGTGAGACTGTCGGTAGTAATGTTAGCTATTTTACATATTTCTTATTAATTGGTTATTATTTTTTTAGTAAAAAAAGACGTTTGCTCATCCCTTTTTTAATATTGGGTTTTGCTTATTTTTTAATCTCAGGATTAATTTACGTCGAAGACAATGAATTTTTCATTAAAGAGTTTATTAAATATGGTATCATAATCATTTGTGGTGCTGAATTAGCTAGAAATACGACAAGAGCAGAATTGTGTTTCTTTCTATTTTTGGGGTCAATAAGTATTTTGGTCCACTCACTGTTTTTTGTTGATGGTTATGGGCGTTATAGTGGGTTTTATCTCAACCCGAATGGTGCAGCTATTGTCAGCTTAATTGGGTATTGCCTCACTTTCAATATTGAAAACAAAAAGATTAAGTATCTATTTATCTTTCTATTTACCTTTACAGGTATCTTAACTTTTTCTAGATTTTTCTTTTTGATGTGGTTGTTCATAAGTATTATTTCTGTTTTTGGAGATAGAAAAAATGCTCAAAGCCTACTAGTAGGTTTTATAGCCATTGTTTTGTTATTTAGTGTAGCTGCAATTTTACAAGTAAACACTGAACGATTTTCAATATTAGAAGGTTTAATAAGTGGAGATTCGCAGGCATCGTCAGGACTTTCTGAAGATTCAAGAATAGATCAATGGGCTGTTTACCTCGACAAAATATATACAAGTCCGATAGTAGGTAATGGTTATAAAAGTTTTAGTGGCGTAGGAGATTTTCAAGGTGTTCACAATTCATATTTAATGGCAGTTGGAGAAGCAGGTATTATACCAATGTTAATTTTAATATACATTTATGTATTAATGCTTATCAGAAGTTTAAAGTTTTTTAAAAATCATATACATAGACCATTAATTGCTATAACATTAGCCGCTTTTTTAATGGTAATGCATAATTATTTTAATAACGAATTAATATTATTCATCTCTATTTGGCTTTTTGTAAACGTAAGTGATGGACAAACAGATGACGAACTAGAGATAGAAACCCAACCAAATCAAATTTAGTATGTGTGGAATTTACGGAACGACACTTCAGTATAGTGAAGATCAAATAAAGAAAAAGCTACAAAGAACCGCCTTTAGAGGCCCAGATAAAATGGGTTGGCAATTTTATTCTAGAGAAGAGAATCAAAATGTCATTTTTGGACACAACAGACTGTCTATTATAGATTTAGACCCACGTTCTGACCAACCTTTTACATATTACGACCATATACATATTGTGTTTAATGGAGAGATCTATAACTTCAAAAGCATAAAAAAAACACTGATACAGAAGGGATACGAGTTTCATACCACAAGTGATACCGAAGTCATGTGTGCTGCCTATCTAGAATATGGAAAAAATTGTGTAGATCATTTTAATGGCATGTTCGCTTTTGTAATTTATGATGAAAAAAAACAACAGTTTTTTGGCGCTAGAGATCGCTTAGGCAAAAAACCTTTTTACTATTATCATAATGGAAAAGATTTTGAATTTGCCAGTCAAATTTCATCAATTCAGTTATTTAATAACCAATTAACAACTTCAGAAAAAGCCATTGCCTATTATATGGCTTGGGGAACCATTCCAGACCCACAAACCATTTTTAATGAAGTACAAAAATTATTGCCTGGACATTTCTTTTTGTTTGATTTTTCTACTGGAAGTTTTAAGTCTGAATGTTATTGGGATATTGATTATCATGGGAAACATCAATATAATGGCACTTATGAAGAAGCAAAAACAGAGTTGAGCAATATTCTAAAAGATGCTGTATCTAGTCGTCTATTTGCCGATGTACCAGTTGGAGTGTTTCTATCAGGAGGTGTCGATTCGTCATTAGTTGCTTCAATGGCAACACAAACTACGCAAGAAAAGATTAAAACATTCTCTGTAAAATTCAATGAAAAAGGATTTGATGAAAGTGCCTATGCACAGCAAGTGGCCGATTATTTACAAACCGACCATCATGTTATTGAGTGCAATTATGAAGAAGGCATTGATCTAATCAAAAACTTTTATCAATTCTACGACGAACCATTTTCTGATTCTTCAGCAATTCCATCGATGCTTTTAGCAAAATATACACGAAAGAAAGTCACTGTAGCTCTTTCAGGCGATGGTGGTGACGAAAGCTTTATAGGATATCATCGTTATAATTGGATTAGAAAAGGAAGTTATGTCCATCGATTGCCATTAGCATTTAGACAATTGAGCTCTAAAGTTTTAAATCTTTCTCCAAATTACAGACACAAAGTTATCGCACAGGCCTTGCGGTTTAAAGGAGTCGATGAAGCTTATTTGGGAGCTATGACTGGAGTGGATTTGTCATGGATAAGAACCAACGTCGATTATAAAGATGTTGAAGAGTTAAAATATTTGTTCCATAGAAATAAAAACCTTTATGAGCGTGTCTCTGACTTTGACATCAAAACATACCTTAATTGGGACATTAATACCAAAGTAGATAGGGCAACCATGGCATATTCTCTGGAAGCTCGTGCGCCACTCATGGACCATCGAGTTGTTGATTTTGCCCGCTCCTTGCCTACCTCTTTCAAATATCATAAAGGAAACCAGAAGCGAATTTTAAAGGATATCCTATATGAATCGGTTCCTGCACATATTTTTGATCGACCAAAAGCTGGGTTCACCATGCCATTTTCAAAATGGTTTAAAGAAGATTTAAAAGATTTTGTATTGTCTGAACTCGATGATGAAAGCTTAAAATCGATACCATGTATTGATGTCGAAGAGGTTAAATACCGAATCAAGCAACACATGGATGGAACTTGGGACAGATATCCATTGATTTGGAGACTATTGGTACTTAAACAATGGCTAAATACAAACGGAAAGAATATCACCATCAAATAGTATGTCTTTAGCTAAAATCAACATTACTTTTATATTGCCTTCACTGGTCGCTGGTGGAGCAGAACGAGTCATGTCGCTATTAGCTCAAAACATCGATAAAACTCGGTTTAATACCACGCTATTGATTATTGGTTATGAAAAAGACAATGCTTATACAATCAATGGTATTAAAGTTGTTTATTTAAATAAAAGTAGAGTCCTAAAAGGCGTACCAAAGTTGCTTTCATATATTTTTAAGAATCAGCCCGATATTTTGGTGAGTTGTATGACGCATGTCAATATTCCTGTAGCATTAATTTTATTGATGTTTCCAAAGATTAAATTAGTTACAAGAGAAGCCAATATTAAAAAAGTAACAGCATTATATCATTTATCAAATACTTCTTGGTTGCATGAGCAACTACTAAAGATTTCTTATTATCGAACCAACAAAATAATTTGTCAATCTAAAGATATGGCAGATGAGATGCTCTCTGAATACCATATTAATGCTTTAAAAATTCAAGTAATCAATAATCCCATCTCTGATGAATTCGTTATTGAACAAAGTTCAAAAACAAATAAAACCACCACTTATATAACTGTTGGTCGTTTGCATGAAGAAAAGGGCCACGCTCGCATCTTAAATGTGTTATCAAAATTATCTTTTCCTTTTCAATATACCATCATTGGCGATGGAGAGGCTTACGATTCTATTCTTCAAGAAGTAAAACGATTGAGACTAGAGAAAAATGTCTGTTTTTTAAATTACACCAAAGAAATCCCCAAATATTTACAGCAAAGCGATGTATTCCTTCAAGGTTCATTTGCAGAAGGATTCCCTAATGCCCTTTTAGAAAGCTGTGCTGTTGGCACACCTGTTTTAGCTTTTGAAGCTCCTGGTGGCACCAGTGAAATTGTAGAGCATGGCATTAATGGCTTTTTAGCTAAAGATGAAACTGATTATTTGAACTATTTGAATCTTATATATAACCACTCACCTTTTGAAGCTCAAAAAGTAAGTGATTCAGTTACCATAAAATTTGAAAAAAATACGATTATAAAAAAATACGAAAATGTATTTTTACATCTCATAGGACCTGTTTATGAATAAAAAACCTAATTTAAGCATCCTTACCATCGATTATGGAGCTGGAGGAGCCGAGCGCGTTATCAGTTTATTGCTGAAACACCTTAAGAATGATTTTAACGTCACGTTGGTTATTTTTTATGATGTTGTACATTATGAGCTACCTGAAGGTGTCGATTTAGTTGTTCTTTTACCCGAAAAAGTAAAGACAAAAAAGCTTTATCTTAAAATATTGGACTCTTTTAAAATTATCTTTAGGTACAGTAAATTGATAAAAGAAAAAAAAATCGATATTTCTTTTGCCTTGCTAGCGCAACCTAATATCATCAATGGGATGATGGCTATGAAATACAAGCACTTAAAAACAATAATTAGCGAGCGTTGCTATCCAAGTATAGTTTATAAGTATAATAAGTTTTCCATGCCTTTGACCAAAATATTAATTCCGATGTTTTATAACAGGAATAAGGCTTTGTTTTCAAATTCAGTATATATCAATCAAGATTTGAAAGACAACTTTAAGGTCAAGATTCCTATGTCTGTCATATATAATCCGATTGAATTTGACAATAATAGGAAAGTCATTCCTGAATCGATAATAGCAACTGATGTTTTGAAAATTGTCAATGTTGCAACGATGGAACCTCGCAAAAACCAAAAGCTGATTCTCGATGCATTAAGACAGCTTCCTAAAGGAGACTACTATCTCACCTATTATGGAATGGGACATTTGTATGATGATTTATTGAGACATCGAGAAGCATCAGGACTTAACGAACATGTTAATTTTGCAGGGAAAGTGACCAATATTCAAAATTATTTAGTGCAAAATGATTGTTTCGTATTGTCTTCAGAAACTGAAGGCTTTCCTAATGTATTGCTGGAGGCTTTATCTGTAGGATTGCCATCGATATCTACAAATTGTCTTTCTGGACCTTTAGAGCTTTTGAACGACAACGATCCTGTAAACATTGCAAATGGAGAGTTCTATCAAGCCAAATATGGAATCCTAATCAATGAAGGTGATGATGAAGGGTTAGCAAATGCGCTAAATTTCTTCAGAACCCATCCCGAAGTTAGACAACATTATAGCAAAGTCGGTTTTGAACGAGCAAAAACATATAGCCTTCCAGAAATCTATAAACAAGTCAAAGACTTATTAATAAACTGAAACGAGTATGTGCGGAATTAATGGCATAATTTACACATCAAAAACTGATGATTCAACTGTAAAACAACAACTTACAGTAATGAATGATTTAATTGTTCATCGTGGACCAGATGATGATGGTGTTTTTGCAAAAAGCACTGACACATACGCTATTGGGATGGCTATGCGACGCTTATCTATTATTGATTTGAGCACTGGCAGCCAACCAATGTACTCTAATAATGGTAACATTGCTATCGTTTTTAATGGTGAGATTTATAATTTTAAACTGCTTCGAGAAGAACTTCAACAAGAAGGCATTAAATTTTTAACACATAGCGATACCGAAGTCATCCTCAAACTTTACGAAACTTATGGTACTGATGGCTTTAAAAAATTAGATGGTATGTATGCCTTTAGTATTTATGATTTTGAAAAACAAAAGGTATTTATTGCTCGTGATTTCTTTGGTGAAAAGCCATTATATTACACTAAATTGGGATCGCAGTTTTTGTGGGCTTCAGAGTTGAAATCAATACTTAAAAGTTTACCGATACAACCAGACATTTGCCGTGACGGTTTGAATTTATTCTTCCGATTGACCTATATTCCGGCACCTTTTACTATTTATCAAGACATACATAAGCTCGAACCTAATAGCTATATTGAATATGACCTTACTACTTTCAGTTTAAAAACCCATCAAATTCATGATACTAAACCGTTGAAAAGGTCAAGTCTATCATTTGATTCAGCAAAAATACAAGTTAAGGATAAGGTTTATAAAAGTGTAGAAAGCCGTTCAGTATCTGATGTTCCATTAGGGACGTTTTTGTCAGGAGGTGTCGATTCTTCAGTGGTATCCTATTGTTTAGCCGATATGACCGATTCAAAAATTGATACATTTTCAATTGGTTTTGAAAAAGCTTCTTATGATGAAACTGATAAATCTCGTATAGTTGCAAAGCTCATCAATAGCAATCATCATGAGTTTATCATTAGTGAAAAGGATTTAAAACACAATATTGAGGACATCATATTAAATTTTGATGAACCCTTTGCCGATTCGTCTTCACTCCCAACCTATTTGGTGTCTAAAAAAACAAAATCCCACGTTAAAGTAGCATTGACTGGTGATGGTGGAGATGAAGTATTTGGTGGTTATAATAAGTACTATATTGGAAAACTCAACAGAAAATACACTGCGATGGTACCCAAATTAATACACCAGCAAATACATAAGGCATCTGAAAATGTACTTAAACGAAAAGAAGACAACAGAGGCTTTAAGTATAAACTAAACAAGATGTTAAGCGCTATCGATTATAATGATGGTTATTATTGGGATATTATTTCTTTGGGCTTTGACAACGAAGACATCAATACCTATCTGTCACCTCCATACAGAAAGCTAAACATTTTTGGATACTATAAAGACAAAACTAAAATTACGAATCCAAAATCACTCAACGACTTTAGAACTATCGATAGGCACATCAGCCTTGAAGGCGACATGCTCGTTAAAGTCGATCGCACAAGTATGCTAAACTCATTGGAATGTCGAGCACCATTTCTGAACAGGGAGTTGTTTGAATTCACAATGACTTTGCCAGAAACTTATTTGCTCAATAGATGGAGCAAAAAGCACATCCTTAAAGAATCTTTTAAAGAGGTGTTTCCTAATGGTTTTCTTGAGAAATCCAAGCAAGGTTTTGGGGTTCCTGTAGGTGATTGGCTTCGTGAAGGTCTAAAAGAGGAGTTGCTGGGCTATATTGACTACAACTTTTTAATTAAACAAAATATCTTTAGTGTTCAAGCTATTTCTGAATTAGTAGAAAATCATTTAAGCGGCAAAAAAGACAGCACCTTTAAAGTTTGGTCTTTTTTCTGTTTTCAAAAATGGTATATCAAAACCTACAAACGCTAATATTTTGAATATAAACTTAATAGTCTAATTTTACATCTTCTCAACCAATCGCTCACGTGAAAAAAATCATTCGCATAACCACTGTGCCATCCTCCTTAAGGACATTACTTAAAGGACAGCTAAAGTTTATGAGCCAGCATTATAAAGTGATTGGTGTTTCAGGCGATGGTTCTGCATTGGAAGAAGTCAGAACTAATGAAGGTATTGAAACTTATGTTGTAGAGATGACACGCTCCATCACTCCTTTAAAAGATTTTAAAGCCACAATAAAGCTTTACCGATTCTTAAAAAAAGAAAAACCTTTTATCGTTCATACACACACTCCTAAAGCTGGTACTTTAGGTATGTTGGCCGCCAAATTAGCTGGTGTACCTCATAGGTTGCATACCATTGCGGGATTGCCTTTGTTAGAAACAAAAGGCGCTAAACGTTTACTTTTAGATGTCATAGAAACTTTCACTTATGCTTGTGCAACCATGGTTTTGCCAAATTCGTTTGGCCTACAATCTATAATTCTCAAGAATAAGTATACAAAACCCTCAAAATTAACCGTCATTGGCAAAGGAAGCTCTAATGGTATTGACACCTCTCACTATGACGCAACGTTGGTTTCTAAAAAAGCAAGAGAAGCCTTAAAAGATGAACTAAACATCACAGCAAAAGATGTTGTGTTTATTTTTATTGGTAGAATAGTTAGAGATAAAGGCATTAATGAATTGGTAAGTGCATTCAACAACCTTTCAAAAACCAACAGTAAAGCAAAGCTTTTATTGGTTGGCCCTCGTGAAAATCATTTAGACCCTTTGCTTGAAGAAACCGAAGATTTGATCATCAAAAACAAGCAAATAATAGCTGTTGGTGTGCAAAAGGATATTCGTCCTTATGTTGCCATTGCAGATGTGCTAACGTTTCCAAGCTATCGCGAAGGGTTTCCTAATGTGGTATTGCAAGCAAGTTGCATGGATTTACCTTGTATTGTATCAAATATCAATGGTTGTAATGAAATCATTGAGCACAATGTCAATGGCATGATTATCCCAGTTAAAGATGAAAAGTCATTGCAAAGTGCCATGCAGTTTATGATTGACAACCCTACAAAACGAAAAGAAATGTCTAAAAGCGCACGTTCAAGAATCATAGAACGCTATCAACAGGATTATGTTTGGAACGAACTTTTAAAACTCTACAAAAGCCTACAGTAGATGAAGATATACAGCTTATTTTTAAAACGTGTTATAGACTTGATGTTAGCTTCAATTGGCTTTGTTGTAATGTTTCCTGTGTTTTTGGTCGTTTGGATAATATTGTTGATTAAGAACGATGGAAAAGCTTTCTTTTATCAAGAGCGACCAGGAAAAAATGAGATACCTTTTAAAATCATTAAATTTAAAACAATGAATGATCGCATTGATGCTAACAACGAGTTACTCCCTCCATCACAACGACTTACAAAAACAGGTTTGTTTATAAGAAAACATTCATTGGATGAAATCCCACAACTTATTAATGTCATTAAAGGCGATATGAGTTTAATTGGGCCAAGACCTTTATTAATAAGATACTTGCCAAGGTATAATGATTTTCAGAGACAACGTCATTTATGCAAACCAGGAATAACAGGATGGGCTCAAGTAAATGGCCGTAATGCTATAAGTTGGGAGCAAAAATTTGAATATGATGTATGGTATGTGCATCATTTATCCTTCTTTTTAGATTTAAAAATTCTATTTTTAACTTTTTATAAGGTATTAAAGAAAGATGGCGTATACAATATTGACAACGATATTGTTCCAGATTTTATGGGTACCTATGCAGAAAACGAAAACAGATGACAACAAACATATTATTCACATGCGTAGGACGTCGTAATTATTTAATTAATTATTTTAAAGAGGCATTAAATGGTTGCGGTAAAATATTTGCTTCTGATGTAGATATTTATGCTCCAGCAATGATAGATGCCGATGTGGCTCTTGTGGTTCCAAATGTGCATGACATCAATTACATCCCAACTATTACAGAGCTGATAAAGGCATACAACATAAACGCAGTAATTTCTTTAAATGATTTTGAATTACCTATTCTTTCAAAACATAAAGATGAGATTAAAATGCAAACTGGAGCAAAAATTATCATTTCCAATGAAACTATTATAGATTTAGCATATGATAAACTAAAAACGTTTCATTTTTTAGAAGGTATTGGACTTAATACTCCAAAGACATGCATTAATCTAGAATCAGCCGAATCAGAAATAAGAAAAAAAAACTTAACATTTCCACTCGTCATTAAGGACCGTTGGGGTAGCGCTTCAATGAATATTAATTATGCCGAAAACATTGAGGAGCTGGAATTAATTTACAAGTACTTATACTTTAAACTGAAAAACACGAGCAATATCCTATCAGATAAAGAGGATATTGCCAACCCTCTATTAATTCAAGAAAAGATAATTGGGAAAGAATATGGAATGGACATTCTAAATGACCTTGAAGGCAATTATATTGGCACCTATGCTAGAGAGAAGTTAAGCATGCGTTATGGCGAAACAGACAGAGCGATTTCGGTGATTGACTCAAAATTCGAGAAAATTGGGAAAAAAATTTCTGAAGAATTAAAGCATGTGGGCTGTTTAGATTGTGATTTATTCGAATCTAATGGCAAACTATACGTTTTAGAGTTAAATCCGAGATTTGGTGGAGGTTATCCGTTTTCACATGAAGCAGGAATTAACATGGCTTCTATATATATAGAGTGGATAAATAACAATAGAGAGGTTTCTAAATTTGATAATTATAAAAGTGGAATTATGTTTTCCAAATGTGATAGAATGATAAAAATAAATTGATTGAAGTATATCTTTACTTGAATTAGCTAGAAAGTTTACTAGCTCGCAAAAAAACAATTCATTTAATATTATGCCTTTTTTAGTCGTCAAAAATCTATTGCGCAAATCGTTAAGATTCGATTTATGAAAAAAATCATACGTATTACAACTGTTCCTGTAGCTCTAAAAGTATTATTGAAAGGGCAATTAAAGTTTATGAACCAATATTATGAAATCATTGGTGTTGCAAGTTCTGGAAATGAACACAATGACCTTCATAGGGATGAAGGTATTCGAACAGAGGTTATTGAAATGACAAGGACTATTTCTCCAATTAAAGATATTCTATCGACCTATAAATTATATAAATTCCTAAAACAAGAGAAACCCTTTATTGTACATACTCACACACCAAAAGCAGGAATTGTTGGAATGCTGGCTTCCTATTTAGCTGGCGTAGAACATAGGTTTCACACTGTAGCTGGATTGCCTCTTTTGGTTAGCACTGGACCCAAACGAATACTACTAAATCTTGTTGAAAAATGGACTTACAGACTTGCAACAAAGGTACTACCAAATTCACATGGATTATGTGAGATTATTTTAAAAGAAAAATTTGCTAAATCAGAAAAACTCCAAGTTATAGGCAAAGGAAGCTCTAACGGTATAAATATTGAGTATTTTAATCCCAATACAATTACAGATCAAGAAAAAACAGAACTAAAAAATGAGCTTCAATTAAAAGATGAAGATTTTGTGTTTGTTTTTGTTGGCAGATTGGTCAAAGATAAAGGCATTAATGAACTCATACAGGCTTTCGAGCATGTTTCAAAAATCGAGAAAAATTGTAAATTAATCTTATTAGGCAGTAGAGAAGACCATCTAGATCCACTACTAGAGCAAACCGAAACCATCATAGCTCAAAATAAAAACATTATTGCTGTAGGTTTTAAAAAAGATATTAGACCATATTTAGCAATTTCAAAAATTTTACTTTTCCCAAGTTATCGAGAAGGTTTTCCTAATGCAGTAATGCAGGCAGGCGCCATGGGATTACCTTCTATAGTCACAGATATTAATGGATGCAATGAAATTATTCAACAAAACATAAACGGTTTAATAATCCCTCCTAAAAATACCGAGGCATTGATTGATTCAATGATGTATTTAAAACTCCATTCATCAGAACTTTTAAGAATGTCATCGAATTCAAGAGAAATAATTGTGCAAAACTACCAACATGATTATATTTGGAATGAACTATTGAAGGTCTATCAAGACACGGAAAACCAAAATGTTATATAAAAAAATTTTAAAGCCCCTGTTTGATTTTTTATTTGCATTTGTGCTATTAATTGTTTTGTCCCCAATATTTTTGGCGATCACTATTTTTCTAGCTTTTGCAAATAATGGAAAACCATTTTTTGTCCAAACAAGAGGTGGCAAAGATCAAAAGGTTTTTAATGTTATAAAGTTCAGGACAATGAACGAAAAAAAAGACAAAAATGGTGATTTATTACCTGACGAAAAACGGATAACCAAAGTTGGCACCTTTGTCAGAAAAACCTCTTTAGATGAGCTTCCACAACTTTTAAATGTACTGAAAGGAGACATGAGTTTGGTTGGCCCTCGTCCTTTTTTATCAGAATATTTAAAAATATATAACGACCATCAAAAAAAGCGACATGATGTCAGACCTGGAATCACAGGATGGGCACAGGTAAACGGAAGAAATGTATTGACTTACAACGAGAAAATTGAGTTTGATATTTGGTACGTTAACCATCTAAATCTATTATTAGACATTAAAATACTTTATCTCACTTTCCTAAATACCATAAGAGCAAAAAATATTAGTAAAGAAGGTGAAATTATAGGTGAAAAATTCAACGGTAAAAATTAGAAAGCATGGACTTTATAACAGATATTAAATTAAGAACAAACGATCCTGTACAAGCAGCCTCAATAGTAAAGGACGCTTTAAAAAAGTACAAAGTAATCAAGGTAATACCAGAATGGTATTTAGGTGATTTAAGAACGTTTTATGATACTTTTGTTGACCAACTTGGTGAAGCTACATATGACGCTGAAGACTTTACCAAAGGAGGCATAAAAACATTTGAAAGATGGTCAGAGATAAGATATGATGCTGACATCCCAGACATGGCTGCTTATAGGCACAGCAAAAATGCACAACCGTTGCATACTGACGAATCTTATGTGTCAGACCCAGCTGACGTAATGCTTTTCTATTGTGTAAACAAAGCTATCAAAGGCGGATCAACAACTTTTATAGATGCCAATGTTTTGGTCAATTACATGACAGAAAATGCACCTGAACTTTTACAAAAGTTGACTACTACCAAAGTGCGCTATAAAAAAGCAAACGAAGAACGCACTGAAAAGATCATAGACATAAAAGAAAGTGGGCAAATTCATTTTAACTTTAATTATTATTGTATTGATAAAGATGAAACCGAAGAAAACAAAGCGCTCAATAAAGAGTTCTTTGATTTCCTACAGACTTATGTTGCACATTCTCACATGATTGAAGGCGTAACCCTTAACCCAGGAGAAGCAGTTCTTTGGTGGGACGAACTGGTACTTCATGGTCGTAACTCCTATGACGTTGCAAAAACCAATGATCGTTTTATCTGGAAAACTGGCTTTAAGTGGATCAAATAAATACAGTATATGGACTAGGTAAAGTTACATTGGGCACGATGCGATTTTTTGATAAATCATTGAGTATTCCTGAAGTAATAAAAATCATTGAAAAGGCTTATGATATAGGTGTACACTCCCATCATTCATCGTATGAGTACAGTTCTTACAACCTATATACCGAGGCACTTAACCAAACAACTTGTAAAAAAAATATTAAGCACATAGTTAAGTTGTCATCACCTCATTTTGAAGAATCTTCATTTTCATCTGAAACCTTAGAAAAAAAAATAGATTTAGAATTAAAAAAAATGAAAATTGAACAGATTGATGTTCTTCAATGGTTAGTTCGCTCTAAACCAATCAATGATAGAGATAGGTTATTAACTTTAGAACAGCAAAATAGTGCTATAGATTATTGTCTTTTAAATCTAAAACAAAAAGGAAAAATTAAGAGTGTTTTTAGTTTTCCATATTCTGTTAATTTTGCCAATGAAGTTGTAAAGCTAGAGCAAGTCGATGGCATTATTTCATATCTCAATAAAGAGGAAGTCGAATATTCAGGATTTGCAAATGACATCCCTTTTATTGCTATTAGACCATATTTTGCTGGTAAATTGCTGCAAGAATCTAAAAATATAAACGAAACGGTAGCAGATTGTCTAAATTTCATTAACAAACACAAAAGTGTACTATCAACAATTGTTGGAATTAATTCTGTAAAGCAGTTAAATGCATTTAAACATGCTCAAATTGGATAAAAATATAGGCTCAAGTTTTTATAAACTCAAAAAAGAAGATAAAGAATTTGAGGTGCTTTCTAATCATAAAGTACATTTTACCCATCATGTAACCCATTACTATTCAGGTAGAAATGCAATATATGCCCTTTTAGAGGAAATAACCTCAACTAAATCCATTCGTACTATTTGGCTGCCTAATTATTATTGCCATAATGTAAAAAACAGTATCACAAAAAATTTTGAAATCATAAAGTTCTATGAGATCAACCCCTTTGAACCAGACAGTGGTTTTAATTTCGAAAATTTTACTTCCGTCAACGATATTATAATACTTAACAATTATTGGGGATTATATGATTATAATTATTCAGATAACCCAAAAACAAGAGCTATTGTTATTGAAGACCATTCTCATGGTTGGTTGAGCAAACAGTGCATCCACAGTAAGGCAGATTACTGTATAGCCTCCATTCGTAAAGCATATCCTATACCACTTGGCGCCATTACATGGAGGCCAAAACTCAAAAAAATTGCTTTTTATGAAAATGGCCAAGATGTCGCCATGGAAAAAGCCTATGAATACTTAAAAGCTTCACTTTCAAGTAAACGAAATTTCATAAAAACCAATGTAACTGATTCGGCAAAAAAACATCTTGCATATTTAGCTAAAGGAGAAAATTGTATTACAGAATCTAACAGTTATGTTTTACCTAAAAGCAAAGTTATTGATGACATCAATAAATATATGTTTTTTGATCCCAATGAAATAAAACAAATAAACCTTGACTTTCTTTACAATAAACTTCAGGAAACAAAAGCTTTTAAAGTCATAAGACGAAATGGCTTTACATCTTTTGGGTTGTTGTTATTGTTCAATAATTTAGAAGATTTTACAGATTTTAAAACATATCTTATCAAACAAAATATTTTTCCAGCAAACTTATGGCCTTCTAATAATTTAGATTTGGAATGGAAATATTTTTACAATATCCATGTAGATTTTAGATATACAATTGACGACATGGCATTCCTGGCAGAAACTATAAATAACTGGATTTATAAAAAACAAAATTAAATGTCAATAATCGAAAAACAAGCAACTACTCCATCATATATTAGGCACTATAGCCATTTCAATAAAGCTAGAGATGCATGGAGTGCAATAATTACTGCTTTTTTAAAGCAAAACCCTGATGCTAAAGTCATTTTACCTGCATATATTGGTTGGTCAAAAAACGAAGGAAGTGGTATCTTTGACCCAGTTGATGAAAACGATATCCCATTTGCTTTTTATGGATTGGACAGGCATTTACAAATTGATTTTGAAGACTTCAAAAGCACAATCAAAATAAATAACAATCCTATAGTTTTATTGGTTCACTATTTTGGATTTCCTGACCCAAACTACAATGAAATTGTAAATTGGCTGGACCAAAATAGTGTATTTTATGTGGAGGATTCAGCTCATGCAATGCTTACCGATTTAATAGGTGGGATTTGCGGTAGAAAAGCTGCTTATAATTTATTTGCACTTCATAAAATCTTACCATTAGATACAGGAGGCTTAATGGTTGACAATAAAATAAGTAACCTCAAAATAAATGGAGACACTTTATCCTTGAGCAACATCAATGTTTTTGAATATGATCTCAAATACATTTACAACAAAAGAATAGCTAACTATAGGCTCTTAATTGAGCTATTAAAAAATACTGATAAAATAACTATCCTATACCCTGAATTAAAAGAAGGTGTGTGCCCACAAACTTTGCCTCTTTTGATTCATGATGATAATAGAGACAATGTCTATTTTGAAATGAATAATAGAGGGTTTGGATTTGTTAGCTTATACCATACAATGATAAATCAGTTGGAAAATTCGACCTATGAATCGGCCAGATATACATCAAAACACATAATAAATCTCCCTGTTCACCAAGACTGCAAAGAAGCTGATTTAATAAATATGGTTAAAAATTTCAAACTCGTATTAAACAATGGTTAGATGCAATTAAAAATTTTAAATTTAAGTAAAACTAATGATGCTCAACTCTATGAGGAAGTATATAACTCAATTGTAGAGAAGATCCCTTATTACAAAATTGAATTTATTGATACTTTTTCTTTAGGATTAAAAAACACCTACTCTTTTTTATTAAGCGATGGTCCTAACCACTTGATCATAATGCCATTTCATCTTCGTGAAATTGAGTATCATGACACTACAAAATATTATGATGTAATATCAACTTATGGCTATAGTGGCCCATTATTTAATGACACTGTCACAGACACAGGTATAAAACAATTTTGGAGCAAAGTTGATGAATGGTATGCTGCCAATAACGTTGTATCTGAATTTATCCGATTCAATTTAAACAATAACCATATACATTATTCAGGTATTTGCAATCCAACATTGTTAAACATAAAAGGTGTTCTTTTGGAGCAAAAAAAACAATGGGCCAATTATGATAGAAAAGTCAGAAAAAACGTGAATAAGGCGATAAAAAGAGGCTTAACGGTTGATGTCTATTATAAAAACATAACTCCAATTATATTTGAGCATTTTTATAAAATCTATATCGAGACAATGGATAGAGCAAATGCATCTAAAGAATTTTATTTTTCAAAACAAAAAATAGAAGAATTCATTATTTCTCTTAAAGATGACTGTGCTATTGCAATTGCCTATGTAGAATCTATACCTATAGCATCCGAATTGGTATTGATTTCAAAATCAGATATTTATTCCTTTTTGGGAGGTACGCGGTCAGACTATTTTAATTTACGCCCTAATGATTTACTAAAAGATAAGTTAATTAATTGGGCTTATACCAATGGGTTCAAGCACTATATTTTGGGTGGAGGGTATGGAAGTAATGATGGAATTTATAATTTCAAGAAAACATTTTTTCCAAATGATGTGGCAATATTTTATACAGGCAGAAAAATAGTTAACAAGAGCATTTATAACCAACTTTCCAATATAACAGAAGAAACACCAAATACCAATGATACTTTTTTTCCTTTATACAGGAAATGAAATTAAAATTATACATTTGTATAAAACGACGAACCGCCTAAACACAGCCCTATTATGATAAACGACGGACATCTAGTAATCTCTTTAGACTTTGAGCTTCATTGGGGTGTTTTTGATGTGCGAACAGTTAAAAGTTATGAAGTAAACTTATTGCAAGTCAGGCCTGTTATTACAAGATTATTAGAGCTTGCGGATGCTTATGATATCAAACTAACATTTTCCACTGTTGGTTTTTTATTTGCTGAAAACAAAGAAGAGCTTAAAAAATACCTGCCTAAAAACAAGCCTACCTATAAAAACCAAAAATTATCACCTTACCCTTTACTCGACTCAATAGCTGATACTGAAAGTGAAGATCCATTTCATTATGCAAAATCGGTTGTTGATCAAATTAAAAATAACGGGAAGCATGAAATAGGCACTCATACATTTAGCCATTACTACTGTCATGAATTGGGTCAAACCGTTGAACAATTTGAAGATGATTTAAAATCGGCAATAGCAATCGCTAAATCAATGGATATATCTTTAGAAAGCATTGTGTTTCCTCGTAATATGATAAATACTGACGATCTTTGTGATGAGCCCTATTTAAATGTATGCTACAATAATGGAATCAAATCATTTAGAGGCAAGAAAAAAGCATACATGTATAATGTACATGCTACAAAATTTTATCATAATTGGTACATTTTTAAGCTGTTAAGAATTACTGACGCTTATTTTAATGTTTCGGGCCTTAATACATATAAAGTAGAAAAATTCTATCAAAAAAATAAGATACTCAATTTACCTGCTTCCATTTTACTTCGAAAGCACTCAAGTCTATTATCGTTTATAGAGCCATTAAAGACCAAACGAATTAAGAGAGGTATGAAATATGCCGCTAGACACAATGAGATGTTCCATATTTGGTTTCATCCTCATAACTTTGGCACGCATACAGACAAAAACTTCAAAAATTTAGAAATGATTTTTAAACACTACAAAGAGCTAAACAAAAAATACGGCTTTAAAAGTGAAACAATGACAGGGCTTACCAACAAAATGATTTCTAAACATTAAAATCTACGTCAACGTAAAAAAAGGTTTTTTGTCGTGTTTATTTGGCTAGTCTCTCCTTTATAATAGATATTTATTCAAAATTTGACAGTTTAATGTATCTTTATTTATTAATTAATATTAACCTAGTTTCGCATTAACAATCAAGTTTTCTGTCCCAAGCTCCCTCACTAGACATGAAAATTGAATAAGATTATGCTTATTTAAAAGTATTGCTTATGGATACTAAAATATGGTTGTCTTCACCACACATGAGTGGCAAAGAACAAGAGTACATCAATTCCGCTTTTGAATCGAATTGGATTGCGCCATTGGGACCTAATGTTACAGGTTTTGAAATTGACATTCAATCCTATTTAGGAGACAACAGTCTTGTTGCTGCTTTGAGCTCTGGAACAGCTGCCATACACTTAAGTCTTATTTTACTTGGTATCACACATGGTGATGAAGTTATCTGTCAGAGCAAAACGTTTTCTGCATCAGCTAATCCCATCGTCTATCTAGGTGCAACACCTATTTTTATCGACAGTGAAGCTGATACTTGGAATTTATGCCCAGAACAGCTAGAGATTGCCATAAAAGATCGCATTGCTAAAGGAAAAAAACCAAAAGCAATCATAGCTGTCCATTTATACGGAATGCCTTATAAAATTGATGAAGTAAATAAAATTGCCGAACAATATGAAATCCCAGTAATTGAAGACAGTGCTGAAGCACTTGGGAGTTCCTATAAAGGTAAAAAATGTGGCACTTTTGGCACTATTTCGATTTTGTCATTTAATGGTAATAAGATTATTACAACATCTGGTGGTGGCGCTTTAGTCACTAAAGATAAAGTCATTAAAGAAAAAGCGGTTTTTTTGGCCACACAAGCCAGAGATAATGCTGTTGAGTACTTACATAGCACCATAGGATATAATTATAGGATGTCCAATGTGTTAGCAGGAATTGGACGAGGTCAAATGGAAGTCCTAGATAATCGTGTTGAAACTAGGCGCAAAAATTATGAGTTTTACTATTCAAATTTAAAAGATATTGACACCATCTCGTTTCTTGAAGAACCAAAACAACACTATACAAACCGTTGGTTGTCTTGTATACTTCTCGATTCTGAACGCATGCGTGAAGGCCTAAGAATTGTTTTAGATAAAGAAAATATTGAAAGCAGACCACTTTGGAAGCCAATGCACCAACAGCCAGTGTTTAAGAATTGCCCCAAATATTTGAATGGCATATCGGATGACTTATTTAAAAAAGGCTTATGTTTGCCTAGTGGCTCTAACCTAACTGATTCTGAACGCAATAGAATACTAGCGACGATTAGGACATATTTTAACACTTTATGATAGAATTATTACATAAAATATCAGAAAAATATGCTTCAAAATGGCTCATTATGCTATTTGATTTAGCTATTACTGCGTTTACATTTTTTGTAGCCTATCTTATTCGTTTTAATTTCAGTTTAGATTTTGATGTCACATTGTTAATTAAACAATTGCCATTTGTCATAGTGGCCGCATTCATAAGTTTTTTAAGCGTAGGCTCTCACAAAGGTGTAGTAAGATTTACCGGTTATAAAGATGTTATTAACCTCATTATTGGCGCCAATATATTAGCTACAGCTCTTATAATAACAACTTTTTTTAGTCGAAAATACAATTTTGATAGCGTTTTCAATATTTCTGGCTCTGTCATTTATATCCATTTATTATTGAATATCTTGTTTTTAATTGGTTTTAAGCTCTTCATAAAATCGATGTACAATAATTTAATGCAAGATTTTAAAGCTAGTAAAAGGGTTTTGATTTTTGGTGCTGGAAACTCCGGAATGATTACCTATGATGCCATAAATAATGATCCAAAAAATGGGTATGAAGTTGTTGGATTTATTGATGATAACGAACAAAAAATCGATAAAAAAATCAATTTATTGAAAGTTTATGCCCTAAAAGTCATAGACAAAAATTTCATTGAGAAACACGATATTGAGGAAGTCATCATTTCAATGCAAAATATTGAATCTCCAAGACTACTCCAAATTACAGGACAACTCTTCACACTTGGGCTGAAGGTAAAAATAGTACCTCCAGTACAGCATTGGATTGATGGTGATTTAAGTTTAGGGCAAATTAAGGATGTAAAAATCGAAGACTTACTAGGAAGACAACAAATCAGTATAGCCAACGCCTCCATGGTTGATGAATATGAGCATCAAATCATATTCATTACTGGAGCAGCCGGATCGATTGGTAGCGAATTAGCAAGAAAGATTTCTGAATATCGATATAAAAAATTGATTCTTATAGACTCTGCCGAGTCTCCTTTATATACTTTAGAACAAGAGTTTATCAGAGATGGTAAATCTAATTTTGTAGCAGTTGTGGCAGACATAAGAGACTACAAACGTATGGAGCAATTGTTTGACTTATATAAACCAAAGCTTGTGTTCCATGCAGCAGCATATAAGCACGTCCCTTTGATGGAGAACAATCCTTATGAAGCTGTAAGTGTAAATATTATAGGAACTAAAAATGTAGCTACATTGGCAGTAAAGCATGCTGTGCACAAATTCGTTTTAATTTCTACAGATAAGGCGGTTAACCCAACTAATGTTATGGGAGCCTCCAAACGTATTGCTGAACTTTATGTAAACTGTCTTAAAGGAAAAGGACAAACCAAATTCATAACCACTCGTTTTGGTAATGTTCTCGGATCTAACGGTTCGGTAATTCCTTTGTTCAAAAAACAAATCGAAGCTGGTGGCCCCTTGACAGTAACACATAAAGATATTACGCGTTATTTTATGACCATTTCAGAAGCCTGCCAATTGGTCCTCGAAGCAGCAACAATGGGTCATGGTGGTGAAATTTTTGTATTTGATATGGGTAAATCTGTAAAAATTTATGATTTAGCCGTCAACATGATTATCTTGTCCGGTTTACGTTTTCCAGATGATATTGATATAAAAATAACCGGCTTACGACCTGGTGAAAAAATTTATGAAGAGTTACTTGCAGATGGTGAAAACACCAAACCTACCTATCATGAAAAAATAATGATTGCAAAAACAAAAAAAATAAATATATCAGAAATCGAAAACAAAATCGAAAATCTCTGTTTAGTAAACACAAAAATTCAAAATTTAGAAATCGTCTCCTTAATCAAGGACATAGTTCCTGAATATGTATCTAACAATTCAACCTATGAAGTGTTGGATGTTAACCAGAGCAAATAACATAATCAAACGCCTATATTATGATAAAATCAAACCTAAAATCTCTAAAGACCATACTTACATTATCCTTTTTTGCATTTGTCTTTTTGTCCTCCTGCACATCTAGAAAAGAATATGTTTATTTTCAAGATGAACCATTAACCGACGCTGGGCTTTTAGAAGTTGTCCCAGAAATCACATATCAATCTGACGATTTGTTAACCATTGATGTAGCAGCTTTAGAGCCAGAAGCAGTCAGACCATTCAATTTGCCAGCGGTAAATTACAGTGAGTCTGTTATAAGTGCCCAAGGTACTTTAAAAATGCAGACTTATCTTATTGATTCTAATGGTAATATTGAGTTTCCTGTATTGGGCACTATTAAAATTGGTGGGCTTACCAGAACTGAAGCTACAGCAATGATGAAAGAGCGACTTACTGAATATATCAAAGACCCTATTGTAAATATCCGATTGGCAAATTTTACCATTACAGTTATTGGTGATGTAAACAGGCCTGGTACTTATACTATACAAGATGAGCGTGTCACATTACCCGAAGCTTTAGGTCTGGCAGGCGATTTAACAAACACTGCGACACGAACCAATCTATTTTTGATTCGTGAAACCAATGGAAAAAAACGATTTGCAAAACTAGATCTGACCTCTATAAATATTGTAAACTCACCTCTATATTATTTAGCACAAAACGATGTGCTATATGTTGAGCCAAATAATGCCAAAATTAGGTCTTCCAATTACAACCCTAATACTGGGATAATCATATCTGCTGTAGCTACACTGGCTACTATTGTCGCAATTTTGGTTCGTTAATATTTTAACTTATTTAATTTAAGCCATGTCTCAAAACTCTTTAAATACAAAAGAAAATATCATTAACGTTGTCGATTTGTATGTGTCTAAATGGAAAATCATTGTAGCATGCTTACTTATAGCGCTGACAATTGGTTATTTGAAAGTAAGATATAGCACCTACGAATACCAAGCCAATGCATCCATCAAAATAAAAGAGGACGAAAACTCGCAAAAACTTTCCGAGATTTCAGCCGTTCAAAATTACGGGCTTTTTTCTAACAACTTTACTAAAGTAACGGATGAGATAGAGATCATTAAATCTAGATCCATCATCACTCAAGTGGTCAAGGATTTAAAATTGAATATTAGATATTTTGTAAGTGGACAAGTCAAAGAGGAAGAGGTGTATTTAGAACCGCCTGTGAATATCAGTTTCATTATGAACGATTCATTGGTTGAAAACATTGATACTAACCTATTCATTACCATAATTTCACCACAGGAGTTTGAGTTATCCGATGTCAATACCAAAAAAATACTTGATTTTTCAAGTGCAAAAACTTCGGTCCATAGTTTTGGTAAAAAAGTAAAAAGCAAGTTTGGTGAGTTTGTATTGACACCAAATATTGGTACTTATGGTTCAGAAATTGATTCACATATTGAAATTAGAATAAGACCTGTACACACCATTGTAGAGACTTATCTGGATAAAATTAAGATTGAATCAAATCCAAAATCAAATGTCTTAAAACTATCTGTTAAAGAAAGTAACAAAGAAAAAGCCAGGTTGGTACTCAATAAATTGATTGAAAAATACAATGAGGATGTTATTAACGACAAAGAACAGATTGTAAAAGTAACTTCCGATTTTATCACCAATCGTCTTGCGGTTGTATCCAACGAATTAGAACAAGTAGATTTTACCGCTGAAACCTTGCAAAAAAACAATCGTTTAACAGCTTTGGCATCACAATCTAATATTTACCTACAAAGTGAGCAGTTGAATGAAGAAAAGATCATCAACACCTCCAATCAATTACAATTGATTGATTACATGAGCGACCATCTTTCAGAAAACAATTCAAATTCTGATTTATTGCCTGCTGATGTTGGTATTGCCGATAATTCAGTAGCTCAAATCACCAAAAGTCATAATGAACTAGTATTACAACGTGATAGAATTCTTAAAAACTCGAGCGAAAAAAATCCAACGGTTGTCAACCTCAACAATCAAATCAGCGCGTTGAAGAATAACCTAAACCAAAGTTTAAACAATCTTAAATCTGCAAATAAGATAACTCTCAACAACCTTAATCGCGAAAGCTCTCGATTAGGTGGACAAATTTACTCTGCTCCAGGTAAAGAGCGCCAATTTAGAGACATCAAACGCCAGCAAGACATTAAAGAATCATTATATCTTTATTTATTGCAAAAACGTGAAGAAACTGCAATTACATTGGGCATGTCATCACCAAATGCAAAAATCATTGATTTTGCTTACACTTTTAACGATCCTGTGTCTCCAAAAAAGCAAATCATATATTTATCTGCTTTTTTACTAGGTCTATTGGTTCCAATGTCCTTTATCTATGTTAGAGATTTATTGGATAATACTGTTCATGGTAAAGACGATGTCATGAAAATATTAAGCGCACCATATATTGGAGACATACCAAAGTCAAGTCTAAAAGCACGCTTGGTCAAAAAAGTAGATTATTCGCCTAAAGCAGAGGCTTTTAGAATCATCAGAACAAATATTGACTTTATGCTCCAGGATGTTGACAAATCTTGTAAAACAGTCTTTATAACCTCTACAACTGCTCAAGAAGGAAAGTCCCACACCTCTGTAAATTTAGCAGCTTCGTTGTCGTTTTCTGAAAAACGTGTACTTTTGATTGAAACAGATATACGGGTTCCTAGAGTTAATGACTATTTAGGAATAAAAAGCAAGCAAGGCCTTACAGATTATATTTCAGACAAGTCATTAAGCTTAAGTGATGTGACTGTACCCATAAAAGACAATCCATTTTTAGATGTGATTCCATCAGGTACCATTCCACCAAATCCTGCCGAGTTATTGATGAGCGATCGTGTAAAACTTATGTTTGAAAACGCTAATAAAAATTATGATTTTATCATCGTGGATACTGCTGCAGTAGGCTTGGTGACAGACACCTTGTTGATTAGCAAATTTGCCGATATGTTCCTGTATGTGGTGAGTGTAGATAATATTGATAAGCGACAGTTGCATATTGCACAGACCTTGTATGTTGAAAAACGTCTGCCAAACATGGCTATTCTATTGAATGGCACTCAGCATAAACGTGGCTATGGTTATGGCTATGGTTACGGCAATAATCCTAACAAAAAGAAAAATAAATGGTATAAATCTTCTAAAAAATAAGAAAGATTCTAAATTATTTTTGAAAACTACTTTTCTATTTCTGGAAGAGTAGTTTTTTCATTATATGCTTTAGTTTTACATATAAAATATTAATCTTTTGATCCCTTAAATACTGTTTTATTTGAAAATGTCCAATCAGTAATTTACCAAGAATTACAGCAGTTATCGATTTAGAATCATAAATTATGTGGTGATCGTAAAAATATTCGGTTGTTGTCCAACGCATTTTATAATCACCTTCGCCTTTTGATAAATCAAAAATTTCTATATTGTTATCAATGCACCATTCTATGAGTTTGTAAATTTCGATATTACCAATATTCAGTTTAAAATAATCTATATCAAATGTTCTTATAGATACCGTTAACATTCTGTCATTCAAAAAATTAATAGACAATGCTATTGGCTGATTGCTATTGTAAACAACACTCAAAACAACTTTTTTTTCTAAAATTAAAGGATAGATTAATTCTTCATAAAAATCCCACATTGGCAAAACAGTATTGAACATGCTTATTTTATCAAACCGCTTACTCAACAGTTCCTTAAATATCTTAATTTCTCTATCGTAATCAGATTTATCAATATGGCCAAAATAGACTTTATAACTATTACCAGGAATTGTTTCGTCGAATTGCCTTAAATTTCTTTTAAAATTATACTTGCTTTTAGACGAGTTAAAAAAGGTGCTCAATATATCGTCTTTAGACTTTATTGAGCCTATATTGCCGTAATAGGCTTCATATTGTCTTACCTTATTTAACTTTATAGAAGACTTTTCATCATAATCTACCGTAAAAAAATTTGGCACATCATAGATAATAGCAACCTTGTTTTTAAAATTGGAAATTGATTCTGATATAGAATACGTCATTCCATTGGTGAAGTTTTTTCCTAAATTGACATAGATAGGGAAGAATTTGGATTTGGTAAATTTCACATCCTTAATCCCGTCTATTGAAACAACTTTTTTCCTTTTACAGTAGTGATCAATCCAAATATGTTCAAAAGTTGAGGATGTAAAAGGGTTATTATTCATTATGAATCACTTAAACAATTAGATTATAGTTTACGTCTTGCTTTTTCTTGTTTCAATAAATTCAGCTCTCTACTGGTTTGTCCTGCAACTGATGTATTTTCTTCAGCACGTCTTATCAAATAAGGCATCACGTCCTTAACTGGTCCAAATGGGACATATTTAGCCACATTATAACCTTGTGCGGCCAAATTAAAACTAATATGGTCACTCATGCCATAAAGCTGGCCAAACCAAACGCGATTATCGTTTTTAGTTATGTTAAACTTTTCCATGAGCTCCATAGCAAGATAGCTACTTTGTTCGTTATGAGTTCCGATAAACACAGAAATCACATCGAGATGATTCAATATATATTCCAGTGTTTGGTTAAAATTGATATCTGTTGCTTCTTTTGTAGCACAAATAGGTGAAGGATATCCTTTTTCTTCAGCTCTATCACGCTCTTTTTCCATATAAGCACCTCTCACTATCTTAACACCAATGGTAAATTTGTCTCGTTTAGCACGTTCATGGAGCTGTTTTAAATAATCCAATCGATCCCAACGATACAATTGTAAGGTATTATAAACAATAGGCTTTTCGGTATTATACAAACGCATCATTTCTTCGCAAAGTTCGTCAGCAGCGTCTTGCATCCAACTTTCTTCAGCATCAATCAATATTTCAACATCTTTCTCTTTAGCCAACTTGCACACTGTATTAAAACGTGCTACTACTCTATTCCACTCTTGTGTTTCTTCATCACTAAAAGGTTTTCCTTCTCCTTTTTTCTGATAGAGATGAAAACGTCCAAAACCTGTAGGCTTAAAAACCACAATTGGCATAGCTTCCTTTTCATCAGAAAAATTAATGATTTTTACAATTTTTTGCATTGCATCATCAAAACTCTGCTCTTCTTCCTTTCCTTCTACCGAAAAGTCTAGTACTGAGCATACACCTTTAGTGTACATTTTGTCAATAACATTAATACAATCGTCTTCGTTTACACCTCCGCAAAAGTGATCAAACACTGTAGAACGTATTAAACCTTCAACAGGCAAATGCGCTTTAAGTGCAAAATTTGTAGCAGCAGTGCCAATTCTAACTAAAGGTTGATGAGATATCATCTTAAACAAAAAGTAAGCTCTTTCAAGCTCTGAGTCACTTTTTAATTGAAAAGCAACTTCGGTATTATCAAAAAGTCGTTTTGTAGTCATTGTTAAAAATAATAACAAAAATAAATATTCATAGGCTATTATTTTAGTAAAAACTGCTTATTTTCATTGTCTGTAAAAAGGAACGTTAGATACATGAAGTCAATACACACAAAATCATATTCAATTCACTTTAATTCAAACTGTTATACTGAGTTAAACAGCTATTTAGATGCACATCATTTTTCGAAAATATTCATATTAGTAGACACCAATACGCATAATTATTGTTTATCTGGTTTTATGTCAAATCTAAATACTGCCACTCCAATAGAGGTTATTGAAATTGAATCTGGTGAAGAAAACAAAACTATCGACACTTGTGTTGGTGTATGGAATGCTTTATCAGAACTTGGTGCAGACCGAAAAAGCTTAATGATAAATCTTGGTGGTGGAGTTGTAACCGATTTGGGTGGTTTTGTTGCATGCACTTTTAAACGTGGTATAAAATACATAAACGTTCCAACCTCGCTTCTAGCCATGGTTGATGCTTCTGTTGGCGGAAAAACTGGTGTCGATTTAGGTGCTTTAAAAAATCAGATTGGTGTTATAAATTCAGGTGACATGGTGTTGATTGACACAGCATTTTTAGACACTTTGCCACAAAACCATTTAAAGTCTGGATTTGCGGAAATGTTAAAACATGGTTTAATATACGACTTAAAGTACTGGAATAAGTTAATTGACTTATCTAAACTAACAATGAACGATTTAGACGAACTTATTTACGAATCTGTAATCATAAAAAAAGATATAGTAACTAAAGACCCTTTAGAAACTAACGAGCGTAAACACCTTAATTTTGGACACACTTTAGGTCACGCTATTGAATCTTACTTTTTAAGTGAAGACAATAAAGAAGAACTACTACATGGCGAAGCTATAGCTATTGGAATGATTTTAGAGTGCTATTTATCTGCTGAATTATTAAAATTTCCAAAAGAAGATTTAGAACATATAAATCTGGTTATCAAAAAGATGTTTAAAACAGTTGATATAAAACCATCTAATTACGATCCAATTATAGAGCTTTTAAAATATGATAAGAAGAACGAACATGGTAATATCAATTTTGTTTTATTAGAAGCTATTGGAAAACCTAAAATTGATTGCATTGTAGACAACGAACTCATATTTAAAGCCTTTGAGTACTATAAAAATAATTTAGAGCTTGAAAATAATTAAAAATATAGTGTACATTAGTAAAATAAATAAATCTAAAAAAACCTTAAATTCATCAAAATGAAAACAATAAAACACCTTACAATTTTATTACTCCTATTAGTTTCAACTAGTACTATAAGCCAAACGTTAAACAAAGGTTTTGTTAAATACGAAATGATTAGTGATGATGAAGATATGGCTATGATTGGAGCCATAACAATGATTAATTATTTTGATGAAAATCAATCTGCAGTTGAAATTAACATGATGGGTGGATTAATGATAACAAAAGTGTACACTAAATATTCAAACCCAAATGACTTAATAATGACCATGGATGCTATGGGTCAGAAATATGAAATAACCGAAATTAAAGATAAAGATGCCACAGGCAATGCTTTTGGACAACTAGATAATATTGAGTCTGTTAAATACGACAAAAAAGACACAAAAGAAATTTCTGGGTATAAATGCCATAAAGCAGAAATAAAATATAGTGATGGAAAAACTGCTGTGTTTTATATCACTAATAAAATTAGCCAAAAGGCAATGCAAAATCCTAATCAAAAAGTACAGCTTGAAGGATACCCTTTAGAAATGGAAATTACTTCTGAAGAAGGCGTTGTAAAAATAATAGCCACAGAAGTTTCAAAAAACCTTCCTTCTGGTAGTTTTATTGTGCCATCTGGTTTTGAAAAGGTAACTATGGAAGAATTTCAACAAAAAATGGGTGGATAACCTGTTTTTCTGTGATTAGCTGTGTGAAATCTGCTATAATTTTCAGTACTAAATAAAAGACGACTTATTATTGCGGTTGAGTTTCTGAAAAGAAATTTAACCGCAATTAATTATACATGTTGTTATACACAGTACTTTTATTTCCATTTTTTTATTAATTCTGTCATTCCTTTTTCAATTCCACTATAATAATCTCCTTTTTTAAACTCGGGAATAATTGTTTCATCAATAACTTTTTTACAAAGCTCATCTGTCAGAATTTTTTCAGTCCCATAACCTGTCGAAATTCTAATTTCTTGAAGATTTTTACTGAATAGAATTAATAGTCCATTATCCGTTTCTGAATTCCCAATTCCCCATTCATTTGCTAAATCCGTTGAATAATCACTAATATTCTCATATGGTTCAATTGAGTTTACCGTAACAATTGCAATTTCACGAGTTGTTTTTTCCTCATATTCAGAAATTATTTTTGTCAGATTTGAAATTTGAACATCATTAAAAACTTTTTCATAGTCTGACACAGAACCAATCGGAAATGGGAAATCACCAATACTGCCTAAAACCAAGTCAGATTTAGTTTCAGAGTATTCCTTTTCATGTTCAGCCCAGGCTTTTTTTGAATTGTAAGCTGCAAAAGGAACAGCAACAAAAGCTGGTAAAATATACGATAAGAGAAAATACAGAATCCCAACAGAACCGATTATTATTAATATTTTTTTCTTCATTTTATTTTTCCTCGGTATTGTATACAACTTATTTTAAAACTACAAATACCTTTCCTTAATCACATTACAATGATGTGCTTCATGACCAATAATAATAAACCCAATCGCTCTAGCTGAAATTGGACTGTTACTTGCAGTTCCTATATGTTTTAGCATATCATCAGAGAAGCTATTAAATAAAGCTATTGTAGCTTGCCTAACAGCTTTATATTCTGCAAGCAAACTTTCTAATGTTCTTGCGTTAGCATTACCAGTTAAAGCATAATCATTTTCTTCAAATCCTGGCAAAGCTGTTTTGTCATTTCTTGCAACTCGCAAAGCTCTGTAAGCAAATATGCGCTCTGTGTCTATAATATGCTGTATAATTTCTTTTACTGTCCACTTACCCTCAGCATATCTGTATTCTAGTTTATCTTTAGGTATAGCATTTAAAAATGCTTCGGTAATTGCGTGATTAGATTTTAAACCTTCCTTTAGGTTTAGATTAGCCGCTTTAGCTATATAAGTTCCGTAATACGGATTATATTCTTCTGGAGAAAGATTGCTTGTAGTCATTTCATGAATTTAAAAACATAAATGTACAAAAAACCCTTTATCAAATAATCAATAAAGGGTTTAGTTAGTTTTTACGTTTATATTGCTTATAAATCGCTAAAAATATTATGCATTAATCGCTTTTTATCATTAATACTCTCTTCTAGAGATATCATAGTTTCTGTTCTGTAAACACCTTCTATATCGTCTAACATAAAAATAATGTCTTTAGCATGTGTTGTGCTTTTAGCCCTAATTTTACAAAATATATTAAACTTACCTGTAGTGATATGCGCAACAGTAACAAAAGGAATTTCATTTATACGAGCTAAAACAAACTTCGTTTGTGAAGTATTTTGCAAAAAGATACCAACATAGGCTATAAACGAATATCCTAACTTCTTATAGTCTAATGTTAAAGAAGAACCCTTTATAATTCCAGCCTCTTCCATCTTTTTTACTCTAACATGAACAGTTCCAGCAGAAATCAACAGTTTTTTTGCGATATCTGTAAACGGAACTCTTGTATTATCAATCAACATATCTAATATTTGATGATCGATTTCGTCTAACTTAAATTTCCCCATTTTTTGTCTATTTGTAAAATTATACACAAAAATAATGCAATTCCACTGATAATATTGCACGTAAAAAGCAAAATTTTACAAAATAATTGAGAATATTTCATTGCCAATGTAAACGAAATCGTTTTCGTTTCCTTCAGCTATATTTTTTTTATTAGAATTTAGAACCGTTTTCTCTTCAGCATCTATTTCATTATGTCCGAAAAAATGTTTCAAATCTGAAATTTGTTCAACTTTAGGTATAAATTTTAGTTCATTATCAACTAAAGTCTCTTGGTATTGTATGGCAATGTCTAAAATCTGCTCTTTATTATCCAATTCCACCTTAGCATTACGGATAATTATATCATAAAATCGCTTTTCATTTTCTGGAATTTTAAAATAATCTTCATAACCTTCTCCATCTAGTTGATTAGAAGCTATATAATGAATTGCAATAAGCAAAGATTGAAAAATATACTCTCTTACTACTTCCCTATTATAATCACCTTCAAAATGACCAGCTTCAAACAAAACAGTTGGTACATTATAGCTCTGAAATGTATCACCAACACAATTTATATTAAAAGCATCATCGTAAATACCTACTTGCTTTGGTATCTGTAATTGCAGATTTTTATTCATTTTAACTATAATCGCCATTGCAATTTTACGATTATCAGTTACTGTACAAGCTTCATCTTGTGCTGGAGCAAGAAAAGACACTGTAGCAGGTTTATTTATGTTTCCTGCACTAAAAATAGTACGCTGACCATGCAAATTAAAACAGAAGCCTGGCTTAAACTTATTAAAAAAGTTACGCAACGCGACGCTTTCTGGCTGCGAAAGATCCTGAGCATCTCTATTTAAATCAATTTCATTAGCATTTAAGCGCGTATAAGCCTTTGCGCCATCCGGATTAAGCATTGGAATAATAGCAATTGTACAAGCTTTTAAAATCGATTTAATTTCATTTTCTGATGAATCATTAAAAAGATTACATAAATCTAAAACTGCTTTTGTGGTTGTGCTTTCGTTTCCATGCATTTGCGACCACATTAAGATTTTAGTTTTACCAGAACCAATTTTTATAACAGAAATATTTTCACCTAAAACGGATTGACCAATAGTTTCAATTAAAAAATTATCACTGTGTTTTTTAATTAACGGCTTAAGATGTTGACTAAAAATATAACGACCATAAAGCGCTGTTTCTTTATGTGTTTTGAAGAGATTTTGTAGGAGTTGTAAATTCATGTATTAAAGTTGTTATACAAATGTAAACAATTAAGAATTTACAATTGTAAACATTAAAATTTAATAAATGTGTATACTTATGTAAACGTCATGGTGCTAATTAGACATGTTTTTATACTTGAAATTTTTGACGATTATTACTAAATATTTATATTATTGTTTTTCAGTTGTTTAATAATCATTATATGTAGTTTTAATTTAACACTAATACGATTTATATGTTAAATATGTTTACAAATTCACGTATAATATTTACATTTGTAACACAGTAATCTAAATTTTAAAGTTTACAATGATAAACAGTGATGATTTTGCTAAAAGACTACAAAAAGTCATCGATTTTTATGGAGAATCAGCTTCTTCTTTCTCTGAAAAAATTGGTGTACAGCGCTCTAGTATTTCTCATATTTTATCTGGCAGAAATAAACCGAGTTTAGATTTCGTTATGAAAATTTTAGACACTTTTCCTGAAGTAGAATTATATTGGCTACTAAATGGTAAAGGAAATTTTCCTTCCACTACATCTTCAGATATACCTGAAACTAAAACTCCAGAAATTCCTTTTGAGGAAAAAATTGAAGTTCCAAAAAATATAACTCCTCCAGCAAACAACAAAACGATAGAAAGAATCGTCATTTTTTATACTGATGGAACATTTAAAAATTTTAATAAAGAATAGCTTTCTTTTACTAATTTTGTGTTTCAAACTTAATTGATGAAATTTTTTACTTATTTACTCATTTGTATTGTCTTTGTTAGCTGCTATAACAAAGAGCGTAATTGTAAAGATTATAAAACTGGTACTTTTGAATTTACTTACATAGTTGATGGTGTTGAAAAATCTGGGAGATTTATTAGAACTGATTCGTTAAATATAGATTATTACGAAAATAAAATAGATTCTGCTTCTGTACGATGGATAAATGATTGCGAGTTTATTCAGAAAACAATTAACCCAAAAAACATGGCCGAAGAAAATGCCATTCATTTTAAGATATTATCAACGACAGACAGCACTTACACTTTTGAATATAAATTAGCTGTAAAAAAAGCAAACCAAAAAGCACGCGTAGAACAAGGAACAGCAAAAAGAATAAAATAATATGTTAGATTTTTTACTTACCAGCGATGCCATAATGGCTTTACTAACGCTAACTTTTTTAGAAATAATTTTAGGTATTGATAATATTGTTTTTATATCTATAGCTGCAAACAAACTGCCAGAACATCAACAATCTAAGGCTACAACTATTGGGCTTGTTTTAGCTATGGTACAGCGTATTATATTACTCTTTTTTGTGTCTTTTTTAATTGGACTTAAAGAACCTTTTTATACTATTGATACTTCATGGTTACATATAGCAATTAGCTGGCAAGCTGTAATTTTATTTGTTGGTGGATTGTTTTTAATTTATAAAAGCACATCAGAAATTCATGAAAAAGTAGAAATGCCTTTGCATGACGAAAATGAATTGAAGGGTAAAAAAATTAAATCGCTTTCACATGCTATTACTCAAATACTAATAATAGATTTTATATTTTCAGTAGACTCTATACTTACTGCTGTTGGAATGACAAATGGTTTACATCCAAACCATAATTACACACTTATACTAATGATTATTGCTGTAGTAATATCTATTGGTGTTATGATTGGCTTTGCAAATCCGATACGTAAATTTATAAACGAGCATCCAAGTATGCAGCTATTAGGTCTAGCATTTTTAATTTTAATTGGATTTATGCTTATTACTGAAGCAGCTCATTTATCGCATACCAAGTTTCTTGGTAATGAAGTTGGTGCAATACCAAAAGGGTATTTGTATTTTGCTATTGCATTTTCTCTATTTGTTGAGTTTCTCAACTTTAGAATACAGAAAAAACATAAAAAATAATTAAAAAAGGTGTAATTAAAAAATTACACCTTTTTAGTTTTATCTATTGTTATTCTTTGTTGCAATTCGGTATAAATAATAGGCTATTAAAGCTAGCAACACTATTATGATGATTCTACCCATAATATTAAGTTTTTAATTTATTTTAAAATAGTTTTACTTGGCCATTTTCATCTAACTCATCATCATCATTAGATGTGTCATTTACAACATCATCTACTTCTACTTCTTCCTCATCAATAACATCAATTTCTTCAGCAGGTACTTCTTCTGGAGCTTCATAAGGTAACGACTCTAATAAATTCACTTGCTTTATTCTGTCTGTAGTTAATTGGTTACCAAGTGCTTTTATTCCTTTTACAGCTATAAAATCTTCAAAGTTTAACTCTAAATTATCTTTCTGATCTTTGCCTCGTTCTTTATTAAATACAATTTCTGCAATTGGTCTCCAGTCTGTTGATACAATTTCTAATTGAGATTTACCATGATCAGAAATAAACAACTCTTCTTTGTTCTCATTTTCAATTAAAAAACGCTTAACAAAATAACGCTCCTTTTCACCATCATAATACAAAGCAGAAATAGGCTTTTTAGGCACCCATTTTTCCAACACAATCATATCATCGTCAAAATGCGTGGTCAATTCAGGTAAAATAGTTTTTATTAGCCCAGATTGTGTAATAACTAATAATCTATCTTCTCCTCTAAACTCACCAATAAGTTCACCTCTACCATCTACATTAAGTCTTTGCACAGCATCATCAAACCAGATTTTACGAGGTTTTAATGTAGATAAACCTTTTTCTTTAAGCTCTATTTTTTTAACTGCATATTTAGTAACAACATTACCTTTTGAGTTTCTTCCTTTGATAAGAATATCGGCAAAATCTAAATCCCATTTTAGTTTTTTAATGCTACCAACCTGACGCAAATAAATAGTAATAACCTCAGCTTCTCCGTTTGGATTAGCCGAAAAATACAACATAGATGAGCCTTTGGCTTCATTAGTTAAATCGTACTCTTTATCTCTTGTTGTTCCTGTTACTGCAAATCGCTTTACATAAGATGGACCTTTTGCTCCATCACGATAAATCATATTGTAAATGGTACGTTTGTCTTTTTTCTTAAACACAGCAACATGAATGACATCTTTACCTATAAACTTTTTATCATCCACTTTTGTTACCATCATTTTACCTTCTTTGGTAAAAACAATTATATCGTCAATATCACTACAATCGCACACATACTCATCCTTTTTGAGTGATGTACCAATAAAGCCTTCTTCTCTATTAACATAGAGTTTAGTGTTACGAATAACTACTTTGGTAGCATCAACATCATCAAACAATCGCAATTCTGTTAATCGCTCTCTTCCTTTACCATAATCGTTTTTAAGACGTGTAAAATAAGCTATAGCATAATCTGTTAAATGCTCTAAATCATGTTTTACTTGTGCAATTTGCTCTTCTAAGGCATCTATTTTTTGTTGTGCTTTATCAATATCAAATTTAGAAATACGTTTAATACGAATTTCGGTTAAACGCACAATATCTTCTTCTGTAATTGCACGTTTTAAATGTTTTATATGAGGTTGCAAACCTTTGTCTATGGCAGCTATAACACCTTCCCATGTTTCTTCTTCCTCAATATCGCGATAAATTCTGTTTTCAATAAAAATACGTTCTAAAGACGCAAAATGCCACTGCTCCTCAAATTCATCTAATTTAATTTCTAAGTTAGATTTAAGTAACTGCACAGTATGATCTGTTGAACGACGTAACATTTCTGTAACACCAATAAACAAAGGCTTGTTGTCTTCAATTACACAACCTAAAGGTGAAATTGAATTTTCGCAATTTGTAAATGCATATAAAGCGTCAATAGTTTTATCTGGTGAAATTCCAGAAGGCAGATGTACTAAAATTTCAACTTCGGCAGCAGTATTGTCTTCAATTTTCTTAATTTTTATTTTCCCTTTGTCATTTGCTTTAAGAATTGAATCTATTAACGACGTTGTTGTGGTTCCGTATGGAATTTCAGTTATTGCTAATGTGACTTTATCTATTTGAGAAATTTTTGCTCTTACTCTAATTTTACCACCACGCACTCCATCACGATAATCACTACAATCAGCAATTCCTGCTGTTGGAAAATCTGGTAGAATAGTAAAGTTTTTTCCTTTAAGATGCTTAATAGAAGCATCGATAAGTTCGATAAAATTATGTGGTAGTATTTTTGTTGATAAACCTACAGCAATACCTTCTCCTCCTTGCGCTAATAGTAACGGAAACATTACAGGGAGATTTACTGGCTCTTTACGACGACCATCATAAGACGATTGCCATTCTGTGATTTTTGGATTATATACTACATCTAAGGCAAACTTAGATAAACGAGCTTCAATATAACGTGATGCTGCAGCACTGTCACCTGTAAGGATGTTTCCCCAGTTACCTTGCATATCAATTAGTAAGTCTTTCTGACCAATTTGCACCATTGCATCTCCAATACTTGCATCACCATGAGGATGATATTGCATAGTATGACCAACAATATTGGCTACTTTATTGTAACGACCATCATCTAAATCTTTCATAGACTGCATTATGCGTCGTTGCACAGGTTTAAAACCATCTTCGATAGCAGGAACTGCTCTTTCTAAAATTACATACGATGCATAATCTAAAAACCAGTCTTTATACATACCAGTAACTCTGGTAATAGTTTCTTGGCTCGCAGATTCTTGATGCTCTCCGTTTTCGTTATGTGAATTTTCAGTATCTAAACTCATTAAAGGTTTTAATTATTTTGAAGGTTATTCTTAAGTATTTTTTTTAATGATTGACTTATATAGTTTTGTTTTTTTTTTGCTAAAAGAGTTACATTAAAACAACTCTTAATTTTATTTCCGTTTTTAGTTTTATAATACAATACTAATCGTTGATAAACAATATAATTTTGAAACTTAAAAGCAACCAAATCGGTTTTATCAAACTCTACAACATGCTCTCTATAATTAAAATACTCAGAGAGGATAAATCCTCTGTTGATTAGGATTAAATTTAATCCGTCGCTATTATATTCAAAATACTTTGAAATAATATAAATTAAAAAGAACAAAAAAGCTACTCCAAAAACCAATAATAAAAATGTATGTGATGCTATATTTCCAAAATCAGTAAAAACATTAAACACAACCAATAGATAAACAACAAAAATGAACAGTAAAAAGTATACTGAAACAATTTTATTCTTAACCTTTATATTACTAGTTCTCATTAATTTCTTCTACGATATCAAGCTCTACTTTTAGATTGTTTATAATAAACTCCTGCCTATCTGGTGTGTTTTTACCCATATAAAACTCAAGTAAATTTTCAATAGACATATCTTTATCTAGCATTACTGGATCTAAGCGAATATTCTCTCCAATGAAATTAACAAATTCATCTGGCGAAATCTCACCAAGTCCTTTAAATCTAGTAATTTCTGGTTTTGGTTTCAGCTTTTCTATTGCGTCTCGACGTTCTTGGTCTGAGTAACAATATATTGTTTCTTTTTTATTTCTAACTCTAAACAAAGGTGTTTGCAGAATATACAAATGTCCTTCCTTTATTAGTTCAGGAAAAAATTGCAAGAAAAAAGTAATAAGCAATAATCGAATATGCATTCCATCAACGTCAGCATCTGTAGCAATAACAATGTTGTTATAACGTAAGTCTTCAATTGACTCTTCTATATTTAAAGCTGCTTGTAAAAGATTAAACTCTTCGTTTTCGTAAACAATTTTTTTGCTCATTCCATAAGAATTAAGCGGTTTACCACGCAAACTAAATACAGCTTGTGTGTTTACATCTCTAGATTTTGTAATACTACCAGATGCTGAATCTCCCTCTGTGATAAATAGAGTTGATTCTAAGTTTCTATCGTTTTTAGTGTCCCCAAAATGTACGCGACAATCACGCAATTTTTTATTATGAAGGCTAGCCTTTTTAGCTCTATCTTTTGCTAATTTTCTAATTCCTGATAACTCTTTACGCTCACGTTCTGCTTGAAGTATTTTACGCTGAATTTTATCAGCAGTTTCAGGGTTTTTATGTAAAAAATTATCTAGATTGGTTTTTAGAAAGTCATTAACAAAGGTTCTAACAGTTGGCAAATCTCCACCCATGTCTGTAGAACCTAATTTAGTTTTTGTCTGGCTTTCAAAAACTGGCTCTGTAACTTTAATTGCGATTGCAGAAACAATTGATTTACGAACATCTGATGCCTCATAGTTTTTACCATAAAACTCTCTTATGGTTTTTACTAATGCCTCTCTAAATGCTGCTAAATGCGTTCCTCCTTGCGTGGTGTTTTGTCCGTTAACGAAAGAATGGTACTCTTCGCTGTACTGTGTTTTACTATGAGTTATGGCAACTTCAATATCATCACCTTTTAAGTGAATAATTGGATAAGCCATATCAGATTCATTGATGTTTTCTTCCAATAAATCTTTTAATCCATTTTCGCTAAAATATTTTTCACCATTAAACATAATGGTAAGCCCTGTGTTGAGATACACATAGTTTTTGAGCATTTTCTCAACATACTCATTACGATACTTATAGTTTTTAAAGATAATATCATCTGGAATAAAAGACACCTTAGTACCTTTTCGTCTTGATGTATCATCCAGTAAATCTTGATTAATTAGGTTTCCTTGTTCAAACTCAGCAGAAGCAGATTTTCCATCTCTAGTCGATTCAACTCTAAAAAAAGAAGATAGCGCATTAACAGCCTTTGTACCTACTCCATTTAACCCTACAGATTTCTTAAAAGCTTTAGAATCGTACTTTCCACCTGTATTCATTTTAGATACAACATCAACCACTTTACCTAAAGGAATACCTCTACCAAAATCTCGCACAATAACTTTATTACCTTGAATTGAAATCTCGATAGTTTTACCAGCTCCCATAACGTATTCGTCAATAGAGTTATCTAAAACTTCTTTTAAAAGTATATAAATACCATCGTCTGGAGATGAACCATCACCAAGTTTACCAATATACATTCCTGGTCGCATTCGGATGTGTTCTTTCCAATCGAGTGAGCGTATATTATCTTCAGTATATTTGGTTTCTTGAGACATAAATTAAGGTGCGATTTTTTGACAAGTTGCTAATATAACATTTCGAGATAAAAAATGAAACCGCATTACAGTAAAGTAATTAACAATGTTTTTAGCTTGTTTGTTGAGAAAACTATATTAAAGTTCAGCTTTTTCTTTTAAAAGAGAATTTCTTGTCGCCAACAATTTTATCATGTAGTTTTTAAGGAAAATTTTATTTGCCAATTTTCCAAAAATACCAAATGGGCTTTCAAAATAAAACTTATCAATCATCAAGGTCTGATTACCTTCAGTTTTAAAAATGTGCTCATGTTTAAAAGATTTGAAAGCTCCAGAAACCATTTCATCCACAAAATAATTAGGAGCATCAAAAGCAGTTATTTTTGATGTCAGTTGTTGCTTAATTCCAAAATGAGTCGCTTCCCAAGTAACAGATTCTCCCAATGTTATTAGCCCTGAAGTTTTACCTTCAATAGCTTTTTCATTAGAATGTTTAAGAGATTCTTGATGAAAGTCGATGTTTCGAGCTAAATCGAAACAAGTTTTTATGTCGGAATTAATATAAGTATGTAGTTGAATTAGTGGCATTATACATTAAACAAGAAATGCATCACATCACCATCTTTTACAATATAATTTTTACCTTCAACTCTCATTTTACCAGCCTCTTTTACTTTAGCCTCACTACCAAAAGAAGCAAAATCTTCATATCCAATAACTTCTGCTCTAATAAAACCTTTTTCAAAATCTGTATGTATTACTCCTGCTGCTTGTGGTGCAGTAGCGCCAACATCAATCGTCCAAGCTCTGACTTCTTTTACTCCTGCCGTAAAATAGGTTTGCTGATTTAATAACTTATAAGCCGATCTGATTAATTTTGAAGAACCTGGTTCGTCTAATCCAATATCTTGTAAGAACATTTTACGTTCTTCATAATCATCTAATTCATTAATATCTGCCTCTGTACCAACTGCAAGAACTAAAATTTCAGCATTTTCATCTTTAACAGCTTCTCTTACCTTTTCAACATATGCATTACCTGTAGCTGCAGATGCTTCGTCAACATTACAAACATACATTACAGGTTTGTCGGTTATAAATTGAGCTGGACTCACAAACTCCTCATAATCTTCTTTAGAAAACTCTAGCGCTCTAACAGAAGTTCCTGCTTCTAAAGCAGATTTAATTTTTAATAATACAGCCTCTTCTTTCTGCGCTTCTTTATTCCCTGTTTTGGCTGCACGTTTAACTTTTTCAAGTTTTTTATCTACGGTTTCTAGATCTTTTAACTGCAATTCCATATCGATAGTCTCTTTATCTCTAATAGGATTTACATTACCGTCAACATGTACAATATTATCATTATCAAAACAGCGCAATACATGCAAAATAGCATCAGTTTCTCTAATATTAGCCAAGAATTGGTTACCAAGACCTTCACCTTTACTTGCTCCTTTAACCAAGCCTGCAATATCAACAATTTCAACTGTTGCTGGTTGTACTCTAAGGGGTTTTACTAATGCTTCTAGTTTTTCTAGTCTTGGATCAGGCACGTTTACAATTCCAATATTAGGCTCTATAGTACAAAAAGGAAAGTTTGCACTTTGTGCCTTTGCGTTAGATAAACAGTTAAATAAGGTTGATTTTCCTACGTTTGGTAATCCTACAATTCCAGCTTTCATTGATTATATTTTTTTCAGAGTGCAAATATAATTGATAGACTTATTTATTTTAGTATAAAATATAAATAAGTGCTTAAATGTTATTCATACATAATGAATATTTAAAAAATCTAGTATATTTATAAAACTAATCTCCTAAAATAATTAAAATATGAAACATTTTCTACTCTTGATGTTTACAATATTTAGCATCAATTTTTCTTTTGCGCAAAACGTTACTGGCTTAGTAACAGATGCATCTGGAGCTCCAATAGCTGGAGTTAATGTCGTTGAAAAAGGAACTACCAATGGTGTAGTTACAGATTTTGACGGAAAATATAGTATTGCTGTTGATGGTAATGCAACTTTAGTATTCAGCTATGTTGGTTCAAATACACAAGAAATTGCCGTTAACAACCGAACTACTATTAATGTTACACTTGAAGATGGTGTTAGTCTTGATGAAGTCGTTTTGGTTGGTTCACGTAGTCCTAAAAGAACATCTGTAGATACAGCTGTAGCAATAGATGTTATAGATGTATCAGAGGTTACCACTCAAGTTGGTAAAGTTGAAATAAATGAATTATTACAATATGCTGCACCTTCTTTTAATGCTAATAAGCAATCAGGATCAGATGGTGCTGACCATATTGATCCAGCATCGTTAAGAGGATTGGGACCAGATCAAACATTAGTATTGATTAACGGAAAAAGAAGACACCAATCTTCATTAATAAATATTTTTGGTACTAGAGGTCGTGGTAATACAGGAACTGACTTAAATGCTATTCCTGCATCTGCAATTAAAAGAATTGAGATTTTACGTGATGGTGCATCAGCGCAATATGGATCAGATGCCATTGCTGGTGTTATAAACATTGTACTAAAAGATAATGTTGATGAGTTTTCAGGAAGTGTAAACTATGGATTTTATAGCACTAATGCAGATGTAGACACAAGTGCATTTGGTGAATATGGTGCATGGAATACTGATGGATACAGATTAGATACAGAACGTGATGGAAATGCTATTGGAAAAGACAAAAATTTTGATGGTGGTTCTGTAAAAGTAACTGCTAACTATGGTTTTAATATAGGTGAAAAAGGTGGTTATGCTAATTTTACTACTGAATATTTAAGCAAAAACAAAACATTACGTCCTGCTTTCGACTTTAGAAAAGGATTTGGTGAAGCAGCTATTGATGGATTCAATTTCTTTGGAAATATGGCAATTCCTGTTTCAGATAAAACTGAAGTATATGCTTTTGGTGGTCGTAACTATAGAGATACTGATGCTTATGCATTTACCAGAAATGGTGGTGAGCGCGTTGTAGAATCTATTTATCCTGACGGATTTACACCTCGTATTACATCAAATATCATCGATAATTCTATATCAGCTGGTGTTAGAACAGAAACTGGAAGCGGCTGGAAAGTAGATATTAGCAATACTTGGGGAAAGAATTTTTTCCATTACTATATTAAAGGAACACTTAATGCCTCTTTAGAAGATGTGTCACCAACTGATTTTGATGCTGGTGGACATAGTTTAAGTCAAAATACTGTTAATTTAGATTTTTCTAAATATTATGACAATGTTTTAAGCGGAATGAATTTAGCTTTTGGTGCTGAGTACAGAACTGAAAACTTTATCATTTTTGCTGGTGAAGAAGGCTCATACGGAACTTATACTGAAGACGGATTACTAATTACAGATCCATCAACTCAAACACAAGCAGAAGACGATTTTGGTAATCCACGTCCAGGTGGCTCACAAGGTTTTCCTGGCTATAGTCCAGCTAACGAAGTTGATAGAAGCAGAAGCAATTTATCATTGTATGCAGATGCAGAATTTGATTTATCAGAAAAGTTCTTACTGAGTGCTGCTGCACGTTTTGAAAACTTTAGTGACTTCGGAAGTACATTAAATGGGAAGTTAGCTGCACGTTTAAAAGCATCTGACAATGTTAATATTAGAGGTTCGCTAAGTACTGGCTTTAGAGCACCTTCTTTAGCACAGATTTATTACAATTTAAAGTTTACAAACTTTGTTGGAGGACAGGCTTTAGAGTCGTTATTATCTCCAAACAACAGTCCTGTGACTGCTTCATTTGGAATTGGTCCACTAAAAGAAGAAAAAGCATTTAACGCTGCACTTGGGTTTACTGCTAAATTTGGTCAGTTTACTGCTACTATTGATGGTTACTATATTGCTGTTAAAGACAGAATTGTATTAACAGGTAATTTTGATGCGCCTCAAATTCCTAATGTTGAAGCTGCACAGTTCTTTGCTAATGGTGCTGACACAAAAACCACTGGTTTAGATGTTATTTTATCTTGGAAAACAAACATAGGCGAAGACAGTTCGTTTGGAGCAACTTTTTTAGGAAACTTTAATGATATGAAAATCGACAAAGTTCTTAATGGTTCTCTAGATGAACAAACTTTCTTTGGAGAACGAGACAAAGCATTCTTATTAGCTTCTGCTCCTGATAGTAAATTGAGTTTAAACCTTAATTATAATAAAAACTGGTTTGATGCTGGATTAACATTTACTCGCTTTAGTGAAGTACAATTATTAGATTTCCAAATGTTTGAAGATCCAGCTGATTATGGTGGATTTAACCAACAAATTATCGCTGCAACAGATACTTATGAAGCGAAAATGGTTACTGACCTAAATTTAGGATTTAGACTTTCTGAAAATTTAAAACTAAATGCTGGTAGTAATAATCTATTTAATGTATATCCAGATCAACAAGACGATTGGACTGAAGGTGGTGGTTACTGGGATTCTGTACAAATGGGATTTGGTGGTGCTTACTACTACTTAAAAATGAATTATAAATTCTAATACTTAATAATAAGCATAAAAAAACCGAGCGATATCGCTCGGTTTTTTTATACAAACTATTTAAGTCCTTATTCTTCAGGATGCATAAAACGTTGTTTACCTAATAAAGCTTCTTCTGTTTCTACATGACTATCATCAGGAACACAACAATCTACAGGGCAAACAGCAGCGCATTGAGGTTCTTCATGAAACCCTTTACACTCAGTACATTTATCAGGCACTATATAGTAAATTTCATCGCTTACAGGTTCTTGAGCTTCATCAGCATCTACTTCTTTCCCATCAGGTAAAACCACACGTCCAGACAAGCTTGTTCCATCCTTATATCTCCAATCATCTGCACCTTCATATATTGCTGTATTAGGACATTCTGGTTCACAAGCACCACAATTTATACATTCATCTGTTATTATTATTGCCATAGCATTTTTCTTTTCTAACTTTGCGGAGCAAAAATAAAGCCAAAACCATTCATAACCAAATACAGAATGAATTTACAACAAAGAATTAACGCTTTTGTTAAGTTAGGAGATTTTTTAAGTCAATTTTCGCCAGATGGTATTCATAAAAAAGATACAATTGAGAAAAATGATTTGTTTTTTGATGGGTTTAAACACCAGATTAAATTAGCAGAAGAGCACAATGCTTGGTTTAATAAAGAAAACGTTTTATTTTCCTTAGATGGATGGTCTAAGTCATTAAACGACAGAAATATTAATAAATGGATAGAAAAGTATAACTTTAATGCTGTTGAATCTAAAAAAGTAGCCATTATTATGGCAGGAAATATTCCTTTGGTTGGATTTCATGACTTTATTTCGGTTTTAATTTCTGGTCACAGTGTTGTAGTTAAGCAATCGTCAAACGACAAACACCTTCTTCCCTTTTTAGCTAAGTATTTAGAACATATTGAACCAGAGTTTAAAGATAAAATTGAATTTACTGAAGAAAAGCTAACTCAATTTGATGCTGTTATTGCAACAGGAAGTGATAATACTGCACGCTATTTTGAATTTTACTTCAAAAATAAGCCTTCAATAATAAGAAAAAACAGAAATTCTGTTGCTGTTTTAACTGGAAATGAAAACGAAAATCAACTTTTAAACTTATCTGAAGACATATTCAGATATTATGGATTAGGTTGCAGAAATGTATCTAAGCTATTTGTTCCTAAAGACTATAATTTTGAAGCCTTCTTCAAAGCTATGTATCATTGGAACCCTATAATCAACCAAAATAAATATGCTAATAATTATGATTATAATAAAGCTGTTTATTTAATGAGTGAATTTCAAATGTTAGAAAATGGCTTTCTAATGATTAAAGAAGATAACAGTTACTCATCTCCTATAGCGACCCTCTTTTATGAGTATTATGAAACTACAGAATCATTAAAAGAAAAACTAGAAACCGAAGCAGAGCAAATACAATGCATAGTTTCTGATGGATTTACAGAAAATGAAATTCAATTTGGTGAAACACAAAAACCAATGTTATGGAATTATGCAGATAATGTTGACACAATTGCGTTTTTGTTAAAAATATAGTTGATAAATTATCATATTTATAACATCTATTTTATTAGAAATTAGCACCTTTGCAAGTGTTAAAAAACTACATCATGAAAATACATAATTTTAGTGCTGGTCCATGCATTTTACCTCAAGAAGTGCTTTTAAAATCTTCAGAGGCAGTAATGGATTTCAATAATTCAGGTTTATCTTTATTAGAAATATCTCACAGAAGCAAGCCTTTTGTAGATGTTATGGAAAATGCTCGTTCTCTAGCTTTAGAGCTTTTAGGATTAGAAGGAAAAGGATATAAAGCACTGTTTTTACAAGGTGGAGCTAGCACACAGTTTTTAATGGTTGCATTAAACTTATTAGAAAAAAGAGCTGGCTACTTAAATACTGGTACTTGGTCTAATAATGCAATTAAAGAAGCGCGTATTTATGATGATGTTTATGAAGTAGCATCTTCAAAAGAAGCTGGTTACAACTATATTCCTAAAGGGTATAGTATTCCTGAAGATTACGATTATTTTCACTGTACATCAAACAACACCATATTTGGAACACAAATGAAATCGTTTCCAGACTCTCCAATTCCTATGGTTTGTGATATGAGTAGTGATATTTTCTCACGTCAGCTAGATTTTACAAAATTTGATTTAATATACGCTGGAGCTCAGAAAAATATGGGTCCTGCAGGCACAACACTTGTAGTTATAAAAGAAGATATTTTAGGGAAAGTATCTCGTAAAATTCCTTCTGTAATGGATTACAAAGTTCATATCGATAAGAGTAGTATGTTCAATACTCCTCCTGTATTTGCAGTTTATGTTTCCATGTTAACCTTAGAGTGGTTAAAAAATTTAGGTGGAATTCCTGCAATAGAAAAGGTTAATGAAATGAAAGCTAGAGTTATCTATTCAGAAATTGATTTAAATCCATTATTTAAAGGATATTCTGTAAAAGAAGACCGTTCTAATATGAATGCTACTTTTAACCTTGTAAATGATGATTTAAAAGAAACTTTTGACACGATGTTAAAAGAAGCAGGAATAAGCGGCTTAAATGGTCATAGAAGTGTTGGTGGCTATAGAGCATCAATGTATAACGCATTACCATTAGATAGTGTAAAAGCTCTTGTAGAAGTAATGAGCGAATTAGAAACAAAAGCATAAAAATTTATAATGAAAGTATTAGCAAACGACGGAATTTCAAAAAGCGGAATTGAAGCACTAAAAAAGGCAGGTTTTCAGGTTATTACGACTACAGTTGCGCAAGAGCAATTAGAAAATTACATAAACCAAAATCATATTGATGTACTTTTAGTTAGAAGCGCTACAACTGTTAGACAAAATTTAATAGATGCTTGTCCAAGTATAAAAATTATTGGTCGTGGTGGTGTTGGTATGGATAATATAGATGTTGAATATGCTCGCAGTAAAGGTATTCATGTTATTAACACTCCAGCTGCATCTTCACAATCTGTTGCTGAGCTAGTATTTGCTCATTTATTTGGTGGTGTTAGATTTTTACACGATTCAAATAGAAATATGCCTCTAGATGGCGACACTCAATTTAATGCTCTTAAAAAAAATTATGCTAAAGGAATGGAATTGAGAGGTAAAACTCTTGGTATTATTGGTTTTGGAAAAATTGGACGTGAAGTCGCAAAAATTGCTTTAGGTGTAGGCATGAAAGTAATTGCTAGCGACAAATTTGTTGGTAAGGCAGATATTAAAGTTGAGTTTTATAATGGTCAGTTTATAAATGTTGAAATAGAAACTCAGCCTATGAAAGAGATTTTACAACATGCAGATTTTATCACATTACATGTTCCAGCACAAAAAGAATACGTAATTTCAGAAAAGCATTTTGACCTTATGAAAAATGGTGTTGGTATTGTTAATGCCGCACGTGGAGGAGTAATTGATGAAGTTGCGCTTATAAAAGCTATTGAGAGTGGAAAAGTAGCCTTTGCTGGTCTTGATACATTTGAAGAAGAACCAACTCCAGCAATACCAGTTTTAATGAATGGTAAAATATCATTAACACCACATATTGGTGCTGCAACAAATGAAGCACAAGATAGAATTGGAACTGAATTAGCTTCACAAATTATCAGTCTTTTAAAAACTGAAGAAGCATAAAAGTTATTAACATTTAAAGTACAAAAAAGCTTACTACTTAATAAGTTGTAAGCTTTTTTTGTATTTTGAAAACCTAACTTTAAATAATAAAAAATGTCTGGAATTTTAGACCTATTAAACAGTGATTTAGGAAAAACAATTGTAAGTGGTGTAGCTGGCCAAACTAAACAACCTGAAAACAAAACACAAGATGTGCTAACTATGGCATTGCCTGTATTAATGCAAGCAATGAAAAGAAATGCATCTACACCTCAAGGTGCTGAAGGGTTGCTTGGTGCTTTAAACAGCAAGCATGATGGAAGCATTTTAGAAAACCTAGGCGGATTATTTTCTGGAGGTGTAGACTCAAATGTGCTTGATGATGGTGGTAAAATACTTGGTCACGTTTTAGGTGGTAAGCAAAAAAATGTTGAAAATGCTTTAAGTCAGAAATCTGGAATTGATGCAGGCTCTGTAGCACAAATACTTAAAGTAGCTGCTCCAATTTTAATGGGTGTTCTTGGTAATCAAGCTAAACAACAAAATGTAAATAGTCAAGGTGGTCTAGAAGGTTTATTAGGTGGTTTGCTTAAAGGTAATTCTCCTCAGAATGAGCAAAGCTTTTTAGAATCTATACTTGATGCTGATGGAGACGGAAGCATAATTGATGATGTTGCTGGTATGGTGCTTGGTGGAAGCAATAAAAAGAAAGGTGGACTTGCAGGTCTTTTAGGAGGTCTTTTTGGAAAAAAATAATATTTACCAAAATATATTTATTATAGCCGAGCATTATTGCTCGGCTTTTTTGTTAAAAACCCTTAAAAATAAATAGTTAAGGCATTATTTTTGTAACTTTAGTAGAAAAGAAATTCTTATGAAAACATTTGTTTACATCCTTGTGGCTTCTGGTTTATTGGTAGGCTGTAACACATCAGGCACAGCAATAAAAAACACTAATGATATTACCAATTTACATGAGCAAGATACTGTTAGAATAGCTAATGATGATATTGAGTACGAAATCATCATAATTGAACCAGGTTTCAACTCATGGCTAGTAAGTACAGCACAGCCTAAAGGGTATTATTCACAGCAATATTTAGAAGGCAGAAACAGGCTGTATGTTACCGAGTGGAATTCGCGTGTTTTACAACCTCATAATTTTAATCCTAATTTGTATGAAATGCGAATAGATTATGATCCTAGTATAGATTATGGATACGAGGTAAATTACAAACTTTATAATTATTTTATCTACTTTCAACTTACATACAAACAAAAATTAACAGGTTACGTTCCTAGAATTTAAAGTATATTTGCACTGCAAAATATGCTATGAAAAAATTTAAGAAAAACTGGCAAATACAAAAAAACTGGCAGCTTATATTCCCTTTAATTGGTATAATTGGACTCTTTTATAGTGCTTATAAATTAGCTTTTTTAATCATTACAGAGTTTCACATTGTTTTCACTCCACTAATAATCTTAGTACTATTCTACTTATTATTAAAGTTCTTCCTTTTTTTATTTAAACTGTTAGAAAAAAAATGGATTGTTACTTATAGATGGGAAATTATTCGCATTTTTATTGTTTTTGCAATAACTGGCTCATCATCTGTATTAATAGGAAAACCAATAATTACACTTTTAGGAATTACTAAAGAAAACTTAAACCCTTTTGTGTATTGGTTTTTATATATTATTATTGGGCTTATATTTTATCAAATTTTATTAGTATTCTTTGGATGGCTTTTTGGTCAGTTTCAATTTTTTTGGGAATTTGAAAAGAAGATGCTAAGAAGATTTGGTCTAAAACGATTCATTAATTGATGCACAAAATAAGGCAACATATAATTTTTAAACTAGTAACACTAATCTTAGCAATTGCTTTATTAGTTCCTTCTTTAGTGAAATTATCTCACGCATTTAATCATCATCAACATGAAATATGTAAAGGAGAATATAAAGCACATCTTCACAAGTTAGATATAGACTGTAAGTTTTATAAATTTAAATTAAGTACTCCTTTTTCTGTTCCAAATTACACTACAACAATTGTTATTGCTGAAGATAATTATAAAATTATTGCTTCAGAATACACAATGTTGAGTGAGTATCAGCACTTACACTTTTCCCTTAGAGGTCCACCTCAATTTATTTAATACTTCATTTTAGACCGAAATCAATTCGGCAGTTTAAACTATTAAATAAATTAAATCATATGAAAATTATTTTTAGTGTATTGCTATTAATAGCAATGCCATCTTTATATTCTCAGAATAACTTAAACGGAGTTATTACTGACAAAACTACTAACGAGGCTATCATTTTTGCGAATGTTTATTTTCCGCAATTAGAAAAAGGAACTACTACAGACGAAAACGGATCTTTTAGTCTTACAAACATTCCAACTGGAACATATAAAATTGTTGTTTCCATAATTGGTTATGAAACTTTATCTCAAAACATCACATTCCCATATACAGACATTTTAAATGTACAACTAAACCCTTCAGCAATTGAAATGGAAGAGGTTATTGTATCAACTCCTTTTCACAAATTACAGAGTGAAAATGTAATGAAAGTTGAGCAAGAAAAAATATCCGATTTAAAATCTAAAGGTGCAGTTACACTTGCTGATGGATTATCGAATATTGCTGGTGTAGAAACTGTAACAACTGGTGTGAGTATTGGTAAGCCTGTAATTAGAGGTTTAAGTTCTAATCGAGTTTTAGTTTACACTCAAGGCGTTAGATTAGAAAATCAACAATTTGGCGATGAACATGGTCTTGGACTTAATGATGCTGGTATAGAAAGTGTTGAAGTAATTAAAGGGCCTGCTTCTCTACTCTATGGTAGTGATGCGCTTGGTGGAGTATTGTATTTTAATCCAGAACGATTTGTACAAAACAACACATCCAGTGGAGATATTAGTGCAAATTACTATTCAAATACTCAAGGCTACAATACTAATGCAGGTTTTAAATCTTCTGGTGACAAATTTAAATACATTTTTAGAGGAAGTTTAGCAGAACATTCAGATTATAAAACTAACAGTTATAGAGTAACAAACACACGCTTTAGAGAGCAAGATTTTAAAGCTGCTTTAGGATACCAAGTAAATAACTTTAAAACAGAACTGCGTTATAATTTAAATAGCTCAAAACTAGGTATTCCAGAAGAAATTGGAGAACAATCTACTTACAGAGCACCATTATTACCTTATCAGGATATTACTAATCATATTTTAAGCTCAAAATCTACAGTGTTTTTTAATAATTCGAGTCTAGATATCAATTTAGGCTTATTATATAACGACAGAAAAGAATTTGAAGAAGAACATCATCATGATGATGAAGATGACGAAGATGAGCATGAAGAGCATGAAGAAGAAACCTTAGATGCAGCGCTTCACATGAAGCTAAAAACGTTTAACTATGATATAAAATACAATCTTCCAAAACTTGGTAAGTTTGAAACTATTGTAGGCGTTCAAGGTATGAGTCAAAATAACGCTAATTATGGTGAAGAAGAACTAATTCCTGACGCAACTACAAATGATATTGGGATTTTAGCAACATCACATATTCATTTTGAAAAAGCAGATATACAACTAGGTGCACGCTTTGATAACAGAACCATAAGTGTCGTTGACGGTTTAAACAAAAAATTTAATAGTTTTAATGGTGCTATTGGAGTGAAAACAAATATTGCAAATCAAATCACAGCACGATTAAACTTAGCCTCAGGGTTTAGAGCTCCAAATTTAGCTGAATTAACTTCAGATGGAACGCATGAAGGTACTAATCGTTATGAAATTGGAAATCCAAACCTAAACAATGAACAGAATTTTCAAATCGATTTAGCATTAGAATACAAAAATGAGCATTTAGAGCTTTTTGCAAATGGTTTTTACAATATTGTAAATGATTACATTTTTCTGTCACCAAATGGCGATGTTATAGATGATACAGATGTTTATCTTTATCTTCAAGATGATGCCAAGTTATATGGAGGAGAAATCGGGTTTCATTTACATCCTCACCCATTAGATTGGTTACATTTTGAAAGCAGCTTTGAAACCGTTACAGGTAAACAAAATAATAATGACAGCTATTTACCTCTAATTCCTGCAAATAGTTTGAATAACACAGTTAGAGTTGAATATAATACTAAATGGCTTGATAAAGGATATGCCTTTATAAAATTAAATTCTACTTTTAAACAAAACAATGTTAGTGATTTTGAAACTACAACTAGTGGTTATGACTTATTAAGTGTTGGATTTGGTGGCATTGTTAAACTTTTTGATAATGAATTGAGCATAGCCTTATCTGGTAGTAATTTAACTGATAAAGAATATATTAACCATTTATCTAGATTAAAACCTGAAGGCATTTACAATATGGGACGCAATTTTAATATTGGTCTTACATACACACTTTAAAAACAAAATCCCTTCCAGAAAACGGAAGGGATTTTTTTTATTGTTTTACTTGAATAGTTTTCTCTTCATTACTAAAAACATAAGTATATAACCACATTAAAGTAAAGGTAGGAATAACATCAAACCCAGGAAGTGCTTCTTCAACAAAATTTATAATTGCTGCAACCTTACCAGTTTTGCCTTTGTACATTTTAGTCATTAACCATGCTGAAACAGGAGCCCAAATAATATCGGCAAACTCTCCTATTCCAGGAATAATAAAACTCGTATAACCTAAAGCATCAAAAACGATTCCTAATGCTAATTTTTTGTATTTACTCATTTAATAATTTTAATTTATAATCTGTTATAAACAAGAAACATACCAAAAATTAGACTAAGAAAAAGTATTACTTATAAGCTTTAAAAACTCATTACGAGTTTCAATTTTTTCAAATTGTCCTCTAAAACCAGAAGTTGTAGTTACTGAGTTTTGTTTTTGAACACCTCGCATCATCATACACATATGTGAAGCTTCTATAACAACGGCTACACCTTGAGGCTTTAAAGTATCATTAATACAATCTAATATTTGTTGTGTTAAACGTTCTTGTACTTGCAATCTACGAGAAAAAACATCAACAATTCTAGGTAATTTGCTTAATCCAACTATATGTCCATTAGGAATATAAGCTATATGTGCTTTTCCAAAAAAAGGGAGAATGTGGTGCTCACACAAAGAATACACCTCAATATCTTTAACAATTACCATTTCATTATAAGATTCTTTAAACATTGCGCTTTTAAGAATCTCAGCGGCATCTTGATTATACCCTTGAGTTAAAAACTGCATAGCTTTTGAAGCTCTTTCTGGAGTTTTAAGTAATCCGTCTCGTGAAACATCTTCACCTAAATCTTCAATTATACTTTTGTAACGAGCTTTAATATCTTCTGTTACCTGCTCGTTGTATTCTTCAAAATATTTATATGGCATTTTATAGTTTTAGTTAAGTAGTCATAAAAATAAACAAAATTTATTTGTCTCATCAATGGTATTTACCTTTCAAAAAACATTAACAATCAATTAAGGTTTTTAACGTTTACTTATGATAATCACATAAAATGCATAGTTAGTTTTGTAATTAACTGTAACAAACTAAATTTTTTATTGTCTTTTAAAAAACAATAAATAATCATCAATCAAAAAAACATGAAAAACCGCTTAAATTTCATTCTTGTTTTTATGCTATGTCTCTCATCAATTCTAGCACAAGAAAAAAAAACATTACAAATTTCACGAACTGATAATCCACCAAAAATTGATGGTGTATTAGATGACGCTGCTTGGGTTGAAGCAATGGAAGCTAAAGATTTTACTCAATTTAGACCTACCATGGGAGTTGCTGAAAAAGACTTTCAGAAAACTGTAGTAAAAATGACATATGACAATGATGCAATATATATAGCTGCATATTTGTATGACAAGCCTGAGCTAATTATGAAGCAAGTAACAAGCAGAGATAATTTTGGGCAAAATGACTTTTTTCTAGTAGTCTTAAACCCTAATAATGATGCTCAAAATGATACAGAATTAGTGGTTTTTCCTACAGGAACACAAGCTGATGCTATTGCTAATCCTAGCAATGGTGAAGATTTTGGATGGAATGCTGTTTGGGATAGTGCTGTAAAAATTGTTGATGATGGTTGGATTGTAGAAATGAAAATACCTTATGCCGTTTTACGGTTTTCAAATCAAGAAGAACCAACTTGGGGACTACAGTTTCACAGACAGTTTAGACAAACTCGTGAACAATATACATGGAACCCTCTAGATATCACAAAAGGTAATATTGGGTTGTATCATGGAGAGTTAAAAGGGCTAAAAGATATTGAACCTCCTACTCGATTGAGTTTTTATCCATTTGCCTCAACGCTTATAAATACATTTGATGGCAAAACTACTGATGATTATAGCTTAGGCTTAGATGTAAAATATGGTATAAGTGAAAATTTTACTTTAGATATGACACTTATTCCTGATTTTAGTCAGGCTGGTTTTGATAATAGAACTCTTAACCTTGGTCCTTTTGAACAAACATTTTCTGAGCAACGTCAGTTTTTTACCGAAGGAGTAGATTTATTTAGTAAAGGTAATTTATTCTTTTCTAGACGTGTTGGTAACAGACCATCTGGTAATGTAACGCTAAATACAAATGAAGAAGTAACCGATTTTCCTAATACAGTAAAAGTATTGAATGCTGCTAAAGTTTCTGGTAGAACAAAAAAAGGATTAGGTATTGGCGTATTTAATGCTATTACAGAAAAAACAAATGCTATTATAAGAGACTCTATTACAGGCGCAGTAAGAGAAGAAGTTGTTGAGCCATTATCAAATTATAATATAATAGTTTTAGACCAGCAATTTAATGGCAACTCATCTATAAGTTTAATTAATACCAATGTTACACGTAGTGGTCATTTTAGAGATGCAAATGTTACAGGGCTTTTAGCTGATATTACCAATAAGAAAAACACTTATAATATTGAAGGTCAAGTAAAAATGAGTAACGTTAATAATCTTGATGGTAATACAACAGGATTGAGTACACTTTTTATTGCAAGAAAAGTACATGGTAATTTTAGATATAGCTTCGATCATAGCTATGCTGATACCAAATACAACATCAATGACTTAGGTTTACAATACAGAAACAATTTCAATAATTTTGGAGTAGATGCCTCTTACAGAACATTTGAGCCAACAAAAAAATTGAATAACTACTATATAGGAACATATATTAATTATACCAGATTAGCAGATCCAGGTGAGTATACAGGAAGTAGTTTTGGTTTTAATTATAATGCCCAAACTAAAACGTTACACAACTTTGGAGCTAATATAAACCATCAACCTGGAAAACAATTCGATTATTTTGAACCTAGAGCTGAAGGTCGTTATTTTATCTATGAGAATAGAGTAAATTCTAATCTATGGGTATCTACAAACTATAATAAAACTTTTGCTTTTGATGCAAATCTTGGAGGTGCAGCATATTTTGAAAAAAACAGAAACACAAAAGAGTATTGGTTTGGTGTAAGCCCTAGAGTAAGATTTAATGATAAGTTTTTAATTAGCTATTCTTTTGATTATAATATGGTTTATAACGACAGAGGTTATACAGACACTCAAGGAAATGATATTATATTTGGAGAGCGTGATCAAAAAACAATTGTAAATAGTATTTCTGGTAACTATAATTTTAACTCTTTTCATGCGCTTTCACTTACATTCAGAAACTATTGGTCAACAGTTATGTATGACAACGAGTTATTTACCCTTCAAGATAATGGTAGATTAACAAAAGATACTGGATATACTGTTAATGATATAGAAGATCCAAATGTAAACTTTAACACATGGAATTTAGATTTTTCATACTCATGGCAATTTGCTCCAGGAAGTCAATTATCGGCATTATACAGAAACCAGTTATTTAATTTCTCAAATGCTTCATCTGATGATTATTTTGATAGTTTAAGTGATTTATTTGAACAGCCTATTCAGCATACATTTTCGCTTCGTTTAGTCTATTTTATAGATTATAACAATATAAAAAATGTCTTTAATAAGAAATCGAGTTGAGTATTGCCAATCACAGCTTAAAGTCTTAAATTGTGAACATGATAAAAGCAAGAAATATTCATAAATATTATAACGATTTACACGTTTTAAAAGGTGTAGATTTAAACATTACAAAAGGCGAAATAGTATCTATTGTTGGTGCTTCTGGAGCAGGAAAAACAACATTATTACAAATTTTAGGAACACTTGATAGAGCAAACTCAAAAGAAGATAGTTCTTTGTTTATTAATGATATAGATATCAATTCGTTAAATGATAAGCATCTTGCTAAATTTAGAAATGAACATATAGGCTTTATTTTTCAATTTCATCAGTTATTACCTGAGTTTACTGCTCTTGAGAACGTTTGCATTCCAGCATTTATAAAAAACACATCAAAATCTGATGCTGAAAAGCGTGCTAAAGAATTATTAGATTTTCTTGGTTTAAAAAATCGTTATGATCACAAACCCAATGAATTATCTGGTGGAGAACAACAACGAGTTGCTGTTGCCAGAGCTTTAGTAAATAATCCAGATTTAATTTTCGCTGATGAGCCTTCGGGAAACCTTGATAGTGAAAGTGCCGAAAATTTGCATAACCTATTTTTTAAACTTCGTGATGAATTTGGGCAAACCTTTGTTATTGTTACTCATAACGAAGAATTAGCAGACATGGCTGACAGAAAACTGATTATGGTTGACGGTAACATTGTTGTTTAAACCTTTAATGCACCTCTAAAGCCTCTTGCTGCATAATACGATTGAGCTCCATTATGGTATACAAACACATTTCCATAACGAAAATCTGCAAAAATAGCACCTCCAAGTTTTCTAATATCTGAAGGAGTTTTTAACCAACTTGAAGTTTTAACATCAAAATTCCCTAATTTTTGTAATGCTTTATATTGCTCTTCATTTAGTAACTCAATATTCATACTAGTAGCCATGTCAACTGCTGTGTTTTCTGGCTTATATTCTTTTCTAGACTCTAATCCTTCTCTATCATAACAAACACTTCTACGTCCTTTTGGGCTTTCTGCAGAGCAATCATAAAAAATATATTCATTAGTAGTTTTATCAAAACCTACAACATCTGGCTCACCTCCAGTTATTTCCATTTCATTAAGTGACCACAACTTTTCTGGATTAGCCTCTAGTCTGTTTTCAACTTTATTCCATTCAATACCTTTATGTCTGCTCATATTTTTTTCAAAGCGAACTTTTAATATTTTTATTAACTCTTCATGTTGGCTTTGTGTTAGTACATTATTCTTTTTAGTTGTCATCTGCGGAATATTCTTAATTAAACTATCTTAAATTGAGCAAGTAAAATATCATTCTTAATAGCTAAGTTAATTTTTTAATTCAAAAACAGCAATTTTAAACATTCTAAAAAGCGAATAAATAGTTAAAAACTAATCCTACTTTCTATTTATAAATAACCTCTAAAAACCTTAACTTTGCTACAGTAAAAAATCATCTAAAAAAAGCTATGGAATACAGAATAGAAAAAGATACAATGGGAGAAGTTAAAGTGCCTGCAGATAAACTTTGGGGAGCACAAACTGAACGTTCACGTAATAACTTTAAAATAGGAACACCAGCATCTATGCCTTTAGAAATAGTGTATGGATTCGCTTATCTTAAAAAGGCTGCTGCATTTACTAATTGTGAATTAGGTGTACTAGCTATAGAAAAAAGAGATTTAATTGCTCAAGTATGCGATGAAATTCTTGAAGGAAAACATGACGATCAGTTTCCTTTAGTAATTTGGCAAACAGGTTCTGGAACACAAAGTAACATGAATGTAAATGAAGTTATTGCTAACAGAGCTCAACAACTTGCTGGGAAAGTAATTGGTGAAGGTGAAGCTGTAATAAAAGCTAACGACGATGTTAATAAATCCCAATCATCTAATGACACTTTTCCAACAGGAATGCATATTGCGGCTTATAAAAAAGTAGTAGAAACTACTATTCCAGGTGTTATACAATTGCGTAATACACTTCATAAAAAAGCTTTAGCTTACAAAGATGTTGTAAAAATTGGTCGTACACATTTAATGGATGCTACACCACTTACATTAGGACAAGAACTTTCTGGGTATGTAGCTCAATTAGATCATGGTATAAAAGCTTTGCAAAACACATTGTCACACTTAAGCGAACTTGCACTTGGTGGCACTGCAGTTGGAACAGGTTTAAACACACCTAAAGGTTATAGTAAAAGAGTAGCTGAGTATATTGCAAAATTTACCGAGTTACCTTTTATAACGGCTCCAAACAAGTTTGAAGCTCTTGCTGCTCATGATGCTTTAGTAGAAACTCATGGTGCTTTAAAACAACTTGCAGTAAGTTTAAATAAAATAGCTAACGATATTCGTATGATGGCTTCTGGTCCTCGTAGTGGAATTGGTGAGATAATCATTCCAGCAAATGAACCAGGAAGTTCAATTATGCCAGGAAAAGTTAACCCAACTCAATGTGAAGCATTAACTATGGTTTGTGCTCAAGTAATGGGTAACGATGTAGCTGTTTCAGTTGGTGGAATGCAAGGTCATTATGAGCTAAATGTTTTTAAACCAATGATGGCTGCCAATGTATTACACTCTGCTCAATTGCTTGGTGATGCATGTATAAGCTTTGATGAACATTGCGCGCAAGGAATTGAGCCTAATCACGATGTCATCAAAAAATTATTAAATAATTCCCTAATGTTAGTAACGGCTTTAAACACTAAAATTGGTTATTATAAAGCTGCTGAAATAGCAAATACTGCTCATAAAAATGGTACAACTCTTAAAGAAGAAGCTATTAATTTAGGGTATGTTACAGCAGAAGATTATGATGCTTGGGTAAAACCTGAAGATATGGTTGGTGGACTAAAATAAACCGAAAACCAAAGTATAAACAGATAAAGTGCTAATGATTCATTCATCTAGCACTTTTTTTTATCATTTAAATTCCTAAATTTAGAATCTAAACTCTATTTATGTCTTTACTTATTATAAACATCAAAGAACTACTTCAAGTAAGAGAAACCAACGTTACCATTGTAAAAGGTAATGATATGAAAATCCTTCCAACTATTAAAAATGCTTACGTGCTAATAGATTATGATACAATTGTAGAATATGGCAGTATGGATGATTATGAAAATATTGAAGCTGATGAAGTTATTGATGCTGAAGGTAAAATAGTACTTCCAGCTTGGTGTGACTCACATACGCATCTTGTTTTTGCTGGAGACAGATCTCAAGAGTTTGTTGATAGGATTAATGGTTTAACCTATGAAGAAATTGCAGCTCGTGGTGGAGGTATTTTAAATTCTGCTGAAAAACTGCAAAACATAAGCGAAGATGAACTTTACGAGCAATCTTTAAAACGTTTAAATGCTGTTATAAAATTAGGAACAGGAGCTATTGAAATTAAATCTGGTTATGGATTAACAGTTGATGCCGAACTAAAAATGTTACGAGTTATTAAACGTCTAAGCAAAGAGTCGCAAGTAAAAATAAAAGCAACACTTTTAGGCGCACATGCTTTACCAAAAGAATATAAAGACAATAAAAGCGCTTTTGTAGACCTTGTAATAAATGAAATGATTCCTAAAGTAAGTAAAGAACGTTTGGCTGAGTATATTGATGTATTTTGCGAAAAGGGTTATTTTTCTCTAGAAGATACCGAACGCATTTTAAATGCAGGTGTTGAGCATGGATTAATTCCAAAAATACATGTTAATCAGTTTAATGCATTTGGTGGTGTAGCACTTGGTGTGAAATACAATGCACTTTCTGTTGACCATCTAGAAGAATTAAATAATGAAGACGTTGATGCTTTAAAAAACAGCAAAACAATGCCAGTTGCATTGCCTTCTTGTTCATACTTTTTAAGTATTCCTTATACTCCAGCTCGTCAAATTATTGATGCAGGTTTACCTATCGCACTAGCAACAGACTATAATCCTGGCTCTACTCCTAGTGGTAATATGAATTTTGTGGTAAGCACTGCTTGTATAAAAATGAAAATGACTCCTGAAGAAGCTATAAATGCAGCTACAATTAATGGTGCTTATGCTATGGGAATTTCCAATCAGTACGGAAGTATTTGCAGAGGTAAAAAAGCGAACCTAATTATAACTAAAGAAATTTCTAGTTATCATTATTTACCTTATGCCTTTGGAGATAATCTGATTGATAAGGTTATAATTAATGGACGAATAGTTTTATAAATAAAAAACCCGAAAGCTATACTTTCGGGTTTTTCATAATGAACTAATTAATTTATATATATTACTTAAGTGTAAACTGTGTAGAAGACACTAATTCTTTTTTGTTGTAAACATTAACTGTGTAACGTCCTTCAGAAAACTCTCCACTAGGTGAAACAAACTCACAAATGTTTATGCTTCTGTTTTCGTAGTTAAATTTACTTATTAAGCTATAATTTAATGATTTATCACCAAATTGAATTTGCTCATTTACACCTAAAACATTACTTCTAGGATCTAATACTTGTACATATAATTCTTTATCTCCAGCACCAACTAAAGTGTTTTTAGCTACAGTAAAGCAAATTCTAATTTTATCACTTCTTGAAGCTCTTTCAGTAGGAATTAATTTACCTGAACTTCTTTCTATAACACCATAACTCTTTAAATCAACAGTTTGAAGTACAGCGGCATTTTCAACAACATTAGCTAATTCGTTGTTTTGTACTAATAATGAATCAGAGAACATTGTACGCTCAGCTAATCTAACGTTAGTACTATCTAAAGATGTTGCTAATAATGAGTTTTCAATTTTTAATCTATCATTTTCAGTCAATAACGCATCCATTTCTTCTTGTAACGCTAAAAATTTCTTTTTATAGCTCCATAATCCTTTAACTGATGCTTGAGAAATTTTTAATGAATCCATTAAACCTTGAATACGATTTCTTGCTTCTACTAAATCTGCATTTGCAGCTTCATTCTCTCCAATAGCAATATCATACTGTTTTGCCATGTTACTCAAGTCTGTCATAACTTGTTGTTTCTCTTCTGTTAATTCAGCTTGTACTTTTTTACTGTCATTATACAATTTTGAAGTGTAAAATCCTGTTCCTAAAAACAGCGCTAATAAAATTCCTAATGCAATTTTTAATCCTGTGCCTTTGTTTGTACTTTCCATAAGTGTTTGTTGTATTTAACGTTAATTCTATTTTAAATAATTTATTTTTGATGAAGGAAATAAATAAAACTGTATTTTTATTTTTTAGTAAAATTAAACAAATTCCTACATGGATAAACTTATTCTCTTTAATAATAACGATTTAAAAAATCTTTTAAAAAATCGTCCTAGCGAATCCAAGTTTGGAAATCATGTCCAATTACTTCCCGACTTCAATACTATATACGATTCACTTTTAACTTTGGACGTTGACTATGTTATTTTTGGTATAAAAGAAGATGTAGGAGTATTCGCAAACTACGGAAATACAGGTGCTTCAAAGGCTTGGGATGCCACTCTAAAAGTTTTGTTAAATATACAGAGTAACGAGTTTACAAACCCAAGCAAAGTTCTAATTCTTGGTCATTTAGACTTTTCTGATATGATGGAAAAAGTAAAATTACTAGACCAAAACAACAAAAAAGATATTACTAAAGCCCGAAAAAAAGTAGCCAAAATAGATAAATACGTTACCGATTTAGTATATCAGATAGTAAAAGCTGGAAAAACACCAATAATAATTGGTGGTGGACATAACAATGCTTACGGAAATATTAAAGGCACATCATTGGCTTATAAAAAACCTATTAATGTTGTTAATTTTGATGCACATTCCGATTTTAGACGTGAAGAAGGCAGACATAGTGGTAATGGTTTTAGCTATGCATATACTGAAGGTTTTATGAAAAATTACTTTATTTTCGGATTGCATGAAAACTATACTTCTGATAATATATTTCAGGTTTTAAATAAGTTTAAATCTATACAATACAACACGTTTGAAGCTATTTCTATAAGAAATGAACTTTCGTTTAAATCTGAACTAGAACGTGCTTCAGATTTTATAAGTGACAAACCTTTTGGTGTTGAATTAGATTGTGATGCAATAAAAAACATACCTAGTAGCGCCATGACACCAAGTGGTTTTAGTGTAAAAAAAGCTAGAGCTTTTGTCAATTATTTTGGAAAGCACAAAAACGCACAATATTTGCATATCTGTGAAGCTGCACCAACACCTGAAACCGAAACTAAAGTTGGAAAACTTATTACCTATTTAGTAACCGATTTTATGAGAGCAAATCAATCCAAATGAAACAAGATAAGCAATATAGTATTGATTTGTGGTTGTTTATTAGCAGCGCTATAGTTTTTTTGTATTTACTTTTTATGGATTATGCAGTTGTAAATAACTGGAATAATACTGCTTGGGGAGTTATTACAGAACTAACGACCATTCCAATGCTATTTTTAGGTTGCGTTATACCAATTGTAGTCATATATAGATTGATTACTAATAAGGCACAAAACAGATCTCTAGCTATATTATCAATGTTTTTTTCATTAATGACAGTGGCTGTTATTGCATACTTAACTTTTTTCCAATAGTATGATAAAGATTATTTCTTTTAATAAACAATATTCTAAAGATTTTTACGAATTAAATATAGAATGGCTTAAAACTTATTTTTATGTTGAGCCATTTGACGAAGAAGTGTTAAGCAAACCAGAACTTTATATTATTGATAAAGGAGGTCATATTTTCTTTGCAAAACTTGACAATGAAATTGTTGGCACTGTTGCTTTAATGCCTACAAAAGCTGATGGTGTTTTTGAACTTACAAAAATGGCTGTATCGCCTAACCATAGAGGTTATAAAATTGGTCAGCAACTTATGCAACATTGTATAGATTTTGCCAAACAAAGTCAGTTTAAAGGACTAATGCTCTACTCTAATACGTTACTAGAAAACGCTATTTATATTTACAGAAAACATGGTTTTATTGAGATTCCTGTTGAATCAAACTCGCCTTATAAACGTAGTAATATTAAAATGGAGTTGATGTTTTAACTACCATTATTCTTCAACGAATCAATTTTGCGCTGTAATTGTTCAATTTCGTCAGTATTTTCATTAACTCTAGGCATTGTTAAAATTGAATCTATTGCTTGTTGCACAACATCAATATCTTTAGTTTCTTCAACAAAATAATAACCAATACCTTCACTTGCTCTCCAAGCCTCATTTAATTGATCATAAACTGTTTTATCCCATTGACTTGGGTGTTTTACATCTATCCAAATTACATCTCTGTATTCACTATCAATAAGTGCTAAATCTGGTGTTGCAGAACCATCAAATTTTTTAGAGTCATCTTTGATAGCAGATACTGTTCCTAAAAAGAACATACGTCTGCGACCTGCTATATCTTTAATATAAGGTCTAAACTCAACAGGTTTATTTACTGACCAATCAAACTCTTTACGAGACTCTATCATTTTTAATGGCATTGCCGAAACTCCAGCATAACCTTGCTTTTTAGCTGCATGGTCATAATAATAAAGCTTATCTGTTCCATCTGCAGGAATAAATACGCTATATGTTAAACTGGTTCGCTCATCGCCTACTGGTTCTAATCCAAACCAATGGTATAATCCGTTAAAAGCATCAGAATCTGTGTCCTTAAAATCAAAATCGGTAACAAATGGTTGCTGATTTTGGTCGTCTGGTAAATCTGGTATTTTTACAGCTGTTTGCATTTTCCAAGGTAATGGGTCTGTAAATCCTCCTAAAAATTTCAACGATTCTGCCTGCAAACGAGATACTTTTTCTGATAATGTATTCTGTTTTGTGAGATAAGGATATTTATGCATTTCCTCTGGACTTATATAAGTTCCTTTACCAATAAGTACACGCTCCATATAATCATTAAAATCGTGCTCACCATTATCAATAACCATTACACCTCCAAAAGTTGGATAAGGAAATAAAAAGCCCTTCCATTTAATTAAGCTAACAACTTCTACCCAACTACCTGAATCATTTTTCATATAAAAAGTATCACTAGGTTCTAAAGAAAACAGCTGAAAGAAATTAAATCGTTGCACTACTGCATTGTATGTATTACGACTAAACTTTAACGATTCTCCTATTGAAAAGGTTACTGGAATTCGATTTTCACTTGAAAAACGAGGAAAAGGCGATGTACTAGATACTGCGAATACTTCTTCAGTATTTTCACTTATTTGTTGCAATGTATATTTTTCTGAAGGTTGTATGGCCATTGTCCATTTGTTCTCTCCATCTACTCTTACTAAATGTGGTAACGATACATCTTTGGTTTCGCCAACAGACTCATTTGCCATTGAGAAAATATTGCGTAACGGCTGAATTCGTTCGTTTTGGGTTAAAGGCAATTCATTAATTTCAACTCTATTAAGGTTGTTGAAAACATTATATGTCTTCATATAATCATACATTTTATAATGCCAACCTACAAGATATAGTAACCCAAAATAAGCTGCTACAGCACCAAGCAATGCAATTCGTTTTCCTGTACTAGGCGTACTTCTAAATTTTCGCATGAGCAAAAACAATACTAATGCGCTAACAAGAATAATAAAAATGTATTTTCTGATGAATAACAAAAATGGTTGATAATCATCACGTAGAAAAAACAAAGCAATCAATAGTATAATACTTACAATAATTGTAATTGTTTTTTGCCTTTTGCCTCTATTCCAGTAGTTTTTTATCATAATTTATCATTTGTCATTCTGCGCTACGACGCAGAATCTATTCTTTTTGTTTTTGGATTCCGCATCAAGTGAGGAATGACAGGTTTACATCAATCCTTTATCCTTTAATCGCTCACGAGCACTTTTCTCTTGAGTTTTTGGCTCTTCTTTTACTTCATTTGCTGCTTCTTTAACATCAGATTCTTTAGTTTTTAAATCTTCAATAAAATCTTTGCCCTTTTCGATAGTGTCTTGGATTTTATCTTCTATTGAATCACTTTGTTCTTCAATAACTTTAGTTGATTTTATTACAAAATTTGCAAGATATGTGCCTACAAGAGTCCCAACGATTATCGAACAAAATATTGAAATACCATTATAGCTACCAAATACATTTATTGGTGTTAAAAACTGAAGAATAACCGCTATCATTAAAAAAGATGCAGCTACAAAAACTAATCTTGGTAAAAAGGCTTGTTGAAAAATAAACCCTTTTTTGTCTGTTGGTTTCATTTGCAACTCTTTGCTATTTACTAATTTGTTTACAAATCGGTAAGTTGCATTACTATTAGACTCTCTCCAATACAAAAGAATACCGAATAATATTGATGCGATAAAAATTACTAATTCTATTCCCATGATTTATTTTTTATGATTTGATGTCTTTATAAAATTAGTCTAAAATTCTCAAATATTGTTACTTATAACTTCAATTACCCAGTCTTTAAGTGATTCATCCCAAGTATTATAAGTCACATAAAACTGCTCTTTATCATACCAATACAAAAACAACACATCCATTGGAGAAATATTAACGAGCAATTTCCAAATTAAATCTTGGTGTTTTGCATCTAGTGACGAATGTGGCTCATGCAAGGCATCAAACAGTTTTACATCAACAATATCTGCTATTTTATATTGATTACTAACTTCTAATTTTTCAAGATACAGTTCAACGCTCATCACCTTTTTACGAGTGTCTATATCTAATTTATTGAGGTAACTTTTAAACAATACATTATCATTCAAAATGTCTTTAATTGGATGTTGTGTGTCTTTTAAACACTGTGATAACATAAACTTTTTAATACGTTCATATCGTTTGGTTTTTACAACTTCTTCTAAATCGTACTCAATAATAACATGGTCACGAAGTTTTTCCATAAGTTCTGGCTGTGACATATGAAAAATTATCACCTCATGTATTGTGTCTTTTATTGCTTCTTTATACCATTTTTCGTCTTCAAAAACTACAATTGGAGTAATAAAATCTCTTAATACATAAACTCCGTTGAATGCTTTAGTATAAAATGAATCGGTTGTAAAATGAAGTTCATGTAAATTTAAATCACGATTACGTAAATCGCCATGTGCTTTAGCTGAAGCTAATAATTGCTCATGTAAGTCTTCATCTATAAAATTATGTCCTACTTTAAACTTTTCAACTAATTGTAGTTGTTGTTTTTGTATTTTATCTAAATCGTTTATTAAATGAAACCTAATTGTAACATCATTATATTTTAAAACATCTAAGGGTTCATAAAATGCATCGATATGTTGGTCAAAATCAATACAGATAGCGCAATCGCGAGTAATATCGTTTATCTTATCACCATGTGTTCTAAAAACATGTTGCATCATGTCTCTATCAAATGTATGAAACGGATTATATACAGGTTTTCCTTTTTGTAAAGGCGAAATAATGATGCCATGCGGATTGGCATCTCCATTATTCAAATAATAAACCTCTTTTTTTTCTTCGGCAATTTCAGGGCTCCAGCCAATTCCGTCAATAGAAAAATTAGTAAGCTTAGTAGGTGTAAATCCTAACTTAGTTAAGCATTGATTATAACGCTCAACAAGCTTTCCGCTTATAGGAATAAGTTCGCTTCTATATAAATTTGCTGCTTTAAGTTTTTGCATTAATCATCATATTCTTTATCAAACTTCTCTCTAGCTTCAGTTTCTATATGCAATTGGTCAACTCGAGCGTCTACTTTTCGTTTAAAGTCAGTATCAGCAATAGTAGCTACGTTATCGATATATCTTACTACTTCTTGTCGTCTAATTTCAGAAAAATCTAAACCTTTCATATTATCTCGCATTAATTCTTGAAGCATATTAAACTTAGTTTGATAATCTTTCTTAAAGTACACTTCTGGGTTTTCAAACCAGCTTTGCTCTAAATCAAAATCTGTTAAACGCAACGAAATGGCAGATTGAATATTCCTTACATCACGTGATGAAAAGAATGGAAACACCTTTTGCATGTCTTTATATAAATTAGCATAAAACAAGTGTTCGCTAGTTTTAAATTGCTTCTCTACTTTATCATAAATAGCATGTACACGTTCTTCGGAAGGCTTATCAACTTTATTAAGGATTTCTCCCATGTTTTTTGCCAAACCTTGATCTTGTAGATATTGATAATTGTCTGGGTTTTTCATATTGACAAAATCTGGCATAGTATTGTCCAACTTTCGCCACCATAAATGATCTTGATCTAAAAAATCATGTTCTGTTCGAGCTCCATCAATTTTAAATCGACCTTGCACACGAGAAATTACAGCTTTATCTAACATTTCAGGAAGGTTTGTAAAAAGCCCAATAGAACTATTACCATAATTAACTGCATAAGCTCCTTCGGTATATCTTAAAAACACACCAATAACCTCTTTAACACCTGCAGAAACTCCTTGTGCGGTACGTTCTTGCAAATTATTCTCAGCATCATCAATAGGTGCGAAAATTAATTTTGAAGGATCTTGTAAAGGCTTCATCCACTCCACCATTTTTTCTGCAGAACCACCTTGAAAAGTACTAATTAAAGTATCAGGCATTGGATGAAATAAAAATGGTATTTCCAAGGTATCACAATGTTCTTTAAGTCTTGTTGCTATAGCAGCAATTAACATACTTTTACCTGTTCCTGGAATTCCATAACCCATAAACACTGGCATAAAGCCACCAAGCTCTTGAAATGGATTCTTTTTGGCTGTAAAATCATAACTCAACAAACGTTCGGTTAAGCGACGTGCAAAATGCTTTGCATCTCTGTTACCAACTATTTGTTCAAATCTTATTTTATTAAACTCTACACTCTTTGCTGCTCCTGCAAACACATTATTCCAGCCAGAAATTGCAAACTCTGATTTTTCGAGTTTATAAGTCCTGTCTAATATTGTTTCTTGATATTCTAATGAGCTTTTTCGCATTTGAATTTCAGCGATTAAAGCTTCAAAATACACCACAGTAAAATCTGCTACATCTTTATCACTTTTAATAATATCTGGATGGCTCAAATACTTGTCATAATAAAACAACATACAAGCAATCCCTTTTAGAGGCGACATAAAAGATACTTCTGGTATGCCAGCAAACTTTTGCTTCATCACACTTAAATCGTCTGAAGCTACATTTTTAAGGTTATGAAGAATATTATAAGCCGTTGAGAACAACATAAATGCTGTTGACGTATGCATTTTACTTTCATACTCTCGCTTTCCTGAGTCGTCTAAAGTAGATTTACGCTCATTAAGACTCGATAAACCTGACGCATCATAATAACTATCTTTAATCCAAATACCTAAAGTAATCCCTTCTTGTACTGCAAAAAGTGTTTGATTTAACAATACAGGAATTGCTATAGATTCTGGCAACAATCGTTTTTTAAGCTCTAAAATAGTTTTAGAGACAGATGTAATTTCTGATGTGTTTGTTCCATTATTTGCTCGAGACAAATACAATAAGATAGATTCATCTTTAGCATCTTTATCTTTATTTTTAGCACGTTGCCCTTGTTCCCATTGCACACTTTTTAGATACGATGTAGCTTCATCACGAAGCATATCGAGTTCTGACTGTTTTATAGGAAAGGTTGAGTTGTGTTCCATGTTTATATGTTATCAATTTTTAATTCAGAAATTTGAATAGGTGGCTTTGCTAGTTTATTCATAATTTCTGGTGTTTTACTATATAATAATTGAATAATTCGGTGTGGTGCAAATACATAATTTTGATTCACAGTATCACTCCATTTTTGCAATGTTTGTTTTGAAAAATAGCCTCCTTCAGTAAATTCACTTCCAGAAAACACTTCGTCAACTTTAAGAGATAAAGCGTAAGACTCTAATGGAATTTCTTTTTTGGCAATACTCTCTAAAATTGAATGTGTTATTTCGTTTTCATCTTTTGCAAATACATTATGAAATGGGCCTAAATCGATACGTTTTATATGCTTTGGTTTTACATCAGGTAATTTTCTGTCAATACCATAAGCCATAGTATCTAGACTCATATCTCTATCAGCATTGTTCTTTAAAACTTCATAAATTTCATCTTTATAACTGTCAATATATTTACCCTCATAATCAAAATACATAAAGCAAACATAAGGCCTATTATTAGCAACATCATAAAAACTCCAACTAGTCATATACTGTGCAGACATTCCTTGTGGTGCTTCTATAATTTTACCTTGTACAAAACGATTGAAAATAAATTTTTGCTCAACAGAAGTATAATATACTATTGATGCTGCTTGAAACAATTTGTCTTTACTTACTGGCTCTTTTTTGCGTAAAATTTGATCAAGGAATTCGTCTTGTAATTCATTAACATCTTTAAGTTTATTAATGTAATTGTCGCGAAGTGACAAGTCGTTAAACAAATACCTAAATTCTAAATAATTAGGAAATCCAGAGTCGGTTAAATCGACTTTCATATTATCTTCAGCATCATACATATATTTAACACGCATTGCCTCGATTGAATATAATAACAAATCACAGTACTGCTTAAAAAACACAATCTCTTTTTGAGTACATATTTGATTTTGCTGTGCACTAACTATTAACTCTTTTAAAGCAAAGTCTACCATTTTATGGTAAAATACGTATTGCTCTTTGGAGTCTAGAACTGCTGAATCTAATGGTGTTACAATATGATTGATTGACATTTTTTATTAAAAATGAAACGTTTAATATTAGTTTAGAAAAAAAGCGCTTCATGAAGAAGCGCTAAAAATATTTATGATAACAAATCGTCTGCTCCAGCTTCTGGTTTAGGAGTACCTGATGGTTTGCCAGCATCGTCACCTGAAGGTTTATTAGCTTCAGCTTTATAATAGTCTTCAAAAATTTCTTTCATGTCTATCCCATAGCGTTCAGCGAAATTCTTTTGTATATCAGCATCTTTAATACGAATTTCTTGTAATGCTTCAGCATAGCTACTATAAACGCCTTGCATAACTTTTTCATGAACTGGAATATTGTCCATCATTTCCTGACGTGCTTTTGCACTTGCAGTATGCATTGCTGCTAAAGTTTCTCCTATATGCTCATCTGTTTTAACACCTAAATGCTCTAAAATTGCAGCAAACTCTTGATCTGTTCGTGCTTTTAAAGCAACTACATAACCATCATAATATTTAAGGCGTTCTTCAGTATCTGACTTTAATTTTGCGCGATGAGTTTGTAAATTACTACGTAATGATGTTAATACTTTTATAGTTAAGTTGTGCTTATGCACAAAGCTATCTTTACTTGCTGCCAATGTTGTATAAGCATTTTTAAGTCCTTCTAACTCTTCAACTTTTTGCTCTAATGTTGTTACTTTACCTATAGCTTGTGCATAATCGGCTGATTGCTTATCAACAATTTCTTCTAACTCTTGACGTGCTTGTTTAAGTAGCGCATAATTTTCTTCAAGCTTTGCTTCTACTTCCTTCTTTTTTTCAAGTGCTTTAGTGTGATTTTTTGTTGCTTCAACTATAGCATCCTGTAACTTATCTTCTACTTCTTTAATCTCAACTTCACGATTTTTTAATCTTGTTACTGCTGCTTGCGATTTGAATGATAATTCACTTAAAAGTGTTTGCACATCTGCAGTTTCAATACGCTCTTGAAACATTGCTTTTGCTTTATTATCAGCAGCAGCACGTATCTTCTCAGCTTCAACTAAATCTTGCTCTGCTTTTTTGATTTTGCTTTTTCTTCCCCAAAGGTTATTCCACCAAGTATCTGGCTTATTTTGTGCATCTTCAAGTTCAATTTTTGCACGTTCTAATGCTTTTTGAGCGTCATCAATAACTTTTTGTTCGCTAGCATTTAATGAAGAGAATTTTTCAAATATAATTCCAACTTCATCTTGGTAATCTGTTAAATCTTTTATGGCATCCAGTAGTGTAGTTCTATCTTTTTCAGCCATACCTACAACATCATCTAACGTTGCATTTAATATTTTTTGACGAACCTCAGGGTCATCTTCTTGTGCTAGTTTAGATTTCATAGTATCAATGGCTTTTCCCCAATTGACATCTACTTTTCCTGTTTTTTCGTTAGAATTGGTTTCTAATAAATCAAAATCATCAGACATAGTGCGTAGTGTATTTAATTGCGTTGAACAAATTTTTAATAAGTAGCAATTTCGTTAAAAAAATATTAGTTTTAAAATTATTACTGCTTAATTTATTGGTATAATATGTTACCAAAATGTTACAACAAACAAAACACAAAGTATTTTATTGTGAGCTGATTACATGATTAATGTTAATAACTCATAGTAAAAAAAGTACAACAATTTTATTATGAAATAGTTACCAATTCAAATAATATTGTATATTTGATTTCCAAACCAAATCTTTTAAATACTTAAGTTATGCTTAATTTAATTAACCTAAACCTCGTAGTCAGCACAATGCAGCTTACTATTGTCCTAATAATTACCGCTGCAGTCTTCTTATTTTTTATTGTTCTTGCAATTATAAAAATGTACAAATTAAAAGCTGAAAACAAACGTCTTTTAGATAGTGATGCTTTTAAGTTTGATGTTGATGAAAGTTATAAAGATTTTACTGAAGGACATTTATACGATAATAAATAATATTAATTTATATAATAAAAAAGCCAGCATAATTGCTGGCTTTTTTATTGACTGTTATTATCTAACTAGTTTTTTGTATTTAATACGTTTTGGAGCTACATCACCTAAACGTTTTTTTCTGTTTTCTTCATAGTCACTAAAACTACCTTCGAAGAAATATACCTCAGAGTTCCCTTCAAAAGCTAGAATGTGTGTACAAATTCTGTCTAAAAACCATCTGTCGTGGCTAATAACAACTGCACATCCTGCAAAATTTTCAAGACCTTCTTCTAAAGCTCTTAATGTATTAACATCTAAGTCGTTAGTTGGCTCGTCTAAAAGCAATACGTTACCTTCTTCTTTAAGAGTCATTGCTAAATGCAAGCGGTTTCGCTCACCTCCAGATAACAACTTAACCTTCTTGTTTTGCTCGCTTCCAGAAAAATTAAATCGACTTAAATAAGCACGAGAGTTTACTTGTTTTCCTCCCATTAAAACTAACTCTTGCTCATCACTAAAGTTTTGCCAAATTGATTTTTCAGGATCTATATTAGAGTGCTTTTGATCTACATAAGCGATTTTTGCTGTATCACCAACTTTAAATTCTCCTTTATCTGAGGTTTCTTCTCCCATTATCATTCTAAAAATAGTGGTTTTACCAGCTCCATTTGGACCAATAACACCAACAATTCCTGCTTGTGGAAGATTAAAGTTTAAATTGTCATATAACAACTTGTCATCATACCCTTTACTTACACCAATAGCTTCGATAACATTTGTTCCTAAACGTGGTCCATTAGGTATATAAATTTCAAGTTTTTCGTCAAGTTGTTTTTGATCTTGACTCATTAATTTATCGTAATTATTCAAACGTGCTTTTTGTTTCGTCTGACGACCTTTTGCACCTTGACGAACCCATTCTAACTCACGTTCTAATGTTTTTTGTCTTTTAGATGCAACCTTACTTTCTTGAGCCATACGCTTAGATTTCTGATCTAGCCAAGAAGAGTAATTTCCTTTCCAAGGAATACCTTCACCTCTATCAAGTTCTAAAATCCAACCAGCAACATTATCTAAAAAGTATCTATCATGTGTTACTGCAATTACTGTTCCTTTATACTGTGCTAAATGTTGCTCTAACCAATGTACAGATTCTGCATCTAAATGGTTTGTTGGCTCATCTAATAATAATACATCAGGTTCTTGTAAAAGTAATCTGCATAATGCTACTCGACGACGTTCTCCTCCAGAAAGTACTTCTATTTTTTTATCGCCTTCTGGAGTACGTAATGCATCCATAGCAATTTCGAGCTTAGTATCAAGTTCCCAAGCATCTGAAGCGTCTATCTTATCTTGTAATTCGGCTTGACGATTCATTAGCTTTTCCATTTTTTCTGGATTGCTATAAACTTCTTCTAAGCCAAACATATCGTTTATTTTATTGTATTCATCAAGAATAGCTACAGTTTCTGCAGCACCTTCACGAACAACTTCCATTACGGTTTTGCTTTCATCTAATTGCGGCTCTTGTTCAAGATAACCTACTGAATAATCTTGCAAAAATGTAACGTCTCCTTGGTAATTTTTATCTACTCCAGCTATTATTTTAAGTAATGTAGATTTACCAGAACCATTAAGACCTAGAATACCTATTTTGGCTCCATAGAAGAAACTTAAATATATATTTTTTAAAACAGGTGTGTCTGCTCCTTTAAATGTCTTGGTTAGACCAGACATTGAAAAAATCACTTTTTTATCATCACTCATATTATACTCTACCTTTTAATGCGTTAAAAACCCAAGCTATTGCAAAAAAACCTAAGCCAACAGCTGCAAAACCCCATCCAGCTACATCATCATACCTAAATGCTCCAAGAGCCATTAATCCTAAACCTACTAAAATCATAATTGTGGTAGCCCAAGCCAACACAGTATTTTTATTCATTGCCATATTAATTAGTTATTTTATTGGAAGAGCAAATATCGTGTTTTTTAATAAAAAAAGCATCTTTTACAGATGCTTAATTTATCAAATTATAATGATTTTTTGGTTATATCATTGGAACTTCTATCAATAATAATTCTGAATCTTCATTTGCTGAGATTTTAAAATTATCTGTTTGCGAAACACCTATTGCATCACGAGTTTGTAGTTCATTGGTTTCAACAGTTACAGTTCCATGAATATTCATTACATATACACCATGACTATTACTTTTAAGTTTATAATCGAAAGATTTATCCTTATCCAAATCTATTCTTGATATAATTGCGTCTTGATGAATTTTTAAACTCCCTTCATGATTTTCATCTATTGATGTTACTAATGTTTGAAGTTTATTTTTTCGGTCATCTGCATTATAGTGTTTTTGACCATAACGTGGCTCAACTTCTGTTTTATTTGGTATTACCCAAATTTGAAACAAACTCAAGTAAGCTTTATCAGAACCATTAATCTCAGAATGCTGTAAACCTTTACCTGCTGACATTATTTGTACTTCTCCTGCTTCGATTGTTTGCCACTCATTATGCATTGAATCACGATGTTTTAAACTTCCACTTAATGGAATTGTAATAATCTCCATATTATTATGTGGATGAGTTCCAAATCCCATTTTTGGTGCTATTATATCATCATTTAACACTCTTAATGCACCAAATTGCATTTTTTCTTGGTTAAAATAATTCGCAAAACTAAAAGAGTGATTAGCTTGTAGCCAACCATGATTAGCAAATCCTCTGCTATCTGCTTTATGCACTATTGTTTTCATTTTATCAATCCTTTCTTTATCTTAATTTATCAAGCAAGTCACTTAGTTGTGCTGCTTCATTTTCTGTTATGTTTTTTAATAAATCTTCATTAAAATTATCAGCTATGTCATCCAATAATTTTCTTCCTTTGGTAGTTATTTCTATATGCACTACACGTCTATCATCTGGACATGGTATACGTTCAATTAAATCTTTGGCGCATAATTTATCCATTAACCGAGTTGCATTTGGTGCTCTATCTATCATTCTTTCTTTAATAGTTTGAACTTTTAAAGCTTCATTAGCACCTCTCAAAATTCTTAAAATATTATACTGTTGTGGCGAAATGCCATACGGTTTAAAAAAAGTGTTTTGATAACTTGTAATCCAATTTGCTGTATATAGGATATTGATTAATGCTTTAACCTTATTGTTTGCAAATTTTGAATTTACATCTTTAGAAATATCTCCCATTTTTTATAGTTTAAGCTAATCTGTCTGAATATTCGTGTTTCTTTTTAAAAACTGCTGCTGCAAAAGGACAAAGTGGAATAACTTTCAACCCTTTATCTCGCATAAAATCTACAGCTGCTTCAACTAATTTATAGCCTACACCTTGTCCTTTTAATTTTTCACTTACTTCTGTATGATCAATTATTATTTTATCGCTACCAGCATAAGTATATGTCATTTCAGCTTCTTGTTTACCATCTAATTCAACAAAAAACTTTCCTTTTTTACCATTATCTTCTTGTTTAATATTCATAATCATAAAGCGTTTTTAAATTGTTCAACTCTATTTATTAATTCATTATTAAGTTCTTTGTCAATAATTTTCCCTTCAGAAAAGTTTGTGTTAAACATTGGCAAAGAAAACTCAGCAACAATGTTTGCATTATGCCTTGGAAACCTATCTTTTGCTATTGCTATAACAGAAGCTCCTCCTCTACCTCCAGGCGACGTTGCCATTAATAGCATTGGTTTATCTTGAAATGTTTTTTGCTCAATTCTAGACATCCAATCAAATATATTCTTGAAAACAGCTGCATAAGCTCCATTATGTTCTGCTAAAGAAACCATAACACCATCAACTTGTTTTATCTTATCGACTAATCGTTTAGCATTTTCTGGATGGCCCATTTCAGATTCTAAGTCGACACTAAATAATGGTACATCAAAATCATTTAAGTCTAACACTTCTACTTCTACTTCTACATTTTCTGCAAGTTCAGACGCATAAGTGACTAACTGCTTATTTATTGATTTTTTACTATTGCTACCTGCAAATGCTATAATTTTTTTCATTCTGTTTAATTTATTTTCCATGGCAAATATATAATAAATATTTTTATATTCCAAGGAATATATTTCCATGTTATTTATTTTAACAAAGTATTCACTTTTTAAACATCAACTTGTTTCGTAAATTCGTGGCAAATAATTTTTGAATATGGACTTAAACTTCAATAAAAACGAAGATCACAATAAATTACTATTATCTGACTTAAAAAGACGTTTTGCGAAAGTAAAACTTGGTGGAGGACAAAAAAGCATAGATAAACATCATGCAAAAGGCAAAATGACTGCCAGAGAACGTATAGATTATTTATTAGATTCCAAATCGGAAAGTATTGAAATAGGTGGTTTTGCAGGCGAAGGCATGTACGAATCTCATGGTGGCTGTCCTTCTGGAGGTGTTGTTGTAAAGATAGGTTATGTTAAAGGAAAACAATGCATGGTCGTAGCAAATGATGCAACAGTAAAAGCTGGTGCTTGGTTTCCAATAACTGGAAAAAAGAATTTACGAGCTCAAGAAATAGCCATAGAAAATAGATTACCAATAATATATTTGGTAGATAGTGCTGGTGTGTATTTACCAATGCAAGATGAAATTTTTCCTGATAAAGAGCATTTTGGTCGCATTTTTCGTAATAATGCTATAATGAGTAGTATGGGAATTACTCAAATAGCTGCAGTTATGGGTAGCTGTGTTGCTGGTGGAGCTTATTTACCAATTATGAGTGATGAAGCTTTAATTGTTGATAAAACTGGAAGTATTTTTCTAGCTGGAAGCTATTTAGTGAAAGCTGCTATTGGCGAAACGATTGACAATGAAACTCTTGGTGGTGCAACAACCCATTGTGAAATTAGTGGTGTTACTGATTATAAAGCTAAAGATGACAAAGATGCTTTAGACACTATTAAGAACATTATTGATAAAATTGGTGATTATGATAAAGCTGGTTTTAACAGAGTTAAATCTGTAAAACCAAAAGAAAATCCTCAAGATATTTATGGAATTATTCCAAGAAGTCGTACTGATCAATACGATATGTATGAAATTATTAAACGTTTAGTTGACAACTCTGAATTTGATGAATATAAAGCAGGTTATGGTAAAACAATAATTACAGCATACGCTAGAATTGATGGTTGGGCAGTTGGTATTGTTGCAAACCAACGTCAGCTAGTAAAAACTACAAAAGGCGAAATGCAATTTGGTGGTGTTATATATAATGATAGTGCTGATAAAGCTACCCGATTTATTGCCAATTGTAATCAGAAAAAAATTCCGTTAGTATTTTTACAAGATGTTACTGGTTTTATGGTTGGTAGTAAAAGTGAACATGGTGGAATTATTAAAGATGGAGCCAAAATGGTAAATGCTGTAAGTAATTCTGTTGTACCAAAATTTACTATTGTAATTGGAAATAGCTATGGCGCTGGAAATTATGCAATGTGTGGTAAAGCTTACGACCCAAGGCTTATCGTAGCTTGGCCAAGTGCCGAACTTGCAGTAATGAGTGGTAATAGTGCTGCTAAAGTATTATTACAAATTGAAACAGCTTCACTTAAAAAGAAAGGTGAAACTATTACTAAAGAAAAAGAAGAAGAACTTTTTAATAAGATAAAAGATCGTTACGATGCACAAGTATCTCCTTACTATGCTGCTGCTCGAATTTGGACAGATGCTATTATAGATCCTTTAGATACAAGAACATGGATTAGTATGGGAATTGAAGCTGCTGACCACGCTCCTATTGAAAAGAAATTTAATTTAGGCATCTTACAAGTTTAACTTTTAATCACTTTTTTTGTATCTTAATGGTTGAAATTCAACACTTTTAATCATGGGAACAATAAAATCACTCAACAAATGGGCAAATGCTCATACGTATTTACCTCTTGATCTTTTAAGAATTGCATTAGGTGTTTTTTTATTCATTAAAGGTATTTTCTTTATGAATAACATGAATTCACTCATTGAACTTTTTGAACCTATTAAAAATATCCCTGGAGGAATGATTTGGCTACATTATGTATTACCAGCTCATTTTATAGGTGGGATTTTAATTGCTTTTGGTTTACTAACACGTTGGGCAATAATCTCTCAACTTCCCATATTAATTGGTGCTGTTATGATAAATGTTTTTGGAGAAATGCATGCTTATAATTTTACAACTGCAGCAGTAACATTACTAATTTGTGTTTTCTTTTTGTTTTATGGCTCAGGAAAACATTCAGCAGATTATTACTTTAAAATGCAACAATAATTAGGGCTATTTTATCAGTTTTAGGGTTTCTGTACGCTTAATTTTTCCGTTAGATGTCATTATGAATTTAGCAACTGAATATATTGCTTTTGGGATTTCAAATTTATTCAACCCTTCAAAAACGTAAGTTTCAAGGAAGTTTGATTCGCTCTCTAAAACCAAAATAAGTTTTTCGCTAAGCTTGGTATCTGGTAATGAAGCCACAAAAAACTGTTGTTTTATTTTTCCTTTTAGTTTTTCTTCAATTTGCTCAGGAAACAATTTAACTCCACCTGAATTTATTACATTGTCAATACGTCCTAACCATTCAAATTCGGTATCAGAATGCAACTTTACTATATCGTTAGTAACTACTATCTCTTTTGAAACTTCAGGAGCATTTACAACCAAACAGCCTCTTTCGTCTTGCGAGATAGATACTCCTGGAAGTGTTTTAAAATATGGTTCTTGCGCTTGATTATTTAAAGGTTTTAAAGCAATATGCGTAGCCGTTTCTGTCATTCCGTATGTAGCAAATACTTTTGTTTTGAGCGTTTGTGTTAGCTCAATTAAATGTGTTGATACAGACGAACCACCAACAATAATATTTCTAACATTATGCAAATAACTCATTGTAGATTCTAGTTGCATTGGTAACATTGCACAAAAATGGTACACCTTATCGTAATCGAAAATTGGTTGCGATGTTGGTTCTACCAAATCCATTTCCAAACCTAATATCATTGCTCTTACCAACATCATTTTTCCAGCAATGAAATTAGTTGGCAAACAATGCAAAGCAGTTTTTCCTGGTGTAAGTTTTAAGTAATTCCCTGTTGCTATGCAAGAGTTAACCATTGCTTGCTTACTCAATTTTATAGTCTTAGGTCTTCCTGTAGAACCTGAAGTTTTTACAAGAATATAATCCTTCTCATCAAGCCAATCTAATAAAAATTTTCCTGTAATTTTTTCATAGGCTTCGCCTTCTTTTATAAGACTATAGGCAACCTCTTTTAATTCGTTAAAATCGTAATTATTGCCATTAAGTTTAAATTTTAAATGGATTTTATCAAAAGAAGGAATCATGTTTGGTATAATATTAGATATGCAATATTATAATATTTTTAAAGGTTCTTTAGTAATTATTAAAAATAAATATCTATATATTTGATTATAAACCTAAATTATATGCGATACCTCTTAGTCCTTTTTCTGCTAGTATCTTTCTTGGGATATTCTCAGGATTTTTCAAATGAAGATTTTATTTATCTAAAACGTCACGAACATATTAAAATAGGGCTAGCAAAACAAAGTTTTGAAATCACTAAACTTGTTTCTGAACAAGCTGAATATTTAAGTGCTAATAAGTTATATTTTGCTAATGAAAGTATGAGTTTTGATAGCTTTACTTCTATTGAAGATATTGATGCTTACACTTACTTACCAAGTAGTGATAAAAATATTAAAGTAGATTATATTGAAACCAAGCGCGAGTTTGATAATGGAATATTTTATAGCGACCAAGAGTCTAAAATTTTTACTTTTCCTGCTGTTACTAAAGGTGCTATTACTAATTTAAATTATAAAGAGATTATCAAGGACCCTCACTTTTTAGGCTTATTTCGTTTTGGAACTTATGTACCTACAAAAAGTGCTCAGTTATCTATTGAGTTTCCTAGTAATGTATCAATTGGTTATATCGATTTTAATACTAAAGATATTTCAGTCGATTTTAAACAAGAAACTTCTAAAGATATTACAACTTACACATGGACAGCGAACAACACAAAAGGCTACCAAAGTGAAGATGATGGTGAGTCTGTTTTATATTTTGTTCCACATATTATAGTGTATATAAAAAGTTACGAATATAAAGGCGAGCGTTATAATGTTTTAAACGATGTAAACGACCTATACAAATGGTATGCATCTTTGGTAGACCAAATAGACACAAATGATCTTCAAAAGGTGTATAAAATTGCCAATGATATTACAAAATCGCTTCCTACTAAACGTGAAAAAGCTGAAGCAATTTTTCACTGGGTACAAAATAACATAAACTATGTTGCCTTCGAAGATGGTTTAGGAGGTTTTATTCCTAGAGGTGCAGCAAGTGTTTGTGATAAACGCTATGGTGATTGTAAAGACATGGCAAACTTACTCTACGAAATGCTAAATCATGTTGGCATTGAAGCATATAGAACATGGATTGGTACAAGAGACAGACCTTATACTTACTCACAAGTTCCAACACCTATGGTAGATAATCACATGATTACTACTGCAATTATAGATGGTGAAACCATTTTTTTAGATGGTACAGATAGTTATGTGCCTTTTGGTATGCCAAGTGCTTTTACACAAACCAAAGAAGCCCTTTTAGGTATTAACGATACTACATTTAAGCTTATAACAGTTCCTGTTCAAAAAGCCGAACAGAGTGTTACTGATGTTAATACAGCAATACACATTAAAGATGATATGTTTATAGTTTCTGAAAAACGACTGCTTTCTGGTTACGAAAAAGTTGAGTTTATTACTGACTATTTATATAAAAAGGCAACTAAAACTGAAGAAGAGTTTTTAAACACTACACTTGCTCTTGGAAATAACAAAACAAGCTATAATAACATTACAAAACAGAATTTTGATAATAAGAGAAACCCCTTAGAGTTATCTTACAATCTAACGATAGATAATTATGTAAAAAAAGTTGGAACAAAGCTTTATATAAATTTAGATATTGACAGAGTATTATCAAAAAGTAAAGTAGATATTGAAGACAAAAAGTATGATAAAAAAATTGATCACACCTACACAAAAAATTATGTAACAACATTAACAATTCCAGAAGGATATACTGCAAGTTTTATTCCTGAAGATTTATCCTTTGAGAATGAAAATTATGGCTATAAAATAACTTACACTCAAAAAGACAATACCATAATACAACACAAAAACATTTTTGTAAACACGTTAAGCGTAAAAAAACAAGATTTTGAATCTTGGAACGAGTTTATAAAAAGCCTAATAAAAGCCTATAAAAAAAGTATAATACTAGAACAAAAATAATGACAAAACAGATTTTATTCGTCCTACTTATTGCAAGTACAAATTGCTTTTCACAATACTACAAATCTTACGATTGGAGCGAAAAGCCAAAACTACATACTATTACTGCAGATGAACAAAAAGAGCACTCAATTGGTATTTTAAAGAAGAATATTGTAGAGTACACAACAGCTGCATTATCATCAGATTTAAAAGCTTACGAAACTTTTCATACTATTACTCGTGTTAACGACGAAAAAGGCATTGGACAACATAATACAGTTTATATTCCAATGTATGATGTAAAAAATGTAATTGATATTAAAGCCAGAACCATAAACTCTAAAGGAAAAATTACTTTACTTAACAAAGACAATATTAAGGAAGTAAAAAATGTTGAGGAGTATGGTGATTTTAAAATCTTTGCTATTGAAGGTGTTGAGAAAAACTCTGAAATAGAAGTACTTTATACTGTTGAAAAAAATGCTGACTTATTTGGTAGCGAAACATTACAAAGCAATTACAAGATTAAAACTGCACAGTTTTTATACATAACTGGAGATTTAAATTCTCAAATTAAAGCATATAGAACTACTTCAAAATTTGAAAGCGTTACAACAGACGGAAAAGCTTCAAAATTGTTAGAAATAAAAAATATTCCAGCAATGATTGAAGAAGAATATGCAACTCCAGATGCCAATAAAATAGCAGTAGTTTACCAATGCTTTCCTAAAGGGCAAAATATTACTCAAGAAATGTTTTGGAACAATGTAGTTACTAATGTTGGTAATAAAATTATTCCAGAAACTGTTAATCCAAAAGTTGATGCAGATATTCAAACTATTACAAAAGGACAGAAAGATTTAACTACCTATCAGAAAATAGTTTTGGTAGATAACTTTGTAAAATCAAATTTTACTGTTGTTAAAAACAATAATGAAGAGTTATCAGATTTAGACTATGTACTTAAAAATAGATCATCTAGTGATTTTGGAATCTTAAAAGTGTATGCAAACTATTTTAAAGCATTAGATGTAGCCTACGAGTTGGTAATTACTGCAAATAGATTTACCTATAAATTTGATCCAGATTTCTTTATCCCAAATATGCTTCGTGATTTCTTAATTTATATTCCTTCTGAAGATAAATATATTTCACCTGACAGAGTTGAATACAGAGTTGGTGAAGCTCCTTTTAATATTTTAGGAAATTATGGCTTATTTATAAACGAAGAATTTGGCTACTATTTTAGTAAAATTGTGCAGTCAGACCCAAATTTTAGCACCATAAAAAGAAATACAGATATTACTTTTAATGATGATTTTGAAAGCGCAACGCTTAAACAACACCAAGAGTATACAGGACATTGGTCTATAACCAACAGAGCTGTTTTAAGCTTATCGTCAGATCAAGGTATAAAAGAATTTAAAGACTACTTAACAGGCTCAGGAATTGAAGATAAAGTTATTGAAAGCTATGAGGTTGAAAATGGCGATATGAATCAAACTGAATACAACAAACCTTTTATTACTAAAAGCACTATTAGTTCTGAGTCTATTATTGAAGATGCTGGAGATAGTTATTTATTTCAAATTGGAAAAGTTATTGGTACGCAAAGTGAGTTATACCAAGAAACTGAACGTGTAAATCCAATTGAAATGACTTACCCTAATCAGTATGATTATACAATTACAGTTAACATTCCTGATGGATACACTGTTGAAGGTTTAAACAGTTTAAATATTGATAAAAGCTATAAATCTAACTCTACGGATGAGAAAATTTGCAAGTTTGAATCTAGTTACAAATTAGAAGGCAATAAGCTTATAATTACTATTCAGGAGTTTTATAAATCTAATGAATATGATTTAAACAGATATGAAGAATTTAGAAGTGTTATAAATGCAGCTTCCGATTTTAATAAAGCATCAATAGTCTTTAAGACTAAATAAAAGCAAAAAAATAGGCACTTTAATTAGTGCCTATTTCATTTATATCTTCAAGTATTTTATAATCTTCTTTTGGTGGCTGTTCTACTCTACCAAATAATTTTTCTTTCCAATTGGTCCAATTGTACTTCTTTGCAAAAATGAAAAGCAGTATTGGGAAAATAACAAAAACAGGCATAAAAATATCTAAAAATTCAGCTGCTTTTGGGTCAGACATATCTTTTAATATCGAATGTGTTTGGAAAGCTGTCCAATCTGCAGTAACCAATAATGCAGTAAACAAATTATTAGCAGCATGAAAACCAAGTGCTAGTTCTAAACCTTCGTCCATAAGCGTCATTATACCTAAAAACAGTCCAGTACCAATGTAATACACCATAATAATGTAGCCTAGCTTTTCAACTTCAGGATTAGCAATATGAAGCAGTCCAAAAACAAAAGATGTTATCAACAACGGAACCCATTTCGTTTTAGTAAATGTTCCTATTCCTTGCATTAAGTAACCTCTAAACAAATACTCTTCAAAACTTGTTTGTAGTGGTACTAAAGCAATAGCAATAACACATAGTATTAAAAAAGGAACCAGATTAAAGTTAAACACATAATCTTCTGGCGACAAGTAATAATCTAATAACACCATGCTAGATGATACAATTCCCCAAAATATAAACGAAAACCAAAAACGTTTCCAATCTATTTTAGGTCTAGATGTTGTTAACGATGTAAAGCTTTGTTTGTGTAATAGTTTTACTGCTCCTATTAAAAAAATGAGTCCTCCAACAAAAGGCAATAAAATGAACACTAAATTTACGTTTGGTTCAAATAAGGTCATTAAATAATTTGTATCTTCTAACTTACTTTGATCAACAGTTCCATCTAAAGTTTTTACTGTTATACCTATAAGATGAGGCATCGAAAACACAAAAATTCCAACTATCGAAATTAATACACCAACAATGTAGCGCCACCAATCATGCAAAACGTTATAAGCTTGAGCTATATACATACTAAAATATTATAAATTAAAATTCCAATTAAGTTCGTTATTATAATGCAATTTACCATTTTTTACTTGTAATGGACTCTCAAAATTGTTTGTAAACAAGCCTCCTGTTCCAAGTCCTTGATACATTGTGTTTTGCAATGTATACGTCCATTGCGAAATGGCATTTAATCCTACATTACTTTCTAAAGCACTAGTAATCCACCAACCTGTCTTATTGCTATTTGCAATATCTATCCAGTGTTGAGAGCCAGCAAAACCACCAACAAAACTTGGCTTTAAAATAATGTATTGCGGATTTATGATTTGTAGTAGTTTTTCTTTATCTGTTACAGAAAACACACCTATTAACTCTTCATCTAAAGCAATAGGTAATGGTGTAGCTTCACATAGTTTTGCCATCTCTTGCACCTGACCTGCTTTTATTGGCTGTTCTATAGAATGTAAGTCTAAATCTGATAGTGTTTTTAGCTTCTCTAACGCATCAAATGGTTTAAATGCTCCATTAGCATCAACACGCAACTCAATATCTTTAGAGGTAAACGTTTTGCGTATCGATTTTAGCAAAGTAATTTCAGTATTAAAATCGATGGCTCCAATCTTCATTTTTATGCACTTAAAACCGCTTTCTATCTTATCTTTTATTTGCTGTTTCATAAATGCTTCACTTCCCATCCAAATTAATCCGTTTATGGCAATGCTATCGTTACCTTTTGTAAATTTTGAAGGAAATAATTCAAATGCATTGTTACTTTCTAAAGATTTAAAAGCCATTTCTAATCCAAACTGAATACTAGGAAATTCAATAAGTTTTTCTAACAATGCTTCTAAACCTAATTCTATATTATCACAAGTCCAACGTAACCTATCTTCATAATCAGGCTTATCATCTGCACTTAAACCTCGTAAAATACCACATTCGCCAATGCCTTTTTTGCCATTTTGTGATATAACAATAAACCATGTTTCTTTGGTTTTTAATACACCACGAGATGTTCCGCTAGGTTGCTTAAATTCTAATATATACTTATGGTAAGTTGCTTTCATACGAGCGTCAAAAATACTTAAATAATTTTGCAATTTATCTATGTAAAAAGGTTTCGACTGCGCTCAACCTTACAATTAGATATTTTTGTATTTTTAAGCTTCAAAAAATCATTGTTTATGCCACAATTCCCAAATCTTATTCACTTTGCAATTCCTTTTTTTATTCTATCGATGTTATTAGAACTTTACATTACTAAAAAAAGGGAAATTAAATCTTATGAGCCTAAAGATGCTTTTACATCTATAGCTATGGGTTTAGGCAATGTGTTTTTGGGTATTATTAGTAAAGCATTAGTCCTTTTATTCTTTTATTGGATTTATAACAACTTCAGACTGTTTACAATATCAATAGCTTGGTGGAGCTTTGTTTTGTTGTTTTTTGCTGATGATTTTTCATACTATTGGTTTCATCGTATCTCACATCAATCGCGCTTGTTTTGGGCTTCGCATGTTGTGCATCATTCGTCACAACACTATAATTTAAGTACAGCATTGCGCCAAACATGGTCTGGAGGCTTTTACACTTTTATTTTTTGGTTGTGGTTACCTCTTTTAGGATTTCATCCAGCTATGATTTTACTACAAATGTCGGTGAGTTTATTATATCAATTCTGGATACATACTGAAGCTATTGATAAAATGCCAAAATGGTTTGAAGCTGTTATGAACACACCTTCTCACCATAGAGTACATCATGGTAGTAATCCGTTGTATTTAGATAGAAATCATGCAGGAATTTTAATTATTTGGGATAAATGGTTTGGAACCTTTCAGCCAGAACTTAAAGATGAAAAAGTAGTATATGGTTTAGTAAAAAATATAAATACTTACAATCCTGTAAAAGTTGCTTTTATTGAATGGTATTATATGATTTTAGATGTGTTTTCTGGTGAAAAATCTTTAAAAAATCGATTGTTATACCTCATAAAGCCACCAGGTTGGAGACACGATGGCACAGGAAAAGTAAGCGACGATTTACGTGAAGAATGGAAGAAAAAAGTTAGCAGTATTCAGTCGCAGTCTTCAGTAAATACTAAAAATTAATTAATATGTCATTCAATAATAAAGTAATTTGGATAACAGGAGCTTCCAGTGGTATTGGTAAAGCATTAGCGTTAGAACTGTCTAAACACGATTGTAAGCTTATATTGTCTGCCAGAAGAGAATATGCTTTACAAGAGGTAAAACAACAATGCAAAACTCCAGAACATGTTGCTATTCTACCTTTCGATTTGGCTAACTATGGTAATATGTTTGTCGTTACTAATGATGCAAAAAAATGCTTTGGACACATTGATATTTTAATTAATAATGGAGGTGTTAGTCAACGTTCTTTGGTTATTGATACTGATATAAGTGTCGATAAAAAACTAATGGAAATAGATTATTTAGGTACAGTTGCACTAACTAAAGCTGTGTTACCACATTTTGTTGAACGTAAATCTGGGCAATTTGTAACCGTTACTAGTTTAATGGGAAAATTTTCGTCACCATATCGTTCTGGTTATTGTGGTGCCAAACATGCACTACATGGTTTTTTTGATGCTTTACGTATGGAGCATGATAAAGACAACATAAAAGTGACTCTTATTTGTCCTGGATTTGTAAATACAGATGTTGCTAAAAATGCATTGGTTGGCGACGGAACAAAACAAAACACTCAAGATACTGCTACCCAAAACGGATTACCAGTTAATGTGTTTGCAAAACGCATGATAACAGCTATACAAAAACAAAAATTTGAAGCTTATATTGGCAGAAAAGAAGTGTTAGGTATATACTTAAAACGTTACTTTCCAAAGTTTTTACATTGGTATGTATTGAGAAGTACTGTGAAGTAAAACTGTTTGGTTGGATGTTTAAGCTACCTATTTAACTACGAGAATTTTTGTAAGTAAGCGAAAATTAGTAATTAATTATTATGATGTTACTTGATGGTTATTCTTCCGCAAACTTGTTAGCGTTGGCTTTATTCTACGTCTATTACATCTCTAGAACCATTTAGTCCAGATTCTATATTTTCTCTATTTTTTCTTTAAATTTATCTGTTAAACTATAAACTCCTGTTTTTGAAGGTCCTTTAAACACTATAAATTGATGAGCCTTTAATAATGCCATATCTCTTTGCATTGTCGCTCTTGCTACATCAAATGTAGACATTAAATCTTTCAGCCCTTTTCCTTCTTCTACTAAAAGAAAAAATACTTCTTGTATTAATCGACTTATTACAGCATCACTTGCAGCATCATTTACAGCATCACTTACAGCATCACTTACAAATTGTTTTACAGCATCACTTACAGCATCACTTACAACATCATTTACAGCATCATTTCTCTCTTTCATTTCAGAAAGACCTTTTGGACCATTAAAAGTAAGAACAACACTACTAACCGTTTCTTTCCATTCAGGAACTTTTAAACCAGCATCTTTGCATTCTTCAATAACCCGAATTGTTCCTCTTCCTAATTTATCAATTAGTCCATTAAGAAAAACTATATGAGCTATATCTGGATTAACAGGATGTGAATCGTGGTTCTTCTTTAAATCTTTTACTTCTATATTGTCCGGAAGTCTTCCACTATTAGAAATAACAAACTTATTAGGGTAAACACTTATAGTTACACTACTAGAAAAACTACTATAATCACGATGTATTAAAGCATTAATTATCCCTTCTTGTAGTGCTCTTTTAGGAAAAGTAAAATCCAATCGTTTCCATTGATTCTTATCAAATACACTTCTAACACCTAAACCGTTAACATATCTTTCCAATTCATCTCTAATACTAAAAATATTTCCCTCTAAAATTTCATTCCTAATAAGAGACTCATCAGTTTTTCCTTCGGCATATTCTGTAAGCCGTACTCTAATTTGAGGAATAAATTTACTTGGTTTTTTAGCAAATAGTACAACGCAAGCATTTGTAAAAGAACCATTAACATATAAGCCATAATGAGTTAAAAAAGCAAGTAAGTCATCACTTTCAAAACTACTACGATGGTTTTTACGAGACTCTTTAATGGTTTTACTTATTAGTTTTTTATCTAAATCATCAAAATCAACACCTAACGCTATTTGACGCTCCCAATGCAGTTCTGAAAGTTGTCTATCATGTATAAGTATTGATATTTCTTTTGACGTTGCTTTTTGAGTCTTATTTTTTTTGCGATAAAAGATACTGCCATCAAAAATATAGGGTTGTTTAGAACCGCCCCAAACTTTTATAACTAATATTTCTTTGTACCCTAAAGTTTCGACTGAAATTGAGATAGGCGCATCAGGTATAATGTTTTCAATAAGATATTTATGTAATTCATCAATGTACTGTTTCGCGTTTTCTAATCCAACAGGCATTTGATTATCGGAAACACCAACAATGACACGTCCACCATCTGCATTTAAGAAAGCACAAATATCTTTGGCAATACTTTCCTTATGAACAACAGTTTTGAACTCTAGTTGTTCACCTTGACCTTGTTTTATAAGGTCTTTTATTAGTCGCTCGTTACTCATTTTGTTAATTTATCTAAATCTATTTTAAATCTTTCTATATCACCAAACAATGCCTCAATAAAAACTAATGCATCACCACTACTATGCCCAAATTCTTGAGCCCATTTTCGGTCTTCTATTGCTTCTCCATCTCGTATAGCTTCATTATACATATCAATAATACGGACATCTTGAAAAACAGGTGTTGGCTTAAATTCAAAGTATGGGTTTTTCTTCCTTTTTTTAATATCAACATACATATATTGTGCTAATAAATCCCTTGCTATTCTAACGGTATAGTGAGAAAGATACCCTCTAGGCTTATCTAATTCAATAGCTTTATCAAATTCTAATTGTGTTATTCCAGAACCATATCTTGGTAAAATTACTCCAAAAAAATAATCACAATCTTCAACTGCTCTTAAACAGGATTGAACATTTGACAAGCCTGGAATAGGTGGAATTGAGCCAATATGACTATTCAAAACCTTATATTCATATTTTGCATTGCTATAACTGTTTATTACAGTACAGATTTGCTGTATTTCGTTTTCATAACCATATACAGCAGAAGAAACCATTATTTTAATTACCTCTTTAGCCATTCTTTTTCGTTTCTTTTCTGTCTTAATTTTCAGTCTTCAATTTACTCACAATTTACATATTTTTAGTCTAATGGAATGTTGAGAATTGACAAAAAATTAAAAGTACTATTTGAGTGTTGGCTTTTAAGATTGTAGGTAATTAAATGATATGGAACCGATTAAACGCTCTGCATCATACTAAAAGCGAAGTTAAATTATAATTCAATACTCTCACCAATTTCTAACAGCATTAAATCTTTGTTTTTATCAAAAAACTTGCGTTTAGCTTCTTCGTGGTCAATTTCTATATAACCAAAAGTATCAAAATGGTAGCCTAACACTTTATCGCATTGTACAAAATCGCTGGCCAATATAGCATCATCAATTCCCATTGTAAAATTATCTCCAATAGGTAAAATGGCTAAATCCAGCTTTATCTGTAATGGTATAAGTTTCATATCCATAGTTAAAGCCGTATCTCCAGCTATATAAATGTTTTTATGTTCGCCTTCTATTACAAAACCACCTGGTTGTCCTCCATAGCTACCATCAGGAAATGACGATGTGTGTATGGCATTTACATACTTTACATTTCCAAACTCAAAATCCCACGAACCTCCTAGATTCATTGGATGACCTTCTAAACCAAGTTTTTCAAAATGAGACACAATTTCATAATTAGAAACAATAACTGCATTGGTGCGTTTTGCAATAACTTCAACATCTAGTATATGATCTTGGTGCGCATGTGTAAGTAAAATATAATCTGCTTTTATAGTATGTATATCTATATGTGAAGCTTTAGGATTACCAGAGATAAAAGGATCGACAAGTATATTAACATCATCTACTTTAATTCCTAAACTTGTGTGACCGTAAAATGTTATTTTCATTGGATTAATTTTAGAAAATGAAAATACAAAAAAACTCAGACAGAATTAAGAAAATTTGTCTGAGTTTTCAAGCCCCAAATTTTAATGCCAACGTGATAGCAAGAAGTGTTGGCTGAAAAATTATAGTTTAAATATAGCTATTAATTGTTTGATTTGCAAACATTTATGATAATTTTTACAAAATATAACCAATCCCTAAAAGCAGTGAAAATACAAAAGCAGTAAGTGCTAATACTTTTAATTGCGCATCAAAATCATTTGGTTGTTTTGCTTTTATAATAAGCTTTAAATGTAGTATTAATGGAATGTATGTTACTAAAAACAAAAAGTTCCATAATGTGGTGTAATACAATATTGAAAATACTAATGATATAATAATAGCACCAGCAATTAGTATAACATGATAAATTTTAGCACCTTTTTTGCCCATTTTTACTGCTAATGTCATTTTGTTAGACATTTTATCAGAGTCTATATCTCTCATGTTATTAAGGTTTAAAACACCAACACTTAATAAACCTAAAGTTAAAGCTGGTAGTACTAATACATGATCGAGCTGCATTGTATGCAAAAAATAAGTACCTACAACACTAACAAAGCCAAAGAAAATTAATACAAAAAGGTCGCCTAATCCTTTATAACCATAAGCGGAATTTCCCATAGTATAACTTACTGCAGAATAAATTGAGATTCCTGCTAAAGCTAAAAACAGAACTGCATAAAGAAAATGTCGTACTCCAAATGCGCAATAAACAAGCAAAAAGGCTAAAATAATAACAATAATAATGTTCATTTTTATTGCCTCAAACATTTGATCTGAAGTAATCTTTCCGCTTTGTACAGCACGTTCTGGTCCTACTCTATGCTCGTTGTCTGTTCCTTTTTCACTATCGCCTAAATCGTTAGCAAGGTTAGATAAAATTTGGAGTGCAATGGTTGTTAAAATGGCTAGTAAAAAAACTATCCAATTAAAAAATCCATTATAAAAAGCAAAACAGCTTCCTAAAATGATTCCAGATACTGATAATGGTAGAGTTCTTAAACGAAAGGCAGAAAGCCATGGTTTTATGTCTTTAATCATAACTATTAACGAGTCGTTAAGGAATCCATTTTTTTAAAAAATTTGGTTTACGTTTTTCTAAAAACGCATTTCTACCTTCAATTGCTTCGTCTGTCATGTATGCCAATCTGGTAGCTTCACCAGCAAAAACTTGCTGACCAACCATACCATCGTCGGTTAAATTCATAGCGAATTTTAACATTTTTATAGACGTAGGTGATTTTGCTAATATTTCTTGAGCCCACTCATATGCTGTAGCTTCTAGTTCGCCATGAGGAATAACAGCATTTACCATTCCCATTTCAAATGCATCTTGTGCTGAATAATTTCTGCCTAAGAAAAAGATTTCTCTGGCTTTCTTTTGTCCAACCATTTTTGCTAAATAAGCTGAACCATAACCACCATCAAAACTTGTAACATCAGCATCTGTCTGTTTAAAAATAGCGTGTTCTTTGCTTGCTAGTGTTAAATCGCAAACTACATGCAAACTATGTCCACCACCAACTGCCCAACCAGGAACTACTGCAATAACAGCTTTTGGCATAAAACGTATAAGCCTTTGTACTTCTAAAATGTTTAAACGATGATAACCATCTTCTCCTACATAGCCTTGATGTCCTCGTGCTTTTTGATCTCCACCACTACAAAAGCTCCAAATTCCATCTTTTGTTGATGGTCCTTCAGCTGAAAGCAATACAACACCAATATTTACATCTTCACTAGCATCATAAAAAGCATCATATAGTTCTTTAGTTGTTTTTGGTCTGAACGCATTACGCACATTTGGTCTGTTAAAAGCAATTCTTGCTACTCCATTACACTTTTTGTATGTAATGTCTTCATAAGTTTTTGCTGTGACCCATTTAATTTCACTCATTGGTAATTATTTAACAGTGTAAAAATACATCTTTTCGAATTAGTATTAAAAACACTATTATTCTTTAAAAACAAAAGCTTTTAATAAGAAAAATTCAAAGAAAAAGTCCAAATTGAAAGAAAAATAGTATATTAAATAAGAAATTATCCTTTTTTACTAAAAAATACCATGAAAGTAATAGAGTCAAAAATTGCAAATCTTATCATTAAAAAAAATAAAACCGAGTTAGGTTTTATTTATTTTTTTGAAGATGTTTTGGTTGTAGAATTTAATGAAGGTGTACATATTGATTACCAAGCTTCTCGAGAACACATTGACTTAATTTTAGATTTTTATAAAGACAAATCTTTTGGTTATATATGCAATAGGATTGATAAATTTTCTGTTTATCCACTAGATTTTTCAAAATTCAACAAAGCTCTAAATAACTTAACTGCCTTTTGTATTGTTTGTTATAGTGAGTTTGATAGAATAAATACTGAAATTGAAAGCATGTTTTGCGTGGATAAACCTTATAAAGCTTTTGACACTATTGAAGATGCTTATTATTGGGTTAAAGATTACTCAAACAATGAATCTGTTAAGCGTTAAAATTAAACCAAATAAATACCATCGTCTTTAATTTCAATTAAACGCTGTTTGTATAAAGAACCAACTGCCTTTTTAAAGTTCTTTTTACTCATTTGCAAAACTTCTTTAATCGTTTCTGGATCTGACTTATCAGTTAAATTTAAATAGCCTCCGTTATCTTCAAGTTCGTGCATTATTGCTTCTGCATTAGGCTCTATATTTCGATATCCTATTTGTCCTAAAGAAATATCTAGTTTATTATCTGGACGTACTTTTTTAACGATTCCTTTTAATCGATCTCCAATACTTAAATCTTGAAAAATATCATCTTTAAAAATTAATCCTGAATGTATATTATTAACAATAACATTCATACCAATATCTGAAGGATGTGATACAATAATATCTACCTCATCAAACTGCTGAACAGTTAATTCTTTATTACTTAAAAAATGATTGGTTTTACTAGATGCAGCTAATCGTCCTGTTTTCTCATCAACATAACAATACACTAAATACCATCCACCGCGTTTCATTTTAAAGGCTTGTTCTTTAAAAGGGCAAAACAACTCTTTTAAAAGTCCCCAATCTAAAAATGCACCATAATCTGATACTTGGCTACATCTTAATACAGCAAATTCACCAACTTTTATATGAGGTTTATCTGTTACAGCAACAGGTCGTTCTTCATTATCTAAATAAACAAACACTTCAAGTTTTTCCCAAATTTTAAATGCTTCAGGCACATATCTATTTGGCAATAATACTTCATTACCTTCTTCATCTGCAAGATATAAACCTTGCTCAGTTTCTCTAATAATTTCGAGTGTATTGTAATCTCCTATTTTTATCATGCTGCAAAGGTAGTGATATTAGTGTTTTTGAATATAAAAAAAGCGCTACAAATTAGTAACGCTCTATAAATTTATGTTGTAAACTGAATTTTATTTGTATACAGCTTCTTTTTTAAAGTGTTTAGTAAGCAAATAATATACTACTGCTCTGTATTTGTTACGGTTAGAACGACCATATTTATCAATTACAGCGTCAATGCCTTTATCTAAATCTGGACCATTTTTAAGTCCTAATTTTTTAATTAAGAAGTTATTTTTAACTGTTGCTAATTCTTTTTCGTCAGAACCAGAAACTGTAGCAGCATCAGCATTATAAATTGAAGGTCCGCAACCAATAGTTACTTTAGTCAATAAAGCCATGTCAGCCGTTACGCCACACTTGTCTTTTAAATCCGCAGCGTACTTAGCAATTAATTCATCTCTTTTACTCATTTTTAATGTGTTTTTAAGTTAAAATATTTATTCTCTATAAATATAACTCTTTTTTAAATAGGTAAAAAGCCTAACAGTCACTAATTTAACAATTACTTAATGGCATTAAAATAATTTAACAACTCTTCATCGTTTATTAATCTTGGCGTGAAAATTTCTAACAATTTTGGAGTATCAGACTCTGCAAAAAATGTTTTGAGTTTTAATTTTAATTGTTTGTCTGAATCGGTTTGCGAATATTCAAAATTATACATTTTGCTTAACTGCTTTGCTGAAAGTTCATGTTTAGTTTCAAAATAGTAATCAAAATTGTCAGTGTTTTTATGTCCTGGAAGAATTCTGAAAATACCACCTCCTCCATTATTTATAACAACAATTCTAAAGTTCTTTGGTATATAATTATTCCAAAGCGCATTACTATCATAAAAGAAACTCAAATCGCCTGTAACCAATATGGTTTGTTTGTCTCTAACTGTAGCACAACCAATTGCTGTAGATGTTGAACCATCAATTCCACTTGTACCTCTATTACAAAATACCTCAACAGACGGATTTACATCAAACAATTGTACATAACGAACAGCAGAACTGTTTCCTACTTGTAAAATCGAGTCGTTTGGTAAAGATTTTAAAAGTGTATCAAAAACTTTAAAATCACTAAAAACGGCATCTTTAGTAAACTCGTCATGTTTTTTATTACGCATTTGCTTTATCGATTCCCAATAGGTTTTATAATCACTCTTTACAAAATGTGTGATTTTAGGCAAAAAGTCAGTAAAAAATATGTTTGGATGTACTTCAATATGTTTCTCTAAACAGAAAAAAGTATTGTTTGCTTTATTTTCATCAATATGCCAATGTTGTTTTGGTTGATATTGTCTTAAAAAAGCTTTTACTTTTTTAGAGATAATTAAGCCACCAAAGGTGATTAAAATATCTGGTTGTAATTGTTTAAACTCTTCATCAGTAAGAGGAGCAATCATTTTATCTATACTCGCGAAAAAGTCTTTATGATGTAAATTAGATGTTGTTTCGGTAAATACCACAACACTATCATCCATTGCCAAATCATTTAACCAACGTTGCTCAATCTGGTTTGGTGGATTAACACCAACTAAAATCATCTTTTTTGAGGCATCGTTCCAATCTTCAATACAATGTTGAAGTTCGAAATTTTCAATTTTTTTCTTTCTAGCTTCAGCCTCAATAACTTTTGGTTTTACTGAAAGTTTATTTGTTAATTCATATAAAGGCTCATCAAAAGGAACATTTATATGTACAGGCCCTTTTTTAAAATTAGCCTTATTTATGGCATTATTTATTTCTTCTTCGTTATGCGATTGAATGCTTTGCTGAAACCCTAAAAAACGCTCTAACTTGCCTTCTATACTCTTTAAAATTGGAAGTTCTTCATTTTCTGGAATTTTGTGTTCATCTTTTAAATCTAGCTTAAGGTTTGCTGAATATAAAATATGATTCTCAAAAACGTTTTTCTGATTAATCGTTTGTCCGTCACCAATACCTATCAAATAGTTTGGTCTGTCTGCCGATAATACAATTAAAGGGACATCGCTGTAAAAAGCCTCTGCAACTGCAGGATAATAATTAAGTAAAGCGCTTCCAGAAGTACAAACAACAGCTACTGCCTCATCTAATTGTTGAGCAATACCTATAGCAAAAAAAGCAGCACAACGTTCATCAACAATACTATAACACTTAAAAAACGGATCGTTAGTAAAGCCTATTGTTAAAGGAGCATTTCTGCTTCCTGGTGAAATAATGATGTGTTTTACTTTTTTTAATTTAAAGAGTTGAATTACTGTTTGTGCAAGCGGTATATTAGGATAATTCATAAAATGATTAATATTGAGGCAAAAGTAATGAATCGGCAAACGAAATAAAACTATTGCAACACCTTTTTCATTATCAATGACTTATAAACAGTTTCTTGCCATTCTGCCTCTGAATTAGAGTCTTTTGTAATTCCGCCTCCAATATAAATTGTTGCTGCTGAATTATTTAACTGCATACAACGCAAGTTTACATACAAATTAGACACCATTTTTACAGTTGCATAAGCATTGTTTTCAACATTACGCTTGTTTGTGTTTCTGGTACTTTTTTCTTTTAGATTCAATTCACCTAAAAATCCTGTATAAAACTCACGATTATAAGTTTCGTTTTCCAATATAAATTGTTTGGCATCTTCTTTTGGTAAGCCACAGACAGCAGGAGTTGGATGCAAAGTCTTTAATACACTTTTAAAACTAGACTGCTTGCTAAATAATCCTGTAATTTTAGTTTGTAGGTGAAGTAAATTACCAGCTTTTATAGTTGCTGGTTTTGATTTGATTATACTATCAACTGAAGCCTTTAAATTCTTAACAATAAAATCGGTGACGTATTGCTGCTCGTCTTGTTCTTTACTTTGCCAATTAACATTTAAAGTTCCACTATAATTTTGGGTTCCAGCCAAAGCCATTGTAGAAAACCTATTCCCTTCGGTCTTTAATAATGTTTCAGGAGTTGCTCCTAACCACAACCCAATTTTTGGATGATACCAACAATACACAAAAGCGGTGTCATAAGTATTTAATAGTTTTTTAAAAATGACTATAGGATGTTGTTTGCTAGAGATAGATTCACATCTCGATAAAACAACTTTTTGAAGGTAACCTTTTTGAACTGCTTCGATTCCTTTTTGAACTAGAGTAATATGCTTCTGTTTTTCATCAGATGATGAATCATTTGGTGTAGTTTTTTTTAAGTTTTCTTCAGAAATATTATAAGCACTGCTTACAAATTCAGATTGCTCCAAAGGAATTAAAATTGTTTTCTCTTTATCATTAAAAGGAGCAAATACAAATCCGCTTTCAGTGAATTCAGATGTTGTATACACATTACTATTTTTTTGAAGCAAAGCTTTAACCTCTTGCTCATTAGGTTTTCTGTAAGCAACAAAAGGTGATTCAGAAGCAAGCTGATTGGTTATGTGTTCAAAAAAAGCTTCAGAAGTCATTACTTGTTTTTAGGCAATGAAATGGTTGACAATCGGCAAATAGATACTAAATTGTCATGATCGTCAGTAACTCTAATATCTAACAATTGTGTTGTTCTACCTTTATGTAAAAATGTAGCTTTAGCATAGATATAACCTTCGGTAACACTCTTTAAATGGTTGGCAGTAATTTCTAATCCACGAACAAACATTTTCTCTGTATCTATAAAAATATGCGATGCAAAACTCCCTACACTTTCGGCTAATGCAGCAGTTGCTCCACCATGTAAAACACCATCTGGTTGATAAACTCTAGAGTTAACAGGCATTCTGGCAACCAAATAGTCATTGCCAAAATCTATCATCTCAATATTAAGGGTTTCCATTAAGGTATTTTTACTCGCTAAATTCGCTTTTGCTAAAACATCTTCTTTAGATAATTGCATAGAAATAATGTATTTTTAATGTCGAATGTAAAAGTACAAAATGAATTTAGAAGACAAAGAAATATCATACACAACTACCAATAGTTATTCAACTTTAAATACACTAACAGATAAAACTAAAAACGTATGGTTTGTTTGTCATGGCATGGGTTATTTAAGTCGTTATTTTTTAAGGTATTTTGATGAACTTGATACTAACGAAAATTACATTATTGCACCACAAGCACAAAGTAAGTATTATATTCCTCCTACTTTTAAGCATGTAGGAGCTAGTTGGCTAACAAAAGAAAATACTATAAAAGAAACTGAAAATGTAATGCGTTATTTTGATGCAGTTTTTGAAGCCGAAAACATTCAAAAGCATGTTAATCTTATAGTTTTAGGCTACTCACAAGGTGTTAGTGTTGCTTTACGATATATTGCAAAACGACAGTTACAATGCTCACAAATAATAGCTTTGTCTGGTAGAATACCAAAGGAGTTAGTTGCTAACGATTTTAAGTTTTTAAACGCAAAAGTATCGCTCATTTATGGAAAAAATGACGAATATATGGATGAAGACCGAATGCTCTATGAAAAAAACAGAGCGTTTGAGTTGTTTGGTAATTCGATAACAATTACGGCTTTTGATGGCAAGCATGAAGTAAAAAAAGAGATTGTTAATAGTTTGGTTTAATTTATGACAGCACCACATTTAGAAAACGAGTTTGTAAAACTGACGCTTTTAGATTTAAGTAACTATAAACACTTATCTGAAATTGCAAAAACAAAAGACCTCATCTATTATTCGCCTAGCGATATTTCTACAGATGAAAAGCTAAAAGACTATGTGCAAATTGCTGTTGATGGCTACTACCATAAAACCACAATACCTTTTATAATTTATGACAAAACCAAACAAGCTTTTGCTGGTAGTACGCGTTTTGGACTTATTAATTGGCACAATAAAGTATTGCATATTGGCTGGACGTGGATTGGAAAAGAATTTCAAGGCTCTGGATTAAATAAACACATAAAGTTTTTAATGCTGCAATATGCTTTTGAAAACCTTGGTTTTGATAAGGTTGAATTTCGTATAGATGAACGTAATATTCGCTCACGTAAAGCTGTTGAAAAGCTTGGTGCTACATTAGAAGGCATTTTACGAAAAGACACCTTAATGATTGATGGTTTTAAACGTAGTACTTGCTGTTACGGAATTTTAAAAGAAGAATGGCTAGATATTAAAAGAACCGTTTTTGAAGGGTTTTAAAATAGCATCTATTTAAAGAATGATTTTAACCTGTCATTAATAAAGTAATTCCAGCCTGCTTGACAGCTTTCTCTTTTAAACTCAGGTATTGTATCGTCAAAATCTTCAATAACATTATTAGTAAGTCGTAGTAGTGTTTTATTATCTTGCTCAAAAAGTTCAAAGCTAGTGTCTGCACTACCTTTGCAATCTTTAAACGTCCAATTATAAGTTATTTTTTGCTGTGGTATTACTTCAGTTACCTTCCAAATATGAAGAAAATCTCTGCTTGGTGCTTTTACATTAAAACGTGTAGTAAAGCCAACCTCAGCTTTAAAAGTTGGTATATTATCAAAATACCAAAGCTTCATTTGGTCTAGCTCTGTTATTGCCTTCCAAACTTCAGCTTTAGTAGCATTTAAAAGCTGTTCTGCAGTAACTGGTTTGTCTGTGGTTTTCATAAGTATAAAATTAATATAAACAGATTGCCACAACTTCTTGTACAAACAAGTCTCAAAATGACACTATATTAATTTACTAATTTAGCAATAATATCTTTAGTTGGCAATATTGCTTTTGTATATTCTATACTTGGTCCTGCTACCCAAACGGTTTTATAAGTTGCTTTTGTTGCAGCTTTTTCGGTAGCGCGCATACCAATACCAAAACGTATCATTTTCACCCACTTTTTAAGCTTTTTGTTATTATTTAAAACAGATTCTAACCAAGATTCTTTAGTGCCAATTTTTTGCACATAAGGTGTGTTTATTACTGTACAAGGCGTGCCAGAAATTCGCTGTGTCATTACAATATCTTTTGCACCATAATCAACACAAGCTTGTTTATACTCGTCGGTTACATTGGCTTCAACAGAAGCAATAAAAGGACTTCCTACCGAAACACCTTCTGCTCCATAGCCAATCATTTTATCGATATCTGCTTTACAACCTACTCCACCAGCAGAAATAACAGGAATTTTTAAATTAGAGGTTAATAGTTTTATTAATTCTTCTGGTGAGTAATTTCCTCTATGTCCTCCTGCTTCATTATTTACTGCTATAGCAGCATCAGCACCTAGACTTTCAACTTTTTGAGCAAATTTTAAATCGGTTACATCACAAAATACTTTTATACCAACTGCATGTGCTTGCCTAATGGTCTCTTCTGGGCTTCCTAATGAGGTTATAATAAAATCGCAACCTTCTTCACACAACACCTCTAACTGACCTTTGTATTTTATGTTAGATTTATTGACTATTAAATTAAACCCAAACGATCCTCCTTCAACTTTTGCAGCTTTAAGTTCTTTAATTGCTGCTCTCAATTCATCTAGTGTTCTGTAATTAAGTGCAGGAATACAACCTGCAATTCCGCCTTTCATTGCCTCTATTACCATTGCAGTATTTGAGACTAAAAACATTGGAGCTTGTATAATTGGATAATTAATATTTAATAGTTGAGTGAGTTTAGTTTGCATGTCTTTAAATTGATTTTAGCAAATATAATAAATTATTATGCATGCATAATACATGTCGCTAGATTTAATTATTTGAAAAATATAAGGCAATTGCTACAAGTCTTAAATCAATCACAAACTTATCATAAAACATTCTTAATGAGCATCCTAAATTAATAATTGATGATTACATTTAAGTATAATTTTAAAAAGAGTAAAACTTTTAATTCATCAATCAAAAAAAATCAAAATCATCAAAATCATCACTACCATCAATTTTGTGTTTTAATTGCTTTACACTGTAACCATCTTTTAAGATTAGGTTTTTTAATATGTAAACTTTAAAAATTCTAATATTATGAGAACACAAGTAATTGGTTTATTATTTTTAGGACTAACCAGCCTAATGACAGCACAAACTAGTGCAGATAACATTAATGTTGACGATGAAATCAACAATGTAGAACTAAACAACCTTGTTATATCTGCGAACAGCAAATACATGAACAAGGCCTATGATGAGAATGCTTCTAATACTATTAAAAATTTAGAACAAATAGTAGCCAGTTTTAAAATAAAAAACACAAGCACTTATAGTTCGGAATTTGACAGCTACTTGGTAAACTTTAGAAATGATAAGACAGCCATTAATACAGTTTATAACTCTGATGGAACGATTTTATCTTCTAATGAGAAATTTAAAGATGTGTTAATGCCTCATACTGTAAGACAAGCACTTTATAAAGAGTATCCTGGTTGGACAATTCACAAAAACAGCTATCATGTTAGTTATTCTGAAAACAGAAATGTAAAAAAATTGTATAAAATACAAGTTAGAAAAGATGGAGAAAAAAAGAACTTAAAAGTAGATATAGTAAATAATGCAGCTATAGTTTCTACATATTAGTGTTAATTATATTCATAAAAAAAGTAAAAAAGCGTAACCAGAGTTGGTTACGCTTTTTTAAAATATTAAGATAATTTAAGCTTATTTCACTTCTTCGAAGTCTACATCTTCAACATCACTTCCTTCTGCTTGTCCGTTCTGGCTAGCATCTGGTCCTGGTTGAGCTCCACCTTGTTGAGCCTCTGCTTGTGCTTTATACATTTCTTCGCTAGCAACTTTCCAAGCTTCGTTAATTTTCTCTAAAGCTGGATCGATAACTGCTAAATCTTTAGTTTCAAAAGCTGTTTTCAATTCTTCAAGAGCTTCTTCAATTGGTTTCTTTTTATCATCAGATAATTTATCACCAAATTCTTTAAGCTGACTCTCTGTTTGGAAAATCATTGCATCAGCAGCATTTAATTTGTCTGCTTTTTCTTTAGCTAATTTATCAGCTTCAGCATTTGCTTCAGCATCAGCTTTCATTTTTTGAATTTCTTCTTCAGTCAATCCAGAAGATGCTTCAATACGAATATCTTGTGTTTTGTTTGTCGCTTTATCTGTAGCTGAAACTTTAATGATACCATTAGCATCAATATCAAACGTTACTTCAATTTGAGGAGTACCACGTCTTGCAGGTGGAATACCATCTAAATGGAAACGTCCAATAGTTTTATTATCTGCAGCCATTGCTCTCTCTCCTTGTAAAACGTGAATTTCTACTGAAGGTTGATTATCTGCTGCTGTTGAGAATACTTGCGATTTTTTAGTAGGAATTGTAGTGTTAGCTTCAATTAGCTTTGTCATTACATTACCCATTGTTTCAATACCAAGAGATAAAGGTGTTACGTCTAATAGCAATACGTCTTTTACATCTCCTGTTAAAACTCCTCCTTGTATTCCTGCTCCTACTGCTACAACTTCATCAGGATTTACACCTTTACTTGGTGCTTTTCCGAAGAATTTTTCTACTGCAGTTTGTACAGCTGGTATACGTGTAGAACCACCAACTAAAATAACTTCATCAATATCTTTAGTTGTTAAACCTGCAGCTTTTAATGCTGTTTGGCAAGGTTCTATTGTACGTTTTACTAAATCGTCAATTAATTGCTCAAATTTAGCTCTTGTTAATGTACGTACTAAGTGCTTTGGTCCACTAGCTGTTGCTGTAACATAAGGCAAGTTAATTTCTGTTTGTGCAGAAGATGACAACTCAATCTTAGCTTTTTCAGCAGCTTCTTTTAAACGTTGCAAAGCCATTGGGTCTTTACGTAAATCGATGCTTTCTTCAGCATTAAACTCATCAGCTAACCAATCAATAATTTTTTGGTCAACATCATCTCCACCTAAGTGAGTATCTCCATCTGTAGATAATACTTCAAATACACCATCACCTAATTCTAAAATAGACACGTCATGTGTTCCTCCACCAAAGTCAAAAACAACAATTTTTTGATCTTTTCCTTTTTTATCTAATCCGTAAGCTAAAGCAGCAGCAGTAGGCTCGTTAATAATACGACGCACTTTTAAACCTGCTATTTCTCCAGCTTCTTTTGTAGCTTGACGTTGAGAGTCATTAAAGTAAGCTGGAACAGTAATTACTGCTTCAGTTACTGTAGTTCCTAAATAATCTTCAGCAGTTTTCTTCATTTTTTGAAGAATCATAGCTGATAATTCTTGTGGTGTATATAAACGACCATCGATATCTACTCTTGGCGTATCGTTGTCACCTTTTACCACTTTGTATGGTACACGTTCTGCTTCTTTTTTAGACTCAGAATATTTATTTCCCATAAAACGTTTAATAGAATAAACCGTTTTTGTTGGGTTTGTTACTGCTTGACGTTTTGCTGGGTCACCAACTTTAATTTCGCCTCCTTCTACAAAAGCAATTACAGATGGTGTAGTACGTTTACCTTCCGCGTTTGGGATTACAACTGGCTCGCTACCTTCCATTACTGAGACACAAGAGTTGGTTGTTCCTAAATCGATTCCAATAATTTTACTCATAATACTTATTTATTGTGTTGAATGTTCATTTTTAAATTCCTTTTGTTTAAGTCAATGATTATGCCAAGGAATGAATACTGACAAGCTGTCATTTTTTGTCATAAACTTTATAATTAAAAGATAATGGATTCCTTTAAAAACCCTTTATATTTGCTTTACTAAAACGATTGAGTAATATGGAATGTATTTCTGTTTTTGATATGCTAAAGATTGGTGTTGGTCCTTCGAGTTCCCATACTTTAGGTCCTTGGAGAGCTGCTGAACGATGGATTAAAGAATTAAAAGCAAATGACAAGTTTAATAACGTTGAAAAAATTACTGTCGATTTATATGGTTCTTTATCTTTAACAGGAAAAGGTCATGCAACAGACTATGCTGTTATGCTTGGATTATGTGGTTATGATCCTGAAACTATTCCGACAGAAAAAATAGGTGAGATTATTGCCAATATTAAAGACTCGCACGAGCTACTGTTTAATAATGAAGTTAAACTAACTTTTAATCCAGCTACAGATATAGTTTTTAACAAGAAATTTTTACCATTTCATTCAAATGGCATTAAATTTTCTGCAACTATTGATGACAAAAAAATTGGCTCTACCTTCTACTCTATTGGTGGCGGATTTGTTGTAAAAGAAGAACGAAAAAATGCTAAGAAAAACAAAGATATTTTTGCCAATACCTTTCCTTATCCGATTGCATTAGGAACAGAACTTTTAGCATATTGCAAAGAACTTAATATGCCAATTTCAGATGTTGTTTTAGAAAACGAAAAATCAATTAGACCAATTGAAACTATAGATTTTGAACTCAAAAGAATTTGGAGTACCATGCTTGAGTGTATGTATATTGGCTGCCATACCGAAGGTAATCTTCCTGGCGGTTTAAATGTAAGACGACGTGCTTACGATATGCATCAAAACTTAAAAGGTGATTTGCCTTATAATTCTCCGCAAGAATGGTTAGACACAATCAGATTAACTGAAGTTAAGTTTAGACAGATACTAAAATGGGTAAGCTGCTTTGCTTTGTCAGTAAATGAAGTAAATGCTTCTTTAGGTCGAGTTGTAACTGCACCAACAAATGGAAGTGCTGGAGTAATTCCTGCTGTATTAATGTATTATATGGTGATTGAAAATCATGATGCAGATTTTGAGCATATTAAGAAATTTTTATTAGTAGCTGGTGAAATTGGTAGCATATTTAAAAAAGGAGCAACAATATCTGCTGCAATGGGTGGATGTCAAGCCGAAATTGGTGTGTCTTCTGCTATGGCTGCAGGTGCATTATGTGAGTTATTAGGTGGATCACCAGAACAAGTTTTAGTAGCTGCAGAAATTGCTATGGAACATCACCTTGGCATGACTTGTGATCCTATTGGTGGATTGGTACAAATACCATGCATTGAACGTAATGCAATGGGAGCCATAAAAGCTATAAATGCTGCTGAATTGGCTTTAGATACTGATCCTGAAAATGTAAAAGTACCTTTGGATAAGGTGGTACAAACCATGTGGGAAACTGCAAAAGATATGAATTCTAAATATAAAGAAACCAGTGAAGGTGGCTTAGCCGTTGGTGTAAATATGGCAGATTGTTAATATTATGAAATTAAAAATATTCTTATTCCTTTTTGTTTTTACTACGCTTTTATTTTCTCAAGAACAGAAGTATTTAAATAATGATACACGGTTATACACCAAAGCTAATTCAGATTCAGAATTTATAGGCTTTTTTAAAGTAAACGCTCAAGTACAACTTATATCTAAATATAATGATAACTGGTATTTTGTTAAAGCTGACAACAATAATACAGGTTATGTGCTCACAAAATATCTTTCTGACAAATACACATCAAATCCTACTGAAGCAGAAGACAAAGAAAACCCAATTCTTAGAGGTGATCAGTATTATGGAAGCTATCATATGTTTATAAATGTAGCATCATTAAGAGCTAGAGGATTACCTAACGCAACTGGACCTATTGTTAGTGCGTTAACTACTGGTGAAGCAGTACCTGTTAAATACATACCGCTTGATGAAGACGATTGGGTTTTTATTTCTAGCGGAAGGTATATTCAAAAAAAATATCTTGGAGAAAGACCTGTTTTTAGTGAATTGCTCAACCTTTTTGACAGTTTTGAAACTGACAATATTAATGACAGAAAAAAAATTGCTGAACGTCTAGTACAATTAGCTTGGAATGGCGAAACGGAGAACTTACCTCAGGCTTACAACATATATTATAATGTTGCAAAACAATTAAAAGACAGTGCTTTAATTGAAGATATTGAAACTAAACTCATTTTAGTCAATGGTTTAACAACTAAAAAACCGTATCAAGAAACAGAAGCTTTTATTGAGAATGCTGATTTTATAATTAGAGGTGTAAACGTTGAAAATCATTTTATAAAACTAAATGAATTAGTTAAAGTCTATGGAGAACCTACCAAAATAGATTTAATTAGTGACGAATGTGGTGTTTATTATAGTGAAACTTTCTATACGTATCCAAATATGGTTTTGTCAGTTAATAAAGAAGAAAATTTAGCAGATTTATATACTGTTTTTATTAATCCTAATAATAGTTTTAAAATTGATGATGACCATATTATAACACATAATACTTCTGAAAGAGATTTTCTTATTAAGTATGCGCAACACATTGTTACAGGAATTGCCAATTTACATATTTATACAATCCAAACTGATTCCGGTGGTTATAATTTTACTTTTAAAAATGGAAAAATTGTAAGTATTGATTTCTATAATTTGTGTTAGTACTCACAACCTTCTTTTCGTCTTGTGTCTATTAAATAGATAATTTTCCAGGCATCATTCATTTTAACTAATTGAAAAGAATTAACTCCACAATGGCTAAATTGGTCATTTAGCCAAAACTCATATGGCGTCCAAACATTTGCCATATTACCATCAATTTGAATATTATAGCCTAAAATCTTTTCTTCAAACGTTACTGTACTTGGAATAGAAACTATCGATTTTAGGAACTGACTAAACTCATCAGACTTAATAATGGTATTGCCTTTTTTATCTCTTCCTATAGATTGAAGAATAATGTTATCTGCAACTACTTGCTTTATAACTGTGCTATCCTGTTTATGAAATCCTTCAAAAAAAGTTTCGATGGTTGTTCTCACGTTTTCCTGTTCATTGTTTTGTGCAAGAGCTTTAAGCGAACAAAACATTAAAATAATAATTACTGCTTTAGTCATACCATTAATTGTTTTTACTAATTTAATTTATAAATCTAAATTTGAATTGTATTGAGCTAAGTTTAACATTATCTACTTAATTTATTACTTTTACAATCTGGAAAACATATACTAAAAGCATGTCTGTAGCAAAAAAAGAATATAAGAGAATTACTGTAAAAACATTAGTAGATATGAAAGCCAATGGAGAAAAAATCTCTATGCTTACTGCTTATGATTATACAATGGCAAAAATTGTTGATGGCGCAGGAATAGATGTTATACTTGTAGGTGATTCTGCAAGTAATGTTATGGCTGGTCACGAAACTACTTTACCAATTACATTAGATCAAATGATTTATCATGCATCTTCTGTAGTAAGAGCAATAGACAGAGCACTCGTTGTTGTCGATTTACCTTTTGGAAGCTACCAAAGTGACCCTAAAGAAGCCTTACGTTCTGCTATTAGAATTATGAAAGAGTCAGGTGGACATGCTGTAAAGTTAGAAGGAGGAAAAGAAGTAAAAGAGTCGATAAAGCGAATTTTAAATGCTGGAATTCCTGTTATGGGACATTTGGGATTAACTCCACAATCTATATATAAATTTGGTACTTATACTGTAAGAGCTAAAGAAGAAGAAGAGGCTATAAAACTAAAAGAAGATGCATTAATGCTCGAAAAATCTGGTTGCTTTGCTATTGTTTTGGAAAAAATACCTGCAAAATTAGCTCAAGAAGTTGCCGAGAGTGTTAGTATTCCTGTAATTGGAATTGGTGCTGGAAATGGTGTTGATGGACAAGTACTTGTTTTGCACGATATGATTGGTATGACTCACGAATTTCATCCACGTTTTTTACGTCGTTATATGAACTTATTTGAAGATATGACAACTGCCATTTCTCAATATGTAACAGACGTAAAATCGAAGGATTTTCCTAATGATAATGAGCAATATTAGTTTAGACTTCATGGATATTTAGATTGTTAGACACTTAGATAGTAAACAATTAAAATATACAAACAATTTAATAATCCAATAAATGCATCGATTTAAAGACTTAGAAATTTGGAAAAAGAGTAGAGTTTTTTGTTCTTCTATTTATGAAATCACGTCTAATTTCCCTGAATCTGAAAAATTTGGTCTTACAAACCAATTAAGGCGTGCATCTGTATCTATTCCTTCAAACATAGCAGAAGGTTCTTCAAGAAAAACTAATAAAGGTTTTTCAAGGTTTCTTCAAATTGCATTAGGATCAGCTTATGAAATTGAAACACAATTATTAATTGCTTTCGATTTAAAGTTTATGACTGAAAATGAATTAAATAAATTACTTGAAGATTTAGAATCAATCATTAAAATGACATCAAAATTCAAATCAACACTAAATTAAATCTAACAATCAAATAATCGAGTGATCCAAAAATTCAAAATATTATCTAATAAAAACAACCTTCAAGTAATATACGAAGACAATCACATTATTATTGTTAATAAACGTGCAGGAGATATTGTACAAGGTGATAAAACTGGTGATAAGCCTTTAAGCGACGTTGTTAAATCGTATATAAAAGATAAATACAATAAACCTGGTAATGTTTATTTAGGTGTTGTACATCGCTTAGACAGGCCAACGACTGGAGTTGTTATGTTTGCAAAAACCAGTAAAGCACTACCAAGACTTAACAAGTTATTTTCAGAAAAAGAGGCTAAAAAAACGTATTGGGCTATTGTTAAAAATCTACCTCCAAAAACCAAAGATACTTTAGTGCATTGGTTGAAAAAAAATCCAAAGAACAATAAGTCAACTGCATATATTAAAGAAATATCTGAAGGAAAAAAGGCTGTTTTACATTACACACACATTAAATCGTTAGATAATTATCATTTACTAGAAGTTGAATTAGAAACTGGTCGTCATCATCAAATTCGTTCGCAATTAGCCAGTATTGGTTGTCCTATAAAAGGTGATTTAAAATATGGCTTTGACAGAAGTAATCCTGATGCAAGTATACATCTACACGCAAGAGAATTAAAGTTTATACATCCTGTTTCTAACGAAAATATTCATGTTATTGCTCCTTTACCAACAGATGCCGTTTGGGAGGCTTGTGAAGATTAGCTTAAAGGGTAATCTATAATAATTTTTACACCTTCATTAGGTTTTGAGTACATATTAAAAGTTGAGTTGATAAGTTCTGCTCTGCTCTTCATGTTTATAAGTCCAGATCCTTTTTCAACAGTTTCCATATCAAATCCTTTTCCATCATCAGAGGCTTCAATTACTAGCATGTTAGGCTGATAATTTAAAAATACGCTTAGGTTTTCAGCCTCAGAATATTTTACAGAGTTTGAGAAGAACTCTTGTAAAATTCTAAAAATAATTATTTCATGCTTTTTATCATTAAATGGTACTTTGTCCCCTTTAATATGAAGCTTAGCTGAGGCAAACTTCATTCGCTTTAATCTGTTAAGCTCGTTATTAATAGACTCTTCAAAACCAATATTTAAAATCACTTCATTGTTTAATGATTTTGAAAGTGAACGAACCTCTTTTAAACTCTCTTTTATAACATCTGAAGTAGCATCAATACTTTCTTTAATATCACTACTAGCTTTAGCAGAAATCATATTCATTTGCATACTAGCATAAGCTAATAATTGGCCTACATTATCATGTAGCTCCCAACCAATATGCTTAAGTGTTTGTTCTTGTATTTCTGTTTGAGTTCTAGATATTTCCTCATCAAATTCTTGTTGTTGTTTAATTTTATCTAATAACAACTTGTTTTTACGTTTTTGAAAGACAATAAAAAATACAATAACTAATGTGGTTACTATAATTAAAACAGCGAGCATATATACCAATAAATAGCGCTCTGCAGCAGTTGAAACTGCTCGTTCTTGTAATAAAATATTCAAAAAATTAATCATTTTTTAATTCTGGTTTAGAAATAAATAAACCTATTGAAAAGCAAGTATACATAAATATATTAGCGAATAGAAAGATAAGTCGCTTTAAATTTGCATAATCCCAATCTGATGTTGAATTGTATATATCAAAAAATAATACTGGAGTAATAATTAGCCACCAAACAAATAATCCTATACTGGCGTAAAAACCAAATGTTCTAAACATATCTATTATAGCATCACTATTTAGCAATTGAATAAAATACAAAGCAATAGAGATAAATGTAGCTAAAGCTCCTGAAAGCTGGTAAAATGACGGATGAGATGTTAAAAATAAATTTGGATGTATATAAACGTGAACAATCATAGCTACTAAAAAAATAAGAGCTGTAATTTTAGTAAATACTTTAAATAATGTTAAACTTATAAGTGAATAAAAATAATATATAATAAATAGCACGCTTCCAATCATCCAAAAAACATTATACCAAACTGTGCTATTTATACCTAAGCTTCTTAAAAAATTAATAACAAAGAAAGTGTCGGTATAAAAAAAACAAGCTCCAACTAGTTCAACAAAAACAATATAAAGCAAAAAGTAGACAAAATATTTTGTAGTTGAATTTTTATATTTTCTGAAATGCAAAGCACCAATAATTAGAGCTATAATTTCAAAACCATAAGTTATAAAGTTGAAGTTTTGGGTTAAATATTCAATCACATATTTAGTTTAAAGAATTATTCTTTTTCAGGTTTACAGTAGATAAGTGCAAATGTAAAGGTTAAGTACATAAATACGTTTGCAAATAAAAATATTTGCCATTTTAGAAATATAAAACTCCAGTCTGCCGTTGAAAAATATATTTGATAAAAAATCAATGGTGTAGTGATTAAATACCAAATTAAAAAAGCTGAAGAAATGTAAAAATAAAGCTCATTATAAAAATTTAAAACTTTATAGCTCTGCAACATTTCTAAAAAATAAAGTACTAAGCATGTTAAAATTAAACTTAAACTTATAAAAGTTAATACAATATCAGATGTTTTGAAAATTGATTGAAAATTTAGAAAAGAATATAAAAAAGCAATAGTAATCAAGATACTAACAGTGTGTTTTATTATTTTTTTATATATTTTAATAGTTAATATGTTGTAAAATATTATTGATAGAAACAATGAAAAACCAATTCTACCAAATAAATTAAACCACCAATAATTAGTCTCAATTAGAGTGTCTTTTATTAAATAAGCTCCATCTATATATTTTAATGCTTTTGGGTAATTTCCAAGTAGTTCTAATATAAAAACATAAACTAAAAAATAAATAAAATATTTAGCAGCAGTAGTTTTATACTTCTTTAAACAAAGCAAACCAGTTACTGCTGCTAAAAGTTCTACTCCATAAGTAATTAAGGCATAATATTGTTTTAAAAATTCTTCCATTGTACACCCAATTTATAATATTATTTATGTTCTGGTTTACAATAAATTAGAGCAAATGCAAAGATGAGGTACATAAAAATATTAGAAAACAAATAAACATATTTTCTTAACAATAGATATCCGCTATCTGCTGTTGAAAAATAAACTTCATAAAACAATAATGGTGTGATAATTAACCACCAAATAAGTAATACTGCACTAATTATTGAATTTAAAGATTTATAAAAAACTAGTATTTTATCACTATTTAATACTTCAACAAAGTATAAGGCTATACAATTTAAAATAACTATTGCCCCAAAAATATTTATAAATTTTAATTGCGAATTAAAAAACGCATCAAGATCATATAAAATATAAATACAACTACTTATAAAAAAAACAAGACCTAAATACCTTATAATTTTAATAGATATTTTTGATTTTATTATTTTTTGATAATAATAGGACATAAACAAAGCGCTACCTACATTCCAGAAGGTAGTAAACCACCAATAATTACGCTTAAAAGGTGTTGTAGAAAGCTTTTCTTTTAAAACATTAAATATATCATACTCAACAAAATAAGTAGGATAGCTACCAATAAAGTCTACAAATGCAACATAAACTAAATAATAAATAAAAATTCTACTATCATTATTTTTAAATTTTTTAAAATAAAAAACACCAATAGCAGCAGCTAAAATTATTACAATGTCATTTAATTGCGTTGAATAATCTATAATTAAGTCTTTCACTGAACTATTTATTGTGGATAATTAGCACTTGGAGGATTTCCTGGCTCTCCACCATTCAATCCACTACCACCAATTACATCACCACTTTTTTGTAAAGACAAGTTAATCATACTGCCTTCAGATAAACTTTTAGTTCCTGTAGGTATAAAAAACATAGTTGTGTAACCAACAACATCGTCTTTATCAGGATGTGCTCCTAGATATACACGAACACCATCCATAGTATAACCTAAATCTTTAGCTTCGCTTTCAGCAAAATCTAAATAGGTTCTCATATCTGATAAAGAATACCATGATGAGCGATTATCTGGTCGTTTTACAATTGAGTCGCTAATTAACTGATGTCTTGAGTTAAAGGCTTCATCTAAAACTTTTGCTTCTGCTGGAGTAATAATACCTTTTGGTGGTAAATACTCTTCAATTGTTTCATTGCAGCAATAAAAATACATTGCAGCAGCACCAACAATAATTCCCAATACTAATAATCCAAATTTTTTCATGTGATTAGTTTTAAATTAATTAATTGTTTAAATATATTAAAAAGACATTCTATTTGTAGTATTTATATTACTTTTCTATCCTAACCAACCTTCTCTATCCATACTTCTGTATTGAATAGCTTCACTTATATGTGAACCTTTTATAGATTCATTACCCTCTAAATCGGCAATTGTTCTGGATACTTTTAAAATTCTATCGTAAGCTCTCGCAGAAAGATTTAAGCGCTCCATTGCTGTTTTTAGCAATTGCATTGAAGCATCATCAAGTTCACAATACTTACGTATCTGTTTGGTATTCATTTGAGCATTATAGTGTACGCTTTTAGAATCTTGAAAACGCTTAGTTTGTATAGTTCTAGCTGCTGTAACTCTATTTCTAATTTCAACTGAAGATTCTCCTTTTCTTTTGTCAGAAAGTTTTTCAAAAGGCACTGGAGTCACTTCAATATGTATATCAATTCTATCTAGTAAAGGACCAGATATTTTACTTAAATAACGCTGCATTTCAGCTGGCGATGATGTTATTGGTGCATTAGGATCGTTAAAATATCCACCAGGACTCGGATTCATACTTGCAACCAACATAAAACTACTCGGATAGGTCACTGTAAATTTTGCTCTCGAAATAGTAACTTCTCTATCTTCTAATGGCTGACGCATTACTTCTAAAACTTCACGCTTAAACTCAGGTAATTCATCTAAAAACAAAACGCCATTATGTGATAATGAAATTTCTCCTGGTTGAGGATAACTTCCTCCACCAACAAGCGCAACATTAGATATTGTGTGATGTGGACTCCTAAAAGGTCGTTGCGCCATAAGTCCTGTGTTTTCTTTTACTCGACCGACAACCGAATGTATTTTAGTAGTCTCTAAAGCTTCATGCAAAGTCATAGGTGGCAAGATTGATGGTAAACGCTTTGCCAACATGGTTTTTCCTGCTCCTGGTGGACCAATTAAAATTATATTATGTCCTCCAGCTGCTGCAATTTCCATACAGCGCTTTATACCTTCTTGACCCTTTACATCACTAAAATCAAATTCTGGAAAATTTAGACTTTTATTAAACTCTTCTCTTGTATTTATAATAGTTTGCTCGAGTTTTTCATCTTTATCAAAGTAATTAATAACTTGAGTTATATTATCAATTCCATAAACTTCCAATCCATCAACTATTGCAGCTTCTTTAGCGTTCTGACTTGGTAAAATAAACCCTTTGAAACCTTCTTCTCTTGCCTTTACTGCTATTGGCAAAGCGCCTTTTATGGGTTGCAAATTCCCATCGAGAGACAATTCTCCCATAATTAGATATTTCTCTAAATCATCAGCTTTAATTTGCTTTGAAGCCACAAGAATACCTACTGCTAAAGTTAAATCGTAAGCCGAACCTTCTTTACGCAAATCGGCTGGAGACATATTTATAATTATCTTTTTACCTGGAATTTTATAACCATTATTTTGAAGCGCAGCAGCTATTCTAAAATTACTTTCTTTAATGGCATTATCTGGAAGTCCTACTAAATGGTAACCAACACCTGCATCTACATTAACTTCTACAGTAATAGTTGTTGCTTCTACACCAAATACAGCACTTCCGAAAACTTTTTTGAGCATAAATTATTGTTTTGTTAAAAATAGCAAAAAAATACACAATCAATTACATTTAAAAATTGATTACTTTAGTTGAGTAATTCAAAATTCACATGAGTAGAACTAAGCAAATTGGCTTCATTTTAGGTCCTTTATTTTTTATTTTAATATTATTGTTTTTTAAACCAGAGGGCTTGTCTGATGAAGCTAGAGCTGTATTAGCTTCTTCGGCATGGATTGCTGTTTGGTGGATTACAGAAGCGATTCCAATTGCAATAACTGCTTTACTTCCAATTGTGTTATTTCCACTTTCTGGTGGATTAGATTTAAATACAACCACAAGTGCTTTTGGACATAAATACATATTCCTATTTATGGGAGGATTTATTATAGCTATTGCGATTGAGAAATGGAATTTACATAAACGTATTGCGCTTAATATTATTAATTTAATAGGCTCTGACGTTAAAAAGATAATTTTGGGGTTTATGCTTGCTACTGCGTTTTTATCGATGTGGATTAGCAATACTGCTACTGCTGTAATGATGTTACCAATTGGTATTGCTATTATAACACAACTTAAAGACAACCCAAATACTATTGAAGATGAAAACCAAATTTTTGGTAAATCATTAATGCTAGCTATTGCTTATAGCGCTTCTATTGGAGGAATTGCAACACTTATTGGCACACCTCCAAACCTCGTTTTAGCTGGTGTTGTATTAGATACGTATGGTTATGAAATAACCTTTTTACAATGGTTTATGTTTGGATTTCCAATTTCAATGCTATTACTTTTTATATGCTGGAAATACTTAACAAGCTATGCTTTTAAATTTAAACAAAAAGAATTTCCTGGTGGAAAACAAGAAATTAAACGTTTACTAAAATCGTTAGGTAAAATTAGTTTTGAAGAGAAAATTGTGGCTTTAGTGTTTTTTACCACTGCCTTCTTTTGGATAACACGATCATTATTATTTGATAAATTATTACCTGCACTTGATGATACTATTATAGCAATCGTGTTTTCTATTGTGCTGTTTTTAATTCCCTCGAAAAACAAGAAAGAAAAACTAATGTCGTGGGATGATGCTGTAAAATTACCTTGGGGAATTATCTTGCTTTTTGGTGGTGGAATGGCATTAGCAAACGGATTTGAAAGTAGCGGATTAGCACTTTGGATTGGTAACCAAATGACTTTATTAGCAGGATTAACAACTATTTTGTTAGTAATTTTACTTATTACAGCTGTAAACTTTTTTACTGAAATCACTTCTAATTTAGCAACCACAGCAATGCTTTTACCTGTTTTAGCACCAATGGCAATTATTGTAGATATACATCCATTTATATTAATGGTTGGAACAGCTGTTGCAGCATCTTGTGCATTTATGTTGCCAGTTGCAACACCACCAAATGCAGTAGTGTTTGGTTCTGGTTATTTAACTATACCTGACATGGTTAGCAAAGGAATTGTAATGAATATTATATCGATAATTATTCTAACACTATTTGTGTATTTTGTACTTCCTGAATTATGGGATATTACTGTAAATGGTTTTCCAGAAACACTTAAAGGCTAGATATTTGTAATGAAATCTAAAGCTCTAGTTTCATTATAATAAAACTTATTTAGTTTTACAAAGCCAACATGTCCTCCATAATTTGGCATTTCTAAATGTAGATTAGAATTAGTTTTTGCCTCTTTAACAGGATAACACTCTGGAGATAAAAACGAATCGTTTAAAGCATTTATAATTAGTGTTGGTGTTTTTATATTATTCAAAAACTGAAGACTACTACTCTTCTCATAATAATCTTGTGCATCAATAAAACCATGTGCTTTTGAAGTATAAACATTATCAAAATCATTTAAAGTTTTGATAGAATTAATATCTTCAACTTTCAATTTATCAGGATATTGCTTTTGTTTTAGTTTTAATCTTTCAACTAAATACCTTTTAAACCTATCATGAAATAATATATTTTTAAAAGTATGTAGTTCTAAAGCTGAACCCTTTAAAAAACAAGGTACAGAAACTGCAATTCCAGCTTTAATTTGAGATGGAACATTATCTCTTTCGCCTAAATATTTTAAAGTCACATTTCCACCAAGACTAAATCCTTTTATATATATTTCTGAATAGTGTTTTGATTCTATTATATGCTGAACTACCTCATGTAAATCTTGAGTAGCACCAGAATGATATGAATAATATTTTCGATTTGGCTCACCACTACAACCTCTAAAATTCACACAAACTGCATCTATATTATTTTCAGTAAACAATTTTGCTGTTCCTGTCATGTATGGTCGTTGCGCATTACCTTCTAAACCATGTAATACAATAATTAACTTATTAGTTTTTGCTTTTGCAAAACTCCAATCTAAATCTAAAAAGTCACCATCAGTAAGTTCTATTCTTTCTCTTTCTTGTTGTAAACCATTTACATTTCTAAAAAGTCCAGAATATACTGTTGAAACAAATCCTTTTCTAAAAAAATATGGTGCTTTGTAGGTAGATTGTACTATTGGCATAATTAATTAACTTCTAGAGATGTGAATTTAAATGTTGAGCCATTAAACAAGCCTTTATCACTTAGTTTTAATGATGGAATTACTAATAAAGCCATAAATGATAAAGTCATGTAAGGTGCATGAAGTGAGCTTCCTAATTGTTTTGCCATTTTATCTAACTCAGCATATTGCAAACCTATAGTTTTACCATCTTTATCACTCATAATACCTGCTACTGGAAGTGATACAATTTTTTGTTCTGAATTTGATACTGCACAGATTCCACCTTTATTTTCAATAATTAAATTGACTGCTTTACAAATAGCTTCGTCTGAAACACCAATTGCAATAATATTATGTGAATCGTGACCAACAGAACTTGCAATTGCGCCTTCTTTTAATCCGAAATTCTTTATAAATGCAATTGCTGGTTGCTGATTTTGATAGCGATTAACAACTGTCATTTTGAGGATGTCTTTTTCAATATTTGAGACTAGATTTCCGTTTTTGAGCAAACTATCTGCTATGACTTCGTTAGTAACCAACTGACCTTCTAAGGCTTCTATAACTCGTATTTGTTTTGAATTAGATTCAAACTTAAAATCTGTAATCTCTTTCTTGTCACAATTAAAATTATTTAAAATCTCAAATGGAATTGATTCAATTTTTGAAATTCCTTTATCATATACTAATTCTCCATTAATATAAGTTTGCAATGTTTTAAATGCCTTTAAATCTTCAACCACAATACAATCTGCAGCGTCACCAATATTAAGCAAACCAACATCTAAATTGTAATGTTTTACAGGATTAATACATGCTGCTTGAAGGACTTTAAAGACATCAATTTGTTTAGCAACTGCACGAGCACAAAGTCTGTTAATATGATCGATAATCAAATCGTCAGGATGCTTATCGTCACTACAAAACATAATGTTTTCAAAATGCTCTGGAAGTAAATCAATTAGTGCTTCAAAGTTTTTGGCAGCACTTCCTTCTCTAATCAAAACTTTCATGCCTTTTTGTAGCTTTTCTAAAGCTTCATCATAAGTAAAACACTCATGATCGGTTGAAATTCCAGCTGCTATATATTTTGAAATGTCATCGCTTCTTAATCCAGGAGCATGACCATCAACAGGCTTATTGTTATGTTTAGCCCAAGCTATCTTTTTCATTACCTCATCATCATCAAATAAAACACCAGGATAATTCATCATCTCGGCTAGATACTTAATATTAGGATTAGCCATTAAGGATTTAATATCGTCAGAATTTATGATGGCTCCAGCTGATTCAAAACTAGTAGCTGGTACGCAAGAAGGTGCTCCAAAATTAAATTTAAAGGGAGTTTCTTTTCCGTTATTAATCATAAACTCAACGCCTTTAACACCAAGTACATTGGCAATTTCGTGAGGATCGGAAACCGTTGCAACTGTACCATGAGTTACTGCCAATCTAGCAAATTCGCTTGGAACTAACATTGAGCTTTCTATATGAATATGAGCATCTACAAACCCTGGAAGGATAAACGTATTTACATTGTGTTCTTTTTCAATTATTGATGCTATTTTTCCATCTTTAATAGTGATTTCACCTTTGTAGATGCGTTTGTTTAGAATATCGACTATTTGCCCTTGTAGTATCATTTATTTAATTCAATCTTTAAAATTTGCTTGGTGTTTTCTGTTGCTAAAAACCTATTATCTGCTCTTCGTCCAATTACCCAAACAATATCTTTTTCTGAACATAATAGCCATGTGTTCTCTTTTTCAATTAAAGACATTTTTTCGTCTTTAAAATATTTGCTCAATTTCTTTTTTCCTGTCATTCCTGAAGGATAAAAAAAGTCTCCTTCTTCCCATTTACGTAGCATAAGTGGGTGTTTTAGCTTGGCTTTATCAACATAAATCACATTTGCTTGCGCATCAAAAATTGCATCTGCTTCGTCAAAAAAAAACGTTCCAAATGGTGTTTTTAATTGCTTTTTATCCTCCGAAATACTTATAGATTCTAGTGTTTCTTCTGAATTATTCTCTATTAGCATTAAGTAATCTCTGTCTTTTAACAAGCGATGTGTTGATGAAAAAACTTGTTTACCTGATTGTGCATCAAGCAAATTTGTAACATCATCCCATTCGGTAAAATTGAAATCTTTCAACAACTCGAACAAATAGGCTTTTGGATTTGATAATTTTTTAAGCTTTTTAATACTTAACCTAATTACATTATCATTATCTACATAAACTGCTTTTTTCTGAATTCTAACAATTGCATCTTCTATAATTTGTTTAGAATCTTGTAAATGGTTTTGAGTACTTTCAAAATTTTGAAGTAAAAAAGGATTAATTTCCTTTAGAACAGGTATCACATCATGGCGTAATTTATTGCGCACATATTTATTTGATGCGTTGCTACTATCCTCTCTCCATTTTAGTTTATTGTCTTTTGCATACGTTTCAATGTCTTCTCTAGAAAAAGTCAAAAGTGGTCTTACAATTTTATTATTAACTTCTGGGATACCCATTAAACCATCTAAACCAGTTCCTCTTGATAGGTTTATTAGAAAGGTTTCTAAGTTATCATCAGCATGATGAGCAGTTAAAATAAAATCGAAATTTAACTGTTCTGCCAATTCTTCAAACCAGTTATAACGCAACTCACGAGCTGCCATTTGAGTAGACAATTTATATGTTTTGGCATAATCTTCAGTTTCAAAACTTTCAATAAAAACTTCTAAATCTAAATCTTCAGCTAGTTGTAAAACAAACTCTTCATCACCATCACTTTCATTTCCTCTTAAATTAAAATTACAATGTGCTAATGCTATATTTAACTTTAATTGGTGACATAAATGTGTTAATACTACGCTATCTAATCCACCAGAAATTGCAATTAGAAGTCGGCTTTTGTTTAGAAAAGAAAGATTTTGGTTGATATGATTTTGGAAGTTATTTAACACTTTAAGAGATTAGTGATTAGTAAAAAGGCATTAGTAATTTGTAGTTATTTATTTAGTTTATTAATTAAAGAATTAAGCATTTTCTCAATTTCAACAGATAAATCGTTAATAGTTGTTAAATCATTTTCATTAATAAAATTTAAATTCTGTGCTATTTGAAATTGTGTTTGCATTTCGAATAATGAACCTCTAGCTATATTTAAAAATCTTGAATAATCTTTAGTGTAATTCCTACCATAACCTTCTGCAATATTTGACGAAATAGAAATAGAGCTTCTTTTTATTTGTGAAGTTAATCCAAATTTTTCATCCTCAGGAAATGCATTAAGTAATTTATAAACATGAGTTACCATTTCTACAGATTTCTGCCAAACTATTAAATCTCTATAACTTTTCATGTTTTCAAATTTACAATATTTACTTATGCCTTTTGCCTTTAAACTTTTAACTTAGTTTTCTAAAACCTCACGCATAGCTTTAGCTTTAACCAAACACTCTTCGTATTCGCTTAAAGGATCACTTTTAGCTGTAATTGCACCTCCAACAGAATAAGACACATATTTATTAGTTGCATTATATAAAATGCTACGTATAACAACATTAAAATCGAAATCGTTATTTGGTGTAAAATACCCAACAGCACCAGAATATAAGCCACGTTTGGTTTCTTCTAGTGTCTCTATAATTTTCATGGCAGATATTTTTGGCGCACCTGTCATACTTCCCATAGGAAATGTAGAAGAAATTACATCTACAGGATGCGTTTTATCACTTACTTGTGATGTTATAGTAGATATCATTTGATGCACTTGATTAAAGGTATAAACTTTACAAAGTTCTTCAACCTTTACACTTCCTTTTAATGCTGTTTGTGACAAATCGTTACGTACCAAATCAACAATCATGATGTTTTCACTTCGCTCTTTCTCACTATTTTCCAATTCTTTTTTTAGTTGTTGGTCTTCAATAATATTATCTGACCGCTTTGCTGTTCCTTTAATAGGCTGAGAAATTATAGTATTTCCTTCCTTTTTAATATATCGTTCAGGTGAGGCTGATAACAAATATTTATCATTGAGTTTTAAAAAAGTAGCAAATGGTGGATGCGAAATCTGATTGAGCTTATTATAAGTTTCTACAGGCTCTATTGTTGTATCCTCGGCATAAAACTCTTGACAAAAATTAGCCTCATAAATATCACCTCGATGTATATGAGCCAACATACTGTTTAACTTTTCAAAATACTCGTCTTTATGAATTCGTAATTTTATTTTTACAGCACTACTAATATTTGAAGGTGTATAATCAGGTATTTGGTGTATCTCATTCAAATCATTATTTACCTCATCGTCAACCATTTTCAAATATTGAATTTCCAGCATATTTCCTTTTAATAGAAATAATTTTTTTGGCTGAAAAAAGAATAAATCAGGAAAGTGCAACCCATCAAAATTTTCAGATTTTAGATCTTCTAAATCATTTTTTAAATCATAAGTCAAGTACCCAAAAATCCAGTCGTTAGTAACTGTTTGATATTCTTTTAGCTTTTCAAAGGCATTAAAATAATCTGTCTTTATACTTGTAAAGGCATCTACAGCTAAAATAGCATCATAACTAGACTCTTTTTGAGGATAGTCGTTAGAATCTAACCATAACACATCATCAAATTGTTGACTCCAAGCCAATAATTGTCTCTTGAAAGTTGAAATTGATTTTAATTTATGTTTAGAGGTTGTTCTCAATAAAAAAAATTAAGCGTAAAGTTAATGAGAATCCTTAAAAAAGTACAAGTTTTGTACATTAGTTTAAAATTATTCTGAATGTATACATTACAAAACGATTTACTTAAAATTGCCATAAAACAAACTGGAGCAGAACTCTGCGAGATTTCATCTGTAAAACATAAAACTGATTTTATGTGGGACGCAAATCCTGATGTATGGGGAAGCTTTGCTCCTAACCTGTTTCCTATAATTGGTTCAATGAAAAATGATAGTTATATATATAACAATAGTACTTATAAAATGCCAAAGCATGGATTTTTAAGGCACAATACAGATGTAAAACTTATTGAAAACATTAATAACAGCTTAACCTTTAAGCTTGCATATAATGATGATTTATATAAATTATTTCCCTTTAAGTTTGAATTTTATATTACTTATGAGCTTATTGACAACACTTTACATTTAAAACATCTTATCAAAAATATTGATAACAAACCTATGTTCTTTTCTTTAGGAGGACATCCTGCTTTTAAATGCCCTGTTTTTAGTGACGAAGTATATTCTGATTACCATTTGGTATTTGAACAAAACGAATCTGCCGAAACATACTTACTAAATATGTCAAACGGATTACTCACATCAAAAACAAAACCTGTTTTTAATGGTGGCAACAAAATACAATTACAACACAATTTATTTAATAACGACGCGCTTATTTTTAAAGATTTAAAGTCGCGAAAAATAACATTAAACAGCAAAACTAGAGGCGATATTTTAACTATGAAGTTTAATGATTTTCCTTATTTAGGAATTTGGGCAAAACCTAATGCAAATTATGTTTGCATTGAACCTTGGCAAGGAATAGCAGATCATGAAGATACTAACCAAGATATTGTCATAAAAGAAGGTATTGTAAAACTAGATGAAAATACTAGCTGCCAAGCCATTTACAGTATTGAAATAGACCTTAACCATTTAGTTTAATATGATTATTAGCCTTAACTTTGCAACTTAAAACATAGTTGTGAGCTTTAGAGACTTAAAATTAAACACACCATTATATAACGCACTTGATGATTTAGGGTTCACTAATCCTACACCAATACAAGCCGAAGCGTTTAACGTAGTTGCTTCTGGGAGAGATGTTGTTGGTATTGCGCAAACTGGTACTGGAAAGACGTTTGCCTATATGCTTCCTATTTTGCGAGAATTAAAATACTCAAACCAGGCAAACCCAAGAGTTTTAGTTCTAGTTCCAACAAGAGAGTTAGTTGTTCAAGTTGTTGATGAAATTGAAAAGCTAACAAAATACATCAACACTCGTGTATTAGGTGTTTATGGAGGTGTAAATATAAATACTCAAAAACAAGCAGTTGCTGAAGGGTTAGATATTATTGTGGCTACACCAGGACGATTATTCGATTTGGCAGTAAGCCATGTATTACAACTAAAATCGATTCAAAAATTAGTGATTGATGAAGTTGATGTGATGCTCGATTTAGGGTTCAGACATCAATTGCTAAATATATTTGATATACTACCTGAAAAAAGACAAAACATCATGTTTTCAGCAACAATGACTGAAGATGTTGATGAATTAATTACAGGATTCTTCAAAAAACCAGAACGAGTTACTATTGCAGTTTCAGGAACACCTTTAGAAAATATTAGTCAACAACGCTATAATGTTGAAAATTTTTATACTAAAGTAAACCTACTAAAACACTTATTACAAAACGAAGAGGAGTTTAATAAAGTTTTAATTTTTGTGGCTTTCAAAAAAATGGCAGACACCTTGTTTGACAAACTAGATGAAAACTTTAAAGAAGAACTTTGTGTAATTCACTCTAACAAAACACAAAATTATAGATTACGTAGTATTGAGCAATTTAGAAGTGGTGAAAATAGAATATTAATAGCCACAGATGTTATGGCTCGTGGATTAGATATTGATAATGTAAGTCATGTTATCAATTTTGATACACCTCCCTACCCAGAAAACTATATGCACAGAATTGGTAGAACTGGTCGTGCAGAACGTAAAGGGCAATCTCTATTATTTTCAACTGCAGCAGAACAAGATTATATAAAAAGTATTGAAAATTTAATGCAGATGGAAATTCCTTATGTTGAGTTTCCAGATTCGGTTGAGATTTCTAAAGATTTATTAGAAGAAGAACGTCCGCAAATTAAAGAGCGTAATAATCCTATAAAACGAAAAGATGAAGATGCTCCTGGACCAGCTTTTCACGAAAAGAAAGATAAAAACAAAAAAGAAAATCAAGGAGGTTCTTATAAGTTTAAAATTGCTGCAAAATACAAGAAGCCAAAAACAAGAGGCGACAAAAATTATAATAAACGGAATAAAAGAAAATAAAAAAAGCAACCAAATTGGTTGCTTTTAAGATTCTGAAACAAGTTCAGAATGACAATTTTTTTATTATATATGTAAAGCTCTATCTTCTGTTGCTGCTAAAGCTGCTTCTTTTATAGCTTCAGTAAATGTAGGATGTGCATGACTCATACGAGACACATCTTCAGCACTTGCTCTAAACTCCATAGCTACAACTGCTTCTGCAATCATATCTGCTGCACGAGCACCAACCATGTGAACTCCTAAAATTTCATCTGTCTTTTTATCTGCAAGTATTTTTACAAATCCGTCTAAATCCATACTCGCTCTACTTCTACCTAAAGCTCTCATTGGAAATTGACCAATTTTATAATCTACTTTTTCTTCTTGTAATTGTTCTTCTGTTTTACCAACAGATGCAACTTCTGGCCACGTGTAAACAACTCCAGGAATTAAGTTATAATCGATATGTGGTTTTTGTCCTGCTAAAATTTCAGCAACAAAAACACCTTCTTCTTCAGCTTTATGAGCTAACATAGCACCTTTTACAACATCACCAATTGCATAAATGTTTTTTACATTAGTTTGTAAGTGGTCGTTGACTTCAATTTGTCCTCTGTCTGTTAACTTCACTCCTGCTGCTTCAGCATTTAAACCATCTGTATAAGGACGACGTCCTACAGAGACTAAACAATAATCGCCTCTTATAATAACTTCTTCACCTTTTTTATTATCAGCTTTAACAATGACTTCTTTGCCTTTGCGCTCAACAGATTTTACTTTGTGTGAAGTATTAATAGTGAATTTTTGTTTTTTGAGAACCTTGTTTAATTCTTTAGATAAACCAGAATCCATCGTTGGGATAATTCTATCCATATACTCTACAACAGTTACTTCTGAGCCTAGTCGCTTATAAACTTGCCCAAGTTCTAATCCAATTACTCCTCCTCCAATTACAACTAAATGCTTCGGAATTTCAGTAAGTTTTAATGCTTCAGTTGAAGTTATAACACGTTCTTTATCTAAAGCGATAAAAGGTAAACTTGAAGGTTTACTTCCTGTTGCTATAATTATGTTTTTAGCTTCAATTTCAGTCGTTTCTTTTCCTTTGATAGTTATGTGAGTCGCATCTTTAAAAGATCCTAATCCTTCATAAACATCAATCTTATTTTTCTTCATCAAGAAATCTATTCCACCAGTAGTTTGGTCAACAACAGACTGCTTGCGAGCTATCATTTGTTTTAAATTCACCTTAATATCTCCAGGAATATCAATTCCATGTTCTTCAAAATGCTTAACTGCATCTTCATAGTGATGAGAAGAATCTAAAAGTGCTTTACTTGGAATGCATCCTACATTTAAACATGTTCCACCAAGCGTAGAATATTTTTCTATAATTGCAGTTTTCATGCCTAATTGCGCGCAACGAATTGCTGCTACATATCCTCCAGGACCAGAACCAATAATGGCTACATCGTATGAATTCATAAAAATAATTTTTAATTGAGTGTGTTAAAACGAGTACAAAAGTACGATTTTGAATTATGAATTACGAATGAGAACTCTAATTTTTAAATTTAGTAATCATGAAGGAAATCCTAACATATTTCCCATACCAACTGTAAACAACCAACTACCATAAATTGCGTGCTCAATTGACACTAATAATGTAGATTTTGTTTTATTGTAGGTTAATGCAAAAAGTATACCTCCTAAAAAAGTAATTATATGAACTAGTGGATTTCTAAACATAGTATGCGCTAACGAAAACACTACAGCATTAATAAAAATAAATAGTTTTTTACTTTTAAATAATTGTTCATATCTCTGAAAATACAACGTTCTGTAAACAAGTTCTTGAGGGTAAACTGAAAACAAACTATATACAATTAAAATAACTAACCAAAGTAAAGGCTTATTTATAACTACTTCAAAAAACATTTCTCTATCAGTAAACCAAACAAACACAGAAGTTAATATGGCAATTATTAACAATTTAATACTAGTCTCAGTCCAAAAGTGTTTCCAATTTAAATTTGGAGCTATTTTAAATCTATTGTTTTCAATTTTTAGCAATACATAAATTACATACACAAACCCTATTATACCTAAAATAAATTTTAAAATAACTGGGTAAGGAATCGCAAAGCTTACTGGTAATACTATAAATATTATAAAAAACTCTATTAACTTATATCTTACAGGTTCCATTACTAAATATTTATTGCTGTGGTATGTTTAACCTCATTAATTACAAACATACTATGTGTACTTCCTATATGGTTTATAGATGTAAGTTTATTAACCATAAATTCTCTAAAAGCATCCATATCTTTAACTATAACTTTAAGTAGGTAATCATAATCTCCACTAATATGATAACATTCTAACACTTCTACAAGATTTGCGACCTCTTTTTCAAATTTAATAACGTAATCCTGAGTATGTTGCACTAACTTAATATGGCAAAAAGCAACAAATGTTTTTTCTACTTTTTCCTTTTTTACAAGAGTGACGTATTTTGATATAACACCTTCTTTCTCTAACTTCTTTATTCGTTCATAAACTGCAGTTACAGAAAGATTAAGCCTATTTGAAAGCTCCTTATTTGTTCGCTTACTATCTTTTTGAAGTAAGTCTAACAACTTTTTGTCTATAGCATCTAAAATCATAATTGAAAATTTTTCTGTTTGTATTCAATAAACAAACACATAAATATGTAATAATCTATTAAAACATAAATTTATAGATTTATTTTCTAAATAAACATATATACGTTGATATATTATCTTATTTATACAATATTTGATGTATCAAAAACTTAAAAAATAATACAATGGCATTTAAACCAGCAAATAATATTCAGGATTTACAATACTTTGGAGAATTTGGAGGCGTTAACCCTTCTATTTCAGATTCATCTACCTACACATTTTTATCAGCAAAAACAATGTTCGATACTTTTGAAGGTAATGCTGATGGATGTTACCTTTACTCTCGTCATTCAACACCTTCAAATTTATATTTAGGTGAGGCATTAGCTGCTATGGAAGGCACAGAAACAGCTAATGTTACTGCTTCAGGAATGGGAGCAATTACTCCTGTAATATTACAGTTATGTGGATCTGGAGACCATGTTGTAAGTAGTAGAACTATTTATGGAGGTACTTATGCCTTTTTAAAGAATTTTACACCTCGTTTAGGTATCAAAACTACTTTTGTAGATATTACTAAATTAGATACTGTTGAAGCTGCGATTACCCCAAACACTAAAATTCTTTACTGTGAATCTGTAAGTAACCCACTATTAGAAGTTGCAGATATTTCAGGTCTAGCTAAACTGGCAAAAAAACACAACTTAAAACTAGTTGTAGATAATACTTTTTCACCTTTATCAATTTCTCCTAAAACTTTAGGTGCAGATATTATTATACATAGTTTAACGAAGTTTATTAATGGAAGTAGCGATACAGTTGCTGGAGTTATTTGTGGAACACAAGAATTCATTAATGATTTAAGAAATGTTAATGATGGTGCTTGTATGTTATTAGGTTCAACTATGGATAGCTTACGTGCTGCATCAGTTTTAAAGAACTTAAGAACACTGCACATAAGAATGCAACAACACAGTAAAAACGGATTGTTTTTAGCTCAGAAATTTGAAGCAGATGGTTTAAAAACTGTTTATCCTGGTTTACCATCACATCCTTCTCATGAGTTGTTTAAAAGCATGATGAATCCACAATATGGCTTTGGTGGTATGCTAACTATTGATGTTGGTTCTTTAGAAAAAGCTAATCAGCTAATGGAGTTAATGCAGAAGAAAAATTTAGGTTATCTAGCTGTAAGTTTAGGGTTTTATAAAACATTATTTAGCGCTCCAGGAAGCTCAACATCTTCTGAAATACCTGAAGAAGAACAAAAAGAAATGGGCTTAAGTGATGGATTGATTCGCTTTTCTATCGGATTAGATGCAGATATTGAGCGTACTTATCAAATGATGAAAACTTGTATGCAAGAGTTAAATATTTTAAACAACACTTTGGAAACTGTATAAAATTAACTCTCAATCAATTATATTAATTAAAGTCAAAACCTAGGTTTTGACTTTTTTTTGCCCATTTGCAAAGCTTATTCAAAAATCGTAACATTACATATCAAAAAACTAACTTATTATACTAAATGGAAAGTCAAGATATCAAACCAAGAGAGCCACAAGACGAACATATTGTTGAAAACAAAGAATTAAGCATTTGGGAAGCATTAATCCCTGTATTGGCTCTAGTATTAATGTTATTTTATAATGTAAAGTATGCTTTTGGTGATGACGCATTAAGTGGTAGTAATCAATTCATTTTACTGTTAGGAGCTGCTGTTGCAGCTATAGTAGGCTTTTTTAATAAAGTTACATATGACCAAATGCTTACAGAAGTGGCAGAAAATGTAAAGTCAACAACAGGAGCGCTTTTAATTTTGCTTTTTGTTGGCTCTCTGGCTGGAACATGGTTGATAAGTGGAATTATTCCTGCAATGATTTACTATGGATTACAAATTTTAAGTCCAGAAATATTTTTACCTGCTTGTGTTGTTATTTGTGCTATTATTTCTATTGCAACAGGTAGTAGTTGGACAACCTCTGCAACAGTTGGTATTGCACTAGTAGGTATTGGTAATGCTTTAGGAATTAATCCAGGTATGACAGCTGGAGCTGTCATTTCGGGAGCCTATTTTGGTGATAAAATGTCTCCTTTAAGTGATACCACTAATTTAGCACCAGCAATGGCTGGTGGAGAGCTTTTTTCTCATATAAAATATATGACCTATACTACAGTACCAACAATTATTGTAACATTAATAATTTTTATAATTATAAGTCTCTCAATTGATGTTTCAGGAAGTACTGATACATCAGCTATGTTAGCTTCAATAAAAGAGTCATTTAATATAAGTCCGTGGTTATTTTTAGTACCAATTATTGTTATTTTTATGATTGTAAAAAAAACACCTCCTTTAATAGCTTTATTGGTAGGAACTTTACTTGGTGGAGTATTTGCACTTATATTTCAACCAGAAATTGTAAAAAATATAACTGGTGCCGATAATCTAACATTTTTATCAGCCTATAAAGGCATTATGAATGCTATGACTGTTGAAACATCTATAGCAACAACAAGTAAAGAATTAAATGATTTATTCTCTTCTGGAGGAATGTATGGTATGCTAGGTACTATATGGTTAATAGTTTGTGCCATGGTTTTTGGAGGTGTAATGGATGCTATTGGAGCCCTTTCTAGAATAAGTAAAGCTGTTTTAAATTTGTTTGATTCTATCTTTGGCTTATTTGCAAGTACAGTAATTAGCTGTGTAGGATTAAATGCTATTGCAAGCGATCAATACCTTGCTATTGTAATCCCTGGACGTATGTATGCGAAAGCTTTTAAGGATAAAGGTTTAGCACCTGAAAACTTAAGTAGAACTTTGGAAGATTCAGGAACAGTAACTTCAGCACTTGTCCCATGGAATACCTGTGGAGCTTACCAAAGTAGTGTTTTAGGAGTAGATACAATGCATTATGCTGGTTATGCATTTTTTAATTATTTAAGCCCATTTACGACTTTAATTTTTGCAGGGTTTAAAATAAAAATCAAACAATTAGCTTCTAAATAAAATAGTAAAAAACTATAATTAAAAAACATATCTATTTATAAAATCTATAGTGTAATATGAAATAAAAATTTCATAATGCTATAGATTTTTTTATGTGTTTTATATTTGCACCACATAAAATTATTAATCTTAAAAAATATTAAAAGCACATGGCATTTGTAGGAAAAAAATTTCCAAATTTAAGCGTAAACGCAATGAACGAAATGGGAGACACATTTAAGTTAAACGTTCTTGAAGAAGCAAAAAACAATAACAAAAAAGTACTTTTATTTTGGTACCCAAAAGATTTCACTTTTGTATGTCCAACAGAATTGCATGCCTTTCAATCAGCTTTAGCTGAATTTGAAAAAAGAAACACAATGGTAATTGGAGCATCATGTGATACTGCCGAAGTTCACTTCGCATGGTTAAATACTCCAAAAAATAATGGAGGAATTGAAGGTGTTACTTACCCAATTATAGCAGACTCTAACAGAAACCTTGCTTCTACTCTAGGTATTTTAGATATCACAAATGAAACTTATAATGAAGAAACTGGCGTTGTAACTGTTGAAGGAGACAATGTAACTTACAGAGCTACATACATTATAGATGAAGAAGGAACTGTTGTTCATGAAAGTATTAACCATATGCCATTAGGAAGAAACGTAAACGAATTTTTACGCTTAATTGATGCATACACTCACGTACAACAAAAAGGTGAAGTATGTCCTGCAAACTGGGAAGAAGGTAAAGATGCAATGCAAGCTAACGCTAAAGGTACTGCAGAGTATTTAAAAGCACACTTAAACTAAATAATATGATTAAGGAATTAGAACAGGATAACTTAACACAATTAGTATCTGAAAATGATACTGTGGTAGTTCAGTATTCTGCTAGCTGGTGTGGTAATTGTAGAATCATGAAGCCTAAATTTAAAAAGCTTGCCACTGAAAATGAAAGCATGACTTTTGTAATGGCTGATGCTGAAAAATTTCCTGAATCAAGAAAATTAGCTACAGTCGACAACCTTCCAACGTTTGCTGTTTTTAAAAATGGTGTTTTTGTAAATCAAGTTCAAACAAACAAGTTTGAAGCTTTAAAAGATTTGATTGATGAAGTTACCAGTAATTAAGCATTTGACTCAATTTATTGAAGAAAACGATGAAGATTTTGTAGTTGAAACTATTGAAACTTTAGAAAATCTTACTGAATTACCTTCTTTAAAAGACGAAGAGCTAGATGTTATTGGAGAACTAATCTCTAATATGTATGGCGCTTTGGAAGTTAATAAAATGATTAAAGAAGGAACTCCAAAAAAAGAAGCATTAAATGCATTTATGTCTCGAGTACTTGGAGCTATTGATAAATAAATTATAGTGCTATTAAAACAAAAAAGCCACTTCAATTGAAGTGGCTTTTTTGTTTTAATAGCACTATAATTTATTACGCTAAATCAAATCTATCAAGATTCATCACTTTAGTCCAAGCAGTAATAAAATCTTTCACAAATTTCTCTTTAGAATCTTTACAAGCATATACTTCAGCGATTGCACGAAGCTCAGAGTTAGAACCAAAAATTAAATCAGCACGAGTACCTGTCCATTTTACATTTCCAGTTTTACGATCGCTACCAACAAAAACATTTTGTGAATCTGAAGTTGCTTTCCAAGATGTGCTTAAATCAAGTACATTAACAAAGAAATCATTTGTTAAAGTTTGTTCTTGCTTAGTAAATACACCATGTTTTGAATGATCATAATTAGCTCCAAGCACTCTTAAACCACCAACTAACACAGTCATCTCTGGTGCTGTAAGCGTTAATAATTGTGCTCTATCAACTAACATTTCTTCAGCTGAAGCAGTATGTTTTGGTCCATAATAATTTCGGAAACCATCTGCTTTTGGTTCTAATGCCGCAAACGATTCAACATCTGTTTGCTCTAAAGACGCATCTGCTCTTCCTGGTACAAAAGATACTGCAATGTTATGTCCTGCATTTTTTGCAGCTTTTTCTATTGCAGCACTTCCTCCTAAAACTATTAAATCTGCTATTGAAACTTTCTTGCTTCCTGAATTTGAGTTAAACTCTTTCTTAATGGTTTCAAATACCTCTAATACTTTAGCTAATTGAGCAGGATTGTTTACTTCCCAATATTTTTGTGGTGCCAATCTAATACGTCCTCCATTAGCTCCACCTCTTTTATCAGAACCTCTATATGTTGAAGCTGAAGCCCAAGCAGTAGATACTAACTCAGAGACAGATAATCCAGAATTAAGGATTTTAGCCTTTAAATCTGATATGTCTTTGTCGTTAACAAGCTCATGAGTGACTTTCGGAATTGGGTCTTGCCAAATCAATTCTTCTTTAGGAACTTCAGAACCCAAGTAAAGCGATGTTGGTCCCATATCACGATGCGTTAATTTAAACCAAGCTCTGGCAAATGCATCAGCAAACTCTTTTGGGTTTTCATGAAAATGCTTAGAAATTGGTGCATATATTGGGTCCATTTTTAGAGCCATGTCTGCTGTCGTCATCATTAATGCTTGAGTTTTTGAAGCATCACCAGCTGCTGGTGCTTTTTTTGCATTTGACGCAGCTGTAGGTGTCCATTGATGCGCACCTGCAGGGCTTTTAGTTAATTCCCATTCATATCCTAACAACACATTAAAATAATCGTTATCCCATTGTGTTGGGTTTGGCGTCCAGGCACCTTCAATACCACTAGTTATGGCATCATCTAAAACACCAGATTTATACGTGTTTTTCCAACCCATACTCATTTCTTCAATTGGCGCTCCAGCAGGTTCTCTACCAACATATTTGTTTGGATCTGCTGCACCATGCGCTTTTCCAAATGTATGTCCACCAGCAACAAGCGCTACAGTTTCATAATCATTCATTGCCATACGAGCAAATGTCTCTCTAATATCTATAGCAGATTTTAATGGGTCTGGATTACCATTTGGACCTTCTGGATTAACATAAATTAATCCCATTTGTACAGCTCCTAATGGGTTTTCTAACTCTCTATCTCCTGTATAACGTTTATCTCCTAACCATTCCGTTTCATTTCCCCAGTAAATATCTTCTTCAGGCTCCCAAATATCTTCACGACCTCCAGCAAATCCGAAAGTTGGTAATCCCATAGACTCAATTGCACAATTTCCCGCAAGTATCATTAAATCTGCCCAAGATAATTTGTTACCATATTTTTGTTTAATTGGCCACAATAACAATCGTGCTTTATCTAAATTTCCATTATCTGGCCAACTATTTAAAGGCGCAAAACGCTGACTTCCAGAGCCACTTCCTCCTCTTCCATCTGCAATACGATAAGTACCTGCACTGTGCCATGCCATACGAATAAAAAATGGCCCATAATGACCATAATCTGCAGGCCACCAATCTTGTGAGTCTGTCATTAAATCGTAAAGATCTTTTTTAACCGCTTTTAAGTCTAGTTTTTTAAACTCTTTAGCATAATTAAAACCTTTATCCATTGGATTAGATTTAGATGTGTTTTGGCGAAGTATATTCAGCTTTAATTGATTTGGCCACCAATCTCTGTTAGAAGTTCCTCCTCCAGCACTTTGTTTTACAGCTCCACTAGAAAAAGGACATTTACTTTCACCATTAATATTGTAAGGTGATTTACTTGAATGATTGTTATTTTCCATTATTTTGAGTTTTATAAGATTCTGTATTCTATAAAGTTAAAAATTACTAATCAAAAAAACTGCATTATTTAATTTTTATAAATTATACTTTGATTGATATAATCTATTAAAACAAAATTTTTAATAGCATAAATAAATAAAAAAGCCCTTGCAAATTAATGCAAAGACTTTTTTTCAATCAACCTAAAAACTCCACTAAATTATGATTTTGGCAAAAGCACTGTGTCAATTACATGAATAACACCATTTGATTGGTTTACATCTGCAATGGTTACTTTAGCTGAATTACCATTCTCGTCTGTTATATAAATATCTTTGCCTTTCATCCAAGCTGTTAATGTACCACCAGAAACTGTTGTGATTGTAGCTTTCCCTTTTCCTTCTTTAATTAGTTTAGCAACATCTTTTGCATTCCATTTTCCAGATACAACATGGTATTTTAATATGGTTTGTAAAGTTGCTTTGTTATCTGCCATAACTAATGTTTCTACTGTTCCTTTTGGTAATTTATCAAAAGCATTATTAGTTGGTGCAAATACTGTAAAAGGACCTTCGCTCATTAGTACATCTACCAAATCTGCTGCTTTTACTGCTGCAACTAAAGTTGTATGATCTTTAGAATTAACCGCATTTTCTACAATATTTTTTGATGGATACATAGCTGCTCCTCCAACCATTTTTGTGTCTTCTTTCATCATCTTATCTTGTGAAAAAAGATTTTGCCCAATAAACATTGAACCTACTAAAAATGCAATACTGAATAATTTTGTTGTTTTCATAGTTTTAATTTTTAATTGAATATTATTTTCGAATTCACACTACATACGACAATACCATAACTTGGGTTTTAAAAAAGCATAATTTTTATTACAATTAACTCTTTGTTAAGTGTATAAGCATATTTTTTTCGTATATTAATAACAGAAACTTATACTATTAACTTATGTTAGACAGCAATTATATAAAAGTATTTTCTGGTAGTTTTATAATCGTTCAACTGGTTGTTGATCGATTGGAAAGTGCTGGAATAAATGGTATTGTAAAAGATGAAACAGAATCTGGGAGATTAGCTGGATTTGCCTCAACAACAGCTGGATTTCAAGAGCTTTATGTAAACAAGGATGAGTTAGATTATGCTATTCCTATTATTGAGTCTGTTAAAGAAGAATTAGAAGCATAAAAAAAGGTCTTGATTTCTCAAGACCTTTTTTATTATGCTGTTACAGCATACATTTTATCGCGTTGCTCTTTTATTTTCTTATCGTCCATATATTCATCAAAAGTCATATATCTGTCAATAACACCATTAGGAGTTAATTCTATAACTCTATTAGCAACAGTTTGAGCAAATTCGTGGTCATGTGTAGTAAACATTACTGTACCTTTAAAATTCTTTAATGAATTATTAAATGCAGTAATACTTTCAAGATCTAAATGGTTTGTAGGCTCGTCTAACATTAATACATTTGCTCTCATCATCATCATACGACTCAACATACAACGTACTTTTTCTCCTCCAGAAAGCACATCAGATGTTTTTAAAGCTTCTTCTCCACTAAAAATCATTTTTCCAAGAAACCCTCTAATATGAACTTCTTCTCTTTCTTCTTCAGTTGTAGCCCATTGACGCAACCAATCTACCAAAGTTAATTTGTTATTGAAAAAACTGCTATTATCTAAAGGTAAATAAGATTGAGTTGTAGTAATTCCCCAATTGTAAGTTCCTGCATCAGCTTTTATGTTACCATTAATTATCTGATAAAATGCAGTTGTTGCTCTCGAGTCTCTAGAATACACAACTACCTTATCTCCTTTAGCTAAATTAATATCTATATTTTGAAATAATATATCTCCTTCTGTAGATGCTGCTAATCCTTCAACATGAAAAATTTGATCACCTGCTTCTCTGTCACGCTCAAAAATAATAGCTGGATAACGTCTGCTTGATGGTTTTATATCAGAAATATTAAGTTTTTCAATCATTTTCTTTCTACTTGTTGCTTGTTTTGACTTTGCAACGTTTGCAGAAAATCGTCTGATAAATTCTTCTAATTCTTTTTTCTTTTCTTCAGCTTTCTTGTTTTGTTGTGCACGCTGTCTTGCTGCTAATTGAGAAGATTCATACCAAAACGTATAATTACCTGAATAATGATTGATTTTTCCAAAATCGATATCTGAAATATGAGTACAAACAGAATCTAAAAAGTGTCTGTCGTGAGACACAACTATTACACAATTATCATAGTTTGCCAAAAAGTTTTCTAACCAACTAATCGTTTCATAATCCAAGTCGTTGGTTGGCTCATCCATAATTAATACGTCTGGATTTCCAAAAAGTGCTTGAGCTAATAACACTCGTACTTTTTGCTTACCATCTAAATCTTTCATTAATGTATAATGAAACTCTTCTTTTATACCCAAGTTAGATAACATTGCAGCCGCATCACTATCTGCATTCCAACCATTCATTTCTTCAAATTGCACTTGAAGTTCTCCTATTTTTTCTGCATTTTCGTCAGTATAATCAGCATAAAGCGCATCTATTTGAGCTTTCAAATCAAATAAAGGCTTGTTACCCATAATTATGGTTTCTAAAACTGTATGCTCGTCATAAAGGTTGTGATTTTGTTCTAAAACCGACATACGTTTTCCTGGCTCTAAGTGAATATGTCCAGATGTAGGATCCATTTTTCGTGCTAAAATCTTTAAAAAAGTAGATTTTCCTGCTCCATTGGCACCAATAATACCATAGCAATTACCTTGATTGAAGGTTGTATTAACTTCATCAAATAGTATGCGTTTACCAAATTGAACTGAAAGATTAGAAACTGATAACATAATGTGTCTTTAAATTTTTTGCAAAAGTAGTTAAAATGCTTCATACATTAAGCACAAATAAACATTTAACAGCGCATTAACAACTGTATATGCTTACAAACTCTATTTTTGTTATGAATTGAAAATATTAGCCTACATCAGTTATATGAAGTATTACATCATTATTTTATTTGTATCAATAAGTTTATTTAGTTGCAAAAATAAAAGTATTGACAAAGGTGAATATGCTTATTTTGGTGGTGAAATTATTAATCCTACCAACGACTATGTATTGCTATTTAACTCTGAAGATGAGTCAGATACACTTTATCTAGACCATGACAATCGATTCCTTCATAAAATTACAAACTTTAAACCTGGACTGTATACTTTTTCTCATGGAGGAGAATTTCAATGGGTTTTAATAGAACCAAAAGACAGCTTATTATTACGATTAAACACAATTGATTTTGATGAATCTTTAGTTTTTACTGGTAATGGTGCAAGAAAAAACAATTATTTGATTAAGACATTTTTAGAAAATGAAGATGATAATCAAAAATTTATGCACTTATGCCAAATGGAACCTGAAAAATTTGAGCGTGTTTTAGATTCAATTAGAAAATTAAAACTTAATGAACTGAGCGAGTTTTTAGAAGAAAAAGAATACTCCGATTTATTTAAGACTATTGCAAAAACGAGCATAAATTATAATTATTATGCCAATAAAGAGATGTATCCTTTTGGATATTATGGTTATAGCAACTTAATACATCATAAAGATTTACCTACAGATTTTTATAATTTTAGAAAAGAAGTAGATTACAATCTTGATGACTTAAGCGATTATTATACTTATAATAAGTTTCTGTTTTCTCACTTTAATAATATTGCATTACAAGAATATTATAAAACTGCAACCCATAATGTAGTTTTTGATAACAAATCTGTTGTTTATAATTTAGAAAAGTTAGAGTTAATGGATAGTTTAATTACTAGTAGCTTAATAAAAAACAATCTATTAAAATATACAACTAGAGATTTTATAACTGTAAGTCAAGATAGTTTAGAAACTCAAGAAATGTTAAGTTCGTTTATTAAAAAGAGTACAAGCGAAAAGGATAAAGCTTATATAAATGAATTAGCATTTTCATTAAAAAACCTAAAGCGTGGTAAACAGCTTCCTAATGTAGCTTTAATAGATTATAATGATATTGAAGTTAGTATAGACACTTTAATAAAACGACCTACAGTAATATATTTCTGGTCTACTAGTTTACCTCTTTTATTAAGAAATAGTCATTATAAAGTAAGTCAGTTAAAAGCTAAATACCCAAATATTGATTTTATAGGAATAAATATTAATGACGATGATAAATCGCATTGGAAAAGTACATTAACACTTTATAAATTTCCTATTACTAATGAATATCAGTTTAAAGATCCTAATGAAGCCTTAAACGCTTTAGCAATTAGCTCAGTAAACAAATCTATTTTAATTGATAAAGACTCTAAAATTATAAACTCTAACGTTCTGCTTTTTAGTTCAGAATTTGAAGAACAGCTAGAGCATTTAACTCATAAAAAACATTAACAAAAAAGGCAACTCAAATGAGTTGCCTTTTTTTATCTACTAAGGAAATTTAGTTTCCTTTTTTATAATCTTCTAAAAACTTTGCTAAACCAATATCAGTTAGTGGGTGATTTAATAATCCTGTAATAGAACTTAAAGGTCCAGTCATAACATCGGCTCCTAGTTTAGCACAATCAATAACATGCATTGTATGACGCACAGAAGCTGCTAGAATTTCGGTATCAAAACCATAGTTGTCATAAATCATTCTAATTTCAGCAATAAGGTTTAAACCATCTGTAGAAATATCATCTAAACGACCTATAAAAGGCGACACATAAGTTGCACCTGCTTTAGCAGCCAATAATGCTTGTCCTGGAGAAAACACCAACGTTACATTAGTTTTTACGCCTTTATCAGAAAAATACTTACATGCTTTAATTCCGTCTTTAATCATCGGAAGTTTCACAACTATTTGTTCGTGCAAATCAGCAAGAGCTTCACCTTCTCTAATCATACCTTCGTAGTCAGTAGCAATAACTTCGGCACTAACATCTCCATCTACAATATTGCAAATATCAACATAGTGTTTCATTATATTATTAACTCCAGTAATTCCTTCTTTTGCCATTAACGATGGGTTTGTTGTTACACCATCTAAAATACCTAACTCTTGTGCTTCTTTAATTTGAGCTAAATTTGCAGTATCAATAAAAAATTTCATCTATTTAATTTATTTGTCGTGTTATAAAGTTTTGCAAATTTACAATTAATCAAAAACTTTAAAGTTGTATTTTGGTTAAAACATATTAACAAGTTTAGTGCAAGCAAAACAAAAATAAAGTGAATTGGAAAAAAGCATCTGAAAATTGGGAAAAGTTTATTCAAACGTACAATCTTGACGTGGAAATTAACGATAGAAATTATTTTCATGGAAAACAAAATATTTTTCAAGCTAAAGAAACTTATAATGATTACAACATCTTTTATGAAAACAAACTAAACAAATCGAATTACTCTGGTGCATCTTATAATTTTGGTCATAAAATCATGGTTATAGTGCCAATTAAATCGAATAATCATCTAAAATTGAAAATCAAGAAAAGCTCATTTTGGAAAAGATTGAACAAACGAAATAAAGACTTGAGTATAATCACTAACAAAAACGAAATTAAAAATTTGTTGCCTTTAAATGAAATTAGAGATTTACTTAAAAATTTTTCAGATTTAAAAATTTCAATTGAAAGTTATAATCGATATCAAAATCCATATATAAATTTCGGACAAAAAGTTATCCAGTTGAAATCAAAACGATATCCAACTGAGCTTAAGCAACATGAATTATCTCGAACAATAATTATAAAAATACTGGATGAGTTGAAAAGATTGAAATAATTTTACCTTACAAAACAGAATACAATTTTTATTTACTTGAAAGAAATGGAAACTACAACTTATAATGCTTCATCAGCATTTTTTCATACACTTTATCTGGTAGTATCCGTTTTAAAACAATAGAAAATTTCTGCATAAACTCGCCTACTTTATAATGAATTTTGGGGTTTGGTGTATTTATAACATTAAAAATTGCTTTAGCCATTAGCTGAGGGTCTTTACCAGCATCAACATGCTCATCCATCATTTTTAAAGTGCTTCCGTAAGGTGTTTTATAAGGCGAATCGTCTTTTACTGGTGCATGATAACGACCTGCAGCAATATTGGTTGCAAAATCACCAGGAGCAACATTAGTCATTTGTATATTAAAGTCTTTAACCTCCATCCTAAAGGCTTCTGTTACTAACTCTAAAGCACCTTTACTCGCACTATAAATTCCTCTATAAGGCAATCCCATATAACCAGCTATAGATGTAATATTAATAACAAGCCCAGAATTTTGAACTCGCATTTGTGGCAAAACAGCTTTAATGACGTTTATTGGTCCAAAAAAATTGGTTTCAAAATTGCGTTTTATTTCTGCTTCAGGAATTTCTTCAATTGGTCCTGTTATACCTGCTCCTGCATTATTTATAACAACATCTAAACGACCTGTTTCTTTAATAATAGCTTGAATTGCATTTTGTATTGATGTAGTATCAGAAACATCTAATTGCACTAATTTAAATTTACTATCAGTATATTTTTCTGGTGTTCTGCTAGTTCCGTAAACAGTAAATCCTTTTTCAGTTAAAAACTCACCTATTGATTTTCCAATTCCAGAAGATCCACCTGTAATTAATACAACTTTAGACATAAATACTTAAAAATTTTATGAGATAAAAATACAATAATAATAGGAAAGTATTGGGTACAAAAAAAGGCAAGCTACCTACATCACACCGCTACGACCATTTACCTTTGCTTCGTTCCCGACCTGGAGGATTCAACAGGAGCTGGTTGTGTAGGACTTGCCGAGTGCAAAGATACAATCTTTTAATAGTTGTGCAATGATTTTTTAAACTGAATTTAATTAAATAACTTGCTCAAAAAATTACAGTTCTCATGTCGTCTATTAAACTTTTTATAATCACCTTATTATCAGTTTTTTTATTGAATTGTGGTGACACTTCTGGTTCAAAAAAAAATAATTTTTCTATAGAAACCAATGCAAAAAACAATACTATTGCTTTAGGTGAAACTCTAAATTTATCACTTAAAAATTCTAAAAACCTTACTATAAACTCTGTTACTTATAAATTAGGTGATCGTATTGTTAATCCATCTTCAGTTCTTGAAAACATAAATCTTGGCAAGCAAATAATTACTGCAGTAGTAAAATATGATGACACTTCGGAAGAAATCACTTCTACTATTACAGTTCTTAATAATGAAGCCCCTAAAATTTATGATTATAAAATTATAAACGAATATCCACATGATATTACCTCATACACACAAGGTTTAGAGTTTCATAATGGTATATTATATGAAAGTACTGGACAGTATGGAGAATCTAAATTAAGAAAGCTAGATTACAAATCGGCTGAAGTTCTAAAAAACGTAAATCTCGCAAATCAGTATTTTGGTGAAGGTTTAACCATTTTAAACAATAACATTTACCAACTTACATGGCAAGAGCAGATTGGCTTTATTTATAATGTTGAAACGTTTGAAAAAACAAGCAGTTTTAAATATGGAAAAAGCAAAGAAGGTTGGGGACTTTGCAACGATGGAAAAGCAATTTATAAATCTGACGGAACAGAGGATATATGGACATTAAATGCTACTACTCTTGCAGAAGAAAGCTTTATACAAGTGTATACAAACAACGGAAAAATACCAAGCCTTAATGAGTTAGAATGGATAAATGGCAAAATTTATGCTAACATTTACCAACGCAATGGTGTTGTTATCGTAAATCCAGAAAATGGTGCTGTTGAAGGTGTATTGGATTTTTCTGCTTTAAAAGAAAAAGTAAAACAACATCCTGGTTTAGATGTATTAAATGGCATTGCTTACAATCCAGAAAGCAAAACCATATTTGTTACTGGAAAGCGTTGGGACAAATTGTTTGAGGTTGAAGTTTTTATAAAGTAGCGTTTACTCACTCAAAGACCACATTCACTCATTCTATATTTTAAATTTAACTTTTCTGATGGTTATTTACACTATGAGAAAAGTAATCAACATTAGTATTCCTGAACCTTGCCACGAAAGTTGGGAGAAGATGACGCCTCAAGGCAAAGATCGTCATTGTGCAGTTTGTGATAAAACAGTAATAGATTTTACAAAAACTACCGACGAACAAATTATTACCACTTTTGAGCAAAAAGGCAATTTATGTGGACGCTTTAAATCTACTCAACTCAACAGAGATATAGTTTTAAGCCGTAAAGAGAGAAATAGCTATTTAAGTTTAGTTGCATCTGGTCTATTTGCTTTTTTAAGCATTGGAACTCAAGACGCGCAAGCGCAAGGCAAAACTAAAATAGTACAAACCGATACGACATCTTATAATAAAGTAAAAGGAAAAATAGCAACTTCTGTTTTACAAGAGAGAGTAGTTAGCGGAACAGTAACTAGTACTGAAGATGGTTTGCCCTTACCAGGAGTTAGCATCGTTATAAAAGGCTCAACAAGTGGTGTTCAAACAGATTTTGATGGTAATTTTTCAATAAAGGTTAAGCATAATAGTATTTTGGAATTTAATTATATTGGTTATAAACCCTACGAAATAAAAGTATCTAATCTTATTAGCTATAATATAAAATTAAGCCTTGAAGAAGATTATATGGGAGAGATAGTTGTTATAGCTGGCTATTCAAATTATTCTGAAAATAGTTATGTGTGCTCTCCTGAAGAGTTGGAACAAAAGAGAATAAACAAAGAGCGAAACGAAAACAGATTAGCTTTTTATAGCCGAAAACATAAAGAAGAAAAAGAAGCACGAAAATTAAAAAGACAACTACTAAAAAATGGAGAAATAAAACGTACAGATATAGGTAGTATTTTATACAAATTGACAAATGTTTTTAGAAGCAAATAATAAATTCTATATTTAGTTATTAAAATTTTAAATATGTTTAAATTCTTATATATCGCTTTATTCCTCATAGCTTTGTCTCTTAATGCTCAAGAAAAAAAGACTTATTATTTTGATAATAAATCTAATCAAATAACAAAGAAAGAATTCATAAAATCTTTGAATAATAGAGATTATTTGTTTCAAACTTTTGAAATTGATACTGCATTTATTAGTGTAAGATTCAAAAGAAAAAATACTGGACAATTAAATGAAAATGAATTTAATACTCTAAAAACATCTCTCAACGATATAACTAAAAAAGAATTGAATGATGAAAAATTTATATTAATTCATTATTATCCAGGAGCAACACCTTGCTTAAAATCTATTTACCCCTCTCTGTGGAATAATGATGATTCAGGCTATTTAAATCAATTAAACAACATAACATCTATTAATGTGTATTTTGTATTCAGAAATGATGATACGCTAGATGACAGTTATACAAACAAGTTTGTATGGCTTAAAGACAAAAAGCAAACCATTGAAAAGCAATTTTTTAAATACATATTTCCATGTGGTAGTTTTGTGGTTATTTCTGATACTGGTGAATATATTTCTTATTATGGTGAATATGGAAAACATTCGGTTTTAGATTTTACCAAAGAGTTAAGCAAAAAAACTAAAAAGAGAAAGAAAAATTAATGCAAACCTTCGAAAAAAACATTACAGTAACCGCAGACGATTTAGACCAACTAAACCATGTTAATAATGTGCGTTATGTACAATGGGTTCAAGATATTGCTGCCGAACATTGGAATTCTAAAGTAACAAAACATATAAGTGACTCTTACTTTTGGGTATTACTAAAGCACACCATTGAATATAAAGGTGAATCACTTTTAAACGATGTACTAACAGTAAAAACCTTTGTTGAAAAATCTGAAGGTGTTACCTCAATTCGTCACGTAGAAATAATTAATAAAAACACTAATAAGCTTTTAGTAGCTTCTCAAACCACTTGGTGTCTTATATCTAAAGAAACAAAACGACCTTCGCGAGTTACTCCAGAAATAATAAATTTATTTAATTAAAATACTGTTCACATACTAATTCATTGATTCAAAAGTTATATTTTTAACCAATTATTGGCCATCAAAAATTAAACTTATACCAATGAAAAGAAGTTTATACTTTTTATTTACCATTTCAGTTTTAGTGCTTTGGAGCTCTTGTCGAAAAGACTTTGAGTTTTCACCAAGTACTGGAGATCTTCAATTTTCAAAAGACACAGTCTATTTAGATACAGTATTTACAAATATTGGCTCAAGCACTTATAATCTAAAAGTTTATAACAGAAGTAATTCTGATATTGTTATTCCAACAATTCGATTATCACAAGGTCAAGCATCAAATTATCGTTTAAATGTAGATGGAATGCCAGGAAAAGAGTTTCAAAATATTGAACTTCTTGCAAAAGATAGCATGTATATTTTTATAGAAACCACTTTCGATATTCAAACAGTTGTTGCTGCTAATAATCAGTTTTTATATACTGATGCTATTGAGTTTGATAGTGGCTCCAACCTACAAAAAGTTGAATTAGTAACACTTGTTAAAGATGCTGTTTTTATATATCCAAACAGAGATAGTGAAGGTGTAATAGAGACTTTAACTTTTGATGTTGATGGTGATGGTAATGATGACGAAACGTCTATACAAGGTCGATTTTTAACTGATAGCGAACTCACATTTACAAACGAAAAACCTTATGTTATTTATGGCTATGCAGCTGTTGATGAAGGCAAAACGTTAAATATTGATGCTGGAGCAAGAGTGCATTTTCATGCAAATTCTGGACTATTAATAACCAATAATGCATCATTAAAAGTAAATGGACAATTAAGTACAGACCAAGATATATTAGAAAATGAAGTTGTTTTTGAAGGTGATAGATTAGAACCTTTATTTGAAGACATTCCTGGGCAATGGGGAACGATATGGTTGTTTAGCGGAAGTATTGAAAATGAAATTCACTTTGCAACTATAAAAAATGCTACAGTTGGTTTGCTTGTTGAAAACAATCAAAATGCACCAATAGACAAGCTTACAATTACCAATTCTAAAATATTCAACTCAAGTAATTTCGGAATTTTAGCTAGAGCTACATCAATTACGGCAGAAAATGTAGTATTAAATAACGCTGGACAATCTTCGTTTGCTGGTACTTATGGCGGCAAATATAATTTTACACATTGTACTATTGCTAATTATTGGAATAATAGCTTTAGGCAATTTCCTGCACTTTTACTCAATAATTATATTGTTGATGAGAATGACACCACCTATACAAACGATTTAGTTGAAGCTAATTTTAGCAACTGCATAATATACGGAAATGATAATCCTGAATTGATTTTAGATGAAGAAAGCGGAAGCGCTTTTAATTACTTTTTTAATAGTTGTTTAATCAGGTATCAGGTAAATAATAATCCAATTGATTTTACAAATTCATTACATTTTACAAATATTATACTAAATCAAGATCCAGACTTTTTAGATGAGTTTAATAATATGCTAATTATTGGTAATGCATCTGCTGCAAATGGACAGGGAAATGCATCTTTTGCAAGTCAAGTGCCTTTAGATATTTTAAACGTAAATAGAACTGCATCTCCAGATTTAGGTGCTTATCAGCACATCACTTTTGAAGATTAAAATCATTACATTTATATCATCAAATAAATAATTTATGATTAATCTTATTTTTGAAATTGCCTGTATTTGTGCTGGAATTTTACTTGCTATAACTGCTTTAGACCGATTAGATGGTAAAAGCAACTTTTTTAACAATATTGCAGCTAAATTAAAACCATTTAATGCTGTAATTGGTTTTGCAACATTAATTATTGGTATAGTTTATATTTTAAAAATTGAATGTATCATATTTGGAGTCGTTGGTATTGCTTGTGGCTTACTACTTTTACCTCAACAGCTCACAAAAATTCCTGGTATTGGAAATTCACTACTTAAAGCTTCTAACTGGTTAATGCCATTTAAAGTAATTGTTGGAGACGCAGCTTTAATACTTGGAGTATTAGGATTATTTAATATGAATCCTTTTTGCTAATTATTGTAAAATAACCTTTTTGCTAAAAGATTTTGTTTTGGTTTTTATATCCAATAAATAAACACCTTTGGCATAATTGCTCAAATCTATTTGATTAAGATTAGCATCAATATTTAAAGTTTCTATTCTTCTTCCTAAGTAATCATAAACTAACACTTCGGTAGTTTCTAATACATCTGAAAAATATATAATTCCCGTCGATGGGTTTGGATAAATTTTTATGTTTCTGTAATCGTCTTCATTTAAAGACAACGTACTTGTTCCTTCAATAACTAAAAGCGTTTGATTAGGGCTAACATTATTATATATATCCTCTACTCCACTTAGCCATTTTACTTTAACATAGTCTATTGTTGTTGCATTACCAATTCCGAAAATTTCTGTCCCAGAGTTTTGAGATAAAAAACCTTCACCACATAATGTATACCTAAACATAGTTTTATTATTCGCATAAACTTCTATCCAAGAACCTATTCCATTTTTATTGCTTTGTACACCTTGCAGTTTAACCTTTAACCAATTATTTGTTCCGCCTGTATTTTGCCATAATGAGTGATTATCAGGTGCTTGATTAGCAACAATAAAATCTGTATAGCCATCATTATCTATGTCGCCAATCGCATTAGAAAAACTAACATAGTTGTCATTTGCAAATCCAGCATTTGCTGGTATTGTATAAGTATAATTTGGCTGACACTCATAAAAGGCCGATGTTAATAAACCTATATTTGGATTGTCTATCATACCACTTACATACAAATCTAAATCTATATCATTATCTGCATCAAAAAAAATTGCGCCCCAACCAATACTATTAAAAACGGTTCCAGTACTAACTGCTTGATTTGTAAAAGTTCCATTTCCATTGTTTTTTAATAAAAAATTTCCTTCGGAAGTATTAGTAACATAAATATCAAGCCAACCATCATAATTATAATCATCAATGGTAGTAGACATTGCATTAGCTGTAATATTCGTTGCAGATGCTACGCTTACATCTGAAAACGTACCATTTCCATTATTCCGATATAAAATGTTTTTGTTAGGCAATCTATCATTTGATATATATATATCTTGATATCCATCTTTATCGTAATCAAAAAAAGATGCACAAAAAGATAAATGACCAACAGAACTTATGCCAGCTGAATTAGAAATATTAGTAAATGTACCGTTTCCATTATTACGATATAGTTGATTAGGAATCACATTTGAATCGTCTTTATTACACAGAAAAACATCTAAATAACCATCATTATCAATATCACCAAATGCTGCACCATAAGTTTTTAATGAACCTGTGTTAGGAAAACCTGCTGAAGCAGTTACATCTACAAAACTAAAACTCCCATTATTTTGATAAAGTTTATTGGCTCCATCTACTTTAGTGACAAATAAATCGTTGTCACCATCATTATCATAATCTACCCATAAAACTTGTTTAGAATGACCAGTGATTGTAAGATTAAAATTTTGTTCTACAAATGTTCCAGACACATTTTTATAAAACTTAACTGGCCTATCTGCTTTACATGCAGTAGTAATATCGTCCCAACCATCATTATCAAAATCAAAAAAGCTAACACCTCCAAGCTTTACATCATAATTCCAAGAATTAAATATCCCAAGCTGTATGGCTTTATCTTCAAAAAAGGATTGAGAAAAAACATACTGAGATACTAATAGTGTTATTAGTAAAATCTTTATGTTTTTTATAGTATTCATAATATCTGTTTAAGAAAACAAAGGTTTCCCCTTCATCATTTCATTTACCTTTTCTCCTATAGCTTCTAATTTAGCTTCATCTTGATAGTTATTAATAACTTCATCAATTAACCCAACAATAGCATCCATATCAACCTCTTTCAATCCTCTTGTTGTTATAGCAGGAGTTCCTACTCTAATTCCAGAAGTAACAAATGGAGATTTATCATCAAAAGGTACCATATTTTTATTTACCGTAATTTCCGCTTTAACTAAAGCTTGTTCAGCATCTTTACCTGTAATGTTTTTATTTCTTAAATCTATAAGCATCATATGATTATCTGTTCCATCAGAAATAATATGATATCCTCGATCTACAAATGCCTTAGCCATAGCATCAGCATTATGCTTTACTTGCAACATATAATGCATAAAATCGTCTGTTAAAGCTTCTCCGAAAGCAATTGCTTTAGCCGCAATAATATGTTCTAAAGGACCTCCTTGATTTCCAGGAAAAACTCCTGAATCTAGAAGTGACGACATCATTCTTGCTTCACCTTTTGGTGTTTTTAATCCGAAAGGATTTTCAAAATCTTGTCCCATCATAATCATTCCTCCTCTTGGTCCACGCAATGTTTTGTGTGTTGTAGTTGTAACTATATGGCAATGCGGAATTGGATCATTTAAAATACCTTTTGCAATTAAACCAGCAGGATGCGAAATATCTGCCATTAAAATAGCTCCAACACTATCAGCTATTTGACGGAAAGCTTTAAAGTCCATATCACGAGAATATGCAGAAGCACCTGCAATAATTAGCTTTGGCTGTTCTTTTTTTGCTGTACTTTCTAATTGATTGTAATCTATACGACCTGTAGCTTTATCAACTCCATAAAATGAAGGATTATATAACTTACCAGAAAAATTAACAGGCGAGCCATGTGTTAAATGTCCTCCATGTGATAAATCAAAACCAAGAATTTTATCTCCAGGTTTTAAACACATCGAATATACTGCTGTATTTGCCTGACTTCCAGAATGTGGCTGGACATTAACATAAGATGCACCAAATAATGTTTTTGCTCTATCAATTGCAATTTGTTCAACTTCATCAACAACTTCACAACCACCATAATAACGTTTACCTGGATAACCTTCAGCATATTTGTTAGTTAAAACAGAACCTGCAGCTTCCATAACTTGCTCGCTAACAAAGTTTTCCGATGCAATTAGTTCTAGTCCATGTAGTTGTCTTTCTTTTTCAGCTTCAATTAATTCAAAAATTTGTTGGTCGCGTTGCATATAAATTTATTTAGTATATTTCTGTAAATCCCTTAAAATTGGGATGAATTGATTTTTAAGTTAAAAATTTATCAAAAATAACAAATACATTAGTTAAATTGACCAAAAAACATATATTTGATATAGAATTTAATAAACAACTAATTAACAATACAACTATGCCATTATCAGCAAATAATCCAGATAGAACTTCGTGGTTACACGTTGGAAAAAATTCGGATTTCCCAATACAAAATATTCCATTTGGTGTCTTTTTAACTCGAGATGACATTATTACTATAGGAACTAGAATTGGTGATACTGCAATTGATCTTGGTGCTTTGCATCAATTGGGTTATTTTGATGGAATTCCTTTAACAGAAGATATATTTCTTCAGGATACTTTAAATGATTTTATTGCAGATGGTAGAAAAACCTGGAGAGCTGTTAGAAATAGAATTGCTCAAATTTTTGATAGTAACAATACAGCTTTAAAAAACAACATTAAACATAAAGAAAGAGTTTGTTTTAGATTAGATGAAATAGAAATGCAATTACCAGTACAAATTGGTGATTACACAGATTTTTATTCAAGTATAGAGCATGCAACTAATGTAGGTACTATGTTTAGAGATCCTGATAATGCTTTATTACCAAATTGGTTACACATTCCAGTTGGTTATCATGGACGTAGTAGTTCTATTATTCCATCAGGAATTCCAGTGCACAGACCTCAAGGGCAAACATTACCAAATGGTGCGACAGACCCGGTTTTTGGGCCTTCAAAGTTGATAGATTTTGAATTAGAAATGGCTTTTATAACTACAGATGCTAACGATTTAGGAGAACCTATTCCTGTTTCAGAAGCTGAAGAATATATCTTCGGACTGGTTTTATTTAACGATTGGTCTGCACGAGATATACAGAAATGGGAATATGTACCATTAGGACCATTTTTAGCTAAAAACTTTGCTTCATCAATGTCTCCTTGGATTGTTACTCTAGATGCATTAGAACCTTTTAAAGTAGAAAGCCCTAAACCAATAAAACCTGTGTTACCTTATTTACAGAGTAAAGGTAAAAAGAGTTACGATATTAATCTTGAAGTTGCTATTAGACCAAAAGATGCTAAAGAAACTATAGTTAGTAAATCTAACTTTAAATACATGTATTGGAACATGTCTCAACAATTAGCTCATCATACAGTTAATGGTTGCCCAGTAAACTCTGGAGATATGATGGGAAGTGGAACTATTTCTGGACCAACACCAGATTCATATGGCTCAATGCTAGAATTAACTTGGAGAGGAGAAAAACCAATTAAAATGAAAGATGGCACAGAGCGAAAGTTTATTAACGATTATGATACAGTAATAATGAGAGGTCATTGTGAAAAAGACGGAACTCGAATTGGGTTTGGCGAAGTCTCCACACAACTGTTACCAATTTATAATCCGAAAAAGAAAAAATAATTAATTATCTAATTATTAAAATATTAACCCTCAGCTTTTTAAAATTGAGGGTTATTTTTTTGATTTGGCACACTAATTGGATTTTAAACTATAATTAAATTTTTAAAAACCAGAACTTATGAAAAAATTTCTACTCTTTACAGTCCTTCTTTCAGTATTGGTATCCTGTAGTGGAAGAAAACAAATTGAAAAAGCACTGCATTCTGGTAATTACAACCAAGCAATACAAGATGCTTTAAAAAAACTAGAAAACAACAAAGACAAAAAACGTAAACAAGATTATGTTATGTTGTTAGAAGATGCTTACGCAAAAGCAAATGAGCGCGATTTGCTTAATATTAAGCACCTAAAAAAAGATGGTAATCCAGAGTATTACAAAACTATTTACGATTTGTATTTAAATTTAAATGCTCGTCAGGAAGCTGTAAAAGCTGTATTGCCTTTACAAATTAATGGTAGAGACATAAAAATTAAGCTAAACGATTATACAGATGCTATAGTTGAATCACGAGAAAAAGTATCAGACTATATGTATGATAAAGGGTTGGATTTATTAGAATCTGATGATAAATATACTATTAGACAAGCTTATGATGTATTTAAATATATAGAGCGAATAAATCCTAACTATGAAGACACCAGAAGTCTTTTAGAAGAAGCACATGAGCGTGGTACTGAGTTTGTTATTGTTACTATAGAGAATCAGACAAATCAAATAATTCCACGTCGTTTGGAAGATGATTTATTAAATTTTGATACCTATGGATTAAATCAGTTTTGGATTGTATATCATGCAAACTCAAACTCACAAATAGATTATGATTATGCAATGCAATTGCAACTAAAACGTATTAATATTTCACCTGAAGAATTACACGAAAAACAATTACTAAGAGAAAAACAAATTGTTGATGGTTGGAAATACCAATTAGATGATGCTGGTAATGTGATGAAAGATAGCTTAGGTAATGACATTAAAATTGATAATATTATTAATGTAAGAGCTCGTTATTTTGAATTTAACCAGTTTAAATCAACTCAGGTAATTGCAAATGTAGTTTATGTAGATCTAAAAACTAATCAGGTTTTAGATGCTTTTCCAATAGATAGTGAATTTGTGTTTGAAAACAGATTTGCAACTGTTAGAGGAGATGAACGTGCTTTAACTAATGAAGATTTAAACATAGTTAGAAACCGTAGAGTTCCATTCCCATCCAACGAACAAATGGTGTATGATACAGGCGAAGATTTAAAGATAAAGCTCAAAAATATCATAACATTTTATCGAATGCGAAGAGGATAAAAAATAAAAACTCGCAAAGTAATTTGTGTGTTAACAACATAAAACTTACTTTTATGAATAACATTTAATAAAAAAACAAAAACATGGAAGGATATTGCGTAAAATGTAAGTCAAAAAAAGAGATGAAAGATGCTAAAGAAACTACAATGAAAAATGGTAGAAAAGCTATGAAAGGTAAATGCCCAACTTGCGGAACAGGAATGTTCAGAATAATGGGTAAAGCATAAGCAGTCATTATCTTAAAAAATTAAAAACTCTCAAAACAACTTTGGGAGTTTTTTTATTTTGATATATTCATAAGTTAAACAAACTTACTTAAATCAAACTCGTTAATCGCTCCATGACTTGCATGTGCTAACACTACTCCATTTTTAATAATTAACAATTGAGGTGATTCATGTAGTACTTGAAACTTATAACCAGTTTCGTTAGACACCTCTCTGTAGTTTAACAAATCTAAATAATATAAATCTATATTAGCATCAATATTATACGAGTCAACAAACTGATTCATAACCATTCTACTAATTCCACAACGTGTAGAGTGCTTAAATATAGCTTGGGTTTTAGCTTTCGATTTTTGTTCTATATCACTTAATTGATCTATACTAGTTAAAGGAATCCAAGGTAATACCTTTTCTTCCTTTGGTGTTGTATTGCTGTTAAATATCTTGTTTAAAAAACCCATAATTCGTATTTTATTTATTTAAGTCGCACAATCAATAAAATCTTACAATAAGACAAAAAGTCACGCTATTGCAGTGATTTAAAGACATTTTGTCTTGAAAAATGTATTGGTAAGATAATTGACTAAAACATTTATGTAAAGAAAAAGAAATTGATTTCCTCTTACAAGGAAATAACGTAAATAAAAAACCATATGAATTTTAATAATTATACAATAAAATCACAAGAAGCCATACAGCAAGCGCAACAGCTTGCTCAAGGTTATGGTCATCAACAAATAGAAAACGAACACCTCTTTAAGGCTATTTCTGAAGTTGATGAAAACGTATTACCATTTATTCTCAAAAAACTAAATGTAAACGAATTAATATTACAGCAAGCATTAGATAAACAACTAGAAAGTTTCTCAAAAGTATCTGGCGGAGACATCATGCTCTCACGCGAAGCTGGCAAAACACTAAATGAAGCTTCAATTATAGCAAAAAAAATGAACGATGATTATGTGTCTATTGAACATTTAATTCTTGCTGTATTAAAGTCTAATAGTAAAATTGCACAAATGTTAAAAGATCAAGGTGTAACTGAAAAAGATTTAAAAGCTAGTATTAATGAATTACGCAAAGGTGATAGAGTTACTTCACAAAATCAAGAAGAAACTTACAACTCACTTAATAAGCATGCAAAAAACCTAAACCAATTAGCAAAAGACGGAAAACTAGATCCTGTAATTGGTCGTGATGAAGAAATTCGTAGAATACTTCAAATTTTATCGCGTAGAACAAAAAACAACCCAATACTAGTTGGTGAGCCAGGTACAGGTAAAACTGCTATTGCTGAAGGTTTAGCGCATAGAATTGTTGATGGTGATGTTCCTGAAAATTTAGTTGACAAACAAATTTTCGCACTAGATATGGGAGCGTTAATCGCTGGAGCAAAATACAAAGGCGAGTTTGAAGAACGTTTAAAAGCAGTTATAAAAGAAGTTACTGAAAGTAATGGTGACATTGTACTCTTTATTGATGAAATTCATACACTAGTTGGAGCTGGTGGTGGACAAGGCGCAATGGATGCTGCAAATATTTTAAAACCCGCTTTAGCTCGTGGCGAACTTCGTGCAATTGGTGCTACAACCTTAGATGAGTATCAAAAATATTTTGAAAAAGATAAAGCACTAGAGCGTCGTTTCCAAAAAGTTATGGTTAATGAACCAGATACCGAAAGTGCGATTTCTATACTTCGTGGAATTAAAGAAAAATACGAAACACATCATAAAGTTCGTATAAAAGACGAGGCAATTATTGGTGCTGTTGAACTTTCAGAGCGATATATAACCAATCGTTTTTTACCAGATAAAGCTATTGACCTAATGGATGAAGCTGCTTCTAAATTGCGAATGGAAATCAATTCAAAACCTGAAGAATTAGACGTTTTGGATAGAAAAATTATGCAATTGGAAATTGAGATTGAGGCTATAAAAAGAGAAAAAGATGAAACAAAACTGAAATCGCTTCGTTCGGATTTAGCAAATTTAAAAGAAGAACGTAATGAGATTAATGCAAAGTGGAAAAGCGAGAAAGAAGTTGTAGATAATATTCAAACTGCAAAAGCAAATATTGAAGATTATAAACTTGAAGCAGAACGTGCTGAACGAGAAGGTGATTACGGTAAAGTAGCGGAGTTACGCTATGGGAAGATTAAAGAAGCCCAAGAGCATTTAGAAAAACTTCAAAAAGAGTTGCAAAAAAATCAAAATGAAAGCTCTTTAATAAAAGAAGAAGTGACTTATGAAGATATTGCTGAAGTAGTCGCTAAATGGACAGGAATACCTGTAACCAAAATGATACAAAGCGAACGTGAGAAGCTTTTAAAACTTGAAGATGAGTTGCACAAACGCGTAGTAGGTCAAGAAGAAGCTATTGCAGCTGTAAGTGATGCTGTACGACGTTCTAGAGCAGGATTACAAAACCCACAAAAACCTATTGGTACATTTTTATTCTTAGGAACAACTGGTGTTGGTAAAACAGAGCTTGCTAAAGCTTTGGCAGAGTATTTATTTGATGATGAAAACGCAATGACCAGAATAGATATGAGTGAATACCAAGAACGACATGCAGTTAGCAGATTAGTTGGTGCACCTCCAGGATATGTTGGTTATGATGAAGGAGGTCAACTCACTGAAGCAGTTCGAAGAAAACCATATTCAGTTGTTTTATTAGATGAAATTGAAAAAGCTCATCCAGATACGTTTAATATTCTATTACAAGTACTAGACGAAGGTCGCTTAACCGATAATAAAGGTCGTGTTGCAGACTTTAAAAACACAATTATTATTATGACTTCTAATATGGGAAGCCAAATAATACAAGAGCGTTTTGAAGCTACTAAAAATATTGAGTCTGCAATTGAAGCTGCGAAAGTAGATGTCCTTGCACTATTAAAACAAAGTGTAAGACCAGAATTTTTAAACAGAATCGATGATACTATAATGTTTACACCTTTAAGCCAAGCTAATATTACAGCTATTGTAGGCCTACAATTAAAAGGAGTAACTAAAATGTTAGCACAGCAAAATATCACATTCGATGCAACTAAAGAAGCAATTGAGTATTTAGCTAAAAAAGGCTATAATCCAGAATATGGAGCAAGGCCAGTAAAAAGAGTAATACAAAAAGAAGTACTTAACGCCTTAAGTAAAGAAATACTATCTGGTAAGGTTACAACAGATAGTATAATATTACTTGATGAGTTTAATGATAACCTAGTGTTTAGAAACCAAAGTGATTTGGTGACTAAATAATTAGTGTGGTTGGTTAGTTAGTTTGAGAGCAGCGAGAGTCTTTTTAAGATAATCGCTGCTTTTTTTTGTAACATTTTTATAATATTACTCACCTATATAAAAACTAAAAACAAATTATGAGAAAATTACTTTACATTTTTGCTTTAAGCGTCACATCACTTTTTCAAATGCAAGCGCAAGAATTAGAAAAATCATTGCTTTGGGAAATTTCAGGTAATGGTTTAGAAAAATCTTCATACTTATTTGGAACAATTCATATGACGTGCGACGCATCTTTAGATGATAATATCAAAATAGCATTAGACAATACATCGCTTTTGGTTTTAGAATTAGATATGGATGATCCTAATATGCAAACGGAAATGATGAAAGGTATTTACATGAAAGATGGAAAAACCATAAAAGATTTGGTAAATGAAGAAGATTATGAGCTTTTAGGAGCATTTTTAAAAGAAGAAATTGGAATGCCAATAACTATGGTAGGAAATATAAAGCCATTCTTTTTAACAGCTATGATGTACCCAAAACTACTTAACTGTACTGTTCAATCATTTGAAAATGAGCTTATGAAAGTAGCACACGAACAAGAAGAAGAAGTTTTAGGTTTAGAAACTATTGAAGAGCAGCTAAATGTGTTTGAAGCTATTCCTTATGAAGATCAAGTAACAGATTTATTGCGTTCAGCTAAAGATAATATGGCTTACGATAAAGAAACATTTCAAAAAATGCTAGAATTATATGATGCTAAAGATTTAGAAGGACTTAACACAATGATGATGGAAGACAAAAACTTAAGCACAACTAAGCATAAAGATGTTATGTTAGACAATAGAAATAAAAACTGGATTGAAAAAATTGAAGGTTTCTCAAAAAAGCAAGCAACCTTTTTTGGTGTTGGAGCTGCCCATTTACCTGGAGATAATGGTGTAATTAATTTATTACGCAAAAAAGGATATACAGTAAAAGCTGTTTTATAAAAAATAATATTATATCACAAAAAGTTAAAAGCCTCTTAAAATGAGGTTTTTTTGGTGTTAAAAATCAAATAAAAACAATAAATGAGCGTTTTTTCATTAAATTAATGAGATATTAAAATTCTCACATTTAAGCAATTAAAAAAATAATGGTTTCTTTTCGATAAAATGCACCCCAAATAATCGCATTTCATTTTTTAAAACAAACCGTTTGTCGTATTTTTGATACATCTTAACCTACATTTATTATGAATATTAACGCATATATAGACCATACCCTATTAAAACCCACCACAACAGAAAGAGATATAATCGATTTATGTAATGAAGCAAAAAGATTTCAATTTTATTCTGTCTGTGTTAATAGTAGCTATATTCCTTTAGCGAAACAATTATTATCAAAATCATCAGTAAAAATTTGTTCTGTAGTTGGTTTTCCTCTTGGAGCAATGTCTACTGCATCTAAAGTTTTTGAAGCTCAAAAAGCTGTACATGATGGTGCTGACGAGATAGATATGGTGATTAATATAGGTTTCTTAAAAAGTAAAAACCACGTGGCTGTTCTTAAAGATATTACAGACGTTAAAATGGCTATTGGCAGAATACCTCTAAAAGTTATTTTAGAAATAAGTGAACTCTCTAAAAACGAAATTGTTAAAGCTTGTGAAATTTGCTTAGATGCCAAAGTCGATTTTATTAAAACCTCTACTGGTTTTTCTAAAAGTGGTGCAACTTTAACTGCTGTAAAAATTATTAAGAAAACAGTAAGAGACAGAGCTAAAATAAAGGCTTCAGGAGGTATTAAAGACCTTGAAACAGCTCAAAAATATATTGATGCTGGTGTAAGCCGAATAGGCACTTCATCTGGTGTTGCTATAGTAACTAATAAAACATCTGTTGCTAAATATTAATTTTTATCTTTATGATAAATTAATTTATTAGCATGAGTGTACATATTAATGCCAAAAATGGCGATATCGCTGAAACTATTTTACTTCCTGGCGACCCTTTAAGAGCCAAATGGATAGCAGAAACATTTTTTGAGAACCCAGTTTGTTTTAACGAAGTTAGAGGCATGTATGGCTATACAGGCACTTATAATGGCAAACAAATTTCAGCTATGGGAACAGGAATGGGAGTTCCTAGTATTTCAATTTATGCACACGAGTTAATCACCGAATTTGGAGTAAAAAACCTTATAAGAGTTGGTAGTTCTGGTTCTTACCAAAGCCATGTAAAAGTTAGAGATATTGTGCTTGCTATGGCTGCTTCTTCAACTTCTGGTGTTAACGAATTACGCTTTGGAGGAGCTGACTTCGCTCCTACTGCAGACTTTAATTTATTTTTAAGAGCTGTTGAAATAGCGAAATCTAAAAAAATTGAACTTAAAGGAGGAAACGTACTAACAAGCGACGAGTTTTATGCTGATGAGTTTGAATCTTACAAAAAATGGAGCAAATTTGGTGTGCTTTGTGTAGAAATGGAAACTGCAGGATTATATACTGTGGCAGCAAAACATAATGTAAGTGCTTTAAGCATACTTACTATTTCAGACTCTTTGGTAACTGGCGAGCGTACTACGAGTAAAGAACGAGAGACCACTTTTAAAGATATGATAAGAATAGCTCTAGAATTAGCTTAGACTATATGATAAACATCTCTGATTTAATTCAACTGCAAAATATAGAGATTAAGCATCAACCTGAACTAAAATTGTTGATGAAACGTATTTATCCTCCTGCATATAAATCATTTTGGAACAATGAAGACTGCAGTTGGTACCTCAATAAAATGTATGATATAGAGAATTTCTCACTTGAGTCATCTGAACAAAACAGCCATTATTATTTTATCATATACAATTCAAAAAAAGTTGGCATTTTAAGGTTGCAACATGATAAACCTTTAGTAGACTTCCCTGATAAAAAAGCCACTTATTTACATCGAATATATCTAGGCGAAGAAGCTCAAGGTAAAGGTGTTGCTAAACAAATTATGGATTGGACAGAATCTAGCGCAAAACTAAAAGGTAGTGAACTTATTTGGCTTAAAGCTATGGATACACAATCGCAAGCACTACGCTTTTATGAAAAACATGGATTTTCTATTAGCAACACAACTGTTTTAGATTTTGAGCTCATACACAAACACTTAAGAGGAATGAATATTTTATATAAATTTCTAGACGATAAATAATTCTGTATATTTATTTTTTTAATTATCAATCAAAATGAAACACTTACAAATACTCGCCATTGCATTACTCTTTGTTTTTAATGTAAATGCACAAGAAAAAGCTAAAAACAATAGTGAAACTACAGTAACAACGTATTATTTTATTCGTCATGCAGAAAAAGACAGGACAGATAAAACTGATAGAGATCCACACTTAATAGACATTGGATTAGAGAGAGCTGAAAAATGGAATTCTATTCTAGCAAATATTAAGTTTGATGCAGTTTACTCTACAAACTACAACAGAACAAAAGAAACTGCTCAGCCTACAGCTACAAAAAATAATCTTGAGATAACACTTTACGATCCAAGAGGTATAGATAATGCTGAAGGGTTTTTAAATGATACTAAAGGAAAAACGGTTCTTGTTGTTGGACATAGTAATACAACTCCAGCCTTTGTAAATGCTGTTATTAAACAAAAAAAATATCAAGATATCGATGACAATAATAATGGTAATATATACATTGTTACAATTATTGATGGTAAAATTTCTGATACTGTTTTAACTATTAATTGACAGTTACTTCTTTAAGCTCAATTTTAGATAATAATTCAAGCTTATTATCAATAAACTGCTTGTCTAACTCTTCAAGTTTTGAAGTATTATCTTTTGGTTTGTAATTGTTATAATCTACAAATCTAATGCCTTTAACATAGCGTTCATTATAGGCTTCTCTAAATCGTAATCCTTTACCATCATCTTCATTATAAGAATAGGCTAGATAATCAACTTTACTTGTTACTGTATTAACCCAATACATAAAAACATCTTCAAAATCTTCTCCTCCACCTTCTTCATTAAATGTGACTTTTATTTTATGATACGACTTGCCTTTTATATCAACCTTATTAACATAAGTTTTATTTACAGCCTTTCCATCCAAACCATAAGGTAAAACAGCAAAATAATGCACAGAATTTACTGATGCAGAATATTTTGTAGCCATTGAATCTGGAAGATTTACTAAACTTTCATTAATATACCTATCTAACCCATTATTACTCAAAACATCTCTGATTTCACCTATTGAGTCTAAAAAAACACGCTCTAACTTAAATTTTCCACCTAGTCGTGTTGCCTTATAATTAATATCTCTAAAGTTAAATTCTATAACTGAAGTATCTATTTTATGACCTCCAGAAGCCTGAATAGATTCACCTATAATTTTATTAGCATCAATAACTTCAGTTTTGTTGTCATTGCAGTTAAACAGTAAAAAAGATAAAAGCAGAGTAATAAAATATTTCATGTTTATTGTTTTTCTGAATATAGTCGTAAAACTATCAATTACTTTTCGTTTCCATTTAAAAAGTTATCTTAATTTATTTACCTTTGACCTCCATGCAAAAAAACATCAATATACTAAACAAAAAAGCACGTTTTGCCTATGAAATATTAGACAAATATACTGCTGGCATAGTACTTACAGGAACAGAAATTAAATCGATTAGAAGCAGTAAAGCTTCAATTGCCGAAAGTTTTTGTGAGTTTAATGATAAAGGTGAGTTGTTTGTAATAAACATGACTATTGAAGAGTATGCATTTGGTAACTATTACAATCACAGACCAAAAGCAGAACGTAAATTACTCCTCAATAAAAAGGAGCTAAAAAGTCTTCATAAAGACATACAAACCAAGGGCTTGGCCATAATTCCGTTACGATTATATATTAATGAAAATGGATATGCCAAATTAGAAATTGCTTTAGCAAAAGGAAAAAAACTTTTCGACAAAAGAGACACTATTAAAGATAGAGACAACAAACGTAATCTTGATAGGATTAAAAAAATATACAAGTAATTTTAAGATTGCTATAACAACTTGTAAGATTTTTTATAATTATGTTTGATTAATCTTAGGCAACTATTTGTCAAAAAAATGCGTCTATAGATATATAACCATACAATTATGACAAAATCTTTATTAATTATTCTTATTGGCTTAATTAGCTTCTCATCGTTCTCTCAAATTAACGGAATCGTTAAAGACGATAAAAACCAAACACTTCCTTTTGTAAATATATATGTAGAAAACACATATATAGGCACTACTAGCAATGAAGAAGGTAATTATGAGTTAAACATTAGAAAATCAGATACTTACACTATAGTTTTTCAGTTTTTAGGATATAAAACCGTAAAGAAGACTGTTAAAATTGAAACATTTCCATATACTTTAGATGCAATTTTAGCTGAAGAAGAAATTTCACTTAATGAAGTAGTAGTTAACTCTAACGAGAATCCAGCTAATAAAATAATTAGAAAAGCTATAGAGTTTAGAAAGTCTAATCTTGAAAAAATAAATTCGTATAAAGCCGATTTTTACTCTCGAGGATTAATAAGAATTAAAAATGCACCTGAAAAAATATTTGGTCAAGATATTGGTGATCTTGGAGGAGGATTAGACTCAACGAGAAGTGGTGTTATTTACTTATCTGAAACGATTTCAAAAATTGAATTTTTAAGACCCGACAAACTTAAGGAAAAGATAACAGGCTCTAAAGTAAGTGGTGATGATAGTGGTTTTAGTTTTAATACTGCTATAGATGTAGATTATAATTTTTACGACAATACTATAGAGCTTGGCAATCAGATCATATCTCCAATTGCAAACAATGCTTTTAGTTACTACAATTATAAATTAGATGGTATTTTTTATGATGATAAAGGTAACCTCATCAATAAAGTTACAGTAATTCCTAAAAGAGAAAACGACCCTATTTTTGCAGGAACCATATACATTGTAGAAAACCAATGGAATATTTATGCTCTAGAACTTGATATAACAGGCACACAGGCTCGAATACCTGCAGCAGACGTTATAACTATAAAACAAGACTTCTCATATTCAGAAACAGATAATGTTTGGGCTAAAATATCTCAAAAAATAGATTTTAAATATGCGATTTTTGGTATTAAAGGTGATGGTCGTTTTACAGCAGTTTATAGCAACTACATTTTTAATCCAGAAATAACAAGAGAAGAGTTTGGTAGAGAAATAGTGGCTTTTGAAGACAGTGCCAATAAAAAAGATTCAACATTTTGGCAAGCTATTCGCCCTGTACCATTAACAGATGAAGAGATTACAGATTACATAAAAAAGGACAGTATTCAGGTGGTACGCGACTCTAAAACCTATAAAGATTCTATTGATGGAGTAAATAATAAGTTTAAAATTGGCAAGCTCTTTTCTGGTTACAATTACAGTAATACTTATAAAAACTGGAATGCAGGAATAACATCTCCAATTTCAACTTTCACATTCAATACAGTACAAGGCTGGAATGCTAATATTAGTGCTTACTATCGTAAAAACTATGACGAGTACAAACGCTATTTTTCTCTTAGTGGAACAGTAAACTATGGCTTTAGTGATGATAGGTTAAGAGGAACCCTTGCCGCTACTTATAAATTTAATAATATTAGTAGACCTTTTTTAACTATTTCTGGAGGTATAACTACACAACAATTTAATGCAAGTGAGCCAATATCAAGATCTCTAAATAGTGGTTTTTCTTTATTCTCAGAACAAAACTATATGAAAATTTATGAAAATAGTTTTGCTCAAATTGCCTATTCTAATGAATTATTTAACGGCTTCCGATTAAACTCTAGTATTAGTTATCAAAACAGAAAAGCGTTATTTAATACTACAGATCAAGCTTGGTATCCAAAAGACAACAGAGAATATACAAGCAATAACCCATTAGACGATACAGCATATGGCATTGCTCCTTTTAATAATCACACTATTTTTAAATTAGATGTTAGTAGTCGAATTAATTTTGATCAAGATTATATGAGCTATCCTGATAGCAAGTTTAATATTCCAAATGGCAAGTATCCAACTCTAATTTTAGGTTATGAAAAAGGATTCTCATCATCTATTTCAGATTATAATTTCGATCAGATTAAGGGTAGATTAACACAAAGCTTTAATATTAGAGACAAAGGTCGTTTTCAATACAACTTAAAAGCTGGACAGTTTTTTAATGCCGATAATATTGCTTTTATGGATTACCATCATTTTAATGGTAACCAAACACACTTTGGTGAAGGTTCATATTTAGATGTTTTTAATAATCTCCCATATTACTCTATGAGTACAAATAAATCGTATGTAGAGCTTCATGCAGAGCATGATTTTAATGGGTTTTTATTAGGAAAAATTCCACTTATAAATAAGCTTAATTTTAACCTTATTGCTGGAGCTCATTTTCTATCAACGCCAGATAACAAGCCTTATCAAGAATACACAATTGGGATTGATAATATTGGCTGGGGAAAATTTAGATTTTTACGTATAGATTATTTACGCTCATACCAAAGCGGATTTCAAAGCGATGCTATTATTTTTGGTTTAAAATTCTTTTAGATGAAGTATGATAAAATCAATTCTGAGGTAAACTAATTTTTATCTTCTAGTAAAGGCACAAAACGAAACTCACCAAACTCGTGTTTTTCAAATTCTTTAGCTCCTTTTCTAATAAAAAGTGTCATTATTTGTACATCTTCACCAACAGGAATTACCAAACGCCCTCCAACCTTAAGCTGACTCAATAATGGTTTTGGCACAAAAGGAGCTCCTGCGGTTACTATAATACTATCAAAAGGCGCTTCTTCTTTTAATCCCTTGTAGCCATCACCAAAAATGAGTTTTTTAGCCCTATACCCTAATTTTGGCAGAAATTTACTCGTAATTTTAAATAATTCTAATTGTCTTTCAATACTATAGACTTTTGCACCAAGTTCACATAGTACAGCAGTTTGATAACCACTACCTGTTCCTATTTCTAAAACTTTATCACCATTTTTTATGTTCAACAACTCCGATTGAAAAGCTACAGTATAAGGTTGAGAAATTGTTTGATTTGCAGCTATTGGAAACGCTTTATCTTGATAGGCATGATCTAAAAAACCTGAATCCATAAATAAATGACGAGGAATTTTACCTATTGCTTTTAAAACCTGTTCGTCTTTTATCCCTTTATCTTTAACAACAGCTACAAGTTGCTGCCTTAACCCTTTATGCTTAAACGTGTCTTTCAATGGTTAGTTAGATTTGTTGCTAAATTAATTCAAACATTATTAAGTACAAATTTTAATGCTCAAAGTTTGGAGTATTTTCAATTTTATAAAACTAAAATCTTATTTTTGTTGAAAACGATATATAATGCTAAAAGCGGGTGTACTTGGTGCTGGTCATCTAGGAAAAATTCATTTAAGACTTCTTAATCAATCTAATAAATATAACCTCATCGGGTTTTATGATGCTGATGAAGTTAATGCAAAAAAAGTTGAAGCTGAGTTTGGTTACAAATATTTTAATACCATTGAAGCTTTAATTGATGCTGTAGATGTTGTAGATATTGTAACACCTACACTTTCTCACTATGATTGTGCAAAGCAAGCCATTTTAAAAGGTAAACATATATTTATTGAAAAACCTATTACAAATACCGTTGAAGAAGCTGAAGCTATTAGAACTTTAGTTGCAGAACATAATGTAAAAGGACAAGTAGGACATGTTGAACGATTTAATCCTGCGTTTAAAGCAGTAAGAGATCAAATTATAAACCCAATGTTTATAGAAACACATCGTTTGGCAGAGTTTAATCCTCGTGGCACTGATGTTCCTGTGGTTTTAGATTTAATGATACATGATATAGATATTATCTTAAGCGTAGTAAAATCAAAAGTTAAACATATATCGGCAAGTGGTGTTTCAGTAATAAGTGATACTCCAGATATTGCCAATGCGCGCATTGAATTTGTAAACGGTTGTGTAGCTAACTTAACAGCAAGTCGTATTTCTTTAAAAAATATGCGTAAAACAAGATTCTTTCAAAAAGACGCATACATTTCTGTTGACTTCCTAGAAAAGAAATGTGAAGTTGTAAAAATGAAAGATGCACCAGATGTTATTGGTGATTTTGATATGGTTTTACAGAATGCTGAAGGCGTGAAAAAGCAGATTTATTTTGATAATCCAGAAGTGGCAAATAACAATGCTATTTTAGATGAATTAGAAACTTTTGCAGATGCTATCAACACAAACACAAAGCCAATTGTAACACTACATGATGGTACAGAAGCATTACGCGTAGCAACAATGATAATTGATCAATTTTAAATACATTATAATATTAACAGATTTCCGTCCTCACGGAAGTAAAAAAACAAAATTTCAATGAAAAACGTCGCAGTTATAGGAGCAGGAACTATGGGAAATGGTATTGCGCATACCTTTGCACAAAGCGGATTTAAAGTACAGCTTATTGATATTAGTGAAGCATCTTTAAAAAAAGGAATGGATACCATTTCTAAAAACTTAGACAGGATGGTTGCTAAAGAAGCTATTACTGAAGCTCAAAAGCAAGAAACATTAAACAATATTACCACTTTTACAGATGTTACTGAAGGTGTAGAATATGCTAGTCTAGTTGTTGAAGCAGCTACCGAAAACATCGATTTAAAACTAAAAATATTTAAGCAATTAGATAGAGATTGTCCAGACGATACCATTTTAGCAACTAATACGTCTTCAATTTCAATAACACAAATTGCAGCAGCTACTTCAAGACCAAGTATGGTTATTGGAATGCATTTTATGAATCCTGTACCAATTATGAAACTGGTAGAGATTATTCGTGGTTATAATACAAGCGATGAAGTTACCAAAATCATAATGGACATGTCAAAATCTTTAGGAAAAATTCCTGTTGAGGTTAATGATTATCCTGGTTTTGTAGCTAATCGTATTTTAATGCCAATGCTTAACGAATCCATTGAAACGCTTTATAATGGTGTTGCAGGTGTTGAAGAGATAGATACTGTTATGAAGTTAGGAATGGCTCATCCAATGGGACCATTACAGCTAGCCGATTTTATTGGCTTAGACATTTGCCTATCAATATTAAATGTTATGTATGAAGGATTTAAAAACCCAAAATATGCACCTTGTCCATTACTAGTTAATATGGTACGAGCTGGTAAATTAGGTGTTAAATCTGGCGAAGGTTTTTATGACTATTCTCAAAGCAAAAAAGCCGAAAAAGTAGCGAAACAATTTTTAAAGTAAACAGTCGCAGTCGCAATTTTCAGTTCTGAGACTTTAAACTGAGACTGAATACTAAAATTATGGCAAAAATAATCCCATTTAAAGCAGTTCGTCCTACAAGAGACAAAGTAAGTCTTGTGGCAGCTCGTTCGTATCAAAGTTATACTAAAGAGCAGTTAGAATCTAGATTAAGGGATAATCCATTTTCTTTTTTACAAATAGTAAATCCAGGTTATAGATATGATAAAGAGATTTCTGGTGAAGCTCGTTATAATTTAGTCCGAAATAGATATTTAGAGTTTAAAGAAGATGATATTTTTGTGCAAGATAATACTGCTTGTTTTTACGTTTATAAAATTGTAGATAGAGATAAACAAGAATTTAACGGTATTGTAGCTGCGGCAAGTGCTGAAGATTATGAAAAGGATATTATTAAAAAACATGAAGATACAATTGAGTATCGTGAAATCATTTTTAAAGAGTATTTAAAAACAGTAGGCTTTAATGCTGAACCTGTACTTCTCACCTATCCTGATAATAATATTATTGCAAAAATAATTGAGAATACTCAAAAACATAGAGCCGAATTTGAGTTTACAACTACTTATAGAGACACTCATTATCTATGGAAAGTTGAAGATAAAAAAACTATAGCAACCATATCAGCTGAGTTTGAAAAAATGAAAACTATCTATATAGCTGATGGTCATCATCGTTCTGCTTCTTCATATTTACTTTATAAAGATTTAAAAGACGCAAATCCAGATCATCATGGAGATGAAAACTATAATTTTTTTATGAGCTATCTTCTTCCTGAATCTGATTTAAGAATTCATGAGTTTAATAGAATTGTTAAAGATTTGAATGGATTAAGTAAAGAAGAATTTTTAATTCAATTAGATACCATTTACAGAATTGAAAATAGAGGATTACATCCATACAAACCATCGAAAAAGCATCATTTTAGTATGTATTTAGATGGAGAATTTTATTCACTTTATCTTCGTAAAACAAGCTATGATATTGAAACATCGTTAGATGCTTTAGACTCTCAAATACTCTACAAAACCATTTTAAAACCCATTTTAGGAATTGAAGATTTGCGTAACGATCACCGAATATCGTACATAAATGGAAAGAAAGATATTGTTAATATTAAAAGTAGTGTTGATTCTGGCGAATATGTAGTAGGTTTTGGTATGGTTCCTGTTGATATAGAAGAAATGAAGCAAATCGCAGACGATGGCTTAAAAATGCCTCCTAAGAGCACTTTTATTGAACCTAAATTGCGAAGTGGAGTAACTATTTATGAATTTTAAAATGTCTATTCAACAAAACCTTAACCAAATAAAATCTACCTTACCAGAGCATGTTACATTAGTTGCTGTATCTAAAACCAAACCTGTAAGCCAGATTATGGAAGCTTATTCAGCTGGTCATCGCATTTTTGGAGAGAACAAAATCCAAGAAATGACTGAGAAGTTTGAAGCTATGCCTAAAGATATAGATTGGCACATGATTGGTCATGTACAAACCAACAAAATAAAGTATATGGCAAGCTTTGTAAGTTTAATACATGGCGTAGATAGCTTTAAATTACTTAAGGAAATAAACAAACAGGCACTTAAAAACAATAGAATAATAAATTGCTTGCTTCAAATAAAAATAGCTGATGAAGACAGTAAATTTGGAATGTCTGCTACTGATGCTTCAAAAATTATTCAATCAAAAGAATTTTCAGAATTAAAAAACGTTTGTGTAGTTGGTGTTATGGGAATGGCTACATTTACAGAAGATCAAAAGCAAATTGAAAGAGAATTTAAGTTCCTTAAATCTACTTTTGATGAATTAAAAGCAATACAAACAGAAAACTGCAAATTACAAACTATTAGTATGGGAATGAGTGGAGACTATCCTTTAGCTATAGAATGTGGAAGCACAATGGTACGTGTTGGAAGCAGTATTTTTGGTGAACGAAATTATTAAATTATAAAATTACTCTTTTATTTACGCAATACTCGACATAGAAACCACTGGCGGAAAGTACAATGAAGAAGGAATTACTGAAATTGCAGTCTATAAATTTGATGGACACAAAGTTGTTGATCAATTTATAAGCCTTGTTAATCCAGAACGAGAAATTCAACCCTTTGTAGTTAATCTTACTGGTATAAATAGTAATATGCTTCGTAATGCACCTAAGTTTTTTGAGGTTGCTAAACGTATAGTTGAAATTACTGAAGATTGTATTGTTGTTGCACATAATTCACAATTTGACTACAGAATATTACGTACAGAATTTAGACGTTTAGGTTTTGAATTTAAACGTAAAACCCTATGTACAGTCGATTTAGCTAAAGAACTTATTCCTGGTCAAGATTCATATAGTTTAGGTAAACTAACACGTGCTTTAGGCATTCCTGTGAGTGATAGACACAGAGCAGCAGGAGATGCAATGGCAACAGTTAAGTTATTTAAAATGCTGCTTGATAAAGATTTGAATAAAACTATTGTACAAGACTCAATTAAATCTGAGCCAAAATATAAAATGGCTCCAAATTTAAAAACCATAGTAGAGGAGCTTCCAGCTTTAACAGGCATTTATTATATGCATGATAGCTATGGCAATATAATTTATATTGGTAAAAGCAAAAACATTAGAAGTAGAGTCAATCAACACTTCACAAATACAAATAACAAATCAAAAAAAATTCAACTACAGGTAGCAGCTGTAACCTATGAAACAACAGGTAGTGAATTAGTTGCATTATTAAAGGAAAGTGAAGAAATAAAGCGTAACAAACCTATACATAATAGAGCATTACGAAGAACATTATTTACTCATGCACTATATAGTTTTGTTGATGAAAATGGATATATTAATTTAAAGATTGATAAAGCCGATGGTAGAAAAAAAGCTATTACAACCTTTGCAAATAAGCAGAGCAGTAAGAGTTTTATGTTTAAAGCGGTAGATGATTATCAATTATGCCAAAAACTAACTGGACTATATAATACAAAAACGAGCTGTTTTAAATATGACATCAAAGAATGTTTAGGAGCCTGTGTTAATGAAGAAGATCCAGAGTTATATAACGAACGTGTATATAAATTAATTGAAAAAAATAGTTATGAAAATCAGCACATGGCTATTATTGACAGAGGTCGAGAAGTTGATGAACGCAGTGTGTTACTTATTGAGAATGGTGTTTTTAAAGGTTTAGGGTTTTTCAATTTGAATTATCAAATTACTAATATTGAAGTCTTAGAAAATTTAATAACTCCAATGGAAAACAACAGAGATACTCAACACATCATTCAAAATTATATTAGAAAGAATAAAAATCTTAAAATCTTACAGCTAAAAAAATGAAGCAACTATACCTCTTAGCTATTCTACTAAGTTCATCAGTTTATTCTCAATTTAACTCAAAAGGGCTAGATGTTACCAAGTTTGACATAGAAACAAATATATATACTAAAGACTCTACAGCTAACGCACTAATAATTTACGAAACTGGTAATAGCTATATTGATAAAAACACTTTTAAACTTGTAACTGAGGTTAAAAGAAAACTCAAAATTTTAAATAGAAATGGATTTGATAAAACAACTATAACTATACCTCTTTATAAGAATGATAAAAACAGTGAAAAAATTTCTGAAATAAGAGCTACTACTTATAATTTAGAAAATAATGACATCACTAAAACCCAACTTGAAAGAAAAGATATTTTTGAAGAAAATTATAACGATAGGTATACATTATCAAAATTTACTTTCCCAAACATAAAGGAAGGCTCTGTAATAACATATAGCTACACAATAGAATCTCCTTTTATATATAAATATAAAGGATGGGAGTTTCAAGATAACATTCCAAAACTTTATAGTGAGTATAATACTAGCATACCAGGTAATTATGAATATAGCATTAAATTAGTTGGTCTTCAAAAATTAGACACGCACGATCAAAAACTTGTAAAAAATTGTTTAAGTGCTTTTAATGGTGGTACTGCAGACTGTACAAAAACTGTTTACGCAATGAGTAATATTCCTGCATTTATTGACGAGGAATATATGACAACTAAAGATAATTATTTATCAAGAATTGAATATGAACTTAAAGTGTTTAGAGGTTTTGATGGTACTGTAGACAATATTACAAAAACTTGGAAGGATACCGACAAAGAATTAAAATCAGACGAAAATATTGGGCGACAATTAGGAAAAAAAACAAACTTAGATGGCTTGCTTGCAAACGTATTTACTGACAAATCTAATACATTAATAAAAGCTAAAGAGATTTACCAATTTGTTCAAGATAACTATACTTGGAATGAGGAATATAAAATTTTTAATGATGTCTCTGTAAAAGATTTAATAAAGGAAAAATCTGGCAATGTTTCAGAAATAAACATTTTACTTTATAATATACTCGAAGAAAATGAAATTAATGTTAAACCAATATTATTATCAACTAGAAACAATGGTTTACCAACAAAATTATATCCCGTAATTTCAGAATTTAATTATATAATAGTTCAGGCTACTATAGATGGTAAAACTTATTTATTAGATGCAACAGATAACTATTTAAGTTTTGGAGAGCTTCCATATAGATGCTTAAACCAATATGGTCGTTTGTTAGACTTTAAAAATGGAAGTGAATGGATTGATATTGAAGCAGATAAAACTTCAACGACACAGTATTTAGTAGATTTACAAATATCAGATGATAATAAAATTAATGGAACAATTAAAACAAAGTATGTTGGATATCCTGCATTATTAAAAAAGAAAAAGTACTTTGAAAACCCAACAGAGTATATAGATAACTATGCTGATATACAGACTTCAATAACTGTTTTAGACCACGAAGTTTATGTGATTAATAAAAATGATGATGAATTTTCTGAATCATTTAAAGCTGAGTTTGATGACAGTAGTATTAATAGCGATAATGTTTATTTAAACCCTTTTATTTTTAAATTTTTTAAAGAGAACCCATTTAAGCTTCAAGAACGAACTTACCCAATCGATTTTGGTTATAAAAACTCATTTTTATATAGTATGCAACTAGATTTAGGTGACAAATACGAAGTAATTGACATGCCAAAAGAAATAAATGGTGTACTTCCAAATAATACTGGAGAAATTATTTTTCAAACCAAAGTTGATGATGATAAACTCTTACTCTTTTTTAAAGTGACACTAAAAGAAAGTTTATATGATGCAGCCTATTATGACGCATTAAAAATGTATTTTGGGAAAATACTTGATGTGCAAACAAATTCATTAATTGTGTTAAAGAAAAAATAGCTAATCTTTTAGTACATTTGAGTATATGGGCGAAAACAAATCAAATATTACTACTTCAAAAAAAATCAAATGGTTTTTTTTAAAAGTGAAAATTAATTTTCTAAAATTAATTGATCTTCTGTTTTTAAAAAAACGTGAGTTAAAGCCTTGGCAAAAAAAACTACACGAAATAATTTTTGGTGCAGATACTCGATTAGGAAAGTTATTTGATATAGTTCTATTTTATGTAATTATAGCTAGCATTGTATTAGTAATGCTAGAAAGTGTTCAAGAACTAGATGCAAAATACAATCTATTGTTTAAAATATTAGAATGGACAATTACAGTTTTATTTACAGTAGAATATATAGCTCGAATCATTACTATAAAGAATCCAAGAAGGTACGTTTTTAGTTTTTACGGAATTATAGATTTATTATCAACCATTCCAATGTATTTATCATTTTTTATAGCAGGCACTCATTCATTGGTAGCTTTACGAGCTTTAAGATTGTTACGTGTTTTTAGAATTTTAAAATTAACACGTTACATTGGAGAATCGACCAATTTTGTAATTGCATTAAAAGAGAGTCGTGCAAAAATTGCCGTATTTATATCCTTTGTAGTTATTGTCTGTATTATTTTAGGTACCATCATGTATCTAGTAGAATCCCCAGAAAGTGGATTTACAAGCATTCCAGTTAGTGTGTATTGGTCTATAGTTACCTTAACAACAGTAGGATATGGTGATATTTCACCTGCTACACCATTAGGTCAACTAATAGCTTCAGCAATAATGATATTAGGTTATGGAATTATTGCAATACCAACAGGAATAGTTTCTGCTCAAATGGCAAAAAATGACCATCAGCAACATACAAATGATATAGACTCTTGTCCAAATTGCTTGTTTGACAATCACAGCTCAGGTGCAAAATTTTGTAGTAAATGTGGACATAACTTAGATGAGTAATAAGTATTTAATAAGTATTGTAGGTCCAACTGCTATTGGAAAAACAGCGTTGAGTATTAAATTAGCTAATCACTTCAATACCGAAATAATCTCTGCAGATTCTAGACAGTTTTTTAAAGAGATGAGTATTGGCACAGCTGCTCCTACTCCTACTGAACTTGCTTCTGCAAAGCATCATTTTATTCATCACAAATCAATTGAAGATGATTATAATGTAGGTGCTTTTGAAAAAGAGGCCATTTCTTTACTAAACGAGTTGTTTAAAACCACAAACATAGTTATAATGGTTGGTGGTTCTGGTTTATATACAGATGCTGTTACAAAAGGCTTAGATGATTTTCCTGAAATCGATTCAAGTATTAGACAAACACTAAACAAACAACTACAAAGCGAAGGGCTAGAGCATCTTCAAAATGAGCTTAAAAAACTAGACCAAAAAACTTACAACTCAATAGCAATTGATAATCCACATAGAGTTATTAGAGCTTTAGAGGTTTGTATAGGAACAAATAAACCATACTCTTCATTTCTTAATAATAAGAAAACCGAACGCAATTTTACAACAATATCTATTGGTTTAACTGCAGATAGAGAGATTATATATAATCGCATAAATAAGCGAGTTGATTTAATGCTAAATGATGGGCTTTTAGAAGAAGTAAAGCAATTATTACCAAAACAGCAATTAAACGCTTTAAATACTGTGGGTTACAAAGAGTTATTTAAATACTTAAATAATGAATGGACATTAGATTTTGCAATATCTGAAATTAAAAAAAATACACGTCGATTTGCAAAGCGTCAACTAACTTGGTTTAAAAAAAATAAAAACACTATTTGGTTTGACTACACAACAAATACTAATGATATTGTGAAAGTTATAGAAAATTACAGTAGGTAAAATCGTATAACAAATTGGTAGTAAATTCAAAAATAATTAAAAAAAGCCTGTATTTGAATTAATTAACACTACATTTGTCGCTAATTAATTTTTTAATATTTATTATGAATAAAGGTACAGTAAAATTCTTCAATGATGCTAAAGGTTTTGGTTTCATTACAGAAGAAGGAAACAACAAAGAGCATTTTGTGCACATTTCTGGTTTAATTGATGAGATTCGTGAAGGTGATGAAGTAGAATTCGAATTAACAGAAGGAAAAAAAGGATTGAACGCAGTAAACGTTAAAGTTATTTAATATTTCGCTTAAACTTTTTAAAAAGTAAAAAGCCTATCAAAATTTGATAGGCTTTTTTTTATTTCTACTTTGTTTGGTCGTTTACCACTAACCTGAATCCTTCTCCATGTATATTTAAAATCTCAACATTTTCATCTAATTTTAAATATTTTCTCAATTTAGCAATATATACATCCATACTTCTAGACGTGAAGTAATTATCGTCTCTCCATATTTTTGTTAATGCCAATTCTCTAGGCATTAAATCGTTTTCATGTAATGCTAATAAACGTAATAACTCATTTTCTTTAGGCGATAATTTTACTGCATCACCTCCTTTATATTTTAAAAATCTAAGTTTTGAGTTTAAATCGAAACCTCCAATTTTAAATTCAAATTGCTTACTGTCTGCAACAGTATCAGTAGCTTTTCGATTAATTATAGCTTTAATTTTCATTAATAACACTTCACTATCAAAAGGTTTATTAAGATAATCGTCTGCTCCTACTTTATATCCTTTTAAAACGTCTTCTTTCATCGCTTTTGCAGTAAGAAATATTATTGGCACCTCAGCATTTTTCTCTCTAATTTCTTTAGCTAATGTAAATCCATCTTTATAAGGCATCATTACATCTAAAATGCATAAATCATAATCATCCTTTTTAAATTTTTCGAAACCTTCCATACCATTTTTTGCATGTACAACATCATAGTCATTCATGTTTAAATAGTCTTTTAAAACTGTTCCAAAATTTGGATCGTCCTCTACTAATAAAATTTTCTTATTTTGCTCTTCCATAATTATTATGTTATTAATGGTAGCTTTATAATAAAAGTACTACCCTTTCCTTTTTCACTTTCTACTGATATATGACCTTGATGGTCTTCTACTATTCGTTTTACATAGGCCAAACCTAAACCATGACCTTTTACGTTATGCACATTTCCTGTGTGCTCTCTATAAAATTTTTCAAATATCTTTTTTTGTACTTGCTTAGACATTCCATTTCCTTGATCAGAAATCTTCACTAAAATATGATTTCCAACATTTTCTGTATGTACATCTATTTTTGGTGCATCATCAGAATATTTAATGGCATTATCTAAAACATTTACTAAAACATTAGTAAAGTGAGTTTCATTTGCTAAAACTGAAGATTTATCAGCTTCTAAATGTGTTTTCACATAACCTTGTCTATCTTCAACCATAAGTTCAACATGAGTTATGGCATCTTCGATTAAGTCGTGTAATTTTACTCTTTCCTTACTTATATTAAGTTCGTTTTTTTCTAGTTTAGATATTCTAAGTACGTTTTCTACTTGTGCATGCATGCGTTTGTTTTCATCTTTAATCATTTTTAAGTATCGTAATACTTTTTCTTGATCTCCAATAATCTTTGGATTCTTAATAGAATCTAAAGCTAAATTAATAGTAGCTATTGGTGTTTTAAACTCATGCGTCATGTTATTAATAAAATCGGTCTTAATCTGTGATATCTGACGTTGTTTTATTAATTGATGTATTGCGCTAGCAAAAGTAATTATGATGATTGACGTAAAAATTATCGACAATATTGTCATTCCTAATATTGAAGAAAATAAATACTTATTTCTATCTGGAAAATTAAGATATAGCTTATAATTACTTTCATTATGGTTGTCTAAAAAAATAGGCACACCATATGTTGATGATTTTACTAGCTCAAAATTATTAGACTGCACTTTTGTAGCCAAATCTTTATCATAAATGGCAAACTCAAAGTCAGTTTCAATACCATCAATTTTTAATTGTTTTGCTAACAACTCTTGCACATCATCTGCTGAAACTCGTTTATATATAGGATAATTTTTAAAAACATCTCTATAATTTAATTCATACAGTTTCTTTTCAACTTCTGGCAAGCTACTAAACTCTCGTATTGTTTTTTGAGGACTAATTCTTAAGTTTCCATCTAAAGAATTATTGTCATAAACTCTAGTTTCTCTCTGATTAAAAAATCGACTTACATTAATACTATCTAAACCAATGTCAAAGAACATTGATGGTACTTTAAAGCTTTCTTCAAGTATTGCGTTTCTATAAATAATAGTTTGGTTTGCTACTTCATCTTGAGTTAATACTGTTAACTCTTTTAAACTAATTGAATCTGCAACTTCACCTCTAGCAATTAACTCATGCATCTTTGTTGCATAGTTATTAAACTCTCTATCTTCAATAGTATTAGAAACAAAACTTAATGAGCGCTTTACATTTAGTGTAAACTGCTTTTTTTCATTTTGTAAACTATTGTTTATAAAAAACACTTGAACAAAAATGATTCCTATGAGCGATAAACTCATTAAAATCACTAACATGACGAATAGCCCTTTTTTGCCCATCATTCAAATTTAATATTTTAACATTTACTACTTGTACCCTTTAACCTTACATTAACAAAAATGTTAAAATTTACGTTTTTCTATTGTTTTAAGTATTCTTCTATGGATTTCTAAAACTTGAGCCTTTGTGTGCTCCAAAGTATCATTAACAATAACAAAATCTGACTTTGAGATTTTCTCTTCATCAGACATTTGATTATTCATAATTGCTTCTATTTTATCTCTAGAAGTATCGTCTCTATTAATAACTCTTAATATTTTATCTTGTTTTTTAGCTGTAACAGTAATTATAGAGTCATATTGAGATTGCATATTGTGCTCAAAAATTATTGCAGCTTCTTTAATTATGTATGGAGATGTTTGTTTCTTTAACCATCTTTTAAAATGCATGGCAACTTTTGGGTGTACAATTGCATTCATTTGTTCTAAATATGCTTTATCATGAAATATTTTTGAAGCTATAAAAGTTTTATTCAGTCCATTTGCATTATAGGCATCACTACCAAATAAAGCTATTAACTTACGTTTTATAACTTTTGAAGTATCCATTAAACGTTTTGCTTCAGTATCTGCAATATATATAGCTATACCTAACTCACTAAACATTTTTGCTACTGTAGTTTTACCACTCCCTATTCCACCTGTAAGTCCAACTATAATCATTGTATAAGTATATATTCTACTTTGTTTTGTTTAATTCTAGCATTTTTTACTGCCTCTGGCATTTTTATTAGCTTAGGGAATAAAAAAGGACTGTTTGTGTTACCAATTTCTGAATAATCACATTCAACTTTAAAATCTAAAGCTTTTATACTATTATAATCACTAAGATTCACATAATAAACAACTGTAACAGTTTTTGGAAAAAAATTAATATTTGTGTTTACAGGTAAGTTAATAACAGATATTGGAATTTCTAAAGTTCCTTCAGTAAATTTGCCAACCTTGGCAATCATATTTACAGTAGTATTTGTAATATGAACATTTTTAGTTTTGGCTTTGAAGTCTAGTTCTATTTCTTTATCAATGTCATTATTAACCTCATTAAGCTTAATGTTTTTTGTTTTAACAAACTCAATATTTGAAATTAGCTGACTTGGCCCAATAATTCTTACAGAATCTGGCTCATACTTAATTGAGCCAACAACATCATATCCAGCTGCAAATGACAAATTAATATTAGGTTTAATAGGCACCTTTTTTACAGCCATAGATTGAAATGGAAAAGTTAAAACGCTTGGCTTAACAGATACAATCTCCAAAGAATTTTTGAACTCTTTTTCTAAACTTCCTTTATTTACTTTTGCATCCCATAAATAAGAATCACTTTGTAAGCTTACATCTCTTTTGAAGTCAATTTTTAATGAATGATCAAACAAATAATATCTCAATAAATTAAAACCATAGGCCTTTACTACAACATTAATTGTATCATTATTGGAAATTAAAGAGTGTTCTTCAGGTAAGTTAACATATTCAATATTTAATGCTAATGATTCTGAATAAACTTTAGATAGTTTTGTTATAATTAAAAACAAAAAGGCCAATAGAAAGAATAAGCCAAACACATTTAGCTTTCTACTTCTAATAGATTTTACAATCTTACCTTTTAATTTATTCAACATGCTTAAAAAATAATTTAGGGAACTGTTTTTCAGGCTCTTTATTAAATACTTTTATCGCAACAGTAGACTTTAAAAATCCATAACCATAACCAAAAAATTGAACGCAGATAGCTAATATAGATTGTATGGCTACTATAAAACTTTTAGTGGTAATTAAAGCTAATAAAAAAGCAGTTAAAAAATATAATCCAAACAATAATATAAATAGTTTATATCCTAAGATAGCAAAAATAATAGATGCAATAAACAACAAACAAAATAAGGTAGGCAACCAAAATACTAGCCTGTTAGTACTAGGATGCCAATGGTTTAAAATAGGTCTTACTAATCCAAATTTATGTACTTGTGTATAAAATTTAGACCATGAAATCCTTCTTTTATGATATACAAATGCATCATTATATAATTTAGTGGTAAATCCAAGCTTGTTTAATCTAATAGATAAATCTGGGTCTTCTCCTGGATGAATAACTCCAAACCCTTTTGAGGCTTCAAATGCCTCTTTAGAAATTCCCATATTAAAGCTTCGAGGTTGAAACTTTTTATCAGAAGCTTTACCTCCTCTAATACCTCCAGTAGTAATAAAAGATGTCATTGCAAAATTTATTGCTTTCTGAAGCGATGTAAACGATTTGTGGGCTGCATCTGGACCACCAAAGCAATCTGCATAATTGGTGTTTAAGTTATTGAATACAGTTTTTAAGTATTGATTAGGAAGCAAACAATCAGAATCTAATATGATGAAATAATTTCCTTTTGCTTTTTTCATCCCAAAATTTCTAGAGTCTCCAGGCCCAGAATTTGCTTTAAAATAATATGAAATATTCAATACTTCACTATAACTATCTACAACCTCTTTAGAGGTTATATTGGATCCGTCTTCAACAATTATTATTTCATAATCAAATTCACCATCAAGATTAACAAAACTCTCTAAAAGCTCGTTAACCTCATCTGGTCTATTATAAACTGGTATTATAAATGAAAGTGATAGTGTATTCATATATCACAAAGGTAAATAAACAAAACACAAAAGCCACCAAATTGGTGGCTTTTGAAAACTCTATTTTTCTGTTATTATTGTTTAATAATACGTATTGTTTTAGTATTATCATTTATCGTTACTCTTACTATATATGCTCCAGCTTGTAATGAAGACATATCTACTTCATTATTTACTGAATTAGGAGAAGTTCTTACAACTTCCTGACCTAACATATTATAAATAGACACATTTTGAATATTATTATGTGCTTTTAAATTTAACGTGTTTTTTACAGGATTAGGAAAATAAGTAAATCCGTTTTGATCTTCTATATCATCAATACTTAAAGTAGAAGATGTCCAAACTTTAATATTAAAATTACCATTTGTTGGCACTGCTGTACCATAACTATATATTCTAGTGTAATAAGTTTGTCCTATAGATAATCCTGAATAAGTAATTGTCTCAACAATTGGTGCTGTTGTTACAGTATTATCAGCACAAGATATATAAGTTAATGCACCACAAGAACCAGAATACAATGTCGCAACACCATCAAAATTTAATTCATAAGTAATATTTACATCTGCGGTAGTTGCAACGAAACTATACCAAACATCATCATTAGCATTCCCTGTAAAACCATTACAAACTTCAGCTGCTCTATTAGTATCAAATGCATTAATTATTGTGCCAGCTGTAGGCGTTGCAGAAGCTGCATCTACAATACTAGTTTGATGTAATACTGAAATTGCATTAGCACATAAATCGTTAGATACCGAAGGAGGTCTTGTAGTAAAAGATAATGAAGTACAGCCTGAAGCAGAACCTGCACCATTATAAGGTACTATCGTTGCATAATAAGTTGTAGAATTTGCTAACCCTAATGAGCTTAAATTGTAAGATGTAACATTACCAACGTCAGTAACTGCTAAAACATCAGATGCACCAGAAGTTGTTCCAATAGATAAATTATAACCTGTTGGTCCTCCAGAAGCAGCATTCCATGCTAAATTTCCATTTGGATTAATTGATGTAGTTTGAGTAAGTGTTGTACATCCAGGTGTTGTGTTAGGACTCAGCCCATTTAATATTACATTTGGAATAAACAACCTTGGAGTAAATGAAGCAGTTGGAGGAGTAACTGGGTCAGGATTTGTAGAATCACTTCTGTAAACCAAACTACGACCTGTAGTTATAGCTGAATTATAAAAGTCTTCAGTACTACCTAATAAACCTGAATCATTTTCATCTACTGCAATTATTAAATTGCTAGTACCATCATAAGCAAATGGTGTATCAAAAGTAATACTAACAAAGCCAGGACCAGAAACAACCAAACCTCCTGTGTAAACAGGAGTTAATGTACCAACAGCAACCCAATCTGTATTACTAGCAAATGATGCTTTTGAAGTATTAGCTAAATAAATGGTTAAACTAGTTGTTAATGTTCCAACAGTTGGCCCACTGTAATACCATTGCAAACCAGTAATACTACCTGCTGCTGCATTTATCTCAGCTGCCGTGTAAATACTTTGAGAGTATGTATAACCCCAATAAGGATCAAATGGTGTAGATTGAGCCTCATCATTTCCAGTGCCAATGGTTACTTGAGCAAAAGAATAAGAGGTAAATAAAATAATGAATAAAAGTGTAATTTTTTTCATATGATTTGGTGTTATTTTGTTTATAGTTAAACATAAAAATATCAATATTATATTGATTTGATATTCAATAACTTATTAATTCGACTAAAAGGCACAAAAACACGATAAGTGAAAATGGTGTTTACCCTTAATCGCAATAAATACCAAATCATATAAAATAAAAAAGCCTTGCTAAAAAATTAGCAAGGCTTTAAAATAGTGTTTAATATTATTTATTGTTTAATAATTCTGATAGTTTCAGTATTATCATTAACAGTTACTTTTACAAAATATGCACCAGCTTGTAACGAAGACATATCTATTTCGTTAGACATTTCATTAGGAGAAGTTCTAATTACTTCTTGCCCTAACATATTAAATACAGATACATTTTGAATCTCATTTTGAGCTCTTAATGATAATGTATTTTTAACTGGATTAGGGAAGTAAGTAAATTGATTATTCTCAAATTCTCCAACAGATAATGCAGGATCAGTTAAAGTAACGTCAAAAGTTCCTTCTTCTGTACCATTATTCCAAAGTTGTAAATAATAAGTATTACCCGCAGTCAATGCAGTTAAAGTTAAAGTAGCTAAAGGTTCAGCACTACTACATCCAACACTAGTAAGTGTACCACAAGAACCACTATAAGCTGCCATATGAACAGCTGTTGCAGTACCTAATGTAGCTGTAACATTTACTTGTCCACTTGCAGGAGCAACAAAAGTATACCATACATCTGCTATTGCATTAAATGAATCGCAAGTTGGTTGTGTTGCATTAACTGTAGCACAACTATTATCAACAGTAGTTGCATTTCCATCAACAGACAAACTAGTTGCTGTTGCACAATCTTGATTTGTTTGAGCAGGTGAGCAAGCTGGCGCACAAGTTAATGTTAAGTCAAAAAGACCAACACTAGTTGAATTCCAACCTTCAACTGTAATGTAATAAGTTGTTGTTCCATCTGAAGTAAAACTTCCATAAGAACGAGTACCTGCACCTGGACAGTTAGTAGTTCCACCATCGTCATTACCTCCTACTAAAGTTAAGTTTCCTGATGTTCCTGTGTATACTAAAAACGAAGTGTCATAACTAGAAGGACACATATCAATAGTAATAACTTCAGCTGTACCTGAGCCAGTGTAAGAATACCAAACGTTTGGTGCATCTAAATCAGCTCCAAAACCATCTGGAGCGTTATCTTCATCTAAAGTAGCTAATGATGTATCACCAGTTACATTGTCATTACAATTTAATGCTATAGCGCCAGAAAGATTATCGTTAGGTAAAGGTGTGGCTGTAGTTGTAAAAGAAACAGTTGTCCAAGCACTATAAGTTGGGCCAGCACAAACAGTACGCACATGGAAATAATAAGTTGTTAATTCAGATAAGCCACTTGCATTATAAGATGCACTAGTAGTTGCAGCACCAGATCCAGCAGGATCTGTGTTAACTTGGTCTAATACATACTCATAATTACCAGTAGAAGCTGTCCAAGTAATATCAGCTGAAACATCTGTAATGTTATTTATTGCTAAACCAGCAATATCAGCACATGCAGGAGTCATTCTAATTTCAAAATCATCAACATAAAAATTAAGGTCCGCAGCACCATTATCTACACCTTCAACCGCTCTAAATGCAAAACGAACATCTTGTCCTGAATAGGCATCTAAATCAATTATATTGAATGAGCCTCCAGGCAATGGTACATTGTTACTATCATAAGTATATAAAACAGTCCAATTAGTCATTCCTGTTGACACTAAAACCTCAACAACATCGTCTGGTTCCCATGCTGTTGTTGGAGCTGCAGTTGAATTATATTGTGTTGCCGCTGCATTAAATCTTAATTCATAACCTGTAGCAGGAATTGAGTATAACGGAGATATAATCCAATCATTCAAAGTAGCTAACCAAATTTCAATTCTTGCAGAACCAGTTGTTCCATTATTTCCAAAACCGTCAGCTGCCCATGAACTTGTTCCAAATGTAGCAGGCCCAGCAACTAAATCTCCGTTATCAGCTTCTTGCCAGCATGAAGGTACATAAGTTGTAAAATCTTCTAATGAAGGCACAGTTAGTACAGGACATGGATTTAAAACCACACCAGATGTAGCTGCAGATAAAGCTGAGTTTGTACATGTTACTCTTAATCTATAGTAAATAGTTGTTCCAGCAAATGCAGGAGGTGTATATGAAGGTGTTGTAGCACCTGTACCACCAACTGCGTTAACATAAGTTACATCGTCAGCAGATTCTTCCCATTGAAAAGTTAAACCACTAACTCCAGTTGAATAACCACTTCCTACTAATGGTGCAGGTGTTTGTCCTGCTAATAAAGTTTGAGATGTTGGGCTAACCGTTCCAGCTGTTGGCGTACCAGAGCAAGCTGCTGGTGGAGTCCAAGTAAAAGTTAAACCAGATGCTGGCACAATAGAGCTCGAAATTGACAAAGTATTACCTGCAGATGTAGATGCTGTAGTTGCATTCCAGTCTGTTGTTGTTGTTCTACTATTGAAGTTAGAAGCAGGAGTATTAGGATTGGCTCTTAATCCAGCCATAACTGTACCAGTTGTAGCATTATTAGTCATCGTACCATAAACTACTTCAACCGTATTACCGTTTTCATTTAATCTAATTTGAAAATTAAAAGAGTCTCCGGTTGCATTAAACTTCCTTGCATTAGTCCATTGAACCACTAGAGTTTGATTAGGTGATGTACCAATTAACTCATAACGTATTTCACCACCTGCTTGCATTTGTAAGTCTCTAGAAAACCCAGCAACTCTGGCAACTAAATCATTAGTAACTGATGTAGATGTTGAAGATAAAGGTGTATAAGAACTTGATGTATTAACATTAACTGAAGGTGTTTGAGAAGATGTCCCTAAAGAAATCCAACCATTAGTGTTTACAGCAAACCTGTCGTAAACAAATCCATTAAAAGTAAAGTTAAACCCAATTGGAAACCCAACACCAGTCAAAGTTGTACCTCCTAATGGTACAGCTGGATCAACAAACCTTTGGTCATCACTAGCAGTATCGCCTAACACTGTTCCACCTGTAATAGCCGTATAGGTACCATTACTTTGTGAAAAAGAATAAGCACTAACTTGCGCATAAGTTGATGCGGAAATTGCAAATAAAAATGCAATTAGTAAAGTAATTTTTTTCATGTGTAAATTGATTTAAATTAGTTAATAATATAGTTATAGAGTTCAATTTATTAATAATCTTTTAACAAATAAGTTAATATATTTTCAAATCGATGAAATACAATTAATGTCGTTAAAACACATGTTTTTAGACGTTTAAACATTTTGAAAAAAAAATCAAAAAAAACAACTTAAATCAATAAGCTATTCTTTAATTATTTTTAAATTTTTTACTTGAGATTGAGTCTCAACTTTGATAAGATATAGTCCTTTAGTGAAGTCAGATAAATCTATACTATTTGCAACATCACTTAAATTAATTGTTTTTAAATAATGTCCTAAAATGGTGAAAATTGTAATTTTTGTAATAGGTTCTGAAGATTTGAAATTAAGTTTGTTTTTTACTGGGTTTGGATAATATTCAAACAGGTCTTGTTGGTTAGAACTTAATGACAAAGGATGATTACCTTCTGTAATTTCTATTAACTGATTAGAATTTACGTTGTAGATAATATCTTCAATACCACTTAACCATTTGACTTTTACATAATCTACTTGTGTATTATTTCCAAGTCCAAAAACCTCTGTAGATGAATTTTGACTTAAATATCCTTCTCCACATAACGTATATCTGTATTGCTTAGCACCATTAATTGCAATTTCAATAACAGACCCTACTCCATCTTTGTTGCTATTAATTCCGTTTAGCTTAACTTTTAACCACTTATTATTTGATACTGTTTGATTATGCCAAAAAGATGAATTTTGATTATTAGAATTATTAACCACAATTTCTAAAAAACCATCATTATTAAAATCGCCAATAGCGTTAGAATAGCTTTCTCTGTTGTCATTTGCAAAACCAGCATTATTAGGAATTACAAATGTACCATTACCTTGATTTTTATAAAAGGCTGCAGACAATAAACTAGGTATTGAGCCATTTAACGATCCGCTTACATACAAATCCAAATCTGTATCATTTTCGGCATCTAAAAAAACCGCTCCCCAACCTAAACTATTAAATTTGGTTCCTGAAGATGCTGCAATATCAGTAAAGGTTTCGTTTCCGTTGTTTTTCAAAAAAACATTACCTGCAGGCCCATTGGTAACATAAATATCTAAATAACCATCACTATTAAAATCATCAATTGTTACTGTCATTGCATCTATTCCTATGTCAGTACCTGATGATTGACTAACGTCAGAAAATGTTCCATCACCTTTGTTTTTGTATAATACATTTAAATTGTTAGGCTTATCATTAGACACATATATGTCTTGCCATCCATCATTATTAAAGTCAAAAAAAGCAGCACAAAAAGACAACTTACTTGTATTATGAATTTCTGCAACAGCACTTACATCTGTAAACGTACCATCTCCATTATTTTTAAATAGATAATTTGGCTCAATAAAATTTTCATCTCTATTGCAAATGAAAACATCTAGAAACCCGTCGTTATTATAATCTCCCCAAGAAGCACCATAACTTTTTAAATTAGTCATTGGCAAACCTGCTGATGCTGTTACATCTTGAAAATTAAAGCTTCCGTCATTGTTGTAAAGTATATTTCTGTTTGTATTACTAGTTACAAACATATCTTTATCTCCATCATTATCATAATCTACCCAATTAACTTGTTTTGTTTGATATAATGGATCTGTGAAGTTAAAAGGCTGATTTACAAATGTGCCATTTACATTTTTTAAAAATAAAACAGGCAAACCTGCTCCTGTTGCAAAAGTTAAATCGTCCCATCCATCATTATCTGCATCGCAAAACGATACACCATTCCCTAAATAAGTGCTTCCAGTTGAAAAATTTAAACCTATTGTGCTAGAGGTATCTTGAAAATATATTTGTGCATTAATACCACTAAAGCAAACAGAAAAAGCAAAAAACAAAAAGTAGTATTTATTCATATGTAAATTAATTAACGCCTTAATTTAAATAAAATAAAAGTATTAATCATATAATTTTGGTAGACTACTTTAAAAGTCGATAAAACAAAAAAACCTTGCCAAATATTGACAAGGTCTTCATTTATAATTATTTATATAATATTATTCTTTTACAAATTCTGCCATTACAGAATCACTAACTCCCATGTTACTAAATCCTCCATCATTAAATAAATTTTGAAGTGTAACTCGTTTAGTTAAATCACTAAACAGTGTTACAGTATAATTTGCACAGTCTAAAGCAGTTGCGTTACCTAATGGAGACATTCTATCAGCATATGCTATAAAGCCATCAAACCCTTTAACACCTTGTCCAGCAGTTGTAGGAGTTGGTGATTGAGAAATAGTATTAACTCTTACTTTTTTGTCCTTTCCAAAGAAATAACCAAAACTACGAGCTATACTTTCTAAATATGCTTTATTATCTGCCATATCATTATAATCTGGGAATACTCGTTGTGCAGCCATGTAAGTTAATGCTACAATACTTCCCCATTCGTTCATTGCATCTGCTTTGTATAATGTTTGCATTACTTTATGAAAAGACATTGCCGAAACATCTGTTCCTTTTTGTGTCCATTCGTAATTTTGGTCTGTATAATGCTTTCCTTTTCTAACATTAATAGACATTCCTATTGAATGCAATACAAAATCTAATTTACCACCTAAAATTTCCATTGATTGAGCAACTAAATTTTCTAAATCTTCAATAGATGTTGCGTCTGCAGGAATAATTTGTGATCCTGTTTTTTCAGCTAGCTCATTTATTTGTCCCATACGCATAGCAATTGGAGCATTTGTAAGTACAAAAGTTCCCCCTTCTTCATGAACACGTTCTGCTGTTTTCCATGCAATTGAATTAGGATCTAATGCTCCAAAAATAATTCCTCGTTTTCCTTTTAGTAAGTTATATGACATAGTCTTCTTGTTTAGTTGTATATATAGATTTATTAATCGTTAATTCAAAGATAGCATTAATTAAGTAATTGTTTAGCATGAGCAATTGCAGAACTTGAAATTTCTGATCCTCCTAGCATTTGTGCTATTTCAACAATACGTTCATCTGGGTTTAATTTTTTTAATTGAGTTTGGGTAACCTCATTTATATCTTCTTTAAATACTTTATAATGTGTATCGCCTTTTGCTGCAATTTGAGGTAAATGTGTTATGGTAAATACTTGCATGCTTTTACTCATTTGTTGCATTATAGTAGCCATTTTGTTGGAGATTTCTCCTGAAACACCAGTGTCAATTTCATCAAACATAATGGTTGGCAACTGTATATATTTAGATAAAATAGATTTTATTGCCAACATAATTCTAGATAACTCTCCTCCTGATGCGGCTTTTTTAAGCTCATTAAAATTGCCTCCTTTATTAGCCGAAAACAAAAAGGCTAAATCATCTTTTCCGTTACTATAAAACGAATCGCTCACAGATAACTCTATATTAAATTTAGCATTAACCATTCCTAACGTCGCTAATAAATTTTCTAACTGACTTATAAGTTTTGGGATTATTTTAACTCTGTTATCATGAATTGTTTTAGCGTCGTTATTAAGTTGTAGTTCTATTGATTTTATTTGATTTTCTATTTGCAGAATTCGCTCTTCTAAATGTTCTGATTCGGAAACTTTGGTCGCTAACGATTCTCTAATAGCAATTAATTCAGTTTCGCTTGAAGCTGAATGTTTAAGCATTAAATTATGAAGTACCTGTAGTTTATTATTTACTACTTCTAACCTATTAGGATCGGCTTCTAACTGGTCTTGTAAGCTTTCTACTTCCCTAAAAACATCATTCAACTCTATTAAACTACTATTTAGTCTTTCAAATATATCTTTATAAGCCTGTTTATAATTAGATAATTTAGAAAGTTGGTTTTTTATTTCTGTTAAGTTTGTTAAAACTCCAGCGTCTTCATTACTTAATAATTCATGAGAAAAAGATAATTTCTCTTTTATATCTTCAATATTATTAAGTGTTTCGTATTCTTCTTCTAAAGTTTCAAACTCACCAACTATTAGTTTAGCTTCTATAAGTTCATTCAATAAAAAAGAGTTATAATCTTGTTCTTTTATCGCTTCTGCTTTTTTAGTCTGAAGTACTTTTAATTCAGCTTGAAGTGATTTAAACTCGCTTAAATTACTAGAATATCCTTGTAGTAAACTCCCGTTTTCAGCTAATGCATCAATAACCTGAAACTGAAAATCGTCATTAGTTAATTGCAACGTTTGATGCTGAGAATGTATATCTAAAAGATGTTCGCCAAGGATTTGCAAACTATCTAAGTTTACAGGAGTATCATTAATAAAAGCTCTAGATTTACCTGAAGGTAAAATCTCTCTACGTATTATTGTTAAAGGCTCATAATCTAAATCTTCAGCTTTAAAAAGCGGTTTTAAATTATAATTAGCAATATCAAAAGTTGCTTCAATAACACACTTCTCAGATTGATTTTTAACGCTACTCAAATCGGCACGTTTACCTAGAATTAATGACAAACCTCCTAAAAGTATAGATTTACCTGCACCTGTTTCACCAGTAATTATTGTTAAACCATTAGTAAAATTGACCTGTAATTGGTCGATAAGCGCATAGTTTTTTATTGAGAGGGTTGTGAGCATTTATTAGATTAAAAGTACTAGGTAAAAGTACAAAGTTTATACAATAATTTCAACTCACAATTAGGATTGCTTACTAAAAATTAATGTTTCTCCATTTTGCAGCATAAGTTGGAGCAACTTTATTAAGCGTTTCTATAACATTAGTAATATTTACACTTGGTCCAGAACTAAAAATCTGCTCTATTTCGTCTGCTTTGGTATCAAAAAATACACGTAACAAAAAAGAGTTTGGACGTCTTAAATTCATTGTATTTAAATCAGAAACTGTATTAGCGATTTTCTCCTTACCATCTTTAGCATTATCTGACATAATATCTAATCCTTTTATATGGTAATCGTACATTACGCTTCTATATTCTTTAAATGTAGGGGACAAAATATTATCAATTAGAATAAATCGTGTTTGTTGTCCATCTACTAAATTCCATCCTTTAAAATTACTTTGTTGAGAATAGTTTACAATATTTTGCGCTTGTTTAAAGTATTCATCTCCTCCATTTAACTCAAAAGTATCAGCATCTATACCAAGAATCATAAATACATGAAACGTTATAACTGAAACTAAATTAGAATCATACTGACTTGGATTGTATACAAGGTTTTGAAATTCTAAATATTGAAAATCAAAATTTTTATCATTAAAATTATAAACTGGTGTTAAATAAGACGAATTAAATACTGGTCGTGATGACTGTATTTGGATACTAGCTTTAAACGAATCACTATTATAGTCTTGTATATTAATTACCATACTACAATCTATTCGCTCTTGTGGTTTAAAGGTTTTATTTGTCCATTGCGTATTGTTAACAAACTCTTTTAATTGCCTTTCTAATGTTTTAAAAACTTGAACATTCTCATTTCCTGTTTGTTGTGCATTAACTACAACATTACAATTAAGTTCTTGTGTATATGCCTGAGAAACAAAAAATAGTGCAATATAAAGTATTGTGTTACGCATGTATTTGTTTTAAAATTTGATTTAATAAATCGTTAGCAACGTCTTCTTTTGACTTTAATGAATGTTCAATAACATCACCTTTATCAGTTATAAATGTAACCTTATTTGTCGAACCTCCAAAACCAGCACCTTTATCATTTAATGAATTTAAGACAATTAAATTTAAATTTTTAGCATTTAACTTTCCCTTTGCATGCTCAAGTTCGTTATTTGTTTCTAAAGCAAAACCTACTAAAAACTGTGATTTTTTAACTTTTCCTATTGATGCTAAAATATCTTTTGTCTTTTCTAACTCTATAGTTAACGTGCTATCTTTCTTTTTTATTTTTGTATCTGATACATTTTTTGGTTTATAATCTGCAACAGCTGCAGAAAGTATTGCTATGTCTACTGATTTGTAATGTTTATGTACCTCATCATACATTTGAAGAGCACTAGTAACATGAATAATATCTATTAGACTATGTGATACACTCTCTTTTGTTGGACCAGTGATTAAAATAACCTGAGCGCCTAAATTTGCAGCAGCTTTAGCTATTTCAAACCCCATTTTACCACTAGAATGATTTCCAATAAAACGAACAGGATCTATAGCTTCATAAGTTGGTCCTGCTGTGATTAGAACCTTTTTATCTTTAAGAGGCAGCTTATTTAAAATATCTTTTTCAATAAAACTAACTATGTCTTCAGGTTCAGCCATACGACCTTCACCAACTAATCCGCTTGCTAACTCTCCACTTGTAGCAGGAATCATAACATTACCAAAGCTTTTAAGCAAATCAAAAGAGCGCTTTGTACTTTTATGCTTATACATATCTAAATCCATAGCTGGAGCAAAATATACAGGGCATTTAGCAGACAAGTATATAGCCATTAATAGATTATCACAAACACCATTAGCCATTTTAGATAATGAATTTGCTGTAGCAGGCGCAATAATAAAGTAGTCTGCCCAAAGTCCGAGCTCTACATGATTGTTCCAAACAGCGTTATCATCTTCTTCATTAGTAAATGAAGAATGAACTGGGTTTTTAGATAAGGTTGAAAGTGTTAAAGGTGTAATAAAATCTTTAGAAGCAGGCGTCATAACGACCTTTACGTTAGCGCCTGCTTTTATAAATAACCTAACTAGGTTTGCTGATTTATAAGCAGCAATACCAGCAGTAATGCCTAGTAGTATGTTTTTGCCGCTTAAAATTGACATCTTATTTTTTATTCTTGAACGTCGTCGTCACTGTTTCTGTAGTAAATCTTGTCATTCAACCATTCTTGAATAGCTAGTGCATGAGGTTTTGGTAATTTTTCATAAAATTTAGATACCTCAATTTGCTCTTTGTTTTCAAAGATTTCTTCAAGACTGTCATTGTACGTAGCAAATTCTTCTAGTTTGTCAACTAACTCTCTACGTATGTCAGTGTTAATTTGCTCTGCTCTTCTAGAGATAACAGAAATAGCTTCATAGATATTACCTGTAGTAGCATCGATCTCATTTCTGTCATAAGTTACAGAACTTAGTGGAGCATTGGTCTTTTTTAAATCCATCGTTATATAAAATTAACTTTTATTTTTAAATACTTAATTGTGATAATTGTGCTGTTAGTTCAGCATTCATAGCGTCTGCAGTTTCCTTATGTTTTGAATTTGGATATGCTTTTGCAAATGACTTGTAATATGTAATAGCCGAATTTAATCGTCCTTCTTTTTTAGATTTTATACTATTAACTGCTAAATTATAAGCTGAATCTAATCTGTAATACATTGCTTCTTCTCTAAAAGTTGTTCCAGGATATTCTAATAAGAATAAATCGAAAGACTTTATAGAAGCTTCATAATCTGCAGATTCAAAATTTGCAATTTTATTATATTGTTTAGCTATTTCAAAAGCTTTTTTCTCTAATTTATAATCTAACTCCTTTATCATTGAATTAGCTTCAGCTAAATATTGTGATTCAGGATATTTATTAATAAACAATTGTAGCTTCTCAATTGCCTCTTTAGTTTCTTTTTGTTCTTTACTATAAACTGGCGATAAATTATAATAACTCTTTGTAGATAAAAATAATGCTTCTTCAGCCTTCTCACTATTAGAGTAAGCGTCTTCAAAACGTTCAAACTGATAAGCCGCCAAATAGTAGTCTTTCATCATATAAAATGAATTAGAATACATAAACATTAATTTTTCAGCTTGAGGTTTTCCTCTATAACCAGGAACAATTTGAGCAAATAAACGATTGGCTTTTCCATATTTACCTGCATCATACAATTCGGTTCCTAATTTGAACTTTACTGCAATATCTTCAGACTTTAAAGCCTTTTGATATTCACTACAAGATGAAAATGTTATAACTATTAATAGTAAGTAAAAAAATTTCTTCATATTTAAAAAACAGATTGCAAAAGTAAGTATTTATAACGTATTATGAAACAAAAATATTACGCTAAAATACCTATTGCTATTAGGCTTTGTTTAGGTTTAAGTATTTTTTAACTTTTATAAAGCTAATTTAACTGCTTAACTAAAGCTTTTATTTTAGCTTTTAATGGCTCTGAAGCCTCTACTAATGGCAACCTTACTGCTGATTTACATTTTTTTAATTCAGCTAATACTCCTTTAATTCCTGCTGGATTATTTTCTTCAAAAATAGCACTTGTAACGTCCATTAACTTGTAATGTATATCATAGGCTTCTTTTGCTTTTCCTTCTAAACCTAATTTTATCATTTTAGAAAATTGCTTCGGAAACGCCTGACCAATTACTGAAATTACTCCTGCTCCTCCTGCCAACACTACACCTAAAGCTAAATCGTCATCACCAGAAATGATTAAAAAATCTTTTGGTTTATTTTTTATCAATTGTAAATATTGTGCAACATTATTTGAAGCTTCTTTAACTGCAATAATGTTTTTAAAATCGTTTGCCAATCTTAATGTTGTTGCTGGCAACATATTAGATGATGTACGTCCAGGTACATTATAAAGTATAATTGGAACTGGAGATATTTCCGCAATAGCCTTAAAATGCTGATATACACCTTCTTGAGTTGGCTTACTGTAATAAGGCGATACAGATAAAATGGCATCTATATAACTTAAATCTGTAGTATTAATCTCTTCAATTACTTCTGCTGTATTATTGCCTCCAATACCTAAAACCATTGGCACTCTACTACCATTTGCTTTATGAATTGTATTAATAATATCCTTTTTTTCCTTTTTAGTAATGGTAACACTTTCTCCTGTTGTACCACTGATAACAAGGTAATCTGTTCCGTTATCTATATTAAAGTTTACAATATCTGCAAGTGCTTTATGATCTACAGTTAAATCTGATTTAAAAGGTGTAATCAATGCGACTCCTGTTCCAAAAAAATTTATCATTATATTTTATTTAGTACTGTTAAATATTTTTTTAATTCTGTTTTAAATACATCAAAATTTTTAGGGTTAACATCTATAATAAAGTCGTATAAACGATTATCTTTATTAGATATTCCTATTTTAAAATTTGCATTAGATGTTGCTGTAATTAAATCTAATTCTATTGTGTTTTGTTTATAAAAACAAATAAGTGCATCAAAATCTTTCTCAACAAATGATTGTAAATCTACATTCTTAATTTTTCCATTCCATCCAAAGTCTTTAGGCGTAAAATAAGTATCCCAAAGTGTGTCTGTATTTTTCTTCTCGTCATCAACAAAAGCAATAATTTTTGTCTTTGGTGGTAATATGTTTAGTTCATTTAAAAAAGCTCTAAATACATCAAAATCACCAAATTCGTTTAAGCTAAAAATCACTCCTACAGATTCAATTTTTTTGCTATTTACAGCAACATGTCTCTGATTTAATATATTGTTAATATATTTTTGGTTTGATTTTTTCTTAAATGCCTTTAAAATCATTTATTTTTGTTTTTGCAAAGGTAGTAAAATAGGCTACATTTATTATTAACATTTTCACAAGTTATAACATGAATTTAAAAACATTATTACTTCTTATTTGCATAGTAGCTTTTGCTTCCTGTAAAACAAAAACTCATTTATATAAAATTGAAGGCAAACAAATTGCAATTAGCGATTCGTTATCTTCTGATATAGCAATTGAGAACTATATAAAGCCATATAGAGATCATGTAAATGGAAATTTAGATAGTGTTTTAGCTTATTCAGTTGGTACCTATTCAAAAAATGATGGCGAATTAAATACTGCTATTGGCAATTTAATGGCTGATATTGTTTACAAACAAGCTAACCCAGTTTTTAAAAGTCGTACAGGCAGAGATATTGATATGGTTTTATTAAATCATGGTGGAATTCGTTCAATAATTTCTAAAGGAAATATAACTTCTCGTACAGCATATGAGATTATGCCTTTTGAAAATGCTATAGTAGTTGCTAAGCTTCCAGGAGCTCAAATTAAAGAGTTGCTTGAATATTTGGCTGCTGCTAAAAGAGCTCATCCTATTTCGCAATTAAAACTTACCCTTGATAAAGATTATAATATAGAAAGTGCTACATTAAAAAATAAGCCTATAGACTTTACTAAAACTTATTATGTAGCTACTAATGACTACTTATATAATGGTGGAGACCATATGGACTTTTTCCAAAAAAGTGACACTCTGTATGTTTTAGATTATAAAATAAGAAATGCGTTGATTGATTATTTTACCGAAACAGATACAATTAACCCAGTTATCGACGATCGTTTTATTAAAAAAAATAACTAAGCATTCCTCCATAAAATAAAAAATTGAAGTCATGAAAAGAAGAGAATTTATACAACAAACAGCTGCAGCTTCTGCATTTATTGGAATTGGTGGTTTTGGTTTACAATCATTTTCAACAACTCAAAAAAAAATAACTATTCTTCATACTAACGATGTACATAGCCATATTGATCCTTTTGGTCCAGAAGATGGAAGAAACGCAAATCAAGGCGGAGTTGCGAGACGTGCAAGTTTAATTGAATCTATTAGAAAAGAAAATCCAAACACACTATTATTAGATGCTGGAGATATTTTTCAAGGCACGCCATACTTTAACTATTATGGTGGTGAGTTAGAGTTTAAACTTATGAGTATGCTTAACTATGACGCAGCTACGATTGGTAATCATGATTTTGATAATGGAATAGATGGTTTATATGCTCAACTCCCTCATGCTAAATTTCAATTTATATCTTCAAATTATGATTTTAAAAACACCATAATGGACACTCATGCAAAACCATATAAAGTGTTTGTAAAAGACGGAATTAGAATTGGTGTTTTTGGTTTAGGTATTGAGTTAGATGGCTTAGTTGATAAAAAAATGTATAAGGAAACTGTTTATCTCGATCCTATTGAAACATCACAAGAAATGACCAGAATACTTAAAGAGAATGAAAAATGCGATTTAATTATTTGCTTATCTCATTTAGGATATAATTATAAGGAATATGCTGAAAAAATTAGTGACTTAAACTTAGCAAAAGCCACAAAAGATATTGATTTAATTATTGGAGGTCATACACATACTTTTTTAAGAAAACCAACTGTTGTGAAAAATAGTATTAACGAAAACATGCTTGTAAACCAAGTAGGTTGTTATGGAATAAATTTAGGTCGAATAGATTTTTATTTCGATTCTGATAAAAATAAAGTAGCAAACGGAACTTCAATTATAGTTTAATTACAAGTTCACTCTTATCTCTTTTAATTTAGCAGTAGTTGGAATAAAATACTCGGTTAAAGTAACTTTTTGCTCTTTATGTTCAGATGCTGTATGATGCTCAAAAACATATCTGTATAGCAAGTATAATGCAATTAAATGCAACATTCTTTCAAATAATTCAAACAACCAATAATACACGTATAAATCACAGATATACTTTAATACGTCTGAAAACACAAAACAAAATACCATTAATAAATACGTAATAGACTGAGAAGTTTCTTTATTAAGATAAACTGCAAAAGCAAAAAAGCACATAGCTATCAATGCTACTCCATTAAAGATGTAGAGTCCTAAATTTAAATCATCTACAAAATTTTCTTTTACCACACCATACAAAACATACAAAAAGTATGAGTTTAGCAACAATACAAGGATTAAATAAATTGAAACAATCCCATCAAATTTAATACGCTTAAGCTGACCAAATAAAACAAAAATAATAAGTAAATAAGCGCATAAATAAGCAGCTTCTGCAAGCTTAAGTGAAATATCTACTAAATTAAAAACAGCTAAAGCATCTCCAATAAAAAACAGTAAGAATATTGTAAAAAAGACTGTAGCCATTCTATTCTTTTGAGCAAAATAGAACGTCAGTAGTATTGTTGTAGTTATTAGTGTTGTTATCTTAGAAATTAAAACATCAACATCTTTAAACACAAATATATCTGATTGGTAAGATGCTAAACAGTTAAGCGCAAACAAAACTAGTAATACATATGCCAAAATTGTATTAGGCTTTATTTTATGCCTTAATTTCATAGTAGATTTTTATAAGTAGGTTGAACAAATATAATAAAAAATAACATTCAACGGTATAATTGTACACTTAATCGATTATTTAAGTTATAAAATAGATGTTTAGAGTTGAGATTTAATTAAGCCTCTCTTTTAGCACAGGTAGATTAGCTTGCAGATAGAAAAACAAAAATGCCAAGATTAAAAAGACAGAACATAGTACATTTAATATATTAATCTCAGCAACATAAAAATACGCCATTTGCACTACCTCTGAAAACACAATAAAAATAGAACCAACTAAAAGGTTCATAGCTTTTTTGTTTTCTCTATACATAAAGTTAATTAGAGCTACTGTAACTAACAACATAATGACAGCGTTATAAAAATACTCTAAGGAATACTCATGCCTTGTTAGTTTGTTTTGAGTTGTGTCTGTAACTATGGAAACAAAAAACACATCTAAAATTATTAGTAAAAGTATATGCAGTGGGAATTTTTTAATCACTTCTACTAAATTCATATCTCTTAAAATTCTTACAATTAAGAATATGTACGATAGAATATAAAGTCCATTTACGATATAATAGTAATAGTCAAAAAGTGATTCACTATTTATATCAACATACCAAGAAATAAAATTTAGTATTTCTGCAATAGTAAAGGTTATTAGAAACAAGAAGAAAAATGGTCTTTTGTCACTAACCTTTAAACAATATAATGAGGTTAACAACACCATTAATAGAGCTCTAACTCCAGCAGCTTGAGCCTCATACTGAATTAGTTGCAACCCTAAAAAGACAACACTTAAAATTATTAATATGAGTATTAAAACTTTCTTCACTTCAATTTTTATTTATTCTTATAACGAAACAAATATAAAAAAGAAATACATATTAACGAATAAAAATGCATTTAATCGATGAAATAAATGTTTTTGTAGGATTTTACTTTATTAATTGAAAAAAATCAAACTCTGAGATTATTGAGACATTTAACGATTCTGCCTTAGTTTTTTTACTTGGCCCCATATTATCTCCAGCAACAACATAATTTGTCTTTGAAGAAATTGATGAAGACACCTTGCCTCCATTGTCCTCGATAAGTTTCTTTAATTCATCGCGAGAAACTATTTCAAAAACTCCTGAAACAACAAATATCATACCTTGTAGTTTATTAGTTTGACTTGCTAATTTTTCTGCTGATATTTCTAATTGAACTCCAAAACCTTTTAATCTTTGAATAATATTTTGGTTTTTATCTGAATTAAAAAACTCCACAACACTTTCTGCGATACGAACACCTATTTCATCAACAGTAACCAAATCTATAATTGTAGCATTAGCAAGTGCATCAACAGATTTATAGTGTCTGGCTAGTTTTTTAGCAACTGTTTCTCCAACATAACGTATACCTAATGCATACAAAACACGCTCAAAAGGAATTTGTTTAGAAGCTTCAATACCATTAACTAAGTTTTCAGCACTTTTTTCTGCCATACGCTCTAAAGGAATAACTTGTTCTTTTGTTAATTCATATAAGTCTGAATAGTTATTTATCAACCCTTCATTAACTAAAAGCGCTACCGTTTCTCCGCCTAAACCTTCAATATCCATTGCCTTACGAGATATAAAATGCTGAATACGTCCAATTATCTGTGGGTTACATCCATTATAATTTGGGCAATAATGCTGTGCTTCTCCTTCAGTTCTTACCAAAGGTGTATTACATTCTGGACATTCTGTTATATATTTTGTAGGTTGAGAGTTTTGTGGTCGTTTGCTTAAATCAACAGCTATAATCTTTGGAATAATTTCTCCTCCTTTTTCTACAAACACCTCATCTCCTACTCTAATATCCAGCTTTTCAATCTGGTCTGCATTATGTAACGATGCTCTTTTTACTGTTGTTCCTGCTAATTCAACAGGTGCTAAATTAGCTACAGGAGTTATTGCTCCTGTTCGTCCAACCTGATATGTAATTTCATTTAATCGTGTTGAAACTTGCTCTGCTTTAAACTTATAAGCCATTGCCCAACGTGGTGCTTTTGCTGTATAACCCAACTCTTCTTGTTGTTGTAAATCGTTTACTTTTATTACTACACCATCAGTTTCGTAAGGCAAATCATGTCTGTGAACATCCCAATATTCAATAAATTCTAAAACCTCATCTATTGAATCTACCAATTTAGCTGCAGTAGGAACTTTAAATCCCATCTGCCTTGCTTTTTCTAAGCTTTCAAATTGTGTTTTAATTTGAATATTAGATCCTATAATACTATACAGCAAACATTCTAATGGTCGTTTTGCTACTTCAGCGCTATCTTGCAGTTTTAAACTTCCTGAAGCTGTATTCCTAGGGTTTCTGTAAGGTTCTTCACCAATTTCAATACGCTCTTCATTCATTTTATTAAACCCTTCAAAAGGCAAAACAATTTCACCTCTAATATCAAATTTTTCTGGATAATCGCCTTTTAATTGTAAAGGCACAGATTTTATGGTTTTTACATTTGCTGTTACATTATCACCTTGTGTTCCATCTCCTCGAGTAACTGCTTTAATAAGATTTCCTTGTTCATAGGTTAAGCTTATTGAAGCACCATCATATTTAAGTTCGCAAGTGTATTGCACTTTGCCATCAATCATTTTCTTGATACGCGTTTCCCAATCCAATAAATCTTCTTTAGAATATGAATTATCTAAAGAATACATTCTATACTCATGAACAACAGTTTCAAAATTCTTAGTGATTTCTCCACCAACACGTAGTGAAGGTGAATTTGCATCATAAAACTCTGGGTGTTTTGCTTCTAATTCCTGAAGCTGTTTCAGTTTTACATCAAATTCAAAATCGCTAATGGTAGGTTTGTCTAATACGTAATAACTGTAATTATGCTCGCGCAACTCATCGCGAAGGTTTTTTATTTGTTGCTGAATATCCATTAAAGTAATTGAGAAAAAGTTATCTTTTTGCTTTATATTTAAAGCATCTAATATACTAAAATGCCTTTCAAGAAAATAACCGCTTTTATTGTTTTTATCAGTTTTTTATACAGTTGTGGTTCACAAACTCATGAGGTTTTAGAAACACAAATTATTCCTGCTCCAACTAAACACACTATTAATAAAGGTAGTTTTACTTTAAATAGTTCTGTTGGAATTAGTTATACTAAAGACTTTAAAATTTCGGCCGAATTTTTAAAAACATTTATTGAAGAAGGAAGTCAAATAAAATTAAAAGAAAGCAAATCGATAGCGTTTATTAAAGACGAAAGCATCTCAAGTGCCGAAGGATATTCACTTCAAATATTTCCTAATAGAATAGAAATTAAAGCGAAAACAGACCAAGGCGCATTTTATGCTGTACAATCCTTACGTCAATTATTACCTGTTGAATTTGAAAATGGAACATTTAATGAAGACAAAGTAATTATACCATGTGTTACTATTGAAGATAATCCACAATTTAAGTATAGAGGCATGCATTTAGATGTTGGTCGTCATATGTTTTCGGTCAATTTTATAAAAAAATATATTGATGCTTTGGTTATGTTAAAAATGAATACGTTTCATTGGCATTTAACCGAAGATCAAGGTTGGCGAATAGAAATTAAAAAATATCCGAAACTACAAGAAGTCGCTGCTTTTAGAAACGAAACTTTAATTGGGCATTATAGTAATCAACCTCAACAATTTGATGGCAAACAATATGGAGGTTTTTACACACAAGACGAAGTTAAAGATGTTGTTGCTTATGCCAAAAGTCGTTTTATAACTGTAATTCCAGAAATAGAATTACCTGGACACTCTCAAGCAGCAATTGCAGCTTATCCTGAGTTAGGTTGTACAGGAAAACAAGTTGAAGTAGCTACAAAATGGGGCGTTTTTGAAGAAATTTATTGTACAAAAGATGAAACTTTTGAGTTTCTTGAAGATGTTTTAGACGAAGTGTTAGAACTCTTCCCAAGTGAATACATTCATATTGGTGGAGACGAGGCACCAAAAACAAGATGGAAAACCTGCGATGTTTGTCAGAACAGAATTAAAGCTGAAGGCTTAAAAGATGAGCATCAACTTCAAAGTTATTTTATAGCTAGAATTGAAACCTATTTGAACTCTAAAGGCAGACAAATTATTGGTTGGGACGAAATTTTAGAAGGCGGATTAGCACCAAATGCAACTGTTATGTCTTGGAGAGGAACCGAAGGCGCAGTTGAAGCTGCAAAACAAAAACATAATGTAGTGATGTCGCCAACATCACACTCATATTTTGATTATTATCAATCAGATAATGACAACGAACCTTTAGCAATTGGTGGTTATCTACCCTTAGAAAAGGTATATAGTTTTAATCCAATTCCTGAAGGATTATCTAAAGAAGAATCTCAATATATATTAGGTGCTCAAGGAAATCTTTGGACAGAATATATACCAACTTCCAAGCAAGTTGAGTATATGGTTTTTCCTCGTATGATTGCGATGAGCGAAGTAGTTTGGTCTAAACCAGAGCATAAAAATTATGCCGATTTTGTATCTCGATTAGAATATTTTCATAAACGTTTAGATGCTTTAGATATAAATTATGCTAATCATTTATTTGAAATTGAAGGCAGTTTAATTGCTGAAGGTTATCAACTTAAAACGTTAACCAAAAATAAATCTATTCGGTTTACACTAGATGGCTCAAAGCCAAGTATAAATTCAGAAGTTTACTCAAAACCAATTCCTGTTACAAAAAATACAATGATAAATGCAGCTGTTTTTAATGATAAAGAGCAATTAGGTTCAATATTTACACAAACTATAAATTACCATAAAGCAGTGGGTAAAAAAATCACAATTAATGTAGAGCCTAACAAAGCCTACTCTGGTAGTGGTGCAGATGGATTAATTAATGGGATTTCAGGTAGCGATACGCGTTATGGCGACAAAGAATGGCTAGGATTTTGGGGAGATGATTTAGAAATCACTATCGATTTAGGTGAAGAAATGGATATTAATTCAATAGAAACCAGATTTCATAACGGACAAGGACAATGGATTTATGCTCCAAATGAAATTTGGTTTAAATTTCAACTTGCAGATGGATCGACAGTAACTGATAAAATAAACACACAAAATGAAGTGACCAAAAACTTGGTGGATATCAATTATATATTTACAAAACCAAAACATTTAGACATTAAAGTCAAAACAATCATTCTAAAAATACCAAATTATGGAATCATTCCAGAAGGTAAACAAGGCGCTGGCAATAAAGCTTGGACGTTTATTGATGAAATAATAATAAATTAAAAAAACAGCGTCAGTTCGAGTGAAATCGCAAAGCAATTTAGTATCGAGAACAATAACATCTCGATACAATTTTTATAATCAAAATCACTCGATTGGACGACAATATAACTATGATACTAGAAATCTGTGCAAGTAATTACCAATCTGCTATAAATGCTCAACAAGCTGGAGCACATCGCATTGAGCTATGCTCTGAACTAGCAGTTGGTGGTATTACACCTAGTTACGGATTACTAAAACAAGTACTTAAATCGGTTTCAATTCCCGTGTTTGTTTTAATTAGACTTCGAAGTGGCAATTTCACCTATTCTGATCATGAGTTTGAGATTATGAAACAAGATATTCAACTTTGTAAAGATTTAGGTTGTGCAGGAATTGTTTCAGGTGTTTTAAACAATAACAATACTATAAATATAGAAAGAACAAAAGAACTTGTTGAACTATCAAAGCCGCTTGAGTTTACATTTCATCGTGCTTTCGACCTTGTTATTAATCCAAAGGAAGCTTTAGAACAATTAATCAATTTAGGTGTTAATAGAGTTTTAACGTCTGGTCAGCAATCAAAAGCTATTGATGGATTAGATGTATTAAAAGCATTAAAAGAACAAGCTAAAAACAGAATTACAATTTTGCCAGGAAGTGGTATTAATTCAGAAAATGCAAAAATATTTAAAGATTCTGGATTTAAAGAAATACACGCTTCAGCAACGCAAATAATTCAAACAAACACCACTCCAAAAATTTCAATGAATAGCAGTAAATTTCTTGATGAAACTGTAGAATTTTATTCAGATATTAACACCATTAAAAACATACTAAAAACAGTAACTAATGAGGCATAATTTAATCTATCTTTTACTGTTTAGCGTATTGTTTAACTGTCAAACAAAAATCAATAAAATGCCTAAAAAAATAACCTTACATGAAAATTGGGAGTTTAAAAAATCAACCGATTCTGTATGGTCAAAAGCTACTGTTCCAGGAAATGTACATTCCGATTTATTAGAAAACAACCTTATAGAGCATCCTTTTATAAAAAGCAATGAAGATAGCTTACAATGGATTTCTGAAACCAATTGGATTTACAAAACCGAATTTAGTTTACAAGAATCTACCTTAAACCATAATTACCTTGAATTTAATTTTGAAGGATTAGATACTTATGCTAAAGTGATTTTAAACGACAGCTTAATTTTAGAAAGCAATAATGCATTTAGACAATGGCAAGTAAATGTTAAGTCGTTACTTAAAACAGATAACGAGTTACGAATTGAATTTACCAAACCATCAGAATTTGAAAATATTGAAAAAAGTAAACTTTCATACGAGTTACCTGAAGGCAATAGAGTATTTACCAGAAAAGGACAATTTCAATATGGTTGGGATTGGGGAATTAAACTCAACACTTTTGGCATTTGGAAACCAATAACACTAACCTATTGGGATGAAACTAGAGTAAATGATGTTTTTATTAAGCAAGATTCCTTAACTGATTCAAACGCTAATTTAACTGCAAATTTAGAGTTCAAAAATCCGCTTAAAGCAGATTTCATGATAGATGTTTATGTAAATGACAACTTAAATCGTTCATTTGAAATGCATCATAATCCAGAGATAATTCATTATAACATCCCAATTGAAATAAAAAATCCTAAACGTTGGTGGCCACACAATTTAGGAGATCCTTACTTGTACGATATAAAATTTGTAATACGTCAAAATGAAGTAACTCTCGATAACTACACTGTAAAAACAGGATTAAGAACCGTAAAGCTAATTACCGAGAAAGATGCTATTGGAGAAACTTTTTATTTTGAAGTTAATGGTGTTCCTGTTTATATGAAAGGTGCAAACTACATTCCACAACACAGCATGCAAAACTATGTAACTTATGATACTTATAATCGTATTTTAAATGATGTTGCTGATGCCAATATGAATATGATTCGTGTTTGGGGAGGCGGAATTTACGAAACCGATACATTCTACAATTTATGTGACGAAAAAGGCATAATGGTTTGGCAAGACTTTATGTTTGCTTGCGCAATGTATCCTGGTGATAAAGCCTTTTTAGATAACATAACACAAGAAGCAATTGATAATGTAAAACGCTTACGAAATCATCCATCAATAGCTTTGTGGTGTGGTAATAATGAAAATGCAGAAGGTTGGGATCGATGGGGTTGGCAACAAGGGAAAACGCAATGGCAAAAAGAAGAAATTTGGGCTAACTACTTAAAAGTATTTGATGAGATTTTACCTAAAGTTGTGACTGAATTTGCTGATAATATATCATATTGGGAAAGTTCTCCTCGTTATGGTCGTGGTAATCCATTACACAAAACAGAAGGTGATGCTCACGACTGGTTTATTTGGCATGATGCATATCCTTTTGAACATTTAGAAGAAAACGTGCCTCGTTTTATGAGTGAATTTGGCTTTCAATCGTTCCCAAGTTATGAAGCTATAAAATTCAGTACTCAAAATGACAGTCTTGGAATTTTTTCTGATGATTTTAAAACACATCAAAAACATGCTCGTGGTTTCGATTTGATAAAAACGTATATGGAACGTGATTTTCCTATACCGACTGCAGATGAAGATTATGTGTATATGAGCCAAATATTGCAAGCTCATGGAATAACCAAAGGATTAGAAGCACAACGTAGAGCAAAACCTTATAATATGGGAACTCTATATTGGCAACTTAACGATTGCTGGCCAGTAATTTCTTGGTCTAGTATCGATTTTTTTGGCAATTGGAAAGCATTGCATTATAAGGCCAAACGTAGTTTTGAAAACGTGTTGTTGTCCTCAAAAATTGATAACGACACCTTAAAAACATATATAGTAAATGACGAATGGATGCAGAAAAAAGGAATGCTATCTATTCATTTAAAAGATTTTAAAGGCAACACACTTTGGTCTACCACTAAAGATATATTAGTTGATAAAAACAGCAGTACTATTTACCATAAATTAGATTTGAATAGCCTTAAAATAAACAGAAAGGATATTGTTGTTGTTACACAATTTGATGGTGAAACAAGCTATTTTTATCTGGTTAAACCTAAAGAATTGGCTCTAGAAAACAGCACAATTACAACAAACATTATAGATACAAAAGATGGTTTTACAATTGAGTTAAAAAGTACAACACTACAAAAAGATGTGTTTTTATTTACTGATGCAAAAGGCCATTTTAGTGATAATTTTTTCGATTTGATGCCTAATCAATCATTAAAAATTGAATTTAAAACTAATGCAAGCACTATTGACGATTTAAAAATTAAGAATCTAAATATGTTTGTTAATGGTCGTTTTAGCTCATAATAGCTTTTATCATTCTATTATTACCAAACATATCTTTTTTTAACTCTATGTCTTTAAAATTGAAATCTTCTAGTAGTTGAATCATTTCAGAACCTAGATATTGGTTAATCTCAAAATACAGCGTTCCTCCTGCTTTTAGGTTATGTGTAGCGAATTCGGTTATGGCTTTATAAAAAATTAATGGATTTGTATTATCAACAAATAAAGCTAGTTCAGGTTCATGTTTTAGTACGTTACCTTTCATTTCAGCTTTTTCTAACTCTCTAACGTAAGGTGGATTTGATACAATAACATCAAATTTTTGAGATGCAGAATCAAGTTCAGTATGACAAGTCTCTAAAATGTTTAGTTCGATAAAATCGACTTCTACAGCGTTTAACTCTGCATTTTGCTTTGCAACCTCTAATGCTTTAGTAGATATATCGAGAGCTTTTACCTTGGCTTTTGGTAAGCTTTTAGCTAATGAAATAGGAATACATCCTGTTCCTGTACCAATATCAAGAATTTTTATTTGCTCTAAATTATCTTTATAATCTTCAATAATCCATTGCACCAATTCTTCTGTTTCAGGTCTTGGTATTAAAGTATTCTGATTGACTTTAAATACTAATCCGAAAAACTCCGTCTCTCCTAATATATATTGTATTGGTTCTTCAAGTTTTAATCTGCTCAAAGCTTCAAACAAAGGTTGTTCTTCCTCTTTTGAAATAGTGTACTCTGGCTGCATAACCAAAGTAATTCGTTTAAGATTAAGGTAGTAATCTATTAAAATATTAAAAAAACTATCTACTTCATTATTACCATAAATAGTATCTAATTCTTTATGAAAAACATTTAATATTTCTTTTAATACCATATTTAATTAATGATTAAAGAGTTTTAATCATCCATACATTACAAGAATAATGTCCTGTATCACCAAGTGGTCCATCTAAAGGTTCAAATCCAACTTTAGCATATAGTTTTCTTGCATCTCCCATATAAGGCATGGTTTCTAAATAACATTTTTCAAAGCCAAAAGATTTTGCCTTTTCTAAACATTTAGCCATCATTGCACTACCTAAACCTATTCCTCTAGCCTCAGGCATAAAATACATTTTTTGTAGCTCACATACATTGCCTTCGTAATTATCTAATTGAGCAACACCAGCACCTCCAATTATTTTTCCGCCTTTATCTATAACATAATAAGCGGCTTTGTCCTTATTATATGTACTTGCCATAATATCTAGCGATTTATCTGCATAAGCAGTTCCAACTTTAGGGACTCCAAATTCCACCAAAACCGAACGAATAACTTTGGCAATCTGCTCGTTATCTTCAGGCTTTATTTCTCTAATAATGATATTATCTATACTCACTTTAAAATCTTATTTTTGTGGCAGTGAAGATACATGAAAATTACATAAAACGCTGTATTGAAATTGCCAAAAATGGACTTGGTACAACTGCGCCTAACCCAATGGTTGGTTGTGTTATTGTATATAATTCTAAGATAATTGGAGAAGGCTACACAAGTGCTTATGGAGGCAATCATGCCGAAGTAAATGCAATAAACTCGGTAAAAGATAAATCTTTACTTAAAAAATCTACACTTTACGTGACATTAGAACCTTGTTCCCATTTTGGTAAAACACCTCCTTGTAGCGATTTAATAATAAAGCATCAGATTGCCAATGTTGTAATAGGCACTATAGACACACATAGCAAAGTTGCTGGCAAAGGCATCGAAAACCTTAAAAATGCAGGTTGTATCGTTACTGTTGGAGTTTTAGAAGATGAATGTAAAGCACACCATAAACGATTTTTTACATTTCATAATAAACAACGTCCTTATATTATATTAAAATGGGCAGAAACTAAAGATGGCTTTATTGCTCCAAAACAAAAAAAAGAACAACAACCAGTTTGGATTACTAATGAGTTATCAAGGCAGTTAGTGCATAAATGGCGCGCAGAAGAACAAGCCATTTTAGTAGGTACACAAACTGTTATTGCAGATAATCCTAGTCTAACGGTTAGAGATTGGACAGGTAAAAACCCTATTAGAATAGTTATCGATAGAAATTTGAAGCTTCCAAAAGATTATAGTGTTTATAATTCTGAGGCAAAAACAATAGTTATTTCTGAAGACAATATAGATTTCAACAAGCCTATTGCACAACAAATTTGTAATGTGCTTTTTCAGAATAATATTAATTCAGTAATAATTGAAGGTGGAGCAAAAACACTTCAGACCTTTATTGATGAAAATATTTGGGATGAAGCTAGAGTTTTTATTGGCTCTCCTGAATTTAAAGAAGGCATTAATGCAGCTAAACTCAATGGTAAACTAATACAAGAACAACTTATCGCTGAAGACCAATTAAAAATTTACATGAATGATTAAGACTATAATTTTCGACTTTGGTGATGTGTTTATCAATTTAGATAAAGAAGGTGCAATGAAAAATGCACTAAATCTTTTTGAATTACATGAATTCCCCGAAGACCTTTCTGCAGTAAATAGTATTTACGAACAAGGCTTAATGACTACTGATGAATTTTTAGAATTCTATTTAGACAACTTTCCTAACCTTGATAAGGACGACGTATTAGATGCCTGGAATTTTATTTTAAAAGATTTTCCGAAACATCGCCTTGAATTTATTCAGAAATTAGCAGAAGACAAAACATACAAACTCATACTATTAAGCAATACAAACGAACTACACATAGATTGGATTAAGCACAATGTTAGATTTTATGAGGATTTTAAATCTTGTTTTGATGCTTTTTATCTATCGCATGAAATTAATTTAAGAAAGCCAAATGCTACAATTTTCGATTTTGTACTAGAAGAAAACAAACTCATAGCCAATGAGTGTTTATTTATTGATGATACTCTAGAAAATATAGAAGCTGCATCAAAACTAGAAATAAACACTTGGCACATTAACGAAAAAACAGAAGATATAACATCATTATTTACAATTAAAAGCGACCTATTTTGATATATCTTTTACTAAGTATTTTAGCATCTACCTTAATCTTTATTTGCTTTAAACTATTTGATAAATTTAAGGTAAACACACTTCAGGCTATAGTTGTAAATTATATAGTAGCTTGTACTTGTGGTCTTTTAAGCTATCAAAACCCAGTACGTATTAGTGAAATTGTTTCTACAAAGTGGTTTTATGGCGCAATTGCTTTAGGTTTTCTGTTTATTAGCATCTTTAATGTTATGGCACTAACAGCCCAAAAAAATGGACTTTCTGTTGCATCTGTAGCATCAAAAATGAGTGTTATTATTCCTATTGTTTTCGGTTTTTTTGTATATAACGAAAGTGCAGGATTTCAAAAAATATTGGGAATAGCATTAGCATTAGTAGCAGTCTATCTGTCATCAGTAAAATCAAAATCAACCGTTAATTTTAAGAAAAACTTACTATTACCAGTCATATTATTTTTTGGATCTGGAATTATTGACACTTCCATTAAATACCTTGAAACAACTTACGTCTCTGAAAACGGAATCCCTATTTTTTCTGCTACTATTTTCTGCTTTGCAGCAATTATAGGAATAGCTACTTTAATCTATAAAGCTTACAATAATCAATTTAAATTTGATTCTAAAAGTCTTTTAGGTGGATTGATTTTGGGAGTAATAAATTATAGCTCAATTTATTACTTATTAAAAGCTTTGCATTTTGAAGGTTCAGAAAGTTCAACCATATTTACTGTGAATAATGTCGCAATAGTAATGTCATCGACACTTATAGGTTTATTTTTCTTTAAAGAATACATCTCAAAAAAGAATTGGATTGGGATTGCATTAGCAATTATATCAATATTATTAGTCACACTAGCTTAATGATTGAAAAGGATACATATAAAACCATAACAAAGCCTTCTGAAGAAGTTTTATTCAAAGACAAAAACAGTAAGTTTTATGGTTATGCTTATCCTGTAAAGAATGAAGACGATATAAAAACCCATATTGAAGCATTAAAAAAACAACATCATTCTGCACGCCATTGGTGTTATGCATACCAATTAGGAATGAAAGAAAGCGAATATGCTTTTAGAGCAAATGACGATGGTGAACCTAACAATAGTGCAGGAATGCCAATTTATGGGCAGATTCAATCTTTTGACGTTACAAATGTTTTAATAGTTGTTGTTAGATATTTTGGTGGTGTAAAATTGGGTGTTGGCGGATTAATAAACGCCTATAAAACTGCTTCGCAATTAGCTTTAGAAAACTCAAAAATTGTTACTCGAACAATAAATCAAAAATTTTTAATCACTTTCGATTATAAAAACATGAATAAAGTGATGCGAATTATTAAAGAAAAGAATCTAAAAATTATTAATCAAACATTAGAGTTGGATTGTCAGATAACTATTTCTGTTAGATTAAAAGATTCTGATTCCGTTTTTGAAATTTTTGAAAATTTATTTGAAATAAATATCAAGGATTTAAACGATTAATTTTGCAGTTTATCTAAAATATATTGCGGACATCGTGTAGGCCTATTCCTGTTAATATCTATAAACACTAAAGACGTATTTCCAGTTGCCAAAATTTCATTTTTATCATTTAATATTTCATAATCAAATTCAATTGTTGCCGACGGAATTTTAACTAATTGTGTTTTTACTTTAATTACATCATCATAACGTGCTGATTTTTTGAATTTTACACTCAGTGAAATAACAGGCAGCATTATGCCACTCTCTTCCATCTCTTTGTATGAAACGCCAAATTTTCTCAACCACTCTACTCTACCAATCTCAAAATATTGCGCGTAGTTACCATGATAAACAACTCCCATTTGATCTGTTTCTCCATATCTAACTCTTATTTCTATTTCATCGTGTTTTAGAGATTCAGTCATAGTTTCTAATTTTTTTTTTTGTACTTTGCTAGAGATTTAAACATGAGGAAAAAATTCTTAAAATTCAATAGAATTTGATTTTTTTTTTAAGAAATTTGTTCACATATTTGTCACTGTAAAATTATTCAAGAGAAACATAAATTTCTCTTTTTTTTGCTAATCTAACTAACAACAAAAAATTAAATTTAATAATGGAGGTAACTGCGCAATCGGTTTGGAATAATTGTCTGTCTTTTATAAAGGACAATATTCAGCCCCAAGCCTACAAAACTTGGTTTGAACCAATTGTAGCTGTGAAGTTTACCGACAATGCTTTAAGTATTCAGGTACCTAGCAAATTTTTTTATGAGTGGTTAGAAGAACACTATGTAAAAATCCTAAAAGTTGCTTTAACTAAAGAACTTGGTGAAAACGCCAAACTTGTTTACGTTATTAAAATGGAAAACACATACGGTAATAAGCAACCATTTACAGAAAAAATTCCGAGTTCTAATAGAGGCGCAATGAAATCACAAGATGTTGATGTGCCTTTAAACAATAAAAATCCTGAACTAAAGAATCCTTTTATTATACCTGGAATTAGAAATGTTAAGATTGAATCTCAATTAAATCCTAATTATAATTTCGAAAACTTTTTAGAAGGAGATTCTAATCGTTTGGCCAGAAATGCAGGTTTAGCTGTAGCAAACAAGCCAGGTGGCACTTCATTTAATCCATTGTTAATTTTTGGAGGTGTTGGTCTAGGAAAAACACATTTAGCTCACGCTATTGGAATTGACATAAAAGACAAATATCCTGAGAAAACGGTTTTATATATTTCAGCTGAAAAATTCACGCAACAATATATAGACTCAGTTAAAAAGAATAACAGAAACGATTTTATACACTTCTACCAGATAATTGATGTGTTAATTATTGATGATGTTCAATTTTTATCTGGAAAGTCTGGTACTCAAGATGTTTTCTTCCATATTTTCAACCATTTACATCAAAATGGAAAACAAGTTATATTAACTAGTGATAAAGCACCTGTTGATATGCAAGATATTGAACAACGTTTGTTGTCTCGTTTTAAATGGGGACTTTCTGCTGAATTGCAAAGCCCTGATTTTGAAACCAGAGTTTCAATCCTAAAAAATAAACTATATCGCGATGGTGTTGAAATGCCAGATGATATTATTGAATATGTTGCGAAAAACATTAAAACTAATGTTAGAGAACTGGAAGGTGCCATTATTTCATTAATTGCACAATCTTCTTTCAATAAAAAGGAAATTACATTAGGTCTTGCAAAAGAAATTGTTGAGAAGTTTGTAAAAAATACCAAACGAGAAGTTTCTATAGATTATATACAAAAAGTAGTTTCAGACTATTTCCAAATGGATGTTAACACTTTACAATCTAAAACAAGAAAACGTCATATAGTACAAGCAAGGCAACTAGCTATGTTCTTTGCTAAAAAGTACACAAAGGCATCGTTAGCTAGTATAGGTTCACAAATAGGAAAACGTGATCATGCTACTGTACTACACGCTTGCAAAACTGTTGATAATCTTTCTTCAACAGACAAGCAATTTAGAAAATACGTTGAAGACCTTTCTAAAAAATTATCGCTTTAATTAAAAAGTAATGGCTAAAATACTAATGGTTTGTTTGGGTAATATTTGCCGATCTCCATTAGCACATGGCATACTTCAATCTAAATTACCAGATTCATTTATCGTAGATTCTGCTGGAACAGGCAATTATCATATTGGCTCTCCTCCTGATAGTCGATCAATTAGTGTTGCCAAAAAACATGGTATTGATATAAGCACTCAAAAATGCAGACAGTTTAAAGTTTCAGACTTTGATAGGTTTGACATTATTTACGTTATGGATTCATCAAACTACAATAATGTAGTTAATCTTGCCAGAGACACAAAAGATGTTTCAAAAGTAAAACTCATTCTAGAAGAAATTAAAACTGTTATTTCTTCAGAAGTTCCTGATCCATATTATGGTGATATTTCAGATTTTGAGTACGTATTTAATGTATTAAACGAAGCTTGCGAGCAGATTGCTATAAACCTTAAAGATTAAGGTAAAAAAACTAGTTACTTCTTTTTTTCGTAAATTAGAACAAATTAACTCCCTAAATATATTAATAATGAAGACTTTAACCTCTTTCCTATTGGGATTTTTTAGTTCTATTATTTTTGCTCAAGATATAGAGTTAGAAGCTTTTGCTTCTGGATTTTCTAGCCCTGTAAACATAAAACATGCAGGAGATAATAGGCTTTTTGTTGTAGAACAAAGTGGCTATATAAAAATTGTTAACTCAGATGGATCAGTTAATGCAACTTCTTTTTTAGATATAAATTCTATAGTTGTAGATGGAGGTGGTGAAAGCGGATTGTTAGGATTAGCTTTTCATCCTAATTACATTGCAAACGGTTACTTTTATGTTAATTATATAAATAACTCTGGCAACACGGTAATTTCTCGTTTTACAAGAAACTTATCTAACCCTGAACTCGCAGATACTACTTCAGAATTAATTCTTCTAACAATAGATCAACCTTTTGGAAACCATAATGGAGGTGATATGGCTTTCGGACCAGATGGTTATTTATATATAGCAACTGGAGATGGAGGTTCTGGTGGTGATCCTGGAGATAGAGCACAAAACATCAACCTTTTATTAGGTAAATTATTAAGAATTGATGTTGACAATACAAGTAATGGAAACAATTATGCCATACCAGCAGGTAATCCATTTGTTGGCAACACAAATGCAATGGAAGAAATTTGGGCTGTTGGTTTAAGAAACCCTTGGAAGTTTTCTTTCGATAAGCAAACCAACGAATTATGGATAGCAGATGTAGGTCAGGAAAATTTTGAAGAAATAAATATGGTAGCTCCAAACGAAAGCGGAATAAATTATGGTTGGAGATGCTATGAAGGTAATACAGCATACAACCTAACAGGAAATTGTCCAGATCAGAGCTTATTAACGTTTCCAGTAGCCGTTTATTCTCATACAGGAAATGGTGCTTTTAAATGCTCTATTACAGGAGGATACAGATATAGAGGCATCACAGAACCCAACTTAACTGGACTTTACTTTTTTGCTGATTATTGTAGTAATGAAATTGGTATTTTATCTCAATCTGGTAGCTCGTGGACGATGACTTTTACAGCACCTTTTAATGGAAATAACTGGTCTGCTTTTGGTGAAGATGTTAATGGAGAACTATATATTTGTGGTTTAAATTCTGGAACGGTTTACAGAATAAAAGAAAGCAATTTAGGTGTTGAAGACAATGATCTATTTGGAGTAAAAATTTATCCTAACCCAACAAATAATGAGTTTGTAATTGATACTAGAGATTCATTAATCCTATTAAAAGAAATAAATATTTTTAATATTCATGGTCAATTAATAACAAGTATTTCTACTTTTGAAAATCAATTAACCACCATATCTACAAAAACACTTACAAAAGGTATTTATCTAATAGAGGTTATAAATACTGAAGGCAATAAAAAGACAAAAAAACTCATAAAAAGTTAATGGAGCAAAAAACAGGAAAACTATACCTAATCCCAACACGATTAGGCGACAATCCACCACTAGAGGTTTTACCTTTATCAATACATAAAGTAATAAGCGAAATAGATAATTTTATTGTTGAAAATGAAAAAACAGCGCGTCGCTTTATAAAAAGTGTTTGTCCAGAAAAACCTCAACCATCTTTAATTTTAAATCTTTTAAATAAATATACCCAAGAGGATGAGTTATTTAGCTTTTTAGATGCTTGTAAAAAAGGAAAGAATATAGGACTTTTATCTGAAGCTGGTTGCCCAGGAATAGCAGATCCAGGTGCTGAAATTGCTAAAATTGCACATCGTAACAACATACAAGTTGTGCCACTAGTAGGCCCTTCGTCAATTATTTTGGCTTTAATGGCTTCAGGAATGAATGGTCAGAGTTTTGCATTTAATGGCTATTTACCTATTGATAAAGGCGAGCGTAAATCTGAACTAAAACGTTTAGAAAAACTGTCTCAAGATCAAAATCAAACACAGCTTTTTATTGAAACTCCTTACAGAAACAACAAAATGTTGGAAGATTTATGTGCTGTGCTTCATCCTGCAACACGAGTTTGTGTGGCTTGTGATATAACTTTAAGCACAGAATATATAAAAACAATGCCTGCTAATGAATGGAAAAATGCGACAGTAGACCTACACAAACGTCCAGCAATATTTATTATACATAAAGATTAATAAAAACCGTGTTTTTACGCATATTGTACACCATTTTTATTCACAGTGCTTTATTAAATTCCAATCCACGGATACAGTTTTAGTACTTGGATTATATTCAAACTCTGTTATTTTATTCTTGCAATTCAAGATTAAATATTCATGCTCTAGTTTGTTTGTGTACAGATAACCTATCAAATTAGTCCAATGTTTTATTGGATAGCAACTTTCCTTTTCCGATTCCGAAAGTTGCTCATATTCTTCAATACTGATACTTTTAAAAGTAGGCAACTCAATTTTACCTAAATTCAATTTTTCAAATCCAAATTCCAGATTCAGTATTTCAACATATAATTCTCGGTCTTTTAAAATTAGGTCATCTTTTCCAATACCTTCTGGTATTTGCAGTTTAAAGAAACCATGAAAATCAGATTCTGATTTTTTATCAGAATTTTTAAAATATATTTTAACTCCAGGGATTTCTGATTCTTGTTGAAATAGTTGGCCAGATATTTGAGCATTTACTATTCCACTGAATACTAAAATAAAAATCGATATGAAGAATATCTTTTTCAAATGGCACACAACTACTTACAAAGTAACTTTAGCCTTCTTATTTGCTACTATGTAAGAAGTGTCATAACCAGAAAACTTCTTCATATAGTGTGTGATAGATGAGCCAAATGCATCAGAAAAATTAACTCCACCATAGCTTCTTAAAAACTTTTTTACACTTCCTGGTCCAGCTAAATGTGCAGCAGCCAATATACCAGATTCGGTAATTTGAATTCCACTTATTTTTTTACCTACAAAACGACTAATGTCTTTTCTTAAAATCCATTTATTTCTTTCAGCATTAGCTAAAAATGCTTTTTCTTGAAGCTCTGGATTATACAAAAATTGTTTAGCGTTATAAATTCCTATCACTTTAAGAGTTTCAACACCAAATTGATATTTGCCTAAATACCCAAAATCGTTAACTGTAAAATAATTACCTCTAGACTCTTTAAAAGCTAAAGCCTCTTTAAAGCCCATATAATTCTTACCTAAATAAGGAAAAAAGTTATCGAATGCGTTAGTTTGAGTAGGTTCTTTTTCGTCTAACATCGCAACATCTTTAGAAACTGTGTAGTTAAGTTCTAAACCTTTAGTTGAGAAGTTTGTCATATCTACAGTTGTGTTAGTATTTAACGCAACTACCAATATGGCACAAATTGACATTGGGACAACGAAATAATTAGTGATTTTTTTAATCATAATGCTAATTTTTTAAGCCTTTATTTTCTAAAAAATACCTTTTAATTTTCAGCGTGCAAATATACGACTTTTATTTAGATGCTGAAAATTAGACTGTTAACAATTGTTAAAAGTAGACAGGATGCACTTTTAACACACCTCTATCATCCAATTCCAATGTTGGAAATGGCACCTTAATTACGTTAAAAACCTCAAATATGGTTTTCAATACATGAGATTTTGTTTCAATTCTTGACAAATCTACATCTAAACTCAAATAGAATTGACGTTTACGTTGATGACTTATAATCAAGTTATTAACAGTTTCCGATTTCCCTGTGAGCATACCATCTGCTCCATAGCCAATAGCTACATTTAGCCATTTCGGAATTTGGCTTTCTTTAAAAAAAGAATGCACATTAGCACTTAACCAATATGTTTGTCCGTTATAATCTTTTAGCATTTCTTCAATAAACCCTTCTCCTAGTTTGTCTGGTCTTTGTGGTGCATATTTTGTTTGATGAAATGAATATTTTAAGGTAATTCGTTGCTCTTCCCATAGTAACTCTTGACCAACATAAAGCCCTGTTCCAGCTGCATTTGCAGCCATATCACTCCAAGAAAATCCCCATTCTTCACTAAAACCATCAAAAACTTCAACAGCTGTTAAAAAAGTAAAGCCTAATGTTGAACCATATACTAACTGATTTTTTTTACTCACTCCACTCCAATTCAAAATATTTGCTCCTGCTCTGCCTATTTGGTATGATGAAAACACATGGCCAACTTTATCCATTTGTAACCACTCATCAGCATCATTAAGAGTGTGGAATTTAGAACGAGGATAATCTGCATACCACAACTGGTTTAATCCTAATAAAGACAAACCCATTGTAGATGATTCAGATATAATTACGGCATTACGCCTAGGTAAGTTTAAGGTATCACTTGGCGTTAAAAAACTTTCAAATTTTGATTGTGCAACTGTAGAAATAGTAACAAAAAAAACAATACAAATATGTTTTATGTTACACATTATAGTTACCTATTTACACCTTGCTTATTAATCCAATTTACATACTCTTGTCTGTTTACATTATGTTGCGACAAGCTTTTAGCGAATTTATGGTATCCAAAGTTTTTAACGTCTGCAACAAAATAGTAATAATCATGGTTTTCATAATTTAAAACAGCATCTATTGATGAAATATCTGGCATTGCAATTAAACCTGGAGGCAAGCCAACATACTTATATGTATTGTAAGGTGAATCTAATTCTAAATCTTTATAGAGTACTCGTTTAATTACTTGGTCAAAATCGCCAGTGCTTTTTTTAATCGCATAAATAACAGTAGGATCTGCTTGTAGCAACATACCAATTTTATATCGATTCATATACACACCTGCTACACGAGCACGCTCATCTGCTTTTGCTGTTTCTTTTTGAACAATTGACGCCATAATTAAAACCTGTTCAGGAGTTAGGTTAATTGCTTTGGCTTTATTTAAACGAGTTTCATTCCAGAATCTGTCGTATTCTTTTAACATTCTGTCTCTAAACTGTTCAGCAGATGTGTTCCAGAAAAACTCATAACTGTTTGGTATATACATTCCTAATGCGGTTGCATTATTAAAATTGTGTTTCTTTAAAAAAGAAGAATCTTCCATCACTTTTAAAAGCGTTATACTATCTGCTTCAATTTGGGTTGATATGCGTCCTGCAAGTCGCTCAATAGTTTCTTGATTATTAAATGATAATCTAACAGGAATATTATTACTTCTTATAGAGTTAATAATATCGTTATTACTCATTCCTCTTTTAATAGCATATTTACCAGCTTTTACATTTGCAACATACTTTTTCTGTTTTGCAAGTGCATCAAAATCACTTATATCTGTTAAATAAGGCTCAAGCTTTGCTCTAACATCATTGTAAGTTGAATTTGTTTCAATATAAATGATAATTTCTTCGTCTTCGAATGTAGTGTTTGGATTAAACATTATATCATATATATTATATGACACAAAAGCTATAATTGCTAATCCGATAAGTGCTATTGCAAGAAGAATTTTTTTGAAATACATATTATTTTTTAATCAGTTGAAATAAATACTCGTTTTTAAAATTGTCATTAGTGAAATTCCAGTCTTTTTTTAATCCTATTTCGTTAAAACCTTGACTCGTAAATAATTTAATACTAGCTTGATTATCTTCAGAAATATTACAATATAATTGATGTAAGTTTAGGTGTTTAAAACTATAATTGATTAATAATTGTAGGGCTTCTTTACCAAAACCTTTTTTTCTGTTTATTGAATCTTTCACCAAAACTCCAATACCAGCTCTACTATTCTTAAAATCAAAATCAAACAAATCTATCATACCTAGAGCTTCATTAGTATAACTTGAAATAACCAAACGCAATTGTTTAACTTCAAAAATATCTTTATGTGCATTCTCAAGATATTGCTTTATAAGATATTTAGAATAAGGTGTTTGAGTATTACTTATTTCCCAAATATCTTCGTTGTTTTCAATTTCATGAATAAACTCTAAATCTTCAGGCTCTAAGGCACGCAAATAAATATGTTCTCCTTTTAATGTTATCATTTAATGATTCCTTTAAACACTTGAATTGCTGGTCCTATTAGCCATATGTTTTTAAATCCATCTCCGCTTTTTTCAAAAGACACATTTAAAACGCCACCTTGGGTATTAAGTGTTACCATATTTTTTTCGGTTTCGCCAATGTAACTCATAGCTAATGCTACTGCAGTTACTCCTGTTCCACACGATAATGTTTCATCTTCTACTCCTCTTTCATAAGTACGAACCGCAAAAGTGTTGTTAAAAACCTTTTTAACAAAATTAACATTGCTTCCAGACTGATTATATGGTGGTGCATACCTTATTTTTGAACCATTTGTTTTTACATCAAGTGACTCTAAATTTTCTTCTATTTGCACATGATGTGGTGAACCTGTATTTAAGAAAATATGATTAGAATGCTTTTCAACTAAAGTAACATCTTGCATCTGAAGTTTTACTATGTCGTTTTCAATATGTGCATGATGTAATCCATCGACAGCTTCAAATATTGCTGTATTATCAATAATATTCAAATATTTTGCAAAAGCTGTAATGCATCGTCCACCATTACCACACATAGTACTTTGATTACCATCTGCGTTATAATAAACCATTTTAAAGTCTGCTTTTGGATGGTTTTCTAATAGGATTAATCCATCAGCACCAATACCAAATCGTCTATCACATAAGTTTGCAATAAGCGCTGTATTGTCTTTATCAAATAATTCTTGACGATTATCTATCATCACAAAATCATTTCCTGTTCCTTGATATTTAAAAAATTCTATACTCATAACTTGATGACAAATATAGGAATAATAGGTGGTATTTTGCTTTGTTAAATCATCGTTAAAGTGCACGTTAAAAATCGTTAAAGCTGGAAAGTGAATTCAATAAATTTTTAATTTTAGTCGTTAAATGTAAAACATAAACTTTATTAATACATACATATGAAAAAGATTTTAACCTTATTATTTGTCTCAGTATTAGGTGGAATCATGACCTTATCTGCCTACAAATTATTTTTTGAAAATGACAGCAAATTTTTTGTATCTCAAAACACTACAAAACCAGCAGTAATACAAACAAGTAATACTGCTACATCTGGTTTGTATAATGCAGCTACAGTAGATTTTACGAGCGCAGCAGAAAATACAGTGCATGCAGTTGTACACGTTATGAACACCTCTACAATGAGCGCTCCAATGACAATACAAGATTTGTTTATGGGACGAAGTTCACAAAGGCCTCAAATTGGAACTGGAAGTGGTGTTATTATTTCTCCCGATGGATATATAATTACCAATAACCATGTTATAAATGGTGCTCAAAACATTTCTATTACTCTAAATGATAATAAGACTTATACAGCCGAATTAATTGGTACAGACGAAAAAACAGATATTGCATTATTAAAAATTGATGCTGATGAAGATTTACCTTATGTAACCTTTGGTGACTCAGACCAAGCAAAAGTTGGCGAATGGGTTTTGGCAGTTGGTAATCCTTTTAATTTAAATTCAACAGTAACAGCAGGTATTATTAGCGCAAAAGCTAGAGATTTATCTGGTGTTAGTGCACAATCTTTTATTCAAACTGATGCAGCAGTAAATCCTGGAAACTCAGGAGGAGCTTTAGTAAATACTAATGGAGATTTAATTGGCATAAACACTGCTATTAGCTCACAAACAGGATCATATATTGGTTATTCTTTTGCAGTACCTAGTAACATTGCCAGAAAAGTGGTTGAAGACATTATGGAATTTGGAAATGTACAAAACGGAATTCTTGGTGTTACAGGAGGCGCTTTAAATAGCAAAGCTGCAGAAGAATTTAAAGTAAATGATACTGAAGGTTTTTATGTAAGCGATATTGAAGAAAACTCTGGTGCTGCCAATGCTGGAATAAAAAGTGGTGACATTATTAAGAAAATTGATAATATTAAAATATCTAAGTTTTCAGATTTAAGTGGTTATTTAAATACAAAACGACCAAATGATGTTGTAAATGTAACATTAATTAGAAATGGCTCTGAAAAAGTAATTCCTGTTAAATTATCAAAAAGTGAAATAATGACAGTTGAATATTTAGATATGCAACTAAGAAATATTCCTAAAAAAATCAAAAAAGAAAACAATATAGAAAACGGAGTTATTGTTGTAAAAAACGAAAATTATGCTCTTTATAAAAATTTAGGAATTCAACCTAATTATATCATTACAGAAATTAACGGACAAAAAATTAATAGCGTTGATGATATAAATAATATAAAGCAGAAATATGGAAATGAGGTGAGTAAAATTGGAATTATTAATAATAAAGGCCAAAAAGAGAACTTCATTTTTAGATAATTCGCTATATAATTAACGATATAAAACCCTTTAAAAAATGATAATTTTTAAAGGGTTTTTTAATTTAAAAAAAAGCTACGAAAACGTTTGAAATATATTATTTTTGCACAAAATTTAAAACATAACACAACAACACTAAATCTTGACACTATGAGTTTTAACGGAACTTATGAAAAAGAATTAGCTTTTCAAGCTGATCGTAGAAGAGCAACAGTAGAATTTATTAAAATTGTTAGCGACCTTTGGTATGACAAATCTATCGAACTTGTTCTTTTTAGAAACCCTTTAATTGATCAAAATGTAAGCGAAATTTTAAACTTGCACGAATATGCAGGCGAATTTGTTGGAAAGCCAATTTCTATTTTTGATTCAGTTGAAATAGCCCAAGCAATCAAAACATTAGACATTCCGCCAGCAAAATTAGATATTGGAAAATTAACTTACGAGTTTCATTTAGAAGACCAAAAGTATAGCAACGCTACTGCTTTTGTTGCTAATAAATTAAAAGATGCTAGTAAATTTGAAGCTATACAACCAAAAGATGTTATTCTTTATGGTTTTGGTAGAATTGGTCGTTTAGTTGCAAGAGAGTTAATGACAAAAGCTGGAAAAGGTAATCAGTTACGTTTAAGAGCTATTGTAACTCGTGGAAAAATTGACCAAACTGTGTTAGAAAAAAGAGCTTCATTATTACGCAATGACTCAGTACATGGAGATTTTTCTGGAACTGTAGTTGCTGATGTTAAAAACAGTGCATTAATAATTAATGGTACAACTGTAAATATTATTTCAGCTAACAACCCAGAAGATATTGACTATACGGCTTACGGAATCGATAACGCATTAGTAATAGACAATACAGGAGCTTTTAGAGATAAAGATGCCTTAAGTAGACACTTAACATCTAAAGGTGTTAATAAAGTATTACTTACTGCTCCAGGAAAAGGCGTTCCAAATATTGTACATGGTGTTAATCATTTAGACCATAATCCTGATACTGTAAATATTTTTTCTGCAGCATCTTGTACTACAAATGCAATCACACCTGTTTTAAAAGCTATGGAAGATACTTTAGGTGTTAAATTTGGACATTTAGAAACAATTCACGCTTACACAAATGATCAAAATTTAGTAGATAATTATCATGATAAATATCGTCGTGGTAGAGCCGCTGGATTAAACATGGTTATTACTGAAACTGGTGCTGGTAGCGCAGTTACAAAAGCTTTACCATCATTTGAAGGTAAATTAACATCTAATGCTATTAGAGTTCCTGTTCCAAATGGTTCTTTAGCTATTTTAAACTTAGAATTAAACAAAAAAACCTCAATAGAAGATATCAATTCAATAATGAAAAAATATGCTCTAGAAGGTAATTTAGTTGAGCAAATTAAATACGAATTGAGTGATGAGTTAGTATCTAGCGATATTGTTGGTTGCTCTGCTCCATCTATTTATGATAGTAAAGCTACTATCGTTAGAGCTGATGGTAAAAACGTAATACTGTATATATGGTATGATAATGAATATGGCTATAGCCATCAAGTTATTCGTTTAGCTAAATATATTTCAAAAGTGAGACGATATACATACTACTAGTAGTAGTAATTAAATTATAATTTGAAAATCTTGTTCTTAGTTGAGCAAGATTTTTTTTTATTAAAAAAACATCTAAAAAACACTTTGCATACGTAAATATTATAGCCTTACAATAGTGAGGCTATTTATTTTATAATTAGTAAACGTCTTGATATTTTTTTATCTTGTTCAAAATTAACCACATCTGAAAAAACCAAACCTAAATGAATTCTAACAAAAATCTACTATTTACGCTTCTATGTTTAGTAGCTTTCAACTATACTAATGCACAAGAAACTGACACTGATGAAAACAAACTTTCATTAACTGAAGGCACCATAGATAATCAATTTGAGTATGTTATTCAACGCTCAAATAATTATGAAGACTATAAAGTTGTAAAAAAGACATGGCTTTATGCATTAAAAGCACATACTATAGATACATTAAAAGTTATCCAACAAAATCTTAGTGACACGAAATTAGTTGTTAAAAATCAAGCTGAAGAAATTAAAATTTTAAAAGATAATTTAGCCAATACAAACGCAACTTTATCAACTGTTAAAGAAGAAAAAAACAATATGTCGCTGTTTGGTATGCAAATGAGTAAAGCAGGATATAGCGCATTAATGTGGAGTTTTATAGCTATTCTGCTTGCTTTATTACTACTGTTTATATATAAATTTAGAAACAGTAATATAATAACCAAACAAGCAAAAAAATCGCTTGAAGATACGGAAAGAGAATTTGATGAGCATCGAAGTATTGCTTTAGAAAGAGAACAGAAAGTTCGTCGACAGCTACAAGATGAAATCAATAAACAAAAGACAAATAAAAAAGACAAGTAATTTTTTTAAAATATCTTTTATAAAAATCTGTAACTTACTTACAGATTTTTTTATTCAATAAAATGAAAATAACAAAAGCTAGTATTGAACATATTAATGAATTAGTAACATTATTTGATGCATATCGAATTTTTTACGAGCAAACTTCTGATTTAGAAAAAGCAAAACGTTTTTTAAAAGATAGACTAGAACAAAACGAAAGTGTAATATATATTGCTTTTATTAACAATAAAGCAGTAGGTTTTACACAATTATACTATCTGTTTTCATCTGTGTCAATGGAGCGAATGTACCTGTTAAACGATCTATATGTTGATGCAAATCATAGAAACAAAGGTGTTGGCGAAGCTCTAATAGATGCTGCAAAAAACAATTGTAAAGACAATAATTTTAAAGGACTAGCAATACAAACAGCTTTTAACAATCCTGCACAAAACTTATATAAACGTTTAGGTTTTAAAAAAGATACTGACCTTCATTTTTTTTGGTCAAACACAAATAACTAAAGTTTTATTATTCTTGTTATTCTTTGCATCTTTGCAAATATGAGAATAGATATTATTACCGTTTTACCTGAGTTACTTAAAAGCCCATTTGAAGCCTCTATATTAAAAAGAGCAATAGAAGCAAATTTGGTGGAGGTACATTTCCATAATTTACGTGATTACACAACAGATAATTATAAATCTGTTGATGATACACAATTTGGTGGTGGCGCAGGAATGGTTATGACTATAGAACCTATCGATAAGTGTATCACACAATTACAATCTCAAAGACATTATGATGAGATAATATATATGACTCCAGATGGTGAAACTTTAAAACAAGGTATTGCTAATCAAATTTCATTAAAAGAAAATATTATTATTCTCTGCGGACATTATAAAGGTGTAGATCAACGTGTAAGAGACATGTTCATTACTCGTGAAATATCAATAGGTGATTATGTTTTATCTGGTGGCGAACTTGGTGCTGCAGTGCTTTGTGATGCAGTAATTAGATTAATTCCTGGAGTATTAGGTAATGAAACTTCTGCACTAACTGATTCATTTCAAGATAATTTATTAGCTCCTCCTATTTATACAAAACCAAGAGAATACAAAGGCATGAAAGTTCCTGAAATTCTATTTAGTGGTAATTTTCCTGAAATAGAAAAATGGAGAGAAGAACAAGCCTACTTAAGAACCAAAGAAAGACGACCAGATTTATTGGATGAATAATCATTGCTTTTTAGTTGTTATTAGTTATATGTTTTCTGAATGAAAATTTTATTAATTATTAATTGTTAATTACTAATTATTGATTACTTTTGCATCCAATTTCGGATTAACCTCTGGCGATATACGTGAATGTTGGTTTGAAAAAATCCTAAAAAAATAAAAGAGATGAATTCTTTAGTAAAATTTGTACAAGACGAATTTGTAGAAAAAAAAGACATTCCAGAATTTGGAGCTGGTGATACAATTACAGTGTATTACGAAATTAGAGAAGGTGACAAAAAACGTACACAGTTTTTTAAAGGTGTAGTTTTACAACGTAAAGGTTCAGGTGCATCTGAAACATTTACTATCAGAAAAATGTCTGGTACTGTAGGTGTTGAGCGTATCTTCCCAATTAACTTACCAGCACTTCAAAAAATTGAAGTAAACAAAAAAGGTAAAGTTAGACGTGCAAGAATCTACTACTTTAGAGGTCTTACTGGTAAAAAAGCAAGAATCAAAGAAAGAAGAGACTAATCACAATAGTTTTATATCATATAAAAGCCTTGAAAAATTCAAGGCTTTTTTTATTAACAAAAGTTAATAACTTTAGTTTATAAACGGTTGAAAACTAAATGATTGAAAAAACAAATAATAACACAAAAGTTTTGTATTTTAGTAAAACGATTTAGCAACAACCTTTGTGTTGGTTTCAATGTCGGAATTTGAATTTAAGCTAAAATCGTATAAAGTAACGTTCTTTATAATATTGTTTTTTGAGGTTTTTTAAGTGTCACGTGTATGCGTGCAAACTGAAAAATCATGATACTTTAAAAAGTGCCGCATGTATAACAGGCCGTAACTAGTAAAGTTGAAAGTTTCTAAAGGTAGCTGTAACGAAAGTAACAGCTAAATCAGGAAACAATGTTTTAATGAGTATAAATTGCGAAAGCGACGTGTATTTTTAAAACATCAAGAAAAACAATTAAACTGAAGCATTGCAAGAACAAGTCAATACATTTTGAAAGTTTTGTAATGTTTTATTGAAATAGACAATACAAAAAACCGAAAAAGATGTGGGAATGAAAATTCAGCCATCTGAATTTAGTAGCAATGCTAAATAGGTTCGAGTAAAAACTATTTCAAAGAAAGCCATGTCAGAATAGTTCTACTATCGTGATATGGCTTTTGTTTTTTTATAGGTATATGTTTAAGGTTTTAATAAGAATACTATAAAATTTTTATAATCTTAATAAAACTTTTACCCTTGAAGCCATAACTCAAATAAAACCTCTTGAATTTTGTATATTTGCAAAGCTTAATTTTTTAAGCAGTTCCTATAAACTAAATTCAAACTATAAATGGCAAAAACGTCTACAATTATTTATACAAAAACAGATGAAGCACCAGCATTAGCAACATATTCTCTGTTACCAATTATAAAATCATTCACAAAATCTTCTGCAATCAATGTAGAAACTAGAGATATATCGTTAGCAGGAAGAATCTTAGCAAATTTCCCTGATTATCTATCAGAAAACCAAAAAATTTCAGACGCATTGGCTGAATTGGGTGATTTAGCAAAAAACCCTGAAGCTAATATTATAAAATTACCAAACATTAGTGCTTCTGTTCCTCAATTAAAAGAAGCTATCAGCGAATTACAATCTCAAGGTTTTAAGCTTCCTAATTTCCCTGATGAACCAAAAACAGACACTGAAAAAGACATAAGACAGCGTTACGATAAAATTAAAGGTAGTGCTGTAAATCCTGTTTTACGTGAAGGAAATTCGGACAGACGTGCACCAAAGGCTGTAAAAAATTATGCAAAAAAGCATCCACATTCAATGGGTAAATGGTCATCAGATTCAAAAACTCATGTAGCAACTATGACACAAGGAGATTTTTGCCATAACGAAAAATCTGTTACCCTTACTAATCCTACAAGTGTTAAGATAGTTCATTCAGACAGCAATGGTAATTCTACAGTATTAAAAGAAAATATTGCATTACTTGCTGGTGAAATTATCGATGCAACTGTTATGAATAAAAAGGCATTATTAAGCTTTTTAGAAGAACAAGTTAAAGATGCAAAAGATGCTGGTGTTTTGTTTTCATTACATATGAAAGCAACAATGATGAAAGTATCTGATCCAATTATTTTTGGTCATGCTGTACGCATATTTTTTGCTGATGTATTTAAAAAACATGGACAAACACTAGAAGAAATTGGTGTTGATGTTAATAACGGATTTGGAAATTTAGTTTCAAAACTTCAGGAATTACCTGAAGCAAAACGTAAAGAAATAGAAGCTGATATCAATACAGCATTCAAAAATGGTCCAAGTTTAGCTATGGTAAATTCTGATAAGGGAATAACCAATTTACATGTACCAAGTGATGTTATTATTGATGCTTCAATGCCAGCAATGATTCGTACTTCTGGCCAAATGTGGAATACCGAAGGTAAACAACAAGATACAAAAGCAGTTATTCCAGATAGTAGTTATGCAGGTGTTTATACTGCCACTATCGATTTCTGTAAAAAGCATGGCGCATTCGACCCTACAACTATGGGAACAGTTCCTAATGTTGGGCTAATGGCTCAAAAAGCTGAAGAATATGGATCTCACGATAAAACTTTTGAAATTTCATCAAATGGAAAAGTTCAAGTAATCGATGCTGCAGGCAATGTTTTAATTGAGCATACTGTTGAAGGTGGTGATATTTGGAGAATGTGTCAGGTTAAAGATGCTCCAATTCAAGATTGGATAAAATTGGCAGTCACGAGAGCAAGAGCATCTCAAACTCCTGCTGTTTTTTGGTTAGATAAAAATAGAGCTCATGATGCCGAATTAATTAAAAAAGTAAATTCATACTTACCTAATCATGATACATCTGGTTTAGATATCAGAATTTTATCGCCAATTGAAGCTACACATTTTACATTAGAACGTATTAAAGAAGGAAAAGACACAATTTCTGTTACAGGAAACGTATTACGTGATTATTTAACAGACCTATTCCCTATTCTAGAGTTAGGTACAAGCGCAAAAATGTTATCTATTGTACCATTGATGAATGGTGGTGGATTGTTCGAAACTGGAGCAGGTGGTTCGGCACCAAAACACGTCGAACAATTTGTAGAAGAAAATCATTTACGCTGGGATTCACTTGGTGAATTTTTAGCACTTGCAGTGTCTTTAGAGCATTTAGCAGTAGCTAATAAAAATCCAAAAGCACAAATTTTAGCTGATACTTTAGATGATGCAACTGGTAAACTTCTTGATACTGGTAAATCTCCATCTCGTAAAGCAGGTGAATTAGACAACAGAGGAAGTCACTTTTATTTGGCTTTATATTGGGCTGAAGCATTAGCCAATCAAAATTTAGATGCTGAACTTAAAGCTGAATTTATGACACTTCACCAAGTTTTAAAAGCCAATGAGAGCAAAATTGTAAACGAATTAAATAGTGTACAAGGTAAACCTGTAAACATTGGCGGCTATTATGAACCTAACGAAACATTAGTAAGTAACGCAATGCGACCAAGTCAAACATTAAATTCTTTGCTTGAAAACAAAGGAAAATAATAAATATTGTTTAATTATTTTTGTTAAATATTAAACAAATGATTATAAAGCTCCGTATATTTACGGAGCTTTTTTTAATAAAAAATAATTGCATTAAATGAATCTCATTTCAAGAATTGTTCTATTACTCTTTCTTTCGTCATTCAGTTGGCAAACATTTGGGCAAGAAAAATTCACTATAAATGGAACAATCACAGATAAAAGTAGTAACGAAACTTTAATTGGTGTTAATATCATTTTCCCAGAGCTTCAAACAGGAACAACTACTAATGAATATGGCTTTTATTCCATTACAATTCCGCAAGGCACTTATCAGATTCAAATTAGTTATTTAGGATTTACAACCATTACAGAAACAATTCTTCTAACAGAAAATAAAACTATTAATTATAAATTAACTGAATCCTCTGAAGCATTAGATGAAATAATAATTAAAGAAGATGTTGAAAAATTAAATATCAAAAAACCTCAAATGAGTGTCAATTCGCTCACCATTTCCACCATAAAACAAATTCCTGTGGTTTTAGGTGAAGTTGATGTCATTAAATCGCTCACTCTTTTACCAGGAGTTACTAACGCAGGAGAAGGATCATCTGGGTTTAATGTTCGTGGTGGTGCAGTTGATCAAAATTTAATCTTATTGGATGAAGCAACAATATTTAACTCCTCTCATTTATTTGGCTTCTTTTCTGTTTTTAATCCAGATGCTATTAAAGATTTAAAATTGTATAAAGGAGGTATTCCTGCAAAATATGGTGGACGCGTTTCTTCTGTATTAGATATTTATCAAAAAGAAGGAAATAGTAATGAATTTCACATGAATGGAGGAATAGGAATTGTATCTAGCAGATTATTGGCTGAAGGTCCAATTAAAAAAGAGAAAGGTTCCTTTTTATTTGGTGGACGAAGCAGTTACGCACATCTGTTTTTGCCATTGTTTGATATTGATAACATTGCATACTTCTATGACTTAAACACAAAATTGAGTTATAAAATCAATCAAAATAATAACATTTACTTGTCTGGCTATTTTGGTAGAGATGTGTTTTCAATTTCTGATAGTTTTGAAAACACCTACGGAAATACTGTAGTGAATTTTAGATGGAATCATCTGTTTTCTGATAAGTTGTTTTCAAATGCTTCTCTTATTTATTCAGATTATTATTATGGTTTAAAATTAAATTTTGTAGAGTTTAATTGGGATTCTGGAATTCAAAACTTCAATTTTAAATACGATTTTAAACACTATATCAATACAGATTTTAAGCTTGAATATGGTTTAAATAGCATCTATTACAAATTCAATCCTGGTGATATTCAACCATCTACACCTACTTCTGGGCTAAACCCATTTAAGCTGATTGATAAGTTCGCATTAGAAAACGCTATTTATATCGACGCAGAACATCAACTATCTAAAAAATTGGCAATAAGCTATGGTGTTCGTTTCAGTTCCTTTTTAAGACTAGGACAAGATGAACTCAACATATATCAAAACGATAATCCTGTAGTATTTAACGAAGAGCTTCAAATTTATGAAAAGGCAGAGCCAATAGGTGTTGAAACTTTTAAACGTAGTGATGTTATAAAATCGTTTTCAAATATTGAGCCTCGTTTTTCTCTAGCTTATCAGCTTAATGATGAGTCATCAATTAAAGCAAGTTATAATCGTATGAGTCAATACCTACATTTACTATCCAATACAAGTTCTCCTACACCACTTGATGTTTGGACACCTAGCGGAAAATATGTAAAACCTCAATTACTCGACCAATTTGCAATAGGCTATTTTAAGACCTTTAATGATAATGTTTATTCTTTAGAAGCTGAAAGCTTTTATAAAACCATTAAAAATAGAATAGATTACATTGATGGAGCTAATTTAATAGCTAATAATGCTATCGAACAAGTTATTCTAAATGGCAAAGCTAGAGCATACGGATTAGAAATATTATTCAAAAAAAATGAAGGTGATTTTAAAGGTTGGATTGCATATACCTTATCAAAATCAGAGCAGCAAACACAAGGACGAACTCCAATAGAGACAGGAATAAATAATGGAAATTGGTATCGTACACCTTATGAAAAAACCCATGATATTTCAATAACAGCAAGTTACCAACTAAACAAAAAATGGACTTTTAATAGTAATTTCTTGTTTCAAACTGGTCAACCTACTACTTATCCTAATGGACAATATGAGTACAATGGCATAACTATACCTAATTATGAAGCCAGAAATTCGAGTCGATTACCAACTTATCATCGCTTGGATATATCAGCTAATTATAATCCAAATCCAAACACCACTAAACGTTGGAAAGGCGAATGGGTATTTGGTATTTATAATCTTTATAACAGACGTAATGCAGCATCTATTTCATTTAGAGAAAACAGAAATACTGGTAACAATGAGGCTTTACGGTTAGCAATATTCGGAATCATACCATCAGTTTCTTATAATTTTAAATTTTAAGACATGAAAAATTATTTTTTATACATATTACTAATAGTTTTTACAACTTCATGTGAAGATGTAATAGATATCAATCTCAATACAGCAGAACCAAAACTCGTTATCGACGCATCTATCAATTGGTTTAAAGGCACTATTGGCAATGAGCAACAAATTAAACTCTCACTAACTGCTCCATATTTTAACACGTCTGTACCTCCAGCAAATGGAGCAATTGTTTCTGTTTCAGATAATAATAGCAATACTTTTAATTTTATCGAAGAAGGCAATTCAGGGATTTATAGAAATACAACTTTTGTTCCTGTAATTAATCAAACTTATATCCTTACAATAATTTACAATGGAGAGACATACACAGCTACTGAAACTTTAAAATCTGTTGTAGATATAGATTTTGTAGAACAAAATGATAATGGAGGTTTTTCAGGTACCGAAACCGAACTCAAAGCTTATTATACAGATCCAGAAGATGAGGAAAACTATTATTTTTTTGAGTTCATTAGTGATATTCCTGTTATTCCAACTCTAGAAGTTTATGAAGATGAATTCACCAACGGAAATCAAATTTTCGGATTTTACACTGAAGCTGAATTAGAAGCTGGTGATCAAGTAATTATTCGTAATTATGGAGTTTCCGAACGCTTTTATGAGTTTATGTTTATACTTTTACAGCAAAACAGCGAAGAAGGAGGAGGTCCTTTCGAAACACAACCAGCTACTATAAGAGGTAACTGCATTAATCAAACAAATCCCGATAATTTTCCTTTAGGTTATTTTAGACTTTCCGAAGTAGTAGAATTAATTTATACAGTACAATAATTTGGGCGTTACACTTTTTCACTTTAATGTTCAAAGTGTCGTGCTGTTCGCTATATCTTTTGCAAAAAAAGCGCAAAAGGATGTCGCTACCATCACTAACGCATACCAAAAATTCGTATTTTTGAATCATGCAATTTACAAAAACAACCGAACAAGATTCTAACTACAATCATTTAGAACAAATGAGTGTCTCAGAACTTCTTACTAATATCAATAAAGAGGATAAAACCGTTCCATTTGCTGTAGAAAAGGCAATACCTCAAATAGAAACTCTGGTTAATCAAATAGTACCAAAACTAAAATCTGGCGGGCGATTATTCTATATAGGAGCAGGTACAAGTGGTCGTTTAGGCATTGTAGATGCATCAGAGTGCCCACCAACATTTGGAGTGTCGCATGATATGGTTATTGGTTTAATAGCAGGTGGAGATTCAGCCATTCGAAAAGCTGTTGAATTTGCCGAAGACTCAACAACTCAAGGTTGGGAAGATTTAAAGAAATATAGTATCAATCCAAATGATGTTGTTATAGGTATTGCTGCTTCAGGAACAACACCATATGTTATTTCAGCTTTACAACATTGTAATGAAAACAATATTGTAACAGGTTGTATAACTTGTAATCACAATAGCCCATTATCTCAAACAGCTCAATTCCCAATTGAAGTTATAGTAGGACCTGAATTCGTTACTGGTAGTTCTCGTATGAAAGCTGGTACAGCACAAAAATTAGTTTTAAATATGATTTCAACTGCCTCTATGATCCAATTAGGAAAAGTTAAAGGCAATAAAATGGTTGATATGCAATTAAGCAACAATAAACTTGTTGATAGAGGTATAAAAATGCTTATGAAAGAACTAAACATTTCTCAAGCTAAGGCTCAAGAACTTTTAAAGACACACAAAAATGTAAGGTCAGCAATTCAAAACTATTACGATGGATCAGAATAGGACTAACAAAGAATTACTTTTAAAGGGATTGCAAAATATGGGTATTTGCCTTGTATTTATGTTTTTAGGTCCTACAATTCTTTACATGGCTTTTAGTAATCAAGAAAAATCAACTTTCATTTTAATATTAATTATTGGATTAATATTAAGTGGTCTGGCTATATTCTTTGCTTTTAAAGGATTGAAAACCATAATGGATAGTATGTTCAAAAAATAGTCGCTGTTTTAATCACAAAAAAATCCAACAATATATAATTGTTGGATTTTTTTATGTTTAAAATTTGGAGTATGATTAAAAACAAAAAGCCCTTCATGTTTCCATGAAGGGCTTTCAAAAAAAGGCGACGACCTACTCTCCCACAAATGCAGTACCATCGGCGCAAATGGGCTTAACTTCTCTGTTCGGAATGGTAAGAGGTGAGCCCCATCGCTATAACCACCTTAAGTTTTTGGTTGTTATAAAATAATCAACACTAATATCTTAACATATTGAAAAAAGGACGTTTAAACGTCAGTATACATAAAAATTGTTTGTACTTACTAAAAGAACGGCGTACAATAAGCCTATGGGTTATTAGTACTACTCGGCTATGACATTACTGCCTTTACACCTATAGCCTATCAACGTGGTCATCTTCCACGACCCTTTAAAGAAATCTCATCTTGTGGTGGGTTTCGCGCTTATATGCTTTCAGCGCTTATCCCTTCCAAACGTAGCTACTCTGCAATGCTCCTGGCGGAACAACAGATACACTAGAGGTTTGTCCAACTCGGTCCTCTCGTACTAGAGTCAGATCCACTCAAATTTCTAACGCCCACAGTAGATAGAGACCGAACTGTCTCACGACGTTCTGAACCCAGCTCGCGTGCCACTTTAATGGGCGAACAGCCCAACCCTTGGGACCTTCTCCAGCCCCAGGATGTGACGAGCCGACATCGAGGTGCCAAACCCCCCCGTCGATATGAGCTCTTGGGGGAGATCAGCCTGTTATCCCCGGCGTACCTTTTATCCTTTGAGCGATGGCCCTTCCACACGGAACCACCGGATCACTATGCTCTACTTTCGTACCTGATCGACCTGTATGTCTCTCAGTCAAGCTCCCTTATGCCATTGCACTCTACGCACGGTTACCAAGCGTGCTGAGGGAACCTTTAGAAGCCTCCGTTACTCTTTTGGAGGCGACCACCCCAGTCAAACTACCCACCAAGCACTGTCCCCTTTTACAAGGGTTAGACTCTAGATAAGCAAAGGGTGGTATTTCAACAATGACTCCACAACGCCTAGCGACGCCACTTCATAGTCTCCCACCTATCCTACACATTACTTATCCAAAACCAATACTAAGCTATAGTAAAGGTGCACGGGGTCTTTTCGTCCCACTGCGGGTAATCGGCATCTTCACCGATACTACAATTTCACCGAGCTCATGGCTGAGACAGTGTCCAGATCGTTACACCATTCGTGCAGGTCGGAACTTACCCGACAAGGAATTTCGCTACCTTAGGACCGTTATAGTTACGGCCGCCGTTTACTGGGGCTTCAATTCAGATCTTCGCCGAAGCTAAACCCTCCTCTTAACCTTCCAGCACCGGGCAGGTGTCAGGCCCTATACATCATCTTTCGATTTAGCAGAGCCCTGTGTTTTTGATAAACAGTCGCCTGGACCTTTTCACTGCGGCCCCACCGGAGTGGGGCGACCCTTCTCCCGAAGTTACGGGTCAATTTTGCCTAGTTCCTTAGCCATGAATCTCTCGAGCACCTTAGAATTCTCATCCCAACTACCTGTGTCGGTTTACGGTACGGGCTGCTTCACTCGTTTTTCTTGGAAGTCGCTTTTCTGGATTATCACCTTGACCGTAGTCTCAGTGTACTATCGCCGTGTTACCACTGGCTTCAACGAACTATTCCGTCAGTTCGCACCAAATATACGCCTCCGTCACTTTTAGCGTGAGCAGGTACAGAAATATTAATCTGTTGTCCATCCACTTCCCCTTTCGGGTTCGCGTTAGGTCCCGACTAACCCTCAGCTGATTAGCATAGCTGAGGAAACCTTAGTCTTTCGGTGTGCGGGTTTCTCGCCCGCATTATCGTTACTTATGCCTACATTTTCTTTTGTAGCTTCTCCAGCATGACTCACATCACACCTTCGACGACACTACAATGCTCCCCTACCACTTTTACAAGTCCATAGCTTCGGTAGTATGTTTATGCCCGATTATTATCCATGC
>Ga0208204_100004_pt1:240000-499518 | contig 499518 bp, 473 predicted proteins | sample DeeseametaMP2252_FD_184173 | JGI IMG/M metagenome (GOLD analysis project Ga0208204, IMG submission 184173) | Marine microbial communities from the Deep Pacific Ocean - MP2252 (SPAdes) | ecosystem: Environmental > Aquatic > Marine > Oceanic | place: West of El Salvador, Pacific...
ATGTCTTTGGTTCTTTAGGGTTTGAAAACTTTAAAGCGCAAGTCTCTTTAAGAGACCCTGAAACTCCTGAAAAATATATTGGTAGTGATGAAAACTGGAAAAAAGCTGAAGCAGCAATTCTTAATGCGGCTATAGATAAAGGCTTGGATTATGTTGTGGAAACTGGTGAAGCAGCATTTTATGGCCCTAAATTAGACTTTATGGTTAAGGATGCTTTAGGCAGAAACTGGCAATTAGGAACTATTCAGGTAGATTATAATTTACCTGAGCGTTTTGATTTAACTTATAAAGGCAGTGATAATGAATTACATAGACCTGTTATGATTCACAGAGCTCCTTTTGGGAGTATGGAACGATTTGTTGCTATATTACTAGAACATACAGGTGGAAACTTCCCTCTTTGGTTGATGCCAACACAGGCTATTATATTATCAATTAGTGAGAAATATGAAAAATACGCTGAAAAAGTTTTAAATTTGCTAGAAAATAACGAAATTCGCGCCCTCGCAGATAATAGAAACGAGACCATAGGTAAGAAAATTAGGGAAGCAGAAATGCAAAAAGTGCCTTATATGATTATCATTGGTGAGAATGAGGAAGGCGAAAACAAGATTTCAGTACGTCAACACGGAGGAGAAGATTTAGGCATGATTAGTGTAGATGAGTTCTCGAAAATTGTTGAAAAAGAAATAAATAAGACATTAAAAACATTTAAATAAAAATAAGTTTAACTAAAATTATAAAGCCATAGCAATACGTAGAAACAGAGGTAGCTTCCAAAGAACAACTAAAGAAGAGCAGCACAAAATTAATTCGAGCATTAGAGTTGACAAAGTAAGACTTGTTGGTGATAATGTAGAACCAGGTATTTATTCAACTAAGGATGCAAGAGCGCTGGCTGAAGAGCTAGGCGTGGATTTAGTTGAAATATCACCTAAAGCTGATCCACCAGTTTGTAAAGTTATGGATTATAAGAAGTTTCTTTACGAGCAAAAGAAACGTGACAAAGCTTTAAAAGCTAAGGCAACAAAAGTTGTTGTGAAAGAAATTCGTTTTGGTCCGCAAACTGATGATCATGATTACGAATTTAAAAAGAAACATGCTGAAAAGTTTTTAAAAGAAGGTGCTAAGCTAAAAGCTTTTGTATTCTTTAAAGGACGTTCGATTGTATTTAAAGAGCAAGGTCAAATTTTATTATTAAAATTGGCTCAAGATCTTGAAGAGTTTGGTAAAGTAGAACAAATGCCAAGATTGGAAGGTAAACGTATGACTATGTTTATTTCTCCAAAAAAAGGAAAATAGTTACTGAGATTAATTCAGTATAAAGATAATAAGCGAAAAGTAAATTAAAATTAGGAGAAAATGCCGAAAATGAAAACTAAATCAAGTGCTAAGAAACGTTTTAAACTAACTGGCACTGGTAAGATTAAAAGAAAGCACGCTTTTAAAAGTCATATTTTGACTAAAAAATCTAAAAAGCGTAAACTTGCTCTAACACATGACACTTTAGTGCATGCAGCAGACGAGAATAATGTTAAAATAATGTTACGTTTAAAGTAATATTATTTTAATTGGTTAAAACAAATTTATAAACCCTGGAGTTAGGCAAATAATATTTAGCAAGTGTCTTAAAGACCGCCTACTACAAAAAACAATTAAAAAATGCCAAGATCAGTAAATTCAGTAGCAAAAAGAGCCAGAAGAAAAAAGGTTCTTAAGCAAGCAAAAGGTTACTTTGGAAGACGTAAAAACGTTTGGACAGTAGCAAAAAACGCGGTTGATAAAGCGATGTTATATTCGTATAGAGACCGTAGAGTAAATAAGAGAAATTTCCGTTCATTATGGATTACGCGTATTAACGCTGCAGCTAGATTACACGGAATGTCTTATTCAAAATTTATGGGTGGAATTAAAGCTAATAATATCGAATTGAACCGTAAAGTTCTTGCAGATTTAGCGATGAATAACCCAGAAGCTTTTGAAGCCATTGCAAAAAAAGTAAAAAAATAGGCGTTTCGCCAAAACAATAACAGCTTTTCGTTTATATAAAAATCCGGTTCTTAATTGAACCGGATTTTTTTTGTGTTAGTGGTTGTAGTGACATCCTTTTTATACATACTATAAAAAGATATAACGATAAACACGACCTCAATGATAATTGAGGTAACGCCCTAAAAACACTAAGTCTTTTGTTTCTTTTTCTTAGCAGCTGGAAACAAGACATTATTTAAAATAAGCCTGTATCCTGGTGATGTTGGATGCAAATCGAGTTCTGTTTTTGGGTCTCCTACTCTATGCGTGTAATCTTCTGGGTCATGGCCTCCGTAAAACGTAAAAAAACCTTTCCCTTTTATGCCATGTATATACTTGGCCTCACTGTTAGATTTATTTTCACCCAATACTAGCACGTTAGTCTTAATTTCATTTCGAGTAAATGAAGTTGTTTGACCCATAAATCCTTTTACTAAGGCAGTATGATTTTGGTTTAGCATGGTTGGAACTGGGTCCCATTTTGCTGAGAAATCCATTAGTGTAAAATAATCAACTTCTGGGATTATTTGTCTTTTACTAGTCATATCTATTGACGAAAATTCATAAATGTTTGGATTGCGCTCTAATATAAAATCTTTAAATGCAAAGGTTTTGTTGTAATCTATTTTACTTTGATAATTAGCATCACTCCCATCGCCATCAAACATTGGTTCGCAAATATCTACACCTTCTGCCGAGAGAGTTATATCAAAACTATCGGTTGCACTACACATAGCAAACATAAAGCCTCCTCCTATTACATAATCTCTAATTTTTAAGGCTACAGCTAGTTTTTCTTCAGAGACTTTAGAATATCCTAATTTAGCAGCCAGTGTCTCAGCTGCATTTTTTTCCTCAATATACCATGCTGCTGATTTATATGCTCTATAAAATTTTCCATATTGACCTGTGAAATCTTCATGATGTAAATGAAGCCAATCATAAAGTAGTAATGCATCACTTAATACCTCTTCATCATATATAACATCGTAAGGTATCTCAGCATAGGTTAACACCATTGTAACTGCATCATCCCAAGGTAAGTTCCCTTTTGGAGAGTAAACAGCAATTTTGGGTGCTTTTTCAAGTACTACAGCTTCCATGTTTTGTGATGGACTACTGATAAGCTCAAGTATTTCTTCGGCTTTAGAATTGGAAATAACTTCATAAGAAACACCTCTTATCTGGCATTCGCGTTGAATATCTTCTGCATCTGGTAATAAAAACGAACCACCTCTGTAATTAAGTAACCATTTTACTTTTAACTGTTTTTCGAGTGTCCAATAGGTAACTCCGTAGGCTTTTAAATGATTTTTTTGTCCTTCAGCATCCATTGGAATAAGAATATAAGACGCAAAAGCATTTGCTGAAATAAACAGGAATAATAATAAAGCAACTATCTTCTTCATAGACGAAATATACTTAAAAATTATGCCTCTCTGAAATACTTTAAGGAAATATTAGCTTTAGTCTATTTTCTGATTCCTATTTCATTACCAGAAAGTAAACTTGCAATAACTTTAGTGTTTGGAAACTGTTCTAATATAATTTTAATAAAAACAGTTATTGGTATTGACATAATCATACCTGGTATTCCCCAAATAAAGCCCCAAAACATAAGCATTACTAGTACAGTAATAATGTTTATTGAGAATGATTTTCCCATAAAAATAGGTTCTAAAATACCTCCGAAAACCACTTGAACTAATGTGATTGATAGTATAAAAAAGAAAAGAGTACCCATAAGTTGTATTTCAACAAAGGCAAAAATGGCCAAAGCAATTACAGATATAAAAGAGCCTATCATTTGCACAAAATTGATAACAAAAGCGAAAAGTCCCCAAAATATTGGAAAACTAACATCGAAATACACACAAGCTAAACCTATACCTATTCCTGTACCTAGACTTACTAAAAACTTTACTTTAATAAACTTAATAAGGTCTTTTTCAATTTTACGAAACGTTTTTACTGAAGCATGCTTTTGTTTTAGAAGTGTAGCATTCATCAGTTTTTGAACATTTATAGATTCTGATAACCATAAAACAACAAAAAACGAAGTCATTAAAGCCATGCTCAAAAAATTGCTAACATAACCAAATATAGAACCTAAATTGTCTTTTTGTAAAATTTGAGTCATTATGTTTCCCTCTTTTTGTAATTGAACACCAAAAAACTCTTCTAATGAAATTGTTAATGCTGCTAATTTATCTTCAGCTTGTTGAAAAAAGGTACTATCTGATGACATTATTTGTTTGCTAGACAGATGAATTAATTCTGCTGTTATAGCCAAACCTCCAAGAATAATTAAAATAACTATAAAAACGCTTATAACTTTTGGGACTCCACGTTTACCCAACCATCGTAATAATGGCAAAAACAATAAGGCAATAAACATTGATGATACCAATGGAATAAAGATAAACGATAAAATTTTAAGCAAATAAAATATGACTGGAATTACTAAAATGAGTAATAAAATATTTGTAGTACGTGTTTTATCCATGAGGCAATTGTTTTCTTTTAAAAGCCAACAAATATAACTTTTTAACTTTGTATTTATTGAAAGAAAAAGTTAAGTTTATTTTTAAAAAGGAACATCGTTATCCTCATCGTCGTCTAGAGATGGAGCATCAAAAGCATCACTTGGAGATGGAAAATGACTTGTTTTAAAAGTATCGTCATTTGCGGCTGCATTCATTTTGCTATGAAACTCTCCAAAAGGTGTGTCAAAATCATCTAAATTATCAAACTTACCAAGATGTCCAATAAACTTTAAGCGTATGTTTTCTAATCCACCATTTCTGTGTTTAGCAACAATAAATTCTGCTTGACCTTCAGTTGGTGTATGCTCTTCATCATCCCATTCATCAATTTTGTAGTATTCTGGTCTGTAAATAAACGAAACAATGTCTGCATCTTGCTCAATAGCTCCAGATTCACGTAAATCGGAAAGTAAAGGGCGTTTGCTTCCTCCTCTTGTTTCGACAGCACGAGATAATTGAGATAAGGCTATAACTGGAACACTTAGCTCCTTTGCTAGAGCTTTTAGGTTTCTTGAAATTGTAGAAATTTCTTGTTCTCTATTTCCTCCTTTTTGACTTCCTCCAGCTGTCATTAACTGCAAGTAATCAATAATAATCATTTTAATTCCATATTGTGACGCTAAACGTCTTGCCTTTGCACGAAGGTCGAAAATAGATAATGAAGGTGTATCGTCAATAAATAAAGGTGCTTTTTCTAATGTTTTTACTTTAACGTTTAATTGCTCCCATTCATGCTTCTCTAGCTTTCCGGTACGTAGTTTTTCTGAAGATAGTCCTGTTTCACTCGATATTAAACGAGTTATTAATTGTACAGACGACATCTCTAAAGAGAAAAAAGCCACAGGAATATTGCTGTTTACAGCAATATTTCGAGCCATAGAAAGTGTTAGAGCTGTTTTACCCATACCAGGACGAGCAGCAACAATTATTAAATCACTTTCTTGCCAACCAGAAGTTAATTTATCAAGTTTTGTAAACCCAGAAGGAATACCACTTAATCCTTCTTTATTAGAAATATCTTCAATTTTTTTCTTTGCTTGAATTACCAAGCTCTGAGCTGTTTCTGTAGATTTTTTAATATTGCCTTGAGTAACTTCGTAAAGCTTAGCCTCGGCATTATCTAAAAGATCAAAAACATCTTTTGTTTCGTCATAAGAATCTTCAATAATTTCACTAGAAATTTTGATTAAACTTCGTTGAATATATTTTTGAAGAATAATACGAGCATGAAACTCAATATGAGCAGATGATGATACTCTTTGAGTTAATGAAATGAGGTAAAAATCACCTCCAACCAACTCTAATTTTGAATCTTTTTTAAGCTGACTTGAAACAGTTAATAAGTCGACAGGCTCGCTGTTTTCAAATAATTTGAAAATTGCCTCAAAGATATGTTTATGAGCATCTTTATAAAAAGCATCTGCGCTTAAAATGTCAATTACCTCATCGACACCTTTTTTATCTATCATCATCGCTCCTAACACAACCTCTTCTAAATCAATGGCTTGCGGGGGAATTTTGCCTTTTTCTAAGCTTATAATAGTGCTTTTATCAACTTTATAGCCTTGTATTTGGTTTGGTTGTTTCATGAATGCGAATGTAAATAAATTGTTAAGAAAAGCATTATTTTTAGAAAGCACAATCTTAACAACTCTTCAACAATTTAACTGTTAATAACTTAAAAATATTGTTAATAGCGATAAAAAAACTGAAGATGTTAGGCTTCAGTTTAGATTTTTATATGGCAAAGAAAAAATTAGCCTTTAAAAACTCCCATATTAGCATATTTATCCATACGCTCTTTTACCAATTCTTTTGGTGATAAGTTTTTAAGTTGGTTGTAATTTTTTTCAATTGCGTCTCTTACAGTTAAAAATGTTTTTTCTCTATCAATATGTGCTCCTCCTAAAGGCTCTTTGATAATATCATCAACTAGTTTAAGCTTTTTCATATCTGGAGCTGTAAGTTTAAGGGCTTCTGCCGCTTGCTCTTTATACTCCCAACTTCTCCATAAAATTGAAGAACAAGATTCTGGAGAAATAACAGAATACCAAGTATTTTCTAACATCAATACTCTATCTCCTACACCAATACCTAATGCACCTCCTGAAGCACCTTCTCCAATAATTACACAAATAATAGGCACTTTAAGCCTTGTCATTTCTAATATATTACGTGCTATTGCTTCTCCTTGACCACGCTCTTCAGCTTCTAACCCAGGATATGCACCAGGAGTGTCTATTAAAGTTACTACTGGAATATTAAATTTTTCAGCAGACTTCATTAATCGTAATGCTTTACGATATCCTTCTGGATTAGACATCCCAAAATTTCTATATTGTCTGGTTTTGGTATTATAACCTTTTTGTTGACCAACAAACATATATGTTTGATCACCTATTTTACCAAGGCCACCAATCATTGCTTTATCGTCTTTTACATTTCTATCACCATGCAATTCTAAAAAAGAATCACCACAAAGTGCTTTAATGTAGTCTAAAGTATAAGGACGATTAGGATGGCGAGATAACTGAACACGTTGCCATGCAGTTAGGTTTTTATAAATCTCTTTTTTTGTTTTTAAAAGTTTCTCTTCTATCTGTTTACATGTTTCAGTAACATCAACTTCACTTTCTTCTCCAATGATTTGGCATTTTTCTAATTGCTCCTGGAGTTCTTTGATTGGAAGCTCAAATTCTAGATATTCCATAGAATTAAGTTTAATTTTAGTTAGCATACAAACCTACATAAATTTTTCGTTTTTACTAGAATGAAACTAACGAAATATAACTTACAATTGGTCTGGTATTAAATTTAATTAATATCAAAGAGAATTCAAAAATTTAATTGTCTTTAGTTGATATTATTCTCTTTCTTTTTCTAATCTTAAAATTTTTAAAAACGCCATCTAATAGCACAGTAATTAATATTAAGATGGCTCCGTAATAGAATTGAGGACTCATTGTTTCGGTTGCAGGAAATAATAATAATGCTAATGCAATTCCATAAATAGGCTCAAGATTATACGATAAAATAACTGTATATGGGCTTATTAGTTTCATAACATGTACTGCGCCAATAAAAGCATAAGCTGTACATATTGAAGCTAATATGAATAGATATATCCAATCTGAAGATGATAGAATAAAAAATTCAACAGAAAACCCTCCTTTAAAAAAAAGTATAAAAAGAGTTATAAAAAAGACACCACTTATAAACTCATAAAATGAAATAACTGTTGCGCTATGCTTTTCAATAAACTTACCATTTATAACAGCAAATAATGTAGAAAATAATGCTGATGAAATACCTAGTAGTATTCCATTAATATATTTTATTTCGCTTTGAGTAATTAAAAAGACGCCTATTATAACTATAATTCCAAACAAAATTTCGTACCAAATTATACGTCTTTTATAAATTATTGGTTCAACAAAAGATGCAAAAAAGGCTCCAGTTGAAAACATAGCTAATGTTATAGATATGTTGGATTGTTTAATTGCTTCAAAAAAAGTTATCCAATGCAAAGCGATGATTATACCTGCAGCAAAAAACTTGATCATTGTACGTTTGTCAATAGCAATTTTTAGCTTAATAATTTTAATGTATATCAACATTAAAACTCCTGCTATTAACATTCTATACCATACAAGTGGTATAGATCCAATTGAAATTAATTCTCCTAAAATGGCTGTAAAACCTGCAATAAATACTAAAAAATGTAAGTGCAGATAATTTTTTAGTTTAGCGTTTTGCATTGTACAGAAGATATATCGCTAAAATACCAAAAATAACATTTGGAAACCACACTGCAATTATTGGTGGAAAATCTGATTGAGATGCCATAACACCAAATACTTTGTCAAAAAAAACAAATACCATTGCGATACAAATACCAAAAGCCAAATTCACACCCATTCCTCCTCGTCGCTTAATTGAAGATACTGCAACTGCAATAATTGTTAATATGAAAATAGAAACAGGCAAACTCCATTTTTTATACAAAACCACTTCATAGCGGCCAATATTTGAAGAACCTCGTTCTTTTTCTTTTTTTATAAAACTGTTAAGTTCTCCATACTGTAAAGTCTCAGCGATATATTCAACAGGTGTTAAATCTTCTAAATCGAAAGTAAAAACAGTATCTTTTCTTCTTATGGTCTCAATGACATCATTATTATCACCAATTTTTCTCTTTACATAATTAAATAAGCGATATGTACTATCCTTCTCAGAAAAAGTTATTGCGTTAGCAAAAATTTTATACTTAAGTTTATTGCCTTCAAAATGTTCGTAAGTAAAATTATTTCCTGTTTTTTGACTAACGTCAAAATTGCTTACATATATATAATCGTTATCATTTATCTGTCTATAGATATTTTGAGTTTGCAACAATTGTTGATTACCAGATTTTAAGTGCTTGTAAATAAACTGATTATACCCACTACTCGCTTTTGGCGCTAAATATAATCCTAAAATTAATGCCATAATTGCAACAATAGATGCTCCAATTAAATAAGGTCTTAAAAATCTAGAAAAAGATACTCCTGAGCTTAAAAAAGCTACAATTTCTGTATTATTTGCAAGTTTTGAAGTAAACCAAATAACAGACAAAAACAAGAATAAGGGAAATAATAGGTTTGCAAAATAGATTGTAAAGTTTAGATAGTACATTGCCACCTCACCAAACGGCACATTATTCTCCAATATTTTACCAATTTTTTCTGCAAGGTTTATTGTTATACCTATAGGTATAAACAGCAACAGCATCATTAAAAACGTGAATAAATACCGTTTAAGTATGTACCAATCAAGTATCTTCATTCTTTACAAACGATTATCCATTTGTTTTACCATCATATCTTTCCAAGTTTTAAAATCTCCTGCTAATATATGTTTTCTAGCCTCTCTAACCAACCATAAATAAAACCCAAGATTATGTATTGTTGCTATTTGAGCTCCTAATCTTTCATTTACAGTAAATAAATGACGTAAATAAGCTTTAGTATAATCTGTATCTACAAAGGTAATTCCCATTTCATCAACTGGAGAAAAATCGGCTTCCCATTTTTTGTTTTTAATATTAATTGAGCCATGTGCAGTAAATAACATACCGTTTCTTGCATTGCGCGTAGGCATCACACAATCAAACATATCAATACCTAACGCAATATTTTCGAGAATATTGATTGGTGTTCCAACACCCATTAAGTATCTAGGCTTATCTTCTGGTAATATTGCAGTTACGACCTCTGTCATCGCATACATTTCTTCTGCTGGTTCTCCAACAGATAATCCTCCAATTGCATTACCTTGAGCACCTGCATTTGCAATGTATTCTGCAGATTGCTGGCGCAAATCTTTATAAGTACTTCCTTGAACAATTGGAAAAAAAGTTTGCTCATAACCATATTTATAAGGCAATTTATCGAGATGATTAATACATCTGTCTAACCAACGATGTGTCATATGCATACTACGTTGTGCATAACGATAATCACAAGGATATGGTGTACATTCATCAAACGCCATGATAATATCAGCACCTATTGTTCTCTGAATTTCCATTACGTTTTCTGGAGTAAACACATGATAGCTACCATCAATGTGCGATTTAAATTTAACGCCTTCTTCTTTTATTTTTCTTCTTGACGATAAAGAATATACTTGATAACCTCCAGAATCTGTCAGAATATTTCTATCCCAATTCATAAACTTATGAAGTCCACCTGCTTGCTCTAAAATAGCTGTTTGTGGTCGTAGATATAAGTGATATGTATTTCCTAAAATAATATCAGGATTAATATCATTTTTCAGCTCACGTTGATGTACTCCTTTCACAGAAGCAACTGTACCAACAGGCATAAAAATAGGCGTTTCAATAACGCCATGATCAGTTGTCATTACTCCTGCTCTAGCTTTACTTTGCGAGTCTTTTGCTTTTAATTCAAATTTCATAGGTGGCAAAGATAAATAACTCTATCACTTTGTTTCTTAATAAAATCAAAATTGTTAGCAAAACACCAAAATTCGTTAATAAGTGCACATATACACACTTTGTTTAAGGGTTATAAAACTTTATTTTTGCAACTGAAAAAACTAACAGTAATTATATGTCAAACACACAACAATTAGAAGATTTAGTCATTCAAGTAAGGAGAGATATCTTAAGAATGGTACACAAGGTTAATTCTGGTCATCCAGGAGGTTCATTAGGATGTGCAGAGTTTTTTGTAGCCTTATTTAATGAAATTATGGATAGAAAAGATGGATTTAATATGGATGGTATTGGAGAAGATATTTTCTTCCTTTCTAATGGACATATTTCACCTGTTTATTACAGTGTACTTGCCAGAGCAGGTTATTTTGAGGTTGAAGAATTAAATACTTTTCGATTAATAAATTCTCGTTTACAAGGACATCCTACAACGCATGAGGGTTTACCAGGAATAAGAATAGCTTCAGGATCACTAGGACAAGGAATGAGTGTTGCTCTTGGTGCTGCACAAGCAAAAAAACTAAATAATGATAGCCACTTAATATATAGTCTACATGGTGATGGCGAATTACAAGAAGGTCAAAATTGGGAAGCAATAATGTATGCTGCTGCAAAAAAAGTAGATAATATTATTTGTACAGTTGATTTAAATGGTCAGCAAATCGACGGTTCTACTGATGATGTATTGCCAATGGGAAGTATTAAAGGTAAGTTTGAAGCTTTTGGATGGGTTGTTATTGAAATTGAAGAAGGTAATAATATAGATGCTATTCTAAAAGGAATGACTGAGGCGAAATCTAAAACTGGAAAAGGAAAACCAGTTTGTGTGCTATTAAAAACTGTAATGGGTAACGGTGTAGATTTTATGATGCATACTCATGCATGGCATGGTAAAGCACCAAATGATGAGCAATTAGCCATTGGTTTAGCTCAAAACGCTGAGACTTTAGGAGATTATTAATCATCAATTAAAAAAGACAAATGAAAACATATACAAATACAGGAAATAAAGATACACGCTCAGGTTTTGGAGCAGGATTAACTGAATTAGGAAAAACTAACGAAAATGTTGTCGCACTTTGTGCTGATTTAATTGGTTCTTTAAAAATGGATGATTTTAAAAAGAATCATCCTGAACGCTTTTTTCAGGTTGGAATCGCAGAAGCAAATATGATTGGCTTAGCTGCAGGTTTAACTATTGGTGGAAAAATTCCTTTTACAGGAACTTTTGCAAATTTCTCAACAGGAAGAGTTTATGACCAAATAAGACAAAGTGTTGCTTATTCTGACAAAAACGTTAAAATATGTGCTTCTCATGCTGGTTTAACACTAGGTGAAGATGGTGCAACTCACCAAATATTAGAAGATATTGGTTTAATGAAAATGCTTCCAGGAATGACGGTTATTAATCCTTGTGATTATAATCAAACTAAAGCAGCAACAATTGCTATTGCTGAACATCATGGCCCAGTTTACCTTCGTTTTGGAAGACCTAGTGTAGCTAACTTTACTCCAGAAAATCAAAAATTTGAAATTGGTAAGGCTTTACATTTAATTGAAGGAACAGATGTAACTATTGTTGCTACTGGTCATTTAGTATGGGAAGCTTTAGAAGCAGCCAAAACTTTAAATGAAAAAGGTATATCTGCCGAGGTCATAAATATTCATACTATAAAACCTCTAGACGATAAAGCCATTTTAGATTCTGTAACTAAAACTGGTTGTATTGTTACTGCTGAAGAGCATAATTATTTAGGTGGTTTAGGAGAGAGTGTTGCTCGCGTTTTAGCTAAGCACAAACCAACACCACAAGAATTTGTTGCAACAAATGATACTTTTGGTGAGTCAGGAACTCCAGCTCAGCTAATGGATAAATACGGATTAAATAGTGCTGCAATAGTTAAAGCTGTTGAAAAAGTAATGAAAAGAAAATAATATTTGTTTGGCAGCGTTTTTGATTATACAAATCAAATCTTAAAACGAATATTATGAAAAAATTGATTTTTAGTACAGTTTTATTTTCTTTCTTATGCTTTACGTCTTTTGCTCAAGTTGGAAGCGGCTTTGGTATTAAAGGCGGATTAAATTATAATGCTAATGGTGATTATTTTGAATCTATTGGAGATAATGCACAGCATCCAGATAGAAACATTGGCTACCATTTAGGACTTTTTGGCAAAATAGGTAACAAACTTTATTTTAAACCTGAACTCATTTATACTTACACAAAAAGTGATTATAATAATGATGATTTTATAATGAAAAAATTTGACGCACCTCTTTTAGTTGGTGTAAAAATTTTAGGCCCTGTTAGTGTCTTTGGAGGGCCGTCATTACAATATATTATTGATTCTGAGTTTGATGGTATCACCATAGATAATGTACACGATGATTTTACTATAGGACTTAACTTTGGAATTGGTCTAAACTTCAAAAACATAGGTATAGATGTAAGGTATGAAAGAGGCTTTAATGATAATGAAGCTACTTTTATAAATAGCAACTTAGGCTCTAGCACTGCAAGTAGAATTGATACTAGACCAGATCAACTTATATTGAGTTTATCTGTAGGACTATAAAAACAAAAAAGCCACTTAGTAATTAAGTGGCTTTTTTTATAATCTGTAACCTTTTACTCGTTATAATTTATAGTAATTGAAGACTGTAAATAATCAGCAACACCATTAGTATCTGAATCTACTGTTTTAACAGTTTTAATAGTTATTATTCCATTACTAACAGTTCTACTTCTTTCATATTCGCCAGCAGCTAAAACTGGTTCTTGTTCTCCAATATTGGTATCAACGGTATATGTAGTTTTCTGTAGCTCATTAATAGTTAAAACACCATCTCCATCGTCATCTAAATCTAAAAGATTAGGTATATCATCCGCATCTGTATCATCATTAAAAGGGTTCTCATCACCATCTAAATCTTCAATATGAGAAGGAATACCATCTTCATCATGATCATTCATTTCTGTTTGAAATAATTCAAACTTAAAAATTAAATTAGCATAAGCAGTAACTCCAAAAGGAGGTGAAGCATAATATGCTAAACCAGAAGGTAAAAACATTACACCAAGACCATAATTATCATAACTAACAGTTCCGTCACCATTTTCTACATAGCTTTCAGCAGTATTAAATGTAGGCATAATTAATCTCCAACCTTGAATAAGGTTTAATAAATCTATGGTTGTTGGGGTTACTGTACTATCAAAAATTTCTTCGTCTAATAAATTACCTGAATAATTAACTCTAACGTCATATGAAAACTTAGGAGCAACTCCACCACCTTGGTTCAAATTTAAAACATAATACTCGTATTCTGTTTCTAAGTAAGTAGTAGTTAAAATAGTAACATCATCTATTAACAAAGTATTATTCGCAGGATCTGGTAATGGCAAATAATTACCTGCGGCATCTTTAGGCAATTCAGAAATAATGATTTCTGATATAGTATGATTCGTTCCAGATTCAAATACTGAAGAATTATAATAATGCGTTTGTAAATAAAGGAGTAAAGAATCTTTGTCAGCTGCTTGCTGCTCTGTTCGATCTCTTTCTACAGGAGGCACATAACTATCATCATCTTTTTTACATGATGAAAATGTAACCATTAAACCAAAAACTAATAAAGTTAATTTTCCTAATTTCATTATTACGTATTTTTGTCGCAAGATACGATTTTATAATATTTTTGTACAACAACATTAACGTTGTTTTTATAATTTTAATATGCGAGTAGATAAATTCCTTTGGTGTGTGAGATATTACAAAACAAGAAGCTTAGCAACAGAAGCTTGTAAAAAAGGACATATTAAAGTTAATGAACAGGTTGTAAAGCCAAGCAGAGAGGTATATCCAACCGATAAAATTGAACTTAGAAAAGACCAAATTTGGTATCAACTTACAGTAAATGACTTACCTCCAAATAGAGTTGGAGCAAAATTAGTTGACATTTACAGGGTAGACACTACTCCTAAAGAAGCCTTTGCAGCACAAGAGCTTTTGAAATATTCTAAAGACTATTACAGAAAAAAAGGCGCTGGAAGACCTACAAAAAAAGATCGAAGAGATATTGACGATTTTTATGATGAAAAAGAATAAACTTAATAAACTCTTTTGGGAAGAAAGGTATAAAAGCAATGACACTGGTTGGGATATTGGTGACGTCTCTACTCCTATTGAATCCTATATTAATCAATTAGAAAATTTTGATTTAAAAATTTTAATCCCTGGAGCAGGAAATAGTTTTGAAGCTGAATATCTTTGGAAAAAAGGATTTAAAAACACTTATATTCTAGATATTGCTGAAATGCCTTTAAACAATTTTAAAAGAAGAGTTCCAGAATTTCCTGAAAATCAAATAATACATTCCGATTTCTTTAACCTAAATGATACTTTCGATTTAATTATTGAACAAACTTTCTTTTGTGCTTTAAATCCAGAATTGCGTGAAGATTATATTAAACAAATGAATAAGTTATTAGTAAAAAATGGAAAGTTGATTGGCTTATTATTTGATTTTGAACTTACAGAAGATGGTCCTCCTTTTGGCGGAAGCAAATTGGAATATATAAATAGGTTTTCAAAATTTTTTAGTATTAAAACACTTGAGCCTTCATATAATTCAATAAAACCAAGAGAGAATAGAGAACTCTTTTTTATCTTTGAAAAAACTAACTAAAGATGGCTGTAAACAAACACATAATCCTTAATCACCAAGAAATTAATCATAAAATTAAACGAATTGCTTATCAAATTTATGAAAGCAATGTTGATGAAAATGAAGTTATCTTAGCTGGTATTGATTCCAACGGTTATTTGTTTGCAAAAAAATTAAAATCTAATTTAGATAAAATATCAGATTTAAAATCTACACTTTGTAAAGTTGTAATTGACAAGAAAAATCCATTATCTGAAGTAAAAACTTCTTTGGTGACTGAAGACTATAAAAATAAATCTATAGTATTAATTGATGATGTTTTAAACTCTGGAAGTACTTTAATTTATGGTGTTAAGCATTTTTTAAATGTCCCTCTTAAACAATTCAAAACTGCAGTATTAGTAAATAGAAACCATAAGAAATATCCTGTAAAGGCAGATTTTAAAGGCATTTCACTTTCCACTTCTCTAAATGAACATGTAGAAGTCGTTTTAGACGGAAAACAGTTTGAAGCGTATTTAAAATAACTGTAAAATTACCTCTTCAACAATACTGTTAACAGATTTATTATCTACTGATAAGGTAACATTAGATTGGTTGTAAAAAACAGATCTTTCAAATAAATGTTTGCCAATAAATTCAACAAGTTGCTCTTCACTCTTTAGATGAGAAATTAATGGCCTTTTATTTTTCTCATCTTTTAAACGCATTACTAATTGAGGTATTGATGCCTTTAAATAAACGCTTTTAGAATCTTCGACCTCAGTTATCAATTTCATATTATCGCCATAACAAGGGGTTCCTCCACCTAAAGAAATTACACTATTAGGCAATATTAAAACTTCTTCTAAATATTTCTTTTCAATTTTTCTGAAATAAATTTCGCCTTTTGTTTTAAAAATACCTGAAATAGTATTCTTTTCTTTTTCTTCAATATAATTGTCTAAATCTACATATTCAAAATCTAAAATTTGTGATAATTTCTTACCAATTGTAGATTTTCCAGAGCCCATATATCCAATTAAAATAATATTCATAAATCTGTTATAAATTGATTTTAAAAACCTTAGGAATTAATTTATAAAAAAAAACAAATTTATATTAAAAAAGCGTTGCATTATAAATTAATCGTCTTTATATTTGCACCCTCGTTAGAGAAAAAGACTCGATAGCTCAGTTGGTAGAGCACAACACTTTTAATGTTGGGGTCCTGGGTTCGAGCCCCAGTCGGGTCACAAAAAGTTAAGCATTTTGCTTAACTTTTTTTTTTACCTTTAAACTTCATAAAGCGCACGTGGCGGAATTGGTAGACGCGCCAGCTTGAGGGGCTGGTATCCGTTTAGGATGTGGAAGTTCGAGTCTTCTCGTGCGCACTTTGCTTTTTCTTTTCATTATTATATAAATTAATTTTTCTATTTTTGTTTAATATTTTTAATTAAAATATGAACAATATAAAAACTACTTTTAGCATTAAGGATCTTGAAAACTTATCTGGCATAAAAGCTCACACAATAAGAATTTGGGAAAAAAGATACAACCTTCTAGAACCAGAAAGAACAGAAACTAATATTAGGTATTACAATTTAGCAAGCTTGCAAAAGCTATTAAACGTGAGTTTTTTAAATAATAATGGCTATAAAATTTCTAAAATAGCCAAACTAAAAAGAGAAAGCATTCCTCTTTTAGTTAAAGAAATATCTGAAAAATCAGGCTCAAAAGAAAATTCCATTAATGCTTTTAAGCTTTCAATGCTAAATTTTGATCAGGCTTTATTTTATAATACTTATGAAAGTCTTGCAAAAGAAAAGTCATTCAAAGATATATTCTATAATATTTTTATTCCACTGCTTTCAGAAATTGGAGTGTTATGGCAAACAGACTCAATAACACCTGCCCATGAACATTTTATAACAACTCTTATTAGGCAAAAAATTTTAGTAAATACAGAATTACTTCAAGCAAAGAATATAAACAAAACTTCAAAGACTTTTGTTCTCTATTTACCAGATAATGAAATACACGAACTTGGTCTTATGTTTATTAATTATGAAATAATAGCTAAAGGTTACCATAGTATTTTTCTTGGGCAAAGTGTTCCTCTAAATAATCTAACAGACCTTTTAAGTTTTTACCAAGACATTACTTTTATTTCGTATTTTACAGTTAAGCCAGATAAAGAGGATATTTTACATTATTTAGTTGAACTTAACGAAAAGGTGTTAAAAAATAGCGGCTCACAATGCTGGATTTTAGGTAAACAATTAGAAGAATTTGATTTTAAAACACTTCCTAAACAAATAACTCCTTTCAGCACCATTGAAAGTTTAGTAAAAAAACTATAAAATATTAAGCAAATAAAATATTTTGTTTAACTTTTTTGTATATTTGTTAAACAATGAATAGATCAGTATCAATAATTGGCTCAGGATTTTCTGCTCTCGCAGCAGCATGTTACTTAGCTAAAGACGGAAATAAGGTTACTATATTTGAAAAAAATCAAACTATAGGAGGAAGAGCTAGGCAATTAAAAAAAGATGGTTTTACGTTTGACATTGGACCAACTTGGTATTGGATGCCTGATGTTTTTGAACGTTTTTTTGCAGACTTTAATAAACTTCCTTCAGATTATTACCAACTCAAAAAATTAAATCCTGCTTATAGCGTCTATTTTGGTCAAGATGACTATATAACTATTGAGGATACATTAGAAAAAATATGTGTTGCATTTGAAAGTGAAGAAACAGGAAGTTCAAAAAAGCTTAGAAAGTTTATAGCAAATGCACAACATAACTACAATGTAGCGATTAAAGATTTAGTATACAGACCAGGTATTTCGCCTTTTGAATTAATGACTCCTGTTACTATAAAAAAGATAAATCAGTTTTTTAGCACTATAAAAAAGGATGTAAGGAAAGAATTTAAGAATGACAGACTTTGCAAAATTTTAGAATTCCCAGTATTGTTTCTTGGTGCTAAACCAGACAACACTCCTTCATTTTATAGCTTTATGAATTATGCCGACTTTGGTATTGGTACATTTCATCCAAAAAAAGGAATGTATGAAGTTATTCTAGCAATGGAAACTCTAGCTCAAAGTTTAGGTGTAACTATAAAAACTCAAAACCCAATTGATAGAATTGTCGTAGATAAAGGTGAGGCAATTGGTATAATTTCTAATGGAGAAACTTTTTTAAGTGATATTGTTTTGAGTGGAGCTGATTATCATCATACCGAAAAATTATTAGATAAAAGAGATAGACAATACTCTGAAAGCTATTGGGAAAAGAAAGTTTTCGCACCTTCTTCTCTCCTATTTTATGTAGGCTTTGATAAAAAAATAAGAAATGTAAATCACCATACTTTGTTTTTTGATGTAGATTTTGATACGCATGCTAAAGACATATACGACAACCCAAAATGGCCAGAAGAACCATTATTTTATGCAAGTTTTCCTTCTATAACAGATAATAGTACTGCTCCTGAAGGTAAAGAAGCTGGCATATTTTTAATCCCGCTAGCACCAGGTTTAAATGACACAAATGAGTTGAGAGAAAAATATTTCAATAAAATTATATCGCGATTTGAAAGCTTAACATCACAAAGTGTTAAAGAACATATTCTGTTTAAAGAAAGTTTTTGTGTAAACGATTTTGTAAAAGATTATAACTCATATAAAGGTAATGCTTACGGAATGGCAAATACCCTTATGCAAACTGCTTTTTTAAGGCCTAAATTAAAAAGCAAGAAAGTGAAAAATTTATACTTTACAGGTCAATTAACAGTACCTGGCCCTGGAGTTCCACCTTCATTAATTTCTGGAAAATTGGTGGCAGAACTTATAAAAAAACATCATAATAACTAATCTATGAAAGCATTATTCGATACCGTTTCTCATCAGTGTAGCAAGACTGTCACAAAGTCTTACAGTACATCATTTTCTTTAGCTACAAAAATGCTTTCTAATTCAATTAGACAAGATATTTACAATATTTATGGCTTTGTTAGATTTGCAGATGAGATTGTTGATTCGTTTCATGATTATGACAAAGAAACGCTTTTTAATAATTTTGAAAATGATTTAAAGTTAGCTTTAAATCAAAAAATAAGTTTAAACCCTATTTTAAACTCTTTTCAAGAAACGTATCATAAATACGGCATTGAAAAACATTTAGTGGACTCTTTTATGAATAGTATGCGATTAGATTTACATAAAAGCACATATTTATCAGCTGAAGAATACAAGGCTTATATATATGGCTCTGCTGATGTTGTTGGCTTAATGTGTTTAAAAGTATTTGTAAAAGGCGATGTAGTAAAGTATGAATCGTTAAAAGACTCAGCAATGAGTTTAGGATCAGCATTTCAAAAAGTGAATTTTCTAAGAGACCTTAAAGCAGATTATGAAGATTTAAGCAGGACTTACTTTCCTAATACTGATTTAAGTAAGCTAGATGAAGCATCAAAACAAGAAATAATTGCTGATATTGAGAATGATTTTTCTAAAGGTCTGCAAGGTATAAAACAGCTTCCACTAGAAGCTAAGTTTGGTGTATTTATGGCTTATAGATACTATAATCAACTTTTAAAAAAATTAAAAAAAACACCAGCTTTAGAAATAAAATCAACACGAATTAGAGTGCCAAATTATAAAAAAATAGAACTGTTAACTCGTAGTTATGTCAAATATCAACTTAATTTAATGTAATTTTGAGTATGCAAATTCTCTATTGGATAGTAATTTTTTTAAGCACATTCTTCATAATGGAATTTATGGCTTGGTTTACTCATAAATATGTTATGCACGGATTTTTATGGAGTTTACACAGAGACCATCATAAAAAAGACCATAAAAGCTGGTTTGAGCGTAATGATGCTTTTTTTATTTTTTATGCAATTGTTAGTATGATTTGCTTCTACTTATGGAACTATGAAAACGTTTGGTTTTGTTTGCCAATTGCTCTAGGAATAATGGCTTATGGAGCTACTTATTTTATTGTACATGATATTTTTATTCATCAGCGTTTTAAACTCTTCAGAAATGCAAATAATTGGTATGCTAAAGGTGTAAGACGAGCTCATAAAATGCATCATAAACATTTAGGCAAAGATGAAGGAGAATGTTTTGGAATGCTAATAGTCCCTTTTAAATACTTTAAAAAGTAAATAATGAATCATTTATATCTATTATTAAATTTAGGTTCATTATCAATTCCCTTTTTATTTAGTTTTCATCCAAAATTGAAATTTTATAAGAAATGGAAATCATTGTTTATAGCCATTGCTTTAACAATGCTCATATTTATTCCTTGGGATATAATATTTACCAAAAATGGCATTTGGGGATTTAATGATTTTTACTTTTTAGAAGAACGCCTTTTTGGGTTGCCAATTGAAGAATGGCTATTTTTTATATGTATTCCTTATGCATGTGTTTTTACTCATTATGCATTAATATATTATTTTCCAAGTCTTCAATTAAGAAAAAAAAACACAACAATACTCACTCAAGTTAGTGTTTCTATGCTATTATTGTTATGCTTTGTATATTATGACAAATTGTACACCTTAATTAATTTTTTATACGCAGTTATTTTACTACCTATAGTTTTAAAATGTAATATAGAATTGCTTCAAAAATACTTTCTTACATTTTTAGTGATGCTCATTCCATTTTTTATAGTTAATGGAATATTAACAGGTAGTTTTATAGAAAATGAAGTTGTTTGGTACAATAATTCTGAAAACTTAGGAGTAAGATTACTCACAATCCCTATTGAAGATACTATTTATGCATTTACTTTAATCTTGACGAATTTATTCCTGATTGAGTTTCTTGAAAAGAAATTATTCCAAAAGTAATTCATCAATTTTATCTCTAACTGTATCACTATTCCAATTAGCCGCTCCAGACTTATCAATAATAATATTTCCTTTCTTATCTAATAAAAATGTTCTAGGAATGCTTCTTACTTCAAATAATTTAATTTTAGGTGCTTCAGATGGCATATACACATTAAATGAATAATTCTTTTTTGATAAAAAACTTTTTAAAACATCTTGCTTTTCATCTGACACAAAAACAAAATCTACTTTATCGCTATAGTCATTATATAATTCTTGCATGCTTGGCATTTCTGCAATACAAGGTGGACACCATGTTGCCCAGAAATTTACTAAGACAACTCTACCTTCAGATTGATTAAAATTATAATTGTTTCCGTTTATATCTTTCAATTTCCAGTTATAGTTTGCAACTATATTTAACTCAGATTCATCTTCTATACTTGGGCTAAAAAGCGCCAACCCTTTATGCAATACAATTTGTATTGGTTGTCTTGTTTGCGGAATTAAAATAAGCGCAATTATGACTAAAAAAATGATGTTATTTCGTTGTTTCTTGGTGATATTCATAATAAACTATTAGACTATAAAACTAAAGATTACTTACAAAAAAACTCCTGATTTCTCAGGAGTTTCTTATTTATAGTTTACATCTTTAAATTAAGATGCATTCTCTTTCTTAATTAAATTTAATGCAGAACCTTCATTAAACCAATCTATTTGTGATTGATTATAAGTATGGTTTGCAACGATTACATCTTTACTTCCATCTTTATGTAAAAACTCTAATTTAAGAGGTTTTCCTGGTGTAAATTCATTTAAATCTAAGAAGTTAATAGTATCATCTTCTTGTATTTTATCGTAGTCATTCTCATTTGCAAAAGTTAAACCTAACATTCCTTGTTTTTTAAGGTTTGTTTCGTGAATACGAGCAAAAGATTTAACAAGTACAGCAGCTACACCTAAATGTCTAGGTTCCATTGCAGCATGCTCACGAGAAGATCCTTCACCATAGTTGTGATCTCCAACTACTATAGATTTAATGCCTTTAGCTTTATAAGCACGAGCCACATCAGGAACACCTTCATAATCACCAGTTAATTGGTTTTTTACAAAGTTTGTTTTCTTATTATATGCATTTACAGCACCAATTAACATATTGTTAGATATATTATCTAAATGTCCTCTAAAGCGTAACCAAGGTCCTGCCATAGAAATATGGTCTGTTGTACATTTACCAAATGCTTTTATCAATAATTTTGCACCTTTAATTTCATTTCCGATTGGCTCAAAAGGCGTTAGCAATTGAAGTCTTTCAGAAGTTGGGCTTACAGAAACATCTACTTTACTACCATCTGCAATAGGCTCAACGTAACCAGCATCTTCAACTGCGAATCCTAATGGAGGTAATTCTAAGCCTTTAGGCTCATCTAATTTTACCTCAATTCCATCTTCGTTTAGTAAAGTATCATTCATTGGATCAAAATCTAAACGTCCAGAAATTGCGATTGCAGCAACCATTTCTGGCGAACCAACAAAAGCATGAGTATTAGGATTACCATCAGCACGCTTTGAGAAATTTCTATTAAACGAATGTACAATCGTATTTTTCTCATCGCCTTTTAAATCGCTTCTATCCCATTGACCAATACATGGTCCACATGCGTTTGTAAATATAGTGGCATCTAAATCTTCAAATATTTTAAGGATTCCATCACGCTCTGCTGTAAAACGAATTTGTTCAGAACCAGGATTAATTCCAAAATCAGATTTTGCTTTTATTTTTTTATCTACTGCCTGTTTAGCAATTGAAGCTGCACGAGTTAAATCTTCATAAGAACTATTAGTACAAGAACCAATAAGTCCCCAATCTACTTTAATTGGCCAACCATTTGCTTTAGCTTTAGGTCCTAACTCTCCAACTGGTGTTGCCAAATCTGGTGTAAAAGGTCCATTAAGATGTGGACGTAAAGTATCTAAATCTATTTCAATAACCTGATCAAAATAAGCTTCAGGATTAGCATACACTTCAGCATCAGCTGTTAGGTATTCTTTTATTTTATTTGCTTCGTCAGCTATTTCAGCTCTATCTGTAGCGCGTAAGTAGCGTTCCATTGAAGCATCATAACCAAATGTAGATGTGGTAGCACCAATTTCTGCTCCCATATTACAAATAGTACCTTTTCCTGTACAAGATAAGTTTTTAGCACCTTCACCGAAATATTCAACTATAGCTCCTGTACCACCTTTTACAGTTAAAATACCAGCAACTTTAAGAATAACATCCTTTGCAGATGTCCAGCCATTAAGTTTTCCTGTTAATTTAACACCAATAAGTTTTGGAAATTTTAATTCCCAAGCCATTCCAGCCATAACATCAACAGCATCTGCTCCACCTACTCCAATGGCAACCATTCCTAATCCTCCAGCATTTACAGTATGAGAATCTGTACCAATCATCATTCCTCCAGGAAATGCATAGTTTTCTAGAACTACTTGGTGAATAATTCCTGCTCCTGGCTTCCAGAAACCTATTCCATATTTATTTGATACTGATGCTAAGAAATCGAAAACTTCATTACTAGTTTCATTAGCACGCTTTAAATCTGCTGCTGCACCTTGTTTTGCTTGAATTAAGTGATCACAATGTACTGTTGTAGGAACAGCAACTTTAGCCTTCCCTGCTTGCATAAATTGCAATAAAGCCATTTGTGCAGTAGCATCCTGACAAGCAATTCTGTCTGGAGCAAAATCAACATAATCTTTACCTCTTACATAAGCTGTTGTTGGATTTCCATCCCAAAGATGCGAGTATAAAATCTTTTCAGAAAGCGTTAAAGGTTTACCTACTACTTCTCGTGCTTTATCTACACGTTCAGCCATAGTTGAATACACTTTCTTAATCATATCAATGTCAAATGCCATAAGTTTTATTTAAAGGATGAATATTTGTTTTTAATGTGTTGCAAAATTACAAATTTTTAATCATATTTAAAAATGTGTAACAAAATCTAAAAATTGATGAATATAATTCAAAGAATGATTTGTTTTTCATTGTATTTTTAGATATTTCATAATTTTTTATAGAATAAAATAATAAATTAACAAAATAAATCTATTTAAATTTATTCTTAATTACAGAAGAATCTCTTAAATCTGTCATAGGCTTTTCATAAAATCTGTAAACTAAGTACGATAAAAAAATGGTCATAGATAAATAGACTATTATATAAATGATACTATCAAATTTTGGCAAATCATCTGATGGTAAATAATATTTAAGTAGTTGCAGTATTATTGAGTAATGTAAAACATACATTGCATAAGAAATAAGACTAATATAGGTTATAGGCTTTAATATTAACTTGGTAGCTGAATTTATCTGACTAAATAATGGCAGAGTAAGCATTATAGCTATTGTATTTATTGGTAAATACCAAACATTCCAAAACATTGGATAAGATTCAATAAAAAGTCTTTTAATTGGTATAATAGTATTTAATCCTAAAAATATTATAGCGCCTAAAAAAAACGCTAAGTATTTTATATGCTTCCAAAAACTTGGTCTAACTATAGAAATATATGCTGCTAAAACACCATAGTAAATTGCATCTATTCTATAAATAACTACGGCTTTTAAATTAGTATTCCAATATACCATGCTTCTTGTATGGTCATTGAAACTATATATCAATTTTGTAATTGTAAATAGCATAATTATCAAAAGTGTTATATATAAGAACAACTTATCCTTTGATAATTTTGTCTTTATAAACAAAGTACAATAAAGTAATAATGGACCAATAATGTATGCAAATTCTTCAATTGATAAGCTCCAAGACTCTATAAATAATGAAGGTGTTTCCCATGCGAAATTTTGAATAAAAAACACATATTGCCATAGTGCTTCAGGTAATTCTATTCCTATATAAATTGCAATTCCAATATTTAGCATTAAAGCTAAATAATAGTTTGGAAGGGTTCTAAACCAACGTCTAACCCAAAAGTAAGACACGCTTTTAAAACTAAAATATTCAGAAAGATATAAGTTATAAATGATACGTCCTATTAAAAACCCACTAAGTACAAAAAATATTTCTACACCAATAACTCCAGCAATACTCATCAAATCTGGAATGAATCCCTTGGTTTTTGGTATAATCCAAGTAATATGAGAAAACACAACTAAAAGTATTGCCACAGCTCGCATTAAATCTAAACCAAAAATTCGTTTGTCATAATTTATTTGCATAAAAAAATAGTACTTTTAATGTGTGAAGACTAATGTACTAAAATATTCAGTTTTATTATTGCTTTTAGCAATTTGTGTTGGTGGAATTTACTATCTAAATCTACCTAACAGACATAAAGCTATTGTTAAAACACAAATAAACCATAAGCTTGGATTGGTTGATAATACTTGGAATATTAACAGTACAGACTCTACAGTTTCATTAATTACTCCAACCTTTGTTATAGACAATATTTACAAATCTATGGAAGGACCAAAAGTGATGAGCTCTTTTCAATTAGATTATAAAAAAAACGAATTGGTTTGGATAACATCTTTTGAGACAAAGGCTATTAGCACTAATGAAGTTGACCAGCTTTCAAACGATTATGTTTGTCATACTAATGTAGATTTTTATGATGGTGAACACTATTCTCGTTGGAATCTTAATAACCGAATTGGCGAACAATACCCTAGATTAACATCGATGAGTAATGGTATTGAGCAATATGCCTTTCCTGAAGGGTTTGGATTTCCTGTTTTTACAAATGAAAATTTATTTTTAGCCACACAAACTCTAAACCACAATATTAAAACCGAACCGTTTTCTTTAAAGCATGAAATAAATATTGGATTCAAAAAACATAACAACACTATGAAACCTTTAATGAGTAAAACGGTTTTTGTGATGTTACCTTATAATAGTGAAAATCCATTTGAAGGATTGACAGAAAACAATCCAAACATGTGCCTTCCTGTTGAAACTAAAAACCACAGTTATACAAATAATAATGGAGAAAGTCTATCTGGACATTGGATGGTTTTCCCTGGAAAAGAAATGTATAAATATGACATTACTCATCAATTACAGCTTAAAGACAATACAACAATGCATCATATAGCAACGCATTTACATCCTTTTGCTGAAACTCTTGCATTTAGAGACAAAACGTTGGATTCAACTTTATTTATTTCTAAAGCAGAAAATTATATTGACAAAATTGGTCTTAAAAAAGTAACTCATTTTTCTAGTAAAGAAGGTATTATGCTCTATCCAGATCATGATTATGAGTTAGTATTAACAGTAAATAATACAACAAAAGAAAATCAAGATATGATGGCTAGTATGTTTGTGTTTTTATACGATAAGGAAATGGACAAAAAATTAAAAAGCTATAATCCTGTTCAGTAATGAAAATAGTTTTACTTTTTTGTTTTTATTTTTTAGTTAGTTGTAATAGTAATGATAAAAACTTACCAGTTTTAAGTTACAAAATTGATGGTTCTGGAAACAAATCATACTATACTATAAATTACAAAGAGTTTACAAATCAGTTAGATGAAGACTTTAAAGTTTCTGATAAAGTTTTCATTGCTAACTTTTTCTTTACACGCTGCCCAAGTATTTGTCCTCCTATGCGATTACAACTAATAGATATTGCAGAAACATTTAAAAACGAAAATGATTTTATAATAATTTCTCACACTATCGATCCAGAAAATGATACTGCTCCAATATTAAAAGAATATCAAGAAGCTACAGGAATTAAATCTAGCAAATGGCAGTTTTTACGTTCAACAGTTGAGAACACTAAACTACAAGCAGAACTTTACATGACTAACTTTAAACCTAACCAAGATGGTACAGATTTTTACCATAGTAGTTATGTTGCACTAGTTGATAGAGAACAACAAATAAGAGGGTTTTATAATATTTTAGCTGCTACAGATGTTGAGCGACTAAAAAAAGATATTAATGTATTATTGAATTAAAATAAACTCTTAATTATCTGATCGTCTGAAATACCTTCGGCTTCAGCTTTGTAGTTTTTAATAATTCTATGACGAAGTATTCCGCTAGCTACGGCTTGCACATTTTCGATATCTGGAGAAAATTTACCATTAATTGCAGCATGTGTTTTTGCTGCAAGAATTAAGTTTTGCGAAGCTCTTGGTCCTGCTCCCCAATCAACAAACTCTTTTACTAAATCTGGAGCTGTTGTTCCATTAGGACGTGTTTTGCTAACCATAGTCACAGCATACTCTATAACATTATCAGCAACTGGAATACGACGAATTAACTTTTGAAAATCGATAATCTCTTGGGCAGAAAATAATGGATTTACTGTTGCTTGCACATCTGTTGTAGTCGATTTAACAACTTGTACTTCTTCAGTAAATGAAGGGTAATCTAAATTTATAGCAAACATAAAACGGTCTAATTGTGCTTCTGGTAAAGGGTAAGTCCCTTCTTGCTCAATTGGGTTTTGTGTTGCTAATACAAAATATGGTAAACTTAATTGGTAATGATGACCAGCAACAGTTACAGCTCTCTCTTGCATAGCTTCTAATAATGCTGCTTGAGTTTTTGGAGGTGTTCTGTTAATCTCGTCTGCCAGAATAATATTGGCAAATATTGGTCCTTTTATAAACTTAAAGTGTCTATTTTCGTCTAAAATTTCACTACCTAATATATCGCTAGGCATTAAATCTGGAGTAAACTGTATACGTTTGAAATCTAAACCTAAAGCTTGTGCAATGGTGTTAACCATTAACGTTTTTGCTAAACCAGGAACACCAATTAATAAGGCATGACCACCAGAAAATATTGAAATAAGGATTTGATTTACTACCTCATCTTGACCAACAATTACTTTAGCTACTTCGTTTTTTAAACTTTTATATTTATTTACAAACTGTTCTACAGCTGCTACATCAGACATATATTATTCTTTTTTTAACCAGTTACTATTAAAAACGCAATCTCTATACTCACCATTTATATTGATGTAAGTATCTTTAATTTTTTCGTTTTGCCACTTTTCAATTTCTTTAAACTGTTTATCTTGTTCTGCTAAGTTTTTAATTTTTAAATAATCTCTAGCAAAATTTGCCTCATGCTCATCTATTCTATCAGTAACTGTAAGTATTTTAAACTTTATTCTGTTAATTCTATCTTCATCTTGAAGCACTAAACTCAACTCATTGTCTTTAAGATTTTGTATTTGAGAATATAATTCAGGATCCATTTTTGTTAACTCAAAACTGTAATCTTGAGTACGAGGGTTGATTAATTGTCCTCCATCATTTCTAGTTTCTTTTTCGTCACTAAACTGTCTTGCTGCATCAGAAAAAGTAATTTCACCATCTATAACACGTTGTCTTATAGTATTGATTTTTTCTTTTGCCTCATTAATTGACGCTTGTGTTACTTCTGGACGAAGTAATATATGACGAACATCATATTCTTGTCCTCTAATTTTTTCTAGTAAGATAATATGGTATCCAAAATCTGTTTCAAATGGTTCTGAAATTTCGCCTTCTTCTAATGAGAAAGCAACATCTCTAAACTCTTTAACCATTTGTGGTCGTTTTCTATTAAGTGTATACATTCCACCATCTTTTCTTGAAGCTATATCATCAGAGTACAATACCGCTTTAGAAACAAAGCTAGCTCCATTTTCAATAATATCAGCTTTAAAAGATTTTAGTCTATCTACAACTTTTTTCTTTTCTTCTTCAGATACTTTTGGGATAATTACAATTTGTGCAACTTTTAGTTCTGTACCAAATATTGGACGTTCGTCTTTTGGTATGCTATTAAAGTATTCTCTAACTTCTTCTGGAGTTACTTCAATATCTTCAACAATTTTACGTTGCATATCTGCCGCAAGTTTTCCATCTCTATTGATTTCAAACATTTCTTCACGCAAACTTTGCTCTGTATCTTTATTGTAAAATTTTAAAAGCTCATCCATTGAACCATTTGTTTCTTGTAAGAAGGCATTAATTTGTTGATCAATATTAGAGCGTATTTCTAGCTCATTTACTGTAATACTATCTTGTATTGCATTATGTGCGTACAATTTATCTTCTAATAATTTACCAAATAATTGGCAACGTGTAATATCTGCAGTTGAAACTCCTCTAGCCTTTAATTGAATAAATTCTTTATCAATATCAGAATCTAATATTACATAATCTCCAACAACTCCAATAACACCATCTATTTTAACACGTTGGTTACTATTAATTGTAGTGTCTTTTTTTGATTTAGCTTCAACTTTGTCTTCAATAACTTCTTGAGCCGAATTAATATTAAAACTTAAAAGCGTTAATAATGTAAGTGCTAACTTAGTGTTAGTTGTAAATTTCAAATTGATTGTTTTTAATTGCATCTTTTGTAATATCAGTTTCGAGTTGTTTTATTAACTCTAATTTTCTTTTGTTAATTATAATTTGATTTATGGTAGGTCTAACGTACTCTAATGGCGCATAATCGTTTTGCAATAACACATCATTAATTTGCATCAAATATAGGCTTAAAGAATCTTTGAGTTGTATAAAATTAGATTTTTTTAACAGTTCTTTTTTGTTCTCTGCATTGACTACAGGAATTTTATGCATCACTTGAGAAGTCTTAATCCATGTTGAATCCTTTAATGAATAAGATTTGAATTGCACAGAGATAGAATCTAAAAACTTCTTATCCTTTTTTGTGTATCTTTTAAAACGATTTTCTATATCGTCTTTATTAAGAGCATTTAGCGGAATATTTATATATCTGAATTTTATTAGCTCTTCGTTTAGTTTAAAGGTCTCTTTATTAGTTTCGTAAACTTTTTTTGCCTCTTCTGGAGTCACCAATGTATCCATTGTTTTGTTTACTAATGCTTCTAAATAAGCTTTTGTAAATAAGTCTTTTTTATACTGCTCTACTAGTTTAATAAATTCTTGTTGTTGCTCTTCTGGTAAGTTACGCTCAGAACCATCAACTAATAATAGCTGAGTTGCCCAACGCGTAATGAATCCGTTTACAACAAGTATACTGTCTTTTGATGAAGTTCCTTCGGCCACTAAACCTTTAATATCATCTTCATATAAATAATTATCGTTTACTCTCGCTACAGGAATCCTATCATCTGATTCTTTAAAAAAATTACATGATAATAAAGAACAAAAGCAAACAAGAATAGTTATATGACTTTTTTTAATCAATTTAATTTAGTTTTTAATTTGAGATTTCACCTTAGTTAATACATCTTCATTCACTATTACTTTGTAGCGATTATTTAACGTGTTTAACCAGTTTTCTTCAATAAATCCTTGATAATCGCTAGTTGCTTTTCCTTTTGCCTCATCAAAAGTTTTATTTGAAGCTGGTTTTATACTATTAATTAAAATTACATGAAAGGCATCATTATAATTATAAATTTTTGAAACACCTTCTTTAAGTTCTAAATCAATTGGTAATGATTGATTAGAGGTCTCCATAAGTCCTTTTGTAAAAATTACCTTTTGGATTTTATCAGAGTTTAATTCTTGACTAATATCTTCATCAGACTTACCTTTATTCATTAAGGCTTTAACTTTTTCAATGTCTTTTTGTTTTGCAGCTGTAGCAATAACAACATCTACTCTAGTATTCCAAACATAAGTAGACGCATTTTTTTCAAAATAAATTTTTAGACCAATGCTGTCGTTTATTGCTGCACTCCAGACTTCTTTCTCCATTAAATCAAACAATAACAACCCATCTCTATATTCTTTTAAAATTTGTGCAAAATCTTCATTTACAAACTCTAAATTTTCTTCATGGTAAGCTAATATTACAGCTTCTTGATATGATTTATACTCTTTTCTTATAATATCGCTAAATGCCATTTGTTTTTCAAAATAGGCTTTTTGAACTGCAGCTAAATGATTTGCAAAATCACTATACAATACTGTTTTACTACCAACTTTAAACAGTTCTTTGTTTGCTTCTACATTAGAAGGCACTATCCAGCCTCTAGAAAAATAACTTGATGTTAAAATAGATTCAAAATAAATTAATGCTTTCTCATTATCTTTCACATCGTATTGCTTTTTAAGCTTACTAGCTAAAGCGTCATTAATAAGGCTAGAGCGTGAATCTCTTTTAACTCTATTTTCTACTTCATTTTTAATTTTTTCGATTGGTTGCAAACCTTCTTTACTAATCAACTTAATAATGTGCCAACCGTAATTAGATTTAAAAGGTTTAGATATTTCGCCTTTTTCTTTAAGGCTGAATGCCACTTTTTCAAACTCTTGTGAGCTTAATTGACCTCCTGTAAATGGAGTAAGAAGACCTCCTTTATCTGATGAACTTTTATCTTCTGAAAACTGTTTTGCTAATGATTCAAAATTTTCACCTTGATTAATCTTTTTATAAATTTCATTTATACGAACCTCAGGATTAACCAAACTATCTTTTTGGTTGTTCATTATCATTATATGCTCAACTGTAACTTCGCCAAGTGTAGGTCTTTTATCTTCCACAATAACAATATGGTAACCAAATCGGGTTCTAAAAGGCATAGAAATCTCTCCTACTTTTGTACTAAACGCAGCGTTTTCGAAAGGATAAACCATTTTAAAAGCTGAAAAATAACCTAAATCTTCAGCAAAAACCGTCTCACCATCATGAACTTCACTTTTAACTTTTTCAAACCCTTCACTCAAAATACGTTTGCGCAAATCGATTAATTGGTTATAAACATTAAGAGTGTCTTTTTCGTTTTCATCAATTCTAACTAATACATGCTTAGCTTTTATATCGTAAGCCATTCTGTTGTAAGCCTCTTTTATTAATGCTTCAGTTACATTAGAATCAGACATGTAGTTTTTAGATAATTGCTTTTTGTATCCTAAAAACTCTCTTTTATAAGTAGGTATTGTATCTAAACCTAAACGTTTAGCTTCTTTAATTTTAAGTTTATAATTAATAAATAATTGCAAATAAGTATCTACATCTTTTTGTGATTCGTCTTTAACTAAATCTAAGTTTTTATTATAAACTCTAACAAACTCTGTAGCACTAACAGGCTCGTCATCAACAGTAAATAAAACATCGTCAGAGCTTTTTTGAGCAAGACTATTTGCTGTTATAAACAGCGACAAAAAAAATATTGAAAATTTAAAATTCATAACTTAAACTAATTAACAATTACAGCAAAAATAACACAATTAACACATTATGCAAGTTGCTTTTTTGAAACGATTATATTATGATTTTAGTATATTAAAGTATTAGGTGCATTAATACTATTATTAAGTACTAAATACAAAAGTTTTTAACACGAAAACGTTGTAGTAATTTGTTTTGTTTATTTGGTTCGGTTTATTTGGTAAGTTTACTAAAATCAATTAAATAATTATGATAAAACTTTACACTACATTTTGTTTGTTTTTTGTTGGTTCACTTTTTTATGCACAAGAAACATTGACTTTTTCCAATTATAATGGTTCAGCAATTAACCTTACAGCAACAACATCAACAGTAAATAATTCTATTACTATAGTTTTTGAAGATGCTGATATTATTAATAATTTTTACACACAATTTCAAAACGAAATTTATATGTTTGGTGGTTTAAATACTGATGCTGGAGGATTTCAAGGATCGCCTTCTTTTAGTGATTTAGGCTCTCAACCTCAATTAACACTGATAGATTCTGATAATAGTGTACAACCAAACACCTATAGTATCACTATTAATTTAGCTCAACATTACACCCTTGTTCCAAACGGAACAACGGTATACGGTTTTAATCTATTATTTCAGAACCAATATAGTGGTGGTGGAAATAATCAAACTCTTGATTTGTATATCGATTTAGTAGATGCAGTAAAAGATAGCACATTAAGTATTGATGACTTTAGTGCAACTGTTAAAGCTAAATGTTTAAACAATAATTTGCAGTTAACAAATTATACAGGACCACTATCAATAACAATTTTTGATATTAATGGGCGAATAATTAATACACTAACAGATATAAGTAATTCTAACATCCATAACATTCGGTTAAATTTACCTAAAAGCCAGCTTTGCATTGTTCATATTAAAGGAGATAGTTTTGTGGAAACATTAAAAACCATTTCAAAATAACACGACAATTAACAAATCAACTAATTTATTGGCGATTGAACTTTCAATCGCCTTTTTTTTTTGTGAAAGTACATATCTTTATAACTCTATTTTAAAAAAAAATGAAATATACTACTGAAATAATTGTTGAAGTCCCAATCGAAACATTCATTAAAAAATTTGATAGTGCCGAAAACATGAAACATTGGCAAAGAGGTTTAGTTTCTGTAGAGCATGTTTCAGGTGATCCTGGTCAATTAGGTGCAAAGATGAAGTTGCATTTTAAAATAGATAAAAGAGAATTTGAACTACTTGAAACCATAACACACCGTAATTTACCACATGAGTTTCATGGTACTTATACAATGAAAGGTATTCATAATACTCAAGAAAATTATTTTAAATCTACTGAAGAAGGTTATACAAAATGGACCTCTGTAAGTGATTTTATGCCCTTGAATCTAACAATGCGAATTATGACGTATTTAATGCCTAAGGCTTTTAAAAAACAATCTTTAAAGTATATGAAAGACTTTAAAAACTTTGTGGAAAAAGGTGTATCTGTATCAAATGCGTAAATTAAAACTTATTTGGGATTTTAAAGGACCTACAGCGAGTAAAATTGCTGAACATCATCTCATACATTTAAAAGAATACATACAAATTAATAATGTAAATGTGAATGTTACTGGACATGAAGTAATAAATGAACTTCATGCGATTGCATTTATTGTTGTTAATGAAAATGATATGAAACCCATCAGAGATGTATTAAAACCACATAGAGGTCAAGTATATTCAGAATAGCCAAAAATTCCATTTACCCTTTTGTGTTATAACACATATTTTTAAAAAACAATTTTATTGTACTTTTGCAACCCTTAAAAAAACTAAACGAAATGAAAAAAACTTTACTTATTATTATCACATGTTTTGCAATTACAAACTTTTATGCTCAAAGAGCTATCTCTGAAGAGGTTAGTTATTTTGATATAAGAATACCAAATCAGCCATTAGAGAGTTCGGTAAAAACTTATAAAGTAATTGTAGATACACCTTATACCTTAACTGTTGAAGAATTAGAAGCACAATCTAAAGCCGATTTTGAAGCTGAAAAAGCTAACTATGGTAATATTCTTAAAGAAAGTGAAGCAGAATATCAAGACCGTTTAGCTAATCATGATGACGAAGTAAAAAAGGCAGAAGCCCGTTATGACAAAGAAATGGCAGATTTTAAAGACCTTTCTTTGCTAGAGCGCCTTGCATTAACAGACCAAGGTAAAAAACCACAACTTATTGTACCTTCTAAGCCAACATATGTTAAACCTAGAGAGCCTCAATATATTCAACCTAACCTTGATGACCATTTAATTTTTGATAATCAAGTGCTTGCAGATGGAGTTGAATTACTAGGTTATGAAAAAGGAGGATCAGACGTTTTGTTTATTATAAACATTTCAAAAATGGTGTTTCAAGATAATGGAGGACAAACATTTTATAGTCAACCAACAACATTAAAAGTTATGAAAGGAAGCGCTGTTATTAATGAGAAAACTTTTGATAACGAATTCCAATTTTTAACCTCATCGTCTAGTAATACTATTAATTTAGATCGTCATGAAAAAAATAACGTTAATAAAATAATGAGAAATATATCTACATATATAAATGAAGAATTTGGTCATATACCAGTAGCTTCAAATATTATGATAGAATATCCTAAAAATAAAGACAGAGAATACGACGCTCTTGAAAATGCAAAAATTAAAGCTCTTTCTGCTTACAGAAAACTTAAAAAAGATGCCACAACAGAAACTAGAGAACGTGCAAAATCTGAGTTAGAAGCTGTAAGAGAAGTTTGGAAAGCCGAACTTGCTAAAATAGATTACAACGACAAAAAAGCTGTAATGAACAAAGATGTTGCTAAAATGATTTTCTTCAATCTTATGCGTGTTGATATCAGTTTAAAAGATAAAGCTCAAGCTGAAGAAACTTTGGCTGCAATGCAAGAAAAACGTATTGATTTAGATTTAAGTTACGACGAGAAAAACACATTTACACGTTTAGAAGAGCAAGTATATAAAATGTAAGAAATGACAAAAAACATAATAATCTCTGCAATTGCTATCCTTACTTTAAACTTTGGATTTGCCCAAACATTCCAAACACAAGTTGGACCAAGCTTCAAAAAAGAAAGTGAAAAAGATATTTATCATATTGTATTCCCTTCTGCTTATGGATTTATGACACTTCATCATTTAGACAATGTAATGATGGATAATACTAAAGCAATGGTTTTAACCAAATATGACCAAACGATGCAGTCTATTGAAACTAAAACTTTCAATTTGCCTAAATTAGGTCAACGAGCTGCCGATTTGCAACGTGTTATTGAATTAGATGATAAACTAATTTTCTTATCAACCTCAATGGATAAAAAAACTGGTGCTCATCAAGTATTCGCACAAGTATACAATCAAAAAGATAATAGTGTAAGTGCTGAAAAAGTATTAGCTTCAATACCAATTGAAGGCTATTCAAATTCTGGATATTACCAAATTGCTGTGTCTCCAAATCAGTCTAAAATAGCTATTTATGCAAATATGCCTTTCGAAAAGAAGATGCAGGAAAAAGTTCAGGCGTGGATGTATGATATTGAACTAAACAACCTTTGGAAACATTCAGAAACGTTAAGTTTTGAAAGTGAAAGAGCTTATCAAGAAGAAACTTTTGTTAGTAATGAAGGTCAGCTATATGTATCTAAAGTGACCGATTTTTATAAAAAAACTAGAACTACTCATCTTTTAAAATGTAATGGTAAATCTTTTGAGAGTTCTGTACTATCAGCCGATGGTTTTCAACCAATGGACATGTCACTTATTAATGTAACTGGAAAGCCAATGTTAGTTGGGTTTTTCTGGGATGGTACAAAAGGAATTATAAAGGTAAATTCTGAAGAAGGCAATGATAATGATGGCGCTTTTTTATATGATTTATCTGAAAGCAAAATTACAGGCATTCATAAATGGAATTCTTCATTAAATACTAGTGATCTTAAAAGTCTTGAAGTTGTTGATGTAAAAGTTATTGGTGACGATATTTTTATGATTGGTGAAAAAAGATTGGAAAAAAGTGAATTCAGAAAAAATGGCTCTACTCCTACTATGGATTTAGATTATTTCTACACTTTTGGGTCTAGCGTTATAGTAAATTTAGATACTAAAGGCACACTTAAAAGTTTTACACCTCTTATGGGTTCAAAACTATATAAAAACACAGACAAAGAAAAAGGATCTGTTGCTGCTTTATATCTAGAAAATGGTTTACGTATATTTTCTAACAACGATTATATTCGCTGCGATTCTTTTTTCACACAAAACAAAGCAACTTTTAACTCTCCTTCTGTTAGGCCAAACGGAATAGGAACAACTCCATATATTATTCCTGCTACTGTAAGTGAAGTGAAAAAATATAATTTAGTGTATTATATTACTAATTATAGTGACCAATATTGGTTGAATAAAATGAGTTGGTAAAATTTATCTTTCAATAATAAAAAAACGTCCTAAAAGTGAATTTACTCTTAGGACGTTTTTAGTTATATTTAATACAATTAAGAATTAACACGCAACCTTTTTACAAAAAACACATCTATAAAAAAAGTGTTAACTTACTAATATATAACTATATGAGAAATTTAATTTTACTTTTCATTTTTACAATTACATTAATTTCATGTAATAATGATGATTCGCAAATAGATAAAAATACAACCAATAGTGTTGTTTTATTAAAAGTTGATTTTTTAACTAGCACTTTTGAAGGAGGAAAAGAGATTGTTTTCCCAGAGACAAACACATTCACAATTACACATACTTATCATCCACCAGGTGATTTTGGAAGTGTACAATTATATTATCAAGAATTAAATCAATTGTTATTTGATGGTGATATTATTTGGATGGGATTAGGAGACGTATCATATCCTTCAACAATAGATTTACCAGAAACATTTACTACTGTTAACTCAAATTTACCTTTACCTAACTTAAATCAGTTTAAAAAAGTAATGTATGATGAGTTTGCTTATTATCCAGACACTATTGATTATTCCAGTATTTGGAACTCAATATCTAATTTAGAAATTGTCAATAATTATTTAAACACTAATCCTAATGGAAAAATAAATTTATTCCTATATACACCAAGTGTCGGAATTGGTAATCCAGCAGATTGGGATTGGTACATTATACTTAAAAATTAAGTCCTTTATTAAAGGTTATCTCGAATAATTAGGAGATTCTTTTGTTATAGTAACATCGTGTGGATGACTTTCATTTATACCTGAAGCAGTAATTTTCACAAACTGCCCTGTGTTTTGTAATGTTGCAATATCTTTCGCTCCGCAATAACCCATTCCTGCACGTAAACCACCAACAAACTGATGTATACTCTCAAATAAATCGCCTTTGTATGGTACACGTCCTACAATACCTTCAGGAACCAATTTTTTAATATCGTCTTCAACATCTTGAAAATAACGGTCTTTACTACCTTGCTTCATGGCTTCAACAGAACCCATTCCTCTATACGATTTAAACTTACGTCCTTCATAAATTATGGTCTCTCCAGGAGATTCTTTAGTTCCTGCTAATAACGACCCTAACATAACTGTGTCTGCTCCAGCAGCAATAGCTTTTGGTATATCTCCTGTATAGCGTATTCCACCATCTGCAATAACTGGAACTCCACTTCCTTTAATGGCTGCAGCAACTTCTAATACTGCAGAAAATTGTGGAAAACCAACACCAGCTACTACTCTTGTTGTACATATAGAACCTGGACCAATTCCTACTTTTACTGCATCTGCACCTGCTTCAACTAAATATTTAGCTGCTTCGCCTGTAGCTATATTTCCAACTACAACTTCTAATTTAGGAAACTGCTGCTTTATAGCTTTTAAAATAGTTACCACTCCTTTTGTATGACCATGAGCTGTATCAATAATTACTGCATCGACACCAGATTTAACCAATGCCTCTGCTCTATCAACAGCATCTGCAGTAACACCAAGTGCAGCCGCAACACGTAAACGACCAAAACTATCTTTATTAGAAATTGGTTTTTGAGTTAGTTTTGTAATATCTCTAAATGTAATTAATCCTGCAAGTTTGTAGTTATCATCTACAATAAGTAATTTCTCAATTTTGTTTTTTTGAAGAATACCTTCAGCTTCTTGCAACGAAGTACCAACTGGAGCTGTTACTAAATTATCTTTAGTCATCACTTCAATAATTGGTCTGTTATTATCTTTTTCAAAGCGTAAATCACGATTTGTAACAATACCTTTTAAAGCACCTTTATCATCAACAATAGGAATTCCGCCAATACTATGTTCTGCCATATTTTGCTTGGCATCTAAAACCTTAGCAGTTAGTGGAAGTGTTACAGGATCAGTAATCATTCCGCTTTCAGCACGCTTTACTTTACGAACTTCGTTAGCTTGCTCTGCAATAGTCATATTTTTATGCAACACACCAATACCTCCTTCGCGAGCAATAGCAATAGCCATAGCGCTTTCGGTAACTGTATCCATAGCTGCGGAAACAATAGGAATATTGATTTTAATATTACGTGTAAATTGTGTTTGAATATTGACTTCGCGAGGAAGTACTTCAGAGAAAGCTGGAACTAAAAGGACGTCGTCGTAAGTTAGTCCTTCACCTACTATTTTATTTTGATGTGCTATCATTTTGCAATTAAAATTTAATTGCATGCAAAGATACAATTATTATTGCTAATACCGTTTTAAGTGAATATTATTTATTTTATTTCTGAAATACAGTAAGATCTGAGTATGTTTAATGCATAATTGAATCGCTCTTGAGGATTGGCAATATCGCCTTCAAATCTAATCTGTTTGGGCACAACTAAACTATACAAAAACTTTCCTTTTGCCATCCGTTCAATCTTTTTTAAACTACGCTCGTCCATCAACTGATAGATATTCTCAATCCAAACAAACTGCTCTTCATGTAAAATAGTTTTATCCCAATTTAAAGCTTCTTCACCTTTTAAAACAGTTTCAGACAGATATACTTCTTGTAAAAATTCAAACGAATTAAAAAACACTTCTTCACTCCCTTGATTAGCATAACCTTTAACCTTTTTATTGGTAAAAATACTATAAGGAAATGCTTCAACTAATCGCAATTTTTTCGAAATATAATAAGCCATTTTTGGCCACACTACTTCATGCTCCTTAGTATCTAGTTTAGCAATTATCCAAGAGTAAAAATCTCGACGTTGCTGAATTGAAGTATACTCTTCTGGTTTATTATTTGTGAGATTGAAATTGTTTGCTTTTTGCCAAACGTCTGTATTGTTCTTTCTATCAGATTTTAGCCAATCTTGAGGCAAGAGTTCATTATTTTGAGTTGACTTCTGATAGTCTTTTAGGCTTTTCCATTCTCTGGAGAATGTTGTAAAAGAAAAAAGTAATAAAATTGAAAAGACTATTAGCTTCATGTATACATATTCAATGTCGAATAAATATACGAGAATTTATACTGTAGTGGTTTTATTTTTAAACAATTGAAATAAGATGATTAGCACTGATGCTGTAAAAGTTAATGTCATTAGAATACCTGAAAGCATTACAATATATTTCATCCAAAGCAATCCTGTCCACAGTAAATATAAGCCACCAAAAGTAAGAACTACTGATACAAATGGCTCTACAATTAAAAACAGTTTTAGCTTTTGATTAAGCTTTGTTGTACTCAAAACTAATCCAACTAAAAAAAAGATAATCGACATCGATAAAATGTGATTATGTACTAAAGTGAGCATTTCCTGTTCACTTTTTTTAAACTTCATAACTTCTGCATCTTCATCGGCTTCGTTTCCTAAATACTGCTCTTCAATACCATTTGGAGCTGCAGATGACGTTTCACCAACAAAAATTAGTCCTGTATAAAAACCAATACTTAATACTAAAATAAAAGCACCTATAAGTAGCTTAATTTCTTTTGGTAAGGTATATATAAGACCGTTTAGCTGCATTATAAGATGTTTTTAGAGTGAAGTATTTTTAATGATTTTAACAAATCATTCATAGCATTTGTCATTGACCTAACTGAAATTGTAGCACCAGAAATAGCAACTACAGTATCGTTATATCTCAACTCATCATTTTGTGTTTTACCAATAAACTGTTGTAACCAACGCTTGCTACCAATTTCGCCGCCATAATCTTCTCTATAAACTAATATTTTGGCCTTTTTTACAATTAAATCAGTATCTAACAGTACTAAATAGTCAAACTCATCAGTTTTACTTGGCGCTTTAGACACATAAGCATAACCTATAGTTTTTGTTTTAGATTTTATTTCGAATAAATTATCTGAACCAAATTTTGAAGGTAAATTAGAAGCTACTTTTGCATCAATAATTTTAGATTTAAACTCAAATACCTCAACATTATATGTGTCTTTAATCTCCTTATCTACCTTTTTTTGAAGGTGCTTTGGAAGTCCGAAAGACAAAAAAACAAATGCTGTTAATAAGATTGTAAATTGTTTAAATTTCATTTTGCAAAGATATTTAATTAATTGTTGTTAGTACAACATAAATGCCAAATAGCTAAAGAGAAAATTTCTTTTCATCTTTAGCCACAGGACAATTAAAAACTAATTCACTCTAAAAATATTTTTGTTTCTAGAACCATACGCCTAATCCAACATTTAATTGGTTTGGTAAATCTGCATTGGTTGCATTATCTTTTATTTGATAATCTGCTTTTACTACTGCTCCAGGAGCTACTTTATAGCTTAATCCTAAAGTCCATTCGTTTCTATTATAAGCATCATTCTTTACTAAACCACCATCAACAGAGGCATGAGTATCATAATCTTCATAGCGTGCAAAAGCAAACAATTGTTGTTGTTTATCTGTAGGCAACAAATTATATGCAGCCTCTAAATACCAACCTTGTAAAGCACTTCCTAAATCTGTTGAGTATAATGTGTTATAATCTTCTGTATCATTTAAGCTAGCATATATAAATTGACCTCTTGCTGTAAAACGTTGGTATGCGTAGCGTGCATCAAAACCTAACATTGAAATTCCTACTGAAGAACCATCTATATCATCTACATCATCTTCAGCTTGAGTACGACCAAAATACCCTGATAAACCTAAACGTAATCCTGGTAAGCCATAGTAATCTAATTTAGCTGCAAAGTTAGGAGAATCTATTGTAGATTGAATTCCTTTTTGACGTCCATTACGTAATGCGTTACTACCACCTAAAATCTTTGTACCATTTACAGATGCAAAACCATTAAATACGTAAGCTTGATATCCTAAAGATATTTCATTAAAACGACCTGAAACTCCAGCACCTATTTCTCTCCACGTTGTTGGTACAATACTTCCATCAATACTTGGTCGCTCAACTCCATTAAAAGTAGTTGGTTCATGATATTCGTTTACGATTCCCATTGGCACTAACATTAAACCTCCACGAAGGTTAACATTATCTGATAAGTTATACTGCAAAAAAGCTTGCTCTACAAATACTTCTTCAACATGCTCTAACTCAATTTCTGTTACAAATTGTACTTTATCATTAAACTTGTAACCAAAAAGTAATACTAAACGCTGTACATCTAATTCTCCATTATTTCCTTCAGGTTGGTTATAAGTAATCTCACCATAACCACCAACTGTTACACCGCTATTAATATTTCCAGACAGAATACGTTGCGCAGCATTTTGTTGATTTTGAGGGTTTGTTGATAAAGAATCTGGTACTGTTTGCGCAAAAGAAGTTGCGCATATAAAACTTGCAAAAAGTAGGGTTAATTTTTTCATTTTTTTGATTGTTGTTGTTTTTATTTAGACTTGTTATAAATAATTATTTCTAATTCGAGTGCAAAAATAATAGGACATTTTAATTTTGCAAAGTTTATTTAGACTTATTTTAAATAAAAAAATGAAGATTATCTAACTAATTAATTAACAACGATTAAGAGAATAAAAAATTAATGGTAAGCTGTGAAAATTTTTGTGGCCTCATTATAGGCGCTTTCAAAACTTAATGCGTTTAAGCTGTTGTTTTGTTTAGAAGTAAAATATGATAATAGTTTTTCAGTTGGCATATTGCCAGTAAGATCGTCTTTTGCCATTGGACAGCCACCAAAACCCTGTATTGCACCATCAAAACGTTTGCATCCTGCTTTATAAGCTGCATCAACTTTTTCAAACCATGTATTAGGTGTTGTATGTAAATGGGCGCCAAACTCAATTTGTGGGTACTTTGGTATTAAATTAGAAAATAAATAGTCGATATTTTCAGGATTAGATGTTCCTACAGTATCACTTAACGATAGTATTTTTACTCCCATTTTAGCCAAACGTTCAGTCCACTCGCCTACTATTTCTACATTCCATGGGTCTCCGTAAGGATTACCAAATCCCATTGAAATATAAACTACAACCTCCTTATTGGTTTTATTAGCAATCTCTAAAATCTCACTTAAAGTTATTACAGATTGCGCTATGGTTTTGTGTGTATTACGCATTTGAAAGTTTTCGGAAATAGAAAACGGATAACCTAGATAATCTATCTCACCATGTTTAGAAGCATCTTCAGCTCCTCTTGTATTGGCAATTATAGCAAGTAATTTACTAGAGGTTTTTGATAGATCTAATTTTGATAAAACTTCTGCTGTATCTACCATTTGAGGTATTGCTTTTGGAGACACAAAACTACCAAAATCAATAGTATCAAAACCAACTCTTAATAACGATTGAATGTACTGTACTTTTTTATCAGTCGGAATAAAGTCTTTAATGCCTTGCATAGCATCTCTAGGACATTCAATGATTTTTACTGGCTTTGACATTCAGCTTTAATTAGATTGTAAAATTACCATTATTTTTCTGATAGTAAAATGAAAATTGCAATACCAACAAATACTATGATTTGTAACCATTTAAGTATAAAACCTACATTCTTATGCTTTTTTATATATTCTGAAATTAATCCTGAAAGGACAGCTATAATAGAGAATATAATAAACGATACGATCATAAAAATAAACCCTAAAACATAAAACTGTGTAATGGTGCTTAACGTATTACTAAACAAAAAACCTGGAAAAAATGCCAAAAAGAAAATAGACACTTTTGGGTTTAAAACATTCATAATAAACCCTTGTTTAAATAATTGTATAGTACTTTTTTTAGGGATATTATTAGAATTTAAACTCAATTCAGCATCGCTTTTATAGACATTAAAAGCTAAATAAAGCAAATACAATGCTCCAAAAAGCTTAATAATAAAAAACAGTGAGTCATTTTGTTTTATAATTGCTGAAACACCAAAAGCTACTAAAGTAGTATGAACTAAACACCCAGTTATTAGCCCACAAACCGTTGCTATACCATACTTTTTTCCATTAACTAAACTTTGCATTAAAACATAAATATTATCTGGCCCAGGAGAAATTGCTAAAGCAGAAGTAGCTAGTATAAATGATAGTAAAAGGTCGTAGTTCAAGTTGGCTTTATTTTTTAAGTAAAAATAATATTAAAAAAAGTAGCAAAAAAATGTAAGTAACCCTTACTTATTTTCGACATAATTGTTTCAACACTAACTCTATACAAATGAAAAACTTTACTCAAACCTTAAAAACCCCAATTTTTCTATTTGCATTGCTCATTGTACCAAGTGTTTTTGCGCAATCTGTAGCAAATTATGATGTGTCAATAACTACAATATGGAATACAACAGATCATACTTCAGTACCTGGAAACGCGCATTGGTCTGATCTTATTGGAGCAACACATAATACAGAAAATGAATTTGTAGATTTAGGTGTTTTAGCAACTTTAGGTATTAAAAATGTAGCTGAAGGTGGTGATAATGGTGCAATTACTAATGAAATAAATTCAGTTATTACTGCAGGAAGAGCTGACCAATTATTACAAGACGACTTCCCTTTTGCAGCAGTTAGCACTGCTGGTTTTACAGGTTTACAAGTAAGTGAGGGCTTTCCTTTTATAACTTTAGTGTCGATGGTTGCGCCAAGTCCAGATTGGTTTATTGCAGTAAATAGTTTAAACTTAAGATCAGGAAATAATGCAATAAACAATGGGTGGAAAGATACATTTACACTGGATGTTTTTGCTTATGATTCTGGCACAGATAGTGGTACTAATTATACTTCATCAGATAACCCAAATGCTCCAGTACCAGTGTTTATGATAACAGGATTCCCTATTAATGGAAATAAAATGGCAACAATAACATTCACCTATAACTCATCTACATTAAGTGTTGAGAATTTTAATTCTGTGAAAAAAGTTGAAATCTACCCTAATCCATCTTACGGAATTGTAAACATAAAAACCTCTGGTGCAAATAGTGTTGCTTTGGCTTCTATGTACGATGTTTTAGGAAAACGTGTTGGTAATTTTAAAAACATTACTCAATCAGAGAATTTTAAAATAAATACTTCAAACTTTAAAGACGGAATTTATGTTTTAAAACTTAGTTTAAGTGATGGTTCAATTGTTTCAAGGAAGCTTATTTTGAACTAAATCAGACATCTAAAAATTTATACAATCCTTTGTTTTTAACAATATTTGGCTATTTTTACCCAATAAATCTTAACCTACTAACTAATGATTATTAGATTTTTACCTCTTAAAAACATATTCTTTGTTTTAAGTATAGCACTATTAGTTTCTTCAAATGGTTATTCTCAAGTAGAGCCTGTTTGCGGTTTTGTTGCTACACCTGAAGCTCAAGAACGATTTGAAAGACTTCTTCCTCAAATTAAAAAATATGAGCAAGAATATTATAACAAGTCTTTATCAAGATCATCAACAGCTATAAGCTCTATTCCCATTAAAGCCCATATTTTAAGAACATCATCTGGTACTGGTGGCTTAACTGTTACTCAGTTGAATGATGCAATTGCAAATATGAATGCGTATTATGCAAATGCTTATATAGAATTCTTTTTATGTGATGGAATAAACTATATAGATGATTCAACATATTATGACTTTGAAACCAATGAACAAAGTGCTTTAACAAGTGGAAATAATGTAAATAATGTTATTAATATTTACTTTGCGAATACAGTAACAAGTAGTGATTCTGGTGGTGGATTATGTGGTTATGCCTATTTTCCTGGTGGACCAGAAGTTATTTTAATGGACAATGGTTGTGCGATAAATGGTAGTACATTACCTCACGAAATGGGTCATTTCTTTGCATTATACCATACTCATGGACCAAGTAATTCTGCATTAACAACAGAATTAGTAAACGGAACTAATTGTGATACTAATGGTGACTTAATTTGTGATACACCTGCAGATCCTCAATTATCATATAGCAATGTTACTGGTGCATGTAATTATATTGGTACAGATACAGATGCAAATGGTGATACATTTGTACCAGACCCTCAAAACATAATGTCGTATTCGAGAAAAGAGTGCAGAACTTTATTTTCGCCTCAACAATATGCTCGCATTTATGCAACTTTTCAAACGTCAAGAAATAATCTATCATGCCCAAGCTTTAATGTGGCTTTTGATGCAAATTACACAAGAGATTGCAGTAATTCGTTAACAGTTAATTTTACTGATACTAGTGTTGGAGCGACATCTTGGCAATGGGATATTGATGGCGATGATATTATTGATTATACAACTCAAAATCCAACACATGTTTATAATGAAGGTGTTTTTGATGTTACCTTAACTATTTCTAATGGAACAAGTTCGTTAACAAAAGTGTATTCCGAACTTATTGAAGTAGGTTCTAATCCTATAAACACAACTCAGCTTCTTTTTACATTAACAACAGATAATTGGCCTGCTGAAACAACTTGGGAGTTTAAAGATAGTAATGATATTGTTTTATATTCAGGAGGTCCATATATAGAAGGCACCCATGATTTTACAACTTTTAATGAAACTTTTAATATTGTAGCTGATGAGTGTTATACACTAACTGTTAGTGATAGTTATGGTGATGGTATATGTTGTGCTTCTGGAACTGGATCATACGAGTTAAAAACTCTTGAAAACGTGGTTATAGCAACTGGAGGTGATTATGGCTTTGGAGAAGAAACTTATATGTCTAATCAATCTTTAGGTGTTGATGATTATTTTATTAATAATAAGATTAGTGTTTATCCAAATCCAACAAATACAGTTTTAAACATAAAATTAAATCAGAATAGCAATCTACCAGATAGTTATAAAATATATAATATGCTTGGTCAACTAATAGATGCTAAAGAGATTAACAATATCTCACATTTAAAGATTGAAACAAGTACTTTAAACAATGGTATGTATTTTATAAAAATATTTAAGGATGATCAATTTACTACCATCCCATTTATTAAAAACTAAAAACAACAAAAAAGAGGATTGAAATTTCAATCCTCTTTTTTTATAAGTGCATTATTAATTTGTTTAATAAGATTAGGGCCTTCATAAATAAAGCCAGTATATAGTTGAATTAAATCTGCACCAGCTTCAAGCTTCTCTAAAGCGTCATCAACTGTATGTATCCCTCCAACTCCTATTATTGGAAATGCTTTATTACTTTTTTCAGATAAAAACCTAATTACTTCAGTAGAGCGATTGGTTAAAGGCTTTCCACTTAAACCTCCAATCTCAGTTTTATTAATATCGTGCAAACCATCTCTAGAAATAGTTGTATTGGTTGCTATAACACCATCTATCTTAGTATCAGAAACTATATCAATAATATCTAAAAGCTGCTCATTTGTTAAATCTGGAGCTATTTTTAATAATATTGGTTTAGGATTAGGTTTCTCTTTATTTAAGTTTTGAAGTGTTTGTAGAAGCTTAGTAAGTGGCTCTTTATCTTGAAGCGCTCTTAAATTTGGTGTGTTTGGAGAACTTACATTAACTACAAAATAATCTACATAATTAAACAAAGCGTCAAAACAAATAATATAATCTTCAACAGCATCATCGTTAGGTGTAATTTTATTTTTCCCAATATTACCACCTATAAGAACATTATTGTTCTTCTTTAATCGCTCAACAGCTTCAAATACACCTCCATTATTAAAGCCCATTCTGTTGATTATAGCTTTATCTGCTTTCAGCCTAAATAATCTCTTCTTAGGGTTTCCTTCTTGAGGTTTTGGAGTTAAGGTTCCTATCTCAATAAAACCAAAACCAAAATTATTAAGCTCATTAAACAATTTGGCATCTTTATCAAAACCAGCAGCTAATCCAACAGGATTTTTAAAAGTTAATCCAAATAGATTACGCTCTAGTTTTTTATCATTTGTTTGATAAACACTCTTAATAATTGAAGAAGCAAAAGGTACTTTGTTTATAAATCTTACAGCTGAAAATGTAAAATGGTGTACTTTTTCAGGATCAAAACAAAATAATAAAGGGCGAATAATTAATTTATACATTAGTGATAATTAGATGTGAGCAAAATTAAGCATAATAAAAAAAGGCTACCAAAAAGGTAGCCTTAATTTTAAATAAATTTATTCAGAATTAAAATCTGTAGTTTAATCCAATACTATAATTAGTACCTAACTGACCTAATTGTTGTACTTCTGAAGAGTAAACAAAACGAGAACCAGCTTGTGCTGTATTAGTAGATGCTTTTGTAACATCAGGATAAACATCAAATAAGTTATTTACTATAGCTGTTAAGCTTAACTTGTCAGTAAACTTATAAGAGAAACTTAAATCTGTAGCTAATTTAGAAGACAGCTCTTGGTCAACACCATTAGCAGTTTCTACACCATTAACTGTTCCACCTGAAGGCGCAGTAATAGTTACTTTTCCAAATAAAGTATTGTATAGACCTATATTGAATTTTTCAGCTTCATAATCTAAAGCTAAAATAAACTTAGATTTTGGTCTAGAGTTAGTAATTAACCCTTTTTCTTCACGTGTAAAGATATTATACCCATTTGCTGCTAATGCATCTGGAGTTGTAATTGCATCAATTTTAGTAGTATTAAAGTTAGCAGCTAAACTAGTATGTAATCTAGAATCAGCTCCAATTTCAATATTTCTATAGTTTAACACAAAATCTGCTCCTGTTGTTTTAGTGTCTCCAGCGTTAATAAAGAATTGTACTGCAACAACGTTATTATCTTCAAGTATTTGCTCAACTTGATTTGTTGTTGTATCATCTCCATCTGAACCAATTTGAGATGAGAATAAAACTCGATCATCAACTTTAATTTGATAAAAGTCTAATGATGCAGAGAAGTTTGTATCAAACTTATATGTTAAACCAGCTGAAAAGTTTTTAGATGTTTCAGCAAATAAGTTAGGAACACCTAGTGCTTGTACAGCAGGATTATTATTTGCTAACGTACCTTGTAACAATGGTTCTGATGAACCTGCAACAATAATATACTGGCTATTTGTTAAGTGACGTTGGTGTAATGTAGGCGCTCTAAATCCTGTACTATAAGAAGCTCTAATTGCTCCATCTTCTCCTAACTTATAACGTCCGTTAATTTTCCAAGAAAAGTTATCTCCAAAATCAGAGAAATCTTCATAACGTCCAGCCACACCAATTAATAAATCTTCAGTGATATCAAAATCTAAACCAGCATAAGCAGCAAAGTTATTTCTATCCCACTCGCCAGCTTCAGCAGGCTTGATACCTGCAAATGAATCTGAACCAGAACCATAATATGATAATGGGTCACCTTCTATAGCTTTGAAAGTCTCTTTTTTGTACTCAAGACCAAAAGAACCACTAATCATGTCTGAGAATACTTTAGATACATCTAAGTTTCCTATAACATTATTAAGACTATATCCTCCAGGTTTAAATGTTCTTGGAGATGTTCCATGATCTGCTAAATAGTTTCTATTTACCGAGTTATTTACTGTATAAGAAACACTATTACTACCATAAGTTAAACTTGTATCAAAATTCCATCCATCACCTACTTCAAATTTAATTCCACCTACATTTAAATGATCTTTAATTCTTGCTTCGAAAGTTGGTTGGTATCCTTGAAAATCTTCAGAACGAGTTATAAAATCTGCATCTGCAACATCACGTCTCCAATAAGGAGCTCTGTAATATGCAAAGCTTCGTCCTGTACGTAATGTATATCCATGAAAAGAATAAAACTCAGCGTTTTCTCCCATTGGATGAGATAAATTAACAAATAAATCGCCTTTTTCTAAATCAGGCTGACCAACTTTCATTCCTAAATCTGGATTATTTTGTGCCCAAGCAATTTCGTTAGGTCTAGCATCTGAAGGTAAATCTGCAATTCCTGGTGTACCAGCTCTATTTGTAAATTCTTGATTGTAATATCCAAGAGTAAGGTTAATATATCCACCATCTCCAAAAGTTAATCCTGTATTAAAATCTGTAGCGAAATTAAACCCATCGCCTTCTGATGTAATACCTGCTTTTGTACTAAAAACAGAATAATCTACATCTTTTTTAAGTACCATATTTATAACTCCTGCAATAGCATCAGAACCATATTGCGCAGAAGCTCCATCACGTAAAATTTCTACTCTCTCAACAGCAGCTGTAGGAATACTTTTTAAATCGATTCCAACCTCACCTTTACCAGGTGTTCTGTTTAAATATACTTGAGCACTTTGATTTTTACGCTTTCCATTAACCAAAACTAAAGTTCTACTAGGGCCTAATCCTCTCAAATCTGCTGGGTCATAATGTGCAGTTGCATCTGAGATTGCTTGTGGCTGAGCATTAAATGATGGCACTTTAAATGTAAGCATCGCCTCTAATGTAGGCTGACCACCACTTGTTAACTCATTAATACCAATATTGTCAATTGGCACAGGAGAGTCTAAAATAGTTCTCGGTTTTGCTCTGTTACCAATCAAAACCACCTCATCTAAGGCAACTCCAGCTTGCATTGAAACATCCAAAACACTACCATTTACGGTAAGTTCTTGTGAATTGTATCCAACGTAAGAAAATACTAATACATCACCTTGATTGGCATTAATGGAATATTTACCATCAAAATCTGATGTTGTTCCTGTTGATGTTCCTTTAACAACAATAGAAACTCCAGGTAAAGGTTGGCTGTTTTCATCTACAACTGTACCAGAAACCTGAGCATTTACAAATGCTATAGAGCAAAAGTAAATCATTACAATAGTTAAATAATTTTTAATCATTAGTTAATATTTTTTGGTTATCCAATCAATATAATGAAATAATAATTAGTATTTTTGAAAAATTATAAATTTTTGTTAAAAAAAATTGCAAATATCTGATATGCAGAATATTATAGATAGATTCATAAGCTATGTTATCATCGACACTGAGTCTGATCCAAAATCAAGCACAACTCCTAGTACTTTAAAACAATGGGATTTAGCAAACAAGTTAGTTGAAGAACTTAAAACAATTGGGATGCAAGACGTCACAATTGATGAAAATGCTTACATTATGGCTACTTTACCTAGTAATGTTAATCATGATGTACCAACTATAGGTTTTATATCTCATTTTGATACAACTCCAGATTTTACTGGAGCAAATGTTAATCCGCAGATAATAAAAAACTATAACGGAAAAGACATCATTCTTAATGAAGAAGAAGGTATAATCCTATCTCCAGATTTATTTGATGATTTGTTACAGTACAAAGGTCAAACATTAATTACAACAGATGGCACGACTCTTTTAGGCGCTGATGATAAAGCTGGAATAACTGAAATTATTACAGCCATGGAGTATCTAATTAATCATCCAGAAATTAAGCATGGTAAAATACGTGTCGGTTTTACACCAGATGAAGAAATTGGCAGAGGAGCACATAAATTTGATGTTGAAAAATTTGGTGCAGATTGGGCTTATACAATGGATGGAAGTCAAATTGGAGAATTAGAATACGAAAACTTTAATGCTGCAGGAGCAGTTATTAAAATAAAAGGAAAGATTGTTCATCCTGGTTACGCTAAAGGTAAAATGATTAACTCTATGTACATTGCAACAGAGTTCATTAACTCATTACCAGAGCTAGAAACACCTGAGCATACTGAAAATTATCAAGGCTTTTTTCATTTAAGTAGTATTGAAGGAAAGGTCGAAGAAACTATATTACAGTATATAATTCGTGATCACGATAAGAAACATTTTGAAGCTCGAAAAGAGATGATACAAAATCTTGCTGACGAAATTAATTCGCAATACGAAAGAGAAGTTATAGTTGTTGAAATAAAAGACCAATATTATAACATGAAAGAAAAAGTTGAGCCTGTAATGCACATTGTTGATATTGCTGAAGAAGCAATGAAGCAATTAGGTATAAAACCCTTAATAAAACCAATTAGAGGTGGCACAGATGGCTCACAATTAAGTTATATGGGTTTGCCTTGTCCAAATATTTTTGCAGGAGGACATAACTTTCATGGACGATATGAATATGTTCCAGTAGAAAGTATGGTGAAAGCAACTCAAGTAATTTGTAAGATAGCCGAATTAACTGCTTTAAAGAATTAATTTTTTTTAGTAATTTTAAGATTATTATGAAAAAAGTCTATTCAGTTGAAGAGTATATTGAGGTAAATTCACATTTTGGTGAAGAGTTAACACTTTTACGATCTATAATAAATTCTACCGAACTTTCTGAGACATTAAAATGGAGTGCTCCTGTTTATGCCCTAGAAGGTAAAAATGTTGTTGGACTTGGTGCTTTTAAAAATCATTTTGGAATTTGGTTCTTTAATGGTGTCTTTTTAAAAGACGAAAAAAACTTATTAGAGCAAGCTCAAGAAAAAACTAAAGGGTTACGTCAAATGCGATTTACAGGTATGGCAGATATAGATAAAGCTGCAGTACTAGCTTATGTAAAGGAAGCCATACAAAACCAGAAATTAGGCAAAGAGATTAAACCTGAAAGAAAAGGCAAAAAAGTAGATATGCCAGCAGAATTAAAATCTGCTCTAAATAAAAATTCTGTTTTAAACGATGCTTTTAAAATGCTAACTCCAGGTAAGCAAAGAGAGTATGCAGAATACATTCAAACAGCAAAACAAGATGCTACAAAGCAAACTCGTTTAGAAAAAATTACACCTATGATTCTTAAAGGTGTAGGATTAAATGATAAGTATAAAAACTGCTAATAAAAAAGCCACTTATTTTAAGTGGCTTTAATTTTTTTATGTTTTTGCGATTAAGACGCAGTGTCAGAGTTAACTTTTTTACTCATTTCCATTGAAATAGCTGAACGTTCAAATTTAATTTTTCCAGCTAAAGTTTCAATTACACAACTACTATCTTTATCATTAAGTTCGATAACCTTACCATGCATACCGCTTTTAGTAATTACTTTATCTCCCTTTTTTAATTCGCTTGCAAACTTTTTTTCTTGTTTAGCTCGTTTCATCTGTGGTGCTATCATAAAAAAATACACTACAGCAAACATTGCTATAAAAGGTAAAAAACTACTTAATTGCTCCATCTATATTAGTTATGATTGTGACCTTCGTGACCTGGTTGAGTACTCGTTTTAGTTGCCGTATTTTGCATTAATGGTGTTGGTGAGTTTGAAGACCCAACAGGATTAATAGTTGCACTTCCAGCTTTTTGTTTTGGTGCATTAGGATCAACTTCTACAAATGCTTTAATTTCTACTGTTTCAGTACCTTTTTCAGTATTTGTTGTTAATGTAATTGTTTTAGAAACTTGGTTTCCATTACCTTTACCATTAAACTCTACTTTAAACTCACCTGTTTCACCTGGAGCAACTTCTTTTGTCCAATCTGATGGCACAGTACATCCGCAAGTACTTTTAATATTACTTACTACTAAAGGAGATTTACCAACGTTTTTATATGTAAATACTGTAGATACTGGTATTCCGTTAGGAATTGAGCCAAAATCGTGAACTGTTTCATTAAACTCAATTGTTGGGAAATTTCCAGAATTAGCGTCTCTTTGCGCAGCTTCAGCTACATTTTCAGATTTAATTTTACTCTCTGCATTGTCTTTACAAGATGTAAAAGCCACTAAACAAAGTGCACTTAAACCTAATATTACTTTTTTCATGATTTCAATTTTTAAATTATTATTTCAATTTGAGAGGTTAAAAGTAGTAAATATTTCTTATTACATCAATCCTCTACCTATTTTATTTAGTTTTCCTTGCTCAGTATATTCTTTAACAATTTTATCTAAAATACCATTAATAAAGAAACTACTTTTTGGAGTTGAGTATTCTTTTGCTAATTCTAAATACTCATTAATGGTTACTTTTACTGGTATTGAAGGGAATTTTTGAAACTCACAAATAGCCATTTGAAGCATTATTGCGTCTAAATTTGCAATTCTATCAGAATCCCAATTTGTTGTTTTTTGAGCTATTTCTTCGTTAAACTTTGATCGATTTAAAATGGTTTTTTTAAATAATACCACAGCATAGTCCTTATCTTCATCGTCTTTAAAAAGTTCTGGTGTAAAATAAGTATCTAATGAGTCTTTCTTAACTTTTCTTAATAACTTAAGAATACTTGTGTTAATTACAGGTAAATCATCTACCCAAGTTAACTTTTTGTCTTCGATGTATTCATAAAGCTTTTCGTTTGGAGCAATAATTTCTGAAAACACATCAACTAAGAAGTCTTTATCTTCTTTAAATGAAGACTCTTCTGTTTTCATATAATCTGCATAAATATCACTTTCTAAAATAGCTTTATAAATAATATCTACGTATTCAAAATCTAAATACCAATAATCAATTTTACGCTTTTCTAATTCGTTTTTAACAACTTCGTTATTCTTCAAAAATTGTAAAATACTGTTGTTAATAAATTTTTTGTTGGGATTTTTTTCTTCTTTAGTTGCTAAATGCTTTTTTTGAACTTTCTCCAATTGGTCTTCAGCTCTTTTTTGAACTTCAATAAACAAAGACATCATTAACAGATGTAGGTCGTACATATTCTCAAGACTTTGAATAAGAAATCTTTCATCCTTTTTTAAATCGTCACTTTCTGAACCATCAAACGCATATAAGGTTTGCATTACTTTTATACGAATATGTCTTCTATTTAGCATATGTAAAGAACTTTTATAAATTAAAGAGGCGAATAGTTTTTAAACTTTTTCGCCTCGCAAAAATAATATTATTTTGTGATATCAGAACATTATTCTGATAATGTATTTTTTAAGAATTTTCTTTTTTTCTAGCTTCAATTCTTTCTTTAGCCATATTAAGTGCTGCAGTATTAGTAGTTACTCCGTTAGCTTTTGCTCGTTCTAAGATTTCAATAGTCGTATTGTAGATATTTTCTGTTTTACGAATAATTTCTTGTCTTCCGTAGTTTTCTAACTCAGCATAAACATTAATAATACCTCCAGCATTAATTAAAAAGTCTGGTGCGTAAACAATACCTCTATCTTGAAGCATTTTACCATGTTTATCTTCTGCTAACTGATTGTTTGCAGCTCCTGCTATAATTTTAGCTTTAATTTTATTAATTGTAGCGTCATTAATAGTTGCTCCAAGAGCACAAGGCGCATAAATATCCATCTCTTCACTATAGACGTCATTTCCACCATAAATAGTTACGTTGTATTTAGAGCGAACTGTCTCTAATCTTTCTTGGCTGATATCAGAGATAGTTACCTTAGCTCCTTCGTTAACCAAATGCTCAACTAGAGCCTCACCAACGTGACCAATACCTTGTACGTGGATGCTTTTATCTTCTAAAACATCAGAGCCAAACTTAAATTTAGCTGCTGCTTTCATACCCATAAATACACCATAAGCAGTAATTGGAGAAGGGTTACCTGCTCCACCTTTACTTTCAGAAATACCTGTTACATAAGGTGTAACTTCTCTTACTGTATCCATGTCGTCGGTAGTCATACCAACATCTTCAGCAGTAATATATTTTCCACTTAATGAATGAACAAACTCACCAAACTTTCTCATAAGTTCTGGTGTTTTTTGAGTTTTAGCATCACCAATTATCACTGCTTTACCTCCACCAAGATTTAATCCTGTGATAGCAGACTTAAACGTCATACCTCTTGAAAGCCTTAAAGCATCATTTAATGCTTCCCACTCATTATTATATTGCCACATTCTTGTACCTCCAAGAGCTGGTCCTAAAACTGTATTGTGAATACCAATTATTGCTTTTAAACCAGTATCTTTGTCGTTGCAAAACACAATTTGCTCATGATCATCAAAAGACAATTGCCCAAAAACTGGGTCTAACTTTGGAAGGTCTTTAGCATTGATAACGTCTGATATCATATATTAAAATTTGATTTATTGTTTATAGATTCTCTAAAAACAGCGTGCAAAAATAAATCAATATTAGAGTATTAACAAAAATATGGATGTTAAAATGATATATTGTTAAAAACTTAAAAAGCCTCAATACTTTAAATGAAAGAATTACAGCATATTAACAAATATTTTTACAAGTATAGATACAAACTGCTTTCAGGTATAATCATAACCATTATTGCCAGAATTTTTTTACTATTTACGCCAGAATTAATTGGTGAAATAGTTGATACTATCACAAAAAAAATAAATGGTGAAATTACTTTAGAAGTTTATAAAAAAGAATTAACCATAAACTTGCTATACCTAGTTGGAGCAGCTATAGTTGGTGGTATTTTTACTTTTTTAATGAGACAAACATTGATTAATGTTTCTAGATATGTTGAGTACGATTTAAAAAACGAAGTATATCAACAATACCAAAGACTATCGTTAGGCTTTTATAAATCTAATAGAACTGGAGATTTAATGAGTAGAATAAGTGAAGATGTTGGTAAAGTTAGAGAGTATGTTGGCCCAGCTCTTATGTACAGCATTAATACGTTAACCCTTTTTATTATTGCACTGTTTTTAATGTTTAGAGAAGCTCCAATGCTTACACTGTATACAATAATTCCTTTACCAATACTCTCGTTTTTCATTTATGTACTAAGTAAAAAAATTCATAAAAAAAGTACAATTGTTCAGGTGTGGCTAGCAAAACTATCAACCTTTACCCAAGAATCGTTTAGTGGTGTAAGTGTTATAAAATCATATAGTATTGAAGACCAAATAAATCGTGACTTTGATATCTTATCAGCTGAGAGTAGACAAAAAAATATCGATTTAGTAAAAGTGCAAGCACTATTTTTTCCATTAATGATTTTCTTAATAGGATTAAGTAACGTTATTGTTATTTACATAGGTGGTTTACAGTATATCAATGGCGAAATAGATAGTATAGGTGTTATTGCCAAGTTTATTATCTACGTTAACTTACTAACATGGCCTGTTGCCACTGTTGGTTGGGTCACATCTGTTGTACAACAAGCAGAAGCATCTCAAAAACGTATTAATGAGTTTTTAAAGCAAGATCCTGAAATTAAAAACAAAACCATTGAGCCTTCAAAAATTGATGGTGCTATTGAGTTTAAAAACGTATCATTTATATATCCAGACACAAATATTCAAGCATTAAAAGATGTTAGCTTTACAATTGATAAAGGACAAACATTAGCTATATTAGGAAATACAGGTTCAGGAAAATCTACAATTTTAGACTTAATTGGTCGACTTTATGATATTAATAGTGGTCAAATAACCATTGATGGGATTGAAATAGACAAACTAAACCTAAAAAGTTTAAGAAATAGTATTGGCTACGTACCTCAAGATGCATTTTTGTTTTCAGACTCTATAAAAAACAATATTATGTTTGGAAAAGAAGATGCAACAGAAGAGGAAGTGATTAATGCTGCTAAAAATGCAGATGTACACAAAAATATTAAAGGATTTACCAATGGTTATGATACTGTACTTGGTGAGCGTGGTATTACACTTTCTGGTGGACAAAAGCAGCGTGTTTCTATTGCTAGAGCAATAATTAAAGAACCTAAAATTTTATTATTTGACGATTGCCTATCTGCTGTAGATACAGAAACAGAAGAAAAAATACTTAAAAATTTAAGCAAGCTAATTGTAGGCAAAACAACAATAATAGTAAGTCATAGAGTTTCATCAGCTAAAAATGCTGATAAAATAATTGTTTTAGATGATGGAAAAATCATTCAAACTGGGTCTCATGAAAGCTTGATAGATGTAGATGGATATTACAAAAAACTGTACTTAAACCAACTCACAGAAAATAATTCAAACAACTTATAATCAGAATTTTGTATTGCTTTTTAAAACAAAAACCAGAGTATCACTAATCAATTATTATACTATCAACTAAAAGAAATAACATAATTTGTTGGTTACTATTCTTTTTTTTTAGATTTTTGAGACACAAACCGAATTAATTTAAAAAAATTATGAGTGATAATGAAATGATGGAGAAAGAGGAAATTTTCTCTAAAGTATTAAGAGCAGGAAGAAGAACCTATTTTTTTGATGTGAGAGCTACTAAAGCTGGAGATTATTATCTTACTATCACTGAAAGTAAAAAGTTTACTAATGACGATGGTTCTTTTCATTACAAAAAGCATAAAATCTATTTATACAAAGAAGATTTTGCTGAATTTAGTGAGATTTTAAACGAAATGACATCTTATATAGTTGACGAAAAAGGTGATGAAGTTATTAGCGAACGTCATCAAAAAGACTTTAAAAAAGATGATTTTGATACAACAGAAGCTACTGTTGAAGATGAAACTCCAAAATCGACTGGAAGTTTTACTGATATCAATTTTGAAGACATTTAATTTATTCAATGTTAAAATACACACAAACCGTTACTTTAAAGTAGCGGTTTTTTTATATTTATATCCTAACTTATACTATATGAAAAATCTGTTCTTACTTGTTTTTTTAGCTTCCTTTACCCTTTTATCGCAATCGCAAACGCAGCTCGATTACTATTTACCTCAAAACACCAGCTATAATTCTAACATACCAACACCACAATCGGTAATTGGTCATGAGGTTGGAAAATGGCATGTTACTCATGATAAGCTAGTACAATATATGTATGCATTAGATGCTGCATCAGATAGAATTACTATTGAAAACAGAGGAACAACATTTGAAGACAGGCCTTTACTGTTGCTAACCATAACATCACCAAAGAATCATCAAAACCTTGAAAGCATTCGTAAAGCACATATAGATGCTACAAATAACAACAATGCTGTAAATATTTCTGAAATGCCTATTGTAGTATATCAAGGATTTTCAATTCATGGAAATGAACCTAGTGGCTCAAACGCAGCGTTATTAGTTGCTTATTATCTCGCTGCTGCTGAAAGTGATGATGTTAAAAATTTACTTGACAACACTGTTATTTTATTTGACCCTTCATTTAATCCTGATGGCTTACAACGCTTTGCGTATTGGGCAAATACTAATAAAAGTAATAATCTAAATCCAGATCCAAACGACAGAGAATATAACGAGGTTTGGCCTGGTGGACGTACAAATCACTATTGGTTTGATATGAATAGAGATTGGTTACCTGTACAATTACCTGAATCTAGAGTAAGAATACAAACGTTTCATAAATGGTTACCAAATATTTTAACAGACCATCATGAAATGGGAACAAATTCTACTTTCTTTTTTCAACCAGGAATACCAAGTAGAACTCACCCATTAACACCAAAACTAAATCAAGAACTTACAAGACGCATTGGCGATTTTCATGCTAATGCTTTAAATAAAATTGGTTCATTATACTACACAGAAGAAGATTACGACGATTTCTATTATGGCAAAGGCTCAACGTTTCCTGATATTAATGGAAGTATAGGTATTTTGTTTGAACAAGCCAGTTCTCGTGGTCATATCCAAGAGAGTGATAATGGTATTTTAACATTCCCATTTACAATTAGAAATCAATTTACTGCTGCTTTATCTACATTAGAAGCAGCAAAAACAATGCGAGAAGATATTTTAAAATATCAACATGATTTTCACAAAAATGCAAGAGCTGAAGCTTTAAAAGAAAACGGAAAAGCAATAGTTTTTGGTAATGAAAAAGATGCTGCTTCAACCTATCATTTGGCAGAAATTCTTAAGCGCCATCAAATAACCATAAATGAAGTAAAGTCTGATTTTACATCAAATGGAAAAAAATTCAAAAAAGGATATAGTTTTATTATTCCTAAAAATCAGAAGAATGCACGTTTAATTCAAGCGATGTTCGAAAAACGCACGTCGTTTCAAGATAGTTTGTTTTATGATATTTCGGCATGGACGTTCCCACTAGCTTTTAATTTAGATTACGATGAAAATGTATCAACAGCAAACATAGGTAACGAAGTGACCGATTTGCAGTTAAAAACAGGAACTGTAACATCAAAAAGCAACTATGGTTATGTAATGCAGTGGCATGAATATTATTCACCAAAAGCATTGAACACCATTTTAAATGCCAATGTCAGAGCAAAAGTTGCTATGAGTACATTTAAGCTAAATGGAACTACTTATGATTATGGAACCATTTTAATTCCTGTTCAAAATCAATCAAAATCTGCTGAAGAATTATACGCGTTCTTAACAGAAGTAGCTAAAGAAAGTCATTTACAAATTGATGCTGTATCAACAGGTTTGACTGATGGTATCGATTTAGGAAGCAGACAGTTTAGAGCACTTACGGCACCAAAAGTAGCTATGATTGTTGGTGAAGGTGTTAGTCCTTACGATGCTGGTGAAGTCTGGCATTTATTTGATCAGCGTTATAATATTAAACTCACAAAACTAGATACAGAATCTCTTACACGAACAGATTTAAGCAGATACAACACTATTATTTTACCTAGTGCAAATTTAAGTGGTTCTGCTGCCGAAAAACTAAAAGTTTGGGTTGGAGATGGAGGTACTCTAATTGGATTTGAAAACACTGTCCGTTGGCTAAATAGCAATGAATTTATGAAGCTAGATATTAAAAAACTAGAGTTAAAAGCAAAGCATATTTCTTTTGAGCAAAAAGACGATTTTAGTGGAGCCCAATTAATATCTGGAGCTATTTTTGAAACCAAGCTCGACAGATCGCATCCTATTGCATTTGGTTATAAAAACGAAACATTACCATTATTTAGAGGCAATTCAATTTTTATAAACGCTGATAAACAAAGTTATAACAACCCAATACAGTATACTAAAAACCCATTATTAAGTGGCTATATTTCAAAACGTAATTTAGATAGTTTGGCTAATACTGTACCTTTTCAAGTACAGCGTTTAAAGCGCGGAAAAGTAGTTGCGTTTACTGATAACACTAACTTTAGAGCCTTTTGGTATGGCACAAATAAGTTAATGATGAATGCTATATTTTTTAGAGACGAATTATAGTTTAACAGCCAATAGTGTTAACAATAAAACATTTAGCAAATACATAATGGCAAACTTAGCACCAATAGTTAAACTTAATAAAACCATTATTAGAACCAAAAATATTGGAACAACAGAAATAGCTATAGCAAACCTAAATGTAGATGTGAATTCTATTTCATTAATTTTAGGCTGAAAAACTTTTTTCCAAAGTAGATAAGGAAGAAACAAATTAATGATAAGCAACACTTTAAATAGTTTTTTAAATGTGTTGCTTTCTTTTTTTACTGCCTTACACGTTTTAAAATTACTGGCAATACATGTATTTACTGCATCAGGATTTAAAAAATCTACATTAAGATGTTCTAGTTTTTTAAGTGTCTCATCGTAATCATCACTATTAATATGTATTGTAAGTTGACATAATTCTTTAAAAATCGTTTCTTTTAATTCGCTAGCACTTTTTGTTGAATTTGCATCAACCACTATTGCGTTACCAAAATTAAGCAATGTACTATCAGCAAAACGCTCGGCATGAACAAAATTAACTCCAACAGGTACAAGCGTTATTTTTGTATCAGGAAAATCGTCTAACGTTTCAAAAATAATACGAGCAAACCCTTTACTTAAAGGTCTAACAGTTCGTTTTAGATTATGACTTCCTTCAGGAAAAATAACAATAGCTTTTTGTTTAGATAACAACTTCGCAGTTGATGAAAATACAGAGTTATTCTTAGTCAGATTTCCCCATCCATCTCTAATTCTATACACAGGAATCATTAATAAACTCCTTAAAATCTTACTTATAAGTTTATTATTAAATACACTAGCTCTAGTAAGAAAATATGAAAATCGGCCACTATTAGTTGCAATTAACAAAGCATCTAGTAAAGCATTTTGATGATTAGACAAAAGCAAAACTGCGCCATCTTTTGGTACTTTGTCTGCATTAACAACTGTTATCTTTTTGAAGTAAAAAAAGAGTCCAATTTTTAAATATAATCTTACGCTATGTAACCACAATTGTTTCAATCTAAAACTATTTTTGAAGATTTACGAGACCAAAACAATGCTAAAAGCAATCCAGAAACTATATGCCAAATGCCCCAAAATGCAGCTAAAATTGCCATACCTCCTAACCCATTAAAAAATGTAAAAATAAGCAGTAGTCCTAATCCAGAATTCTGAATTCCTGTTTCAATAGCTATCGTTTTTCTGTTTACAAACGACAATCCAAATACTGTAGCCAAACCAAATCCTAATGCAATGGCAATAATATTGTGCGTAATGCCAATCCATAAAACGTGCTTAACATAACTATTAAATACCTCAATATTATTTGCTAGTGCGATAATAACAAGTGCTACAAAAAACACAATAGAAAAAGGTTTTAAATACTTAGCTATAGTTAATGCTTGCTCTGGGAATTTCCAACGTACTAACATACCCAAAACTAAAGGAATGCCTAAAATTAGCAACACTACTTTCACCAATTCAAAAGCATCTAATTCAACAGTTTTTAATATCTGAGCCGTTGGCTCGTATAAATTGCCATAAAATTCAAAATTAAAAGGTGTCATTATAATTGCAATAAAAGTTGCAAAGGCAGTTAGGCTTACAGACAAAGCTGTATTCCCTTTAGCCAAATGTGTCATAAAATTTGAGATATTTCCACCAGGACAAGCTGCAACCATCATCATACCAAGAGCTATACTAGGTTGTGGTTTTATAATTAGTACCAAAGCATATGTTGCCAAAGGCAGAACCACAAACTGAGACAAAATACCAACTAATACTAATTTAGGTTGCTTAAGTAAACTTTTAAAATCGTTAGTTGTAATATTTAGCGCAACGCCAAACATAACAATTGCTAAAGCTATATTTAAAACCCAAAGACTTTCGTTGTTAAAATTTATAGTGACTTTATCGAGCTGTTGCATAGGCTTAAGCTACAGTAGAGCCGTTTTTAACTTTTTGTTCTGGGTTTAGTAAAATTACATCTTTACCATTTACAGCACCTAACACCAAACATTCGCTCATAAATTTTGCGATTTGCTTTTTTGGGAAATTAACCACAGCAACAATTTGACGATGCAACAATTCATCTTTAGTATATAGAGTTGTAATTTGAGCTGACGATTTTTTAATTCCTAAATCACCAAAATCGATAGTTAATTGGTACGCAGGATTTCTTGCTTCTGGAAAGTCATTAACTTCAATAATGGTTCCTACACGTAAATCGACTTTTGTAAAGTCATCAAATGTTATTATATTATCCATGAGATAAAAATACATTATAAAACTAAATAGACAAATAAATGGCTCAAACTCCATCAAATATGTTGCCTTTAGGCACCACAGCACCAGATTTTAAATTATTAGATACTGTAAGCGATACAATGCTTGCCTTACAAGAGGTTAAGGGTTTAAAAGCTACCGTTATTATGTTTATATGCAATCATTGCCCATTTGTAAAGCATGTAAATAAACAGTTAGCGCAATTAGCAAAAGACTACAAATCTAAAGGTGTAAATTTTGTAGCTATTTCTAGTAATGATGTAGAAAATTATCCTCAAGATGCACCACATTTAATGAAACAAAATGCTATAGAGCAAGGTTTTATTTTTCCGTATTTATACGATCAAACTCAAGAAGTTGCTAAGGCTTATGATGCTGCTTGCACACCAGACTTTTATGTGTTTAATGAAGATTTAGCATTGGTGTATAGAGGACAGTTAGACGATTCTAGACCAGGAAATGGATTGCCAGTAACAGGACAAGATATTCGTAATACTCTAGAAGCTTTATTGAGCAATAAACTCATAACTGAAATGCAAAAACCTAGTATTGGTTGTAACATAAAGTGGAAGTAACAAGACAATGAAAATGTTTTCTTATTCCGAAATTAAAACCGATAAAACCATATATTTGTTGGTATATAATTAGTTGTAGTGCATTTGAGAAACTGAATGAAAACAAAGAAAATCAGAGGACATAAACGAATTTGGAATGACATTGAAAAGTGAAAAAATGCCAATGTGAAACTTGATTTAGATAACCTAAAACATAACGAAAGAGATTATACGAAAATTTGGGTTCATCCATATAGTGGAATATCATTAACTAATAGCAAAATTCCTGAACCAAAAACAGAGACCAGAAAAAGAATTTTAAACGGACTTTTGGATATTTATGAAAGTTGGAAAAACCAACTTGAATTACTAAATGAGCCTTACTATCTGAAAATTTGGCTTTTTGAGCCAAGGTTTTCGAAATCCCAAGTCGTATGTGCTATCGGAAACTCAATTGACTTTTACCAAAGGATTTTCAACATTCCCGAAAATGTAGAAGAATTTAAGAATAACTTTGGCGGAATTACAAAAAATCGGATTGACAGCTTTAATTGGGAATGTAGACTTGACGAAGATTTTTTGTTTAGCAGTGACATTGAAAATCCAGAAGATTATAAAAGCGAAAAAGAGTATTTGGAAGATAAAAAATGGTTCAATAATAGACTAAAGAAAAAACATAATACAAAAACGTTGAAAGACGGAACAGAAACTTATGCATTTGAAATTGGAAAAGTCTGGATTGGAGAAAAATAAAAACTATTGCCTACACCATACATAATTAATTACTTCGTTTTTTTACTAAATTAGTTACTTAAAAGAGGTAACAAACCATACAAGAACACGTTTGCAAACATTTGACAAAAATTGAGAGAATACACTTATAAAGATCCTGAAATTGAACTCATTCACCATTTATGGAATAATACGCCAAAAAAAATATGGTACAATTTTGTGTTTTATGTATTTGACTATGGGAATTATCATTTGATTTTAGAATGCGAGAGTAAGGAAGCTAAATCTCAAAATAAATACGATGAAGCTCTGATAGCGGAATTGACTCGCAAGAACGAAAAATATGTTCCTGATAAACATTCAAAGCTTGTTTGCGAAAATAAACCGATTGACAGCTTATATATTGTACGCACTTTTCTGCACTTTTCTGACTTTAGAAATTTCACTAAACCTGAAAAAATTGCTAATCGAATCGGACAAAAAATAAAAACAATACTAAAAGGAAAATCAAACCCTTTAGATGAAATTATTTCAAAAACGACTGGAGTTGGAGCTCAATATATTTGTCATCCTAAATCTAAAGAAGCAAAAAATGTTGACTTAAACTTTGCGAATTTACTTGATGTTGGATTGTTAATTGAAATCGAGAATGAATATTTACGAGCTTATTTGCAGAGTAACGGATTTGGGTTTCATATTTGGAAAGATAAATACTTTTATAAAACAGAAGACTTAAAAGAGGACACAGAATTGTATGAATTTATCAAAATTGAAAAATAAAAACTATTGCTAACACTGCACATAACTAATTACTTCGTTTTATTTACTAAATTAGTCTCAACCATAAATAAACACGTAATAATCAAAAGCAAAAGACAAATGATTAAAAGCTCTTTATATCTAATAATTTTAATCATCTCAACTTCATCAGCCTTTAGCCAAGAAGTTGAAAACAAAAAAGATAGCATTAAAAATGAACAATCGGAGTTTTCTAAATTTTCTGATGGTCCATATATTTTTATTGAAAAAGACAAACTAATTGAAAAAACAATAATAAATGGTAAAGTTTTTTCAAGGCTTTTAAAAATCAATTCGTTAGACACAATATTTCCACCTGAAAAATCCATTTTTAATGACGTACAAAATATTGCTGCATTAAGTGATATTCATGGTCAATATGATTTAGCAGTAGAGATATTAAAAAACAACAAAGTAATTGACAAGAATCTAAATTGGAATTTTGGAAAAGGTCATTTGGTAATTACTGGAGATATTTTTGACAGAGGCGATAAAGTTAATGAAATGCTTTGGTTGGTTTATAAACTCGAAGCTCAAGCAAAAAGCAAAGGAGGTCATGTACATTTTCTTCTTGGAAATCATGAATATATGATTCTTCATAAAGACCTAAGATACTTAAGTAAAAAATACGAATTAACTTCAAAATTACTGAATTTGGAGTATAATGAATTGTACAGTACAAAAACTATTCTCGGAAGATGGCTACGATCAAAATCAACAATTATTAAAATAAATGAATATGTTTTTGTTCATGGTGGCGTTTCTGAAAATTTTATAGCTGATACTGATTTTAATTTTGAAAAAGTAAACGATATAATGCGAAAGTCTATTGATCGAACTAAACAAGAAATGAAATCGACCAATTTTTATGACACTTATTATGGTAGCAAAAGTTTGATATGGTATCGAGGTTATTTTTATGATAGTTTATTAGATTCAGATATTTCAAAAATATTGAAACTGTTAGATTCAAAACATATTATTGTTGGGCATTGTTCAAATGATGAGATTGTTCAATTATATAATAATAAAATTTTTGGTGTAGATTCTAGTATTAAAAAAGGCGAATACGGAGAGATTCTATTTATTGAAAACAATCAATTCTTCAGAGGTACATTAAGTGGAAATAAAATACAATTATAAAAGCTAGTAATCCCAAAAACGTGTATAATTAAAATCTAAACACATGAAAAAAATAGAATTTAAAGAACATATAAAAGCCTCGCCAAAAGTAGTATATGAAACTATGCTTGGATTAAATGATATTGCTACTTATGAGCAATGGACTGCTAAATTTAACCCTACTTCTACTTATGAAGGCAGTTGGAAAAAAGGAGAAAAAATGTATTTTACAGGAACAGATGAAAATGGCAAACGTGGTGGAATGATTTCTGAAATTGCTGAAAACAAACCATATGAATTTGTATCTATAAGACACTACGGAATTCTTGATGGAGACAATGAAATAACCTCTGGAGAGCAAGTTGATAATTGGGCAGGAAGTTTAGAAAACTATTCATTTCAAGAAAGTAATGGTATAACAACCGTAAAAGTTGAAATGGATACAATGGATGACTACATTGACTATTTTAAAGAATCATGGCCTAAAGCATTAAACATACTTAAAAAAATTGCAGAAAATAAAAGCAGCTAAATACCAATACTGTTTGAATAAAAAAAACACTTAGTTATACCATATTTACTCGATTGCGCAAAGTTTTAGTTAAGTAATTAAACAATCTACATAGATTTCCCTTTTTTCACCTTAGATTTACAATTAACTAACTAATACCTAAACTACAAATGGCATCTTACTCAATAAGTGAAATCAACAACATTATAAAAGGCGAATTAATAGGAAATACAACCTTAAGTATTGAAAGTCCTGAAGAAATACAAAAAGCAAATAGTAATCAAATTACATTTATAGGAAGTAATAAATATGTGAAATTTTGGGCCGAATCAAAGGCTTGTGCTGCATTTATAGATTATAATGTAACTATCAGTCCTGGTGATAATCGCGCTTTTATTAAAGTAAAAAATGTTGATTTAGCAATGGCTAAAGTGCTAGATCTTTTTAATTTACCATCACCTGTTTTTGACACTAATATACATCCAACAGCTGTTATACATGAAACTGCAAAAATTGGCACAGACTGCAAAATTGGTGCAAATTGCTATATAGGTAAAGATGTAGAGTTAGGAAATGGAGTTGTTTTATACCCAAATGTTTGTGTGTTTGATGAAACCATAATTGGCAGCAATACCATTGTTTGGTCTGGTACTATTATTCGGGAACGTTGTATTATAGGTAGCCATTGTATTTTTCATACTAATGTGAGTATTGGAGCAGATGGGTTTGGTTATAGACCAAGTGAAGATGGTAGGCAACTCGTTAAAATACCACAGATTGGTAATGTAATAATTGGTAACTATGTTGAAATTGGCGCTAACTCTTGTGTTGATAGAGCCAAATTTAGTTCTACTATTATTGGTGATGGTTGCAAGATTGACAATTTAGTGCAAATAGCACATAATAGCATTATGGGACGCTCTTGTATAATGGCTGGACATAGCGGACTTGCAGGCTCTGTTACATTAGGCGATGGTGTTATTATTGGAGGAAGCGCATCTATTAAAGACCACACAACAATACATTCTGGCGCAACAGTTGGAGCTGGTTCTGGCGTTATGAATGATGTTGAAGCAGGAAAAACTGTTTTAGGTTATCCTGCACAAGATGCCAGAGATATGCTAAAAGAATGGGTAGCTGTAAGACGATTGGTAAAAAATCAATAAATTTATAATCTAAAACCATATTATAATTAGCTTTTACATTAAAATGAATGCTGATATAAAAGCATATAATAACAATTTAGAGTCTTCAGATAAAGACATTTGCAATTTACTTGCTGCTACTATTGATAATATATTAACTGAAGCTGATAGTAAAATTTGGCATGCTCATCCTGTTTGGTTTTTAAACGATAATCCAACTGTTGGTTACAGCAAGCAAAAAAAAGGTTTACGACTTATGTTTTGGAGTGGAGCTGATTTTGGAGAGACCGATTTAAATGTTAGAGGTGAAAAATTTAAAGACGCATCTATTTTTTACACATCTGTTTCAGATATAGATAAAGAAAAATTGCAACAGTGGCTCGAAAAATCGAAAACTATACAATGGGACTATAAAAATATTGTAAAACGAAAAGGCAAATTAGAAAGGCTAATATAGCTAATGATAATTTTATTAAAATAGCAATTAATGAATACAACACCAGAACACGACGCGCGCATTGCAAATATGACTTTTGCTTCAGTATATCCTCATTATGTTACAAAAGTTGAAAAAAAAGGCAGAACAATTGAAGAATTACATCAAGTAATTGAATGGTTAACAGGTTTTAATGAAAAAAAACTAAAAACTCTTATTGAAGAAAAAGCAACCTTCGAAACTTTTTTTAAGCAAGCAAAATTAAACCCAAATGCACAACTTATTAAAGGTGTTATTTGTGGTTATCGTATTGAAGATATTGAAACTCCTTTAACAAAACAGGCACGCTATTTAGATAAGTTAATTGATGAATTAGCTAAAGGTCGTAAGATGGAAAAGATTTTACGAGCTTAATACAAATTTATCGTTCAACATATTTAAAGTTAATAGGTAAACTATAAGTCACTTTTACAGCTTTACCTCTTTGCATTCCAGGAGTCATTTTTGGTAATAAGCTAATAATTCGTATGGCTTCTTTTTCTAAAATTTTATCAGGACCACGAGTTTTAATATTTGTTACAACTCCATTTTTATCTATCGCAAACAAAACATAAACTTTGCCGTGAATACCTAAATCTTGAGCTAATTCAGGATATATAAAATTGCTTATAACGTGTTCTTTAATTTTATTTTGAAAACATTCTTTAATTTCTTCTTTTGTCCCTTTTTCACAGCCAGGAAAAATTGGAGCACTCTCAATAACAGCAAAAGGAACTTCTATATCTTCCTCTACTTCAACTACTTTTATATCTTCAATTTTAGAAATTGGTCCAGTTGTATTGGTGACCTTACCTATAACATCTAATTGACTGGTTTCACTACTTTCAATAAAAGTCTCATTAACATCTGCTATATTATCGGCTACTTTAATAGCTCCAGCCTTTATAGCTATTTGAGGCGCTGATGTTGCAGGTGTTTTTATTGATTTAATAGGAATTTCTTCTTCAAAAGAATCCTCAAAAAATATAATCTCAATTGGTTTAACTTTCGCTTTATAACTCTTATATTCTAGCATTTGCCAAGAAAATAATAAAGTGAGACAAAGACCAATTGCAAAATAGAGTTTACTATTTCTCTCGACTGCTACTTCTGGATTTTTCTTAACTTCCATAATAACAATATTTTATATTTATGAAATTAACTTATTGAAGTGGTATTTTCTATGACAATTATCAGAAAAAATGAATTGCAAGTCTTTATAATCAATTTTAACTTTTAAAGACATATTTTTCATATATTTGGTAAACCAAACTGGTTAACCAATTTATAATAATGAAAAAAATTATCATTTTAATTTGTGTTTTACAATTTAATATAAGCTACACTCAAGTAACACTTGACGCTGATGGACCAGGAAATACATACGAGTTAATTACTTCAGTTCTTGCACCTGGATATAATCCAGTAGAAGTTCCAGATTGTAATCATACTAGTTTTGGTCGACATATTGACGAAGTTTATGACAATGAATTAAACACAAATGTGTTTCGCTTTTACATTCATACTTCGCCTGATAATGACAGATGTATAAATGTTGACAGACAGCGAAATGAAATAAAAACTTATGACCAATCGCCTGAAAATTTATTAGGACGACAAAACGAAATTGTAGTGTATAAATGGAAGTTTAAACTGGAAGCAGGTTTTAAAACCTCATCAAATTTCACACATTTACATCAGTTAAAATCTGTAGGTGGAGCACTTGAAGATATGCCAATGTATACTTTAACGGCAAGAAAATCAAATCCAGATCGATTGGAACTACGTTACGCAGAAACCGATACTCAAGTTACACTGTTACAAACAAGCTTAGCGCCATTTATTGGCACTTGGTTAGATGTTACAGAGACTATTACTTATGGTACATCAGGTACTTATGCCATTGAAATAAAAAGAGTTGATAATGACAATATATTATTAAACTACTCTAATAATTCTATTATAAACTGGAGGACTGGAGCTTCTTTTGTTAGACCTAAATGGGGAATTTACAGAAGTTTGCTAAATGCACAAGATTTGAGAGATGAAACCATTTTATTTGCCAATTTTAGTATTGAAGAATTACCAACTTTATCAATAAATGAAGCTGATGTTGATAATACTACTTTTAGTATCGTTCCTAATCCATCAAGTAACATAATACATCTAAAAAATGTGAAGACAAATGCTAGCTTAATACAACTTTACAGTTTAGACGGAAGAAAAGTCTTGGAAAAAGATTCTAATTTTGAAACTAATGTAGATATAGATATTTCTTCAATCTCTAATGGTAGCTATATTATTATTGTTAAAGGCAAACAACTGTATCAATCTAAATTACTTATTATATCTCATTAAATCATTTTACAACTTATCCAACTGATTATCTGTTCCTTTCTCACTGATAGTCCAAAAGAAGCCTACAAAAAAGAACTGATCTGCTGCTGGTTGTAATGATCGACGTGCAAAATTACCATTCATATCTGGTGTATTACTATACTGATATCCATTTATATTTTTAAAACCTAGCACATTATTTACCGATACATATAAGATTTTTTGCTGCGAAACTAAGTAAGCCCAATTAAGACTTAAGCTATTATATGATTTCGTTTTAGAATTTAAAAATCCTTCTTGGTTAGGATTTGTATATGTGCGTCCAGACGCAAATCCGTAACTCATACCAACTTGACTTTTCCAGTCTTCAATCCAATATTTACCAACTACTGAAATATTATGGGTATTTGCAAAGTTTGGTCTTGCTGAGTCTGGGTAGTTTTTATAATCACGCTCTGTATCTAAATAAGAGTAGCTTAACCAATAGTCTAAATTCTTAAAGGTTTTATTATCTCTCCAAAACAAATCCAATCCTCTTGCAAAACCATAACCTGAATTGTAATAATTACTATCAAAACTCGCAAAATCAGTATCATATTTTATTAGGCTATTATAGTTTTTGTAGTAAGCTTCAGCTCTAAATATCTTACCATCTGCATTGTATTGGTAGTTAAGTATATAATGTGAGGTGTTTTGTGCTTTTAAATCTTGCTCAAATTTTAAAATATCATTACTAGGGTTTTGGTAAAACTGGCCATAGGCTAATGATAACTGACTTTTATCTGAAGTTTTATAAGCTAACGACAATCTTGGTGATACTGTTGCATCTTCAAACAAAGCACTATACTCTGCTCTCACTCCAAGTTTCATTGCTACATTTTTAGAGAAAAACACATCAGCTTCAGCAAAGGCTGCTGCAATATTATTATCAAAACCATAATTAACTTGAGGTGTCGCATCATCTTCATAACGCTCATTAAAATCTGTTGCAAAATAATCGACTCCAAAATAGAGCTTTAGTCTATTACTAAAGTGGCGTTTAAATTTTAGCTTGGCATGTATAGAGTTTTCAATGTCTTTAATATCGCTATCTACAACACCAATTTTTGTGTTTCCATAGGTATAACTCATTCCTCCAGACACTGACCAAACATCATTTAACAAACCTTGATACAATCCGTTAAAGTAAAGATTTTTGTTATTCAGTTTAAAGTGAACTCCTTCAGCATTATTTATATCTTCCTGTATAAGCTCAAAATTTGAAGCATCAAAAGCTGTATACAATTTAAGTAAACCTTTATCAAATTTTTGTCTAAAAACAGCTTCGCCTGAAGCGCTTTCAAAAGGCTTTTCCCAATCGTTTCTATCTGGAAACAAAGCAATATAAGGCGCTAAGTTAATGTAAGAGGTATTAACACTTAAGGAACTTCTTTCCCATTTTTTGGTATGACCTACGCCTCCACCTACAGTCATAATAGCAATATCTGTTTTATTCTGATCTGGCTCGTCAATTGTATTTAAAAGCAGTACGCTAGATAAGGCTTGACCATATTCAGCCGAATAACCTCCTGTTGAAAAGGTAATACCATCAAACAAAAAAGGCGAATAGCGTCCTCGTGTTGGCGTGTTATTAGTTGTTGGGCTATAAGGTGTAAACACACGAATACCATCGATAAAAATTTGTGTTTCATCTGCATCTCCACCACGAACAAACAAACGACCATCTTCGGCTACTGTTGTAGTACCTGGAAGTGTTTGCAATGCACCTACAAAATCACCTAAAGCACTTGCTGTAGTGACTACATCTAAAGCATTTAAAACCGACACTTTACTATTATCTCCTGCAGAAAATGTTCCTGCTGAAATAACTACTGCGTCTAAAGTATTTACATCTTCGCGAAGTTTAATTTGCAATGCCTTCATGTATTTTATATCTCCAGCCATTGTAAACGTTTCATAAGATAAATATGAAACGATTAAGGTTTGTGTTCCTGTTTCGTTAGTTGCAAATGAAAACGCTCCATTTTCATTAGTTGTACCCCCATCATATGTTCCTTCTAAATACACATTAGCACCAATAATAGGTAATCCGTTAGTATCTTTAACCTTACCATCTATTGTACTTTGAGAGAATGTTAGCATTGTGATTAGCAAGCTTAAAATTGTAATTGTGTGTTTCATGATTGAATACTTTTTACTGTTCGTTTTTTTTGATGAAGCAAAGTTGCACTAGTAAAGTGGTGATAAAAATTCTATATAACCGAATTGTTGAATAACTAGGATGAATTGAATTTGAGAATTGACAAATCACATAAAAGAGTATATTTAGGCTCTAAAAGATTAAATATGCTCAATTCTTCAGAACAAAAGTTCAGTCTTATTTTTAGCCTAATATTAATAGCTGAGCTGGTTTGTGGTGGTTTAGAAAGTCTTTCATCATTACATTACTTTACAAAACCTTCCATAGTTATTGTTCTAATGATTTATTTTTTTAGAAGAAGCAATCATTTAACAAACACACTAAAACAACTAGCACTTTTTGCTTTACTGTTTTCATTAATTGGAGACGTGCTACTTATGTTTGTTGATAGAGCTCCAATATATTTTATGTTAGGTTTAGTGTCTTTTTTAATAGCACATATCCTTTATGTTTTTGCATTTTTGAAACATAGAAATACAAATAAAAACCCAATAGCTTTTATCATCATTTTAGTGACTTATGCTGTAGGATTATTTTATCTGCTAAAAGATGGATTAGGTGATTTATTGCTTCCAGTAATCATTTATATGTTGGCAATTTTGGCTATGGCAACATCGGCATTTTTAAGACAAAATGAAACATCAAAAGCGAGTTATAACTTTGTGTTTTTAGGAGCAATTTTATTTATGATCTCAGATAGCATTTTAGCACTAAATAAATTTTATCAACCAATACCACTATCTAACATAAGTATTATGCTAACCTATGCTCTAGCTCAATTTATGATTGTAATAGGACTCATAAAGCAACGATAGACAAAACCTATAGTTAATTGTTATTAAATTAATATTCAGATGATTAAAATACTATTATTAAATAATTAATTTAATATAAATTATATATTATAAAATAATTTGAAATTAGTGTAACATAAATGAAAAACAAGCTACTAATTGATTAACTAACCAACTTGATTTGAACAAAGAACTTGAACATAGTTTTGTAGAATTACTTGAAGAGCATCAAAACATTGTGCATAAAGTATGTCGATTATATACTAATAATCAAGATGCGCATAATGATTTGTTTCAAGAAATTACCATACAATTATGGAAGGCATATCCTAAGTTTAGAGGTGACTCAAAATTTAGCACTTGGATGTATAGAGTTGGCTTAAACACAGCTATTACTTTATACCGAAAATCCAAACGTATAATTAATACGTATGATATAGAGTCGTTTCAGTTTAAGATAAAAGCTGAAGAGTACGACGACACAGAAGAGCAGCAGTTAAAACTATTATATCAAGCAGTACACCAATTGAATGATATTGAAAAAGCATTAGTGTTTTTATATTTAGAGGATAAAGATTATAGAGAAATAAGTGAAACCCTAGGTATTAGCGAAGTAAATGCGAGAGTAAAAATGAACAGGGTAAAAACAAAATTAAAAACAATACTAAATCCGTAAGATTATGGATGAATTAGAGCTATTAAAAAAGGACTGGAAGAAAGACGATACTCTTAAGTATCCTAAACTGTCCTATAACGAAATATATACCATGATTTTGAAGAAATCTTCTTCAATAGTCAAGTGGATATTCATTATCAGTATTCTAGAATTTGTATTCTGGACATTTATTGCCTTTGCTTTTAAAGGTAGTAAAAGCCTTAAAGAGTTTGAAAAATTTGATTCAGACTTCGTAATTATTCCACTAACTATAGCTGGTTACATTGTATTAGCTTATTTCTTCTATTTGTTTTACAGAAACTATAGAAATATTTCTGTAACAGACAATGCAAAGGTGTTAATGGAAAACATCTTAAAAACTCGCCGAACTGTTAGGCAATACGTAGCATTTAACCTGGTATACCTAGTTATTGCAACATTTGCTGGTATATATATTCAATTTGACCAAAACCCAGCGGTAATTAACAGAGCCGAAATGGCTTCTGCAAATGGTGAAGCATTTATGTTTTATGCTAAACTGTTTTTAATGACCTCAGCCGTATTACTAATAATCATTGGAATATTATTACTGTTTTACTGGCTTATTTATGGTATTTTATTAAAGCGCTTAAACAGAAATTACAAAGAATTAAGAAAGTTAGAAGTCTAAACTTTTACACCAAAGGCTTTTTATTATCTGCCTTCCATTTGCGTAATTTATTAAGTTCTTCTTGAGCCATAAGCTCATCTTGCGGAATAACTTTTAAAAAAGAAGGATGCTGCTCTATTGCATATTCTATTTTTTCAACTATTTGAGCAATGCTATCATTTTCGTAATCTATCTCTAAAGGAGCTTTAATCTCCATAGACTGCAGAATATTTTTCTTTTTAACACGTAGTCCTTTTTTATCAAAAGAGCGTCTAAAGCCATCAATTACGATTGGCACAACAATTGGCTTGTATTTCTTAATAATATGGGCTGTTCCTTTTCTAATAGGCTTAAAAGGTGTTGTAGTGCCTTGAGGAAAGGTAATCACCCAACCATCATCAAGCGCCTTACCAATCATACTAATATCGCTCATTTTTACTTGTCTGTTCACATCCTTACCTTCTGCTCTCCAAGTACGCTCAATACTAATAGAGCCAACATAAGCTAATATTTTAGGTAACAAGCCTGCCTTCATCGTTTCTTTTGCAGCAACGTAATAGATATTTAATTTCGGATTCCATAAATACCCTACATTTTTAATAGAGTCGTCACGATTACTCAAACTAGCATTAAACACATGAAACATAGCTACTACATCAGCAAAATAAGTTTGATGATTAGATATAAACAACACGTTAGTGTCTGGCAAGCTTCTTATAATTTCAGAACCATCAATTTGCAATTCATTAAAACCTCTAAATCGCCTGTGAGTTAGGGTTCCTAAAATTCTGATTAACCATTTTTTTATAAAAAGTATATGCCCAAAAGGGTTTCTTTTAAATAATCCCATTATATTTTTCTCTGAATTACAAAATTACAAAAAATCAAAACTTACAATACAGTTTTTAGCAAGTCTTTTACTTCGTTAAGCATCATTGCTGTAGCTCCCCAAACAATATGTCCATTAAAATGAAAAGCTGGCACCTCAACTTCTTTTTGTAAAGATGTCATTATCAACCGTGAAGTCATTAAATTATCATCGATAAAATCTTTAAGAGTAACCTCAATCAAATCTTCAACTTCATCATCTTGTTTTACAAATTTTGGTGTTTTAGTAGTTATGCCCATAAAAGGATGCACTGTAAAGTTACTTGGCGGAATATAAACCTCAGTCATTGCCTTTATAACTTTAATGTCTTTTAGAGGCACTCCTACTTCTTCTTGTGTCTCTCTAACAGCAGTATACTCTAGTGATTTATCTTGCGGCTCAAGTTTTCCTCCAGGAAACCCTACTTGAGCAGAATGAACACCTTTGTAGGTTTTTCTTAAAATTAAAATTAGATTTGTGTTTTGTAAAGTATCTGGGTAAAACAATGCCAAAACTCCTGCTCTCTTTGAGCTTTTCATAGCCTCTGCTTGTTTTTCAATCAAATCCATACGATATGGAGGCGACATTTTAAACTGAGACGCTTGCCCTGGAAGTGGAGCTTGTTCTATCTTAGATATAGAATTTAAAAACAAATCAAAATTCATCTAGTTATGAGAATTTTAGTATTAATATGCTTGTGTTTACTTTTAACGAACTGTGAAGATAAACAATCTCGCCAAAAAAAAAATAACAGTTCTACAATAGATTCAACAAAAACCGAAAAGGAAATTGTAAAAAAAGATTCTGTAACTACAAATACTAATGAAATACCTTTGTTAGATGATAAAAATGCCATTCCGTTTTTTCAACAATACGAAAAAGAAAATAAAGAAAACAAAGTAAGGATTTACACAGATTTTGGTAATATAGATATTCTACTTTTTGAAGAAACAAAATACCATAGAGCAAATTTTATATTTTTAACCAAGCAAAACTATTTTAGTTACACGCAGTTTTATAGAGTTATAAATAATTTTGTAATTCAAGGAGGCAATAGTGATGACTACGATATTGCAAGAAAACGAAACGCTATAGGCAAATACCTTCTCCCTACAGACTCTAAAAAGGGTTTTGTACACGACAGAGGTGTTGTTAGTATGCCAAGTGGAGAAATTGAAAACCCATACAAACTCGCCTCTCCTTTTGAATTTTTTATTGTTCAACAAAAAGGTGGTGCGCACCATTTAAATGGCGACTATACTATTTTTGGGAAAGTAATTGCGGGAATGGATGTTGTAGATACTATAGCAGCCCAACCTACAGATGAAGGCGATTGGCCTTTAAAAAACATATACATAACCAAAGTAGAAATTATAAAATAATTAAGATAATTCTATACGAAAAAGTAATACCTTGAAACCTTAAAATTTAAAACTAAACCAATGACTAAACAAAACAAGTTAAAACACATAAAAGCCTTTAGTTTATGTGTGATAGTAGCGTTTTCCAGCTATGCCCAAAACCCTGATAATATGACTAATAATACATTACTGCAAGAATGGACAGGACCTTATCAAGGCGTGCCAGCTTTTGATAAAATGAAAGTAGAAGATGTAAGCGCTGCAGTTGAAAAAGGAATGGAATTGAGTCTTGCAGACATTGAAAAAATTGCAAATAATCCTGCGGCTCCAACTTTTGAAAACACTATTGTTGCAATGGAAAGCTCTGGCAAAGAATTAGACAGAGTTTTTACATACTACGGAATTTTAAGTAGTAATATGTCGTCTCCAGAATTTAGAGAGATTTCATCTAAACTTGCACCAAAGCTATCAGAATACCAATCTAAAATATCTCAAAACGAAAAACTTTTTCAACGTATAAAAGCAGTTTATGATGCTTCTCAAAAAAAGCCTTTAGCTGCAGACCAACAACGCGTTGTTGATTTAACATATAAAAGTTTTGAAATGAATGGTGCTAATTTAGATGCTGCCAAAAAAGAACGTTATGCAGCTATAAACAAAGAGCTATCATCTATATATAATACGTTTTCTAATAACGTGCTTCACGATGAAGAAAACTATGTTACTTACTTAAACAAAGATCAATTAGGAGGACTATCTGAAGGGTTTATTAAATCAGCAGCTAAAATTGCAAAAGATAAAGGTCGTGATGGCGAGTATGCAATTACTAACACACGCTCTTCAATGGATCCATTTCTTACATATTCAACTGAACGCGAATTACGTAAGCAAGTTTGGACCAACTATTACTCTCGTGGTGATAATGGTGATGAATTTGATAACAACAAATTAATTGCAGAAATTTTAAAACTCCGCAAAGAACGTGTTGCTCTATTAGGTTATGATAATTATGCACAATGGAGATTACAAGATCGTATGGCAAAAACTCCAGAAAATGCAATGGCACTTATGAATGCTGTTTGGCCAGCAGCTATAGCTAGAGTTAGCGAAGAAGTTGCAGACATGCAAACAGTTGCTAATGAAAATGGTGATAATATTACTATCGAACCTTGGGATTACAGATATTATGCTGAAAAAGTACGTCAGAAAAAATATGATTTAGATAGCGATGAAGTAAAACAATATTTGCAGTTAGATAAATTAACCGAAGCTTTATTTTTTACAGCAGGAGAATTATTTAATTACAAATTTACTCCAGTAGCCGAAGGCTCTGTTCCTGTGTTTCATGAAGATGTAAAAGTTTGGGAAGTAACAGATAAAGACACAGGCAAACACATTGGTTTATGGTATTTAGATCCGTTTGCACGTGCTGGAAAACGTTCAGGTGCTTGGGCAACTACCTATAGAAGTTACACTTCTTTTGAAGGCGAAAAGAATGTATTAGCTTCAAACAACTCTAACTTTGTAAAACCAGCTCCAGGCGAAGCTGTATTAGTGTCGTGGGATGATGCAAATACATTTTTTCATGAGTTTGGTCACGCATTGCATTTCTTTTCTTCAAATGTAAAATACCCAACCTTAAATGGAGGTGTTAGAGATTATACAGAGTTTCAATCACAATTATTAGAGCGTTGGTTATCGACAGACGAAGTTATCAATAAGTTTTTAGTTCACTATAAAACAGGACAACCAATTCCTGCTGAATTAGTTGCGAAAATTAAAAAAGCATCTACTTTCAATCAAGGGTTTTCAACTACTGAGTATTTAGCATCAGCTATTATGGATATGAAATTCCATCTTGCAGACCCAACAAATATTGATATTGATAAATTTGAGCGTGAGACTTTAGCTGAGTTAAAAATGCCAAAAGAATTAGTAATGCGTCATAGAACACCTCACTTTGGTCACGTATTCTCTGGAGAAGGTTACGCAACAGCTTACTATGGTTATATGTGGGCAGATGTACTAACTAGCGATGCTTCTGAAGCATTTAAAGAGTCTGAAGGTGGGTTTTATGACAAAGACGTTGCTGCTAAATTGGTAAAGTTTTTATTTGCACCTAGAAACTCTATGGATCCAGCGGAAGCTTATCGTTTATTTAGAGGTCGTGATGCAAAAATTGAAGCATTAATGAGAGATAGAGGTTTCCCTGTTCCTAAAGAATAAATTTAAAATTATATATATAATAAAAAGGCATTAGATAACTAATGCCTTTTTTGTTTTAATCTTTATATAAACTTGGTAAGCTAATTTTAAATTTTACTGCAATTAATCTAATAGTTATAACAACAGCTCCAGCTATTATAAATACAATATTATTGTCTATTGGTAATTGTCTTAACACAAAATAACTAATACCTCCTGCGATACATGCAGTGGCATAAATTTCTTTTCTGAAAATAACAGGTATTTCATTACATAAAATATCTCTAATAACACCTCCAAAGCAGGCTGTCATTGTTCCTAATGCTATACAAATAATAGGATGTAATCCAATATTTAATCCTTTTTCTACACCCACTACAGTATACAAACCAATTCCGATAGTATCAAAAAGGAATAATGAAATTCTTAAATAATTAATACGCTTTCTAAAAGCAATTGTAAATACTGTAGCTCCAAAAATAACATACACATAGGTCATATTTGTCATCCACGACACTGGAGTTTGTCCAATAAGAATATCTCTAAGCGTTCCTCCTCCTACTGAAGTTACAAATGCTATGATGAGCAGCCCAAAGGCATCCATTTTTTTATTCATAGCAACAGAAACTCCTGAAATAGCAAAAGCGATTGTTCCTAGTATGTCGATAACTTGAAAAAACATATTTTTTTAATTATTCATTTTAAACTATTTACATGTTTTGCGTGTAATAGTTGTAATCTTTTAAAATAGTATCTATAAACTGCATATCGTTACCATCTTTGTTTTTCACACCAATAACTTCAACAATTTTGGTTCTTAATTTTATAAGTGTTTGGTAATCGTTTGCCGCTTTTGCATTAGCAAAAGTTTCTTTTATAATTCTGGCATCATTGTCAGACAGTTTTATAACTGTTGGATAAGTTGGCTGATAATCGTCTCTTAAATTTTCTAAAATAGTATGACTGATATTCACTTTGTCTTTTAGCAAAATTACAGCTGTGCCAGCAGCCATATCGCCTAATCGCTGAGAGCGCTTATTAAAAAGAATAACAAAAAACCCGAGTCCGAAAATGTATATATCTACAATTCTAAAAAACCATCGCACAACATAATCAGATAATGATGCCTGGTAACCATCAATCTTTACCACTTTAATTTTCAAGGCTTTTTTTCCTAAGGTCTGTCCTTCTAAAATTGATTCTAATACTAGTGTATAAAACACAACAGGCAAACTTAATAATGTATTTAGGCCAATTTGCGACCACTGATCCATATCTTCAAAAGCACCAAAACCATAACTTAAGACTATTAAATAGCCTATCTTAATAGCGCCATCAATAATAAAAGCTAATAAACGCTCACCCACACCAGCAGCAGTAAAATTTATTTTTACATTTTGAGTGGTGTTAATTTGTAACTCTGACATTTTCTTTTTTAATTTATCAACTATATGAGAGAAGTCGCATTTATTAAGCAAAATAAAGAAAAATGGCTAAGTTTTGAAACTGCTATTTTCAACAACGATTTTAAAGATCCTGATGAATTGGCATCTCAATATATCCATTTAATTAACGACTTATCTTACGCGCAAACTTACTACCCCAAAAGTAAAGTAATTACTTATTTAAATCAATTAGCTGCAAAAGCTTTTCAAAAAATTTATAAAACCAAGCGAGAAGACACTAACAGAATTGTAGAATTCTGGAAAACAGAAGTGCCTCTTATTGTTTACGAGTACCGAAAATATATTTATTTAGCGTTTGCAATTTTTACTTTGTTTACTGCAATTGGAGCTATTTCAGCAGCTAACGATGGTGAGTTTGTTCGTTCTATTTTAGGTGACCAATATGTTGATATGACTTTAGAAAATATTGAGAACGGAAATCCTGTTGCAGTTTATAAAAGCGGAAGCAATTGGGGAAGCTTTATTGGTATTACTATAAACAATCTTCGCGTTGGTATAATTTCGTTTGTTTTAGGAGTTTTTGGCGGACTTGGTACTGTTTGGGTTTTGTTTAAAAACTGTATTATGTTGGGCTCTTTTCAGTATTTCTTTTACGAAAAAGAAGTATTTTGGGAAAGCGTAAGAGGTGTTTGGATACATGGCTCTATGGAAATATTTGCTATTGTTATAGAAGCTGGAGCAGGTTTAATTTTAGGCGCAAGTATATTGTTTCCAGGCACACATTCCAGGTTTACCTCGTTTAAGCAAGGTGCAAAAACAGGAGTTAAAATTCTAATTAGCACCTTCCCTTTTACATTTTTTGCGGGTTTTTTAGAAGGCTTTATTACAAGATACTCACAAGAAATGCCTAAATTCCTTTCTGTCGGAATTATATTAATTACATTAGGAGCAATTAGTTACTATTATCTAATTTACCCTTTTTTGGTTCGTAAAAGAATTCAAAATCAGATGTTAACATTTAGCCCTGTTTTAGCTTGAGACATATCCTATTCTCTTTTTTATTAGTGTTTATTGTTGAGACAAATTACAATAGGTCTTTTGCTATATCTATTGCTCAAGAACCTCAAACAGAACGAGCATTTGATAAAGATTTTAAAGACAAATATTCTGGAAGCAAGTATAACTACGAAGGTGAAAAAGTAGTGAGTTCTTCTGGAGCAGGTGATGGCTCTGCTTCTGGATCTGAATATAAAGAAGACGCTCCTTATATTAAAGAAGATAACAACGCAAACAATATATCAGTTGGATTTAATCCTATAAACACTTTGTTTATAATCATTCTCATATTGGCTGTAGTTTATTTGGCATATACTTTATTAAATGATGGCAGCAGTGGATTATTTAATTCTAGAAGTCATAAAAAACTAAACAAATATGTAGAAATCACTGCCGAAAATATTGAAAATGCTGATATAGCGTCATTAATTAATGATGCTGAAAACCAAAACGATTACAGGCTAGCGATTAGATACTATTATTTATTAGTACTAAAAACATTAGCAGTTAAAAACTATATAAAATTTGAAGATGACAAAACAAATGCCGATTATTTAAATGAAATAGAATCGCAAAAATTCAGTAAAGGATTTGCTTACACTTCATACTTGTATAATTACATATGGTATGGTGAGTTTCCTTTAAATACTGAACAATACAGTACTGCAAAGAGCAATTTTCAGAACTTTTTAAATCAGGTTAAGTAATGAAAAAAGGACTCATAATCATATTTGTTATTATAGCAGCCATAATTGGTTTGTCTTATGTTATTGGTATAAGGACTACTAAAATTGTAGATTGGGAAGAGTCGTACAACGAAAAAAGCAACAAACCTTATGGTGTTAGCGTGCTTTATAAAGAGTTACCAAAGCTTTTTAAAGACCAAAAATTCAAAACCGTTTATCATACACCTTCAAATTATTTATATGCTAATTCTGAAGATAGTTATGGTGATCATATTGCAGAAGGTGTTTATATGATTATCGGAAATTCTGATTATTTAGAAGATGATGATATTGATGAGTTATTATTATTTGTAGAACGAGGTAACACACTATTTCTTTCAGATTATTATCCTCCTAATAAGTTATTAGACACACTTAATCTTGAAGTTGATTATGTTGAATACGAAAAGCAAACAAGTAAAGACAGTATTTCTAAACTATCTTTTAAAGCTAGAAAACTTCAAGATAAAAACAGTGAAATTGATAAGAATATAGAAGACTACTACTTTTCAAAATTTGAAGGCGAAAATTACAAATCACTAGGTTATGCAAAAAATGATACTAGCCTAATCAATTTTATTGAAATTCCTTATGAGAGTGGCACAATTTATCTTCATTTACAACCTCGTATATTCACAAATTACAACGTATTAAAAGGCGATAGATTTAAATATGTTGAAGGCGTTTTATCATATTTACCAAACAAAACATTGTATTTTGATTCTTACACTAAATATTATGATACCTACTATGGCGATGTTGAAGAGAAATCTGATTTAAGTTGGTTTATGCAACAAGTATCATTTAAATGGGCTTGGTATTTGGCTTTAATACTAACCTTATTATTTATAATTTTTAATGCCAAACGTAAACAGCGTATTATAGAAATAATAAAACCTTTAGAGAATACAACTGTTGCGTTTGTTAAAACCATTTCAAATCTATACTTTGAAACCCAAGACCATCGTAATCTTATAGAGAAGAAAATTACTTACTTTTTAGAAAAGATAAGACGAGATTATAATATAGATACATCTGTTTTAAATGATGAATTTATTGATCGTCTTTCATCAAAATCAGGAAAGAAAAAAGAGACTATAAAAAAGCTAATTAATTATATTAACTGGCTAAGAACCAAAAACGAGTTTTTTGAAGACAATCTTTTAAAACTCAATAAACATATTGAAGAATTTTATTCTAAATAATTATGGAAGAACACAACAACGAAGCATCACAGCAAAATACACCTCAACCAGAGTCACAACCTGCTATTGAACAATCTGAAACTAACGATTTGCAGTTTACAAATCGCTTAGATTTATCAGAGCTACAACATAATGTACATAACATTAAACGCGAAATAGGCAAAGTAATTGTCGGTCAAAAAGACATGGTCGATATGCTAATTGCCTCTCTTTTAGCAAAAGGACACTCGTTAATTGAAGGAGTTCCTGGAGTTGCAAAAACTATTACAGCAAAGCTATTAGCAAAATCGTTAAGTGTTGGATTTAGTAGAATACAGTTTACACCAGATTTAATGCCTAGTGATATTTTGGGTACTTCTGTATTTAATTTAAAATCAACCGAATTCGAATTTAAAAAAGGTCCTATTTTCTCTAATATGATTCTTATTGATGAGATTAACAGAGCTCCAGCAAAAACCCAAGCAGCTTTATTTGAAGTAATGGAAGAGCAACAAATAACAATAGATGGTCATCAATATAAATTAGACACGCCTTTTATGGTATTGGCAACGCAAAACCCAATTGAGCAAGAAGGAACTTATCGTTTACCAGAAGCTCAATTAGACCGCTTTTTGTTTAAAATAGATGTTGATTATCCAGACTTAACAGATGAGATAGAAATTTTAACTCGAGAGCATAACTTAAAAGATAAAATTAAGACCGATGTTATCACCTCTTTTTTAACAGCAGAACAAATAGCTAAATACCAAAGCCTTGTTACTCAAGTATTGGTTGAAGAACATTTGTTAAAATATATTGCAGATTTAATAGTAGCAACACGTAGTAATCAATTTTTATATTTGGGTGCTTCACCAAGAGCATCTATAGCAATACTTAAAGCAAGTAAAGCCTTTGCTGCAATGAGTGGTCGCGACTTTGTAACTCCAGAAGACATCAAACGTGCTGCAATACCAGTATTACACCATAGGGTTATTGTAACACCAGAACGTGAAATGGAAGGTATTACAAGCAAAGAAGTTATTAAACAAATTATTGAAACCGTAGAAATACCTAGATAAATACTAACCAAATTTTTCAACCTATGTTTAAAAATCCATTTTCATTTAAAGGCCGAATTAGAAGAACAGAATATGGCTTAAGTTACTTAATGTATATTGCTGGCTACTTTATGTCTGCTATGATAATTGTTCCTTTTGAAGAAATAGGAGTAGTCGTATTTTTTATCTTATTCATTGTTTTATTTTGGTTTTTATTGGCTCAAGGAGCAAAACGTTGTCACGACAGAGGTAATAGTGGAATCTTTCAAATTATTCCCTTTTACGGATTATGGATGTTATTTGCCGATAGCGATCCAGGACCAAATCAATATGGACCAAACCCTAAAGGACTTGGCAATAATGATGAAATAAATCAAATTGGAAAACCTGAAGATAGCATTTAATGAAAATGAAATTCTTTAAACCCTTTTATATACAGCCACGCTTTTTTTATTGTGGAATTGCTATTGTAGTACTTTTTATATGCAGCTACTTTTTACCAATTCTTTTCAATGTGGCACAGCTATCTATACTAGTGGTTTTAACATTTTTCTTTTTAGACTTTCTAATTGTTTTTATTGGTAAAAACCGAATTGAAGCTCAAAGAATTCTTCCTGATAAATTTTCAAATGGAGATGATAATACAGTTCAAATTAACATAACAAACAACTATCCTTTTATAACTCATTGCACAATTATTGATGAAATTCCTGTGCAATTTCAAGTGAGAGATTTTGAGCTCAACTTAAAATTATCACCACGAAAAACAAAGTCAATTACTTACAATTTAAAACCCACACAAAGAGGAGAATATCACTTTGGAAGTTTAAATATATATGCGTCTTCTGTTTTAGGTTTAGTTGCCAAACGCTTTACGCTAGAGAGTAATGCAATGGTACCAACTTACCCTAGTTTTAAACAATTGCGAAAGTTCGAATTGCTAAACATTAATAATACATTACAAGATTATGGTATAAAAAAAATACGACGTATTGGTCATACTATGGAGTTTGAGCAAATTAAAGATTATGTATTAGGTGACGATTTAAGAACCATTAATTGGAAAGCAACTGCAAAGAAAAACAGCTTGATGGTAAATCAGTTTCAAGATGAAAAATCGCAACCCATCTACTCTATCATTGATAAAGGTCGTGTAATGAAAATGCCTTTTGATGGTTTAAGCCTTTTAGATTATGCTATTAATGCTACACTTGTAATGAGTAGTATCGCTCTAAAAAAGCATGATAAAGCAGGTATGATGTCTTTCTCTAAAAAGGTTGAAAATGTAGTTGTTGCTCAACGTCGCACCTCGCAAATGAGAATGATTTTAGAATCGCTTTATAATGTAAAAACCGATTATTTTGAAAGCGACTTTAGTAGATTATATGCCAATATTAAAAGACACATAACACACAGAAGCCTTATTTTGTTATACACCAATTTTGAAACCATGGATGGTTTAAACAGGCAATTACCTTACTTAAAAGCCATTGCAAAAAGCCACTTAATTGTTGTCATTTTCTTTAAAAACACTGAGCTTAATACTGTTATTAATGAGAATGCAGACACTATTCAACAGGTGTATGATAAAGTTATTGCCGAAAAATTTGCCTTCGAAAAGCGACTTATTGTCAACGAACTCAAAAAATATGGCATCTACTCTATCCTTACTACTCCAGAAAATTTAACTATTGATACAATTAATAAGTATTTAGAAATAAAATCTAGAGGCCTTTTATAATCTTCAATTTTTATTACTTCTACTCTTTAATAACAACTCATCCAAATAATTCAACAATTCAGTATTTCAAATTGTGAGACTTTATCGCATTGATTGATATTTGATTCATCATTAACCAATAAAATCAATTAATATGAAAACTCTAATATCAATTATCGCAATTACATTATCTTCAATTTTTGGTTATAGCCAAAATGAAGAAGGCTATACAATTACTGTTACAATTGACAATTTTATGAGTGAAAATGGACATGCTCTATTAAGCCTACATACAAAAGACACCTTTATGAAAGGTGATGGATTAATAGATATGAAAAGTGAAATAAAAAACGGTAAAACAACAGTTACTTTTACAAATGTAAAACCAGGAGTTTATGCAATTTTAGCTTTGCACGATGCTAATGACAATGGTCACATGGATTATGAAGAAAATGGAATGCCAATAGAAGTATATGGCATAAGTAGTAATCCTTCTTGCTTTGGACCACCACAATTTAATACTGCAAAATTTGAAGTTTCAAACAATGATATTGAACTAACAATTAAATTAAGATAACAAACTATTTAAAACCACAAAGAGGACTTAAGCTTAAGTCCTCTTTGTGGTTTTTTATGTGTTAAATTGATTTAAAATATTATACTATTTCGCCTAACCAAGCTTTCATCATCCAAACTGTTTTTTCTTGTTCAGTAATAAAGTCGCTCATCATTGAATTGGTACCTTCATCATTTGCTTCTCCAGACTTATTTAAAATTTTTCGCTCAATAGTTAGCAATTGCGTTAAAGAATCTACAATTAATCTAACCGCTTTTTTATCAATCGAAATATTTTTCCCAACAGGCACTTTTGCCAATTTTGTATAATCGTCAAATGTATGTAATGGTGTGTCTCCTAATGTTAATATACGTTCTGCAATCAAATCAACTTTCATATTTGCATCAGTATATAACTCTTCAAACTTAACATGAAGATCAAAAAATCGTTTCCCTTTAATATTCCAGTGTATGCCTCTTAAATTCTGATAATATATCTGAAAATTAGCCAACAAATCATTCAAATCATTCGCTAAATCTTTAGTCTTTTTAGTATCTAAACCTATGCTATTTAATGTCATAATATTTACTATTTTTTTATTCAATACAAATTTAAGGTATAATTAACACGTTCTACTATAGTTTTTATTAATCCTTTTTATAATTTTATAGTTTAAATGAATAACGATGACGATAACACAATTACACTACGTTCTGGCGATAGCTGAACATAAAAATTTTACAAAAGCAGCAGAAAAATGCTTTGTTACACAACCAACTTTAAGCACTCAAATACAAAAACTAGAAGAAGAACTCGATATCATTATTTTTGACAGAGGTAAAAAACCTATTGAATTAACAGATGTAGGACGCAAAATTGTACACCAAGCTAGAAATATAGTAAACGAGTCTGATAGAATACAAGATATTGTAGACCAACAAAAGGGATTTATTGGAGGAGAATTTAGACTAGGTATAATACCTACAGTAATGCCAACTCTTTTACCAATGTTTTTAAAAGCATTTATAAAGAAATACCCAAAAGTGAAGTTGAAAATTGAAGAGTTAACCACCGAAGAAATTATATTCAGAATTAATGAAGGACATTTAGATGCTGCAATTGCTGCTACACCATTAGAGAATGATAATATTAAAGAACGTGTATTGTATTATGAGCCTTTTGTAGGTTACATACCTGAAACTCACAGATTAGCTGATAAGAAAAAGATTAATGTTTCTGATTTAGAAATTGACGATATGCTATTATTAGAAGATGGTCATTGCTTTAGAGATGGTGTAATTAATTTATGTAAAGCTTTTAAAGACCACAATGATGATAATTTTCAGTTAGAAAGTGGAAGTATTGAAACGCTATTAAAACTATCTAACGAAGGCTTAGGCATGACCTTACTGCCTTATTTACATACACTAGAACTAAATGATAAAATGAAAGCTAACCTGCATCATTTTGTTGAGCCATCTCCTGCAAGAGAAGTTAGTGTTATTTATCATAAAAGCGAACTTAAAATGCAAATAGTTGATGCGTTACACAATGTTATTTCAGGTATTATAAGAGGAGCAATAGCATTTCATAATGTTGAAATTATTAGCCCATTACCTAAATAAGTTAAAACTATATAAACTAAAAAGACCTCCAAATTGGAGGTCTTTTTTTTTATGGTTTTAAATAGATTAAACATTGATTTAATTCTGGGTTCTGTTGAATTAAAGATTTTATAAATACCTTTAATTCTTCAATTTCATAAGGTAATAACCTCTGAATTGCTTTTTGAACTTCTCTACAGAACAAGTTAGCGTCAAAACTAACTTTATTAAGCACAGTTTTAGTGTACTCAAACATTGCTCTTGCCATAGTTTCTTTTAGGTTTAGGTTTAGATAGGTAGCTTTGTAATAATAGGCAGTTTCTTTTTAAATTATAATTAAATATACTAAAAAAAAGAATACGTTCATTTTTGTAATGAAAATTTTAACAGAAAACACAATTTGTAAAATGTGTTTAAAATCTATTATCACCATCCAAAATATTACCTAATCCGCCAAGAATACTACCTTCTCCTTTATCTTTTCCTTCTCCTTTATCTTTTCCTCCTCCTTGTGGTGCACTTGCCAAGACACGACCAGCTAATCTGCTAAATGGCAATGATTGAATATAAACTGTACCTGGACCTTGAAGTTTTGCATAAAACAAACCTTCACCACCAAATATGGTGTTTTTTATACCTCCAATAAACTCTATATCATAGTCTATATCTTGAGTAAAACCAATAATACAACCAGTATCTACTCTTAATATCTCACCAGATTTAAGTTCTTTTTTTGCTGTGGTTCCTCCTGCATGTACAAAAGCCATTCCGTCGCCTTCAAGCTTTTGCATTATAAAACCTTCACCACCAAAAAGTCCACGTCCTAAACGTTTAGAAAACTCAATACCAACACTAACGCCTTTAGCTGCGCAAAGAAATGCATCTTTTTGACAAATGAATTTACCTCTAAATTCGGTTAAATCTATTGGTATAATTTTTCCTGGATAAGGTGACGCAAAAGAAACATTTTTCTTGCCTGGAACTGTATTATAAAATGCTGTCATAAACAAGTTTTCACCTGTAAGAATACGTTTTCCAGCTCCTAAAATAGAGCCTAAAAAACCCTTATTCTTTTCAGAGCCATCACCAAAAATAGTTTCCATTTTTATACCATCATCCATCATCATAAAACTTCCTGCTTCTGCAATAACACCTTCTTGAGGGTCGAGTTCAATTTCTACGTATTGCATTTCTTCTCCATAGATTCTGTAGTCAATTTCGTGTGCTGTCATGATTTTTTGTTTTTTTAATTGATTCAAGTATATGTTGATTCAGTTTCAGTTTTGTTACAAATACAATTAGCTTTTTACTTTAATGCTCCATTCAAAATTAAAAGTTGACACCTCAACACCATCAGTATTTGTTCCAACAGATGTCATCCAAATAGTTTGCCCTTCACCAGTTTCAATTGCTTTAGCAATTGCATTATCTATTAAATGTCCATCGTTACATTTAAAAGTAATTCTGCCTGTTGCCTTTTTTGTAAATGTTGCATTGTTATTAGACACAAGCATTGATATATTTTTACCACTTTCTCTAATTTTCATTAGTACTAAAGCTCCTGTTGTAAGCTCTGCAGCCATGCCTTGTACAGCCCAAAACATAGATTTAAATGGATTTTGATTTATCCATCTGTGCTTTACAGAAACTGTACATGATACATCATCAATTGTTTTTACTCTTACTCCTGTAAAAAAAACTGATGGTAGCTTAAACAGATTGAAAGTATTTATTTTACTAGGTGTTAACTTCATTTGTTAGTTTATTTTTCTCAAAATTATCGAAAATAATTCACATTACAATTTGTTAAAATTATGTTAAATTATACTACTATGTTTTGCATAATACCTTTTTTTAGATATATATTTGCATAAGAAACTATTATATGCTTTTACATCATGTTAGATAATCACCAAAAAAATATCGCAACGTTTATACATTTATCAACCTTTTCGAGGTTTATAATTCCGTTTGGAAATTTTATAGGTCCATTAATTCTTTGGATTGCTAATAAAGAAAAATCACCTTTTGTTGATGGTCATGGTAAACAAGCTATTAACTTTCAAATAAGCATTTTGCTTTATGCTGTAATAATTGGAACACTAACGATACCGTTTTTTATATTCAATATTTTTAATGGTATTGATTTTTTAGACTTTAATGGGTTTGATAATTTCAGTATTAATATAGACAAACCTTCTCCTCTACTTTATATTGGAGGTGGACTTGGCTTTTTGGCTATAGTAGGTTTTATTTTAGAACTCTTATTTATAGTTAAAGCAAGTTTAAAAGCTAGAGATGGAGAAGAGTACAAATATCCATTAACAATAAATTTCATCAAATAATCATCATCAATCAATCAAAAAATGAACAGTTTAAAAAATTAAAACGAATGACACTATGAAGATAGAAAACACAAAAGCACAAATGCGAAAAGGTGTATTAGAATACTGCATACTTTCGGTCTTAAAAGATGAAGACGCTTATGTTGCAGAAATTTTAGACACACTTAAAGACGCAAAACTGCTCGTGGTAGAAGGCACAATTTACCCTTTACTTACAAGGCTTAAAAATGCAGGTCTTCTTAATTACAGATGGGAAGAGTCTACATCAGGACCTCCTAGAAAATATTATGGATTAACCGAAACAGGAAAATTATTCCTTAACGAGTTAAATACCACTTGGAGCGAATTACAAAACGCAGTAAATTTAGTAACCAGACAAAAAAAATAAAAAAATGAATAAGACAGTCAATATAAATTTAGCAGGTATATTTTTTCATATCGATGAAGATGCATACTTAAAACTTCAACGTTACCTTGAGGCTATAAAACGTTCTTTTACAGATTCTCAAGGTCGTTCTGAAATCATATCAGATATTGAAGCTCGTATTGCCGAATTATTTAGTGAGCGTGTAAAACATGACAAACAAGTAATTGGCAATAAAGAAGTTGACGAGGTTATCACCATTATGGGACAGCCAGAAGACTATCTTGTTGACGACGAAATATTTGAAGACGAACCTAGAAAACAAACATCTAGCAGCAGCGATTCTAAAAAGCTATTTAGAGATACTGACAACTCATATATTGGTGGTGTAGCCTCTGGACTTGGCCATTATTTAGGCATCGATGCTGTTTGGGTACGTTTACTTTGGATAATATTTGCCTTCGGATCTGGTGGAACTTTTATTCTGATTTATATTTTGTTCTGGGTTTTAGTTCCAGAAGCTAAAACAACCTCAGAAAAGCTAACCATGACTGGAGAACCAGTAAATATTAGCAACATTGAAAAAAAAATCAAAGACGGATTTGAAAATGTATCACAAACGGTAAGTGATACAGTAAAAAACATTGATTTACCAAAACAAGGTAATCGCATAAAATCATCCTCAAAATCATTTTTTGATACCATAGGAGATATTATAATGTTTTTCTTAAAAGTGTTTGCCAAATTTATAGGTATTCTATTAATGATTGTAGGTGCTTCTGTACTTATAGGATTAATTGTAGCTATGTTTTCAGTTGGTGTAGCAGATGTGATTCATATTCCTGGATTTGACCTTATAGATTCAGCAAATGCAGCTAATGTGCCAATTTGGTTAATATCATTATTATCGCTTTTTGCTGTTGGTATTCCTTTCTTTTTCTTGTTCTATTTAGGGCTGAAAATTTTAGTAAACAACTTAAAATCAATAGGAAACATTGCTAAATTCTCGCTCTTTGGTTTATGGTTAATGGCAATTATTGGATTAATCGTTATTGGTGCAAGACAAGCCAGTGAGTATAATTATGACGCTAGCACAATTACAAAAGAACAATTAAACATAACAGCCAATGACACCTTACATTTAAGTATGCTAGAAAATGCAACTTATAGTAAACATTTTGGAAGACATAGGGAGGTTTTTAAAACAGTTTACGATGAAAATGACAACAAACTTATTTATACATCTGATATTAGATTAATTGTAAGATCAACAAAAGACTCTGTAGCATCAATAAATATTGAGAAAAATGCTCATGGCAAAAACTATCAAGAAGCAAAAAAGAGAGCGTTAGATATAAACTATAACTATACCTTAAATGGTAAATCGTTACTAATAGATTCATACCTAACTACGCCTCATAATAATAAGTTTAGAGCACAACAGGTTGAAGTTACACTATACTTACCTGAAGGCACAATTTTATATGCTGATGAGAACACGTATTCATTTCATAGTAATACTGAACATTATAATGACATATTAGACAATGGTATGGAAGAACATTATCTTAAAATATTGAATAACGAAATTATTTGCCTGGATTGTGATGACGATGATTTTAAAATGAACATTAATATTAATGATGATGGTTCAGAGTTTAAATTAGACGAAAACGGATTGCGAATTAAAAGTGATAGCACATCAGTTGAGATTAATAATAAAGGCGTAAAATCTAATAGCGAAAGTGTGCGAATTAACATCGATAAAAACGGAATTGAAATCACATCAGACGACAATTAACATTTCATCATTAAAAATCAACAGTTCAGATATTTATGTTAGTCATCAATAACATTTTAATAGATATTTGAATCAGAAATCAATCAAAATGAAAAAGGATACATTTTTAATTACTATAACAATGGTGTTTTTCTTGGGAATAATCAACCCAATTAAAGCACAAGTCTCAGAAGACTCTGAGCTGTTTATTACTTTAAAAACTAACGACAGTTTACTTTTTAATATTGGCTTTAACAAATGCGTGTTAAATGAATTTAAAAATTTAACTACAGATGATTTAGAGTTTTATCATGATAAAAATGGAATACTTAAATCAAAAGCAGAATTCATTAATGTGATGGCTAATGGTATTTGCCATAAAGACAATCTATATAAAGCAAGGCGAGAATTAGTAAAAGGGAGTTTAAAAGTGTATCCTCTTTATGAAAACGGTAAACTTTATGGAGCAATCCAAAATGGCGAACATCAATTTTATGAAACCTTTCAAGGAAATGAAAAAGCTGGCAATGTTGCAAAGTTTTCACATTTATGGATTTTAGAAAACAATCAATGGAAAATTAAACGAATCTTAAGTTTCGACCATCAATAAAAAATTAATCAATCAAAAAACGAATATTATGACAACACTGACAAAAATAATAGTTACAAGCATATTAAGTATGCTAATGTTTTCCTGTAACTTTAATATTGGAACAGGAGTAAGTGGAAATGGCATTGTAAAATCTACCGAAAGAACTCTTGAAGGCGATTTTAATACTATAGAAGTAAGTCGTGGGCTTGATGTATATATTACTCAAAGTGACTCTGAAAGTTTAAAAGTACAAGCTGATGAAAACTTACACGATATAATTAAAACCATAGTTGAAAACAACACACTAAAAATATATGCAGATGAAAACATCAGTTACGCTGCATCTAAAAAGGTTTTTGTGAGCTTTAACTCAATTTCAAAACTATCAGCATCTAGTGGAAGCGATATGTTTTCAACAAACACAATTACTGTAAATGATTTAGAGCTTTCAACAGAAAGCGGCAGTGATATGACTTTAGATATTAACGTACAATCTTTACGTTGCGACAGCAGCAGTGGAAGTGACTTAAAATTAACAGGAAAAACAGAATCATTTTATGCAAATGCATCAAGTGGTAGTGATATAAAAGCTGGAGATTTAGTTTCAACAATAGCAGAAGCAAAAGCATCTAGCGGAAGTGACATCACATTAAATACAACTAAAGAACTAACTGCAAATGCCTCAAGTGGTGGAGATATAAAATACTACGGAAATCCAGAAAAAGTAAATAAATCTGATAATGTTTCTGGTAGTGTAAACAAGCAATAAAACTACAAAAACAACTAATCAACCAACTAGTTTTATAAACCATTTTAAACTCAATTACGAGTTTGGGATGGTTTTTGTTTATATTTGTTTATTACAACTTTTAAACATTATAAATGAATAAAATCATTTTCACATTCTTATTAGCCATTGGTTTTATCTCTTTTGCAAATGCACAAGATGATGAAAAAATTAAAGGCGATAGAAACGTTACAATTAAACAAACCTACATTGAACCTTTTAATAAAATAATTGTAGGTGAAGATTTTACTGTAGAAATTATTTACAACAGCAAACCTTCAATTGAAATTGAAACAGACGACAACTTGCATGAGTATATTAGCTTTGGAGTTGTAGATAGTATATTATCTATAAAAACGACAAAAAAGATAACATCAAGCAAAAAAATGAACATTAAGGTTAATTACACAAATAACCTTGAACATATTGAAACAAAAGATGACGGAGAAATTCGCTCATTAACTTCTTTAGAGCTAAAAAATGCTACGTTAAGAACCTCAGGCTCTTCAAAAGCATATCTTAATATTAGAACTAATAATTTTACTTATAACAGCCTAGACAAAGCTAGGGTTAAGCTTAATATTAATGCTAATACCTCTAAAATTGTTTTAAGTGATAATTGCAAGGTTGAAGCATTAATAAACTCAAAGTCAATGGTTATGGATTTATATCAACGTGCAACAGCAAATATCGAAGGTACAGCTACAACAACAACGCTCAGACTAGATAATTCGGCTAGTTTTAACGGTAAAGATTTTGCAACAAAAACTTGCGATCTTATTGTTGAAACAAACAGCAACGCATCAATTAGAGTAGACGAAACCATTACTATTGAATCTTCTGGCAGCAGTGAAGTTTATTTATACAACTTACCTAAAATAGTTTTAAATAAGTTTATTGATACAGCTAAACTTCAGAAAAAAGACAACTAAATTAACTTTTCAATTTATATAACTATGAAAAAAATAACCTTGTTTTTTATTATTCTTATAAGTGTGACAGCTTGTAAAAAAGAAACAAAAACCGAAGACACAAATGCTGCTTTAAAAGCAGAAGTACAAACCTTTCTTGACGATTATACAACTACATTTAAAAAACTGTATTATGACTCTGCTGAGGCAGAATGGGCTGCAAATACACATATAGTTGTTGGCGACACATTAAATGCTTATAATATTCAAAAAGCAAATGAAGCTTACGCTAAATTTACAGGAAGTAGTGATGTTATTGAAAAAACGCGAAAGTATTTAGAGCAAAAAGACAATCTAGATATTGTACAAGTACGTCAGTTAAAAACCATTTTGTATGCAGCTGCTAATAACCCAGAAACAGTTTCTGATGTTGTTTCTCAACGTATTACAGCAGAAAATGCTCAAAATGAAACATTATTTGGTTACGATTTTAAAATTAAAGGAAAGTCTGTATCAACTGGAGATATAGATAAAATTTTAAGAGAATCTAACGATTTAAACAGCCGATTAGAAACTTGGGAATCTTCAAAAGCAGTTGGTAAAAACCTTAAAGATGGATTAGAAAACTTACGAAACCTACGTAATCAAACTGTAAACGCGTTAGGCTATGATGATTATTTCTCATATCAAGTGTCTGATTACGGAATGACTCGTCAAGAAATGCGTGACGAAATGAATAAAATGGTTAAAGAAGTTTGGCCTTTATATAGAGAATTACACACTTGGGCTCGTTATGAGTTAGCAAAAAAATATAATGCAAAAGTTCCAGATTATTTACCTGCTCACTGGTTACCAAATCGTTGGGGACAAGATTGGAGTGCATTAGTAAATGTAGAAGGTTTAGATATTGATGCTGCACTAAAAGATAAAGAACCAGAATGGATTGTTAAAGAAGGCGAAAAATTTTATGTAAGTATTGGGTTTAATCCTCTACCAGCTAGTTTTTATGAAAAATCGAGTATGTATCCTCTTCCTGCTGATGCTACGTATAAAAAGAACAACCATGCTTCTGCTTGGCATATGGATTTAGAAAACGATTTACGTTGCCTAATGAGTGTTGAAGCTAATGCCGATTATTATGAGACAATTCATCATGAGTTAGGACATATTTATTACTACCAAGCATATACAAATCCTAATGTTCCACCATTATTACGTGGAGGCGCTAATAGAGGTTATCATGAAGCCATAGGTAGTTTACTTGGTCTTGCAGCAATGCAAAAACCTTTTCTAGCTGAAAAAGGATTAGTTGATGCTAATGTTCAAATAGATGAAACTCAAAATTTATTAAAAGAAGCTTTAAACTATGTTGTGTTTTTACCATTTTCAGCTGGTGTAATGACTGAGTTTGAAAATTCTTTATATGCTGAGAATTTACCAAAAGATCAATTTAATCAAAAATGGTGGGAATTAGCTAAAAAGTATCAAGGTATGGTTCCTCCATCAGATCGTGGTGAAGAGTTTTGCGATGCGGCTTCAAAAACACATATAAACAATGATGCTGCTCAGTATTATGACTATGCAGTATCTTATATTTTATTATTCCAATTCCATGACCATATTGCTAAAAACATCTTAAAACAAGATCCACACGCAACCAACTATTATGGAAGCAAAGATGTTGGAAACTTCTTAAAGGGTGTTTTAGAAACTGGAGCAAACAATGATTGGAGACAATTATTAAAAGAAAGTGTTGGTAGCGAAATGAGTGCTAAACCAATGTTAGACTATTTTGCACCTTTAATGGCTTACTTAAAAGAACAAAATAAAGGAAGAACTTATACGCTTCCTGAAACGTTTTAAAAGTTTAATAATTATAAAAAATAAAAGCGCCTAAAGTAAAATTACTTTAGGCGCTTTTTATATAAATAAGTTTTTTTTAATTATATGTTGATGTACTCACTTCAAATGTCGAATCTTTTGCAGCTAAATAACGCTCGGCATCTAAAGCAGCCATACAACCAGTTCCAGCAGCTGTAACAGCTTGTCTGTAAACATGGTCAGCAGCATCACCAGAAACAAAAACACCATCTATGTTAGTTTTTGAAGTTCCTGGAACATTAATAATGTAACCTGTTTTATCTAAGTTTAAAAAATCTTTAAAAATATCGGTATTTGGTTTATGGCCAATAGCAACAAAAAAACCTGTAGCAGGTATTTCATGAACCTTTCCTGTAATATTATGCTTTACTCTAACTCCAGTAACAACTTGTCCATCACCAAGAACTTCTTCAGTTTCAGTATTGAATAAAATCTCAATATTTTCAGTGTTTTTAACTCTGGCAGCCATAATTTTAGAAGCTCTAAACTCATCCTTTCTTACCAACATAGTTACTTTCTTGCACAATTTTGATAAATAGTGAGCTTCTTCACAAGCACTATCTCCTGCTCCAACTATAACTACTTCTTGGTTTCTATAAAAGAAACCATCGCAAACAGCACAAGCTGATACTCCTCCACCAAGTTTTAAATACTTCTGTTCTGAGTCTAATCCTAAATATTTTGCAGATGCTCCAGTAGATATGATTACTGTTTGGCAATGAATCTCTTTAGTTTCATTAACCCAAACTTTATGCACATCTCCTGAAAAATCTACCTTAGTTATCCAACCATCTCTAACATCAGTTTCAAAACGTTCGGCTTGTTTTCTCAACTCTATCATCATTTCTGGACCTGTAATCCCATCTGGATATCCTGGAAAATTTTCAACCTCATTAGTTGTTGTTAACTGTCCACCTGGTTGAGTTCCTTGGTATAAAACAGGTTTCATATTAGCTCTAGCAGCATAGATTGCAGCTGTATATCCTGCTGGACCAGAACCTATAATTAGGCATTTTACTTTTTCAATTGTATCTGACATTCTGTGAATCTTAAATTATACCACAAAAGTAGAATTTTTGATACAATACTTACAGCATAGTTATTAAAAGTTATTATAGTTCTATAAATACTTTTAATTACAGACAAATCTCACTCTTTTTTTGTAAATTAGTAGTAACTCACCTATTAAACAAATATTAAAATTATGAAGACATTATTTATTAATTTATTTGTTGCAATGCTTCTGGTATCTTGTAAAAACGAAACTAATTCAATGACAGACAAAGCAGAAGAAACTACTAACTTATCTCTTCAAGGCACTTGGGAATTGGTTGGTTTTTATAATTATGTAGATAACAAAGTTGTAGATTCATTTGACACAAATGAAGGTTACCGACAAGTAAAAATGTATACTCCAACGAAAGTAATGTGGAGTAAACATGTTCCTACAGACTCAACTGAATGGTTTGGTTATGGAAGTTATAATATAAAAGATAAACACCTTATTGAAGTTTTAGATTATGGTTCTAAAATGATGAAAAGAATAATCCAAGAGAAAAAAGAGTTTACCTATGAATTAAATTTAGAAAAAAATAGATTTAGTCAGATTGAATTAGATGAAGATGGAAACAGAATCTATTCCGAAAACTATAAACGAATAGAGTAAACAAAAAAAAGCTGAACAAATGTTCAGCTTTTTTTTGTTTAAAGTATAATAATTATTTTATCTCAACCACTTCTAAATCAAAAACTAAATTCTGACCTGCTAACGGATGGTTTCCATCAATAATAATGTGATCTTCTTTTACATCAACAACTCTAAATTGATGTTCACTCCCATCTTGTCCTTTAGAAGCCAATCCCATTCCAATTTCAGGCTTTACATCAGGTGGCAACTGTTCAATCTTTACTTCATGAAATAATTCCTTTTGAATATCACCATATGCCTCATCTTTTGAAATTTCAATGGTTTTTTTCTCATTCACTTTCATATCAATGATTGCATTCTCAAATCCAGGAATCAACATTCCTTTACCAATAGTGACTTCTAAAGGTTCGCGCTCTAGCGAACTGTCAAAAATTCGACCATCGATTAATTTTCCTGTGTAATGCACTTTCACTGTGTCATTTTCTTTTACTTGACTCATAATTGTATTTTGTTTTTAATAAAGTGCAAAACTACCATTAATATAAAGAACGCCAAGATTATAAGCGTTTAAAAGCACAAATTAAGAAAAGCTTAACGTAGTAGATTAGAAACAAAAAAGCTGAACAAATGTTCAGCTTTTTTTATTAAGTCGGGGTGGCAGAGTTTGAACCCTACCAGACAATGTTTTATATATCAATCAGTTACAGTTTCCGAAACTCAACTGTTATCCGATTTGTTGACGATACTATAATGAACTTGAAGCAAAATTGCTTTTCATTCTGACGGTGCAAATATAAACTTTGTTAAATATTAAACCAACGTAATTAGCAGTAAATTTTATTTTAATTCAGTTTCTACACAGAATCAGTAATAGTGAGTATTCATACAATATTTCCGAAAAATAAACGTCGCAAAATGTTTTTCGGAAAAGGGACGGCATAAAGCCAACGCTTCTTCCATCGCTTATTTATTCCGTTTCCTTCCCACTCTAAAATTTTGTCTTCCGTTTGGGTGGTACTCAAATATTGTTTAATCTAAAATCATTTAATTATGGAAACAAAAACAAAGTCGAACGGAACAGCAAAAAAAGTAAATGCAACCGTTAAAAAGGAAGTTCAAAAGAAGTTGACCGATGAAGCTGTCGGAAAAACGGTTACCTCTGAAAAGGTTGTAGCTAAAAAGCCAGAGATAAATCTGGATGACCGAATCCAAAGGTTTGAAAAGCTGAGAGGTCTGGCCACGCAACGTGAACGATTAACGCAGACCTTGAACGAACTGACGAAGTTCAATTACAATCAGGACGGTTCAAGTTCTTTTAATCTTCGAGATTCCCGTAATCTGGAATTCAAGACCACCAACACGAACCTAATCAAGTTGGTAACATCGCATTTACAGTCCACTTTGGAACAACGTAAATCTGAGATTGAAGAACAGATTGTGAAATTTGAACTTTAATGAAGCTAATGTCTTCAAATGTGAAAGCCTGCTCGCAAGAGTAGGCTTTCTTTTTTTAATCATATCTGTCGCTGGACAGGTCTAAAATCTAATATTATGTATTTAAATCGTTTACAACAAGATGAGATTTTCGTTTCAAATGAAATAAAATCGTTAAAGAGTATTACTGGCATAGCTTCTCGAAGAGGGCTTGAAAATGCCATTATTTCCAATGGAAAAATTGTGAATGTGGTATCAAACAGTTATGGCCATATTCCGAATGAGCTTTTCTTCAAACAAGCCGAGCAGCTATTGGTGGATGCAAACTTGAAATATCAAAAACGCACTATTAACAGAAATGATAGGTCATTCATTACCGACTTTATAATCGAGGACGATAACCAGTTCGCGTTAAAGAACGGACAGGACAAAATATTGCCAATGTTACGTTTCAAGAATTCCTATGATGGACGGGAAAAGACTTCCGGACATTTTGGATTTTATAGGGAAGTATGCACCAATGGACTGCACGTAGCCCAAGCGGACATAGCATTTTCGATAAAGCACAGCAAGAGCAGTACAGATTTGATAATGCCCAGATTGAACTCATTATTTGAGAAGTTCCTGAATAACGAATACTACGAAATCACAAGAAAATTCAGGGAACTGGAAGAAATCGAACTTATCGACACCAAAGCATTCGTAAAGGAAATATTGGAAAAAACGAAGTTGTTCCGATATGAATGTAGCGACAAGAACGATGACCCATCGAAAAAATCCCGTGAGGTCATAGAGCTTATCAATGATGAACCGTTTCCAGCGTATTCAAAACCAAATTTATGGGTAGGTTACAATGCTTTTAATTGGATGCTCCACAATAACTTGAAAAAGTCCTTTTCACAACAGGAAAAATTGGACAAGCTATTGTTCGATGAAATATATGCAATGGTTTAAGCAACATTGTAAAAGGTTTATCCAGTACCTAACTAAACTGGATTTTTGATTATGCTTCTGCCATATTAAGCCGTTTAGCACATTTCCCTACATTTCGTTGCTCTACATTCCGGAAAAAGAGCTGCACTAAAAAAGATCTTGGACACAACTGAAAAGATTCCGATTTCCATTCCACTTGCCCACTCATTACCGAGAAAAACGGGAAGTGGTCAAACTTTATTTCAATCTACATCTTTTCAGTCAAGTCCGCTTTAAATACTACTTCAAAAGAGTAATCTATTTTATAAACTGTTCTACTATTTAGAAAACAATATTTTCAATTTTTCATTAATAATCATAAGCCTAACTTATCCATAATATCTTTTTCATATCTACTATCTTCAGCGGGATAGCGTAAGATGTTTTCATATTTTCCAGCCTCTTTAGCCTGGGCATAAATAAGACTTTCGCCCGCATACTTTGGAATTTCTTTATAAATTGGGTCTTCATAGGCTTCAGATGCCGATACGATTTCCCAGCCTTTTTCTTTAAACATTTTAATTAGGTCGTCTATAAAAAGAGCCGCAGCTAAATTGTGATGTAATAAAAGTGTATGTTTAATGTGTCTTCCATTTATTTCCATCGATAGTTTTTCATAGAATTGAGCGCGTTCCCAAATATGGTTCAAATAGAAATCTCTAAAACCACTGATGTCAGCATTGGGATTTTCTCTTAAACGTTTAACCAATCTGCTATCAATATACCAATCTGATGCATCAATGGTTACATAACCATTTCTATAGTTTTGTTCTTTTAAAAATTTTCTTACTGAATCAACCTTTTCTTGCGTATTCCCTTCTTTTAAATAGGGAAACCTAAAAAACTTGCAATAGTTTGAATACGAATTTATGAGAGAATCGTTTTTAATAAAATCCGCTTTAAATGCTTCAAAGGAATAATTTTCACTATTATAATTTGAATGGTTTAAGGTATGATTTGCAATTTTATGACCTTGGTCATTCCAACTTTCCAATAATTTTTTTCCTTTGGGTCCAGTTTTATCCTTTCCAGCTACAAAAAGCATTGTTTCTATATTGGCATCTTTGAGCTTTTTCAAGAGCATTCCGTTCCATTCATTAAAAGTGTAATTTGGCCTATCTCCTAAAGCACCATCATCAAATGTAAAACTCACTTTTGACTGGCTAAAAATTGGTATTGAAATCAATAAAATAATTGCCGTAATAAACTGTTTCATTTTTTATTGTTTTAAGATTATAATCTATCGTATTGCTGTCCTTTTTTACCTTGATATCGTTTTTGATTCCATCTATAAATAAAAGACACATTTAATTGTGGCACTCGCACTTGTGAAACAATATCTTGTGAGAAATTTTCGCCTCTGGTCTTGATATTCCATTCCCAACTATCAAAAATGTCTGTAAAATTAACACTCAATGACGCGTTGTTTTTAAATAGGCTTTGACTCATCCCAAAATCTAACCGATACAATGCCTTTCGTGCAAATTGACCTCTTTTGTCCGCACCCCTAAATCTATTTTGGAATTGAAACCTAAAAGAATCGGACAGTTTAAAATCAAGGTGCAGCCTGCCACTAAAAGCCAACCCATCAACATCAAAACTTGTCGTCTTATAGCTTCCATTTTGGTGGTAGCCGTTGAACGTAATTTCATTGTAAATACTAAACCAGCTTAAGGGCTTATAACTAAAACCCAATTCCAGTCCATAAGATTCATCAGTACCAATGTTAACTATCCTTCTAACAAATACTTCTTCAATTTTTCCATTGATAGTGATGTTTTCTTTTTGAATAAAGTAATCCATCACTTGATTTGTTTTTCGGAAGAATAGTGTTGGAGCTATCAAAAATGTATTGCTTAATTTTGACTCATAAGCCAGTTCTGTGAGTATCACGTATGATGGATTTAGTTCGGGATTCCCAACAGCAATATTTCTGGCATCGCTAAAAGAAGAAAACGGAACAATGGCATTTCGCCTTGGTCTTTGTATCCTTCGAGATATTGAAAACCGAATGCTTTTATCTTCATTAAACTGATAATTCAGAAAACTGGAAGGAAATACATCCGTATAATTTCTCGATACTTTTTCAGTATTATAATTTGAGGTAATATCTATGTTGGTTGATTCAGTTCTTAAACCAATCTGAAATTTGAATTTATTAAAGCCTTTAGCATACTGTCCATAAAATGCGGTAACATTTTCGTCATAGTTGGTTTTATCTGTAAATTCAGGAATAGTTGTCGCTATACCGTTTTCAATCCGTTCAACAGCATAGTCATTTTCTATGTTGGTAAACCTACTTCTTGCGCCAAATTCAAATTGCGATTTGTTTTTTAGAATATGCACATAATCCAAAGCCACTGTAAATCGTTTGTCATTGATGTTGTTATCTATAGCATCATTGGCATCAATTTCTGATTGCGGAAATGTCGTTTCTTGCAGAATAGTCGAGTGTCCATCTTCGATAGATGATTGTGTCAATGCACTTAACTTTAGTTCCGAACCATTATCATTCAACTTTATTTTATATTCACTGGTAATCTGAAAGAAATTGTTTTTAAATTTTTCTGAATCAAAACGTTCTGATGTTGCATACAAGCTGCTGTCGTTATAGTCTTTATAATCAATGGAATTAATAGTATTTAAGTTTGCCAGTCGATAGTTGAAGTCTGCTGAAACGGAATGTTTCGAATTGAATTTATAGTCGCCACCAAGGTTATTCAAAACATAAAATTGTTTGAGTATTTTTTCTGAAGTCTTAAAACTTTCTGAAGGAGAGGTTTCAAAATTAGTTAATGCTATTGAACTTGTAGCTTTCGGTTCAGAGTATCCCAAACCTGTATTAAAATACCAGGAGTAGTTTTCGTTTACTTTATTAATATTTATGTTTGTGCCAGAATTTAATCGGAGTCCTGTAAAGACTTCAAAACTACTGCTTAATCTTTTTTTCTTCCCTTTTTTCAAGACGATGTTTATGATGCCTCCGGAGCCTTCGGCACTGTACTTTGAGGACGGATTTGTAATCACTTCAACTTTATCTATCGATGCTGCTGGAATCGTTCTCAATAATGATGCGGTATCAGTTAGGCCACTAATTCTTCCGTCAATTAATATCCGAATGCTGCCATTACCTCTAATACTCATTGTGCCATCAACTTCAACCTGAACCGAAGGTACATTTTGCATCACATCTATTAGACTTCCACCACTTACCGAAAGGTCTTTAGAGACATTATATACTTTTTTATCCAATTCAATTTTATAATTGGAAGTATTAGAGCTTACAACCACTTCATCTAAAGCCACATCTGTATTAATGATAATATCTCCGAGGCTTTTCTTGTTTTTAACGTTGCTTAAATCCAGTGTTGAAATAGTGGAAGGTAAACCAATCACAGAGATTTCAAAACCGAACACCTGTTTAGGAACGTCTATTGTAAAATAACCATTTTCGTCTGCTAAAGTTCCTAAAACGGTTTCAGGATTATTAATAGCTTTAAAAATGACATTGGCATAAGATACAGGTGCTCCAGAAGTATCTTTAATAGTTCCAGTAACTGTAATGTTTTGAGCAAAGACATTACAATAAATGCAAAGAAAAAAGAGGAATAAAATGATTGATTTCATAGATTGATTTGATGAATTATTAGGATGTAGTTATCCTGTTCTGCTTAAAAAAGAGAACTCACTATTGGTCAAAATGACCTTATTTAATTAAAGTGGATGAATGTTATAGAAAATAGTCTATTCTATATAATCTAATGGGTTTACTTGTTGTCCATTATGCTTGACTTCGTAATGTAGATGTGGTCCAGAAGAACGACCAGTAGTACCAACATAACCAATAATATCTCCTTTTTTAACTTCCTGATTTTCAATAACCTTGAATCCATTTAAATGTGCATACCAAGTTTCGTAACTATTTGGATGCGTTATTACTATTAAATTCCCCCAATCACCTTCCATTGCAGCTTTTGAGATAATTCCATCGGCAGATGCTAAAACTGGAGTTCCAATTTTTGCTCTAATATCAATTCCGGTATGGACAACTCCTTTATTAACTTTAGCCCTTCCTACCTCACCAAAGAATGAAATAATATCTTCCTTTGTTGCATTTTGGACTGGAATTATAGAAGGCGGTATACTGATATATTCTGATACATTGATGATGTTTAGATACTTGTTATTTTCTATTGTTGGGGTTGTAAATGCTGAAATTAGAAAAATACAAACAGGTAACAATAAAAGATAGGAAAGTTTTGCAAGCTGATTTGATGTGGGTTTTGTCATCATAGTTATTCGTTTTTTTAAAATAGGTTGATTGAAGTAATTATATAAATTATTAGGTTTTTGAACTTCAAGACTTTGTAGCAACAATTCCATATATTCTGAAGTTTTGATGCCTTTTTGAAGTGCACCTTTGTCAGCTTGATATTCGTGTAGGGATTTCAACGATTTCCTATAAAAATAAACCAGGGGATTGAACCAAAAGAACGCAATATAAACTTCGGTAAGAATCACATCCCAAGAATGTTTTAATTGAATATGTACCTTTTCGTGTTCCAAAATCTGTTGGTCATAGTTTTCAAATTGATGTTCAGGAACAAAAATCCAATTGAAATATGAGAAGATTTCCGGCACATTGGCATTGACCAATTGATAACCATTCTTATGTTCAATTTTAGAGTTGATTTTTAAAACAAATAATTGTCTTGCGGTAAGCAAAATTCTAATAAAGTATATGGAAAACACCAACCAATATATAGTGATTAAAACGGTTGAGAAATTAAAAGAGGGATCAATCAAAGGTTGTTCAATAACCTGCAATTGTTTATTAAAGGTTTCAAAGCTTATAGGTTCAAACAATGGAATTTCTATGATTCTTGATGCGATAGATGGAAACAATTCACCCGAAAATGGAACTATAATTGAAATCGGTAACATTAAGAGCAATACAATTCTATTTACATTATGGAATGTCAGTTTTTTTAAGAATACTATATATAAGAGATAGAGTGGTAAAAAAACCAGAGCTACTTGTACAAGATATAAGAAAATATTATTCATTTTTTTCTTTTAATTTTTCAATTTTACTTTCAAGCATTAGCTTCATTTTTTCTAATTCCGTAAGGTCTAAATCTTCATTATTGGCAAAAAACAAAGCAAACTTACTTGGCGAACCGTTGAAAAAATTACCAATAACTTCTTTCATATGTCTTTTAAAATAAGTCTCTTTTGAAACCGTCGCATAGTATTGACGTATTTTTCCATAAGCATCATATTTTAAAAATTTCTTTTTCACTAAAACCCTCACTACTGTTGATATGGTAGTATAAGCAGGTTTAGGTTCTGGAAACTGCTCTACAATATCCTTTAGGAATGCTTTTTCAAGTTTCCATACATATTGCATCACTTGTTCCTCGGCTTTTGTTAGTTCATTCATAAGGCAAATATATAAATAATTTTCAAATTATGACTATAAATATAGTTATACTACTATTTTCATAGTCATAAATGAATTTTATCGTCCTGTTTGAGAAGTTGATTTGATGAATTTCAGTGGTTTATAATAGGGGGTGAAATACATTATAATTATTCTTTTAAACCTTCCAATTCAACTTTTTTATCGCTTGAAAGAAATTGTAATTTCATCTTATTATTCTCTTCAATAAATTTAAAATACAATTCAAATGGTAATGGATAGAATTCATCTTTTGCCATTGGAATCAGTTTTACTTTTGGAAACACTGGACTGTCCGTAAATAAAGAACCATTTTCTAAATATATCTCTATGGGAAAATTATGATTGGTATTATAAGTACCCACATATTTTTTTAGAATGCTATTATTTACCTCAATAACATCTGGGATTTTAGTGTCCCAATGCAATCCTTCAATGACTTCCATTCCGTTGTTAATGATTGTTTTTACAATGTTATTGGTAATGCTGGCACCATTATCACTATTTATGAAAATAACAATACCGTTTTTGTTTTTTGGAAATAGTATCATCGTTGTAATTACCCCAGGATCGCCGCCATCGTGGTTTATGATATACTCACCATTACTCAATTTATCATACACCACCCAACCAAGTCCTTGGTTCAATTTACCATTGATGGCCGATTGTGGTTTAACCATCTCATCGTATAACTCGCCATCAACTACTTTTCTGTCCATTATGGCATTGCCAAAAAGCAATAAATCGTTTACTGTTAGCAACATATCATCGGCAGCGTTGATTCTTGTTATTTTGTAGTTTATGGGATGTAAGTTTCCTCTTGTATCATACCATTTTGCAAATCGTGCTGTATCTTTATCAGCCAACCAACCCATTTTTGCATCCTTCATTTTTAATGGCTTAAAGACTAAAGAGTCTACAATCTTTTCCAGCCCCATTTTAAATTTGCTTTCAACAGCATGCCGCAAGTATTCCATACCCTCGCCAGAATATTGAAATTTCGTTCCGGGCTTAAAATTGAATTTCAATTTTCCGTCTTCTTCATCCCAGCGCCAATTTTTAAAACCTGTGGTATGAGATAAACAGTTTCTAGTCGTTATCAGTTTTGCATAGGCATCATCTGCCACATCAGGGTCTGTCCAATAATGAAATAAAGGTTCGTCCAAGTCCCAATCGCCATGAGCCACCAATTTTAAAATGGCTGCCGTTACTACTGGTTTGGTAATACTGGCGATATTAAAAATAGTGTTTTGAGGTGCTTTATGCCCTTTTTGGTTTTCTCCATACACTTTTACGAATTCAATCTTACCGTCTTTAATAATTCCCACGCCGACTGCTGGAGCAAGGTATTCAGCCATGAGTTTCGGAACAATGCTGTCCAAGGTCTTTTTATAATTTGGTTTAAAGATGGCTATTTTGCTGTTTGATTTTTGCTCATTGGAACAAGCAACCATCAATAAAAAGAGCAAGCAATATCCATAGAAAGATTTAGTTTTAAACAGGCTCATGGTCGTAGCTCACCGTTCGTTTTATAATCCAAGAACCCTCTTTTCGTTCCCAGATGATAATAAATTTTCCTCTTTGTACTTTTTTCCCATCCTCATAAAATTCATGGACACCAATTTCTACGGCACCATAATTCCCTAAAACATGTACAGTTGCACTAACCAATTGTCTCGTCACAGCAAAAGGTCTGGAACATCTGTCCTTAAAAGAGGCTATTTCAACATCAAAAGAAGTATTTAGACCAGAACGGTCATCGTAAAACTCTATTTCTGGGGACATTATTTTCTTATACAGCTTTAAATCACATTTATTAAATGCAACATTAAAAAATAGGCTGTCCATTTTTAGAATCTCGTTTTGCAACGCTTTTTCGGTTATTGGATTTTCAGCTTCTTGAGAGAACAGTGTGTTTGAAAATAGAATAAAAAGGAATAAGGAGTACTTCAAAATTTTTAATGCTTTCATAATCTTGATTGTTTTTATTAGTATTTGATTGATGTCATAATGACGATTTATTCATGCAATTGTTACAATGTTTTTATTCTGATATAAATTAGATTTTCAAGTTCTAATCTATATTTCATCACTTGTTCTTCGGTTTTTGTTATTTCATTTATATGCAAATATTATAAATAATTTTGAAAGTATGACTATTTTTATAGTAATATAACTATAATTATAGTCGTAACCTTGTTTGTGATATCATAGATTTTGGCTTTTAACCAAAAATGAAATTGATTGTTTATACTTGAATCTGCATGTCAGCACTTTACTACTACATTTTGCGAAAAGCTTCATTTCGGACAAAGAGCTTCCCTACAAAAATCTTGGACCCAATCCCCAATTTTGGCTTTCCATTTCGTTAACCCTTTCCGTCCCGAACCGTCGGGACTGGGAAGGAACACTACATTCCTGAGCCAAAATCGTGAATCAAGTCCGCTTTCTCATCGGAAAGGCATCGCCTCGATTTTCTTAACTGAATTATCGGCAAAGCCTACATTGGTCTTTGCTCGATAATTATTAAAAACCGAACCTTTGCCTTACACATTTTAAGGGGTTTATAATGGATAAAGCCTTTGTTGTTTTTCGGGTCGTCGAAAAACAGGCATGACATAACCAATTCTAAATTAAACCCATTTGTTCTGTTCGCTTAACTGTCGGTACGCTCTCGCCACAAATGGCTTTAAAAGAATTGCTAATGCCCTTATGGAACTTGTCAAGACTGTACAAGTTTTAGTGAAAAATAAGGATTCTACTTCCTTGAAAATCCAAGGATTTTACTACGTCGCAAACACACCTTATTTGTTCCCTAAAAGTCTTGACAAAACCCACTTCATCCATTGTGCGGAGCACGAAAGAAATCATACAAACACCCCTTAAAATTTAATTCAGTTTAAAACAAAAAGGGAAATTATTAATCTTTAAAACCTTGTATTATGAGTACTATTAAAAATCACGTACAGTTAATTGGAAACGTTGGACAAGAGCCAACCATTACGAACCTTGAAAGTGGTAAGAAAGTAGCCCGATTGTCATTGGCTACCAACGAAAACTACAAAGACAGTAAAGGCGAAAAGCAAACCGACACGAATTGGCACACCGTTGTTGCTTGGGGCAAGACTGCCGAAATCATCGAAAAATATGCCCAAAAAGGCAAAGAAATTGGTGTGGTTGGGAAATTAAAAACACGCACCTACACAACGGATGATGGAAACCAACGCTATGTTACCGAAGTGGTAGCCGATGAAATCCTATTGATGGGCAGTAAGTAAAAAGGAAAGAGGGCACTAATACCAGTTTTCAATTAGTTTGTGCCCTCTTCTTTTCATCATTAATTCTAAAAAAGACATAACAATGAAAGCACAAGTTAACGAAATAAAAGAAGGATTGCAACATTTTAACGGTTCTGAAATGTTCTATCAAATCCCATTGATACGCACCAGATTTACAAACGGATTGAAATATTTAGCCAACGTAGCAAACTGCTTTTGGCTCATTACAGATGTTTCCGTAATTGCCAAAAGTTTGCTGAACCGAAGCCATTTTATCACGATAGATTTTAAAAGGCTATCGGAAGAAAAACAGGATTATTCAGGCTATGAAGCCGAGATAATTTATAGCGATGGAAATGGTAATGTGTTTGAAACGCATCGGTACATCTTTACGGATTTTCCTTTGGATGAACTGCGTTTGTACTTTGTGGACAATACATTGATGTTACCAAGCGAATATTAAAAATAAAGGCTATGATTTATCTGAATTATAACAACCTCGATGACGAAACCCAACAGCGTTTACTTTCTATGTCCAAAAAAGAAGTAGAAAACAGGTTTGGGGAACAGCTTAGGAACTATGCCAGGGAACACTATGTAAATTACCAAACTCTCTTGGAAGAAGAAGCGATACGAAATCTATACAATTTTAAGTATGTTTTCAATATTTAGAACACTAAATCACACCAAACAAGCCCTTTTATTATGAGGGCTTTTTTTTATGCTCAAACCCTTAAATTCCATACCTTTACAGGATTATAATAACATATTATTCTTGTGGTCATCACCATTATTTGATTTGACTTTCCTTGATGACCATATCCATAGAATTATACTATAAAAAGCAACTGACTTTTTAGTCAGGTTGTTTGAAAAATTTTGTCCCTGCGGGACGAATTTGAGAAGCAAGAGGGTAACACGCCGAGGCGGTGTTAACGATTGGTTTTTAGTTGTAATTATTTGAAAATCAAATAATTGCTGTTATTGAATTTTAAGGAAATAATAATGTTTTACAGTAAATCCTTTTGAAACCCTTATAAAACGGCAATTTTTTACAGTAAATGAACTCTAATCATCAAAAAAAATACAGTTTTTCAGCCATTAGCATTAAGCCAAAAGTGGCAACTCGTTTTCGGAAATTTTCCAAAAGCATTGCACGTTCGCACACCGATACGCTGGAAACAATGATGAATTTTTTTGATTTAAACGAACTATCCCCAAATGAATCTTTGGGTGCAAATATGAGGACATTAGAGAATAGTTTAAAGAAACGAATCAATGCCCTTGTAGCCATTATTAGAGATATTGAAAAAAACCAAACCAAGCCCACCAAGGCAATGTTGGAATTGCTTTTTCAGGAGAATCCAGAGGCAAAAGAACCGGAAGAAGAATTATTTGAATTTGAACAACAGGAACTGATTACCGAAAATGAAGAACTGGATCACTACCGAAATCGATATGAGGAAGTCCAGCAACAATTCCATTCCGTGAAATATGATTTGGAAAAAATCATCGGGAAGACCACGTATGTAAAAGGCAGTTTTGGAGGTGGTTATTTAAAACTGGATTTGAGCAAAGATGAATTTGAAAATATTAAACAAAAATTATAAAATGTATATCACGGTAACAAAACAGACAATGGACGGCAATTATTCACAGAGCGTTTCCGATTTTGTGGCGTACCTCGAAAAAGAAAACGAAGATAAATCTATTGATGAAATGGAACACTTTTTTAATCAGTATGGAGAAGAAATATCAGGCAAGGAAGTCATTCAAGAAATCGATGGAAATACTGCTAAACTCAAAAAGACCGAACCCAAGTTTTATTCCATTACGGTCAATCCAAGTGCGTATGAACTGAAACGATTGCAAAATCATTCCGAAGAGTTAAAACAATATACACGAGAACTGATGAAAGAATACGCTAAATCTTTCAACCGTGAAATAAACGGAAGAGCTGTTACCGTAGATGATATTAAATACTATGCTAAAATTGAACATCAGCGGACTTACAAAGGGACTGATAGGAAAATTCAGGAGAACCAACCTTATGCAACCAAGATACTTCAGATTAAGAACGACATCCGGAAAATAGAAAATGGCAAATTAGAGGGAAACATCAAAATATTACAAGAAAAGATGTCCCGATTAGAGAAAGAAGCACCACATCAACAGGATGGTAAACGCATTGTAAGAGGAATGCCAAAAGAAGGTTCTCAAAGTCATATTCACATAATTGTAAGTAGAAAAGATATGTCCAATAAATACAGTTTGTCCCCAGGAAGCAAGTACAAAGCTTCAGAAACGGTATTTAATGGAAAACCTGTCAAGCGTGGTTTTGATAGAGATAAGTTCTTTAAGGCATCCGAAAAGACCTTTGATACCCTATTTCAGTATAAAAGAAACTATGTGGAAACCTATAAAGCTCGCAAAACATTCCTTCAAAACCCAAAGCTGTATTTCTCTATACTTTCAGGATTACCGACCAATGAAAAAGCCGCTGCCTATAAAATACTTGTAAAATCTGGTGTACCAATAATGAGTATTCCAACGAACCAAGTACAACTGGCATTAAAGGTCATCAACAAGTTTAAAAAAGGAATTGATCGAGCCTTACAGTCTGGTTCTATTGGAATATGAATCTATCAATTGCACATATCATAGTTTTTATTATTGTCCCACTTTTATTTATTGGTATTGTTCTGTATGCATTCCTACATCAAGACGAATCTACAAAGCGAGATAAAAAATATAAAGTATATTTTAAATTACGTTGGGGAAAGTTTAAAATTGACAACTTAAAAAGAGGTGCTTCAATAATTGGTTCCGCAGGAAGCGGAAAAACAGAAAGCGTGATTTATAACTTTCTACAACACTTTAGTACCCATCAATTTTGTGGTATCATACACGATTATAAGGATTTTGAACTTACTGAAATTGCCTATCCTTTGTTTAAAGATAAGGACATAAAATTTTACACCATTGCATTTGACCAAATCCATTATCGAGTAAACCCCATTGCCCCAAGATATTTGCCCAATGAAGAAAGTGTCAACGAATTATCCAAAGTTCTAATTGAAAATCTCTTGGAATTCAATGAGTCCAGCTCGAACAGTACTTCAAAATTCTTCAATGATGCTGTAGAAGGTTTGTTGGGTGGAATGATTTGGAAACTAAAAACAAGCTATCCACAATTTTGCACTTTACCACATATAATTGCCATTTTTCAATCAATAACCACCAAAAGGTTAGTTTCCTTTTTAAGTTCTAATCTCACTTCCAAAAGTATGGCAAGTGCCTTTATCAATGGGATGGATTCAGACAAACAGACCGCAGGTGTAAAAAGCACCTTGGCCAATGCGTTTAAAAAGATAAGTTCCCAACAGTTGTTTATGGCTTTGTCTAAAGATGAAGTGCCCTTGAATATAAATAATAAAGAAAACCCTGCGATTATTTCCATCGTGAACCACCCAAAATATGAATCAGCTTATTCGCCAATCATTGCAGCGATTATTCACACAGTCATTAAACAAATGAGTGTCCGAGGTCAACAGTCGTCATTTTTAATGATGGAAGAAGCGCCAACCATCAAACTACTTAATATGCACCGTATTCCGGCAACGTTACGAAGCTATGACATTGCGACTATCTATGTGATGCAGGACAAAATTCAAAATGATATTATGTACGGCGAAAATATGAGTAAAGCCATATTGAGCAACTTATCATATCAATTCTTTGGTAAGGTCAATGACCCAGATACGGCCAAATATTATGAGCGTTTCTTTGAAATCATCAAAACGCCCACCCACAGTATCAGCAAAAGCAGCGGATTGAGTTTTGAAAGCCGTATAACCAAAGGCGAAAAAGAGGTTTCCAAACGCAGAGCAGATGTATTCTTTAGATTGAAACAAGGAGAATTTATCTCGTTTGCTGATGGAAAGGATAAAAAGATTCAATTTAAACTACAAGATATTGAAAGGGAAATACCTAAAATACAACACCACCACACACAAGAGGAATTGAAACTGAATTTTGAAAGAATTTATAGGGAAGTTAAATCCGTTTTCAAATTGAATTGAAATTAAGCTTAAAAAAAATTATTGAATATTAATTTGTTTGGGATTTTGATTGTTGATTTTTAGCATTAATTTCTATAAGTTAAGTCTATAGTAAAAATTTGTATATTTGCAACCGATGCAAAAACATAACAACATAAAAGCACTTTTCTTTTTAGGCATATTCAGCCTATTGCTTTTGCATCAGGTAATGCCCCATTTACATCATTTACACGAAATTGGGCACTCACATAAGGCTGTTGCCAATAGTGAAAATCACAGCCAACATCACGATGTTCCAGAAAAAGAAAGTTCCAAAAAAGGACTTTTAGATTTATTTTTGGAAGTGCACATACATTCAGTTGTTGCTAATGAAATATTAGCAACTCACGAAAGTATTGTAAAACAATTAAAGGTTAAAAAGGACGTAAAAACGCCTATTTTTCTTAACCGTTATAGCATTTCTATAAAATATGATGATGAAGATTCTATAAAAGTAGTAGTCTATCATCCACCCAATAATTATTTCAACTCATATCTCTCATCCCTCGATTCACGAGGTCCACCTACCTGTTAATTCCTCTTTAGTTTAATTAAATTAAACAGATACATTCATAGTAATAGTATCTGCAAATTTATTAAGCCTTGGTAATAGCAAGCTTTGCTTTAATTACCATTTTACCATATTTATTTTTTAAAAATTAATCATTGGTTTTGTATCATTCAAATCCATAGATGACCTGTATGGTATTTTCAATTTTCAGTATTTACGACTTAAAAATATTTTAAACATAATGTTAGACAAAATCATTGCATTTTCGATAAACAATAAGCTTGTTATCGGATTATTCACACTGGCTTTAATAGGATGGGGCGTTTATTCGCTAACAAAACTTCCCATTGATGCCGTGCCAGACATCACAGACAATCAAGTTATGGTTATTACCATAACACCCACTTTAGCGGCACAAGAAGTAGAACAGTTAGTTACGTTTCCAGTAGAACAAACAATGGTAAGCATTCCTGGTATTAAGGAAATGCGTTCCTTTTCCCGTTTCGGACTTTCCATTGTAACTATTGTTTTCGAGGAAAACGTAGATTTATATTGGGCAAGGCAGCAAGTTCAAGAACGATTAACGCTGGCCGCCAAGGACATTCCGGAAGGCATAGGAAAACCCGAAATGGGGCCAGTAACTACAGGCTTGGGTGAAATTTATCAATATGTAATTCATACCGAAAAAGGATATGAAGATAAATATGATGCCACCGAATTAAGAACTATACAGGATTGGATTATCAAAAGACAGTTATTGGGAACACCTGGTGTTGCAGAAGTGAGTGGTTTTGGTGGTTTAGTGAAACAATATGAAATTGCTTTAGACCCAGATAAACTTCAAAGTATGAATGTTACTATTGAAGATATTTTTACCGCTCTGGAAAAAAACAATCAAAACACGGGTGGAGCTTATATTGATAAAGACCCTAATGCCTATTTCATTCGGAGCGAAGGTTTGGTTAACAATATACAAGAATTGGAGAAAATAGCTGTTAAAGTAAATAATGGCACACCAGTACTTGTTCGGGATGTTGCCAAAGTACAGTTTGGTCACGGTGTGCGCTATGGAGCGGCTACCCGAAATGGTGAAGGCGAAGTTGTTACGGGAATTGTAATGATGCTAAAGGGAGCAAATTCTTCTGCCGTTATTAATGATGTGAAGGATAAAATTGAGCAGATTAAAGAAACTTTGCCCGAAGGAGTGACCATTGAACCTTATCTGGATAGGAAAGGTTTGGTAGACCGTGCAATAGGGACTGTAACAACTAATCTTACGGAAGGGGCGTTAATAGTGATTTTTGTATTAATCCTTTTTCTTGGAAACTTAAGAGGTGGATTGATAGTGGCTTCGGTTATACCGCTTTCTATGCTTTTTGCAATTGTAATGATGAACCTCTTTGGGGTTTCCGGAAACTTAATGAGTTTGGGTGCCATAGATTTTGGGCTTATAGTAGATGGGGCGGTAATTGTTGTTGAATCTGTAATGTTTGGGATTCATACCAGTAAAAAGAAGTATGCTGGCGTTGAGAAGCTATCGTCAGAACAAATGGATACCGAGGTAAAACGCTCTGCTGGAAAAATGATGAATTCCGCTGCCTTTGGACAAATCATAATTCTAATTGTTTACGTGCCTATTTTGGCTTTGAGCGGTGTTGCAGGAAAAATGTTTCATCCAATGGCACAAACGGTAATGTTCGCTATTCTTGGGGCATTGATTTTATCACTTACCTACGTTCCGATGATGTCTGCCCTTGCACTTGGACGCAAGACGGAACATAAGCGGAATTTTTCCGATAAAATGATGGATTTCTTTCAGCGTATATATCAACCTATTTTAGAAGCTGCCCTGCGCACAAAATTATTGGTACTTGGATTGGCAGTAGGATTATTTGTTATAACGCTAATCGTTTTTGCAAATATGGGAGGTGAGTTTATTCCCCAATTGGACGAAGGGGATTTTGCGGTTGAAACACGAGTGCCTGTAGGTAGTTCCATTGACCAAATGATTGATGTTTCTCAAAAGGCACAGACCATATTATTAAATGAATACCCAGATGAAGTAAAGCAAGTTGTAAACAAGATTGGTTCAGGGGAAATTCCAACAGACCCGATGCCTATTGAAGCAGGAGATATGATGGTTATTTTAAGTCCAAAATCGGAATGGACAAAAGCAGATGGAAGAGAAGAACTGGCTGCGGTGATGAAAGAATCCCTGTCAATAATCCCTAATGCTACTTTTAGTTTTCAACAACCCATACAAATGCGTTTTAATGAACTTCTGACAGGTGCTAAACAGGATGTTGTAATAAAAATTTATGGAGAAGACCTCAATATTCTTTCAGATTTGGCTGGTAATGTGGGTAGCAAAATAAAATCGGTAGCAGGTGTTAAAGATTTGTATGTTGAAGAAGTGACTGGACTACCACAGATTAATATTCAAATGAACCGTGACAAGATTTCTCAATATGGTATGAATATCGAGGACGTAAATAATGCTATCGAAACTGCCTTCGCGGGTACTTCGGCAGGACTTGTTTATGAAGGGGAACGTAGATTTGACCTCGTTGTGAGATTGGATAAAAACTACCGAACCGATATTACCGATGTACAAAATTTGTATGTCAGTACACCACAGGGAAATCAAATTCCGTTAAGTCAGGTAGCAAACATTTCATTTGAACCAGGACCAGTACAAATTCAGCGTGACAATGCAAAGCGTCGAATTATTGTTGGCTTCAACGTGCGTGACAGGGATGTACAAAGTATTATTGAAGACATAAAGCAAATTATGAATTCAAAAGTTGATATGCCAGCAGGTTATTATGTAACCTATGGTGGTCAATTTCAGAACTTGCAAGAGGCTAATCAACGGTTAGTGATTGCTTTACCAATAGCGTTGTTGCTGATTTTAGTGCTGTTGTTTTTTACTTTTGGTTCAATGAAACAAAGTTTGCTCATTTTTACGGCAATCCCTTTATCTGCAATAGGTGGTGTTTTTGCACTAATCATAAGAGACTTACCTTTCAGTATTTCAGCCGGAATCGGATTTATTGCCTTATTTGGTGTGGCTGTTTTAAATGGAATCGTGCTGGTCGCAGAATTCAATAGGCTTGATAAAGAAGGTGTAACCGATATTTATGAACGTGTTGTTAAAGGAACACGTGTGAGATTGAGACCCGTATTAATGACAGCTACCGTAGCTGCTTTAGGTTTTTTACCTATGGCATTATCAAATTCATCAGGAGCAGAAGTACAGCGACCATTAGCTACTGTGGTTATAGGTGGATTGATTACGGCAACAGCACTAACCCTAATTGTACTACCAGTCTTGTATATCTATTTTACTGAAGGAAAAGTGAAATTCAATTTAGGAAAAAAGAAAATCGTTACCACTTTAATGGTGATTGGTGGTCTGTTCTTTCCTGCGATGCAAATTCACGCACAAGAAACAAATCAGATGCAGGAGCGTACAATTACCTTGCAGCAGGCTATTGAAATGGCACTTCAGAACAATAACCGTATTAAGATTGCTCAATACGAAATCGAGGTTGAAGAAAAAGGAAAGTACGGTGCTATAACTATTCCCAAAACAGAATTCTCGTATCAAAATGGCGAATTTAATACGCCTACGGTAAGGGATAATCAATACGGAGTTACACAGCGAATAAATTTCCCAACAGTTTACACCAGTCAGTTCAAACTGGCAAAAGCAAAAGTTAGTAGCAGTGAGCAACTAAAGGTTATAGAAGAAAATGACCTAATTGCGGATGTAAAAGCTGCCTATTCAAGATATGTGTTTTTAATGCAGAACAAACAATTGTTGCAGCGTCAAGATAGCTTGTATGGTAATCTCAACCGTTCAAGTTCGATGCGTTACGAATCTGGCGAATCCACAAAACTGGAAAGTGTAACCTCTGCAACACAGTCTATGCAAATAAAGAACAAGCTTCAGCAAAACGAAGCCGATATGAGAATCGCCAAAAAGCAGCTTCAGGTTGTTTTGAACACGAATGATGATATTGGTATCGTAGAGAGTGAATTGGTTCGTCGTGAGATAGATTTAGATATTGAAAGCCGGTCTGTGGAGCAAAGCCCGTTTTACGTTTATTTAAAACAACAGTTGGAAGTAAGAAAACGAGAAACCAATGTGGAAAGGAGTAAAGTGTTGCCAGATATTATGTTCGGTTATAATAGCCAAACATTTATTGGCGCTCAAAGTAGCGGTATAGCAAACCCAAATTTTAATGACGATGACCGATTTTCATTCTTTCACGTAGGTGTTGCAATTCCAATTTTTCCTGGTGGACATCGAGCCAAAATTCAGGCAGCAAAAATTGAAGAGGACATCGTCCAATCTCAAATTGAGTTAAACAAGACACAGCTTGAAGGCGAACTACAAAATTTATTGCAAGAATATTACAAACTTCAAAGTACTTTAGATTACTATCAAAATGATGCTTTGCCACAAGCGGAACTTATCATTGATAATTCAGATAAGAGCTTTAAAAGTGGCGATGTTTCTTATACACAATATTTGCAAAACCTCACATTGGCCAACAGTATTCAAACGGAATATTTAAACACACTATATCAATATAACCAGTCTATCATAGTCATTGAAGCCTTATTGGGTTTATAAAAACTATTGATTTCAAATTAAAATATAAAAAGATGAAAATTAAATTCAATACAAAAATTTCGCTACTCATTTTATCCATCCTATTGTTGGTGGCTTGTGGCAATACCGATTCTGAAAAAAAGGAAGCTTCTGAAGAAAGTTCGATAAAAGAAGAACAACCAGTTGCAACTGGGGCTAAACAAATCACTTTTACGAAAGACCAATACAATCTCGCTGGAATTGAAACAGGAGCGATTGAAATGCGAAATTTAAGTAACATCATAAAACTAAATGGCAGCATAGACGTAGAGCCTGAAAGTATGGCATCGGTATCTGCACCTTTAGGAGGTTATTTAAAAACAGCAGGGAAACTGCCTGGTGAAGAAATTAAAAAAGGGCAAGTCTTGGCAACCATTGAGAATCCTGAATTTATCCAAATCCAACAAGGCTATTTGGAGAGTTTAAGCAAACTTCAGTTTCTTGAAGAAGAATTTAACCGTCAGAAAAAGTTGAGAGAGGAAGACATCAATTCTGCTAAAACGTTTCAACAGGTTTCTTCTGATTATAAAATCACACAAGGAAGAGTGAAGGCATACGAACAACAGCTTGCACTTGCAGGAATCAGTAGAAGTTCTGTTCAAAATGGAAATATAACACGAACTGCGAATCTCTATGCCCCTATTTCAGGTTTTGTAAAAGCGAGCAATGTAAATATTGGCGATTTTGTTTCCCCACAGGATGTTCTATTTGAAATTGTCGATTTAAACGATATTCATTTGGCATTGAATGCTTTTGAAAAAGATTTGGAAAAGTTGGAGATTGGTCAAACCGTTAAATTTTCACTTTCCGATGATAATACGTTCAATCGTACTGCCAAGGTTTTCCTGATTGGAAAAGCAACAGGTAGTGACCGTATAACGCCAGTTTATTGCCACATAGAAAAAGAGAATGAAAAAGGGCTTTTGCCAGGAATGTACGTAAAGGCTTGGATAGAAAGCGGCACAAATAAGCAAAATGCAATCCCTTCAGAAGCTATTGTTCAATATGAAGGAAAAGATTTCGTAATCCTTCAAACCGAAGAAACGGAAAGTGGCTATACATTCAAGCTAGAACAGGTTAAAAAAGGAATTGAGCAGGAAGGCTATACAGCTATAACTTTTGCTGAAGCTGCGAATGTTCAAAATTTCAAACCTGTAACCAAGAATGCCTATTCCATTTTGTCCGCATTGAGAAATTCCGAAGAAGAAGAATAATTTAAAAATCAATAACTATATAAATCAAACATTATGAAAAAAGTATTTTTTATTGCAACCATTAGCTTAACGTTATTAGCATCTTGTAGAGACAACAAGAAAGTTGAAAATATGGAAGAGCAAAAAATTGAAACTACCTTAAGCCCAGAAGTAATGCGCCAAAAGGAAGATAGCTTGAAAATAGTAAGAGAAGAAAATCGCGTAAAGGATAGCATCCAACAAGTAAAAAACCACGGGCACGCCCATTAATAATCAAAATCCCATTGTACAGCAATGTGCATTGGGATTTAAATACTGGAAATATGAAAATCAAAAATATTTATGCCTTTTTCATTCTGTTTCTATTCGGAGCATTTGGTTCAATGGCGTATGCTCACGGAGTAGATGAAGACACGCAAACATTTCTGTTAGGAAATAGTGGTGTAGCATTTGGCCCCTTTCTTTATATAGGAGCAAAACATATGATTACCGGTTATGACCATCTACTATTCTTGGTAGGCGTTATTTTCTTTCTTTATAAACCGAAAGAGGTGCTATTGTATGTTAGCTTTTTTACCATTGGCCATAGCACCACACTACTGTTAGGTGTTTTAGCCGATATAAATATTAATGCATACTTAATAGATGCCATCATTGCGCTGTCTATTGTTTATAAAGGATTCGACAATTTGGGTGGCTTCAAACGTTTCTTTGGCAAACAGCCCAATACAAAAGCAGCAGTTTTGATATTCGGTCTGTTTCACGGTTTTGGTCTTGCCAGTAAATTGCAAGAATTCAAATTTGATAAAGATGGTCTTTTTACCAACCTAATTGGTTTCAATATAGGTGTAGAAATAGGGCAATTTATTGCTTTAGCAGTTGTGTTAATCCTTATAACAATTTGGAGAAGGCAACCCAGTTTTATGAAATTTTCAACCATTACAAATACAGCTCTTATGGCCGCTGGGTTTTTATTGCTCGGCTTCCAATTAACAGGCTATTTCACATCTTAAAAAAATAATTATGTCAGAAATGAATCATCCAATATTGGAAAAAAGTAAAATTATAAAGGCGACTATCATAGCATTAGTTGGTGGAGCACTTCTATTAGTTGTTGCAGTACTGCCAGCGGAATATGGTATAGATCCAACAGGAGCAGGTAAACTTTTTGGATTTAGTAAACTTTATGTCCCCGAAAACAATCAAACTAATGATTTGGGCACGATGGTATCAACAGCTAACCTTCCCTTGATTAAACTCGAAAAAGCTGGGTCAGGACCCGATGTGGCTCGACCCGTGGAAGCTGATAATCCTGCACCAGAAGAACAATTAGCAACTCGTGAGGATGAAACCAAAGTAATTGTTCCAGCAGGAAAAGGTATAGAATTTAAAATAAATATGCTCAAATACGGAACAATGAAATATGAATGGACAACTGCCAACAATGAAGTGCTGTACTTCGATTTTCACGGAGAGGTTAAACAAAAAGTAGAGCCAAAGGAAGTCTATTTTGAAAGTTATACCATTTCAAATTCTCATAATATGGTGGGCACTTTTTTAGCCCCTTATGAAGGAAAACACGGATGGTTTTTTAGGAATACCAGTAATGAGGATGTCATAGTAAATTTAAGACTAAAAGGTCAGTATACATTATAATTTTTAAGTCCTGTAGTGGAGGGTTTCCCCTAGTCTATATGATTAATAGCTGCCCTCCATTAGCAGGCACAAATTAAAATTTGGAACTCAATTGATATTTAGAGAATAAATGAAACTGTCAAAATTATTAGAACCTTTCCACGCTCTTCGTAACAAATTATTTGCAAAGCTCTATTTGGCACAGACTATAAGTTTGTTGGGCGATGCCTTTACGTGGGTAGGTTTGGCACTTTTGGCATATCAATTTGGAGAAGAAAGAGCTGCCGTCATATTGGCGACAGCTCTTACTTTAAGGGTCACGGCATTTATTATCTTTTCGCCTTTTGCAGGTATATTGGCAGACAGAATGTCCCGTAAGAAAATATTATATATCACGCATTTTATAAGAATGGGTATTGTGGGGTGCCTACCTTTTGTAACTGAAGAATGGCAAATCTATGTTCTTGTCTTTTTAATGAATGTGTTTAATGCGTTTTTTAGTCCTACCTATCGTTCTGTAATTCCTCAAATCGTTGAGAAATTATTGTACAGACAAGCCATAGGTTTATCGGCAGCCACATATCAGCTTTTAGGGGTTTTGGGACCAGGACTGGCAGGAATTTTGGCTATTTGGCTCGGTGCAAGGGAAATATTCTTTGTTGATGCCGGTACATTTGTTATAGCAGGTATTTTATTGTTGAGTCTTCCTAAAAGTAAATTGGATGTTATCTCAGATGAAGTCGAGGGTAAAATCAAACCAACAACTTGGCAAGATGTTTCAAAAGGGATTAAAATTTTGTTTTCTAATCAATATGTACGCTTTGCGCTGTTTATTGAACTGGTTTCTGCCGTTGCCGGTGCACTTATTCTTGTCAATACCATTGTATTGGTTAAAGGTGGATTGAACCTCACAGATAAGGATTATGGAATTATAATGACAGCTTTCGCAATTGGAGCAATGGTAGCAGCATTTGTTTCTGGAGCAATTGATAAATCTAAATCAAGACGCATCTCACTTATTGTTGGTGCTCTGATTTTAGGTATCGCTATAAGTGCTGCTAATTATTTCAATTTTTCAATGCTATTTTTAGTGTGGATTGTAGCAGGACTTGGACAAAGCCTTGCAGAGATTCCTTCTGAAACACTTATTGGAGAAACAGTTCCTATTGAAGAACAGGGTAAAGTCTATGGTTCTCATTTTGCATTTTCACATTTGTGGTGGGCATTTGCATATCCGTTGGCAGGATTTTTGGGTACTACATTCCCAAATCAAAGTTTCCTTTATGGAGGCATTATTACGTTAGTAGTATTGGTGTTGGTGGTTATTCTATTAAGACCAAAGAAAAATTAATTATAAACAGAATAGTATGGAAGAGCATAAAAATAATAAACCCATCATTTATCGGTGTGATGGCGTAAATTGCCGAAAGAAAAAGGGAAAACTTTTAGATTACTATATAAAGAAATATAAGTTAAAAAATAAAATTGAAGTTGAGGATATGGACTGTAACAATAAATGCGAACAAGCAGCTGTTCTTCATCTTCATCCAGAGGATATATGGTTTTCGGAAAAAGATTTAGGAACGATAGTTAAAAGACATATTTTGAATAAGTAGGCATTTCACTTCCTGTGGGTGTAATATTGATTGGATAAAATCAATAGGAATATTGCAGAATTTGCAACATCATAAATGCATTATTAGCCGAGTAATAAAAATTCTTTACCTAATCAATTTTTTCTTGGTTCAAATGTAATTTTATCTTTAAAAAAAATAGTATTATTAAACAACCAGTTGTGGAAATGACATTGACAACGACTTTGCACAACCTGTGCATCGATTAATTTGTATCTTTGTTAAAATTTATGAAAATATTCGTTTCCATATCTATGTCAATTTTATTCTTTTTTCAGGGAATTAGCATTGATATGGACTTTTGTGGTCCAATCAAAGAAATTTCAAGCATTATTACCCATTATCAAGACCATGAAGTTTTTGGCGACTCTTTCCTTGAATATGTAGTTGAAGATTATATTGATAATGACGCAAAAAATGAAGGGCATCATAATAACCCAGTTAAGGAGAATTTGCCTGTCCATTCCCATCACCAATGTTGTCATCCATTAGTGTTAATTATTGCAAACAACAATAAAGCTTTAACTAATAGATTAAAGTTTGAAGAGAAAAAACAGTTTAGCTTATATAAAGTAAACTTCAGTTCCAGATATCTGGAATCCCTTTTCCAACCCCCTCAAGTATAATTCAGTTTTTTTAAGGATAGCTATATCCTAACGTGATGCTTTTCAAAGAAAGCATCGCATCATAAACGCATTGTATTTATTTGCATTGCGAGGTTTAAACTGAATTAATACTTTTTCTATGATTAATAAAATCATTTCATTTTCCATTAATAACAAGTTTATTATTGGGCTATTTATAGTGGCACTTGTTGGCACGGGCATTTACTCTATGGCCACTATAAACTTGGGTTCTGTACCCGATATTACCAACAACCAAGTACAAGTCATTACTGTTGCCCCAAATTTAGGTACTGAAGATATTGAGCAATTTGTTACCTATCCGGTAGAATTGGCAATGGCAAACCTTCCTGATGTTATCGAGCTGCGTTCGGTATCCCGTTTTGGTCTTTCTGTGGTTACCATTGTCTTTAAGGACGAGGCAGGCACTTATCTTCCTCGGCAATTGGTGCAAGAGAAATTGACCGAAGTTGCTGGAGAAATCCCCGAAGGCTTCGGCACGCCATTTATGGCACCCATTACTACAGGTTTGGGCGAAATCTATCAATACACCCTTAAACTAAAAGAGGGCTACGAAGATAAATACGATGCAATGGAGCTTCGTACCATCCAGGATTGGATTGTAAAACGCCAAATGGCTTTAGTACCTGGTGTGGTGGAAGTCAATGCTTTTGGAGGCTATGTAAAGCAGTACGAAGTTGCCATAAATCCTGATAAGCTAAAAAGTTTTGGCATTACAATGAATCAGGTTTTTGAAGCCCTTAAAGTAAACAATGCCAATACTGGTGGTGCTTATATTGAAAAAAATCATCAAGCCAACTTTATCCGTGGAGAAGGTTTGGCGCGTAGCATTGCAGACTTGGAAAATACAGTTGTAACCACTCAAAACGGAAGCCCTGTTTTAGTAAGGGATGTTGCCGAAAAAGTGGGCTATGGCAATCAAGTCCGTTATGGTGCTTTTACCCAAGATGGGCACGAATCTGTAGGTGGACAAATTTTGATGCTAAAAGGCGAAAGCCCGGGTAACGTTGTCGAAAATGTGGAGAAGCGTATTGTAGAAATACAAAAATCCCTACCAGAAGGCGTTTACATAGATACGTTTTTAAGCCGAAGTGAACTTATTGGAAGAACCACAAGCACCGTTGAAAAAAACCTTATTGAAGGTTCATTGATTGTGATTTTCGTTTTAGTCTTGCTTTTGGGAAGTTTCCGTGGCGGCTTGATTACAGCTTCTGTAATCCCTTTATCATTGCTTTTCGCATTTATATTGATGAAACAATTCGGGGTTTGGGCAAATTTAATGTCCTTGGGTGCAATCGATTTTGGAATCATCGTGGATGGTGCGGTAATCATTGTAGAAGGAATGGTGTTCCATATTCACCAACGGATGAAAAAAACCACAACCGCCATAGGCCAATCTGAAATGGATGAAATCGCCTACGAATCAGCAAGTACGATGATGAATTCGGCATTTTTCGGTCAGCTTATTATCCTAATTGTATTTACACCTATCCTCTTTTTAACTGGTGTAGAAGGAAAAATGTTCCGACCAATGGCATTTACCTTTGGGTTTGCTGTTTTGGGTGCAATTATCCTTTGTCTTACTTATGTACCAATGATTTCGGCGATGTTCTTAAAACCTGCTAAAAATCAGGATAGTTGGTTTGCCAAATTTGAAAACAGAATTGATAGGTTCAGTGATAAAATAATGTCCGGTTTAAACAGAGGGTATGTGCCATTGCTCGATTTTGCACTTCGCTTTCGGGCTGGTGTCGTTTTAGGTGCGGTTACCCTACTAATGATTGCAGGATTTATCTTCAGCAATATGGGCGGCGAATTTATTCCCAAATTTGATGAGGGCGATATTGCGTTTCAAGCCTTGATAAAACCGGGAAGCAGTCTTACAGAATCTATTGAGGCTTCAAAAAAACTTCAAAACCTAATCAATGAATTTCCTGAAGTAAAAACAGTAATTTCAAGAATTGGGGTAGCCGAAATCCCAACAGACCCAATGCCTATGGACATTGCGGATAGTTACATTATTCTTGAAAAAGATAAAAGCAAATGGACTTCCGCAGAAAGCAAAGAAGAACTCATAGAAAAAATTCAAGAAAAAATTTCAGTAGTTCCTGGTGTCAACTTTGTATTTACCCAACCTGTAGAACTTCGTTTTAATGAATTGCTTACAGGTGTTCGTGAGGACGTGGCAATCAAATTGTACGGAGAAGATTTGGGTGTGTTGGCGGATAAAGTTCAAGAAATCGCAGCAGTCATCAGAACTGTTCCAGGAGCGGCTGACCTCAATGTGGAAGCTACAAGTGGATTGCCACAAATGACCGTGGAATACAATCGGTCAAAAATGGCACAATACGGTGTAACCGTTGACAAGCTGAACGATTATGTAAGTGCCGCCTTCGCAGGAGAACAGGCAAGTGTGATTTTTGAAGGCGAAAAACGATTCGATGTGGTCATTCGTTTGGCAAAGGAATTTAGACAGGACATCAACAGTCTTAAAAATCTTTATATCGATTTACCAAACGGAGCGCAAGTGCCTTTAAAGGAAGTGGCAGATATCAGCTATAAGCCAGGACCAATGCAAATTTCAAGAGACAATACCTCACGTCGTATTTCTGTTGGGGTAAATGTTCGTGGGCGCGATGTAAAATCGATGGTCGAGGAAATTCAGCAAAAATTGGAAACGGACGTGAAACTGCCACCGGGTTATTTTGTAACCTACGGAGGTTCGTTCGAAAACTTGCAACGTGCTTCAGACCGATTGATGATTGTAGTGCCTATTGCACTTTTCCTAATATTCATATTACTCTACTTTGCCTTGAGCTCGTTTTCACAGTCCTTAATGATTTATATGGCAGTGCCTTTGGCAGCTATTGGTGGCGTGTTTGCCCTTTGGGTAAGGGGAATGCCTTTTAGTATTTCAGCTGGCGTTGGTTTTATCGTGCTCTTTGGAGTAGCGGTATTAAACGGATTGGTACTGATAAACAAATTCAATGAACTAAAAGAAAGTGGAATGACAGACTTAAAAAAACGAATATACGAGGCAACACACGAACGCTTACGCCCTATTTTGCTAACGGCAACGGCCGCTATTATGGGCTTTATCCCAATGGCGATTTCTACCTCTGGCGGTGCGGAAGTTCAACGACCTCTGGCAACAGTAGTCATTGGTGGATTACTTACAGCAACGTTTTTAACGCTTGTTGTACTTCCCGTATTATATTATTGGTTGGAATCGAGGAAGGAACGAAACAATACTGATGGAGATGTAAGCTATATCAAAAAAACAACCAACATTGTAACCATATTATTGTTGGTTGGCGGTATGATGGCTTCTGGAACTGCTGTTGCACAAGACACCAATCAAGACGGTACAATTTCAAAAACCTTGACTGTAGATGAGGCCATTGCTATGGCTAAAAAGAATTATCCATCACTTAAGGAAAGTCAGGCATTTATTGAACGGGAAAAGGCACTAAAGGGAACGAGTTTTGACCTTGGTAGTACACAAGTTTTCACAGGCAAAGAAGAATATGGCAATAATCTTCCTGGAGTACAGACAACCTTTGGTGTGCAACAGGGCAATATTGATTTGCTTTCCGGGTTTTCAAAATCCAAGTTTTACAAAGAGCGTATAGTCTTGGGAGAAAAGTTTTATGTGGCCAACGAACAACAGTTGGTGCGTAATGTGATGCAGGCGTATGACCAGATTAACTATTACAAGGCACAGCTGCGTTTTGCAGACCAATTGGACAGTATTTATGCCAATTTTAGAACTGCTGCACAACTTCGATACGATACTGGAGAAACAGGCAAGTTGGAATTTATTGCAGCCTCTTCCGAATTTCAACAGATTCAAGTGTTACGGCAACAAGCCTATGATGATATTGAAATTGCCAGACGCGCCTTAAAACAATATTTGGGAACGGATGAATCCATTGAAACTATTAATGAATCATATAAAACATTGGATTTTATGGCGACATTGGATTCAACTTCAGTGGCCAATAACCCACTATTACAATATGCCTTGCAGAATGCCGAAGTAAGTAAAGCAAATGTTGGTGTTGAGAAATCGCAATTCCTGCCGAAATTCAATTTATCATTTGGGAGGCAGGTTGTGGATGATGTTTCAGGCTTTAATACCTATCAGGCAGGTATAAGTATTCCGTTGTGGTTTTTTCCGCAGAAATCGAGAGTTAAGGCAGCCAAGGCAGATGCAATGGTTGCAGAGAATCAATATTTGGAGCAAAAAGCGGTTACAGAGAGTCGCGTGTCGCAATTGACCAAATCACTTGAAAAAACAAGGAAGATTTTGCAGTATTACGAAGAAGGTGCACTATTGTTGGCAGAAGAACAAATAATAACCGCAGAACTGGCATCTAAAGAGGGAGAAATAGATTACGTCAATTACATCACGATTCTCAACAGTGCAATCCGGATTAAACAAAACCATTTACAATATATCAATCAGTATAACCAGCAGACCATTGATATGCAATATCAATTGGGCAATTTATAACCTTAAAAAAAAGAAAAATGAAGAATATACTATTAGTAAGTACCATATTATTTACACTTATGTTTATGAGTTGTAACGATGCCCCGAAATCTGAACTTGGGCATAACGAAGCTGAAGGGGTATCAAAAACCGAAGCTGGTGGAGAAGATGCGCACGACGAAGAAGGTCACAATGAAGAAGAAGGAGGTCATAGTGAGGAAGAAGGCGTTGTCGAACTTACAAAGCAACAAGCCGAAACCATAGGTTTGGAAACGAAACCTCTGGAGGAACGAAATTTAGGGAACAACATTAAGGTAACAGGAATGCTGGAACTTTACCCACAGGACAAGGCAAACATCAGTCCATTTGTTGGCGGAAATGTAAGTTCCATAAAAGTAGTACCTGGAGATAACGTAAACAAAGGACAAGTACTGGCATATATAGAGCACCCAGATATCATTGCAATGCAACAGGACTATCAGGAAAAAAATGACGAACTGGTCTTTTTAAAACAGGATTTTGAACGCAAACAGACCCTTTATGACAAAGGTGTGTCTTCTGGCAAAGAATTCCAGATGGCGCAGTCAAAATTTCGTTCCACAACATCCAGCGTCAATGGTTTGCGGTCCCAATTGAGACTGTTGGGCATTAATCCGGACAAAGTGGCGGAAGGGCAAATATATTCCGCTGTTCCCATTACCACACCCATAAGTGGCTATGTAGATGAAGTAATGATTAGCCTTGGCGATTACGTGGCGCAACAATCCAAAATGTTTTCAATAAGCGATAATTCAAAAATTTATGTCAACTTCAAAGTATATGAGAAGGACATAAAGCAAATCAAGAAAGGGCAACAAATCTATTTTTCAACAGCTTCTCGTCCAGATGAACTGCTTAAAGCAACCGTTCGGTCTGTGGGTAAAACCTTCAACACCGACCCAAAAGCTTTGGAAGTTTTGGCAGATATTGAAAACAAGGATAAAAACCTGTTGCCAGGAATGTACGTGGAAGGACGAATAGTGCAGGGCGAGAAAAAAGGTTTTGCCGTACCGGAAGCTGCCATTATAAAAGAAGGCGAGCAATCCTTTATTTTTATTTTGGATGAAGATGAAGAAATGGAAGCGGACAAAATGAAATTTAAAATGATACCCGTTACGGTTGGTATATCTGATTTAGGCTTTGTTGAAGTCAATCTACCTTCCGAAGTTTCAAAAGATGCCAAAGTCGTGATAAACGGAGCTTATAACCTATCCTCGGAAATGGTTAAAGGCGAGCTGGAACACGGACATTAATTCAATCAAAATCAAAGATTTTGATTCCGAGTTTGTTTATCGTCTTAATTAGTTAGTTAAAAATTAAAAAACAGGCTCGGTTCAGAATCGATTAAAAATTTAAAAAACTCATAATTATGAAGGAAATAAAAGCATTTATAAAACCAAATAGAATTAATCGCGTCATTGATGCCCTTACAGATAATGGCTTCAAAAGTATGACCCTTTCACAAGCGGAAGGTACTGGAGCATTTAAAGCAAAAGATGCAAGGCCATCTTTGGATTTCCGAGTGACGGATAGTCCTGTAGTTAAGTTGGAATTGGTCTGCCAAAACGAAGAAGCCCAAGCCGCCATTGATATAATTGTGGCAAATGGCAAAACGGAAGAACCAGGAGATGGTATCATTTATATAGCCAATATCGAGGATGCCTTTCAGATTAAAACTGGAGATTCCTTAAAACGGTACGGCCTATAAACAATTTAGTACAAATGGAAAAAATAGTCCAACTTCTGGAAAGCAAAGGGATACGACCTACGGCTATGCGCTTGATGACTTATAAACGTTTGGCGGAATTAGAGGTGGCCATTAGTCTTGGCGATTTGGAAAAGGATTTTAAGGTTAGCGAAAGAAGCACCCTATTTAGGACTATAAAAACCTTTGAGGAAAAAGGTGTTGTGCACCAAATTGAGGATGGGACAGGAGTTGTAAAATACGCCCTTTGCGAAGAGAATTGTGAATGCGAGGTCGGCAACGACCTTCATTTACATTTTCATTGCAACAATTGCAATGAGACTGTGTGTTTAACAGAGCATAAAATCCCGCATATAAGCTTACCTGATGGCTATATTACCGAGGATATCAACTTGGTGGTAAAGGGCATTTGCGAAAAATGCAGCGACAATTTGGGTTAAGTTTTAGGATTTTAAATTCAATCATCATTTCTAAATAGTGAGCAATGATAACAATCTATAAAAAAGAAGCCACTGTATATATGGTGGCAGAGAATAAGCTGGATGCCAAGGATTATGAAAACGTGATACCGGTCTTAACAGAACATATAAATGCATATCAGGAAGTTTCCTGGTACATTGAAATGCAAAATTTTGAAGGCTGGACGGTAAGTGCCTATTGGAAGGGAATTGAATTAAACCTTCCGAATGAAACGCATTTAAAGCGTGTTGCTTTAGTGGGTAGCGTTAAATGGCAGGAGCAATTTACCGAGGCATTCCTACCTTTTTCAGAGGCTCATATAAAATTTTATAAGCCAGAAGAAAAAGAAGATGCCAAAAAATGGATTAAAAAAAATAGTGAAAAATGAAAAAACTACAACTAAAAATTCCGATTATCCTTCCGCAAGTTCCAAACGAACAAGATACTTGTGTTGAACGGCTTATAAAAGAACTACAGGCTAAAGAGGGTATCGAAAAAGTACACGTTGCTGATGCAAAGGAAGATGACACACCACAGCTCTGTTTTCATTATGACCCCGATATCATTTCTATAGACCGCATTCAATCCTTCGCCGAACGGACAGGTGCTGAAATTACCGAAAAATACGGGCATTTGCTCATAGAGGTTAAAGGAATCAGACATACAAGGCACGCACGCACCATAGAAAAAAGCCTTTTGGCAATCAATGGGGTTTTGGAGGCTTCCGCTTCGGCCTCTGGAATGGTACGACTTGAGTTTGATAAAAAGCAAACAAATTTTGATGAAATAAGTAAACAGATTGAAAAGGAAGACCTTCAGGTTCAGCGGAGTTCTTCAAACGAAAATAATCACACCATAGTATCCAAAAAAAAACAGGAACGTCCAAAGAAAGAAGATGCTAAAGAACAAACTTCCACAGAGGGTCACGAGCACAAGGAGGGCGAGACCCACGAGGACGGAGAGGCGCACGCCCACGGTGGGATTTTCGGTAAAAATACGGAGCTTATTTTTTCCATTATCTGTGGAGCACTTCTCGGGATAGGTTTCGGGCTTTCCTATGTAGAATCCATCCCGGATTGGGTTAGTCTTACTTTGTACATTGGTGCTTACTTTTTCGGTGGTTTTTTTACGGCCAAAGAAGCGGTTCAAACTGTTGTTAAAGGCGGATTTGAAATTGATTTTCTAATGTTGGTTGCGGCCATTGGTGCGGCCATCTTGGGAGAATGGGCAGAAGGTGCACTTTTGTTGTTCCTTTTTAGCCTTGGACACGCCTTGGAACATTACGCAATGAACAAGGCAAGAAAAAGCATTGCCGCCCTTGCGGACCTTGCACCAAAAACGGCCTTGCTCAAAAAAGATGGCAAGACCGAAGAAGTTGGAATTGAGCAATTGAGTATTGGAGATATTATAGTAGTCAAGCCCAATAGTAAAATATCCGCAGATGGCGTTGTGGTCAATGGAAAAAGCAGTGTAAACCAGGCACCAATTACCGGAGAAAGTGTTCCCGTGGACAAACTTCCCGTGGAAGATATAACCAAGGATTATTCGGCAGACGATGATATCAAGGACGATAATCGCGTATTTGCTGGAACTATCAACGGTAATAACACGCTGGAAATAAAGGTAATCAAAGAAGCCAAAGACTCTACCCTGTCCCGACTGGTCAAACTGGTCAACGAGGCACAGACCCAGAAGTCCCCCACACAGCTGTTGACTGATAAGTTCGAAAAATACTTTGTGCCATCTGTATTGATACTGGTTGGTATCCTACTCTTTGCCTTTCTGGTCATTGATGAACCGTTTAGTGATAGCTTTTACCGTGCAATGGCGGTATTGGTAGCTGCAAGTCCCTGTGCACTGGCCATTTCAACACCAAGTGCCGTATTGAGCGGTGTGGCAAGGGCAGCACGTGGCGGCGTGCTTATAAAAGGTGGGCGACCACTTGAGGATTTAGGGGTCATTACCGCCTTGGCTTTTGATAAAACGGGCACGCTTACAGAAGGCAAGCCCAAACTTACCGAAGTAGTACCATTGGGGGATATTGAAGAAAATGAACTGTTAAAAATAGCAGTTGCCGTTGAAAACTTGAGCGACCACCCTTTGGCCAAAGCCGTCGTAAGGGACGGGAAAGAGCGTCTTAAAGGTACTGATATTACCGATGCGTCAGATTTGGAAGCGGTTCTTGGAAAAGGTATCAAAGCTTCCTTGGGCAAGGATAAAATCTATATTGGAAACCTTGACTTGTACGAAGACCTCGATGATGCAAAACCATCCGAAGAAATATCCACCAAGGTAAGGGAACTTGAAGGGGGCGGAAATACCACGATGCTCATAAGAAGGAACAAAGAATACATCGGTATCATTGCCTTAATGGATACCCCACGCGAAGCTGCCAAGGAAACGCTGAAAAAATTGAAAGATATCGGTATCAAGCGGATGATTATGCTTACGGGAGACAATCAAAAGGTTGCCGATGCCGTAGCCAAAGAAATTGGATTGACCGATGCCTGGGGAAGCCTGCTGCCGGAGGAAAAGGTTGATGCTATTAAAAAATTAAAGGAGGAAGAATCGAAAGTAGCAATGGTAGGCGACGGTGTGAACGATGCCCCTGCAATGGCAAACAGCACCGTAGGTATCGCAATGGGTGCAGCGGGCAGTGATGTGGCTTTGGAAACTGCGGACATTGCCCTAATGGCCGATAAATTGGAAACCCTGCCCTTTGCCATAGGCTTGAGCAGGAAGGCAAAGGCCATTATAAAGCAAAACCTTTGGGTCAGTCTCGGTATTGTTGCCCTGCTTATACCATCAACCATTTTTGGGCTTGCCAATATCGGTATTGCAGTGGTCGTCCACGAAGGCTCAACGTTACTTGTGGTTTTTAATGCTTTAAGACTTTTGGCTTATAAAAAATAAATTTAAATATATGTTTAATAAAAAGGGGGCTTTTGAATCAAGGTTAAAGTGACCAAAACGGAAAAAATATTATCATATCACAGTATTCGCCCTACTCAAATGAGGTCGGAGATATACAAGTTCCTGAAAAGGAAACAAAGCGCCGTGTCCTTTTCTGATTTGAAAAAGGCCTTTGTTCAAAAGAGCGAAACCAATAAAACAGCAAACAGAACGACCTTTTATCGTAACCTCAAGATTTTTGAGGATAAAGGGCTGATTCATCAGATTAATGATGGGGTCGGAGTGGCAAAATATGCGATTTCTGATGAAAACCTTAAAAGCAAATACAGTACGGATTTACATATGCACTTTCATTGTACCGATTGTAAGAAAACAATCTGTTTGCCAAATAAAATATCGGAAGAAAGCTTGCCAAACGATTATGAAATAAACAATGTGAACCTTGTATTGAAAGGGATATGCGAAAAATGTAGGCAAAAATAACATTTGGATATTCTACTCGATTATTTTTTGGATAAAAAACCAAGAAAAGAGGTAGATGGCAAAGAAGAAAACGAATTGTTTAACCACTAATACATTTTTTATGGACTGGACATTTGAAGAATTTAGAGCAGAGCTTGACACCCTTAACCCATCGGTAAGGAAAAAGGCAATCGAAATTGCGAAAAAATTAATCGAAAAGGAAGGCTTTTCAAGAGAAAAAGCCATCAAAAAAGCAGTTGTAATGGCAGAAGAATGGTTTTACGATTTAGAAGGATAATAATTAATTAAAAATTATATAAAATGTTACAAATAATCGAGTTAAAAGAAAAAAATATTGTTGCAACAAAAGCTTCGGGCAAATTGAGAAAAGAAGACATAGAAAAAATCCATCCACTTATCCACGCTATAATGGATAAGGGAATGAAGGTTCGTTGGTATTTTGAGATGGACAACTTTACGGGTTGGGACTTGCCCGGTTTATGGGAAGACCTCAAAATGGACACAGCCCACGCCAGAGACTATGAAAAGATAGCAATGGTAGGAGATAAAAAATGGCAGGATTGGATAACCCAATTTATGAAGCCTTTTACCAACGCAGAAATTAAGTATTTCAATATAGACCAAAAGGAAGATGCCAAAAGTTGGATTGAGAGCTAGTAAGCTTATTTCCGTTAAGGATAGACGATGAATAAAAAAAACATTTTTATTACCATTCTAATTGGGTTTGCAATAGGTGTTTTTGTCCTACAATCTTTCGGGATAACAATTTTCACGTTTAGCAGCCAGAATTATGAAATTAATTGGTGGCAATATTTAATAAATAATTTCATTGAAATTTTGAATATCAATGCAAATCAAATTTTCGAAAATATTCTGTTTGGACTATTAGGTGCCAGTTTGGCGCTGATGTATTATTTCGGTAAAAGAGAAAAGGATGTAGATAATAAGTAGCGGTAAATAGTTATGTGAAAAAGTGAAATTTTTTATTTAAAATAAATTGAGTGAAAACTTAATTAATAGCAGGCAGCTTTTATGATGCTTTTTAAAGCAAAATGATTAATAGCATTAAAAGCAAAAGTAGAAGCTGCTTTTTTTAATTATACAATTAAAGATGGATATTATGAATGTTAAACATTGTATTTTAATAATCGTATTGGTTTGTTATTATAGGGCAAACGCCCAAAAAATTTATACAACTGAAGAAGGCCATATTATGATGATGACTTTGGTTGATGATAAACCCGTCAAGGCAGAAAGTCATAAATTGGCCCTATATCTTGATTATGATTCCAAAGTGGTTAATGGTGTTCTCGACCTTAAGACTTTATTAACAGATATTCCTGAAATCAATACCATTTTACGACAGCGGGAAGACCCTTTAATGCTTCGGTTCACGGGTACTATTCCATCACAGGATTTTTTATCAAAACGGAACGACCCTATCAACTTTAATTGGCTGATAGATGTTACTTATCAAGGAAAATCCTTTAAATCACAATTTAAAACAACTATTACCCATATAGAACAAGGAGTAAGTATGTCCTGCCTGATAAGTGCAAATGGACAATTCTTGGTATCAAATATTGGTTTGGATTCCTTAATAGAGGGTATAGATGATACCATAGAGGTGCAGTTTGCCCAAATGGTGTTGAGATTGGAATAACTATAGATTTAAATGAAATTATAATAGAATTAATGAAAAAAAAGAAATTGAATTTAAGAGATTTGAACAAAACGTCATCAGATACTCACAAGCGCAATGATGGCCACAACCATAGCAGTCCAGAAAAGGCATCAAAATTCAGAACCTATCTACCTGCTATATTCAGCTTTGTAATGCTGATTGCGGGTATAGCTTTTGATTATTTAGATACCTTCCCGCATTTTTCTGGTTGGATTCGTATTCTTTGGTATGCGGTCGCCTATATCCCTGTTGCATTTCCTGTAATCAAGGAAGGCTGGAAAAGTATATTGAACGGCGACTTCTTTACCGAATTCCTGTTGATGTCCATCGCTACATTGGGGGCATTCGCCATTGGCGAATATCCCGAAGGTGTGGCAGTAATGTTGTTTTATGCGGTAGGCGAATTGTTTCAAAGTGCCGCCGTTAAAAAAGCCAAGGGAAGCATCAAGGCATTACTGGATGTTCGACCTAATGAGGCCTTGGTATATAAGAACAATAATTATGTTTCAGTAAATCCCGAAACCGTCGAAATTGGCGAAAAAGTACAAGTGCGAGTGGGCGAAAAAATCCCTTTGGATGGTGTTTTGCTTTCTGAAAAAGGTTCTTTCAATACGGCAGCCTTAACAGGCGAAAGCAAACCAGATACCATTGCAAAGGGCGAAAAAGTATTTGCGGGAAGTATCAATCTGGATGGTGTGATTGAAATTGAAACCACCAAAGAATTTAAGGACAGTTCCATTGCCCGAATTCTCGATATGGTACAAAACGCTACCGCAAGGAAATCAAAAACCGAATTGTTTATTAGAAAATTTGCAAGGGTTTATACGCCCATTGTTGTATTTCTTGCGATTGGATTGACGTTTCTACCCTACTTTTTTGTAGATGATTATATGTTTCAGGAATGGTTGTATCGAGCCTTGATTTTCTTGGTTATTTCCTGTCCGTGTGCATTGGTAATTTCTATTCCACTGGGCTATTTTGGTGGATTAGGTGCAGCTTCAAAAAATGGCATCCTATTTAAAGGTGCTTCGTTTTTGGATGAAATGACCAAAGTAACAACGGTTGTGATGGACAAAACCGGAACGGTTACCAAAGGTGTTTTCAAAATCAAGGAAATAAAAGCCATTGATTGGGACGAAGCCGAATTTATGAAATACTTAATGGCGATGGAAGAACAATCCACCCACCCCATTGCCAAGGCAATTATGGAATATAAAGCCGATGGCAAAGATTTTCAAGCTTCCGAAGTAACTGAAATAGCAGGAAAAGGCTTAAAAGGAACAGTAAACGGCAAAACCGTATTGGTTGGGAATAAGGCATTGATGATTTCAAACAATATCGAAGTTACGTCTGAAACCGATGACATTGTAGAGTCCATCGTTATGGTTGCCATTGAAAATAAATTCGCAGGCTACGTAATCATAGCAGACGAATTAAAAGATGATGCACACGATGCCATCAAACAAATCCGTGAGTCTAGTATTTCAAAAATCATAATGCTTTCTGGCGATAAGGATTCCATTACGCAACAAGTAGCCAAAGAAATGGGAGTCGATTGGGCTAAAGGTGGTTTGTTGCCAGAAGATAAATTAGCAGAAGTTGAAAAACTGATGGCAGAAAATGACAATAAAGTAGCTTTTATTGGCGATGGCATCAATGACGCACCAGTCTTGGCAGTAAGTGATGTAGGCATTGCAATGGGTGGTTTAGGAAGTGATGTGGCTATTGAAACGGCAGATGTTATCATACAGACCGACCAACCGAGCAAGATTGCAAAAGCTATCAAAATAGGTCGTTCAACCAGGCGTATTGTATATCAAAATATTGCGCTTGCTTTTGGAGTGAAAGCTGTTGTTTTGGTTCTGGGCGCAGGTGGACTTGCCACAATGTGGGAAGCTGTTTTTGCGGATGTGGGAGTGGCTTTGTTGGCTATTTTAAACGCTGTGCGATTGCAGAAGATGAAATGGAAATAAGCAAAAGAGATGTATCAAAAACAGAGAAATAAAAGAAATAAAAAAGTTAGTAAATCATCGAATAACAAAATCACAAAAAAGGATAAGCTCAATGGGATTCTTGCAATAATCTTTGTGGTTATAAGCGCAGTTCTATTATACTATTTTGTATTAAAAGGGAATATACATAAGCATTGATTAAATACAACAATGGAATGTTCAATATGATTAGTGAGCAATTAAAAAAATACTGAAATGATATATGATGTCAGAAAATCGACGTAAAAGACGCAGTAAAAATGACGATAAGAAACGACCTGTAAAAAGCAGTATTACCAAAAAAGATAAAATAATTTGGATTGGTATTTTAATCGTTGTTTTCTTATTAATCTGCTTTGCTTTATTCCTGAAATTCATAGAAATTTTCGTTCCCCTTGAATTGATAAATGAACATTAAAAGTTAAGGATGTAAAGAGATAAAATGGAAATAATGATACCTAAAATGAATGATTATAAATTATGATGACATATTAAAAAAGTTAGATAGTGAACTTGATATTCTTGAAATAGAAGAAGCAGATATTTTAGTGAAAGCTGAAAAAGGAATAAAACTTGCAAAACAAACCCTTAAAAGAGTTAGAAGTATTGTTGTTGAGTATGAATTTGAAACCAAGTTGGAGGAAATTACTTTTTTCAAATGCACTAAACCAAAAATTTACAGTAAGCTCATTTATTATGTGAAATTATTTAACATTGAAGGTAAAAGACCAAGGGGAAGCAATAAATCTCAAGTAAAATATTTGAACAATTATATTGAAAAACTTCAAACTTACTTTAACGACAATCTCGACTTTTACCATTATTACCGCAGAGAAGCAACCGTGTTTGATGAGCAATATTTTTTAAGAGGTAAAGCGGATATTAGGCTATTCCCAGACTCACTCCACTTTTTTGTTGATGAAGAATTTGCAACAAGCCACGATAGTACCGTAGCCACAATTTTAGCGTACGACCTTTTGATTGTACACCTAAAACGAGAGATTGATAAATTAGAAAACAATAACAATTATGCAAATTTAAAGATGTTACAAAGGAAAACGAAAATTACGTGGACAGCCCACAAAATATATTTAATTGAACTGATTTACGCTTTGCATAGTACAGATGTCATCAACAACGGTACTGTTGACATTAAGGATATTGCCTATTTCGTTGAAAAAACATTTAAAATTGATTTGGGCGATTATTACAGAGCTTTTCTGGAAATACGAATGCGTAAAAACGGTAGAACCAAATTTTTAGATATTCTGAAAGAGCAGTTAACCAAAAGAATGGATGATACTGATAACATAAAATAAAAAACACCCAAGATGCTCCAACTTGGGTGTTTCTCTTTTTGGGGAAAATCTCATTTTATTTGTTGGTTTTTAGACACCTTATTTTTGTAGGGAAGTACTAAAACACCCTATTGTATATCATTGAAAATGAGAGAAAAAAAACACCCAAGAAGCCACACCTTGTGAATAAAATCCATTAAACCATCTCAATTTTGTAGAACGAAAGTCAAATCAGGTCAGGGGCTATCATTTTAGATGAAAGCAGAACGGTAGTCCCTTTCTTTTAATCCGTTCTATATGCCTACAAGTATTATTACCACAGACGACCTTCGGGAGTTCAAGATGGAACTGCTCGATGACATTAAACAACTTCTCAACGAACAATCAGGTCATATTACCAAAAGGTGGCTAAAATCCCCTGACGTAAAAGAACTTTTGGGAATCTCTTCCGGTACTTTACAAAATTTAAGAATCAATGGCACATTGCCCTATACCAAAGTAGGCGGTGTACTCTATTACGATTATGAAGAAATAATGAACGTAATGGAAAAGAACAAAATCCACAATAAATTCTAACTTGGTTTTGGAGCAAATCAACTACATTAAACACTTAAACGCCGTATTCTTGCACTTCTCAAAGGATAGCCGTTTAAATCCCACGCACATCAGTTTGTACGTGGGATTGTTCCAGTTATGGAACAACTATCACTTTCCTGTAGAATTCTATATCAATCGAGAAGAAGCGATGAAACTTTCTAAAATCGGTTCAAAAACAACTTACCACCGTTGCATCAAAGAACTACACCATTGGAAATACCTATTGTACGAACCCTCACATAATCCATTTAAAGGTAGCCGAATCAAGATGTTCAATTTTGGGACAAGTGATGGACAAGCTCTGTACCCAAGCCGTACCAATATCGGGACAAGTAATGGACAAGCGGTGGTATCTATAAACAAACCTATTCAAACTATAAAAAACAATACAAACGGGAATAAACTTGACCAGCCAAAAAATGAAAATGAAGTCATTGATTTTTTTGAAAAAGAAAATTGGCCAGAACTGGAGGCCAAAAAATTTTACAACCACTACCAAGGTATCGGCTGGAAAGTTGGCGGTAAAACAAAAATTGTCGATTGGCACGCCACAGCTCGCAACTGGATGTTAAAAGCGGACGAGCTCAAAGAAGAAAAAACAATGGTAGCGGTTAGCCAAAATACGGACAACCTAAAGACAAGCTCTAACAAAAATTATAATGAACCCTTATGAAACTTCACAAACCAGATATCATCATCGAGGGCAGCGTCCAATACAAATTAGGCGAACTAAAAAACAATCAGTTACTATACGATTTCGATAAAATGCTCATTTACCTCAATGCCAAAGGAAAACTGTTATTTGGCAAAAAGTTTAAAATCTTTGAGGAAGACCGAGATATTCTGTTCAAGCTCTGCAACTATTTCATCAAAGATGAAGATAATTGCAAAAAGCTCGACATAGACATCAACAAAGGCATTTTACTGTCTGGCCCTGTTGGTTGTGGAAAAACCAGCTTGATGAAATTGCTACGCCATATAGTACCACATCAAAAATCGTATGAGGTTATACCAACACGGAACATTGCATTTGCCTTTAACAATATCGGTTACACTATTATTGAGAACTACGGGGATAAGAAATTTTATTGTTTTGATGATTTAGGTGTAGAACCCACCGGAAGGCATTTTGGGAAAGATTGTAATGTAATGGGCGAAATCATACTGTCCCGTTATGATTTATTTTTAAGTAACAAAATTAAAACACACGCTACTACAAATCTAAATGCTAAAGAACTGGAGGAACGTTACGGTAATAGAGTACGTTCAAGAATGCGACAATTGTTCAACTTAATTGCCTTTGACAAAAGTAGTCGTGATAAAAGAGCTTAAATCTAATTTTGGTTTTCTTCCTCTAAATGAAGTAACTCGTGAATCATATCGTTTTCATCTAAATATTCTGCTAACCACTCTTGTTGAGAAAGCCAATTGATATACTCTCTATCAGATTCCCAAATGTCTTCAACGAATTCCCCTCGATATTTACCAAAACTAAATTTCGTTCCAGGGTCTTGTTCTTCAACTTCAGTTTTGAACAATTTATGATATGCTTCCATCAAACCTTCTTCTCTACATCTATAATAGAGCCATTGTTTTTTATAGCCTTTGTATTGTCTTCTCTTTTCAAGGTATTTTACCTTTTCAATATCAGACAAAGCCTTGTAAGAATGTCGCTTGGTTTTAGGTTTAAACAACCCACTAAAGATTATTCCTAAGGTATTTTGGATGACGTTCAAAAAGAAAATTGCTATCGTTTTCATTATAATTTACACTAGAGATAATAATGCTCTAATCAACTGTAATTTACGAAAAATTGACGACATATTTTTGCTTTTAACAACGCAATGAAACTTCAATTTATTCTTCCCATACAACACTTAATACTGAATTGTGCATACTTGAAACAATACAATATTCAAAAAAGTTAAAGTTGCTGTCATCTTCCCAATTCTTTAAATCGAACCAAGTAGATTTCCAAATCTGTTGTTTGGATTGATGCTTCGCGTATATTTTCCCTTTTTCATAAAATTCCATCGCAACGGAATCTTCCGGTGGTTCAAGTTTTGTTCTATCGATAATAAAATGAGGATAGCCTTCTGGCCATTTCCAATAACTTACCGTCTTGTTATGCGAGTGAAAAAGACAAATTGGATGGTCGCCCAACTCAAAATATTTAAAGGCTATGGATGTTATGCTTGTTTTGAAAAACGTAGCTAAATCTCTAAGCAATTGTGGCGAAAATTTTTCGCCTTTTTGTTTCTCAAAGAAAAGATGACTTGGCATTAATAATTCTGAAGCAAATTGATTGGCTTCGTATTCCACACGTCCATTTTTGGCTTGTTTTTCCTTATTGTTAAACCAAGAAGTAGTAGCTTCAGTATCGTTATGGATATCAATACCTTTGTGAAGTATAAAATGTCCTATTTCGTGGGCCAAAGTAAATCGCTTTCGTTGCTCAAATTCTATGTTCTGGTTTATTTCAATTACGGTATGCGTTTTACCAAATATTATTCGTCCATCAGAATTTAACAAAGGTTTCTCGATAACAGTTGCACCAAGACCACTTGCAAATAATTCTAAAGGAAAATCCAAAAGGCTTTCAAAACCATTCTGTTCCAATAAATCTCTTGCAGCAGCAGAACCTTTGTTATATCTATGATTCTTCATTATCTAATTCGTCCATTAAGTCAACCAAATTTTTACCTTTAATGATTTCCTTTATTTCTTCTGGCGTTAACTTGTCTAAGTTTCTAAACTGTACGGACATTTGTTTCGTTTCCACTAAATTTATGAGAGTGGCAATTGGTTTCTCTATATTTCTATTGATTGCATCTTGAAATTTTTCCACAATCCTATCAAGCAATGCCTGATGGTTTTCTTGAGTTACTATAGCGGTTTGGGTAAACTTCAATCGCTTCAAAAAATTGGATATTTCCGCACTTTCCTTGGCGACATCCACACCCTCTTCCTCTAGGGATTTTTTTATCAATTCTATATCGGAATTCAGATAAAATTCTGTAATTCCTTTATCTATTTTATTCTTTAAATTGCTCATTTTACTTGACTGTTTAGTTTGCTTTTTCTTCTTTCAAGCCTTTTAACGGCGTTGTAAACTTCGGTGGTATCTATCTCTAAGAAATCTGAGATTTCGCTCGGCTTATAGATGTTTTCGCACCAACATTCAAATATTAGCATCTCTAAGTCCGATGCCCCTGAGTCTTTAAGTAACGTAACATAGTTTTCTTTTAGTTTTTTGTTATCAATTTCATCAAACAATAGGTCGTCGTGGCCAACTTCCTCTGAATAAACAGGTATATCGAGAATATAGGATTCGTCCGAACCGTCCTCTTCTTCGGGTGGTTTTCGTCTTTTTGCTTTTTCGTGATACGCACTAATCTCACTTTTCAGAACACCGAAAAGGAAATTCTCGAAATCACATTTGTCCTTATCCCATTTCCTTATATCTGTAAGTGCTTTTTGGAATACGTTGAATACAAAATCCAATTTTTGTTGTCCATTGTGATTATCGTTATAATCGCCAAGTCTTTTCTTGGCGAAGGCTCTCATTCTTAAAACGAGGCCGTTTAATTGGTCAATGGTGTAGCTGCTAAACACATCGGCCACCTCTCTGCTCGATTTATCCATATAGATTGGTGTTCTAATAATAATATGCTTGCGGATTAAAAAAATTTGCCATCGAGTGGCAAAAAAAATAAAGAGGCAAGCATATAAGATTGAAGGCACAATATAAAAAAATTGATGCAACAAAACCCTTTAATTAAAAGGCATAAAAATGAGCGGAACTCCACAGCTCTGAATGGAGATTGTTTAACCATAAAATTCATTTTTATGAATAGTATTAATTTCTCTAAAGGAGAGCTAAGTGTATGTCATAAAGGCAATTGTGTCAATGTACGTGGAGATGTGGCCAAAGCCGTTGTCTTTAGTATTGCAACTCTTGTTGTTATAAGTGGCATAGCTGCATTATTGGAACAATCCAATTAGCAGTTGATTGTGGCGGTTCTGCAATTCAGGATTGCCACAATTAAAATAATTAACGGCCAATCTGACATAAAATACGATTGGCTTAAAAGTTGAAACAAAATAAAAAAAAATAACTATGACTGAAGAATACAAAAATGAAGTAGTTGAAATTTTGGAAAATCTGGGAAAGCAACTTGATATTTCAGAAAGTCAATATAATGAGGCTGTAAAAAGTTACGAAGCCGTCGGAGAGTGGCTATCAAAAGATGGTTCACCCCTTTATCCTTATAATCCAAGAATACTTCCACAAGGTTCGTTTATGCTGGGTACAATAGTCAAGCCTATCAACGATGAGGATGATATTGACATTGACCTCGTTTGCAAACTGAATGGTAAACCTATTAATTGGACACAAAAACATTTAAAAGGTGCCGTCGGAGATAGACTTAAAGACCACTCTACTTATAAAGAAATGATTGAGGATAAAGATGGTGGAAGAAGATGCTGGACACTTGAATATTCGGACGATGCAAACTATCATATGGATATTTTACCGTCCATATCAGATAAGAACTTTACGGTTCTACTTAGCGAATCCTTTAACAATAGCCAACACATAGATACCAATAAGCTGGCAATTCGCCTAACCGATAAGGAAGAGTATAACTATTCTACCGAAACGAACACGGAATGGTGGATGAAAAGCAATCCTTTTGGTTACGCTAAATGGTTTTATCAAAGAGCAATATACAGTTCAACCAAAATGTTCGCTCTAAGCGAATCTGTTGACCCAGTAAAACCATACCAAAAGGAAAAGCTGCCATTGCAACGTGCAATTCAGTTGTTGAAACGCCACAGGGACATTATGTTTTCTTCGGACGAGTACGATAGTGAAAACAGACCCATTTCCATAATAATAACCACCTTGGCCGCCAGAGCTTATGATAGAAGTGAAAATATCGTCGATACCTATGTCAATATTGTAAGCAGAATGCGTGACTTTATTGAAACAAAACTGAACCCAAAGACAGGTCTTTATGAAAGATGGGTAAGCAACCCTGTTAATGACGAAGAAAATTTTGCGGACAAGTGGAGTGAAGTTCTCCAAAAAGAGGAATACTTCCATAAATGGTTGGATAAATTGGAAGAAGACCTTGAAACAATCAAATATAGTCAAGGAGTTGGCTTGCAAAGATTGAATGAATCATTTTCTGCACAATATGGCGACAAGGTTGTTAACAAAGCCTTTGCGGCTTATGGCGAAAAAAATAGAATTCTAAGGGAATCAGGATTAAGAAAAATGGCAAGTGGAACAGGGATTTTAGGAACTGTCGGCACTTCAGTACCAAACCATAATTTTGAAGGTAATGTATGAGTAGTAAATTTTTTAAGGCTAACAGCAAGAGAAAACTAAAAGGAATTCCATCAACTGAACAACTGAAAAGAATCAGAACGGAATTTCCAGAAATCAAGGTCTTAAAAAGTGGATGGGATAATTTTGAAATAGTTGTTCAAATACGTCCAACTGCTATAAGTGAGTTGTACGACGTGAAAATTGTTTACACAGAAAACAAGTGGGTAAAAATCTTTGTTATCAATAAAACCTTAGAACTAGCAGAGAACAGAACAAAATTACCTCACGTATATGATAGCCAAAAACAGCAGTTATGCCTTTACTCACCCTCTAAAAAAGAGTGGAACGCACACAATTACATTATTGACACAATAATACCTTGGGTAAGCGAATGGCTGTATTACTACGAATTATGGCTGCCAGAGGGCAAATGGTTAGGTGGTGGTCACAATGAGTACCCAAATGAAGATAACACAGAGACATTGGTAAATGAAGAATAAAAAGTTTAAAATATTGTCGATTGATGGTGGTGGTATTAAAGGTGTTTTCCCCGCATTGTTCTTAACACTTTTAGAAGACGAATTGAGAAATCGCTCTGATGGTAAGACCCAAATTTATCAGCACTTCGATTTAATTACGGGGACATCAACTGGAGGTATTATTGCCATTGCTTTAGCTTTAGGCATACCTGCAAAAGAAATATATCAGCTTTATTTAGATAATGCTGGAAAAATTTTTGGCAGTAAAAAGTCTTTCTTTATTGGGCAAATCCGTAATTCGGCACACGAAAGAGAATTTTTGGAAAATCTTGTTCGTGAAAAATTCAAAGATGCAAACAATGGGGTTGAACCAAGGCTTGACGATTGCAAAACAGATGTTTGCATTCCAATCTATGACTTGATACAAGGCAACCCAAGTGTGTTAAAGACCAAATACCATCCAGCATTTGAGCGAGATTATCATATTCCAGCTTATCAAGCTGCAATGGCCACCTCTGCCGCACCAACCTACTTTAACCCTTATACATCTGAATATATTGACCTTAATGGAACAAAGAAAGATTTCGTCAATAAGGTTGATGGTGGTGTAATGGCAAATAATCCCACTCTAGTAGCCTTTTTAGAAGCCTTAAAAGCTTTTAAAGTCGAAATGTCCCAACTCGAAATTCTTTCTCTTGGTACTGGATATAAAAAATTTACCGATGGTAATTCCCGCAAAAGATGGGGTTTACATTATTGGATGGTAAAGAATAGTAGAAAGAGACTTATTGACTTGTTTATGCAAAGTCAATCACAATTGGTTGCAAATTATATAAGCCTACTTTACCAAGGAATCGATAAAAGTGAAAAAGACAATCCGAATTTTGTATATGACCGAATTGATGTTTTATTGAATGAAGACAACAATATCGAAATGGATGAATGTGACAGAACTAAAGTTAAAAACTTTGCAGAATTAGCATCTATTGAATTTCAGCACAATAGGACGACGATTTTGAAAAATCACTTTTATTAAGTACACACCTATTTCTTCTTTACTTTTGGCCTAAGTTCTTTAAATAGTATGATGATAATTTGTCTTATACTAACAATAATCTTCTCTAAGAATTCCTTCATAATTAAATATTTAAGTGGTTATACAATCCCATTAAAATAGCCAATGCCATAGCTCTAATATTTTTGGACTTTAAAAAATAATCCGCCTCATCGGTGTTGGTAACAAAGCCCATTTCAATGAGTATTGAAGGGCGATACGTCGTATTTTCACGAAGTACTTGGAAATTTGCAAATTGAACACCTCGCTTTTTAAAACCTAATTTCAGGGCACTTTCATTCAAAATGGATAATCCGAGTGCAATGGAATTTTTGATATGCACTTCTTCATTGTTGGTATTATGGACGTAAACGTCCATTCCTTTTGAAGAAGTGGCAGAGGCATTACAATGTAATGACACAAATAGGTCTGCCTTTAAAGTTTTACCCAATCGGCTTCTGTCCGATAAGGAAATCAACGTGTCATTGTACCTAGTCGAATACATATCAAACTTGTCATTCAATAGGATTTTGTTCAGTCTTAAAATTTCTTTGGCAATACATAACGCTACATCCTTTTCTTGCACCTTATTTTTTCCAATTGCACCTGTATCTTTTCCGCCGTGTCCAGGGTCGATGACAATGACATTTTTTGTTTGCAAATCCTGACCAAAAATGAAGCACATTTTTAGTAGTAAAATCACAAAACTGACGTTTTTGGGCTTTATCCACTTCCAAAATTTTAGAGTTATCAACATAAGCACTTCAAATTTTAATAAAATTTGATACCAATTCGCATCAAATAAAAACAATTAATATCAAAATTTATTTTATTCACAATTTACTGATTACCAGTATTTTATAATACAATATACAGTATTTTTCATATATCAAAATTGACGTAAAATTAAATCACTTTGAGTATGAAAAAATCACATTATGTAACCATCCTATCGTTACTTATTTCAAGTACAACTTTTGCACAAATTGGTGGTATCGAAGATTCAGTAAATGATGTTTCCGATACCATCCGAACCATTTTCCCCATAATTCTGGGCGTTATCTTTTTAATTGGTTTCTTATTTAATGCCGGACATTTCTTTGGCGAGAATGCCGATTTAAAAAAAGGTATTACCCGTGTGTTGGTCTTTGTGTTGATTGCTGGAGCAGTAGTTGGCATCTTTACGTATCTCATTAGCATCGTAGTTTAATGAAACGCTTCGAGGTCTATAAAAACATCCGCAAGCGAGCCGTGATAATGGGTCTGCCCATATCATTGTTCGCTTTGATGATGACTGTCGTTATCGGCTCTTTACTGTTCATCATTTTTTCGTTCAGCTTTACGGTTATCATTTCAGTATTCCTATTGAACGGCATACTGTATATCGCTCTGACCCACATTACCAAAAACCCTGCTTTAATGCACATTAAAAGGGTATTTCCACAAACAATCAGCAATAAAAAAGGAAGTCGCTTACACTATGAAGAAAATTAACCTATCGGCATATCATCCTATATTGGACATTCAAGACCATATCGTTTTTGCAAACAATGGCAATGTGGTGTTAGGCTACCAAGTGGGCAATCCTGAAATCTATTCCCTTGCGGAAAAGGATTTTGAGGATATGCACGGTTCGTGGTTTCAAGCGTTTAAATCATTGCCCATTGCTACGGTCATCCATAAACAGGACATTTATCAGAAGGCAACATATTTGGCTGAAGAATTGCCAAATAAAACCTATCTGCAAAAAGCCACGCACGACTATTTTAAAGGTCGGGAGTTCATAAAGCACACTTCTTACCTATTCTTTATTCTACCTCATAATAAGGCTTTGAACGCACCAAAGTTTGTTAACCCTTTTCGTAAAGTTGAAAAGAGCATCCATAAGAAAATGGACCACAATGTACAGGAGTTCATTGCTTCGGTAAACGATGCGGTTTCCTTTGTTAATAATAGTCGAAAGGTGTCGTTGACACCTTTGGGTATAGATGAAGTCTTGTCAATGACCAATGCCTATTTTAACGGATTCAATGAGGGTTTCGATACCGATATCCAGTTGAAAAAATCCAACATTGAAATTGGCGACCATCATTTTGATGTATTGGCCATCAATAGCGAACTGTGCTTTGGCGATGTGGTTCAGAGCAGTAAGACCAATGACAAATTCACTTCAGATGATTTTGTATTCCACCAAGGATTTATTGACGGATTGGGACTGAATCTCAATGAAAACCATATCGTCAACCAAATCATTTATTTGGATGATAAGCATAAGTGGAGAAAGCTGTTGGACAAGAAAATTGAGGAACTTAAAAAGAGTTCCAATTTTGGAACACAGAACAAAGTCATCTTAAAGAAGATTGAAGACATTGTTGCCAAAATCAATGAGGACGATAGTTCTCGAATCATTAGAGGCCATCTCAATATTGTATTCTGGGATAAAGACGAAACACAATTAGAAAGAATTGCTTCCAAAATAAAAACCGAATTCAAGGAACTGGATATAGTGCCTTACTACCCAAAGGGCGAAGAACGCAAGCAGTATTTCTTAAACTCATATTGCTGTTTTACTTCCAACTTTTCAAATGAAGATTTATATGTAACGGATTTAAAACACGCTCTTTGCCTGTATATCAACAACACCAATTATCAGACCGATACCACAGGTGTCATCTTTAATGATAGGCAACATAACATTCCTGTTTTGAAGGATGTTTGGGATGAAAAAAAGAAACGCATCAAAGCAAGAAACTTTGCCATTTTCGCACCTACGGGAGAGGGAAAATCCTTTTTGGCAAACAACATTCTACGCCAGTATTTTGAGCAAAATGTTCGTCTGGTCATTATTGATTTAGGTGGTTCATATTCCAAATTTGCGAAGCTCTATCCCGATGACCATATCATACTTCGTTATGAGCAAGGAAAAAACTTGGGTATCAATCCATTTTACATTTCTGATGTCAATGATTTAACACCAGAACGTTTGGAAGATTTGGCAGTCTTCCTTTTGGAACTATTGGCTTCCGGAAAGGCAACCACCAAAGCTGAAGAAGTTGCGGTCAAAAAAGTGCTTCGGTACTACTATTTACAAAATGCGGATAGTACCCATTCCCTTGAAAACCTGTACCAGTTTGTTGATGACAAAAAGGACACGCTTTTAAAAGAGCTACAAATTCAGGAACAACATTTCAATATTTACGATTTTCTACACATTCTTTCAGAATATGTAGATGACGGACTATATAGTTTTCTGTTCAATGTAAGCGAAGACCAGACCTATAAAATTGAGGACAAAAGGCTAATCGTTTTTGAACTCGATGAAGTCAAGGACAACAAAGAAATCCTTTCCGTAATGTTGAAGCTGATTAAGTCTGCCATCCAAAGAACCATTTGGAGAAACAAAGCGGAAAAAGGTATCATTCTATTTGACGAGTTTGCGAAGCAACTCAAATTCGAGAATGTATTGGAAAGTGTGGAATTCTACTACCAAGCCATTAGAAAGCAAAATGGAGCAATTGGGATTATTCTGCAATCCATCAACCAACTACCCAATAACTCAACATCGGCTAGTATTCTGGAGAACACACAGGTCATTTACAGCCTTCGCAATGAAAAAGGCTATGCCGAACTAAAAAACAGGCTCAACCTTTCCAGTCACGATTTAAACCAGTTAAAATCTATTCGCAACAATCTTACGGGAACACGAAAATATACCGAAATGTTCATCAAAATCGGAAAAGAGAGCAACATTTTCCGATTGGAAGTACCACCAGAAGTCTTTGCTGCCTACCTAACTGATGGACGAGAGAGTGAAGAAATAATGAAGCTCTTTGAAACGCATAATAATATGGAGAAAGCCATTAAAATATTTATTAATTCTTAAAAACAAAAATTATGAGACACACTATGAGAACACTAATGTTATCCGCACTATTTGTAGTGCTAATTGGAAGCAAAGCTTCTGCCCAGGGGATGCCTGTGTATGACAACACAAACTTTATCTCTTTTGTAAAATCATTATTGGAATCTGGTAAACAGACCGCCAATTTAATGAAGACGGTAAAATTCCTTAAAAAACAAAAGGAGAATATTGATAAGGTAAACGATGTGATTAAACAACTAAAAGCAGTTAGAGAACTGGCAAAAAACAACCAACGGTTGTATAATGTTGTACAGGACGATTTAAGGGAAATACTCAATTCCCCATTTATCAAACCCGATGAAGTTACCCGTATTTCTGATTCCTTTGATGCCATCCTTCAAAACTCAATGGCTGGTATGGAATATATCGACCAAATATTATCAAGTGATAATATGAAAATGACCGATGCAGAACGTGCTGAAGTACTCAAAGAAAAAGAATTGGAATCCAAGGAAATGGTAGCGGAAATTGAAGCAAAGACCAGACGTTATCGAGAGATTATTCAATTTCGAGAAATGCAGCATAAAATCAATAACCGAGAAACCAATTACTAATGTCAGGTATTTTTTTAGGCATCGGGCTAGAGTATGTGGACACTATTTTTCAAACGATAAAAAATAGTGATTTTTCGCAATATACCATTGCAGGGATGAAAACCCTGGCCATATTGTTCTTTCTCGTTAACATCCTAAAAAAGTACAATGAAGGTGTTGCCAATAATGAGGGCTATACGTGGGGTTTGACCCCTGCGGAATTGGCAAAGAACTTCGCCATAGTAATTTTGGTCATTTTTTCCACACAGGTATTGGGTGTATTCGACACCATTTTGGTCGCCATCGAAAACCAATATCGGGACACGGCACCCGCACTTCTCCCGTTGCAGATGCAAGACATTGACATCGAACAGGATGTAAGTGCTTGGGATGCCGCCAAAAAAGCTATGGCAATGCTTTACGAAGCTTTGGTTACTCCCTTATACGGTCTAAAAATACTATCCTTTATTGCCGGAATATTCCTTTGGCTGTTGGATTTGTTTATCTACCCTTTATTCCTTGCGGAACGTTTCTTTTTATTGGGCATTATGCAAGCGTTTTTTCCATTGGTAATAAGCCTTGCAGTATTTGAAAAGTTCAGGTCATTGGCCTATAACTTTTTCAAGCTCTATGCCGGTGTTTATATGCTAGTTCCTGCATTCTTTTTGGTCAATGTTTTTGTGAATAATCTTTATACCGAAATCAACACCAATTTTTGGAGCGACCTGTTTGGTACGGATTGGGGCAGTAATTTTTTCGCACCGCTTTTACAATTAGGTTCTATCGGGTTTATTGTACTGTTGAAATTCAAATTATACAAACGAGCGACCTCGTTCACTTTCAAGCTCTTTACAGGCTAACAAATCAATTAATCAAATGAAAACACCATATAAAAATATTTACAAAATCTTAAAGCTCAATCGCTTTATCGTACTGGCAGTTGTTATCGGTGCAGTACTAACGTGCATTATTTCCGTACTGATGGTCGTAAAACTGCACAAAGAAACGGTAAACAATGCCTTTGTGGTCAATACTGACGGAAGCGTAATTCCTTTAAAACTGGTATCTCAAAAAGAAAATTTAAAGGTAGAAGTCTTGGCACAATTAGAATTGTTCCATACTTACTTCTATAACATAGATGCCAGCAATTATGAAAAGAACTTGGAGAAAGCCTTATGGTTGGGCAATAGTTCCGTAGATGCCTTGTACCGACAAAAAAAAGCTGATGGAGTTTACAACCGATTGTTGCAGTATTCGTTGGTTCAAAGAGTATTGAATATCGAATCCAAAATTGATATTCATAACGAACCCTACAAATTTGAGACAAAAACCATTTTTGAAATCAATAGAGGTACTATCACAGATACTTATGAATTGACCACAACTGGAAATTTGATTCACGTTGACAGGAACTTTCCAAACAACACTCACGGACTGCTGATTACCAACTTTTTTGAAAGTTCGTTACGAAAATTAGAAAATTATGAAGGCTCATAAAGAGCATTTAAAACAGTTACAATGAAAGTAGAAAAAAATAAAATAGTCTTTTCCATCGTGTTGGCGTGCATCCTGCTTTTTATAGGCGGTTATGCAATGCTGGTATTGGACGAGGACGAAGAACCGACCATAGAGAACAATCAGATTCCTGTACCGGAACTGGAAGACGACCAAAAAGAATATGATTCCAAATTGGATGCCCTGAACGATTTAAAGGAAGTTAGGGAAACTAATGCACCGAGCATTTATGATGAGCGTTTATTGGATTCCACAGGCGTATATGACCCTGATTTATTGGACAAGAAAAAAATGCAAATGGTGGATAGCATCTACCAACAAGGGCAGATTCGATATTCAGATAGAACCTTTGAAAATATCAATCCCAGATACAAACCATCAAAACCGCCAATTAAGAAGGAAATAGACTCAACGGATGCCATTGTAGAAAAAGAAGCCAATGTTGAAGCCAAGGAACGAGCTTTGGAACATCAGCTCTTTTTTGCCTCACATCCCATTGAAAATGATGATTTGAACTCAAAAAACACGGATGAATTCATCTATGTTCGTGTAGATGGCACACAGACCGTGAAAACCAATTATCGCTTACAGATGCGATTGATAAAGGATGCTACCATTTTTGGACAACGCTATTCTAAAAACACCCCCATTTACGGATTTGTCGATTTTAAACCAAATCGAACAATAATAGACATTGAGAACATCAATCATCAGCCAGTAAAATTAAAGGCTTATGATTTTCAAGATGGTAGCGAAGGGATTTATATTGAAAATAGCTTTAGAGCGGAAGTTACCAATGAAATCGTTGGCGATATGGTGGACGACATTAATATTACAGGTGTGCCCCAGGTTAGCGGTTTCAAGAAAATATTCCAACGTAACCATAAAAACGTAAAGGTTACGATAACCGATAATTACAAACTTATTTTAAGAATGCCCAAAACAAAATATCAAGGAAAACCTATAATGGGCAGTTACTAAACAAACTATTATTATGAAAGCATATATCACATTACTACTATTGATTTGTACAACGTCAATAGTTGCACAGCAACCCCTCGATACCATTTATGCCAACGACAATAAAAACGTGGCTCTGTTTTTCCCAAATCCTATTCGGCAAGGCATTACGGGAGCTTCACATTTTATATTCACGTACAACCGTGAAAAAGAACAATATTTTGGATTGTTACAGGCAAAGCCTGGAACAGAAAGTAATCTGCTGACCGTTACAAGTGATGGAAAGGTTTACTCTTACATTCTGAAGTATGCTGAAAAACTTCCGGAACTGAATTATTTTATCAATGAAAATGAAAGTATCGGTAGCGAGCTTCCGAAAATAATAAAGAACAAACCTATTGCTAAACCATTAAATGATTATGCCAATAGGATAACACATTTTCAAAAATTCAGCGAGTACTTATTAAAATCCAACTTTGAACACATAGAAACCAGACGTAAAAAAGGCATTAAAATACAATTGCAAAAAATGGCTTATGATGCTTCCGAAGTGTATTTGGTCATAGAGGTCAAAAATAAATCCGGAATCACTTTTGAAATCGACTATCTCAACGTATATAGAACCAATGGAAATAACAAACGAAAAGCCTCTTACCAAAGTTTACAACAAGATGTTATTTACAAACACAAAATGCCATATTCCGTTACAGATGGGAAAAGCCAACGATTTGTATATGTAATTCCAAAGTTTGTTTTAGGCGATAATGAAAAGTTGATGCTGGAGCTGAAGGAACTGAAAGGCAGTCGAAAGGTAGTTTTGGAAACTAAAATCTAAGAGGTGTTTTTTCCTCTTTTTTTGTGATGAAAAAAGTATATTTGTTACAGATATAACAAGTGTTATTTCATTTGATCAAAAATAACCTAAGAACTATGCCAGAAGAATTTAAAGGAGAAAAAATAGAACGAGACTTGGTATCAAAACAAGTTTGGCATTATTACGATACAGAAGCTGGAATTAATCAAATTTCAAAGGAATTATTTAAAAAAACTGATAAAGTAATTCATTACCCAAGAGGATTTGAAGGTGGAGAAAAATATAATTTTATTAAAAAATTTACATACTTGGGATTTGGCGGTAAATTGCCAATAGGAGTTGTAAAGGCTGTGTCGTATGGTTGGGGTTTTACTAAAACGTTAAACCCATTTACCTATTTTATTGATGAAACTTATGAAGTCAAAGAAGTAATCATAGAGAAAAAAGGAAAAACAGAATTAGACGTTACGAATAAAATACTTTATTTGAACGAAACCAGCCTACAAGAATTACAAGATTCATTTAGTGCAATTTATAAGAAGAATCGTTCTGAAGTAGATTTTGTTTTACAATTGACTTTAAATAGTCTCTTCCCTAAAGTAATTGACAAACCCGAAAAGACTTATATAGCAAATGCTCTTGCTTCATCATTATCAAGTTGGGGAAACTCTATTGACGAATTTTCAGATGGAGATAAAAAGGCAATCCAAGATTTATTTGACAAGCTTTCAATAGGAACAGATTTTCTAAGTAAAGAATCCTTAGCGAAAACGAAGGAGATTGTTGATAGTAAATTTATTCAAAAAACAATAGAGCGATTTAATGAATTATTTTCATTGGTTACAGATGGGGAAAGTCTTGAAAAACATTGGCAAGTATTTCTACAAGAAAATAGTTGGGTCTTTTCTTCAATTTTTGCTCAACCAATAATTCTGTACCAAAGAGAAGCATACGTTGGAGGTAAAAGTCTTGATAACAAAAATGGGAAAATGAATGACTTCTTAATAAAAAATAGCCTTAGCGATAACGTTTCTTTTTTAGAAATCAAGACACATAAAACAAAACTTGTTGAGAACAGTTCCTACCGAGGAGAAGATGTTTATAGCATTTCAAAAGACCTTTCTGGTTCAACTGCTCAAGTTTTGAATCAAAGAGATAATTTTCAAAAAGAATTTTATGCTTTAAAAGCTAAAAGTAGGAAAAATGGAAATTTTGAAACTTTTAATTCTAAATGTATTGTCTTAATTGGCAACTTAGCAGATTTAGACGAAGACCAAAGATATTCTTTTGAATTATCTAGAAGCAACAGTAAAGACGTAGAAATTATAACATTTGATGAATTAAAAGCAAAGATTGAAAGTTTTCAAGAATTGCTCAATGAGGAATAAAAGAACTTAGTCACACTAATTCTTTTTTCCTGTCTTGTAACCAATCCGTTCCCTATTCTGTTGTTCAATCTGTACCTTGTCTTTCTGTAATAAATAATTCAATGCCTGATGGATGTCTTTGAATTTGATATTCATTTCTTTTTCTAATTGGGCAATTTGCTCTTTAAGGTTGCTATAATCGGTAAGATGCTGTCGTAAAGTCACAAAAGCTCGCATAATGGATATGTTCACATCAATGGCTTTATCGCTGTTGAGAACGCTGGAGAGCATTGCTACACCTTGTTCAGTAAATGCGAAAGGAGTGGCTGGACTAAATTTAATGTTCTCTGGAAGCTTATCACAATTTGTGATAAGCTCTTTCCATTCGTCTTTTGAAAGCTGAAACATAAAATCGTCCGGAAAGCGTTTTAAGTTTCGTCTAACGGCTTGTTTAAGCACTCTGGTTTCCACTTCATAAAGTTCGGCAAGGTCAAAATCAAGGATTACTCTATGCCCTTGGATATTGTGAATTTTGGTTTTTATTATTGATAGTTTCATTGCTTTCTATTTAAGGATTATGAATTTTGTGATGCTACTTTTGAGATAGATTCGTTTTCCACCTCTTTGAATTGGGCCCTTAATTTTTGCATATCATCACTTACTTTGCGTTCAATGACCTTGGCATAAATTTGGGTGGTTGATATTCGGGAGTGGCCCAACAATTTTGAAACCGTCTCGATAGGCATTCCATTACTTAATGTAACCGTTGTTGCAAACGTGTGTCTGGCAATATGAAAAGTGAGGTTCTTTTTAATACCGCAGACATCGGCAATCTCCTTTAAATAGGAGTTCAGTTTTTGGTTGGATATTTTAGGGAACAATCTGCCCTGGGAAACGGCTTTATGATTACCCTTGTATTTTTCGATAATAGCCAAAGCCTTTGGTAACAAAGGTATGCGTATAGGCTTGGTCGTTTTTTCTCGTCTGTAATAAATCCATAGTTCACCGTCAATACCAATAGAAATGTTATCCTCGGTCAAATGAATAACATCGATATAACTTAAACTTGTATAACAACTGAAAACAAACAAGTCCCTTACCAGTTGCAGTCTCTCAATGGTCAGTTGCTTATTTTCTATTTTCTGAAGTTCGTCCAAACTTAAAAAGCCACGTTCCTTTTTAATGAATTTTGATTTGAAATTGATAAAAGGGTCACGCTCTATCCATCCTAGCTTATGTGATAAGTTTATCAGTTTTCTAAAACGTTCAATATGCTTCATCACGGTATTGTTGCCCATTGGTTTTTGATGGTCCTCTGGAACATAGCCTCGTAAATACTTCTCGAATTTTATAATGAAGTCATAATCGAGTTCCAGTAAGTACTTATCGGTAGTCCTATATGATTTTTGAAGGAACTTGGAAATATAACGCTGTGTGGTAAAATAGTTCTTTTGGGTACCCCATTTCAGCTTACCTTCCATATCTTCATTGTGGTAGTTGATGATATCCAAAATGGAATGGTTGTCATCATCTTTACCAAGGTATCTCGCTTTAACGACTTGTGCTGTAATAAGTTTACGTTCAGCTTTTAATTCCCGATAACACTCAAAAAGAAAAGTATAAGTCTCGTCCAAGTAGCTGTTGAGCACCCTTGATTTTTGGCTGTTTCCCCGAGCTCTATTTCTATGGGCATCCCAATCGGAAATCAAGACTTTCCGTTTTAAACTAATGGTAGCCCGTTTTCCGTTTACCGTAATTCTGGCATAAAGTGATGCTTGATTGTCCTTTGCCCTAGCGAAGTCCGCCCAGAACAAAATACTGAAGGTTGAAGATGTTTTCATTTGTTTCGTCTTTAAGTTAACAACAGATTGTTGTCAGACGAAAGCCAAATCACTTATAAAGATACATTATATTGCCGAACCAAAAAGGCAATTTTAACAATTAGGTCAACACAAACGTTAAAACGGTTTTGTTATCCGATTTGTTGACTTTTGTTGACGGATTAAATCAATTCATTTGATTCTTCAAAAAATGAAAAAACCTGAAAATCATACGATTAACAGGTTTTTAGTAACAATTGATATGTTAATTTGTCGGGGTGGCAGGATTCGAACCTGCGACCTCCGCGTCCCAAACGCGGCGCGATAACCGGGCTACGCTACACCCCGAATTGGTTATCTAAATTTTCTATCGTGAAAATCGAGGTGCAAATATATGGCTTTTCTTTAAAAACTAACAAGATTTATTTTTAAATTTAAAGATTAAAGCAATTATCTTATGACACTAAAATATCAATATCTATTACTCCTTGTTTTTTTTAGTTTATTCACTTGTGCTCAAGACAAAAATCCTGTAAACACAAACCATGATTATGAAGTAGTTGTGCCAGATTTATCTATTCCTTGGGGATTTGTTTTTTTACCTGACAACTCTATGCTTATCAATGAAAAAGAAGGTAAAATGATACACTATAAAGATGGTAAAAAAATTACCATAGAAGATGTACCAAAAGTTTACAACAGAGGTCAAGGTGGTTTATTAGATATTGCTCTTCATCCTAACTACAAAGAAAATGGTTGGATTTATATTACCTATGCTTCCTCTGAAGGTGAAGGCGAAGGAGGAAACACAGCGTTAATGAGAGCAAAACTAAAAGACAACAAACTCATTGACAAACAACTTTTATATAAAGCAACTCCAAACACAACTAGAGGTCAACATTTTGGATCGCGCATTGTATTTGATAATCAAGGTTACTTGTATTTTACAATTGGCGAACGAGGTGAAGAGTTTGTAAATCCGCAAGATATTACTCGCGATGGCGGAAAAGTATATCGATTACACGATGATGGTACAATACCAAAAGACAACCCATTTGTAAATGAACCTAATGCTAAAAAAGCTATTTACACCTTTGGTAATCGCAATCCGCAAGGTATGGTTTTGCATCCTGAAACTGGAGAGGTTTGGACACATGAACATGGACCACGTGGAGGTGATGAAATAAACATCATTAAAGCTGGTGCCAATTATGGATGGCCTGTAATTACATATGGCATTAACTATATAGGCACAAAAATAACAGATGAAACTGCTCGTCCTGGAATGGAACAACCACTACATTATTGGGACCCTTCTATTGCACCTAGTGGTATGGCATTTATCTCAAGTGATAAATATCCTGGATGGAAAGGCGATTTACTTGTTGGCTCTTTAAAATTTCAATATGTAGATAAATGTGTATTAAAAGACGGCAAAGTAATTAAAGAAGAACGCCTTTTAGACGGATTAGGTAGAGTAAGAACAATAATCCAAGGACCAGACGGCTATATTTATGTAGGCATCGAAAACTTAGGTATCGTTAAACTATTACCAAAAAAATAATGAAGCTATCTATGATTTCTATTCTTATAATTCTGTTGTCACTATTATCGTGCAACGATTCAAACCCTAAACAAAATCAACAATTGCAAGCAAGTATACAACGAGGTGCTATTGTTTATGAAGACTTCTGTATGCAATGCCATATGCCTGATGGAAAAGGAGTTGAAAAAGCATTTCCTCCTTTAGCAAATTCAGATTATTTGATGAATAAGCGTAAAGAGAGTATTAAGGCCATTAAATATGGACTTACAGGAGAAATTACTGTAAATGGTAAAAAGTATAAAACAGCGATGGCTCCTTTAGGATTAACTAACAAAGAAGTAGCAGATGTAATGAATTACATAACAAACTCTTGGGATAACAAAAATGATAAAATGATAACTGAAGACGAAGTTTCAAAAATTCAGCAATAAAAATCTTTTATAATTGGTTAAATTTGCGGCAACATCTAAACAAAAAGTATGCTTATTATAGGAATTGCTGGTGGAACTGGCTGCGGAAAGACTACAGTAGTCAATCAAATACTAAATGAACTACCTGAAGGCGAAGTTGGAGTTATCTCACAAGACTCTTATTATAAAGACACATCACACTTAAGTTATGAAGAGCGTGTAAAGATTAATTTTGACCATCCACGTTCTATAGATTTTGAATTGTTAGAAGAGCATCTTAAAGAACTCCGAAAAGGAAACGATATAAACCAGCCTGTGTATTCTTTTATAAAGCATAACCGAACAGGAGATACTATTTTAACGCATCCTCGAAAAGTAATGATTGTGGAAGGTATTTTAATCTTAACCAATCCAGAGCTTAGAGAAATGTTTGATATAAAAATATTTGTGCATGCTGATAGTGACGAACGCTTAATTCGTCGTTTAAAACGCGATATTACAGAGCGTGGCAGAGATATAGACGAAGTGTTATCTCGTTATCAAAACACATTAAAACCAATGCATCAGCAGTTTATTGAGCCAATGAAAGAGTATGCTGATATTATTATACCTAACAATAAATACAATACAGTAGCTGTTGATATTGTAAAGACAATTATTAATCAACGTTTAGTATAAATGAATTTTAAATCTAAATATCTAAAACCATTCAAAAACCTATATATCCTAATTTTTTCAGGGTTTGTAGTATGGATGCTTTTTTTTGATACCAATTCGTGGTTAACACATCGTGGATTAAATAGTGATATTGACGATTTAGAAAATGAAAAAGAATACTACAAAAACGAGATTGATAAAGACAAAAAAGCAATAAAAGAATTAAGTACTGAAGAAGGTATTGAAAAACTGGCTCGCGAAAAATATTATATGAAAAAAGAGAATGAAGATATTTATATAATTGAATATGAGGACAGTTTAAAAAACCAGAAAAAAGATGAGTAAACAATTATTCAAAGCATTTCCTGAAGTCTCCTCAAAACAGTGGAAACAACTTATACAAGCTGACCTAAAAGGTGAAGATTATAACGAAACTTTAATCTGGAAAACCAACGAAGGTATTAATGTAAAGCCTTTTTATCACGCTGATGAATTTGCAGCACTTCCAGATATTACAGCTTCAAAAGCGACTCAGTGGAATATTTGTCAAACCATATTTGTAGCCAATGTAAGCAAATCGAATGCTAAAGCAGTTGATGCAATTGAACGAGGTGCAGAACGCATTAAATTTATTCTTCCTACTGAAGATATTTCATTAAAAGATTTACTGGTAAATATCAATCTTTCAGAAACTGCTATCTATTTCGAATTACAATTTTTAAACTCCGAATTCGTAAAAGAGCTAAGCTCAATTCCTTCAAAAGCTGGAATTTATATTCAATCAGATATTATTGGTCATCTTGCCAGAACAGGTAACTGGTTTACAAACCTTAAAGACGACCATCAACAATTTGAAGCTATAGTCAATACAACGTCTAGTTTTAGTGTTGATGTATCATTATATCAAAATGCTGGAGCTACAATGGTTCAGCAATTAGCTTATGCCATGGCGCATGCTAATGAGTATTTAAATCATTTTAACACTAACGAAAAGCAAGACATTAAAGTCATTTTTAATGTTGCTGTTGGTACCAATTACTTCTTTGAAATTGCTAAACTCAGAGCCTTACGAGTGCTTTGGGAAGCCTTAGCAAATGAGTATCAAATACCAACCTATTGCTACATTTTTGCAACACCAACAAAGCGCAACAAAACACTATACGACTACAATACCAATATGCTTCGCACAACAACCGAATGTATGAGTGCTGTTCTTGGTGGAGCAGATACCATTTGTAATTTGGCTTACGATGCCATTTATCATAAAGACAATGAGTTTGGCGAACGTATTTCTCGCAATCAGTTATTAGTTTTAAAACACGAAAGCTATTTCGATAAGGTTAATAATCCTTCAGATGGTGCATATTATATAGAGAGCATTACAACGCAATTAGCAGAAAAAGCACTAACACTTTTTAAAGAGATTGAAGCAAATGGTGGCTTTTTACACCAACTAAAAGAAGGGCTTATCCAACGAAAAATAAAAGAAAGCGCAGCTAAAGAGCAAGAGCAATTTAATTCTGGTGAAGATATTTTATTAGGAACCAATAAACATCCAAATCCTAAAGATAAAATGAAGCATGAATTAGAGTTATATCCTTTTGTAAAAACCAATCCTGTAAAAACGTTGATTGAGCCAATTATAGAAAAAAGGCTTGCTGAAACTATGGAACAAAAACGTTTAGAAGATGAGTAGAAAAAGCCTTCAACATATCGCATTAAATACTAAATCTGAAAGCCAAAAACCAAAGGCTAATAGCATATTTAAAACAGCTGAAGATATTGATGTTAAATCTACCTATTCTAAAGACGATTTAAAAAATGTAGAACATATCAACTTTATAGCTGGCATTGCTCCTAACCTTCGTGGTCCATACTCAACTATGTATGTTCGCAGACCTTGGACTATTCGTCAGTATGCTGGTTTTAGTACTGCAGAAGAAAGTAACGCCTTTTACAGACGTAATCTTGCAGCAGGACAAAAAGGACTCTCAGTAGCTTTCGATTTGGCAACACATAGAGGTTACGATAGCGATCATGAACGTGTGGTTGGCGATGTTGGTAAAGCTGGAGTTGCTATCGATTCGGTTGAGGATATGAAAATACTTTTCGACCAGATTCCTTTAGATAAAATGTCTGTTTCAATGACTATGAATGGTGCTGTGTTACCAATTATGGCATTTTATATCGTCGCTGCAGAAGAGCAAGGCGTAAAACCAGAACAACTTGCAGGAACCATACAAAACGATATTTTAAAGGAGTTTATGGTACGTAATACTTACATCTATCCTCCTACACCATCAATGAAAATTATCTCTGATATTTTTGAATACACGAGCAAAAACATGCCAAAATTCAATAGTATTAGTATTTCTGGATACCATATGCAAGAAGCTGGTGCAACTTGCGATATTGAATTGGCTTACACACTTGCCGACGGATTAGAGTACATTAAAAAAGGACTTGCAGCAGGAATGGATATCGATACCTTTGCACCTCGTTTATCGTTTTTCTGGGCTATAGGAATGAACCATTTTATGGAGATTGCCAAAATGCGTGCAGCACGTATGTTATGGGCAAAACTCGTAAAACAATTCAACCCAAAAGATGATAAATCGTTAGCTTTACGTACACATTGCCAAACCAGTGGTTGGAGTTTAACAGAACAAGACCCATTTAATAATGTGGCTCGTACCACTATTGAAGCAGCAGCAGCAGCTTTTGGTGGCACACAAAGTTTACATACCAACGCATTAGACGAAGCTATAGCTTTACCAACCGATTTTTCGGCTCGTATTGCACGTAATACACAAATATTTTTACAACAAGAAACACATATTACAAAAACGGTCGACCCTTGGGCTGGTAGTTACTATGTTGAAAAATTAACACACGATATTGCTCAAAAAGCATGGCAACTTATTGAAGAAGTTGAAGAACTTGGCGGAATGACCAAAGCTATTGAAGCTGGCATTCCAAAACTACGTATTGAAGAAGCTGCAGCACGCAAACAAGCACGTATCGATTCTGGGCAAGATATAATTGTAGGTGTTAACAAATACCGATTAGACCAAGAAGACCCAATCTCAACATTAGAAGTCGATAACCAAACGGTTAGAAACTCACAAATAGAACGTTTAAATAGCATAAAAGCATCTCGTAATAGCGAAAAAACAACAGCTGCTTTATCAAAATTAACTGAAGCAGCACGATTAGGAAACCAAAATTTATTAGCTTTAGCTGTCGAAGCTGCTCGAGAGCGAGCAACATTAGGCGAAATAAGTGATGCTTTAGAAACTGCTTTTGGGCGTTATAAAGCACAAATAAAATCATTTTCTGGCGTGTATAGTAAAGAAATAAAAGACGATGCTTCCTTTAAAAAGGCTCGTGAACTTGCCGATAAATTTGCAGAACAAGATGGTCGCAGACCTCGTATTATGATTGCAAAAATGGGACAAGATGGTCATGATAGAGGCGCAAAAGTAGTCGCAACAGGTTATGCTGATGTTGGCTTTGATGTCGATATTGGTCCTTTGTTTCAAACACCACAAGAAGCTGCAAAACAAGCGGTTGAAAACGATGTGCATATTCTTGGCGTTTCATCATTAGCAGCAGGACACAAAACCTTAGTACCACAAGTTATTGAAGAACTTAAAAACTATGGTCGCGACGATATTATGGTTATTGTTGGTGGAGTGATACCAAAACAAGATTACCAATATTTGTTTGATGCTGGTGCTGTTGCTGTATTTGGTCCTGGTACTAAAATTAGCGATGCTGCTATACAGATTTTAGAGATTCTTATTGATTAAAAATTACGTACTTATACGTATAGGAAATTAAGAAAGTTTATTTTAGATTTACGCTTATATGTGACTCATTAGCAAACATATAAGTAGTTATGCGTTCTGTTTTATAACTTTTATTCCTAAAATAAGTATAAATGAAAAAATATTATTTTTTTGTTGTTAGCATTATACTGCTTGTTTTGTCGTTTATTGGGTTCTCTGATAATTTAATTACAGATGTAGGACAAGAAAGTAATAGCGACCCTAAATTTATTATTCACGGATTATTTTGTTTTGCTTGGTTTATTATACTAGTTATACAAACCAACTTTATAAAAAAGGGAAACTATAAAGCACACATGACCTATGGAATAGCAGGTTTACTAGCTGCTCTAGGAGTATTCATTACAACTTTGTACATATTTATTGTTATTTATAAAGGTTGGGATAATATGAGACCTGATGTAAAAGCCAACAGGCTTTTTATGTTGAGTTTTGCTGTTTTAGTAACTCAGGCTTACCTCAAAAGAAAAAAACTTGCAACACATAAAAGGCTAATGTTTGTAGCAACTTTTTACATGTTAGGGCCAATTTTGGGCAGAGTTATGGGACATTCAATCCTTAATACACTCCTTGTGTCAGATTTAAGTTGGGATATCACTTTTATTGGTATTTGGAGCTTGTTTTTTGTTTCACTTTTAATGTATGATTGGGCTATACTTAAAAAAATTCATCCTGTTAGTTATTTAGGTGTATTAGGTTTTTGTGTCATTTGGATGATTTCTTTTCTTACTTAAACTCATTTTACACTTAAAAATTACGTAGTTCTACGTATAGGAAATTACATAAGTTTAATTTAGTTTTATGCTTAATAATTAGGCTAGTAATTCCTGTTATCCCTTTATTATAAAATATATACAGGAACATTAGTTTACATATAACAAGTTGTGCAAAATTGAAAACAGATGAAATCAAAATTTCCCGGTTACTTCAAATTAAATGAGTCCGAAATAAGTTCACTTTGGGACAAAGCATTATTTACCCTTGATGCGAACATCCTGCTAAATCTCTATAGATACTCTGACGAGACCAAAGAGAATTTTTTCAAAATACTTGAGAAAATAAAGGACAGAGTTTGGATACCGCACCAATCTGCGCAGGAATTCTTTGATAATAGATTAAACGAAATCGGAAAACAGGAAAAGGCTTATGACGATGCCGTTTCAGCTTTGAATTCAATCGAAACAGAATTTAAAAATTCACGACAACACCCATTTATTTCTAGCAAATTATTAAAACGTTACACAGCATTAAGCGAAGAGATTTGTAAAGAGCTAACCGCTAATAAAGAATTTCACAATAGAAGGATAAACGATGATGATATTCTTGTTAGAATAGAAGAGTTGTTTAACGGAAAAGTTGGAAATGAATTTGACAATGAGACTATTGACAAACTATGCGAAGAAGGCAAAGTAAGATTTGCTAATAAAATTCCACCAGGTTATAAGGATTCGGATAAAAAAGATGATACTGAGAAGGATTTACGAAAATATGGAGACTTGATAGTTTGGAAACAAATTCTTGCTCAGGCTAAAGAGCTTAAAGTAAATGTAATCCTTGTCACAGATGATAGAAAAGAAGATTGGTGGGTAAGATTCAAGGGCAAAACTGTAAGTCCTAGACCAGAACTAATAAAAGAGTTTCAATCGGAGACAGAACAACTATTTCACATGTATCAGTCCGATCGATTTCTTGAATTCGCAGGTGAGTATTTTAAAGAAGCCATTGACAAAAAGGCTTTGGATGAAATTAGAGAATTACGTCTATTAGACGAGAGAAAACGCCTTCAAAGAATTAGGAAAGAAGAGGAATACATTAAGTATAGAATGAGTCGAGAGAATCTAATGAAAGAGAGAATGAGGTTGTCTGACGAAATTAAATTTATCAATGATAAGAGAAATCACCTTGAGGAGAGATTAAAGGACGAATATGTTATTCTTGATAATAGCGACCCTAGTTCATATGATGATCATAAAATGATAAGAATACGCCATGACCTAAAAGCTATGGAAATGAGAGAGGATGAGTTGACAAATCGACTTAAAGAAATAGAATATCGCGATATGGTTGAGAGAAAAAGAATGAACAAAACTTTGCACAACAATGGCTAAAAAACATGCCCTTCGGGACACGTTTCTTAGCCTAACCGTTGCCAGTAATTACCAAAAACAATGCTAAAAGGATTTAAGATTAAAAGTGAATTATCTGAAAAGCAAATAGAAGCTGACGTTTCAGCTTATTTAGGTTGGATTACACCAATAGGTAGAAGTTCCCCTTTTCGTTTAATTGATATAGATGAGGAAGTTACTGGAGCTGACAAAAGAATTGATTTGGTAATTCCAATGTACCTTCAGTTTAAGGTTTCAGAGGGATTAAAACCATTAAATTCTAAATTTAATCTTTCTCTTTTACCATTTACACCTCTTCAAAAAATTAGACGATTTAGAAAACGTCTTCAACTTAAAGATAATCCTACCCTATATTTCAAATTAAGAAGAAAAGCAAGAACCGCAACTGAATTTCAACACAACATCCTTTTAAGGTTAAACGGGATTGAAAACGTAAGCGCATTTTATGTTGCGCCTTTAGAATTGGAAAAGACTAAATATGAAAATAGACTTTATTCTTCAATGAAGAGATTTTCTTATCGTCCCTTTGAAGACCGAATTATTAGTATCCATCAAAATAACTGGCTTTCTCAATTAGGTTTTGTTCCTTTTTTGAGAGGACATATATCAATATTTCCACACGAAAAAGTAAATACCTCGAAGCATCACTATTCATTTGACCAAACTGGGTGTGAAATTGGCTGGCATTCACCTGATTATTATAAACAAAATTTACAATTAAGTAGTACCATAAAGAATATCTTTGATAATGCGACATCAAATAAATACTATTGGCAGAATCCAAAAGAGTACCTTGAAGTTATTCAAAGTAAATTTGATTTTTTTTCAACTGATAAAAACTCAAATAACGATTTTAAACAACTAGAAGAAATACAAAGGTTCGGTCAAGAATTATATCAACGTTATGAAATAAGACAATTTCTAATTACAACAACTTACGAACAAATCGAACAACTTCGAAAAGAAAAATAACTACAAGCAACAACGTGTATAACCAATTGCTAGTTTGTGTATACTCGGAAAATCCTACGGATTTCCCTCTGGTTCGTTCAATTTTACTAACTTAGTTCTAGCCAACGCAACTAATCATACTCGAACACGTTGGCAGTAGTGTAAAAAAATCAAGAATCATTTAAAAGGCATTTTTTAAATATTAACTTTGCAGAATGTTTTATAGAAGAAAAATAATATTATCATTATTCCAACTTTGTAACGGAAATGTTGAAAAAACTAAATTACAAAAGTTGTTATTTTTATATAGTCAAAGGAAACAAGAGGCTGAATACGACTTTGTTCCTTACAAGTTTGGTTGTTACTCTTATTCAGCAAACGCTGATTTAGTAACGATGGTAAAAAAGGAATATTTATCGGAATCCGAAAAAGGTTATAAAAAAATTGACCTAAAAGATTACTTACCGACTTTAAAACCTAAAGACAGAGTGTTATTAACTGAAACTGTGGAAAGTTATGGCAATATGACAAATGAAACTCTTATAAAGCATACTTATATCAATTTTCCATATTATGCTATAAATAGCACAATAGCTGAAAGAATCTTGAACAAGGAATATTACAATAGAGTCTTAAAAACTATTCCAAATAATAGCAAAAAATCTATTTTTACTATTGGCTATGAAGGAATAAGTTTGGAAAATTATTTAAACAAACTCGTAAAAAATAACATCAAACTTTTAGTAGATGTTAGAAAGAATCCATTAAGTATGAAATATGGATTTAGCAAAACTCTACTAAAAAGATTTTGTGAAAGTTTAGGAATTAAATATATACATATTCCAGAAGTTGGAATCAACTCAAATCAACGACAAACTCTTGAAAATCAAGAAGATTATGATATTCTTTTCGAGAATTACAAAAAAACAACCCTCAAGGAAACATCAATCAAACAACAAGAAATCTTAAAACTATTAAACGAATATAACAGAATTGCACTTACCTGTTTCGAATCGAATATTTGTCAATGTCACAGATTACCTTTAGCAGAATCATTGAAATCAATAGAATCTGATTTAGTTGTTGAACACATATAATTTATGGCAAAAACAAAGGTTCTAATAACAGTTAAAACTTATCCAGCAATTTCTGGAAAATATGATGAATTAGTTTGTACAGCTGGCTTTACCGAAGATGGTAAATGGATTCGAATTTATCCAGTTCCTTTCCGAAAAAAGGATTATTCGCAACAATATAGAAAATATGAATGGATTGAACTTGACTTGGTAAAAAACACAAGTGATTTTAGACCTGAAAGTTATAGGCCTTATTCAATGGATAGTGAAATAAAAATTCTTGAGCATATTGATACTGCTGGGAATTGGTATCTACGAAAGAAAGCTGTTCTAAATAAGGTATATGAAAATCTTGCAGAATTAATTGCGGAAGCTAAAGACAAGAATATTTGCACTTCACTTGCGGTCTTTAAACCAACAAAGATTAAAGACTTCGTTGCAAATGAGGTTGATAGAGATTGGGACAAAAAGAAAATTGCAAAATTAAAAGCTCAAAGGGAACAAGGGAATTTATTTGAACATCCTGAAGACCCTTTTGAAGTTGTGAATAAGTTGCCATACAAATTCACTTATGTTCTTGAAGATAACCAAGGTAAAGAAAGCCGAATGATGATTGAGGATTGGGAAATTGGAGCTTTGTATTGGAGGCAATTAGCAAAGTATGAAGGCGATGAATCAAAAGCAGTTGAGGATGTAAGAAAAAAATATTTTGATGATTTTGCAATGGCAAAGGACTTGTATTTATTTTTAGGGACTTCACAAGTTCATCATTATGTGTCTCATAATCCATTTATGATTATCGGAACTTTTCATCCGAAAATTGAGAATCAAACTAAACTATTTTAATAAAACACTACTGCCAACAACGTGTATAATTCATTGCTAGTTCTCGCCTACTTAAGAAAATGATTGAATTTATAAATACATTAGAAATAGAATTTGAAAAGCATAAAAATGCTAAAATTGCTTTAGAGCAAAAAGCATATATGAGACATCAATTTCAATTTTATGGTCTAAAAGCAACTGTAAGAAGGGAAATTCAAAAACCATTTTTTATAAAAGAATATCTACCTCCAAAAAGTGAAATAGAACACATAATAAAAACACTTTGGGAAAAACCACAAAGAGAATACCAACTCTTTGCTCAAGAACTTGCTTTTAAATATGTAAAACAATTAGAGCTAAAAGACATTAATCTATTTGAGTTTATGGCGACTAATAAGTCATGGTGGGACACGGTTGATTTTATTGCTAATAAATTAATGGGAGAATATTTTAAAACTTTCCCAAACCAAAAAGAGAAATATGTAACCAAATGGCTAAAATCTGATAATATGTGGTTACAAAGGTCTGCTTTGTTATTTCAGTTAAAATATAAAAACAAAATAGATACTGTATTACTAAGTTCGGCTATTAATTCTCTATTAAACTCAAAAGAATTTTTTATAAATAAAGCCATTGGTTGGGTATTACGAGAATATAGCAGAACAAACCCAAACTGGGTAATTGAGTTTGTAAATAATACCGAATTGAGTAATTTAAGTAAAAAAGAAGCATTAAGGTTATTAAAATAAAGTAGCTATTACATAACGATAAATAAAAAGACATTTTAACTAATTTTACACAAAAACGTTAAAGTACATTCGGCTAAAGCCAACTCAAATTACTAACTTAGTCGCACATCATTTACTAACACTTTTTACTACAATGAAACTAGCTTATAAAATAACCTTAACTCTATTAATAAGTGTATTGTTTTTTAGTTTTAAAAGCAACACACCACAAACCAAACCAAACAACAGAGTAACTGTAGAAATGGTGACCAATTATGGTACTATTTTGTTAGAGTTATATAACGAAACGCCTTTACATCGTGATAATTTTATAAAACTCGTTAGCGAAAAGGCTTACGACAATTTGTTGTTTCATCGTGTTATAGAAAGTTTTATGATACAAGGAGGCGATCCTGATAGTAGAGATGCTAAACCAAATACAGCACTTGGCGAAGGTGATTTAGGTTATACAGTACCTGCAGAATTTAATCCAGATTTGTTTCATAAAAAAGGTGCTTTGGCAACTGCCAGAGAAGATAACCTAGACAGAGCATCTAGTGCTATACAGTTTTTTATTGTGCAAGGTAAAATATTTAATGATAGTCTGCTAGATATAGCAGAAACAAGAATAAATACTAAGCTTGCCAGACATGAGGTTATTAACGATGTGGCAAACAAACAACTTTGGAGTGACTATCAAAATGCTTTAAAGGAAGAAAACAACGAAAGCATTAAAGACTATAGTGATAAGATAGATGCCATTGCAAAAACCTACACCAATTATACTAAATATACCATACCACAATCGCATAGAGACACTTATAAAACTATTGGTGGCACACCTCATCTAGACCAAAACTATACTGTTTTTGGTCAGGTAATTAAAGGTATTGAAGTTGTTGATGCTATTGCAGCTGTAAAAACAGACGATAGAAACAGACCTATTGAAGATGTGCTCATCTTATCGGTTAGAATATTAAAATAATCACACATTATATTACATGACTACAATAGTTGAAGTAAAGCATTCTCCTGTGCATGGCAAAGGCGTTTTTGCAACAAGAAATATAAAAAAAGGTGAAGTTATTGTAGAGAGCCACATGGCTTTGGTGCATGTTAATGAAAACCTACCAGAAGCTTTGGCAACACTTCAGTTTCCATGGACAGATGAGTATGATGCTATTTGCTTAAGTGATGTTGGTAGTTTTTTTAATCACAACTGTGAGCCTAGTGCAGAAATTATTAATCGTGATTTTAATAACCTAGTACAAACGTTTGCTGCTAAAACAGATATTATAAAAGGTGATGAAATTACTATTTATTACAATGATGCTTTTGAGAAGTTTATAAAAGAATAATAATCATTCTTGAAGAAATAGAAGATAGTGACAAATACAAATCTGACTATGATTGAAATTAAAAACTTTGATTTTTTAATAGGAAAATGGACTGTTCTTAACAAAAGACTTAAAGAACGCCTTAAAAATAGTACTGAATGGATTGAGTTTACAGCCGAAATGGAAACAAAGCCTATTCTTAACGGACTAGGTTTAATGGACGAAATGAAATCGTCACATTTTGGAGACGAGTTTATTGGATTAAGCATTAGAATGGTTGATCCTAAAACCAATATTTGGACTATATATTGGGCAGATACTGCAAGTCCTGAAAATTATTTAAAAGAACAAGTTGTTGGCGAATTTAAAAATGGGATAGGAGAATTTTACGGAAAAGAATATTATCAAGGAAAAGAATATAAATTAAGATTTACCTGGGAAATGAAATCTGAAACTATTGCACAATGGGAACAAGCCTATTTTGACGAACTAAATAATGAATGGGAAACTAATTGGATAATGGAGTTTACAAGAAGTAATTAATAGAACTTACTTAGCAATACGAATTCTTAAATACTAGCAAGAACCCAAAGTTCAACCTCTTCGTTAGAACGCCAATGCTGATCTCGTTTTGTTTTAGTAGAAGCAGGACTTACAGATTTTTTAAAACATCTTTCTAATTGAAACCTATTCCCTTTGGCTAATTCTTTTTCAATAGGATGCTCTTTTGTTACTTTGGTTATTTGAGCTAAGTTTGAGAAAATGAGTACTAGTTTTCCTTCAGGCAGGAGTCTTTTTTTTGCTTCTGCAAAAAAGCCTGGAAATAATGCCTTATTATAATAAATAGCTTCATCAATACTACTCAAATTATGAGTTTCTGGAAGCCAAGGTGGATTAAATACAATCAACTCGGTCTGGTTTTCCCACTTACCAAAAAGGTGTCCAAAATCTAACTCTATTTTTCGAGACAGCTTAGTTGTTCCCATAAATTCTATTAATCCTACAATGGCATTAGGGTTTATATCAGTTGCATATACCTTTTGAAAATTATGCTGTATCATTTGCAAAGACATAACACCACTCCCAATTCCTACTTCTATCGCTGACTTTTTTAACCCTTTATAGTGCTTTAACCAATTATCAAAAAGCACTAAATGTTCAAAGCGAGTTGGGAAGTACGTTCCGTAGTAAGGATGTATTTTGTTTCGAAGTACAGGTATAGAAACTCCATTTTGATACCATTGCCAAGCACTATTTAACCCTTGTACTTGAGGAAAAGTTAAAAAGAAATGTTTGTTTTCTGGGTAAAATTTTTCTAGCCAACCAATGCTAGGAGATTTTTTTACACATAGTTTTTGATTAACAACTTCTAATATAATTAGATTTGAAAGTTTATAATATTCTGAACGATACTCATGCTGCTCTTTAAAAGATTTATTAGGCATTTTTTGCTTCAGGTACTTGTGCAAATCTTTAAGCAGTGCTATTCCGTCACTATAGAGTTCATTAATTAATATAGATTCACCTTGCTTTAAGGTTTCAATCATAGACCTAACATCAGTGCCATGTGCAAACGTTTTAAATTTTTTACCAATTGCAATAGGCTCAGGCTTGTTTATTTCTATGTTAGTAATCATCGTGTTGTTTTCCTTTTTTGTAAGGTAGGGAATCCTTAATGTCTATTTCTGTTATCAGTGATAAATATTAATTAATATTGGACAATCGTATATATAGCTAACAAAAAAACCTGCCAATATAGGCAGGTTTTTTTTATGTATTGTAAACTGTAATTAGTCTACTTTTTTGGTTTCATTTTTAATTTCTAAATTTTCAAAATCACCTCCATTTACTACAGTCCATTCTTCATAGGCTTTAAAGTATTTTTTAATTACTCTATTAACATCTGCAACTGTAAGTGCTTTTACTTTAGCCTCTACATCTTTTTGGAAATTCATATCTCTATCGTAGTACAAATTATTACCAATAGTAACAGCTAACTCATTGTCTTTAGCTCTAGATACGTTTTGTTCTTGTACCCAACCATTAACAACATTGGTAAGTTCTTCTTCAGTAATACCATCTGCTATAAAACGAGCAATTTCTTCTCTAAATCCTTGTTGTACTTTAGCAGCATTTTCTGGATTGTAAATAGCATAAATATACATTGATGAATTTTTATCTTTAGGATCTCCATCAACACCAACATTACCTCCTGCTCCATAACTCACACCATCTTGCTGACGTAAACGTCCTGCAATACGTGAGTTTAAGAAACCACCTCCAAAAATTTCGCCTGCAACTTGCAACGCAGCATAATCATCATCATACTGGCTCGCTTCAAAACCTAAAATACCTAATGTAAAGGCATTCTTTTTATCTGGTGTGATAATTTGTTCGTTTGCTGGTTTACTTGGCTTATATGTATTACTAATTTCTGTATAAGGCTTAGTGTTTTTAAAGCTTCCGTATTCTTTTTCAAAATATCCTTTTACAGCTTGCTCATCCATATTACCTATAGCAACTAAAGAAGCACTATTAGAGATACCATAAAAATCTTTATAGTAAGCTTTTATAGCATCAACAGTAACTGCATTTATTGCTGCAATTTCTTCTTCTAAAGTCATTGCATATAATGGATGTCCTTTTGGAAAGTTGTTATTTAGGATTCCTATTTGTCTAGACACAACCGATTGTGGTTCGTTTTTACTTTCTTCAAGTCCAGCTAAATCTTGAGTTTTTAGCTTTTCTAATTCTGCTGCATCAAACACAGGATTTTTAAGCATATCTGTCATTAAAGCTAATGTTTCCATTAAATTTTCTTCAGTACTATTTACATAAGCATACGTGCGACCTGTACTTCCGTTAAAAAACACTGACGATTTTAATGCGCTTAATTTATCTTCAATATCTTGTCTAGATTTAGTTTTAGTACCTTTATTAAGCATTCTTGCTGCATAACGAGCTACTAAACCTTTATTCATTAATTGCTCAACAGTACCATTACGCATAGTAAAGTTTAAGTTAACCGTTTTACCACGATTATCTTTTTTAATAAAACCATATTCAATATTGCTTTTAGCAAGCATTCCAGACTGTAATGTTTTTTGAATATTATCATAAGACACATCAAAAGCTTCACCTGCGTTTAGGGCTTCTTTACCTTTGTAACTACTTACTAAAGCATCAACACCTTCGGTATGCTCAATATCAACACGTATTGGTTGTTTACTTGGCACAAAATTACCTACAGTTCTGTTCGTATTTATTAAATAACGTTGTATAGCTGCATTAACTTTATCTGGAGTCATAGCCTCAATACGATCTCTAAAAATGAATGATAACCTCCAGTCGCCAGCACCAATAAACTCGCTCATATAAGTTCCTAAATATGATGAGTTTCTAAAGATTTGATCTACTTGCTTTAATATATTAGCTTTTGCTCTATTAACTTCTGCTTCAGTAACAGGGTTTTTAGCCAAGCCATCTAAAGTTGATAATAATGTTGTTTCTGCTTCTGCTAACGATTTATCAGAAGGCACATCTACATTAATATACATAAATGAAGGCTCTTTTGTAAAAGGAGTAAACGACCATATTCCTGATGATTTTTTACCATCTACTAATGCTTTGTATAAACGACCTGAAGGTTCGTCAGTAAGTATTGCTTCGGCAATTGCTAAAGCTGCTGCGTCTTCATGAGATCCTGCTGGTACATGATATAATGCAGAAACAATTTGTAAATCGCCTACACGGCTTAACGATACTCTCTTTTCGCCATCTTGTGCTGGCTCAACAGTTGGAATATCTCTTAAAGGTGTGTCTGGGTTTTTAATTCCTCCAAATTTTTTGACAATAAGTGCTAATGTTTTTTCAGTTTCAAACTTACCTGTAACCATTAAAATAGCATTATCTGGACGATAGTATTTTTTGTAAAATGCCTGTAAATTTTCAATTGGCACACGTTCAATATCAGAACGGTTACCAATAGTAGATTTTCCGTAATTATGCCATAAATATGCAGCACTAATTACCTTTTCCATCAATACACCAGTAGGTGAATTTTCACCACTTTCAAACTCATTACGAACTACAGAAAACTCCGATTCTAAATCTTTTTTAGCAATGTATGAATTTACCATTCTATCTGCTTCTAAATCTAAAGCCCAATCTAAATTTTCGTCTGTGGCATTAAACGTCTCAAAATAGTTAGTACGATCGTACCACGTTGTTCCGTTTGGTCGTGCACCATGAGAGGATAATTCTTCTGGAATATTAGGATGATTAGGAGTGCCTTTAAACACCATATGCTCTAACAAGTGAGCCATACCTTTTTCACCATAACCTTCATGACGAGAACCTACCATATAGGTAATGTTAACTGTAATTGTTTGAGCAGAATTGTCAGGAAACAGAAGTACTTTTAATCCGTTATCTAACGAATACTCTGTAATTCCTTCAACACTTGCTCCTTTTTTTAGTTGTGCTTCTGCAGAAAAAGAAATTGCAACAAGCAAAACAAATGAGAATGTGATTTTTAATAAATAATTGATTTTTTTCATAATGAGTTGTTAATTGATTGTCTATAAAGATAGTATATCCATTAATAATAAATAAAATTTAAAATAAATTTAACGTAGAAATAATCCTTCAACATTATACATAAATTGATTTTAACAGGAAGATGCTGCATATACAATGTTAACAAGTTACATTTTTTAAACTCACAAATAATTGTATTTTTACGTTCTTAAAAACCAAATCAATTAATGGGTAAAATCATTGCAATTGCCAATCAAAAAGGAGGCGTAGGTAAAACAACAACGTCAGTAAATTTAGCAGCTTCCTTAGGAGTTCTGGAAAAAAAGGTCCTACTTATAGATGCAGATCCACAAGCTAATGCAACATCTGGTTTAGGTGTTGATGTTGAAAGTGTTGAGATAGGCTCATACCAACTTATAGAACATTCGGCTACAGCTGAAGAATGTATTATAAAAACAACAGCTCCAAACGTAGATATTATTCCTGCTCATATAGACTTAGTTGCTATTGAGATTGAGCTTGTTGATAAAGATGAACGCGAGTATATGCTTAAAAAAGCTATTTCGCATTTAAAATCGTCATACGATTACATACTTATTGATTGTGCGCCTTCGTTAGGTTTATTAACATTAAATGCATTAACGTCTGCAGATTCTGTTATTATACCAATACAATGTGAATATTTTGCGTTAGAAGGTTTAGGAAAATTATTAAATACAGTAAAAAGTGTACAACGTATTCATAATCAAAATCTTGATATTGAAGGGATGTTGCTTACTATGTACGATTCGCGCTTGCGATTATCTAATCAGGTTGTAGAAGAAGTACAAAAGCACTTTAACGATATGGTATTTGAAACTATAATACAACGTAATGTACGTTTAAGTGAAGCGCCAAGCTTTGGTGAAAGCATTATAAATTTTGATGTAAGTAGTAAAGGTGCAGCAAATTATTTAAGTTTGGCAAAAGAAATTATTAAAAAGAATGACTAATGGCGAAGGCAACTCAAAAACAAGCTTTAGGTAGAGGCTTATCTGCTCTCTTAAAAGACCCTTCAAACGATATTAAATCTGTACAAGATAAAAATGCAGATAAAGTTGTTGGTAATATTATTGAATTGGAATTAGATGTTATTGAAATCAATCCTTTTCAACCACGTACAAATTTTAATGAAGAAACACTTCGCGAACTTGCTTCATCTATAAAAGAATTAGGTGTAATACAACCTATTACAGTTCGCAAATTAGATTTTAATAAATACCAATTAGTATCTGGAGAACGTCGTTATAGAGCTTCAAAACTTATTGGACTAGAAACCATTCCTGCATACATACGTATTGCTAACGACCAAGAATCGTTAGAAATGGCTTTAGTTGAAAATATTCAGAGACAAGATTTAGATCCAATTGAGATTGCACTTTCTTACCAACGTTTAATTGACGAAATTAACCTTACTCAAGAACAAATGAGTGATCGTGTTGGTAAAAAAAGATCTACAATTGCTAACTATTTACGTCTGTTAAAGTTAGACCCAATCATTCAAACAGGAATGCGTGATGGATTTATAACTATGGGTCATGGTCGTGCTATAATTAATATTGAAGACCAAACGAATCAATTAGATATTTACGAGAAAATTATTACTAATCAGCTTTCTGTTAGAGATACAGAAGCCTTAGTGAAAAATTATCATACTACTAAAAAAGTTAAGATTTCTGATAAAGAAGAACTTCCATCTTTTGTTAAAAATGGCGTTAAAGATTTCTCGGAATACTTTGGACATAAAATAACCGTTAAAGTGAGTAAGAACGGAAAAGGAGCTATTACTATTCCTTTTCATTCTGAAGAAGATTTTAATAGAATTAAAAAATTGGTTCAAAGTGCTAAATAAGCAAAGACATAGCATCCTTATATTTTTTTTAATCAGTTGTATTGGGTTTTCTCAAACGGAAACTGATAGTACTAAAACTGAAATTTCTACCAATTTAGTAGTTATTGATAGTGTTGTAAAAAAACCTATAGATGCTTTATCTCCATCTAAAGCCGCTTTTTACTCAGCTGTTTTGCCTGGTTTAGGTCAAGCATACAATAAAAAATACTGGAAAATCCCAATAGTATATGCAGCTATTGGAACAGGAGTTTATTTCTACATTCAAAATGATAAAGATTACGATCGTTATCGCGATGCTTATAAAAGGAGATTAGCAGGCTTTACAGACGATGAGTTTTATGGTCCAACTCCTGGATCACCTCGTGTTACTAGCGATGGACTTATTAGAGCGCAACAAACATTAAAACGTAACAAAGAATTATCATTACTGGTTACTATTGGTTTTTATGCTTTAAATATTATCGATGCTAACGTTGATGCGCATTTATTACAATATAATGTAGATGAAAATTTAGCAGTAAGACCTCACTTTCAGTATAATGAATGGGAAAATTCATCAGATTTAGGTTTAACTTTAAACTTTAAATTCTAATGAAAATAGCTTTACTAGGTTATGGCAAAATGGGAAAAGTTATTGAAGGCATCGCTATTCAAAGAGGTCATTCAATCGTTTTAAAAGTAACTAGTCAAGACAAAAATTATAATCTAGCTGATGTAGATGTAGCTATAGATTTTAGTACTCCAGAATCTGCTGTCGATAATATTACAAACTGTTTAATGAATAATGTTCCTGTAATATCTGGAACTACAGGCTGGCTAGCTAACTATAATAAAATGGTAGAGCTTTGCCATGAAAAAAATGGTGCATTTATTTATGCATCAAATTTTAGTCTTGGCGTAAATATCTTTTTTGAATTGAATAAAACACTTTCAAAATTGATGAAAGGATTGCCTCAATACTCAACTAGTATTGAAGAAATTCACCATACACAAAAGCTTGATGCGCCTAGTGGAACAGCAATTAGCTTAGCAAACGATATTATTACAAATTCTGAATACAAAAACTGGACATTAGAAACTCCAAAAAATAATGAATTAGGCATTACAGCCAAGCGAATTGAAAATGTTCCTGGTACTCATGAAATAACTTACGAGTCTAGTGTAGATACTATTCAAATAAAGCACACAGCACATAATAGAGATGGATTTGCTTTAGGAGCTGTTATTGCAGCCGAATGGATAGTTGGCAAACATGGTATATTTACCATGAAAGATGTGTTAAACATAGGTTAATTAGATAATTAGATGTAACAATCTCTATTAATTTACAACCGATTAAAAAACAAAATTATAATTATGACAATATCACAATGGTTAATATTTTTCTTGATTGTTCAAGTTATTCATGGCTTTGGAACATGGAAATTATATGTAAAAGCTGACAGAAAAGCTTGGGAAGCCTTTATTCCTGTTTACAATGCTGTTGTATTAATGAAAATAATTAACAGACCTTGGTGGTGGACATTCTTAATATTTGTACCTGTTGTTAATTTAATTATGTTTCCAGTAATCTGGGTAGAAACTGCCAGAAGTTTTGGAAAAAACACTGCAACAGACACATTTTTAGCTGTTGTTACTTTAGGTTTTTATAATTACTACTTAAATTATTTTGTAGATGTTGCACATGTTAAAGACAGAAGCTTACATCCTAAATCTGCCTTAGGAGATTGGGTAAGTTCAATATTATTTGCAATTGTTGCTGCGACTATAGTGCATACTTATTTTATTCAACCTTTTACTATTCCTACTTCATCTTTAGAAAAAACATTATTAGTTGGCGACTTTTTGTTTGTAAGTAAAATGCATTATGGTCCTAGAATACCAATGACAACTGTAGCAGCTCCTATGGTTCATGATACAATTCCGTTTGCAAAAATAAAATCGTATTTATCTTATCCTGAGTTACCTTATATGAGAATTCCAGGATTTCAAAAAATAAAGCAAAACGATATTGTTGTTTTTAACTGGCCTGTTGATACTATGCTAGACATGAGACATACAGATAAATTTTACTACAAACCAATTGATAAAAAGACAAATTATGTAAAACGTTGTGTTGGTCTTCCAGGAGATTCTCTTTCTATAAAAGATGGATACGTTTATATAAATGGTAAAAAGAATGAACTGCCAGACAGAAGTAAAATTCAGTTTTCTTACAATATAAAATTCAAAGGTCAGCTAAGTTCAATGAATCAGGTGTATGATATTTTAGATCGCTATGATATGACTGACGGACTTGGTTATGACGAAAAAAATGAAGCATATATTATTCCTGCTGCAACTGAAGAAGCTGTTTCTAAAGCGAAAAATCATCCGAACATTGAAAGTATAACCATAATTAAAGATTCATTAGGTCGCAGAGATGCTGGAATTTTCCCAATGGATGCTGGATATAATTGGAATAATGATTATTTCGGTCCAATGTACATTCCAGAAGAAGGAAAAACTATAAACTTAACTGTTGAGAATTTACCATTATATAAGCGCATTATTTCAACTTATGAAGGTCATGAACTATCTGTTAATGGTAATCAAATTAGTATTGATGGTAAAGTAACTAACTCTTATACTTTTAAACAGAACTACTATTGGATGATGGGAGATAATCGTCACAACTCACAAGACTCTAGAGTTTGGGGATTTGTTCCTTTTGACCATGTTGTTGGTAAACCTGTATTTATTTGGATGAGTTGGGATGCCAACAAAAAACCACGTTGGGATAGATTTTTTATAACAGTTGGAGGTAGTGGTAAACCTGTATCTTATTTAATTCCTTTTTTAATAGTGTTAGCAGGTTGGTTTGGATATAGTTCTTGGAGAAAAAAGAAGAAAGCAAAGTAAATTAATGTTGATTTGTTTTTTGGCAATTTGTTAATTTGAAATGTACACATATAGTTTTGAGAAATTAGAAGTTTGGATTGAAGCTAAAGAGCTGTCAAAACAAGTCTATTTAATTACTAAAGCATTCCCTGATGACGAGAAATTTGGGCTAACATCTCAAATTAGAAGGGCTTCTGTATCAATATGTTCAAATATAGCTGAAGGTTCTGCAAGAAAAACTAATAAGGACAAAGCTTATTTTACAGTCATCGCCTTTAGTTCTGCAGTTGAAGTTTTAAATCAAATTATCTTATCTTATGAATTGAGCTATATAACTTCTTCACAATATGAATTGTTAAAATCACAAATTGAAAGTATTACAAATAAATTAAATGCGTTAAGAAATTATCAAACCAACAAATAAACGCATCAACAAATGAACATATTATTACATCCAACTTATTTTCCTAGCATAGCAACTTTTGTGGCCATTGCTAATGCAGAACAAGTAAGCTTAGAGGTTTGTGATAATTACCAAAAACAAACCTACAGAAACAGGATGTTTATTTATGATGCTAATGGTAAATTACCATTAACAATTCCTGTTGTGTATTCGCAAAAAAACAGACAGCTATATAAAGATATTGTAATCTCAGAAGATGAAAACTGGCAAGATTTACATTGGAAATCAATTCAGTCGGCTTATAGTAACTCCCCTTTTTTTGAGTTTTATGAAGACGATATAAAACATTTATATACCTCAAAATTTAAATTTCTTTTAGACTTTAATTTTAAGTGCTTAGAAGCAGTTTACGAATGTTTACAAATACCATTAAAATACAAGACTACTGAAGTATTTAATAAAACATTAGTCAACGAACATGATTACAGATTTTTAGTTGACAATAGAAAAGAAATTCCTCAAGATTTTAAACCATATGTTCAGGTTTTTGATGATAAACATGGTTTTATTCCTAATCTAAGTATTTTAGATTTAATTTGTAATGAAGGTCCTAATGCAATGATGTATCTAGAATCTCAACAGCTTAAGTTACAATGATACAATCAATAGTTCATTACGGAATTCATTTTTTGTTGCCACTAACCATTGCTTTAGTTTTCTTTAAAAGCTATTGGAAGTTTGCCTTTTTTGTAATGATTTGTGGAATGTTAATCGACCTAGATCACTTACTTGCAACACCAATTTTTGACCCAAATAGATGTAGTATAAACTTTCATCCGCTACACACCTACTACGCCTTGTGTGCATACTTACTAATGCTATTTTTTAAAAAAACTAGGCTCTTAGGAATAGGTTTGGTAATACATATTATAGCAGATACAGCAGATTGCCTAATGATGTAATTATTTTAATTTCACCTTTGCCATTATGGGATAATGATCTGAAAGCACAACATCAAAAGTTTTAAAGCTATTGACTTCAAAAGCATCATCCACTAAAAGAAAATCTATTCTAACAGGGAAAAATCTAATATCATAAGTCCTACCAAATGCATTACCTGCTTCAACAAAAGTGTCTTGCAAATCTCCTTTTATTTCCTTGTAAACATAAGAGTAAGCTGTATTATTAAAATCGCCACAAATAATCATTTTATAAGGACATTTATTTTTATGCTCTAAAAATTGTTCTGCTTGCAATTGTTGCATAGTAAAAGTTTTACTAACTCTTCTATATAAATTTTCAGAGGTTTCATTCTTTAATGCATCAGCATTAGCGTCAATCTTCATAGACTGAAGATGTACGTTATAAACTCTAATGGTATCTTTGTTTTTAACAATATCAACATAAATAGCATTATTGAAAGAGTTAGGAAATTCAATTGAACCAGAATTTATAATTGGAAATTTTGAAAAAATAGCTTGTCCGTTTTTAACTTTCTGTCCTGAGATAACTTCAAATTTTTCGTAACCTGAAAGGTTAATATCTTCATCTCTTCGATACTCTTGAATACTTAAAATATCTGGTTGCTTTTCATTAATAAAATCTACAATTTTCTGATCAACATTTTCCTCTTTAATCCATTTAAAAACATTAAATAAACGCACGTTATAATTCATTACTTTAATGTTATTTTCATCTTCTATATTTTTTGATGACGAAAATTTATATAACGGACTTAAGAAGATAAACCCAACAAATAAAATTATTAATGACAGCAGTAATTGCTTTTTAACTTGAAGAAGCCAGTAAATTAAAAACAGAATATTTAAGATTATTAAAAAAGGAACCGACAGACTCAAAACAGATAAAAAAGCAAACTTTTTTGGCTCAACATATGGTAATACATAAGCCAGCAACAACATTGTAGCAGCTAATGAGTTTAAAAAGAAAACTATCTTATTTAAAAAAAGCACTAGTTTCTTCATATCGTGTTTTAATCTTTTCCTGCCTTAAACAGAAATTCTTTTTCCTCTTTAGTTAAACTTTCATAACCACTTTTACTAATCTTATCTAAAATGAGATCAATCTGTTTTTGTTTATTAAACTCATTAAATTCGGTTTTAGTATGGCCTGCAACTTTATTAGATTTGCTTTTATATACAGCCTTTAATGGCGATTTCTTGTTTGCCTTAAATAGATTAGACACCCAATCTGTAAAGCGTTCAAAACCTTTACCTATATCTGTCCCTTTTTGAAGTTGTGTAGCATATAAATAGCCAAGCAAACTTCCTCCAAGGTGAGCGACACTTCCTCCTAGATTAAGGCTAAAAAGACCCATGATATCTATAACAACTAATGCCACACCTAAATACCAAAGTTTAATATTAAAAGCAATTAATCTAACTTCTGTTTGAGGCATATAAGAGCATAAAAAAATCAATAATGCTCTCACACCTGCAGATGCGCCAACTAAACCAGTAACTACACTCACCATGCTTTTAGGAAGCACATTATACACCAATAAAAAGGCAAGTCCTCCAAAAATAATTCCTAAAAAATAAATATTAAGAGCCATTTTAGGATTAAAGAGGTTAAGCATTAAACGTGATACAAAGTATAGCACAATCATGTTAAACAAGATGTGTAAAAACCCGTAATGAGCAAAACCATAGGTAATAATGGTCCATGGCTTATATAAAAAATCAAAGAAATCTGAAGGAAGTTCCAGCCAAAATAAGCTACTACTATGTAAAAGAAATTGTTTAGCAATAAACCCAAAAACAAAAACCAAGACATTAATCGCTATAATTTTTTCTAAAACATTTAAGCGACCTAATTTATATTGTATGTCTTGTTTAAGTGATGTCATTTAGTTCCAGCGATATTTATCGAATTGATTTTTTTTCCAAATCCACATAAGTATAAACCCTGTTAATGCGCCACCAATATGTGCAACATAAGCAGTATTATTAGGGCTAAATATTGATTGTCCTGTAATTGCAGAAAATAAATCTAAAGCTATAATTCCAGGGATAAAATACTTTGCTTTAATAGGTATAGGTAAAAATATGAGCATTAATTTAGATTCTGGATATAACATACCAAATGCTACTAAAAGACCCATAATCGCTCCAGAAGCACCAACCATTGACGAATGAAAAATTTCAAACATACTCTGTAGTTGAAGCTGTTGTGCAGCAGATATTCCTCCCAACAATTTATTTGTTGATAGCATTTGTTTGATTTCACCAGAAGTTATTCCAGAAGCAATTAAATCTGCTTCTAATGGAAGGTATTTAAAAAAATAAAAACCAATCATTATTGTTGCAGCTCCAAGTCCAGATAGAAAATAAAAAATAATGAATTTTTTGGCTCCAAAAACCTGTTCTACTGCTGTACCAAACATCCATAACGCTAGCATATTAAAAGCAATATGCATAATATCTCCATGCATAAACATATGTGTTACAAATTGCCAAGGTTGAAACAAATCATTCTTTGGAAAATGCAGTGAAAACCAATTATAAAAAATTCCATTACCAATTGTTAATGTTCCAATAAACATCAACACATTAATAATTAACAGGTGTTTTACAGTATCTGTTATTCCTCTCATAATAAATTATTACATAAATTTTTTATCTAATTCTTCAACATCAATAGTTACAAATGTTGTTCTATTGGTTGGCGAAACATTAGGTTCTTTACAAGCAAATAAACTATTTACTAAATGTTCTTGCTCGCTATTGGTTAACGATTGTCCTGTTTTTATTGCTAAGCTCTTAGCCATCGATTTAGCTAATAAATCGGTTGCACTAAAATTACTATCTGGCACTTCTTGTTCTACATCACTTATAAGTTGCTCAAGTATTATAGACACCTCACTATCTGGAACATTAACTGGAACTCCAATAATATCTATACTCTCTTTATTAAAATTAGAAAAAATAAAGCCAGTAGCTTCTAAATCTTCTTTTAATTGCTTTAAAATTGTTAACTCTGTTGGTGTAAAATGCAGCTCCAATGGAAACAATAATTGCTGACTTACAGCTTCTTTTATTGTCATGCTCTTCAACAGATTTTCATATAAAATACGTTGATGTGCTCTATGCTGATCGATAAGTAGCATTCCAGATTTTATTGTGCTTACTATATATTTATTATGAAGCTGATAAGTGCTATAAGTTGCTTCTGAAGCTGAATCGTTTTTAAATAGTGATTCCGTTTTCTCTTCGCTTTCAAATTCTACTTCACTAAAATCTTGCTCTTCTCTTGTACTTTTAGATTCTAAACCAACATAAATACTGTCCCAATTATTAAGTGTTTGCTTCTTAAATGCAGTTGTTTGTTTCCCAGATACGTGATGGTCTGCAAACGGATTGTAATTTCTATCTACTTCAATAGTTGGTGTTGATGCAGTTTTATCTTTATAATCGTAAGGTGTATCTAAATTTGTATCGTATTCAAAATCTAACACAGGAGCAATATTAAATTGCCCTAAACTATGCTTTACAGAAGAACGCAAAATAGCATATAATGTATGCTCATCATCGAACTTAATTTCAGTTTTTGTTGGATGAATATTAATATCGATAGATTTTGGGTCTACTGTTAAATTTAAAAAATATGTTGGATGGCTGCCATCTTTCATTAACCCATCAAAAGCTGAGTTTATGGCATGATTAAGGTATGCACTTTTTATAAATCGGTTATTGACAAAAAAGAACTGTTCTGCTTTAGTTCGTTTGGCAAATTGTGGTTTACCAACAAATCCAGAAATTTTTAAAACATCAGTGGTCTCTTCAACTGGCACAAGCTTTTCATTGGTTTTATTTCCAAAGATATTTACTACGCGTTGACGATAATTACTTTCTGGTAAATTAAACATTTCACTTCCGTTGTGATACATTGCAAATGAAATTGTTGGATGCGCCAAAGCAACACGATGAAACTCGTCAATAATATGACGCATCTCTACAGTGTTCGATTTTAAGAAATTTCGTCGTGCTGGAATATTAAAGAATAAATGTTTTACCGAAATAGATGTTCCTTTTGGTGTCACTACAATATCTTGTGATACTACATCACTACCTTCAATAGTAATTTGAGTTCCTAACTCATCTTGCTCTTGTTTCGTTTTTAGCTCAACATGAGCAATTGCAGCAATACTCGCTAGGGCTTCGCCTCTAAATCCTTTTGTATGTAGACTGAATAAATCTTCGGCTGAACGAATTTTAGATGTAGCATGACGTTCAAAACTTAAACGTGCATCTGTGGCACTCATCCCTTTACCATTATCGATAACCTGAATTAACGTTTTGCCAGCATCTTTAACAATAAGTTTTATTAAAGTAGCATCAGCATCTATAGCGTTTTCTAGTAACTCTTTTACAACAGAAGCTGGTCGTTGAACCACTTCTCCTGCAGCAATTTGATTAGCAACATGATCTGGTAAGAGTTGAATGATGTCTGCCATTAGCGGTTTGGTAGAAATATAGACAAGTCGAATTCAATTAATAGCAAAAAAATTAAAATTAAAATACCAGCTATAATATAAATCCTCTTATTTACAGATTTATCAGGCGATTTATAATCGTCCATAGCATTTAAGAATTTTGTTTTTATTCCTTTATTATCAATAGATTTACGGAAGTCGTCAAATTTATGTTTTACTTCGTAAGGATTCCCTTCTCCTTTGTAATAACGAGGAGTGTAATCAAATTTTTTATTCTTTCTTAACTTAAAAATACCCATGATTTTGCTTATTCGTAGCGTCCTAAAACGTACATTAATACAATAACAGATATCAAAAACAAGACCAAAAATATGGGTGAAGTAAAAATGCTACTTCTTCGTTTATTAGTTGGTTTAAGCTCTTCCCATTTAGACCTAAAATCTTCTTTTAATGGCTCAACCGTTTCTTTTTGATATCTTGGCTTATAATTAAATCTCTTATTTTTATTTGATAAGTTCACCGAATAATTTTAGGCTTAGTAATAGTTCAAATGTACTTAAAATACAAGGAAAAACCACTTTTCAATTCCTAAAAATTGTTAACAAATAGCTCTAAATTACTAGCTAGAATGAAGAAGTGAGAATAAAATTAAAGTGTAAAGTACTTTATTTAAGCGTTTTTGCGCAATACAGCCATTTTTATAGCGGCAACAGCAGCCTCAACACCTTTGTTACCATGTTTTCCACCTGCACGATCAATTGATTGTTGCATTGTATTATCGGTTAAAACACAAAAAATAACAGGAGTTTCACTCTTAACATTTAAGTCTTTTATGCCTTGAGAAACAGCATCACAAACAAAATCGAAATGTTTAGTTTCTCCTTGTATAACACAACCAATAGCAATCACAGCATCGACTAACTGGTCTTGCATTTTTTTACTTCCGTAGATAAGCTCGTAGCTTCCTGGCACATGCCAAATAACAATATTTTGTGGTAATACTCCGTGCTCTACTAAAGTATCAAAAGCACCTTTATAAAGATTGCCTGTTATGTTTTCATTCCATTCAGAAACAACAATCCCAAACCGAAATTGCTTCGCGTTTGGGATTGAATTTTTATCGTATTCTGATAGATTTTGATTTTTGGTAGCCATAAATTATAGACTTGCCTCTGCTCTACCTATAAACACATCAATATTAGATGCTTCAGCTGAAGCAGGGAATTCTTTTTTAATTCTGTTATAATATTTTAAAGCTTTATCTGCTTTTCCTATTGAGTAAGCAACATTTGCAGCTTTAAACAAATACATTGGAGTTGTAAACTCATTTGTTTTCATTTCAGCAGCAGTTTCGTAATATCCTAAAGCCTCATCTGACTGGTTTAACTGCACAAAAGCATCTCCAATACCTCCTTTAGCAATAGGACCCAACATTTCGTCATCACTAGAAAAATCACCTAAATACTTTACAGCATTTTTGTAATCTTTTAAATTTAAATAAGACATTCCAGCATAGTAGTTAGCTAAATTAGCAGCAGGAGTTCCGCTATACTCTTCAACTATATCAATCATTCCAAATTTTCCTTCACCACCATTTAAAGCTAAAGTAAATAAAGAATCTTTTTCTTGAGAGTTAACCGCTTGGTCAAAATACTGTTGCGCTGTATACATCTCATTCATAGCTTCGCTAGCTTTAGGCTCTGCAACAAATTTTTTGTAACCTAAATATCCTAACACAAGTGCTGCAATAACTCCAACACCAATCATAATGTATTTTTGATTTCTTACAGCCCATTCTTCTGTTTTAGAAGCAGATTGATCTAATGTATTAAATACTTCTGCTGTTGTAGAGTTTTGCTCTAAAGCATCAACTTTCTCTTCTTGCGTTTTTGGTTTATAACCTCTTTTCTTATACGTTGCCATAAATTGTCTTTTTGTGCGCCGCAAAAATAAAATTTTTATTGGTATTTAAAAGGTAAATTATTTGTTATTTTTCAATAATTTGCACATCCTTTAAAATTAAGGCTAAATAAAGTACGTGCTACATAGTTTCATTTATGAATTTAAACACCCTTTCTCTTATCAATTACAAGAATTTTGACAGTCAAACCTTCGAGTTCGACTCCAAAATTAATTGCTTTGTTGGTGCTAATGGTGTTGGGAAAACTAATGTTTTAGATGCAATATATCATCTGTCATTTGGTAAAAGCTATTTTAATCCGATAGCAACTCAAAATATAAAGCATGACGAAGATTTTTTTGTTGTCGATGGTGTTTTTGAAAAAGAAGAGCGAACCGAAAAAATTGTAGTCTCGCTAAAAAAAGGTCAAAAAAAACTAATAAAGCGCAATGGTAAGCCTTATGAAAAGTTTAGTGATCATATAGGTTTTATACCTTTAGTAATGATTTCGCCAGCAGATAGAGATTTAATTATTGAAGGAAGCGAAACTAGGCGTAAGTTTATAGATAGTGTGATTTCGCAAAGCGATAAAAACTACCTCAATAATCTTATAAATTATAATAAGGTATTATCGCAACGAAATGCTTTATTAAAATATTTTGCGTTAAACAACACCTTTAACGCACAAACTTTACATGTTTATAATGAACAATTACAAACTTACGGAACCGAAATTTTTAAAACTCGTCATGCGTTTTTAGAAACCTTTATTCCAATTTTTAAGCAACGTTATGACGCTATTAGTAATAATAAAGAAGATGTAAGTTTAAGTTATAAAAGCGATTTGTTTGATAACGATTTAAACACGCTTTTAAAAGAAAATATTAATAAAGACAAAGCTTTACAATACACAAGTGTTGGTATTCATAAAGACGATTTAAACTTTGAAATAGATACATTCCCAATTAAAAAATTTGGTAGCCAAGGTCAGCAAAAGTCATTTTTAGTCGCTTTAAAATTGGCACAATTCGATTTTATTAAACAACAAAGTGGTGTACCTCCTATTTTGCTTTTAGATGATATTTTTGATAAATTAGATGAAAACAGAGTAGCTCAAATAATAGAGTTGGTAGACAATAAACATTTCGGACAGTTATTTATTAGCGATACACATGCCGACAGAACCGAAAATGTTGTAAAACAAACGCATCAATCTTATAAAATATTCAAACTGTGAGAAAAGTATTTTTATTACTAGCATTAGGAATAATTTTTAGTTGTTCAAAAGATCCTGAAACTCTAATTTCACATTTAAATGGTTATTGGGAAATTGATGAAGTTACACTTCCTGATGGTACTAAACGAGACTATAATTACAACGATACCATCGATTTTTTAAGCATTAATGATAGTTTAACAGGTTTTAGAAAAAAAATGAAGCCAAATTTTGATGGTAGTTTCTCAACTTCAAATGATGCAGAAGCATTAAAAATAGTTATTGAAAATGACAGCTTAAATATATACTACAAAACTCCTTATTCTGAATGGAAAGAAACTGTTTTAGATGCTACTGAAGATAAACTTCTCATTCAAAATAAAGATAAATTAATCTACCTTTATAAACGTTACGAACCTCTAGTAATTGAATAATGTCTAAACGCCGAAATAACGACCACTTACCTATTAGCGACATCATTAAAGATTTTGTTGATACAAATCGCTTACAAACAGGTTTAGACAAAGTTAATGTGCAAGATGCTTGGGCGCAAATGATGGGAAATGGTGTTAATAATTACACTACTGCAGTACAATTAGAACGCGATACACTTTATGTACAATTAAGCTCTAGTGTACTTCGAGAAGAATTGAGTTATGGCAAAGACAAAATAATTACTATGCTTAATGAAGCTATTGGAAAAGAGGTAATTAAAAAGTTAGTACTTCGGTAAAACCATAAAAATTACGTAGTTCTACGTATTGTTTGGCTTTTTATAGAGTTGTATCTTTCATCTACTTTTTAAAAGTCTTCAATCATGGCGAACACAATCAAATATCTTAATGTCGAAAAAGCCAAGCTTTACAAAGACAGCAACAGCAACACAGAGCTTATGGAACTCCTTTGGGGAGATCGAGTAGAGCTAGTATCTAACACCAAAGTTAATGGTCGATACAAAGTTAATGCACGTTGGGCAAATAATGCTTATATTGATGCAGATGTATTGGGTGACACTTCTTTACTAGAACTTTATTTTATTGATGTAGGTCAAGGTGATGGCGTACTCATTGTTACACCAGATCGCAAGCATATACTTATTGATGGTGGCTACAAGCGCTCAAAACAACCTCATGGTAAGAGTGCAGCCGACTTTGTCGATTGGAAGTTTAAAAAAGAATACAAGCAAAACACCATTGAACTCGATGCTATGATTTGCTCTCATTGCGATGCAGATCATTATGGAGGTTTATGGGATTTAATAAACCCTGACGAACGCGAAAAAAAAGAACTCGATACTACAAAAACCAATGTAAAAAGCTTTTATCACGCCGGAATTTCATGGTGGAAGAATGCTGAAAAATCTCGATTTTTAGGCACTGAAAAAGATGGCGCCATGTACGATTTACTTACTGGTAAAACATCAATAAAAAACGGATTAAAATCCTCAGCGAGTTTAAAACTACAAGGTGAATGGGCTAACTTTTTAAGTTGTATTGTTGAGACCGATGCAAAAATTGAGCGCTTATCATATAACCCAAAAAAGAACTTTGATTACTTACCAGGTTTTGAAGCAAATCAACCTACATCTATAAAAGTTCTTGGACCAATAGAAACTACTATTGACAGACAAGCGACTTTAAAAGATTTGGGCACTTATGACAAAAACACCAATGGTAACTCTATTTTGTTACGAGTAGATTATGGCAGAAGTCGAATTTTACTCACAGGCGATTTAAACAAAAAAAGTCAGCGGCATATTATTGAATCGCTATCAGGCAATAAAATTGAACTGGCAGCAGATGTTGTAAAAGCTTGCCATCACGGAAGCGATGATTGCTCTTACGAATTTTTGCAATACGTTAACGCAGCTGCAACAGTTATTTCATCTGGTGACGATGAAACACATGCGCATCCTCGACCAAATATTGTAGCAGCTTCTGGCGTAACAGGGTTTCAAAAAATTGAAAACGACGAAATGGTAACACCTCTTATCTATAGTACAGAAATATCACGAAGCTTAAAAATTAGCGATCCTTATGAAGTAAACTCAAAAGATTATGATACAGCAGATGGAAAAATAGATGTACTATTAACTAACGAGGCTAAAACCAATATTCGCTATAAACACACCTCATCTGGAGCTCTTAATCCAACAGATAAAAGCAAAACCATGAACAGGCTTAAAGTAGTTGATGGTATAGTTTATGGTTTAGTAAATGTCCGTACAGATGGACATAAAATACTATGCGCTACACTTAATGAAGGTAAAAGCAAGTGGGAAATAAAAACGTTTTATTCGAGGTTTTAAGTATTTACTTTTTTATTTTTTGTCTGAAAATAACATTAAAATAAATTCATTTCAACTAACTTTAATCCAAACAAAAACTAGCCTTTGAAACACATTAGCAAAAGCGTTTGGATTTTATCTCTTATCAGCTTATTTACTGATACAGCTAGTGAAATGTTGTACCCTATTATGCCTATCTACCTAAAAAGTATAGGTTTTACAGTTTTACTTATTGGTATTTTAGAAGGATTTGCAGAAGCTATTGCAGGCTTAAGCAAGGGTTACTTTGGTAAACGAAGTGATAATAGCGGCAAGCGAGTTCCTTTTGTACAATTGGGTTACGCGTTTAGCGCTATTTCAAAACCAATGATGGCTATGTTTATCTATCCATTATGGATATTTTTTTCTCGGACTATTGATAGGCTAGGAAAAGGTATTCGCACTGGAGCCAGAGACGCATTATTATCTGATGAAGCTACACCTCAAACTAAAGCAAAAGTCTTCGGGTTTCATCGCTCTATGGATACGTTAGGTGCTGTTTTAGGACCTGCATTAGCACTACTTTATTTATACTATTATCCTGAAGATTATAAAACTTTATTTTTTATAGCTTTTGTTCCTGGACTCTTAGCAATTATAGCTTCCTTTTATCTAAAAGAAAAAAAGCAAGAGATTAAAATTAAAAAGAAAACCAGCTTCTTTTCGTTTTTAAACTACTGGAAACAAAGCCCTTCTTCTTACAGAAAACTTGCTATTGGTTTATTAGCTTTTACACTATTTAATAGTAGTGATGTGTTTTTGCTTCTCAAAGCTAAGGATGCTGGTTTGGATGATACTTCAATAATTGGTGTATACATTTTTTATAATCTTATTTATGCTTTATTTGCGTTTCCAATCGGGATTTTAGCAGATAAAATAGGACTTAAAAAAGTATTCATTTTTGGTTTATCACTATTTGCCATTGTTTATTTTGGCATGGCAACTAATACAAATTTATATGTGTTTTTTGGGTTATTCTTTCTGTATGGTGTTTACGCAGCTGCAACAGAAGGCATTTCAAAGGCTTGGATTAGCAATATTTGTGATAAAAAAGATACTGCAACAGCAATAGGTACTTTTTCAGCTTTTCAGAGTATTTGTACTATGCTAGCTAGCGCATTAGCAGGATTTATCTGGTTCACTTTTGGAGCTTCAATAATTTTTATAGTTACAGGAATAGCCACATTAATTATTATTATTTACTTAATGCACTCTGTAAGACGCTCTATTCCAAACAAATAACTTATTTATATTTTTCTGCCTTTTTAACAAGAAAAACAAAAAAAAATAGCTAATTAAATTTTATGGTACTATATTTGATTTATCAAACACAATTAATTTAATATTTATTACAATGAGTAAAGGAACAGTAAAATTTTTCAATGATGCCAAAGGATTTGGTTTTATTGTTGAAGAAGGAAACAACAAAGAACATTTTGTTCACATTTCTGGATTAATCGACGAAATTCGCGAAGGCGATGAAGTTGAATTCGAATTGAAAGAAGGAAAAAAAGGATTAAACGCAGTAAACGTAAAAGTAATTTAACATATACTCACAAACTTTTTTAAATGTAAAAACCTGCAACTTTCGTTGCAGGTTTTTTTATAGTTATAACTAAAGTAAGTCTTAAAACATTTCTCTTCCAGAAAAATGGAAAGCACTTTCAATAGCAGCATTTTCATCACTATCACTTCCGTGTACAGCATTCTCTCCAATAGAAGCAGCATATAATTTACGGATTGTTCCTTCAGCAGCATCAGCAGGATTTGTAGCTCCAATTAAAGTTCTAAAATCTTCAACAGCATTATCTTTTTCTAACACAGCAGCAACAATTGGTCCGCGTGTCATGTATTCTACTAATTCACCAAAAAACGGACGCTCTTTATGTATTGCATAAAATGCTTGAGCATCAGCAGTTGTCATTTGAGTTAATTTTAATGCTACAATTCTAAAACCTGAAGCATTAATTTTTTCTAATATTGCACCAACGTGTCCTTTTTCAACAGCGTCTGGCTTAAGCATTGTAAATGTTCTATTCGTTGCCATTTGTTTATTTTAAATTTGCAGCAAAAGTAATGCATTTCTTAACAAAAACAATAGAAACCAATATTAAAAAATTGTATCTTCGCTGCTTATGACAACAGACGATATTAATAACATAAAGCAGCTTTTAACAACTCCAAAACACATTGTGATAATACCTCACAAAAATCCAGATGGTGATGCTATTGGCTCTACTCTTGGTTTATACCTCTATCTTATAAAGCAAAATCATATTACAACTGTTATTGCTCCAAATGATTATCCAGATTTTTTAAAATGGATGCCAAAACAAGACAAAATTGTGATTTTTGAAAGCGATAGAAAAAATGCTGAAGACTTAATACAAAAGGCTAATTTAATTTTTACTTTAGATTTTAATGCTTTACACAGAACAGGTGACGAAATGGAAGCTGTTTTAGCAGCTAATAAGTCTACTAAAATTATGATAGATCATCATCAACAACCAGACGACTATGCTGCATTTACTTATTCTGATGTAAGCATGTCATCTACGTGTGAGATGGTTTACAATTTTATTGAAATGCTTGGTGATAAAGATAAAATTGATACCAATATTGCTACTTGCTTATATGCAGGTATTATGACAGATACAGGTTCTTTCCGTTTTGCATCAACAACAAGTAGAACACATCATGTGGTTGCTAATTTAATTGACAAAGGTGCAAATAGTGCAGCCATACACAATGCTATATTTGATACTAATAGTTATGAGCGAATGCAACTTTTAGGGTGTGCTTTAAGTAACCTAAAAGTTATTCCCGAATTGCGAACTGCCTATATAACATTATCTCAAGAAGAACTAAATAAATTCAACTTTAAAAAAGGAGATACCGAAGGTTTTGTTAATTATGGATTGTCATTAGACAATGTTGTTTTTGCTGTAATTTTTATTGAACACAAACAGGAAGGCATTATTAAAATTTCATTACGTAGCAAAGGTGACTTTTCAGTGAACGAATTCTCAAGAGCACATTTTGAAGGCGGTGGACATACCAACGCAGCAGGTGGTAAAAGCGATTTAAATTTAAACGATACTGTTGAAAAATTTATTAGTATATTGCCTAGCTATAAAGAAGCTTTAAATCTATGATAAGACCTATAATCATATTACTTCTACTCATAAGCGTGGTAAGTTGTAAATCACCAGAAGCCAGACGACCTATATCTCAAAAAACAGGCTCGTTTATTAATGCTTCTGTTGAAAGAAACAAAAAACTCAACAAAAAAGAGCAAGATATCATCCAAGGTATTATAAAAAATGACACGCTAAACAAATACCTTCCTTCAGAAAGTGGATTTTGGTATTACTATAATGTAAAAGTAGAGCAAGATACTATCACTGCAAAATTTGGTGATATTGTTAATTTTGATTACAACGTAAAAGATTTTAATAAAAGTGTGATTTATTCTGATGAAGACATAAAACCACAAAACTACTCAATGGATAAAGAAGAATTATTCACTGGTTTAAGAGAAGGATTAAAACTTATGAAACCAGGAGAAACAGTTACCTTTTTATTCCCATCTCAAAAAGCCTATGGTTACTATGGTGACACTAATAGAATTGGCACAAACACTCCATTAATTTGTGAAGTAACTGTAAACTCAATAACAAAAACCCAAAACGATTAAAATTATGCGATTGATCACAAAATCATTTCAATTTTTAATGCTTTTTGCATTATTAACAGCTACTGCTTGTCAGGATAAATACCCAGATTTAGAAGATGGTTTATATGCCGAAATTATTACAAATTATGGCACAATGGTGCTTAAGCTCGAGTACAAAAAAACTCCTGTAACAGTTGCAAACTTTGTGTCGTTAGCCGAAGGAACAAATACTTTAGTTGATAGCGCATATGCAGGGAAAAAGTATTATAACGGATTAACTTTTCATAGAATTATGGACGAGTTTATGATTCAAGGTGGAGACCCAACAGCGTCTGGTACGGGAAGTCCAGGCTATAAATTTAAAGACGAGTTTTCACCAGACTTAAAACACGACAGACTAGGAATTTTATCAATGGCTAATCCTGGTCCAAATGCAAATGGAAGTCAATTCTTTATTACTGAAGTACCATATCCATCACTAGATGGAAGACATAGTGTTTTTGGACATCTAGTTATTGGAGAAGATGTTTTGCATACGCTTGCTGAAGTTGAAGTAAGCAAACCTTCTAACAAACCTGTTAATCCAGTTATTATGGAGGAGGTAAATATTATTAGAAAAGGTTCAGACGCAAAAGCATTTAATGCACCAAAAGTATTTAAAGATTACTTTATTGAAGCTGAAAAAGAAGAAAAAGAACGTTTGGCTAAAATTGAAGAAGAAAAGAGAATTCGTGAGGAGAAAACTGCTGCTGCTGCTTTAGAAATGAAGCCACTTATTGAAGAATATACCAGCAAAACAAAAGCAACTGCTACTGGTTTAAAAGTATATTATATTACAAAAGGCAATGGTACTAAACCAAAAATTGGTGACGAAGTAAAATTAAATTATCAAGGTTATTTTACTGATGGTAAATTATTTGATAGTAACATTCAATCTATTGAGGAGAAGTATGGTATGCTAAATCCTGTAAAAATTGAGCGTCAAATGTACTCACCAATGCCAATGACTATTAGTCCAGATGCACAAATGATTCAAGGATTTAAAGAAGCAGTAGGACAATTGAGAGTTGGTGATAAAGCTTTCTTTTATATACCATCTCACTTAGCTTATGGCGAAAGAGGTCGTGGAGCAATACAACCAAATACAGATTTAACATTTATAATTGAAATGATTGAATAACTGTTGAATGAATAAATTATAAAAAAAGCAGCTCGTTGAGCTGCTTTTTTTTATGCAATATATTTAATAATTACTTCTTCGGTATGTTTTTTAATATCTCTAACACAAACTTCCAGTATTTCTGAGCTGAAGAGATTTGAGCACGTTCATCAGGTGAGTGTGCACCTTTAATATTTGGTCCAAAGCTAATCATATCCATTTTTGGATAATTTGTTCCAAGAATACCACATTCTAATCCTGCGTGACAAGCAGCAACATGAGCTTCTTTACCATTCATATCCTTATAAAGTTTAGACATTACTTTTAAAATTGCAGAATCCATATTTGGAGTCCAACCTGGATAATCACCAGAAAATTCTACTTCACAACCTGTTAATTCAAAAGTTGCTCGTAACATATTTGCTAAATCAAATTTTGAAGATTCTACCGAAGAGCGAGTTAAACATCCTATTTTAACCTCGCCATCTTTAACAATAACTCTTGCAATGTTATTAGAAGTTTCTACCAAATCAGGAATATCTGCACTCATTCGGTAAACTCCATTGCACGCTGCATAAATAGCTCTTGTTAATCCTTCTTGAACACCTAAATCCATAATTGTTGCTGGTGTTTCAATTTTAGAAACCTCAATGGTAAGCTTTGGCTCCATTGTTTTTAATTCGGCTTTAATCTCGTTTGCCAAATCATTCATTTCTGATATAAAAGCAGCTTCATGTATTGCATCTATTGCAACTATTGCATTGCTTTCACGAGGAATGGCGTTACGCAAACTTCCTCCATCAATTTCAGAAATTCGCAATCCGAAGTTTTCAAATCCATCAAATAGCAAACGATTCATAATTTTATTAGCATTACCTAATCCTTTATGAATATCCATTCCTGAATGTCCTCCATTTAATCCTTTTACAGTAATTTTAAATCCTGTTTTAAACTCAGGAGTTTCTTCAACTTCATAACTTCTAGTTGCAGTTACATCTATTCCACCTGCACAACCTACACCAATTTCATCATCTTCTTCGGTGTCTAAGTTTAAAAGTATTTCACCATTAAGTAATCCACCTTCTAGACCCATAGCTCCAGTCATTCCTGTTTCTTCATCTATGGTAAATAAAGCTTCAATTGCTGGATGAGCAATATCTTTACTTTCTAATATTGCCATTATTGTGGCTACTCCTAATCCATTATCTGCTCCTAAAGTTGTGCCCTTAGCTCTAACCCAATCTCCATCTACATACATTTCAATACCTTGAGTATCAAAATCGAACTTTGTATCATTATTTTTTTGATGTACCATATCTAAATGCGATTGCATAACGATAGGCTTTCTGTCTTCCATTCCTTTTGTAGCAGGCTTTTTTATAATAACATTACCTACTTTATCTTCAATAGTTTCCAAACCTAAGCTTTTACCAAAATCTTTCATAAACGCGATAACACGTTCTTCTTTTTTTGATGGTCTTGGTACAGCATTAAGGTCTGCAAACTTGTTCCAAAGTTGAGTTGGTTGTAATTGTCTTATTTCTGAATTCATAGTATAAAATATAAAGTGCACAAAGGTAAGTATTAGTATATCTTTTATAAAACAATTTTCTATTTTTGATTTATGCGTAAATACACCAAGCCAATTATTGCTTTTTCTATTCTACTCCAAATTGTAGTTATAAAAATATTGGCACAATTTCCTGAATTTGTAGAATCTGTTTACAGTAATGGAGTTTACATATTCATATCTAAATTAATGCATTATGTATTTGGCTGGATTCCTTTTTCTGTTGGCGATATATTTTACACTATTGCAGGTATTTATATTTTACGATGGTTATTTGTTAACCGTAAACTAATACTAAAAGATACTAAAAACTGGCTTTTAGATGTAATGGTTGCAGTATCTGTTGGTTATTTTGCTTTTCATTTACTTTGGGCATTTAATTATTACAGACTACCTCTTCATAAATCTTTACAAATTGAAGCTGATTACACAACGGAAGAATTATTAAATATAACTAACCAACTTATTGTTAAATCGAATGCTGCACATATAGCTATCACTCACAACGATTCGGTAAAAGTGGAAATGCCTTATACTAAAACAGAGTTATTAAATTTAATTCCTGAAGGCTATAACGAGTTATCTAAACAATTTCCGCATTTGGCTTACAAGCCTAAAAGTTTAAAACGCTCATTGTATAGCTTACCATTAACTTATATGGGATTTAGCGGTTATTTAAATCCGTTTACAAATGAAGCTCAAATAGATGGATTAATTCCTACTTATAAATATCCTACAACTGCTAGCCATGAAGTTGCTCACCAATTAGGTTATGCAGCAGAAAATGAAGCCAATTTTATTGGTGCTATGGCAAGTATAAACCATAAAAATAAGTACTTTAAATATTCAGGTTATACTTATGCTTTGCAACATTGTTTAAGTGAAGTTTATCAAAGAGACACTACTCAATACGACATGCTTATACCAAAAATTAATGTTGGAATTTTAAAAAACTATGCTGAAGTTAATACCTTTTGGGATGGATATCAAAACCCGACAGAGCCATTTTTTAAACTCTTTTATAATGGATTTTTAAAAGCCAATAATCAAACAAAAGGTATTGAAAGCTATAATTATGTTGTTGGTCTTTTAGTTAACTACTATAAAGTTAACAATTTATAAAAGTTAAAACTTCAAATAAAAGTGAGTAACTATAAAGTTAATTTTTATCTTTAGAACTCAAACTTATCAACCAATTTAATATAATGATTAAACACTATTTAACAATCCTCACGTTCTTGTGTGGTTTTACACTACTTGCACAAGATTATTTTCCTAAAAATGATGGTGTTGTAACAAAAAACACCAATTACACAGCAATCATAAACGTTAAAATTTATGTCACACCTACTCAAGTAATTGAGAAAGGGACATTATTAATTAAAGACGGAAAAGTAGTTGCATCAGGAACAACGGTAACCATCCCGAAAAACAGTACTATAATTGATGCTACTGGTAAAAGTATTTATCCATCTTTTATCGATATCTACTCTAGTTTTGGAGTAGAAAAACCAAAGCGTCAAGGCGGTGGCAGAAGTGCTCAATATGATGCGAGCAGAACTGGTTATTATTGGAATGACCACGTTATGCCAGAAAACAATGCCATAGACAAGTTTAACTACGATTCTAAAAAAGCTGATGAATTAATTAAAGCTGGATTTGGAGTTGTAAACACTCACATTCAAGATGGTATTATTAGAGGAACAGGAACTCTTGTTGCTTTAAATAATGACGATGGAAATGAAGTTAGAGTTTTAGATACAAGATCAGCTCAATACTTATCTTTTAGTAAGAGTTTAACATCTAACCAAGCTTACCCATCTTCAATTATGGGAAGTATGGCTTTATTACGCCAAATGTATTTAGATGCAGATTGGTATGCAAAAGGCAACTCTAAAACTAAAGATTTATCATTAGAAGCTTTAAACTCAAACAAACAACTGGTACAGATTTTTGAAGCTGGTAGCAGAGCAAACGATTTAAGAGCTGACAAAGTTGGTGATGCCTATAACATACAATATGTAATTTTAGGTGGTGGAGACGAATTTGAACGTATTGGTGAGATAAAAGCCATGAATGCGTCAATGATTATTCCTATAAATTTCCCTGATGCTTATGATGTAGAAAATGCATTTTTAGCTTCTACGCTATCACTTGGCGATTTAAGAGCTTGGAATCAAAAACCTGCAAATCCTAAAATTTTAGCAGATAATAATATCTCTTTTGCTTTAACTACTCACGATTTAAAATCTCCTAAAGAGTTTAAATCTAACTTAATGAAAGCTATAAAATTTGGGCTTTCTAAAGACAAAGCATTAGAGGCATTAACTACCATTCCAGCTCAAATTTTAGGAAAATCTAATAGTATTGGTTCTTTAAAAAATGGTGCTTATGCTAATTTCTTAATCGCTTCTGGTGATATTTTTGATGAAAAAACAACCGTTTACGAAAACTGGGTTCAAGGCAATAAAAATGTACTTGAAAACATGAATGCTATTGATATTAGAGGAACTTACGATTTTTCATTAGCTGGTGAAACCTACAAAATGGATATTAAAGGTGAGCTAGACAAATTAAAATCTGAAGTAACTTCAGATGAAAAAACAAGAGGTTCAAAAATATCTTATACTGATGATTGGGTAAATATTGCATTCACAACAAAAGATTCAACACAACAAGAATTTATTAGAATAGTTGCTAATGTCGATGCAAACAAAAACCTTAACGGAAAAGCAATGTTGCCAAGCGGAACAGAAATGACATTTTTCGCAAAGCAATCTGAAGCTAAGGATGATGCTAAAAAAGGTGGTGACGATAAAAAAGAAGATAAAAACAATGCCGAGAAAGTATCTCCTGTAACGTATCCTAATAAGGCTTTTGGTTTTGCTGAACTTCCAAAACAAGAAACGTTATTATTTAAAAATGCAACAGTTTGGACCAACGAAAAAGATGGTGTACTAAACAATACAGATGTATTAATTAAAAACGGAAAAATTGCTAAAATCGGTCAAAATTTATCTGATAGTAGCGCAACAGTTATTGATGCTACAGGCAAACACTTAACTGCTGGAGTAATTGATGAACATTCGCATATTGCTGCAGCATCAATAAATGAAGGTGGTCAAAATTCGTCTGCCGAAGTTACTATTGAAGATGTTGTAGATGACACAGATATTGATATTTATAGAAACTTGGCTGGTGGTGTTACATCAATTCAAATACTACATGGTTCTGCTAATCCAATTGGAGGACGTTCGGCGATTATCAAACTAAAATGGGGAGAAACTGCCAATAATTTAATTTACAATAACAGTCCAAAATTTATAAAATTTGCTTTAGGTGAAAACGTAAAACAATCTAACTGGGAAAGTTACAGTCGTTTTCCACAAACACGTATGGGTGTTGAGCAATTGTTTATTGATTACTTCTCTAGAGCTAAAGAATATGATGCTTTAAAGAAAAGTGGTAAACCATATCGAAAAGATTTAGAAATGGAAACCCTTGCTGAAATTCTTAACAAAGAACGCTTTATTAGCTGTCACTCATATGTGCAAAGTGAAATTAATATGCTAATGAAAGTTGCTGATAAGTTTAACTTCAATATTAATACGTTTACTCATATTCTTGAAGGTTATAAAGTTGCCGATAAAATGAAAGCTCATGGTGTAGGTGGATCAACCTTTAGTGATTGGTGGTCATACAAATACGAAGTTAATGATGCCATCCCTTACAACGCAGCTATTATGCACGATGCTGGCGTTACAGTAGCCATAAATAGTGATGATGCCGAAATGTCTCGACGTTTAAACCAAGAAGCTGCAAAATCTGTAAAATACGGAGGAATTAGCGAAGAAGAAGCTTGGAAATTTGTAACTCTTAATCCTGCAAAACTTTTACATATTGATGATAGAGTTGGTAGTATTAAAGTTGGTAAAGATGCTGATGTTGTGCTTTGGACTGACCATCCGCTTTCAATATATGCGAAAGCAGAAAAAACAATTATTGAAGGCGTAACGTATTTCGATTTAAAGCGTGATGAACTAATGAGAGATGCCATTATGAGAGAGAAGAGCGATTTAATCAATGAAATGCTCAAAGCAAAAAACAAAGGATTAAAAACTCAGCCTATCAAAAAGAAAGAAAAAGAATTATTGCATTGCGATTCTTTAGAGGAATAAATTTAAAACATATAAGGTTGCATCAAATTATATGATGCTTTATAAAAACAAAATATAAATGAAAAATTTAAAACTATTAATATTAACCTTGCTGTGTACTTCAATATCCTTGGCACAGCAAACTCCAGCATCAAAGCAGACCAAAACCATTGCTATAATGGGAGCTACTGCACATATTGGTAATGGTGACGTCATTCCAAATAGCGTTGTTATTTTTAAAGACGGAAAAATTGTTACTGTTGCAGATGCTACAGTTATAAAAATGGATATGTCTGACATGGAAATCATTAATGCCAATGGTAAACATGTGTATCCAGGTTTTATAGTACCTAATTCAACTTTAGGACTAGTTGAAATTGATGCTGTAAGAGCTACTGATGACGATGCTGAAATAGGAAATTTTAATCCGCATATACGCAGTATTATTGCTTATAATGCTGAATCTAAAGTGGTAGAGTCAATGCGACCTAATGGTGTGCTATTAGGGCAAATTACACCTCGCGGTGGACGTATTTCTGGCACCTCTTCTATTGCTCAATTTGATGCGTGGAACTGGGAAGACGCAACTGTTAAAGCAGATGATGGAATACACATGAACTGGCCAAGTAGTTTTACTCGTGGTCGTTGGTGGTTAGGTGAAGATCCTGGTTTAAAAGCTAACGACAAGTACAGCGAACAGGTTAATGAAGTAACTGCATTTTTTAATGAAAGTAAAGCTTATGCTGATGGTGATAAAACAACAACTAATTTACCATATAAAGCTTGTAAAGGTTTATTTGATGGCACACAAAAACTATATATTCATGCAGATGATGAAAAAGGAATTACTGATGCTATCAATTTTGCTAAAGAGAATAAAGTAAAATCTATGGTTATTGTTGGTGGCGCTGAAGCTTATAAAGTTGCTAGCTTATTAAAACAAAACAATATTCCTGTGTTATTACAACGTGTTCATTTACGTCCTAATGCTGAAGATGACGATTACGATTTACCATATAAAATGGCAAAATTATTAGTTGATAAAGGTGTTTTAGTTGGATTAGAAGTAAGCGGACAAATGGAACGTATGAACGCTCGTAACCTTCCATTTTATGCTGGAACAACAGTAGCTCATGGTTTAACTAAAGAACAAGCCTTACAGCTTATCACATCTAACACAGCTAAAATTCTTGGTATTGATGATATGTATGGCACTTTAGAAGATGGCAAAAATGCAACTTTGTTTATTAGTGAAGGTGATGCTTTAGATATGAGAACAAATATATTAACTCATGCTTTTATTGATGGTCGACTAATTAGTTTAGAAACGCATCAAACTGAATTGTGGCAACGCTACGATAACAAGTACAAATCAAAACAATAAGTATAAAAAAAGCGAACCAAATGGTTCGCTTTTTTTTATTGAACAACTTCTGCGTCGTCAGGCATCATATACATTTTTAAGCTCATTTTGTCAGTTGTCATCATCACATGCGAAAACTCAACATCATTCTTTTTTGTTGTTGGTAAGTTGTTTTCAACATTATACCACGTTAGGGTTTTTGGCATTAATAAACCTTCAACATCTTGCCAACCACTATAGTTAATAAAATGCCATTCTTTACTTTTCTCTTTCGAAAAATATGTTACTGTATAGGCAAGCCAAGTCATTTTGTTAGTCTCACTATCATAATACATTACATACTCATCATCTGGCGACTCTCCTACTCCTGCCTCATAGCTAATTTTAATTCCAGGATATGATTTTCCTTCAAACACTAATGGCTCAGCATCAGTATACTTTATACCATCATCAGCTAAAATAAAAGGCATCGCATAAAAATAGAACATTAAATTGTAGTAAAATTTAGGATTCCCTTCATAAGCTGTTTTGTCCTTACTTTTCATCCAAACAGATTCACCATCAAAACCAATGGTGTGTTTTGGCATTTCAATAAGTGAGTAACGTTCTCTTAAATCGGTTGTAGTAATTTCTAAACCATCAGGTTTTTCCATACTAAATTCTAGAGTACGCATTTGCTTCCAATTATCTAACCCACCATGAGCATCAAACACTTTAGTAATATCTTCAGGGTAAATACTTGTGGTAACGTCTAAATTTTGTTCCTCATAATTAACTGTTGGAGTTTCTGTTTTTTCTTTACAAGAAGTGATAACAACTAGTAAAACAAATAATAAGGTTAGTTTTTTCATTATAGAGTTTTTTTTTGATTTTGAATTGTTTGTCGTATCAAACATACAATGTTTACACTAAAATCTGTTACTTTTGCTTTCAATTATGAATAAAGAAATTACAAGCATACAAAACCCTTATATAAAGCAGCTTTTTCAGTTAAAGGAAAAATCACGTGAACGTAAAAAATCGGGATTATTTTTAATTGAAGGCGAACGCGAAATTAGTTTAGCTATAAAAGGGCACTATGAGCTTGACACTATTTTGTATTATCCTGAATTAATTTCTGAAGCTAAAGTTAACGCATTAGTAAATCAACAAACCAATAATATAGAAATCTCAAAAGAGGTCTATCAAAAATTGGCACATCGCGATACAACCGAAGGCATTATTGCCATTGCAAAAAGTAAATCTCACGAGTTACAATCTATTAAATTTAAAACCAAAAACCCATTAGTTTTAGTAGCCGAAGCTCCTGAAAAACCTGGAAATATTGGTGCTTTGCTACGTACTGCAGATGCTGCAAATGTCGATGCAGTGATTATTGCTAATCCTAAAACCGATTTATACAATCCTAATAGTATTCGCTCTAGTGTTGGCTGTATTTTTACTAATACCATTGCTACAGGAAGTACTGCAGAAATTATTGCGTTTTTAAAGCAACATAATATTAGTATTTATTGTGCAGCTTTACAAGCCTCAAAACTCTACACAGCACAAGATTATAAGCAAGCTAGTGCTATTGTAGTTGGCACTGAAGCCACAGGATTAAGTAACGAATGGTTGCAAAATTCCACCCAAAACATAATCATACCAATGCAAGGCGAAATAGATTCGATGAACGTTTCTGTAGCTGCTGGAATACTTATTTTTGAAGCTGTTAGACAAAGAGCAAATTAATTAACAATGTCAGTCTGAGCGCAGTCGAAGACCATTCTAAAACCGAATTTAAAAATGTATTTCTACTATGTTTATATTATAAAATGTTCTGACAACTCCTTTTATACTGGAATAACAAATAATTTAGATAAAAGATTTCAAGAACACATTTTAGGAAAACATAAAGATTGTTACACATATAAACGAAGACCGTTAGAATTAAAATTCCATGAAACATTTAACGACGTGCTTCAAGCTATTTATTTTGAAAAAAAAATTAAAAAGTGGACTCATAAAAAGAAACAAGCACTTATAGATGGAGACTTTAATAGGCTTCAAATATTATCAGAATGCAGAAATGCAACTCACTATAAGTATTTTGAACATTAAGCACTTCGACTGCGCTCAGTGTGACAAATAATAACACCAATAACAAAGAAAACATACATGACCTCAACAACATTATTCTACATCATCATTGCAATAATAATTATCAATTTTATTGTAGATAAAATTTTAGATACACTAAATGCAAAACATTACAACGATGCCATTCCACCTGAACTGCAAGATGTTTATGATGAAGAAGAGTATAAAAAATCGCAAGCTTACAAAGCCACAAATTACAAATTTGGTGTTTGGAGCTCTACGTTTTCAATAGTAGTAACACTCGCTTTTTTAATGTTTGGCGGATTTGAGTATGTCGATACTTTGGCACGAAGCTATAGCGACAACTCTATAATAATTGCACTTATATTTTTTGGAATTATCATGTTAGGTAGCGATATCATCTCTACACCTTTTGCGTATTACAAAACCTTTGTTATTGAAGAACAGTTTGGGTTTAACAAAACCACAAAAAAAACGTTTATACTCGATAAAATAAAAGGATTGCTAATGATGGTTGTTTTAGGAGGCGGAATAATTGCAGCCATTATTTGGTTTTATGAAGAAACACAACACCTATTCTGGCTTTACGCTTGGGCAATTGTAACAGCATTTACTGTGTTTATGAATATGTTTTACGCCAAACTTATAGTGCCAATGTTTAACAAGCAAACACCTTTAGAAGAAGGCTCTTTAAGAGATAAAATATCAGACTATGCACAAACAGTTGGCTTTAATCTCAATAAAATTTTTATTATCGATGGCTCAAAACGTAGCACTAAAGCTAATGCCTACTTTTCAGGATTTGGAAGCGAAAAACGTGTTACGCTGTACGATACTTTGGTAAACGATTTAAACGAAGAAGAAATAGTAGCAGTTTTGGCGCATGAAGTTGGTCATTACAAAAAGAAACACATCATTTTTAATTTAATAGCCTTTGTACTATTAACAGGATTAACACTGTACATTTTATCTATTTTTATATCAAATCCTTTATTATCGCATGCCTTAGGTGTATCTATACCAAGTTTTCATGTTGGTTTAATAGCGTTTGGAATGCTCTACTCACCAATTTCGGAAGTTACAGGTTTTATAATGAATCATTTTTCGCGAAAGTTTGAATACCAAGCCGACAATTATGCCAAAACGACTTACAAAGCAGAGCCATTAATTACCTCGTTAAAAAAGCTATCTAAAAACAGCTTAAGCAATTTAACACCACATCCTGCTTATGTTTGGGTACATTACTCGCATCCTACACTTTTAGAGCGTGTTAAAAACTTGAAGAAATAACCAATTAAGCATTTGTTTTTTTACTTATAATTAATTGAAAATTACGTAGTTCTACGTATAGGAAATTAAGTAAGTTTAGTTTAGATTTATGCCTAATAATTAGGCTAATAATTACTGTTGTCCCTTTATTATAATATATATAAAGGAACATTAGTTCACATATAATCAGTTGTGTGTAATTTAAGAGCAACATTCCGAATACAAGAATTAAAAATTTAAAACTTGAATGAAAAGAATAATAAACCTATTGATATTAACCTTATGTTTAACTACATATAGTCAAAACGCCAAAGAAGATGTAAGTAAATATTTAAGCTCAACAGTTACAATATTTTTAGATGATAATACAAAATCTGGCAGTGGTTTTATTTTTGAAAATGGGAAAATTATAACAAATCTACACGTAATTGAAGGAAATAAAAATGGCTATGCGATTATAAACGGAACAGATATTAAACATAAAATAGACGGTTATTTCGACTTTGATGACAGAACTGATTTAGCAATATTATCAGCACCAACTTTAAAGGGAAAACCATTAACCTTCGCCAGCGAGAAACCTGAAATTGGAGACAAAGTTTTTGCTTTTGAAAACCCAATAATTTCCTCTAAAATTGTTTTGGAGGGAAAAGTGAATTATACAAGTAGCTCAAAATCAAATGGAATAATTAAGACTTCAATCCCTTTAAGTCAAGGAAATAGTGGTGGCGCATTAATTAATTCAAAAGGTCAAGTTATTGGAATAGTAAATAGTGGTGTAGTAAGCGATATTGAAAATTTTAAGGCTGGATACGCAATTGAAGTTTCATTTTTAAAAAAACTATTAAAAAGGGGAAATGAAACAAAAAAAGAATTAAATATAAGAAAAGGTGCGTTTTATTATTTCAATGAGAGTCAGTTAAAATATAATGCTAAAGATTATCAAGGTGCACTTTTAGACTTAAACAAAACCATTGAATTAAATCCTAATTTCTTTATGTATTACTACAATCGAGCAAATATAAAGCTTAAATTAAGAGACTATGAAGGTAGTATTAACGACTGTAACAAAGCACTTGAAATTATTCCAAATTTTGTCTTAGCTTATAATGTTAGAGCATTATCAAAATCTAAAATAAAAGATTATAGCGGAGCAATTAATGACTTCAATAAATCGATAGAAATTGACACTAATTTTGCGTCAGCTTATAATGGACGAGGTTTAGTAAAAGCAAGCCTAAAAGACATTACTGGTGCAATTAATGATTTTGACAAGGCAATCCAAATTGAACCTAAAAATGAATTATTCTATGTAAGCAGAGGTGGAATTAAATATTTCTCTGACTTAAAAAATGAGGGTTGCGAAGATTTTCAAAAAGCAAAAGAACTAGGATTTAAAGATGCTCAAGCACTTATAAATAAGTTTTGTAATAAGTAATTATATGAAAAACAAAAAACTACTGATAATCGGAATTTTATTAATTGGCGTATTTTTTTTAGTTAAAAGCAGACGAGTTTCTCAATCAACTTTTGATTTAATGGTTTTAATGGAAAAATCTGAAATACTTAAAGTTTGTAATAATAGATTAAAAGCCAAACAAAAAGACCCAAATATTAGTTTCAAAAACGTTTCTTATGACAATAAGGAATTTTACAATTACATAATATCAAGAAATGGAGAGGACTTGTGTTCAGATACCAATAAATTGAATGAAGTAGTAATAGAACACTACAAAGAATTCTTCAAAAAAGAATGGAAATTTATTTATTAAAAAACTACACACAACACCGTATATAATTTATTGCTGGTTCTAGCCTACTTACGAAAATCCTACGGATTTTCCTCTGGTTCGTTCCATTTTTAGTAAGTTAGTGGCTTACACACGCAACTATCCTTACTTAACCGTTGTAAACAAGCCAAAAAAATATGGGATTAAGAGAAAGACTTTTGGAAATAAGTGAACGACAAAAAAAGTCGATTCCTTCAAGAGTTTTTTTCAATCATTTTTTTGCAATTACTTATTGCATTTCTTGTAATGATGACAGATATAAGCTCAAGAAAATACCCTTTTACAATAAAATAAAAATCAAAAACCCTGATTTTAACATCAAAGAAGTTAAAAAACTACTTTGGAATTCTTGGAGTACTGAATACGCTTATAGAATTGGAGAAAAAATTGATAATTCCGAATATTACAAGTTTTCACTTCATTGGAATTTCCCCCAAGCGTACTATTCTGCTTATTTATCAATGACAGCATTTCACGAAACACAAGGAATCACAAGCGACCAGCATGAGAAATCAATAAAACTATTTGGAAATTCAGTAAAAGATAAACATTATCCATCTGCGATTAGTTTTTACAGTAATGGACTAAAAGATGAATTTCAATTTAAAGGACTTCCAACTTTCAAAGGTTTTCCGAAAGACAATAGTTCTTTAACAAAAATTGATTGTCTAGAAGACGCTGAATTACAAGTAGCAACATTTCTAAAAACTACAAGAAGACAAAATGCAAATGATAAAAGAGAACGCTTTAAAAAGCACAATGACCCAAGATTTTTGAACGGCAAAAAAGAATTTAGAAAAGCGTTCAGTAAAAAACATTGGGACATTATTTACGGAACAATTCCTGAAACATCTGTATTTAATTTGCTATACCGATTGCGAATAAAAGCAAATTATAGAGACATTGAAACTTTTATAAATGCAGATATAGATTTTAAGAGTTTCCACACAAGTCTAGGAGAATTAATTGACTATTTAAATTTTGTACACGAAGCATACATAGCAAAAGCAATTGGAATAGACAAATACGAGAAAATTCTGAATGAATTTCCAAGCCATCTCAACGACCAAACTGCATTGAGAAGATTTAATAAAATCATCAAAAAAATATGAAAAAAGCTCTGGTTTTACTAATTACAGTAATAGTTATTATAAGCTGTAATAGCAAGCAACACACAAATAAAAATGTTATAACGTCAGATATTACTAACTTTTGGGAAGCTTATGATAAAATAACTTCTACACAAGATTCTACTTTACAATACAAATACCTTGATAGCTTATATTTCCAAAAAGGAACTGTAGGTTTAGAAGGCATTAGACAAGCAAGAAATTATACAGCTCAAGATTATATAAACTCCATTAATAATTACCCTAAATTTTGGAATTCAATTAGAGAAAACACTTTAAATGCTGACAAAATTGGCTCTGAACTGGAAGATGGAATAAAAAAATTAAAAACAATATATCCTCAACTAAAGCCTGCAAAAATATATTTTACAATTGGAGCTTTTCTTACTGGAGGTACAACAATAGATAGTTTGGTTTTAATAGGCTCTGAAATATCTATGGCAGATAACACTACCGAGACAAGCGAGTTTCCAGAAAACTTGTCGCACTTAAAATCGCATTTTGCTACTAACCCTAAAAATCACCTCGTGTTTTTAAATGTGCACGAGTACATACATACGCAACAAAACCCTAGAGTATTTAATATACTTTCTTTAGTTATTTATGAAGGTGTAGCAGAGTTTGTTGCTTCAAAAGCACTTGAAAAAAAGTCTCCAAATCCTCAAATAGAATTTGGTAAGAAAAATGCCAAAAGAATTAGAGAAGTATTTGAAAATGAAATGTTTTATTACAATAACCTATATAAATGGCTAGATGGAAATGCACCTAACGAATTTGGGATGAGAGACTTAGGATATTATGTTGGCTACCAAATTTGTGAAAACTATTACAATCAGGCTGATAATAAAGAAAATGCAATAAAAAAAATGATAGAGTTAGATTATACCAATGAATCTGAAGTAGAAAACTTTATTAAAAAAGCCAATTATTTTTCTAAATCACTTGATAGTTTATATCAAACATTTGAGAGTAAACGTCCTAAAGTCATCAGAATTAAACAATTTGAAAACAATAGTCAAAATGTTGATCCAAAAACCAAAGAAATAACAATAGAGTTTTCGCAAGCATTAAATGGTCATAATACAGGTGTAGACTTTGGAGAGTTAGGACAAGATGCATTTCCAAAAGGCACTTTAAGCGAAAGAAAATGGTCAGCAGATAATAAATCTTGGACTATTCCTGTAGAATTAGAACCGAATAAAGTTTATCAAATATTTATTTCAAACAACTTTAGAACACAAGAAAGTATTCCGTTAAAACCATACTTAATCGAATTTAAAACAGCTAATAAATAAAAGCATTAGTAAAAATTTGATGCATAAATGTTATAAAAAATCATTAATTCTATAAATACAACCAACCTCCAAAAATTTCTCCTTAAAAACTATTGCCAATTAATTTTCTTTGTCTTACTTTTAAGTTTATGACAGATGTAGAGTTAGAAAAAGAGAATGCAGCCATTGCCAAGGCTTATAAAAAGCTACTTAAAGTAAGTTATCAAACCCTTACCAAAGACGATAAAAAATTAATACGTAGTGCTTTTGATGTTGCTGTCGATGCACACAAAGACCAACGTCGTAAATCTGGCGAGGCTTACATATTTCATCCTATTGCTGTAGCAACAATCGTAGCTTCAGAAATTGGGTTGGACGCAACTTGTATTGCTGCTGCCTTACTACATGATGTGGTTGAAGACAACCCAAATTATACTCTAGACGATATTGAGCGCATTTTTGGTACTACCATCATGAAAATTGTTGATGGACTCACCAAAATAGCATCATTAAATAAAGACATGGATGTATCTGCTCAAGCAGAAAACTTCCGTAAAATGTTACTTACTCTCAATGACGATGTAAGGGTTATTATTATAAAAATTGCAGACCGACTTCATAATATGCAAACTATGGAATCGATGCAACCAGACAAGCAAGTAAAAATAGCATCAGAAACCTTATACATTTATGCACCTTTAGCACATCGTATTGGTTTGTATAACATTAAAACCGAACTTGAAGATTTAGGTTTAAAATATACCGAACCTGATGTTTATAACGACATACTTAACAAAATAAAAGAAAGTAAGGAAGAGCAAGATGCTTACATTAGAGATTTCTCTAAAGTTATTGTAGACTCGCTTAACAATGAAGGTTTAAATTACGATATAAAAGGACGTCCAAAATCGATTTACTCCATTAGAAGAAAAATGCTAAAACAAGGTGTTTCTTTTGATGAAGTTTATGATAAGTTTGCGGTTAGAATTATTTATAAATCTGATTTAGCAAACGAAAAGTTTCTGGCTTGGAAAATTTATTCCATAGTTACTGATCATTTTATACCAAACCCAATTCGTCTTCGCGATTGGATTTCATCACCAAAATCAACAGGTTATGAAGCATTGCATATTACTGTAATGGGACCAAAAGGACGTTGGGTAGAAGTTCAAATTCGAAGTGAGCGCATGAACGAAATTGCCGAAAAAGGATATGCTGCGCATTATAAATACAAACAAGGTAATCAGGAAGATGCATTAGATACTTGGGTTGACAAGCTGCAAGAAGCTTTAGAAAACAACGAAATGAATGCTGTAGATTTTGTTGAGCAGTTTAAACTCAACCTCTACTCTAAAGAAATATTTGTATTCTCACCAAAAGGCGATTTAAAATCGTTACCAAAAGGTGCTACGCCTTTAGATTTTGCTTTTAGCGTTCATACCGAAGTTGGTATGAAAACTCGTGGTGCAAAAGTTAATGGTAAATTGGTTCCACTGAGTCATGAGTTACAAAGTGGTGACCAAGTTGAAATACTAACATCTGAAAATGCTAAACCTAATCAAAACTGGTTAGACTATGCTACAACATCTAGAGCACGAAGTAAAATAAAATCGTCGTTAAAAGACGAAAAGAAACTGGTTGCTGAAGATGGTAAAGAGCTTTTACGCAGAAAACTAAAACAACTTAAAATAAATCTCGATGATAAATCTATCAACGAAATGGTGGTTTATTTTAAACTAAAAACAAGTCTCGATTTATTTTATAGAGCTGGTGTTGGTACTATTGACAATACTATGATTAAAGAGTTTGCAAACTCGCGTAGTAATGCGTTTATGAGTTACATTAAAAGTAAAATTCGTAAACCTTCAGTAGCTCCAGATATTGACAAAGATGAGATTACTGCAAAATACGATTTGCTTGTTTTTGGCAAGGAAGAAGAAAAACTAGATTATAAATTATCTGCATGCTGTAACCCTATTCCTGGCGATGAAGTATTTGGGTTTTTAACCATTAACGAAGGCATAAAGGTTCATAAAAAAAATTGCCCAAATGCATTAAGTCTGCAATCCAACTATGCATATCGTATTATGAAAGCGAAATGGATTGATTCATCACAACAAGAATTTGCTGCACAAATTACCTTATCTGGAATTGATAATTTAGGATTGGTAAACAATATCACTAAAGTAATTTCTTCCAATATGCATGTAAATATGAAAAGTATTAGCTTTCAAAGTGATGATGGTGTCTTTTCAGGAAAAATAAACGTTATTGTTACCAACAATACCATGCTTAAGAAGTTAATGGACAATCTTAAAAAAATTAATGGTATAGATAAGGTGACAAGAGTTTAAAATTTGTGTAAATTTGCAACTTGAAATTATGAGTGTAAAAACAGAACATAGTAATCAGGAAATTGTAAAAAATGTATTTACAAAATTTCTTGAAGACAAAGGACATCGAAAAACACCAGAACGTTACGCTATTCTACAGGAAATCTACGATAGTGAAGAACATTTTGATATAGAATCGCTCTACATTAAAATGAAAAACAAAAACTATCGTGTAAGTCGTGCAACACTTTACAATACCATCGAATTATTATTAGAATGTGCATTGGTTCGCAAACATCAGTTTGGACAAAATCAGGCTCATTATGAAAAATCGTATTTCGATAAACAACACGACCACGTCATTCTTACAGATACTGGTGAAGTTATTGAATTTTGTGATCCACGAATTCAAACTATAAAAAAAACAATTGAAGAAGTGTTCGATATTTCAATTACAAATCACTCACTATACTTTTACGGAACAAAAAATAAACCTAATTAAATATTTACAATGGCAGTAGATTTACTACTTGGACTACAATGGGGAGACGAAGGCAAAGGAAAAATTGTTGACGTTCTTACCTCTAAATACAACATTATTGCACGTTTTCAAGGTGGCCCAAATGCAGGACACACTTTGGTTTTTAACGGAAAAAAGCATGTGCTTCATACAATTCCGTCTGGTATTTTTCATGAAGGCAAAGCTAATTTAGTTGGTAATGGTGTAGTAATCGATCCTGTCATCTTTAAAAAAGAACTCGATAAGCTTGAGGAGCAAAATGTCGATTATAGAAAATCGCTTTTAATTTCTCGTAAAGCACATATCATTTTACCAACACATCGTTTGTTAGATGCTGCTAGTGAAGCTTCAAAAGGAAAAGCGAAAATTGGTTCTACTCTAAAAGGAATTGGTCCAACATATATGGACAAAACTGGTAGAAACGGTATTAGAGTTGGTGATATTGAGTTAGCAGATTGGAAAGATAAATATCGTGCATTAGCTGATAAGCATGAAGCAATGATTGCGTTTTACAATGTAGATGTACAATATGATTTACAAGAATTAGAAACTGAGTTTTTTGCGTCTATAGAAACTTTAAAATCGTTACAATTTATCGATTCTGAAGAATACTTACACCAAGCTCAAAAACGTGGTGAATCTATTTTAGCTGAAGGTGCTCAAGGATCGCTTTTAGATATCGATTTTGGAACCTATCCTTTTGTAACATCATCAAATACTACAGCTGCTGGAGCTTGTACAGGTTTAGGTATTGCTCCAAACAGAATTGGTGAGGTTTTCGGAATTTTTAAAGCTTATACAACAAGAGTTGGTTCTGGACCTTTCCCAACCGAATTATTTGATGAAGATGGAGAAACAATGGGACGTGTTGGTAACGAATTTGGTGCTACAACAGGTCGTGCACGTCGTTGTGGTTGGTTAGACCTTGTTGCTTTACGTTATGCTTGTCAGGTTAATGGTGTTACACAACTTATAATGATGAAAGGCGATGTGCTTTCAGGTTTTAAAACTTTAAAAGTATGTACATCATACAAATATAAAGGTAAAGAAATCAAACATTTACCATTTAATATAGAAGAGCAAAACGTAACTCCTATTTATACTGAAATGAAAGGTTGGCAAGCCGATTTAACAGAAATGACAGAAGCGTCACAAATGCCAAAACCATTAGTTGAATACATAGAGTTTTTAGAAAAAGAATTAGAGATACCTATTACAATTGTTTCTGTTGGGCCAGACAGAAAACAAACAATTGTAAGATAAATTATAAAAGTCCTGTTTTAATAAAACAGGACTTTACTGTTAAAACTTTTGTTAACTCATAATAATGCCTGATTAATATAGTTATTTTTGAAACAAATTAACAACACCTTGAAAGCATTACAATATCTTTTACTTCTACTATTCTGTTTGAGTTTCACTACGATTACGTTAGCTCAAAAATCAAAAAAAATACAGATAGAATACGCAGGATTTGCAAATTCTGATAGTCTTCTAGGTAAAGGAGTAACTGTATTTACAAGAGATAATTCTCAACAAGTACATTTTATACATGAAGGTATTAATATGTGGTGTGATAAAGCTGTGTATTACGAAAAAGATGATTTTATTGAAGCCTACAGCAATGTTATAATGCAACAAGGTGACACTATCAACATGAATGCTAAATATGTTGAATATAGTGGTAAAACACAATTAGCCTTTGCAAGTGGTAATGTTCTTTTGCGAGAACCAAAATCTACACTATCTACAGATACTTTATACTTTGACAGAACAAAACAACAAGCTTTTTACAAAAGTAGAGGTCAGGTTGTAAGAGATTCTTCTGGAACAATTACTAGCCAGATTGGTCGCTATTATATGCAAAACAAAAAGTATCAGTTTGTTAATGATGTTGTACTTGTTAACCCAGAATACACCTTAAAAACAAATCGACTCGATTTTTATACCGAAACTGGTCACGCCTTTTTATTCGGTCCATCAACTATTGTAGGAGAAGAAAGTGAAATTTATTGTGAACGTGGCTTTTATGATACCAAAAATGATACAGGCTATTTTGTAAAAAAATCTAAAATTAATTACGAAAATCGGGTTTTTGAAGGCGATAGCATGTATTTTGATAGGAAGATTAGTTTTGCGTCTGCCACAAATAACATTAAAGTAACAGATACAGTTAACAACAGTATAGTAAAAGGACATTATGCCGAAGTATGGCGAGCCAAAGATTCAGTATTTATTACTAAACGAGCTTTAGCAATTACAGTTCAAGAACGAGATTCGATTTACATGCATAGCGATACAATTATGGTTACAGGTAAACCTGAGCATCGCATAACAAGAGCATATTATAACGCCAAAGTTTATAAAAGCGATTTAAGTGGTAAAGCCGACTCTATTCATGCTGACCATAAAACTGGATTAACACGTTTAATCAATCTAGCACGTTTTTCGTCTACAGATGCATTTAGCACTAAACGAAATCCAATACTCTGGAATCTTGGTAATCAAATGACAGGAGATACAATTCACTTAATATCCAACCCAAAAACAGAACAGCTAGACTCCTTGCTCGTATTCAATAATGCATTTCTCATAAGTAAAGATACTTTAGGAACTGGTTTTAATCAGGTAAAAGGACAACAGTTAATTGGCTTATTTAAGGACAATAAACTAAGTACTGTTGATATTATTAAAAATGCTGAAGTTGTGTATTTTTCTCGTGATGGGCAAAATGAATTAGTAGGCATTAATAAATCTAAATCTGGTAGTATACATATGGAAATTACCGAAAATAAGATTGATGAAATCCGTTTAATTAATCAAGTTGAAGGTAATTTATATCCAGAATCTAAATTTCCAGAAAACGCTCGGAAGTTAAGAGGATTTGATTGGCGAGATGAAGAACGACCACAAAGTGTTGAAGATTTATTTAAAGATGATCCTCCTTTAGAATTACCAGTTATAAAAGGTTTAGATGAATATGTACCTCAGGAAGAATTTTTTGATGAAGATTTGCTGCAACGTGTAGAAGCAGCAAAAAATAAAGATGCTAAAAAAGATGAAGTTAATAAAGCATCTAGAAATATTCCTGAAAACAACAATACACTACCTTTCAATAGTGATATTAGCAATAGTGGCTGGCAAAAAATTGATATTTCTATTAAACCAAATAAAGAGATAGACCCTAAAGGAAAAAAAACAGCTAAAACTGTTACTGGAACTGGAACTGGTGATGGCTATCTTAACTTTGTTGTCTTTAAAAAGTCAAAAAGTTTAGAATGGTCTTTATGGCTAAAAGGCAGTGGGACAATTAGAATTGCTATTCAGGAAAATGGAGGTGATTACACAATATATAGCACTAAAGAAATAAATCTAACAGGCGAATGGGAAAAACACACTATTGTTTCAAACCCAGAAGGTGATAGCAATTTGCCTAGATGTTTAATCTACGATATTCAATCTTCAGATACCTTTAGTATTTGGGGATCAGAATTAATCGAACTTACAAAAAAAGATAATTAATGTTATCTGAAGATTTTTTAAAATATCAAGCACAAACAACGCCACATCCTTTGGCAATGGAGATTTCTCATGCCGAAGGTTGCTATATCTATGATACTAATAATAAAGCTTATTTAGATTTTGTTGCTGGAGTTTCAGCTTGTAGTTTAGGTCATAAACATCCGAAAGTTGTTAAAGCAATTAAGCAACAATTAGACAAATATTTACACGTAATGGTTTATGGTGAATATATACAAGAACCAGCCGTTGAGCTTACTAAATTATTGGCTAAACATTTACCAGAATCGTTAGAGACCACTTACTTAACCAACTCAGGCACAGAAGCTATTGAAGGTGCTTTAAAATTAGCAAGACGAGCAACTGGAAGAAGTCAAATAATCGCTGCAAAGCACGCATATCATGGCAATACTATGGGCTCAATGAGTGTTATGGGTTATGAAGAACGCAAACAAGCTTTCAGACCATTAGTTCCAGATATTCAATTTATCACTTTTAATAATTGTGATGATTTAAATCTAATAACAAGAAAAACTGCTGCAGTAATTTTAGAAACCATACAAGGTGGAGCTGGTTTTATTGAACCAAATCAAAACTATCTAGCTAAGGTAAGAACACGATGTGACGAGGTTGGAGCATTATTAATTTTAGATGAAATTCAACCAGGAATAGGCAGAACTGGAAAACTATTTGGGTTTGAACATTACAATTGTGTTCCAGACATATTGGTGACTGGAAAAGGACTTGGAGGCGGAATGCCAATTGGTGCATTTACAGCTTCAAAAGCCATGATGTCAACTTTAAAAGACAATCCTAAATTAGGACATATAACCACCTTTGGTGGTCATCCAGTAATTGCTGCTGCTGCACTTGCAACAGTTAAAGAGATTACTGAAAGCAAATTAATGCCTCAAGCATTAGAAAAAGAACAACTTTTTAGGCAACATTTAGTGCATCCACTAATTGAAGATATTCGTGGAAAAGGATTAATGCTTGCTGCCATTTTACCATCTGAAGACCTTGTAAATGAGGTCATTTTAAAGTGTCAAAATCAAGGATTAATTCTATTTTGGTTGCTTTTTGAACCTAAAGCAATCCGAATTACGCCTCCTCTAACCATTACAAATGAGGAAATTATTAAAGGTTGTGAGTTGATTATCCAAGTTTTAGACACAATTTACCAGAAACAAAAAGCTATAAACAAAACCATATAATACTGTCTATCAGTGTTTAAAGTAAATTACCTCAAGTTTAAATTCAACTGTTAATTACTTTGTTGAAAACATTAGCGCTAAAAACTTCAATTTCATAACGATAACAGTAAATTTATTTCAAGGAACAATAAAATGTGCTTATGGAGTTCAGTCAGCATGACGACAACAACAATTTTTCGCTAACCAAATTTGAATCGATGCTAAAAACAAACAATGTTTTGTTTTTCGATTCTAGTGAATTTGAAAATATTATTCAACACTATTTAGAAATTGGAAAAATTGCTTTAGCTAAAAAAGCAATTAAAATGGGATTAGAACAGCATCCAACTTCTGTAAACCTCAAACTATTTCAAGTTGAAATTTATGTACTAGAAGACAAACTGCAGCAAGCAGATAAACTACTGGATGCATTATATGTTATTGAACCTTCAAATGAAGAAATCTATATTCAAAAAGCTAGTATACTTTCAAAAAGAGATGAACATCAAAAAGCAATTGACACGTTAATGATTGCTTTAAAGCTTACTGAAAATGATGATGACGATGCCGATTTATATGCCTTAATTGGTATGGAGTATTTGTTTATGGATCAATTTGAAAACGCTAAAGATTATTTTATAAAATGTTTAGAGCTGGATATGGAAGATTATTCAGCATTATATAATATTATTTACTGTTTTGATTTCTTAAATCTAAATTCTGAAGCTATAGACTTCTTAAATCGTTATTTGGATAAAAATCCATATTGTGAAGTTGCATGGCACCAATTAGGAAGACAATACTTTTCGCTTAAAGACTTTCAAAAAGCTTTAGCCGCTTTTGAATTTGCTATAATTTCTGATGATAGTTTTGTTGGTGCATATTTAGAAAAAGGTAAAGTTTTAGAGAAGCTTAAAAAGTACGAAGAAGCTATAGAAAACTATAAAATTACACTAACCTTAGACGAGCCAACATCATTTGCTTTATTAAGAATTGGTAATTGTCATGAAAAACTAAATCAGCATGATTTAGCATTACAGTATTATTACAAAACAGTACATGAAGATCCGCTTTTAGATAAAGGTTGGATTGCAATAACTAAGTTTTACAACAAAAAGAGAAACTATCAAAAAGCATTATTTTATATCAATAAAGCTATAAATATTGATTGTGATAATGTCATATATTGGAAATTGTATGCACAAATTAATCATCGATTAAACTTCCTTGAAGAAGCAGAAAGAGGTTACAAAAAAACCTTAGATTTGGGCAATTATGAATTATCTACATGGCTATCTAGAGCTGATATTTTAATTCGATTAGGCGAGCCTGAAGCTAGTGCACTAAACCTCATTCAAGCAGCCGAATTTTACCCTGAAACAGCAGAAATAGAATTCAGACTTGCTGGTATTTATTACACTCTTTTAGAAACAGAAAAAGGATTTTATCATCTTAAAAACGGATTATTACTAAACTCTGAGTTTGACTTTATAATTGAAGAGCTTTTTCCTTTAATAGCTTCACAAAAATCTATTCAAGATATTATTTTAAATTCTAAAAAGCAGTCGAGCTAAAAAATACATATCTTTACTTTCTTATTAAGATAAAAAAATGCAAAGACGCTTATTAGACTACGCAGTCATCTCCCTTAAAGGTATTGCAATGGGAGCAGCAGATGCTGTTCCAGGAGTTTCTGGAGGTACCATTGCCTTTATTTCAGGTATTTATGAAGAGTTAATTAAAACCATAAGTGGTGTTAATTTATCATTGTTTAAAACCTTAAAAAAAGAAGGCTTTTCTGCATTTTGGACACAACTTAATGGTAACTTTATAGTAGCATTATTATCTGGTATTATTATTAGCTACGTATCATTTATGCGTTTAGCTAAATATCTTATAGAAAATCACCCAATTCTTATCTGGTCGTTCTTTTTTGGGCTTATTGTAGCCAGCATATTTTTTGTTGGCAAACAAATAAACAAATGGAATGCAGGTGTTGTAGTATCAATAATTCTTGGTGCATTAGCAGCTTATTATATTACAACATTACCAACAATGGCAGATAATAACAGTTCTCTTTTTTTATTTTTTGCTGGTGCATTGGCAATTTGCGCCATGATACTTCCTGGAATTTCCGGATCGTTTATATTGGTAATTTTAGGAGCATATAAAACTTTAAGTGATGCTCTACATGATTTTGATGTAAAAAAAATTGCCGTTTTCACTTTTGGTGCCATAGTAGGTTTATTAAGTTTTAGTCATATTTTAAAATGGCTATTTAAGCATTATCATAATATAACATTAGCATTACTTACTGGCTTTATTTTTGGATCATTAAATAAAATTTGGCCTTGGAAATTGACTGATGAAGTTATAGAAAAGAGCTCTGGAAAGATTTTGGCTTTTTCTGATATAAGCGAATTAGGAACACTTTCGGTTTATCAGCAACAAATGAATGATTTTGAATCTTACAAAATGGTTTCAGAAAAAAGTATTATGGCTTTTCAATATTCTGAAATCAACGATTACATAGATCCACAAGTTTTACCAGCAATCATCTTGATGGTCGTCGGATTTTTAACTATTTTTATACTTGAAAAAATAGGCTCCAAAAAGCAATAAAATGCAAAGTACCAGAACATTTACAGACAGATTATTCTTGTTTTTTAAAGGACTTGGAATGGGAGCTGCTAATAAAGTGCCTGGTGTTTCTGGTGGTGTTGTAGCGTTTGTTGCAGGCTTTTATGAAGAGTTTATATACTCGCTTCAAAAAGTAAATAAAACGGCTTTTAAACTCTTATTTAACGGTCGCTATAAAAGTTTCTTTAATTATGTAAATGGTCGCTTTTTAGGTATTCTTTTTTTAGGAATGGTAGTGAGCTATTTTAGTGTTTCAAAAGTACTTGATTATTTTTTAACGCATTATGAACTATATGTTTGGAGCACATTTTTTGGAATGATAATAGGCTCTATTTACTATATTAATAAAGATTTTAAAGGGTGGAATTACAAAACAATATCTTCATTAGCAATAGGTATTATTATTGGAGTGAGTATAAGTTTTTTAGATCCAGCCAAGGAAAATGATAATCTTTGGTTTGTGTTTTTTTGTGGTATTATTAGTGTTTCGGGTATGACACTTCCAGGCTTTTCAGGCTCTTTTATACTTATACTACTAGGTAATTACGTTTTACTTTTAGTAGACTCAGTTAATGCGCTTTCTGATACATTTTATGATATAATAAGTGGTAATTTTGATTTTATTCGCAATAGTGAGCGGTTGCAAATGCTTAAAGTTTTAGCTGTATTTACATTAGGCTCTGTAGTAGGATTAGTAACATTTTCACATGTAATTAGCTATATATTAAAACATTATAAAAACATAACAATATCTGCTATAATTGGTTTTATAATTGGATCTTTGGGTGTTGTTTGGCCTTGGAAAGAAACCATCTACAAAATATCTGAGCAAGGTGAATTTTTATACGACTCTACAGGCAAAAAAATAGTTTCAAATTACACTCGATTTATTCCTGAATTAAATAGCGAAACATTTCTGGCAATTGCGTATATTGTATTAGGAATTCTAATCGTTTTAGCTTTAGAATGGTATGGACACAAAACTAGAAAAGTAAATGCCTAAGTTAGGATTGATAGGAAAAGATATTTCGTATTCATTTTCAAAAGCCTATTTCACGACTAAATTTGAAAATGAAGAACTCCCATTTTTTTACGAAAATTTTGATATTAAGGATATTTCTCAATTTAAAAATGTTCTCAAAAACAATCCAGATTTACTAGGCTTAAATGTTACTATCCCTTATAAAGAACAAATAATTCCATATTTAGACAGTTTAAGCAAAAGAGCTGAAAAAATTGGAGCTGTAAATACTATAAAAATTACTTCAGACAAAACCTTAAAAGGCTATAATACTGATTATTACGGATTCAAAAAATCTATAAAACCCTTCTTAAAACCTCATCATAAAAAAGCTTTAATATTAGGAACTGGAGGCGCATCAAAAGCAATTGCATATACTTTAGAGAGATTAAATATTCAATTTGATTACGTTTCTAGAACATCAAACAAAAAAGCTAAATTCACCTATGATGACCTCAACGAAACCATCATTAGTAGTTATCCTATTATAATAAATTGTACACCAATTGGCACACACCCAAAAGTAAACGAGTGCCCAAACATACCATATGATGGTATTACTAAAGATCATCTTCTTTTTGACCTCATTTACAACCCAATACAAACAAAGTTTTTAATTTGCGGAGAAATTAAAGGCGCAACTACCTGTAATGGATATTCTATGCTAGAATTTCAGGCAGAAAAAGCATGGAAAATTTGGGGAAAAGGCTAAAATAGACTCAAAATCGACTTTCTCTTTTGTAATCTAACGTCTTGTTAGTATATTTAACTTTTTAAGTATTATACGAACCTAAACATTGAAACAAATGTCAAAGCAAGATAACCTGCAAGAAGCAGATGGAAATGAAGAAATAAATATTACAGAGCTTAATTCGGAATCTGAAACATCTGAAAACCAAAATGATGCACAAGAAGATGCTGTTGAAGAGGTTAATGAAGTAGAAAACGAAATTGAGGCAAGTGATGATTCTGCAAACGAAGAATCTGTTACAGAAGATGAAGAACCTGTTGCTGAGATAAGTGATGCTAAGCAAACTAAAGCAGATAATCATGTTGATGAAATTGATGAAGCTAATGCAGAAGACGCAGAAGACGAAGACAATACAGACAGACATAATTTAGAAGACAAGGATTATCACGCTATGTCAATGGAAAAATTGACAGAAGAGTTTGAGTGGCTTCTAAAGAACAAAAAAATTCAAACTATAAAATCTCATGTCGATGAGATAAAATCAGAATTCAACTCCAAATTTTCTGAAATTCTTGAAGAGAAAAAGGAAGAATTTTTAGCAGATGGAGGTAATGAAATAGACTTCTACTACTCTAGTCCATTAAAAAAACAATTCAATAGTTTATTTAAAGATTACAGAAACAATCTTAACGCTTATTACAAAACTTTAGAGACTAATCTTAAAGCAAATCTTGAAAAGCGTTTAGAAATTATTGAAGAAATTAAAGGCTTAATAAATGTAGAAGAAAACATTAATACTACTTATAAGCACTTTAAGGATTTACAAGAACAATGGCGTAATGCAGGACCAATTCCAAGAGACAAATACAACAATGCTTGGAATACTTACCATCATCACGTTGAAATTTTTTACGACTTTTTACATCTAAATCGCGATTTACGCGATATGGATTTTAAACATAATTTAGATCAAAAACTAAAAATTATTGAGCGTGCTGAAGAATTAGCACAAGACGATAATACAAATCGTTCTTTTAGAGAATTGCAAGTTCTACACAAAATGTGGAAAGAAGATTTAGGACCAGTTGACAGAGAACATCGTGAGGCAATTTGGGAGCGTTTTAGTAATGCAACAAAAACAATTCATGATAAGCGTCAAGCTTACTATGCTGATGTTGATAAGGCTCAAGAAGCAAATCTAGAAAAGAAAGAACTTATCATTTCTAAAATTGAAGAAATAGCAAAAGATGATGGTAATAACCATCAAGCTTGGCAGAAAAAAATAAAAGCAATTGAAGCGTTGCGAGAAGATTTCTTTAAAGCTGGAAAAGTGCCTTTAAAAGTAAACGAGGCAACTTGGGCAAAATTTAAAGCAGTTGTTAGAACATTCAATAAAAAGAAAAATAACTTTTATAAAAGTTTAAAAAAGGATCAGTATACCAATCTGCAGAAAAAATTAGATCTTATTAAAATTGCAGAGGATAATAAAGATAGTGATGACTATGAAACTGTAACGCCTTTAATGAAGAAAATCCAAAATGATTGGAAGCAAATTGGTCATGTACCAAGAAAAGACAGTGATAAAATATGGAAACAATTTAAAGCTGCCTGCAATCATTATTTTGACAAATTTCATGCCGAAAGAAAAGCTGAAAACAAGGTAGAGTTTGAAGCCTTTGATAAAAAAGCTAAACTTCTAGATAGCTTAAAAGAACTTAAACTAAGCGGAAAGGCAGAGCAAGATGTTGAAACTCTTAAACAAAAAATTGAAGAGTGGAAAAACATTGGCAATGTACCACAGAATAAACGCTTTATTGAAGGTAAATTCAATAAAACTATAGATGGATTGTTCAGCAGTTTAAAAATGGACAAAACTGAGGTTGAAATGATAAAATTTGAGAATAAACTTGATAATTTATCACAACCAGATGATACTCGTCTATTAGACAACGAGCACAATTTTATTCGTAAAAAAATTGACGAAGTAAAAGGTGAAATTAATCAGTTGGAAAACAATCTTCAGTTTTTTACAAACATAGACGAAACTAACCCTTTAGTAAAAGATGTGCTTAACAATATTGAAAATCACAAAAACAATCTTGCTCTTTGGGAAGAAAAGTTTAGAAAACTTAAGGAACTGTATTAAATAATAAAATCCTATCTGCAAAAACAGATAGGATTTTACCCCTAACTAAACTAAATTTTAATCTTAACCTATACCGCTTAAAATACAATTAAGATTACCTACTTATGATAATGAAACTTAAAGTTAAAGTTTCTATATTCTATATACGTACTAAGACCTAATTTTGGATGTCGGCAATGAAAAATTTTTACACTTTTTTTGCTTCCTCCCAAAAAACATCCATTTCAGACAAGGTCATTTCAGATAAAGGTTTATTTAATTCGTTAGATTTTGATTCTAAATACTGAAATCTTTTTATGAATTTTTTATTGGTTCGCTCGAGCGCATTTTCTGGGTTTATTCTCAAAAAACGTGCATAATTAATTAAAGAAAACAGTACATCACCAAACTCACTTTCAATTTTATCTTGGTCTCCTGAGGCTACCTCTGTTTTTAACTCTTGCAACTCCTCCTCTACTTTTTCATATACCTGATGAGGCTCTTCCCAATCAAAACCTACTCCAGCTGCTTTATCTTGTATACGATTAGCTTTAACCATAGCAGGTAAGCTTTTTGGAACTCCTTGTAGCACACTAGTTTTACCTTTCTCTTTGAGTTTTATTTGCTCCCAATTACGCTTAACATCGTCTTCATTTTCAACTTTAACATCTCCATAAATATGTGGATGACGCTCAATAAGTTTGTCACAAATACTATTACAAACATCAGCTATATCAAAGCTATTAGTTTCACTACCTATTCGTGAATAAAATACAATATGTAATAAAACGTCTCCTAACTCCTTTTTAACCTCATCTAAGTCTTTATCAAGAATAGCGTCACCAAGTTCATAAACCTCTTCAATAGTTAAATGACGTAGTGTTTCCATGGTTTGCTTTTTATCCCAAGGACATTGCTCTCGCAACTCGTCCATGATTATTAGCAAACGTTCAAAAGCTTTAAGTTGTTGGGTTTTGTTAGCCATAATTTTGATATCTATACCTCAAAAATACAACTAATAGTAGACCTCAAAAAGAGATAGGACTATCTTTCTGTAAACAATTTATGAACTAAAATAAATGAATTTATTCTTCCTCAGAAGAAGTTTCAGTAGATGCTGCTTTTTTTGTTTCGTCCAGCGCACTTAACAAATCGTGTTGTTGTAATAAATTATACCATTGTACAATTTTTTTAATGTCGCTAGCATAAACTCTATCTTCATCATAGTCTGGCAATACATCAAAGAAATACTCTTCTAATATATCTTTAGAATCTTTATGACTAATTGATGTTGGTTTACCTTCTTCTTTAGTTTTTATCTTTTTAAAAACTTCACGTAAAGGCAATTCTTCAGTTAAGGTGTAAACAGCAATTTCGCTTAAAACACTTACGTTACTATGCGCATTTACTGTAATACGCTTTTTATCTAATAATGATTCTGCAACAAAACCGCTTCTTGTTGGTGTTACAACTTTATATAAACCTGGCTTTCCAGAAATTGATAAAATCTTATCTAAACTCATAAATTATATTTTGAAGTTGGCAAATATAAGTTTTTGCCTCACTTATGTTTGTTTTTTAACGTTTCTTTTTCATTGCAGGAAATCGCATTCTGTAATCTACATCTATATTTCCTTTAGATATATTTGCTAACCTACTTTTTATTAAACGTTTTTTTAATGTAGAAAGTTTGTCTGTAAACAAAATACCTTCAATATGATCGTATTCATGTTGAATTACTCGTGCAATTAAACCATCAAACTCTTCAGTATGCGTATTAAAGTTTTCGTCTTGGTATTCTATTTTTATTTTAGGTTTTCTAAACACATCTTCGCGCACATCTGGAATACTTAAACAACCTTCATTAAAAGCCCACTCATCACCAGTTTCCTCTAAAATTTTAGCATTTATAAAGGTTCTTTTAAAATTTTTAAGTTGCTCTTGCTCTTCTTTAGTAAAATCTTTGTCTTCAGAAAAAGGTTCTGTATCTACTAAAAACACACGAATTGGCAAACCTATTTGTGGTGCTGCTAAACCAACACCATAAGCACCATACATAGTCTCGTACATATTTGCTAAAAGCTCATCTAATTTTGGATAATCTTTAGAAATGTCTTCCGCTTTTTTTCTTAAAACAGCGTCACCATAAGCAACAATAGGTAAAATCATGAATTTATTTATTTTTCAGATGCAAAAATACAATACTTATTAAGAATTTTAAATGATAGTATAAAAATGTTACTCATTTAATGTTTTGATGACATATAACTTTGAAGAATAATAGTTGCGCTAATCTCATCAACTAAAGCCTTATTTTTTCGTTGATTTTTTTTTAGTCCACTATCTATCATTGTTTGAAAAGCCATTTTAGTAGTAAATCGTTCATCAACTCTAGCAATTGGAATATCTGGAATTGCTTTTTTTAGCTTTTCGATAAACGGAAGAATATCTGCTTCGCTTTCAGATACTTCATTATTCATTTGTTTAGGCTCACCTATAACAAACAATTCAACCTTTTCTTTCGTTGTGTAATCTTTTAAGAATGCTAAAAGCTCTTTAGTATCAACAGTAGTTAAACCAGATGCAATTATCTGAAATTCATCAGTTACTGCAATTCCAGTGCGTTTAGTTCCGTAATCTATTGCTAATAATCTTGCCATACAGTTGCAAAGTTAGGGTTATTATAAAAGCTAACATATTTTTTAGTCTTCAATTTAATAAAATGAATTATAGAACTATCTTTGTGAAAATTAGATTTACATATGACACAACTGCAACAAATTATAGAAAATGCTTGGGAAGACAGAGCATTATTAACTGATCAAGAAACAATAAACAGCATTCGCAAAGTAATAGACTTATTAGATGAAGGTACTTTAAGAGTAGCTGAACCTACTGCAGATGGCTGGCAAGTTAATGAATGGGTAAAAAAAGCTGTTGTTTTATATTTTCCTATTCAAAAAATGGAAACTTTGGAAGCTGGTATTTTTGAATATCATGATAAAATTCCTTTAAAGCGAGGTTATGCAGAAAAGGGAATTAGAGTTGTACCTCATGCTGTAGCGCGTCATGGTGCATATATTTCAAAAGGTACAATTTTAATGCCTAGTTACGTGAATATTGGTGCTTACGTTGATGAAGGTACAATGGTAGATACTTGGGCAACTGTAGGTAGTTGTGCCCAAATTGGGAAGCATGTACATTTATCTGGTGGTGTTGGTATTGGAGGCGTTTTAGAGCCTTTACAAGCCTCACCTGTAATTATTGAAGATGGTGCCTTTATAGGTTCGCGTTGTATTGTAGTTGAAGGTGTGCGTGTTAAAAAGGAAGCTGTTTTAGGAGCTAATGTTGTATTAACAATGAGTACAAAAATTATTGATGTTACTGGAGACAAGCCAATTGAAATGAAAGGTGTTGTACCTGAACGATCTGTTGTTATTCCTGGAAGTTATACTAAAAAATTTGCTGCTGGCGAGTACCAAGTACCATGTGCATTAATTATTGGTAAACGTAAAGAAAGTACTAATAAAAAAACATCTTTAAATGATGCGCTTCGTGAATATGACGTAGCAATTTAAATGAAAGTTTTTAATTTCCAACTAAAAATAAAAATATGGTTATTGATGCAGTAATTACTTGGGTAGATGGTAGTGATAAAAAATGGCAAGAAAAACTAAACAAGTATGCTAAAGTAAAGATAGATTTTAATAAGAAGAAAGAGAGCGTACGATATAATTCAATCGGAGAAATAGACATTGCAATTAAATCTATTATAAAGTTTGCTCCTTTTATTAGAACTATTTTCTTGGTAACCGACAGTCAAAAACCAGAATCTTTTAATAGTCTTAAATCTTTAGCTGAAAGCAAAAATATTAATCTAGAGTTAATAGATCATACAGTAATTTTTAAAGATTTTGAAGATTTCTTACCATGTTTTAATTCTTGTTCTATAGGAAGTATGCTGTTTAGAATTCCTAATCTATCTGAACACTTTATTGTTTTTAATGATGATACGTTTTTAATGCGAGAAACAACACCTAATGATTTTTTTATAAATAACTACCCAATAATAAGAGGTGATTGGGAAGACTTTTATGAAAATAAAAAAGTGAGAAAAATATATCATTCAATATTGTCATTTCTTGGAAAGCCGATTAAAAAAAATGCAATCGGTTTTAAAAATTTTCAACAAAGGAGTGCTAAACTAGCTGGAACAAAAAAATATGTAAGGCGATTTCATACTCCTGTTTCAATAAGAAAATCTACATTAATAAATTTCTTTAAAGAGCATGATGTTTTAAAAGAGAATGTTAAGCATCGCTTTAGAAACGAAAATCAATTTATAGTATCATCTTTATCAGAACATTTAGAAATAAAAAATGACACTTATAATTATAGAAAAAACACACAGTTAACTTATTTTAGATCTTATAAAAAACCTACATTGGTTAAACTTAAACTAGATAGATTTTTAAAGAACAAAAGCAAATTGTTTATGACTTTCCAAAGCCTTGAATTAGCAGATCAAAATACTATTGATTATATTCTTAATTGGATTGATAGAAGGCTTAATTAGTAAAACCGAATTAATCAATTATTACAGAATTTAAAATTCATACTATCTTTGGCAAATCTTTTATCAACTAAAATGAGTAAACTTTCTGCACTAATAATTACATATAATGAAGTTATTCATATCGATGACTTAATTGATAATTTAAATTTTGTAGACGAGATAATTTTTGTTGATTCTTTTAGTAACGATGGTACATATGAAAAGCTAAAAAATCATAATAATATTATTGTTTATCAACGTAATTTTAAAAATTTTGCAGATCAAAAAAATTATGCTTTAAGCCTTGCCAGCCATGATTGGGTACTATTTATTGATGCTGATGAAAGGCTAACAAATATTACAAAGAAAGATATTCTAAAAAAAATTAATACGCTTAATTCAAATATAGTAGCTTATTATGGTAGTTTTAAATATTATTTTAATAAAAAACCAATCCATTTTAGTGGATTCCAAACCGCTAAATCCTTTCGATTATTTAGAGTTTCAAAATGCAGATACGATACATTCAAAGAAGTTCATGAAGATTTAATAATAAATGGTCTAAGTGGAAATTTAAAAGGGAAGATAATCCATTATAGCTATAGAGATTATAATCATTATAAAGAAAAAATGAAATTATACGCTCATTTAAAAGCGAAAGCTCTTTATAAAAAAGGCAAAAAGTCATCTTTATTTGATACTAAAATAAAACCTATATATAGGTTTTTTAATCACTATATTATACGGTTAGGAATTTTAGACTGGAAAATTGGTTATTATATTTCTTCTTTAAATGCTTACGAAATAAAAGAGCGCTATAAAGAATTAGACCGGTTAAACAAATAATTATCTCCAAAAAAGAAACTTCTTCTTCAGCTCTTTTTTTCTGTTGAATTTATATTGAAACTCTTGAGTATAACTCCACATTAAGTTATACACTTTTTCAGGATCTTCGTTTAAGCATTTTGCATATTCGTCACTCATAGTTTTCACCATAGACTTATGTTCTGTTAAACGAGCAAAGTTTTTTATTCTATCTTCAAAAGTTAAAGGCGAAAATTTCATTCTGTTTAAATCTACCAAATAAAACTCATAATCATCACCAACTTTTTTTATTAAAGTATTACCAGGCGAATGGTCTAAAAAATTGACATCTAAATTATGAAGCTTAAATGTAAATCTTGTAAAGGCTCTTAAAATTGCGTCATAATCTGGATAATTAAAATCATGTATTAACTCTCTGTATGTTAAATCGTATATAAGATGCTCACTAACATAAAAACTCCTTTTAAACAAAAGTGTTGTTGTAAACTCATAATAGGCAATAGGAAAAGGTGTTTTAATACCTTTATCAATTAAAATATTTGCATATTCAAATGAGCGTTGTGCTTTACTTTTTCTTAAATGTTTATATGCTAATTGATTAAATATATTTGGCACCTTAAAAGATTTTATATTAATCTTTAAATCTCCTAAGTCAAATAGTTTAATAGTATTTCTCTTTCCGTTTACAAATTGCTCTCCTTTATCATCAAAATCAGTTATAATTTTATTCAGAGCTTGTGTATTAGACTTATATTTTTCTTGTACAATACTATTCATTAGGTATTAGCATATTAAAAAACTCATTACAACTTTAAGAGCTTTATATTATTGGCAAAATTACAATTTTTAAGCGTATAAGTCATTTTAATAATTACATCTTAAAATATTTTTAGGTTAATTTGCATATTATTAATTATGAATTAAAATGCTGCATCAAGAGATACAAAATTCACTAAAAGTTTTAAATGAAGGCGGACTCATACTATACCCAACAGATACAGTTTGGGGAATTGGCTGTGATGCTACAAATGAAGAAGCTGTAAAAAAAGTTTTTCAACTAAAACAACGAGAAGATAGCAAAGCGCTAATTTGTCTTGTTTCAGATGACAGAATGTTAAAAAAACACGTAAAAAACATTCCTGAAGCAGCATTTAGTATTCTAGACGTTACTGAAACTCCAATCACAATTATTTACGACAATCCACAGCATTTAGCGTCTAATTTAATCAGTTCAGACAACAGTATAGCCATACGCATCCCTAATGATGATTTTTGCTTTCAATTACTTCGTCGTTTTAACAAACCAATTGTATCAACATCAGCAAATATTAGTGGCTATCCAACACCAAATTCATTTAAAGAAATATCTGAAGAGATTTTAAAAGGTGTAGACTATGTCGTAAATTTGCATCGTGATAAAGTTTGCAATAAACCATCATCAATAATTAAATTGAGTGCTAACGGAGTTGTAAAAATTATCAGGAAATAAGTACAAGTACAAAAAGCTTATGCTTTTTACTGAACTGAAAAGATGAACTACAAACAAGCCTTAAAACATCCTGTTTTTAAAATTATATCTCAATCTGCTAAAGAATTACAATTAGACAGTTATGTAATTGGTGGCTTTGTTCGCGATTTTATTTTAAAAAGAGGCACAGCAAAAGATATTGATGTAGTCGCTATTGGTAGTGGTATTGAACTTGCAAAACAAGTTGCTAAAAATCTACCAACAAAACCTAAAGTTCAGGTTTTTAAAACTTATGGGACAGCAATGCTTCGCTATGATGATATTGAAATTGAGTTTGTTGGTGCTCGTAAAGAATCATATAATGAAGACAGTAGAAATCCTATTGTAGAAAATGGAACTCTTGTAGATGATCAAAACCGTCGTGATTTTACAATTAATGCATTTGCACTTAGTTTAAGCGACACAAATTTTGGCGATTTATTAGACCCTTTTAATGGTTTGCAAGATTTAGAAAACAAAATTATTCGCACACCACTAAATCCAGATATTACTTATAGCGATGACCCTTTGCGAATGATGAGAGCAATACGATTTGCAACACAGCTTAATTTTAAAATTGAGAAAGAATCGTTAAATGCAATCACAAAAAATAATCACAGAATTGAGATTATTACCAATGAGCGTATTGTAGTTGAATTAAACAAAATACTAGAAAGCAAAACACCTTCTGTTGGCTTTTTGTTATTAGAACAAACTGGTTTGCTACACTACATTCTTCCAGAATTGATAGCACTTAAAGGTATTGATGAAGTTGAAGGACAAAAACATAAAGATAACTTTTACCACACATTAGAAGTAGTCGATAATATTGCTAAACATACTGATAATGTATGGTTACGTTGGGCTGCTTTATTACATGATATTGGTAAAGCACCAACTAAAAAATTTAGTAAAAAAGTAGGTTGGACATTTCATGGTCATGAATTTGAAGGCTCAAAAATGGTATATCAATTATTCAAACGATTAAAAATGCCATTAAATGACAAAATGAAGTTTGTACAAAAAATGGTGTACATGAGTTCTCGTCCTATTGTTTTAGCAAATGAAGAAGTAACAGATTCGGCTGTGCGAAGATTAGTGTTTGATGCAGGCGATTATGTTGATGATTTAATGACACTTTGTGAAGCTGATATTACCACAAAAAATCCGAAGAAATTTAAGAAGTATCATAGTAATTTTCAGTTGGTTCGTCAAAAAATTGTTGAAGTTGAAGAGCGCGACCATGTACGTAATTTTCAACCACCTGTTTCTGGTGAAGAAATCATGGAAACTTTCAATTTAAATCCATCTAAAGAAATTGGTATTATTAAAGAGAAAATAAAAGAAGCAATTCTTGAAGGTGATATTCCTAATGAACATGATGCTGCATTTCAATTAATGTTAAAAGAAGGTAAACGTTTAGGTTTAAAAGTTTATGAAAAAAGATAACAAAAAGGTCATTTACTGGCTACTCACTGGTTGCGTACTCATTTTTACAATGGTTGTTATTGGTGGCATTACAAGATTAACTCATTCAGGTTTATCAATTTCTAACTATAAATTAATTTCTGGCACCTTACCTCCTATGAATGAGGCAGAATGGCATGAAGCTTTTGATTTGTATAAACAATATCCAGAATATCAAAAACTAAATAACCACTTCGGATTAGAAGATTTTAAAGATATTTATTTCTGGGAATGGCTACATCGTTTTATTGGTCGTATGATTGGTTTGGTGTTCTTCATTCCGTTTTTATATTTCATAATCACAAAACAACTTACCTCTTCAACAATCAAGAAATCTCTTATTTTAATGGCTCTTGGAGCATTTCAAGGGTTTTTAGGTTGGTATATGGTAAAAAGTGGTTTGGTTGATAGACCAGATGTAAGTCATTACAGATTAGCAGCACATTTAACAACTGCGTTTTTAACCTTTGCGTACACATTTTGGGTAGCATTAGATTTAATGTTTCCAAACAAGAAAGACATTGATAAACGCTTCCGAAATTTAGTAAGAATTGGGCTTGCTGTTTTACTTCTTCAAATTATATATGGCGCTTTTGTTGCTGGATTAGATGCTGGTTTTATTCATAATCATTGGCCATTAATGAGTGAAGGTAAATTAATTCATGAAACCGTTTACACAGAACAACAACCACTATATAAAAATTTTATTGAAGGTAAAAGTGGTGTGCAATTTGTTCACAGAACACTTGCTTATATTGTAGTAATTTTCATCATCATTATTTGGTATAGAGCAAAACAAATGGTACTTACAAGTATGCAGCATAAAGTAGTAAATTCATTATTCATTTTGGTTGGTATTCAGTTTTTATTGGGTGTTTTAACCCTTATTTTACAAGTACCTGTTTGGTTGGGTGTTTTACATCAAGTAGGTGCATTTTTCCTATTAGCGGCAATGACATTTACATTACATAGATTCAGTAAATAAATAAAGAAAATAGTACCTTTGCAAAATAATATATTACAATGATTTACCGATTTAGAATTATTCTCGACCACGATTCAGAAGGCGATATATTTCGCGATATAGAAATTCGTGAAACTGATTCAATGGAAGATTTGCACAACACTATTAATCAGGCTTTTGGTTTTGATGGAACAGAAATGGCATCGTTTTATGTAAGTGATGACGACTGGAATCAAGGTGAAGAAATTTCTTTATTTAATTTAAGTGATGGTAACGAGACTGTTAAATTAATGAGCGATACAGCTATTAATGAAGTGGTTTTTGAGATGCAGCCTAAACTTATTTATGTTTACGATTTTTTAAGCATGTGGACATTTTTTGTTGAACTTGCAGAAATTGTTGATGAAGCAGAAAGTGTTGATTACCCAAACCTTATTTTTGCTCATGGTCAAATACCTGACGAGGCTCCAGAAAAATTATTTGAAGCTGAAGATTTTGATGAATACAATGAGTTTGAAGACGATTTAGACATAGATGATTACGACCAATTAGACTTTGATGAAAATTGGAATTAATTAACAAACAATAAAACTAAAAGCATTCTAAAATATTAGGATGCTTTTTTTTTATCTTGTAACAAAATATAATATAGTTCGTCATACTACTAACTAATCAATCATCACATATTTTGGATACAATTCTTACAATCAATAATCTTACAAAAAAATTTGGTTATCTCACAGCTGTAAAAGATTTATCGTTTACTATCAATAAAGGTAATGTTTATGGCATTTTAGGACCCAACGGAAGTGGTAAATCAACTACTCTTGGTATAGTGCTTAATGTAGTTAATAAAACAAGTGGCGATTTTAGTTGGTTTGATGGTAACACAACCACACACGATGCCTTAAAAAAAGTTGGAGCTATTATTGAGCGCCCAAATTTTTACCCTTACATGTCTGCTTACCAAAATTTAAAATTGGTATGCAAAATAAAAGGTGTTGATTTTAGTAAAGTTGACGAAAAGCTAGAACTAGTTGGGCTTTTAGATCGAAAAGATAGTAAATTTCAAACCTACTCGTTAGGGATGAAACAACGATTAGCCATTGCATCTGCCCTATTAAACGATCCAGAAATATTAATATTAGATGAACCAACAAATGGTCTCGATCCTCAAGGGATTCATCAAATAAGAACTCTTATAAAACAAATTGCAAGTAATGGTACTACCATACTTTTAGCTTCTCACTTACTCGATGAAGTTGAAAAAGTGTGTAGCCATGTTGTTGTACTTCGTAAAGGTGAAAAATTGTATTCTGGTAGAGTAGATGAAATGATTAGTAGCCATGGTTTTTTTGAATTAAAAGCAGAAAAACAATCAGAATTAATACAAGTATTAGAAGCTGATGCTAATTTTAGTTCTGTAAAAACTGAAGGCGAGTTAATTACCGCTTTTTTAAATGAACCAATGGATGCTTCTGCATTTAACAAATTAATGTTCGACAAGGGTATTACATTATCACATCTTGTAAAACGTAAAGAAAGTCTTGAAGAGCAATTCTTAAAATTAACCAACAACCAATAGTATGCTACGATTATTAGAAATAGAATTTCACAAATTAAGATATAGTAAAGCAAGTAAAATACTAATAATAACATACTTTGTTTTATTAACATGTATTGCCCTTTTTGCTTCAATTAAGTTTGATATTGGACCCATTAAATTCCACCTTGCCGAATTAGGTATTTTTAATTTCCCTTATGTTTGGCATTTTAATACGTTTGTTGCTGGTTTACTTAAATTTTTCTTACTATTAGTCATTGTTTCAATGGTTTCTAATGAGTATAGTAACAAAACTATAAAACAAAACCTTATTGATGGTTTAAGTAAAAAAGAATTTATACTATCAAAATTTTATACAGTCATTGCTTTTTCTTTAATCTCAACGGTTTTTGTTTTTATTGTGTCTTTAATTCTTGGATTAATTTATTCAAGCTATAAAGAACCTTCAATAATATTTTCAGATTTAGAATACTTAATTGCATTTTTTATAAAACTAGTTGGTTTTTTCTCTTTTGGCCTCTTTTTAGGAGTGCTTATTAAACGATCAGCTTTTGCAGTTGCAACAATGATAGTACTGTTCTTTGTAGAGTTTATAAGCTACGCAATTGTTTCAGGCTATAATAGAGGTACAGATGTAGCAGATAATATTTATCAGTTTTTACCATTTAAGTCATTATGGAACTTAATTGACGAACCTGGTTCAAGGCTCTCAGCAGTACAAGCAGTTGCTCAACAAGTAGGTGAAGATTTAGCTTATGATTATGCAGTACATTGGTACGAAATAGCTATTGTGTTAGGTTGGACTGCTCTATTTATCTTTTTATCGTATAGATTATTAAAAAAGAGGGATTTGTAATATATTTGGTAGCTTTAGCTATCCTATGAAAAAGATTCTCTTATTTTTTATACTATGTATTAGTATTCAAACCTTTGCACAAAATGAAGCTTCTAATTGGTATTTTGGTAAAAATGCAGGCTTACGCTTTAATGCTGGTTCTGGTACTGTTACAGCTGTAACAGATGGCCAACTCAACACTTTAGAAGGTTGCACATCTATTTCAGATACAAATGGTAACTTACTATTTTATTCAGATGGAAGAACCGTTTGGAATAGTTTACACCAACCTATGGCTAATGCAAGTGAAGCATTTGGTACAGGTTTAAAAGGTGATGATTCTAGTACATCCTCTGGATTAATAGTACCAAAACCACAAGACCCAAATTTTTATTACATTTTTACTGTAGATGAACCTCATCATTTTAACTCTTCAGCTTTTCCAAATCAAACCGATGGTGATGGAATTAATGATGGATTAACGTATTCATTAGTTGATATTAATTTAAATGGAGGATTAGGAGATGTAGACCCAGTTGAAAAAAACATACAATTAGTTACATACGATACTAATAATCCTGATCAAGTAGATTTTAAGTGCTCTGAAAAAATTACAGCTGTAAAAGCAGATGATTGTTCTTCTTTTTGGGTGATAACTCATTTTGTGGATCGTTTTTATGCCTTTAAAGTTGATATAAATGGTGTTAATACAACACCTGTTGAATCTATTGTTGGTCCAGTTGTTCCTGTTTCAGGATACAGACGAAATGCTTTAGGATATATAAAAGCTTCGCCTGATGGAGAAAAACTAGTAGTCGCTCATTTTGGCTTTGCTACAACTTTAGGTGGCGATGCTGCTGGTGGAGTATATTTATTTGATTTTGATAATAACACAGGTGTTGTTTCTAATTCAATTGAACTTTATGGTCCTCAAAATGGGGATAGTCCATATGGTGTTGAATTTTCTTCAGAGAACAGAAAAGTATATGCAACTATAAATGCTGGTGTTTCAGGAAATGGAGCAAGTTCTGTTTTGCAATGGGATTTATTAAGTGCAGATATTCCTGCTTCGCAAGCTGTTGTGCATACTTCAAACTCGTTAAGTGCTGGAGCTTTACAATTAGGAATCAACAAAAAAATATATAGAGCCCAGGTAAATTTTAGTAACATAAATACTAGTGGCAGATTTTTAGGAGTAATTAATAATCCTGAAGCCGATGGTGCTGCTGCAAATTACAATGAAAATGGGATTCTAGTTGACGTATCTGGTACATTTCAAAACTTAAGCCGTATTGGGTTACCTCCTTTTATTCAGTCATTATTTAATACACAAATAGATATTATTCAAAACGGAATAAGCACAACAGAGCTAAAACTCTGTACTGGCGACAGCTATACTTTATCTGCTTTAGAAATCCCTGGAGCCACTTATACATGGTCTCAAGATGGAATTATTTTACCAGCAGAAACCAATTTTCAGTTATTTGTAGATACTCCTGGTTTTTATGAGGTTTTTATTGAACCTAATAATGGAGAATGTCCAATTGAAGGTGAAGCCGTTGTTGGTGTTTTTGAAATCCCTGTAGCAAACCAACCTAATGATATGGTTAATTGTGATGCTACAACTACATCTACCTTCGATTTAACAACTCAAGATGCTCAAGTTTTAGATACTCAAGATCCTGCTATTTATAGCGTACATTATTTTACCACGCAACAAGATGCAGATGACAACACTAATGAAATTGTTGGTCCTTTTACAAACACATCAAATCCGCAAGAAATATTTGTAAGAATACATAATATTGAAAACCCTAACTGCTATGATACTACTTCATTTTTTGTTGAAGTATTTGTTACTCCTGTTGTCACAACTTTAAATGATATTGTGGTTTGTGATGAAGATTTTAATGGTAATGCAATGGATGGCACAACTACAACAGATTTAACTGCGTTAAATGCTGAAATTTTAGGTAGTCAAGATGCTTCTCTTTATACAATTACCTATCACAATTCGCAAACAGATGCAGATAGCAACAGTAACCCATTACCAAACTCTTATACTAACACAACTCCTTATACAGAAGAGATTTTTGTTCGTATAGAAAACAATGCAAATACAGATTGTTTTAGTACAGATTCGTTTATTTTAACTGTAAATGATGCTCCTATTGCTAACGACACAACAATTATTCAGTGTGATGAGGATGGTATTCCTGAAGGATACACCATTTTTAATTTAAATCAGGTTTTTGATGATATTACAGGTGGTGCAACAGACAGAAGTATTACTTATTATTTAACACAAAATAACGCTGTTAATGGTACAAACCAAATTAATGGTGATGCATTCCATAACTTTTTTAATCCGCAAACTGTTTACGCTAAAGTTGTAAATGATATTACAGGGTGTTATAATATTGCTGTTTTAACGCTTCAAGTTAGTACCACATCTGCAAACAATGCTACACTAGAGGTTTGTGATGATGATGGTACAGAAGATGGCTTTTTCAGTTTCACTCTCTCTGATGCTGATGCTACAGTTTTATTTAATTTGCCTCCTGGATTAGATTTAAGTTATTATGAGACTTATGAAAATGCATTAACTGAGCAAAATCCATTGCCAAATAATTTTACAAACACAGTAGCTTACAACCAAATTATTTATGCAAGAGTTGAAAACTCTAATGCGTGCTATGGTATTAGTGAAGTTAGATTAAGAGTGTTTAGATTACCAAACATTGAAACATCGTTTGAAACTCTGTATTGTCTTAATTCGTTTCCAGAAACAATTACTATAAATGGTGGTGTTATTGGAGATTCGCCAAGTAACTATTATTACTTATGGTCTACAGGTGAAGACACTTCAGAAATTATGGTTGATGCTCCAGGTACTTATACTGTAAGAGTTACAAATACAAATGGCTGTTTTAAGGACAGAACTGTGACTGTATTACCATCTAACATTGCTACAATTACAAATATTAACATAGTAGATGCTTCAAATAATAATACACTTACTGTTTTAGTAACAGGTGAAGGTGATTATGAATATGCAATCGATAATGAATTTGGTCCATACCAAGACAGCAATGTTTTTGAAAACGTTGCTCCTGGTTTACATACTGTTTATGTAAGAGATAAAAACGATTGTGGTATTGTAGATGAAATTGTTTCTGTTATCGGTTTTCCTAAATATTTTACACCAAATAACGATGGATTTCATGACTATTGGCAAGTGTATGGTATTACGCCTCAATTTCAAGCTGAAAGTGTAATTTACATTTTTGACAGACAAGGTAAATTATTAAAAGAATTAGACCCTTTAAGTAGAGGTTGGGACGGAACATTAAATGGATATAAGCTACCTTCTAGTGATTACTGGTTTGCAGTAACTTTAGAAGATGGTAGAGTATTTAAAAGTCATTTTACCTTAAAACGATAACCAATAATTTATGTAAATTGGTGGTTAAATTGATTGAATATGAAGTTTAACCAATTTTTTATTTGTTTATTATTATATCTACCATTTAATCTTTTTGGTCAGGATATTGAACTATATCAGCAATTTAATGGTCGATATGACTATACTGCAATTGGCAATACCTTAAATCAATTTGAAAATAATTTAGACCAAAGTTTTTGCGGCACTTTGCCATCTTCACAAGCCAATTTAAACCTGTCACCTAGTTCAACAATTGTTGCTGCTTATTTATATTGGGCTGGCTCAGGATTTGGAGACACAAATGTAAGTTTAAATGGATCTTCAATAGATGCTCAACAAACTTATACAGTTCAGTACAGTGATGCTCTTAATGGTGTTCTAACCTATTTTTCTTGTTTTGCAGACGTAACAGAACACATAATTTCTCAAGGCAATACTACTTATGAATTATCAAATTTAGATATTTCTGAAACTCTAATTAACAATCCAGGTTACTGTAATAACAGAACAAATTTTGCTGGCTGGAGTATTTATGTGGTGTTTGAAGATAGTACTTTGCCACTTAATCAATTAAGCATTTTTCAAGGTTTAGAAATTATTGATAGAAACGTTCAGGAAAAAATAATTGTTCTCGATAATTTAAATGTCATTGATAATCAAAATGCCAAGATTGGCTTTTTGGCTTGGGAAGGTGATAACAGTCTAAATTTTGGAGAATCATTATCAATTAATGACAATATTTTATCAAATCCACCACTAAATTTGGCTGATAATGCTTTTAATGGGACGAATACATTTACCAACTCTAACACCTTTTATAATTGCGATTTAGATGTATACAACATACAAAACAATATTCAAATTGGTGATACCTCAGCAACCATAAAAATGACTACAGGTGCTTTTGATAGCAATGGTGTTTTTAGAGCAGATTTAATTATCATAAATAACATAATAACAGTTTTAAATAGCCAGTTACCAGATGCCACAATAACCATAGATGATTATATAGTGAATTGTGGCTCATTAGAAATTGAATTAGATTATACAGTTTATAATGTTAATGCAACAGATGTTTTACCTGCAAACACACCTATTGCCTTTTATGCAGATAATCTTTTAATTGGTCAAACTGTAACCCAAAATAACATTGCAATTGGTGAATCAGAAAGTGGAACAATTACACTTAGCATTCCTAATTTTTTAGAAGATGACTTTCTCTTAACAGTTATTGTAGATGATGATGGATTCAATAATGGAATTGTAACAGAAATTAATGAAGATAATAATTTAGCAGAAAATCAAATTGAGCTACTAACCATTCCTCCAATTCAAATACTACCATCTGTTGTAAGTTGTGATGAAGGTTTTAACTCAGCAGTTTTTAATCTCACAGCTATTTTTTCTGAAGCTGTAGACACTTCAGTACCTATAGCATTTTATACCAGTATTGAAGATTTAGAGCAAAACGAAAATGAAATTCTAAATCCTGATAGCTATTCAAACACAACAAACCCTCAAACTATTTACGTAAAAGTAGCTACACCTCCATGCTATGAAATTTATCAGTTTGATATTCTGGTTGAAAACTGTCCGCCTTATATACCTGAAGGATTTTCACCAAATGACGATGGTTATAATGATTGGTTTAATATTCAAGGTTTATATGATATTTTCGAACAGCATGAGCTATTAATTTATAATCGTTTAGGCACTTTAATTTTTGAAGGTAATAATAGTAAACCATGGGATGGAAAAGCTAATAAAGGCTTAAACAACTTAGGCAAATTATTACCTGTTGGCACGTATTACTATATCCTTAATTTAAACGACCCAAACTATAAATCTCTGCAAGGTTGGGTGTATATGAATTACTAAATGTTAATATTTAGTGTATTTCGTCGTATTATTTTGCATTTCATCTAATTTTAACATATTTTTCGACCTTAACTAAATGATTCATGACCATTGCGCTCCAAATCGTGTGTGTTTGTGACTAAAAACTTAACCTATTTAGTATGAAAAAGTTCCAAGTTTCCCTCCTTGTATTTGCATGCTTTTTGTGCAACCTTACATTTTCGCAACAAATTACTATAGACAATAGTTTTACTGCACAACAACTTATAGAAAATAATTTAGTTCAAGGTTGTGTTGAAACATCAAACATAACTTCGCAAGTCAATGGCTCGGTTAATGGATTTTCAAGTTTTGGTTATTTTGAAAGAGGAGCTTCAAACTTTCCATTTGCAAACGGAATTATGTTATCTACAGGAAATGCAATTTCTGGTGGAAATGGTCAAAACAATGCGGTTTTAAATGAAGGTCAACCCGATTGGCTTACAGATCCTGATTTAGAAACTGCACTAGGTATATCAAATACTTTAAATGCCACATCAATAGAGTTCGATTTTATTTCTATTTCTAATCAGTTACAATTTAATTACATTCTTGCATCAGAAGAATACTTTGGAGATTTCCCTTGTGAGTATTCCGACGGATTTGCATTTTTAATAAAAGAAGCTGGCACTAGTGATCCTTATGTTAATATTGCTGTAATACCAGGAACCTCAACACCTGTTAATACTAATACAATTCACGATGAAATTGTAGGTTTTTGTAGTGCTTCAAACGCACAATATTTTGAAGGTTACAATTTAGGAGCTACCAATTATAATGGTCGTACAACTGTTATGACTGCTACTGCAACTATTACACCTAATGTACAATACCATATAAAACTTATTATTGCCGACCAAACAGATAAAAATTACGATTCTGCTGTATTTATTGAAGGAAACAGTTTTAATGCAACTGTAGATTTAGGTGATGATATTACAACATGTGCAGACACTATTTTGCTTGATGGTGATATTCAAAACCCACAAGCAACCTACTCTTGGTATTTAAACTCTATTTTAATTCCTGGAGAAACACAATCTACATTATCTGTAACACAATCTGGTGATTATACAGTAATGATAGATATTCCTTTTTCAAATACTAGTTGTATAATTGAAGATACTGTAACAATTGCGCTTAGTTCAACCCAAACTGCTGCTCCTATAAGTGATTATGAAATTTGTGATGATACAAGTGCAGATGAAATTGAAACTTTCGATTTAAGTACAAAAGATAGCGAAGTACTAGCTTCAGTACCTCCTTCAACATATACCATATCATATCACTTAACTAATGCAGATGCTCAAAGCAATAGTAACGCAATAGCATCTCCAATTCAAAACACTTCAAATCCGCAAACCATTTATGTAAGAATTGAAGATACAACAAGTGGATGTTTAGCATATTCTACTTTTAATTTGATAGTTAACCCAATGCCAAATATTACAGACCCAACAGAACTTTTGGTTTGTGATGATATGACTTCAGATGGTGTTACTCAAATAGATTTAACCGAGAAAGATGATGAAATTACAGGAGGACAAGCTAACCTTGTAGTGTCTTATCATTATACACAAGCAGATGCAGATTCTGGTGCTAATGCTATACCAATGCCTTATGTAAACACAAATCCGTCTGAACAAGTATTTGTTAGAGTTATCAACTCTCAAACAGGATGCGTCAGCACAACAACTTTAGATATCACTGTTTTAAATAACCCAGTTATAAATACTGGACCACATTATATTGATGCTTGTGACTCCGATCATGATGGGTTTGCTACCTTCGATTTAACAACAATTATAGATGATGTTTTACAAGGATTAACAGGAGTTTCAGTAACTTTTCATGAAACCTATAACGATGCTGTTTCAGGAGATAATCCAATTGCAGATGAAACTAACTATGATAATATTGTTGCTAGCGAACAGACCATTTATATTCGTGTTGTAGATGATTCAACAGGTTGTGCTTCGGTTACTGCTATAGAAATACATTCAAATTTACTTTTAACAGGAACAGTAATACAGGATTTTTCATTATGTGACAATGCAAATGATGGTACTGAAGAGTTTGACTTAAACAATATTGCACAAGTTATTATTAATGGTTTACCTGATGTAACTGTAACATTTTATGAAACACTAAACGACCAAACTAATCAAACTAATGCATTAGACCCTTTTGTGCCTTATACACCTTCATCATACCCACAAACACTATACATTACATTAAATAGTCCTACTTGTGAAGAGGTATCAGAAATTCAACTCATCTTATATCCAATTACTGAATTCCCAACTATTGGCACAGTAGATTATTGCGATACAGATCAAGATGGTTTTACATCTATAGATTTACATAGTTTTGATAGTCAAATAACAAGCGGTCAAACAGACTATTCAGTAACCTATTTTGAAACACAAGCTGATGCAGATGCTGATACAAATCAGTTACCAGCATTTTATACAAACACTTCTAATCCTCAAACATTTTATATTAGAGTTAGATCTAATGTTACAGGCTGTGCTGATGTTAGTTCTTTTGAAATACAAATACTACCTGCTCCTCTTACCTCACAACCTACAGATATTGTAATCTGTGATGATGACCAAGATGGGTTTTTTGCAGTAGATTTAACTCAAAAAATAAGTGAATTAGTAACAGATACTACAGATAGAGATATTACTTTTTATAATTCACAAGCTGATGCAGATACTGCAACAAATGCAATTACGAATTCAACAACATATAACGCAAACACTCAAACTGTTTATGTAAGAGTTGTTAATACCGTTTCTGGTTGTTACTCAACTGAAAGTTTTCAAATTATAGTAAATACACTTCCTGTTTTTACCAATATTAGCAATTACAAGATTTGTGAAAATGCTAGCGATGGCATTGGAGATTTTATCTTTTCTAATAAAGATACTGAAATATTAAACGGACAGCCAGGAAAACAAACTTTATATTTTATTAGTCAAGCTGATGCTGATAACAGAACAAATATTATTGATAAAAACGTAGCATATCAAAACATATCTAATCCACAAACCATCTATGTAAGAGTTGAAAACCTTACTGATGTAGACTGTTATGGAACTTCAAGTTTTATAATTGAAGTTGGATCTAATCCAGAATTTAATGAACCAAGCGATTGGTCTGTTTGTGACGATATTGCTAATGACGGAAGCGAAGTTTTTGATTTAAATGAAAAAATAACCGAAATCTCACAAGGCATAAATGACACATTAGATATTACATTCCATATAACACAAGCTGATGCAGACAATGGTACAAATGCACTTCCGTTACAATATGCAAATACTGTAAATCCACAGGAAATATATGTTAGAATAGATAACGGAACTATTTGTATATCTACTACAAGTTTTATACTAAGTGTTATACAATCGCCAACAGTTAACACACCTGAACCTTTAGTAATGTGTGATACTGATAGCGATGGCAGTGTAACATTTGATTTAACCGTTTCAGAATTTGAAATTTTTGATGTTCGACAAAACAACATCACTGTATCTTATTTTGAAACTTTAGCAGATTTAGATGCCAATACCAACCCAATTCAAACACCTACTGCATATAATAATATTACAAATCCTCAAACAGTATATGTAAAAGTTACAAATACTATTTCTAATTGCTATGTAGCTGTCCCACTTGAATTAATTGTTAACCTTCCTCCTGCAATAAATAACTTTGGAAGTGTTGATATTTGTGATAATGAAACAGATTTTTATGATTTAACTGAAGTAAATTCACTAATAGTAAATTCTACTGCAAATACAAACATTACCTATTACAGTAATGCATCAGATGCTTTTGATGGTACAAATGCCATTAGTACAAACTATACATACCAAACCAATAGCGATACAATTCATATAAGAATTGAAAACGCAACAACATTTTGTTTTACAACTTATGCTTTTCAATTAATTGTAAACCCTTTACCAATTGCAAATACACCTTCTGATTTAGAAGATTGTGATGATGATTTTGATGGGCTTTTAGATTTCAATTTAACACAACAAAACACGACAATACTTGGTGGTCAAAGTGCATCTAGCTATTCAGTAACTTATCATAGCTCTCAAACTGATGCAAATTCAGGATTAAATGCTCTACCAGATGTATATGCTGCTTCTAATAACGAAACAATTTATGCAAGAGTTGAAAATAATACTACAGGATGCTATAATACATCTCAATTTACAACAATAGTAAATCCAAGACCTGTTGTTGATATACCTGACCAAGTAATCTGTTTAGACAATTTACCATTACATGTTAGTGCAAATACAAACAATGCTGGAGACACTTATTTGTGGTCAACCAACGAAACAACACCAGAAATTGAAATAACTGTTGTTGGTACATATTGGGCAACTGTAACGACGCCTTTTGGTTGTCAGACTACACAAGTATTTAATGTTACTGTATCTGAACAAGCAACAATAGAATTTACTGAAACTATTGATTTCTCAGACCCAAATAATATAACAGTTACAATAAGTGGTATTGGAAACTACTTATATCAATTAGATGATAATGAGCCTCAAGAGTCTAATGTATTTGAAAATGTTGGTATTGGATATCACACAATTACAATTATTGATTTAAATGGATGTTCTGAAGTAACTAAAGAAGTTGTTGTGATTGATTTTCCTAAATTCATGACACCAAATCAAGATGGATATTTTGATACTTGGCATATCACAGGTGTTGAAAATTTACCAGGAACTGTTATTTATATATTTGATAGATATGGCAAGCAATTACACTATTTAACATCAACATCAAGTGGTTGGGACGGAACTTATAATGGCGAACTAATGCCATCAAGCGATTATTGGTTTGTAGCCGATGTAAAAGGTGGTGGATATGAGTTTCAGGCTAAAGGGCATTTTGCGTTGAAGAGATAAGTTTTTCAATTTCAATCTTAACATTTTATTGAAGTAGAACATTAAGAAGTATGTGTATCTTTACAGTCGCAAAAATTGTAAATGAAACGCATACTTTTTACTATAGGCCTCTTACTTCCATTAACCATGTTTACTCAAAACATTGTTGTAGACAGTCAGACATATACACCACAACAGTTAGTAGAAAACATTCTTATAAACAGTAACTGTATAAATAATGTGGTTGTAACAAATGTTGTTGGTGGAAACTTTGGTGGAGCAACTCAAAGCTATGGTTATTTTGATGCAAACGGAAGTAACTTCCCTTTTCAAAGTGGAATTGTACTAAGTACAGGTCGTTTAACAAATGTTCCAGGGCCTAACACATCATTAAGCGACGACAATGCAGGAGGCTGGATAGGAGACAATGACCTCGAAGCTGCTCTAAACGAAAATAATACCATCAATGCAACAATTTTAGAATTCGACTTTACATCAGTAGCATCACAAATTAGTTTTCGATATATTTTTGCCTCTGAAGAATATCAAGAAGGCAATCCTAATACGTGTCAGTATTCTGACTTGTTTGGGTTTTTAATTCGTCCTGTTGGTGACCAACAATATACAAATATTGCATTGGTGCCCAATACGCAAACACCTGTAAAAGTAACAACTGTTCATCCAGATATTCCTGGTGGTTGTCCTGCAATTAACGAAGCTTATTTTGGTAGTTGGAATGGCTCTGTGTCGCCTATTAATTTTAATGGCCAAACAAAAATATTAACAGCCACAGCAGATGTGATACCAAATCAAACTTACCATGTAAAATTAGTTATTGCTGATGAGCAAAATTATCGCTATGATTCTGCTGTGTTTTTAGAAGCTGGTAGCTTTCAATTATCAACCGATTTAGGTCCAGACTTATTAGTTTCAACAAATAATGCACTTTGTAAGAATGATTCATATCAGATAGATGCTACTCAAGCAAATGCAACTAGTTATAAATGGTTTAAAGATGGTGTTGAGTTACTTACAGAAGTTAATTCTACTCTATCTCTTACAGATGCAGGAGTATACAATGTAGAAGTTACACTTAACAATAGCTGTGTGTCTTATGGTGAAATTACTATAGAATATTATCCAGCTATAAATGCCATAAATACATCCATAACAGAATGCGACCTCAACCAAGATGGTATAACGTATTTTAACTTGTATGATGCTGAACAAACCATTACTAATGGTAGTAATGTGTTATTTATTCCTAATTTTTTTGAAGATATAAATGACGCAAATCAAAATACTAATCCAATAGCAACACCAAATAGTTTTCAAAACACCTATGTGTCACAAATTGTTTATGCACGAGTTGAAAATCAAGATGGTTGTTTCAGCATTGCTGAAGTACAATTAAATACCTCAATGAATACTGTAACAATAGCGCCTCAATTTGCATGTGATGATAATCCAATTGACGGATTTACATTATTCAACTTAAATGATATTACTGCAACGTTTCAAAATCAAATTCCAGCAGGAGCAGTTGCAACCTATTTTGAAACAGAGCAAGAAGCATTAGATAATGTAAATAGTTTGAGTTCTCCATACCAGAACACTACTCAAAATTCTCAAACCTTATATGTACTCATATCTAGCAATAATGAATGTTATGCTATATCTACTGTACAACTAAATGTGCTTTACACTCCTGTTTTGTTAGATGATGAAACTGTATTTTATTGCTTAAACTCTTATCCAGAAACCATTAGAATTTATGGTGGCGTTCAAAACGATTCACCAAGTAATTATTACTACGAGTGGTTATACAATGGCACTACTACATCTGTAAATACATCTTTTAACGATGTAAATGAAGCTGGTGTATATACAGTAATAGTAACAGACCCAAACGGTTGTAATGCATCAAGAACAATAACTGTAACAGCATCAAATATTGCAACAATAGATAATGTTATTGTTGAAGAAGGCACCTTTAATAATACAGTAACAATACAAGTTTCTGGAGAAGGGTTTTATGATTATGCTTTAGATAATGCCAACGGATTTTATCAAGAAAGCAATACATTTACTAATGTGTTACCTGGTTTTCATACAGTTTATGTAAGAGACAGAAATGGTTGTGGTATTGTTGAGAAATTAATATCTGTATTAGGCTTTCCAAAATATTTCACACCAAATGGAGACTCAATTCATGATACTTGGAAAGTTTATGGTGTAAATGCACAATTTAATCAAGGTATTGATATAAAAATTTTCGACCGTTATGGAAAGTTTATAACACAACAAAACAACTTGACTGCAGGATGGGATGGCACGCTAAATGGCTATAATTTACCAAGTGATGATTATTGGTTTTTGGTTACACTTGCAGATGGCAGAACGTACAAAGGTCATTTTGCATTGGTAAGGTAATTATGTAATTTTAGACAATGAAGTTTAAAGTCAAATCAGAATTTAGTCCAACAGGAGATCAACCTCAAGCCATTAAGCAATTAGCAACTGGTATTGAGGCTGGAGAAAAGTATCAAACCTTACTTGGTGTTACTGGTTCTGGTAAAACTTTTACAGTTGCAAATGTTATTGAAGAAGTGCAACGACCAACTTTGGTTTTAGCACATAACAAAACCCTTGCTGCACAATTATACTCTGAGTTTAAACAATTCTTCCCTGAAAATGCAGTAGAGTACTTTGTGTCTTATTATGATTATTATCAACCTGAAGCATACATTCCTGTTTCTGGCGTTTATATAGAAAAAGATTTATCTATTAATGAAGAGATTGAAAAAATGCGATTAAGCACTACCTCTTCTCTACTCTCTGGTCGTCGTGATGTTATTGTGGTAGCATCTGTATCTTGTTTATATGGTATAGGTAATCCTGTGGAGTTTCAAAAAAACGTCATCTCTTTAGAGAAAGATCAAATCATTTCTCGTACGCAGTTATTACATCAACTTGTTCAAAGTTTATATTCTCGTACTGAAGCCGATTTTAATAACGGAAATTTCAGAATTAAAGGTGATACAGTAGATATTTTTCCAGGTTATGCGGACCATGCCTTTAGAATTCACTTTTTTGGTGACGAAATTGAAGACATGGAAGCCTTTAATGCTCAAACTAATGAGGTTATCGAGACATATGACAAACTTACAATTTATCCAGCAAATATGTTTGTGACTTCACCTGAAGTTTTGCAAGGCGCAATTAGAGATATTCAGGATGATTTAATGAAACAACACGATTATTTTAAAGAAATTGGCAAACACCTTGAAGCTAAACGTTTAAAAGAACGTACAGAGTTTGACCTAGAAATGATTAGAGAATTAGGTTACTGTTCTGGTATTGAAAACTATTCTAGGTATTTAGACGGTCGAGCTCCAGGAACACGACCATTCTGTTTACTAGATTACTTCCCAAATGACTTTTTAATGGTTGTAGATGAAAGCCATGTTACTATTTCACAAGTACATGCCATGTATGGTGGAGACAGAAGTCGTAAAGAGAATTTAGTGGAATATGGTTTCCGATTACCAGCAGCTATGGATAATCGACCTTTAAAATTTGAAGAGTTTGAAGCACTCCAAAATCAAGTTATTTATGTAAGTGCTACTCCAGCAGATTACGAATTACAAAAAACTGATGGTGTTTATGTTGAGCAAGTTATTAGGCCAACAGGTTTACTTGACCCAATTATTGAAGTACGACCAAGTTTAAATCAGATTGATGATTTAATTGATGAAATTCAGCAACGTGTTGAAAAAGACGAACGTACTTTAGTAACTACACTTACAAAACGTATGGCTGAAGAGCTCACTAAATATTTAGATAGAATTCAAATTCGTGTTCGTTATATCCATAGCGATGTTGATACTTTAGAGCGTGTTGAGATTATGCAAGATTTACGAAAAGGACTATTTGATGTTTTAGTTGGTGTAAACCTACTTCGTGAAGGGTTAGATTTACCCGAAGTGTCTTTAGTTGCTATTTTAGATGCTGATAAAGAAGGATTTTTACGTTCTGCACGTTCATTAACGCAAACCGTTGGTAGAGCTGCTAGAAACCTTAACGGAAAAGCGATTATGTATGCCGATAAGATTACTAATAGTATGCAAAAAACTATTGATGAAACTAACTACAGACGCGAAAAACAAATTGCTTACAACACAAAACATGACTTAATTCCAAAAGCATTAAACAAAAGCTTAGACAATGCTTTGTCTAAAAACTCTGTAAGTACATATCGTTATGAACTGGATGCACAAATAGCTGCAGAACCAGAAAGCCAATATCTTACCAAAAGTCAATTGGAAAAGAAAATACGAGAAAAACGAAAAAATATGGAGGAGGCTGCTAAAGCATTAGACTTTATGCAAGCTGCCAAATTTAGAGATGAAATAAAAAACTATCAAGATAAATTAGAGAAACTAAAAGTCTAATTATACTGTACTTTAAATATTTCAATTAAAAAGTCTGGTGGAACTATTTTATTAGGAAAACTTTCCATCACATCTAATACTCTATTAATAGATTCGTGACTTAAACCCATTCTTAGACCAAAATTGTGAAGTTTCACAAGTTCTTTTTCACTAATATCCTTATCTAAGTTCATTAGTAAAACTAAACGATGAAATTGTACTATACGTTCACTATGAGATTTTAAGTGTACATAAGTAACTGGATACTTAAACAAATAATCGAAATCTTCTTGAGAAATATCTAATTGCCTGGCAACACCTAATAGAAATTTATATTCAATGGATTTTATATTTGTATCTGTCTGCGCGAAAGCTATCATCTCTGACAGCAAACTCAATTTTTCAACTCTATTTATCATACCTGAGGGAGTATTTATTCAACATTATAAAGTTAATTGTATTAGAAATATTATTGTCGTTGATATATTGTAACTTGTCGAAAAATAATATGTACTTAATCGGAAATATTTTAATTTGGTCATATCTTATCTCTTAAAAATTATGTATTTAAGACACTTTTTATTGCTTTTTTTAAGCTTTATTTCTATAAATATTTTCTCACAAACAACTGCATCACAACAAGTTAGCACTTTTACAATTGAAGCACCTCAATTAAATACTGAAAAGAAAATTTGGGTGTATTTACCAAAAAATTATAAAAATTCTGAAAAAGCGTATTCTGTCATTTATATGCATGATGCTCAAAACTTGTTTGATATGCATTCATCTTATGCAGGAGAATGGAAAATTGACGAGTATTTAGATACCTTAAGTAAAAATGAATCTATTATTATTGGCATTGAGCATGGCAACGAAAAAAGAATAGAAGAACTTACACCTTATGTGCATGAAAAATATGGTGGAGGAAAAGGTGATCTATATCTCGATTTTATTATTAATACGCTAAAACCAGAAATAGACTCTTCATACAGAACATTAACTGACGCAAAACATACTACTATTTTTGGTTCATCTCTTGGAGGTTTATTATCATTTTATGCTGTTATAAAGTATCCAGAAATTTTTGGAAACGCTGGAGTATTTTCGCCTTCATTTTGGTATAGTGATAAGATTTATGATTTAGTTTCTAATGCTGAATTGAGTTCAACATCAAAATTTTATTTTATGGTTGGCACAGATGAAGATGAAACTATGGTTTATAATCAAAAAAAGATGGTAACACTTTTAAAGCATAAAGGTGTTAAAAACAAAAACATAAAAAATATTATTATTGAAGGAGGCCAACATAACGAAGGTCTTTGGAGCAATAATTTTCCTGCAGCTTATCAATGGTTATTTAATAAATAAAACAAAGCTTCATATACTATAAACTATTATTAATTGTAGCTTTGCGTTATATTAAAATAGATTTTTAATGACTAATAATGATATATTTAAAAAACTACGCGTAGCACTAAAGCTTCGTGATGATGATATTGTAAAAATATTAGCTTTGGTAGATTTCAGAATTTCTAAAAGTGAGCTTGGTGCTTTTTTTAGGAAAGAAGACCACCCAAAATATATGGAGTGTGGTGACCAAGTGTTACGCAACTTTCTTAATGGACTTGTAATTCATTTACGAGGACCTATGCCTAAAAAAGAAGACACAAACAAATTAAAACAAAAAAAGAGCAACGAATAACGTTGCTCTTTTTTTATATATGTTTTTTAAACTATTTAGATAAAACAGCTTGTACTTTATCAGCAGCTTCTTGAAACTCTGTAGCACTCATAACATCTAAACCAGAATTGTCAATTAATTCTTTTGCGATGTCAGCATTTGTTCCTTGTAAACGCACAATAATTGGCACATTAATAGTTCCCATGTTTTTGTAAGCGTCAATAACACCTTGTGCAACTCTGTCGCAACGTACAATACCTCCAAAAATGTTAATCAAGATAGCTTTTACAGCAGGATCTTTTAATATAATTTTAAATGCAGCTTCAACACGAGCAGCATCTGCAGTACCACCAACATCTAAAAAGTTAGCTGGTTCACCACCTGCTTGCTTAATTAAATCCATTGTTGCCATTGCTAATCCAGCTCCATTAACCATACAACCAACGTTTCCGTCAAGGTCAACATAATTTAGTCCTACAGCTTTTGCTTCAACTTCAATTGCATTCTCTTCACGTATATCACGCAAATCCATATAATCTTTATGTCTGAATAATGCATTATCGTCAATAGTAACTTTAGCATCTACAGCCATAATTTTATCATCACTTGTTTTTAAAACAGGATTGATTTCAAACAAAGAGGCATCAGATTTTACATAAGCAGTATATAACGAAGCAACAAATTTTGTCATTTCTTTAAATGCATTACCACTTAACCCTAAGTTAAAAGCAATACGTCTAGCTTGAAAAGGCATCAATCCAACTGATGGGTCAATTTCTTCTGTAAATATTAAATGTGGTGTTTCTTCAGCAACAGTTTCAATATCCATTCCTCCTTCTGTAGAATACATAATCATATTACGACCAGTACCACGATTTAAAAGAACAGACATATAAAATTCACTCGTTTCACTAGCTCCAGGATAATAAACGTCTTCAGCAACCAAAACTTGATGTACCTTTTTACCCTCTTTAGATGTTTGAGGTGTAATCAAATTCATTCCTATAATTTTTCCAGCAATGTCTTCAACTTCCTGAAGGTTTTTAGCTAGCTTTACTCCTCCACCTTTTCCGCGTCCTCCAGCATGAATTTGTGCTTTTATGACATGCCAACCTGTTCCTGTTTCAGCAGTTAATTGCTTTGCAGCAGCAACAGCTTCGTTAGCATTTTGAGCAACAATACCTCTTTGGATACGTACACCAAAACTGCTTAAAATTTCTTTTCCTTGATATTCGTGTAAATTCATCTTAAATTATCTGTTTATCGTTCCCTTAAGAAGGAAATCGCTTTAATTTATTGCAGCACAAAAGTAATCATACTAACTGTTTTAACCAATATTTTTTAGTATAGATTTAAAGTCTTGTTATTTTATTAAAAATTGCCTTATAAATATTTGATTGTAATTCTCTTTTACAGAAAAAAATTATTAATCTTTTAATCGTTTTATTACTGAAAAAGCTTTGTCTACCAAATGGTCTTCTACCAATATTGTAAACTCGTTTGTAGTAGATATTACCTCATATAAGGTTACGTTTTCCCATGCTAAACGCTTAAATATCTGATAATATAATCCAGTAATTTTTGAATTACCTTTTGGTAAATTAACACTAATTGCAGATAATTTATCTTGCAATCCTGTTTGTGTTTCATTTTTAAAAGCTTTTAAAACAGTTTCTTTCTCTAGACTGGAAATAACAATATTAGTTTCAAATATTCCACGAGTAAATGCATAAAATATTTGATGATTGTCACTAATTTTTTCTAAAACCTGAGAATGACTATGTATTAATGTTTTGGAGTTTTCAAAAGTGAAATCACTTAAATTAGACCGAACAGTAATATCTCCTAAATTTTTAAATACCTTTTTTGAACGTATAGTATTACTAATATTTATAGGTTGATTGTAGCGTCTTAACGCCATCATAATTGCACCTTCTTTTACAGGTTTTTTTAACATTATAGATATTGGTTTATTTAAATCTTTAGCTAATGCTGAAAAATTTATTATCTGCCTTGATAAACCTTCTTCTAAAAATGGGCTTGACATTACAATTTCTTGTACACAGGATGCAATTGTTTTCAATTTGTTAATTATTTAACATTATGTTCAAAATTAGTAAAATATTTTTAATTATAAGATTATATAAAGTATTCCATCTACTTTCGCTTCAAAAATGAATCTAATTTTTAACTTAGTATAATGGATACAAACAACTTATTAAAAATTGCAAAGGACTATGGCAGCCCTGTTTACGTTTACAATTCTGAAAAAATTGTAGCTCAATATAAACGTTTAACGTCTGCATTTAATAAGGTGAAAAGTTTAAAAATTAATTATGCGGTCAAGGCATTATCAAACATATCTGTGCTAAAACTATTCAACACCTTAGGCTCTGGACTTGATACAGTTTCTATTCAAGAAGTCAAATTAGGCTTAGCAGCAGGTTTTTTGCCTGAACAAATAATATACACTCCAAATGGTGTTTCTCTTGAAGAAATTGAAATGGCAGCAGAACTTGGTGTTCAAATAAATATTGACAACTTATCTATTTTAGAACAGTTTGGTACTCGTCATCCTAAAACACCTGTTTGCATTCGTATAAACCCTCATGTTATGGCTGGTGGAAATACTAATATTTCTGTTGGACATATTGATAGTAAATTCGGAATCTCTATTCATCAACTACCACATTTATTCAGGATTGTTGACAATACAAAAATGAATATTAATGGAATACACATGCATACAGGAAGTGATATTTTAGATATTGATGTGTTTTTATATGCAAGTGAAATATTATTTGATACTGCTAAACATTTTAAAGATTTAGAATTTATTGATTTTGGTTCTGGTTTTAAAGTGCCTTATAAAGAAGGTGATATTGAAACAAATATTGAAGAATTAGGCAAAAAACTTTCTAAAAGATTTAATGAGTTTTGTAAAGAATACGGAAGAGATCTAACACTTGCTTTTGAACCTGGTAAATTTTTAGTGAGTGAAGCTGGTATGTTTTTAACCAAAGTAAATGTGGTTAAACAAACAACATCTACAGTTTTTGCCCAAGTAGATTCAGGTTTTAATCACTTGATAAGACCTATGCTTTATGGCTCTCAACATGATATTATTAATATTTCTAATCCAAAAGGCAGAGAGCGTTTTTATTCGGTTGTTGGTTATATCTGTGAGACCGATACATTTGCCAACAACAGACGTATTAATGAAATAAGAGAAGGTGACATGTTAGCTTTTAAAAATGCTGGAGCTTATTGCTTTACAATGTCTAGTAACTATAATTCTAGGTATAGACCTGCTGAAGTTTTATGGCACAATAATGAAGCTCATTTAATAAGAAAACGAGAAACTTTTGACGATATCCTAAAAAATCAAATAGAAATACAATTTTAACTTTATAAAAAAGCATCATTTTTAAATGGTGCTTTTTCTTTTTAAACCTTTTTTAAATTTTCGTAATTCATTAATTTTTAGAAATGTAAGAAAAAAGTAGTATATTTAACATTCTCCTCGAGTCTTTTTAATAGCACTAATAAAGACTTATGAAACAAAAACTAACCATTTTTATTGTACTATTTTGTACAATGATTTCTTTTGCTCAAAATTCTAATGAAGCAAAATTAGATTCTATTTTATATTGGTTAGAAACTCATATAAAAAACCCAAAAGATTCTACTTTACTCGGCATTAATTCGCTTAAAGCAATTCAGCTGGCAAAAAAAAGTGGAAATAAAAGCACACTTGCAAAGTCATTTAGCTACATAACTATTTATCATAAAGAATTTGGACAACTTGATTCAGCACTATATTATATAGAAAAAGAAAAGGACGTCTATCTACAACAAAAAAATGACCTTGAACTTGCCAATGCCTATTTAAAACATAAAGATTTATTTTTACTAAAAGCAGATTATGCTGAGGCAACAAAAAATGTATATAAAGCATTAGACTTATATGAAAAATTAAATAATAAAAGAGGAATAGCGCTTTGCTACGCAAGTATTGGTGACTTAAAATACTACGAAAGGAGTTATGCTGAAGGCGTAGAATGGTGTGATAAAGCTATAGCAATACTTAAACCTTTAAAGGCAACTGAAGACTTAGCTAATACATATCGCATAAAAGCCAATGACTTACTGTTTTCAAGTACAGACTACGAGGAAACACTTGCAACTATTAACACATCCATTAATTTATATAAAAGCCTAGGAGAAACTGGAATACCAATGATGGCATCTGTTAATTGGCGTGGTAATGTTTATAAATACATGGGACGATATGATGAGGCCATAGCTGACTATCAAGCTAATTTTGATAACTCTACCAAAATGGGTCTTGAGCGTTATTTAATACCTTCTTTAGGAAATATTGGCCATGTGTATTTAATGCAAGGCAAATACAAAGAAGCGTTGCCATATAATTTGCAAGCAATCGACCTTATAAAAAAAACAGGAAGAGTAAGAAACCTTTGGGAAAATTACATGCATGTTTCTAATATTTATGAATCACTTGGCGATTATAAATTGGCATTGTATTACCATCACTTATATGCTCAAGCTCTTGAGGAGTTTAAAGACAATACCATCTTTGGGCTCGAATCTGAAGCACAGGAAAAATATTTAACTGGCCAAAAAAATGCAACAATTTATTTCCAAAACGAAAAAATAGCACAACAGAAAAAAACCAAAACTTTATATGTTTTACTTACTACTTTGTTGGCTGTTATTCTTTTTGGACTATTATATAACTATAGGAAACGTAAAAGGAGAAATGTTCAATTACAAGAATTAAATTCAGAATTAGATATAAAAAACAAACAGAATGAATTACTTCTTAAAGAAATTCATCATCGTGTAAAAAATAATCTAGAACTCGTAAAAAGCCTACTTGCTTTACAAACAGCTCAGCTAGAAGAGTCTGCCACCAAAGATGCTATGATTGCAAGTCAAAACAGAGTTCAATCAATGGGTATTATTCATCAAAAACTATATCAAGGAGAAAACCTTGGACATATAGAAATGAAAGATTATTTCATTAACCTTAGTGAAGGTATTTTAGACACTTTTAATGCTGAAGATAAAATAAAGATTGAGTGTGCAATGGACAATTTAGAACTAGATGTTGATACAGCTGTACCTATAGGACTAATTGTTAACGAACTTTTAACCAATGCTCTAAAATATGCTTTCCCAGAAAATGGCAAAGGAAACATACTAATTAGCTTATCTCAATCTACTCCAGAAACATTAACATTAAAAGTTGCTGATAATGGCATTGGTAAAACTAAAGATTTAGCTCCAAAAGGAACTGGTTTTGGATCACAACTAATTAAGCTATTAACACAACAACTTAATGGTAAAATGGCTGAAGATAATGTTAATGGAACCTCAGTAATATTTCAATTTAAAACTAAATCTGCAGCATAATGGGACGACCAATTAAAATATTAATTGTAGAAGATGAAATGGTTATTGCTGCAAATATTTCATTGCAATTAACAACACTTGGATATGAAGTTACTGGAATTGTACCAAGAGGTGAAGAAGCAATATTGCAAATAAAACAAAATCAGCCAGACATTGTATTATTAGACATATGCCTAAAAGGCGATATAGATGGCATTGAAACTGCCCAAATAATGCAAAACGATTATGATATTCCTATAATTTATTTAACTGCAAATGCTGATGAGGATAATTTTAATAGAGCAAAAACTACAAACCCTTATGCATTTATATCTAAGCCATTTAAAAAGCTAGATTTACAAAGAGCTATAGAGTTAACAGCATTAAAAGTGCAAACCGACACGCATTTTAAAGACGAAAAATTATCTCCTTTTATTTTAAGCGATTGCATTTTTGTACGCCATCATGAAAAAATGGTGAAGGTAGATATCAAAGATATTTTATATATA